>Ga0326727_10000044_pt1 | contig 509611 bp, 507 predicted proteins | sample MB2enrmetagenome_FD_207643 | JGI IMG/M metagenome (GOLD analysis project Ga0326727, IMG submission 207643) | Lab enriched peat soil microbial communities from McLean, Ithaca, NY, United States - MB29MY | ecosystem: Environmental > Terrestrial > Soil > Wetlands > Peat | place: USA: New York... | reverse complement strand
CGAGTATACTAAATGTAATATATGCCGTATGAATTGTGCGGGGGTGGGGTTCTGTCAAGTCTGTATCGGCTCCTTTTTGCTGTCAAGAACCGTCGGCTGGGTGCCGAATTCGGCAATTTTCTGATGTAGGACCTTCAATCTGCTTTTGCATTGAATTAGGTCCCCTAGAGCAGTGACTGTTTCCTCAATAACTCTACGGGTTGCTTGCGTAGAAATCCTACCTTCATGCAACCACATTTCACGTCCGCCCTGAAGAAGATCATTTAGCCTATCTCCAAGCTTCTTGCTAGTCCAGTCACCGTGCGCTAACACATCTCTCAAACTGCATAGGTTTCTAAGACGACTAGCAGAATTTGTGGAAAGAACCTTTAGAAATTCCAAAAGATTACGACGAGCACCTAAACCCCAAAACTCAGGTACCATGCGAGCTAGCTGAAGGTCAAGTCCCAGAAGCGCGTTGAGAGCGGCTAATTCATTTCGATCGCTTTGCAACTCTAAGGCACGCATCATAAAGGGAGATACATCTGGGTCTACGTCGAGAAGTACTTTGGCGATTCTTTGGAATTTGTCAGCGTCTATTTCGACCTTGTCAGGGTAGACCATTAGGGTAATCTCGATTGGCAGTCGGACACCATTTTCAAACTCGCTGTCCACCGTTAGGAAGGGAAGCCAGAGACCAGTAGCGACACGCGCTGAGAATATCCCAGCTATCTTAGCGGACACAAGGCTGCCTCGATTGGCTCCTGTCGCCTCTATCGAGATCGTGCCTTTGGAGTTTAGGAAGACTTTTCCGGTTTCTCCTTGCACCGATACCTCTGGAAACAACTTGGTCTTAACTTTGGCCTCAAGCTTGATGTCATAATTGCCCTTGTAGGACTTCGTACTCATTTCCTTCCTTCCTTTACATGTCTATTCTTTTCAGATGCATTTTGAATTAGCGTAAGCCACCTATTTTCGCCCTGAACCTCAATCCCAGCAAGGTTAGCGGGCGTTTTCCCGTCAAGTGCCATGTGGGGTCGTATGTAGTTATGGAAGATTTGCATACCCGAAATGATCGGCGTATCAGACTTCTTGAGCGACCGCATAACCTTCTCCCTATCACGGATTTCCCCATTCATGCGCTCCATCTTGTTATTGTGAATCTCACCGCCAAAACGAATGTCGCGGTCGTGGACTAAGGCTAGTTGTTTCTTCTCGCGCCAAAACTCGTCGTTAATGGCCGCACCGAAGTTCATCGCGCCGTCAGTGATAATCTTCTCAGGAGCCTTACCCGTTATCTTTCGTCCAGCGTGAAAGAGTTCGTGAATGTCAGCGTGATACTTAGTTTCCGCCACTTGTTCAGCTATCCAGAACCGCGTCTCATCATCCATGAGCGCATACAGGTACTTCATGTCACCCTTGACTTTCAGAAAGATTTCATCCGCTCTCCAAGTGTCACCCACTTGAGGCGTAATCTTGTCCAGGTACTTGTCCATCAGGGCCGTGTATTTCTCAATCCAATTCCACACGGTCTGATAACTAACTTGAACGCCAATTAATCGAAGCGATCTTGAAACATTCCGTAGCGATTCGCCTGAATAGTAGAGTTGCATCGCGGTTGTGATGCCCTGCGGGTTATGCTTCATCTTCTCAAAACCAAGATTCACGGTGAAGTATTTCCCGCAAGTCTTACAACAGAAAACTTGAATCGTTCCCGACTTGTTATGGCGTAAGCCGTCTTTCTTGATGTTCTCGGATTTGCAGAATAGGCAAGCGTTGATTTTGATTGGTTCGATTACAATGCTCTCTCTGACTTTCTGTCTCAATCTTAGGCTGAACTCGACCGCCCAAATATGCTTACACTTAACCTGACGATAGAGCCAATCAGGACAGTTACAGACCCAGCGCATAGCGTAGTAGGTGCTTCTGACCACATCGTACATTCCGTTGCCGCTTTGTGAGACAACCTTGTAGTTCCTCTCATCTAGTCTTTGGATTGCGTTTGGTTGTTCGGCAATCATTCTTCCCCTTTCTTCTCGGGTTATGGTGACTGTTGCCATGTTCCAATCGCTACACATCGCAATACACACCTCAAAACCTATAAAGGTTGCTATCGCTATACAATGGTAGCGAACCAACCTTGGCAATGAACAAAATAATGGTAGCCATGTCGGACGAAATGGTGAAAGCCCTAGAGCAAGAACGAAAGGCACGTAAGCTAGAGTCTATACCGGAAGCCGTGAGAGCTGTATTAGGCGAGTACTTCAAGTCGAAAGCGCCTTAACCAACATTCCAGCTACCCTGAGACTCGTACACTGTGAACTTTGTACGGCGAAATCGGCCTCTTTCTGGAACAATCCGAATCAGCCCGTATTCGGTGAGTGGCCTCAAGCATACGCCAACCCTAACATCAGGAAGAGAAGGGACTCCCTTGTAGGGGAGAGTCCAAACAATGGATGGTACTTCAAAGTGCTCTGGAACACCGTTTCGTGCTGGAACCAGCTTCAAGACAGGCAGGAGCGCATCATCGCCTGATAGCAAAGTGCGCTTAGGAAGACCATCTTCCCAAGGCAACTCAAACCGAAGCGATGTTGTCTTGAAGTAGTTCGTTATGGGTTTCAGTCTAGCGACGGAATACTCCGTCCTTGCAGAAGGCACCTCAACTATGTCACGCCAAGTAATACCATTAAAGACGATACGTGCTCCACAATTAATTGCGGGTTCGTCACCATCCTCATTTGAAACTCTGACATACAATGTAGTGACTCCGTTTTCGTCCGTTCGTGTTACTTGCCGTTTCTCTATCCGGATATTATGGGTTGGAAACTGTAACCCTCGCTGAATCTTTCCATAGAGTAGATAACCGCCAATAATCGCAATGAACGCGATAACGACTACGCTGACCAGATCGGCCAACACTTGGGCGGTAATATATGTGGCAAATTCACTCGATAAACCCAATTTGTTTCCCAGAAACACCAAGCCTCCAACTGTCTCACGAGAAAGGCCCAATAGAAATCGCAGGAATGGCATGATGTAGGATATGGCAGACGGCACTAGATCGAAGTATACGAAACCCAGCACTAGAATCGCGATCAGAATTTTCACAATGATGCGAATACTTCGCCACGGTAGATTTGCATCGTACAGGTAAGCGAATACGAAGTTGGCGGCTGATTCCATCAATTCGGGTAATCGTGCCCGTGCTCGAATTAGGAAACGCACAACCGACGGTGGCAAATGCCGTTCTAGGTATTCTTTGAGAGGTACTATGAGAATCAGGCTTAGCGTTATCCCTGCCAATCCCGCCAACAGAGCCAGAAAATATAGAACAGGATTCGGCGGCATTTCTTTCCCAACTATGATCCACCACAGGATATTTCTGACTTCCAAAGAGCCATGAAAAACCCCCCCAGCCGAGGGTTTTTGACACCCTTTTCCAGCCGTTAAAGACTTGACAGAGCCGGGGGTGGAGATATTTAGTGAAAATAGTTCTCTCAGCCCTATTGGGAGTTATACTGTTAACTTCCCTAGTCGGTTTCTCCTACGCTGCTACCCCAGTGCAACCGTTACAGAATAACAGCTACTACTGCCAACAACCCAGCAATCAGAACAATCCAGACTGCCCCCACGACGGCACCCACGGCCAAGGCGACCCGGGCACTCCACACAGCTCAAACTGCGCTGTCGGCGGAGCTAGTCCGAAGGCTCCAGACCCTAGCTGCTGCGAATTCTCTGCACACGGGTTAGAGGGTACCTGCTGCCTCGATGGCGTTACGCCGCACAGCGTGGAATCCTCTGACATCCAACCCGACACCAACTGCTTCGGATAATAGCAAATCTACAGTACCAAATCCCAATCCCCCTCCTTTTTTCTATTTCACTACTTTCCCTTGACTGCCATGCCAACACATCTGGTTAACCTTACACGTGTAGGCTACAGCCGTAGACATACAGCAGTATGTTTTAATAGGAAGCATACGCATATAGCCATACAGGTGTATGTCTATGCTGGTTGAATCGTGGTTGTTCGTAATAGATTACGATTTAAGCACCAAAAACGAATCTAGGCGAACCTACTTCTACGAGAAAGTCCATAAAATGCTTAACGCCCACTTCGATAGGGCCCACGTAGATTTCAGCACCTTTAGCTGCTACACTACACCCGATGAAGAACTAGCTAAGAAATTCTATGAGTTAACCAAGGAATTCTGTGAAACCGCTACCATTTACAAAGCACAGAAGATGGACGGGTTCGGTAAGAGAGAACTCAAGCAATGACAATTCGCTACCTTACTCAGATTGAGGAATTAGCGAAAACATTCTTAGAACTGGTAGGGCATTATAGCAAAAGATGTAACCTGTACCGAGCGGTGAAGATGCAATGACCGATAGCAAGAAGCCTAAGAAAAAGGACGAGGTTCACGAGATGGCTAGGCAAAAGTTTCTTGACATCGAATCCCGCTCGAGGCTCCACCACACGGCGACTCCCGACGACGCCAAAGCTTTTCCTCGCATCCGTCTAACCCAGCCTCTCGTGCATGCGAGATGGGATTGCATGTCGAACTAGAAGAAATCCATCGGCATTCTATTGTGCTCACGAGATTAGGTCTTTAGTCGATTTCGTTTTCGCATGCCTAGAGGCCACTTTGGAGAGTTTCGCGTCTTCTGTGACCAAAGCCAGCTTTCGGATTTTGGCCATTGCGATATAGCTTGCATCGTAAAATGTGATCTTCTCCTTTGCCGCTATTTGGGCAATTTCCAAAAGATTCCTAGGGTCTGGTACGAGGAGTTCTGCTCGGTTGACCACCGTTCGAAGTGAATCCAGGAATTGGTGGAATTCTTCTTCTCGAATTGCGTGCTGCAGGGCATATTCCTTCCAGATGCCATTTCCAACCTCGTACTTTGTTAGATCGAGAATGTAATTCTCATCGAAGACACGGAGCGCAGTTTCATCCTGGAAACTCTTGATCACTTGGAACAACGCACTCGCGTCTAGTAGCGCCCTCATCTGGATTCCCTGTCTTCTCTGATATGTTCACCGACTCTTTTGACATCCACTTTGCCTAGAATTTCCCTCATTCTTCGGAGAGCGCGGATGGCTTCCTCGTCTTCCTTTCGTCGTATCTCCTGCTGAATGGCGGCTCTAGCCACTCGGCTTACCGGAATACCATAGCGCTTGATTTTTCGTTTTGTATCATCGTCAACTCTTAATGTCACGATGCTGGTCATCGTATAGTCATTTCATGTAATACATGGCCCGTATATAACGTAGTCCCGAGGCTTTTCGTATGCCCGCTCGATATGTTCTGGTTTATGATAACGCAAATCAAGCTTCCCTTGCCGCTTGACCACTAACTATCCGCGATGGCGGGTTTCTGAATCTTTACTTCAGAGCCCGCCCGAGGCTCCAAATCAAAGATTCCGATCGGGTATGATTTAGTAACACTGAGCGTTAGAGGGCTATCCGTTGACGCATGACGGAAAGACGAAACGAATTTCCCGCATTTGTGGGTAGCTGGTTGTTGGTGTACCTGCTAGGAGAGAAAGCGCGAAGAGATCCGAAGACTAGGTCGGTTACTTTCCGAGTAGGCTACGTACCTTCCTTGACTTCAATAATTTCGTCGGCAACGAACCCATGTGCCTCTCGGTGAACCGCTGCGGCCGCCTCCTTGTTAGGGGCCTCGACCATGCAGAACGCTTTTCCGGACGACTCGTCAAACCAATACTTCAGGTATTTTACGCCGTACTTGTTCTGAACTTGGAGATCCTTCGCATGGGCGGCCATGATGGCTTCGGCCGTTAGCCCATGAATCTTGTAATGAATATCCATGTAGAGGGGCATCTATGCTAACTCACGAATTTCATTCATCTCTAACGGCAGATTTATGTTTTGGCGTCAGTCTGAGGTCGGGGCGCGGCCTTCGCGTCGCCCGAGTGAGGCCTTGAGTCAATGCATGTTCCATTCATAGACGATCTCCTAAAAACGCCCCTTACACCTGGCGCCAGTATCTTAGTCGAGTACGATCCGACGGCGGCGTGGTACCAAACATCTCTCAACATAGCGGCCGGGTGGCTGAAAGGCGGCGGAGTAGTTACGTACGGAGTAACCTCTCAGCCTCCAGACAATATCCGTTCGCAGCTTGAAAAGCTTGGACTAGATGTGAAGAAGTTCGAATCAGAAGAGAAGCTAAGGGTATTCGATTGGTACACAGCTACGCTCGGCCGCAAATCAAGTGAGAAATATGCGTTCTATTCCCTGAAAGCGGCTGACCTTAGTGTGCTCTTCTCGAAGTATCTCATGGCGGACAAGACAACCGTGACGCCTACGGGTGTTCAATTGCTCCCCTCCCCTTCGCCCGATTGGTTAAGAATCGTAGATGACCTCTCATGCCTTGCTAGGTTCAATGAAGAGAAGAGCTGGGTAGAATTTGTAAGGACTAGGCTGATCCCGATCGGGAACCTCTGGCAATCGACCGGCGTCGGCGGAGTAATCAAAGGCGTTCACAGCGATTGGGTTTACAAGAACCTAGAAGCCGCATCCGATGGAGTAGTCGACATCAAGCTTGACGAGACTTCAGATGAAGCGAGGAGTATGATTCGAGTCAGATCAATGCGAAACGCTAGCTTCGACTCACGGTGGCATCCGCTCCGAATAAACGATAGTCTTGAAGTCACCCTTGACAAATCGCTCCGCGATTAGTATGGAGTTGCGAACGTAGGAACACACTAAGAGAACCACACAGTTGGGACGCGCTTTCGATACAACCTTTATAGCCCATAGCACAAGAATTATCTTGATTATCCTTGGCCGGTTTAGAAACGAAGAGTTTCAACGTTCCGGATGAGGTTAGGAGCTTTGAAAAAGGTAAGCTTGACCTCGTGAAGATTGGTGGAGCTGTTGTTGGGCGTGGTGTATTCCAGCCAGGTTGGCGTTGGTCGACATCAGTCAAGCCGATAGTCAAGACCAAGAGTTGCGAGGCTCCGCACTTTCAGTACCACGTTTCCGGTATCCTTCACATAGTAATGGATGACGGAACCGAGAGGGACTGTAAGGCCGGCGATGTCTCTCTACTTCCGTCTGGTCACGACGCATGGGTAGTGGGCAACGAACCCGTTGTTGTAGTCGACTTCCAGGGCATGGTCGACTACGCGAGACAGTCCAAGTGAACCGCGTGATCATTCTCGTCAGGTTAGATTACGAGGGCGACGACCTTCAGGATGACCTTCATAAGATCAACGCCGTTCACAACCGCATAGAGAAAGCAATCAACGGAAAAATCGAAGGCCCATACTTCCCGCAATCAGGTACGGTGCTCTACATCTTCCATGTTGACAAGTATGAAAGACTCAACGAGGCAGGCCGAATATTCTACTCCGAAATATCGAAACTCAAACTACCCTTCGTCCCTAACACGTACGAAGTGGCCGTAACACCCGAAGAATTCTTCGGATAAACCGCAGATTACACGCATGTAAAATCGATTCTGCCGACATGTGTGTCTCATCTTGTCTTGATGGATCTTATCTACTTCCTCAGTTCCGGTTGTGAGACGGGTCGGAGGACTGCACGATCGTTGACGTCCAATAGGCAGCGGAGCGGGACATCGGCGTCCGTCAAGGATCTCGCGGCGTATTTCTTGAGGCTCGGAATTGTTGCGTTTGGCGGACCGGCTGCTCACCTTGCGATGATGGAGGAGGAGACGGTGCGTCGTCGTCATTGGCTCTCGAGGCAAGAGTTCTTGGACTTACTTGGCGCAGCGAATTTGATTCCAGGCCCCACGTCCACTGAGACGGCCATTTACATTGGATGCCAGCAGGCCGGGTGGGTTGGGTTGCTTGTGGCCGGGGTTTGCTTCATTCTTCCGGCCGCTGTTATCGTGACGGTGCTGGCTTGGGCGTATGTTCTGTTCGCTTCCCTGCCTCAGGTCGCGGATTTGTTTTACGGCATAAAACCCGTTGTCATCGCGATTATTCTGCAGGCTTTGTGGGGTCTGGGTCGTGGGGCGGCGAAGACACGTTTCTTGGTGGTATGCGGGCTAGTGGCGCTTGGAGCGAGTGTTCTTGGTATGAGCCCACTGCTAGTTATTTTCGGAATCGGAAGCGTGGCGGGCCTGGGCAAATGGATTACTGAGAAAAGGCTTGAGAAGAGTCCCAGCCTTGCCTTCCTATGCCTCCTTCTTCTTGCCCCTGTTTTGGCTTTCGGGGTGCAGGCTGGGGGAGGGTACCTTGAGCCTTCTTCCTCATCGTTCGGCTTGTGGCCCTTGTTCCTGATTTTCTTGAAGGTGGGTTCGATAGTGTTTGGAAGTGGCTATGTGCTTCTCGCGTTCTTGCAGAACGATCTGGTCGTCCGTCTGCACTGGATAACTAACAGTCAGCTTTTAGATGCGATTGCCGTCGGGCAGGTAACGCCTGGCCCGGTGTTCACAACGGCAACTTTCATTGGCTACCTGCTTGGGGGTCCTGCTGGCGCTCTCGTCGCCACCGTAGGCATTTTTCTTCCCGGCTTCATCTTAGTAGCGATTAGCGGTCCTATAATTCCACGTATCCGCAGCTCTGCAATCGCCGGTGCGTTCCTTGACGGAGTAATTGTTGCATCGCTGGCTTTGATGGCCTTCGTGACCTATCAACTGGGCGTGTCGGCGTTGGTTGATGTTGTGACGGTGGGTTTCATGTTGGTGAGCTTAGTTCTGTTGATTCGCTTCCACGTGAACTCGGCATGGCTTGTGCTCCTAGGAGCGGCGGTCGGAGTTCTAAGATACCTTCTCTGACTTGCGTGCTGGATGCGGGCAAACAGAGTCGAACCGGGTCTCCGTTGCGAGAGAGCCTCAAAGGCTGGGGGTGTGCCCCAATTGATCATCGCAACTACCGAGGATATTTGCCGGGAATTTCTGATATGTATATGGTCTCCTAATGTCCGGCAAGTTGGGAAACGACGTCTTTCATAGCCTCCATTGCTGGATTCCGTACGACACAGTAGCTGATGCCGAAACGTTCACGATTGCGCTCCACTTTCTCAATCATATTATCTGGACTCCCTAGAAGGGTGAACGGCGAAGAGATGATGTCGTCGATTGACAGTGACTTGTCTCGGCTTACCTGCATGGCGGCGTCACGATCGCTTTTCCCCTCTTGGAAATACCATACGTAGGCCGCCAACTCAATCTGTTCGAATCTCTCACCAGCCACTCGGCGTACGAGACCTATCTTCCGTTCCAACTCCTCGGGAGTGAAGTCGTCGTATCTGAAAGTGCGGCCGCTCCGGTCAATTCTCCAGTCCAGAAAGCTGATGATATCCGCTTCCCTCGCCGCCAAAGAAAGCAGCCGTTTGCCGCTTTCGCCTATCGCGAGAGGCACCGGCTTTTGCACGGGGCCGGGGTTAACCAAGTGGTTTCGCACGTGGTAATATTTCCCGTCGAAGTTGACTGACTCGCCGGCAAGTAGTCTTTTGATAATGCCGATGCTCTCGGCCAATCGATCAACGCGCACCTCGCGAGGATCATAGGGGATTCCTAATTCATCATACTCGGGCCCCTTCCAGCCCGCACCAATGCCCAATTCCAAGCGGCCACGACTCATCAAATCCAAAGTTGCGGCTTCATGGGCGACGAGGGCGGCGCGTCGAAGGTCATTGTTTATCATATGGAAACCGACACGAACCTTCTCGGTCACAGCAGCGGCAATCGCCAAGGCCGAGAAGGGTGCATGGACCCCGGCGGTGACATGATCCGAAAGTAGAACACTAGAGAAACCTAACTCTTCCGCACGACGTACACAACGAGTGAACTCGTCACGAGGAGCCGCCTCAAGTATTTGTAAACCAAAACGAAAATCTCTTTTCACACGAGCGTATACACGACAAGCAGCCCTGTTCAAAGTTACTAATAGGCAATGAAGTAGGCGTCCAGTTCAGTCCGGGATGGAGACGCAATATAGCGTCCCCTTCAAATCGATCCTAATCCGTTCCTTCTCTGAGTCGAAGCGTGCAGATCTAGCGTTCAAAAGTGACCTGGCGTGACTGCGTCAGGGCCGCCGCTAACGCCGCCGCACTTCGGATCGAGTCCGAAGCCCTGGCAATTGCAGTCCTGCCCGTTGCCGTTCCCGTCTTGGCCTTGGCCGTTGTCATTACCGTCGTGGTCCAGGATGGAGTGCTTAAGGCTCAGTTGGAATGCTGATTGAATGATGGGAGCCCACACGGCTGTTGCTGATAGGGCGACTACGGTGCCTACGAGAACGACTAGAAAGCACTTCGTATAGAACTTATTTCGTTTCATTTCTGTCATTGTATATGGCTTCGCCGCGCGGTAATTAGCGTGCTGTCACTTTACCCTGGACAAAACAAAACCAAAGCAACGACAAAATCTCATTTGCGAGGAAAATACGCGATCACAGACCAGCGAATGTAAACGCAGTGGGCCTATCTCGGTGATCCTGGCGCGATTGCAAGAATATCATGGTATTAGAGGTTTTCTGCACGAGTATAGCATCAAGAGGCAAGAAAACGCAAGGTTTTTAGTGATATATACATCCTTGTTGCAATCTGAGGGAGGTCTGTGGCAACATTATGCAAGTTCGACGAGCTTGCTGAACTGGCCGCTTGGAAGTCCGTTCTGAAGCAAGTTCTGGGCGAGAAGGGATTCTTAGCGCTCGAGCGGGCCGTCCTCGATGAATTGATGGTTCGAAACGACCCGTATGGGTAAACCTTCCCGATCCGAGGGCTTCCTCACGACAACCGCCGAGTACCTTCGCCTTGCACAGCCCCACTTACGCGTACTCAGTGCGGTGTCGGCGGAACCCCTTGCAACATACAAACGGTTGGCCTACTTGTCGGGTTGCTCGGTTCAAACGTTCAAACACAAGTTCGCCCAGCTCTGCAAGGCCTCTATCCTTCAAACAATTTGGGCGCGGGTAGCGTATTCCGCGTTGAACCTTCAGGTGGTTCCTGTTCTAGCCACCGTTTCCGTGGCCAACATCGCAAATGTCGAGAAAGCCTGTGATCTGCACCCGTACACCCGCTATAGAGCGCGATGTCTAGGTTCAACGAACGGATTATTCATGAGATTCGCGATTCCTCAGGGCACGGAGTTCCAGCTCATAGAATTCCTGGATACTCTCAAGCAACTGACGCTCATTGAGGATTATACGATCCCGCGATTCAGTGCCGAGACCGTTTACGTGAACCCGGATTTCACGTACTATAATATAGCCTCGGATACCTGGCAAGTGAAAATCAAGTCATGGGCCGACGCATTAGGCGAACACGCGGATGAACTCCAACAGTTTGCCTCTTCCCACTTGAGCAGTCTTGATTTGAAAGATCTCCAGTTAATACGGCATCTCACGATGGATGCCCGAAAACCGCAGAAAGCTCTATCTAAAGAATTACAGCTACCCGAATATGACGTTAGTAGACGTTTGAAGTTCATTTTTGACAACCGGATTGTTTTGAGCTTCGAGGTTGTCTTGGGCAAGAAAGTGTTCCCCTTTGGGCCTTTAGCTCTCTTTCAAGCAACCTGCAATATGCAAACCACGCGCAGCATAGCCACTGGAATCAGAAAGTTGCCCTTCCAGTCCTGGCTTTCCCCAACTAATGACGGATTCCTACTGTTCGCAGGTTTACCCACATCCCTGTTCACTGAAATTGGAACCGTGATTCTTGAACGGAGTAAGAACGTAAAGATCAGCTGGATCGACTACGACACCAGCATGAGATACTATTTCGACGAAACCCCATATGATGAGAACAAGGGGGAATGGAGAACCGACCGCGAGCTCGTGATCGAAGAACCCATTTCGATTTTGAAAAAAGAGCTAGTGAAATAAATTGGTGGAAAAGATCCGAATTCAAAACACGAGCTCCTGTGAAATCGACTGGCTTCAGGAGCGAGATAAGCTGGAAGATCGAAACGTAAGAAATCACAAGTGTCAGAAAGTGTTCTCCGCATTTGGCCCAAACGAATTGGAAGTGGCTCTACTAAGGTCAAATTCGCGAAGAGGTGTAGTGGGTGACGTGGAATGACTGAGACCACCATGAACCAGTCAGACGAAACGGACAAGTTGTTCGTTGCAAGCGTAGAAGAGGTTCTAACGCGGATAGGTCAAAAATTCAAAGAAACTATTCTCTACCACGTAAAGCGCCGAGCGTCGCTCACACTAAATGATGTGGCTGACAAGCCTGAGGAATTCATGCTCCCAATCCAAGAGATCTTGGGAGCCGGCGCTGTTCGCATCCTCGAAGAACACATAGCCAATCGGTTCTATAGCAAGATTGGATTAGCCTTCTCACCAAAGGAAGGTCATACGCTAGCGGAGTATCTATCCGAGGCAAGGGAGCAGCTCAAAGGCAGAACTCAGAGAATGTAGGGTGCTTCGCGTTGAGGATGAGAGTTGGAGAGAGTCTAGCCGTCTTAGCGTGCGTTCTCGTCGCCGCCATTTACGCATTCACCCAGGGAACCTACTTTCTATCACTGTTCGCGAACGTAGGGCTAGTCACCTACATGGCGCTCGCGGTCGCCACCGGGATAGTGGTCTTCTTCAAATTGGGCCGGTCCAAGATGACCTACATTTCCGTAGGGTTTTCGTTGGGGCTTCTGTCTTGGGCGTTGGGCTTGGTTATCTACACCTACGCGTATTACGTTGTGAATACTGGGTTACCTAACGTTTCTTGGGCTGATTTCTTCTACCTTCTAGAATATGTGCCCATGATCGTCGGTGCCGTCGGTCTTCTCCGTATATGTTCCGGGGCCGTCGGGAAACGGGGTTGGGCCGCAGTGGTCGTTTCTGGCCTCGTGCTATACTCGTTGGACTTCATCTACATAATTCCCCCTTCCATCGCGACCTTAACGGCGCCGCTCGACATAATTGTCTCGATACTCTACCCCACATTGGACATTACGGTTTTCCTCATCCTCTTTCCCATATTCCTTGCAATGCGCAAAGGGGTCTTCGCGAAGGCGTTCGGTTTCATTTCACTCGGAATGGTTCTGCTGGCTCTCGGTGACTTGGCGTATGGGGTATTGTCGCTCGCTTCATTGTATTATGACGGTAACCCCATTGACCTTCTGCTCTTCTTTGGTTGCGTTAGCGCGGGCTATGGTTTTTGGCTTCAATACGCGGATCTAAGAGCAATCTGAGCGCCTAGAGGTATCTCGCCCAGCAAAGAATCACCATGCCGACGTAGACTCCCTGATGCTTTAGGGGGATCGATCTTTGTTTCCGCTCGATTTATCTTGCCGCGAGGGTTCTTGTAAAGCGAATTCTCATTGTACAAAACCAGCTTGAAAGAAACACCCGTCGCCCCGGTGACTGAGGAAGGCGCGAAGGGCGTCAAAATTAAGTGGCTTATCAACAAAGACAATGGAGCGCCAACCTTCCTAATGCGGCACTTCACGGTGGACTCGGGCGGTTTCACTCCATTCCACAGCCACGACTGGGAACATGAAGTCTATGTTCTCCAGGGGGAAGGTAAGGTCAAGTACGAAGACCGAGAGGAGAAGATCGCACCAGGCGATGCGATCCTAATTCCATCAAATAAAAAGCATCAATTTCAAGCGAGCGCCGACATGCCACTCGAATTTCTGTGCATGGTACCGAAATAGATTGGTACGTTACTCGATTGTCAGTATTGGCTTCTTGATTATCTCCGGTTTCGGCTTTGTACCGAGACCTGGCTTGGTGCTCGCGGCCATGCGGCCATTGACGCGTTGTGGCGCTCCGTCCGCTGTGTTAACGGTAACATAGCTGTTGAAGTCAGTCGTCGTGAACAGAAATGCCGGTGGCGTGCTGTGAGCTAGGTGTGCGATTGCGGCGGTTATGATGTCGCTGCCCCAACTATCCTCGATCGTCATGGCGATCCCCAAAGATACGCACAGGTCTCGTACCTGACGGGCCTTCGTGAGGCCGCCGACTTTGCTGATCTTAATGTTGACCACATCCATAGCATGATCCGCCGCCCCCCGTAGGAGCATCTCGACACTATCAATCACCTCGTCGAGTACGAATGGATGGTTCGTTTGGCGGCGAACCGACAAACACTCTTCATACGACAAACACGGTTGTTCGATATACACATCAACGTTTCGCACCGCACGCACAACCCGCATCGCCTCATGCATCAGCCACCCAGTGTTCGCGTCCGCTACGAGGCGGTCTTCGGGTTTTAGTTCCGCCGCGACGGCGCGGATTCGACGGACATCCTCCTCCGGATCTCCACCCACCTTGAGTTGGAACCGCCGATAACCTTCGGCCCGGTACCCCGACACACTCTTGGCCATGGCCTCGGCAGATTCTTGCGAGATAGCACGGTAGAGGCCGAAATCCTCGCCGTAACGACCGCCCATCAATACGCATACTGGCTGACCAGTCGCTTGGCCGAGGATGTCCCAGCAGGCCATGTCGATGGCAGACTTCACATACGGATGACCTTTGAGCTCAAAGTCCATGCGTCGGTTAAGGCGACTGAGTTCGAGCGGATCCTCACCGAGCAGGTGCGGCCCCAGCTCAGCAATGCCTGCGCGTACACCGTTAGCGTAGGCGGGCAGGTAGTATGACCCAAGCGGGCAAACTTCCCCATAGCCGGTGATGCCAGTGTCCGTTTCAACGCCTACGATCGTGCTATCGAAGACCGTGACGGACTTGCCGCCGGACCATTTGTAGCTACCCTCACGAATTGGAAGATCAACCTTCCAAACCAAAATTCTTCTTATCTTCATCCCTGACTTCATCTGCAGAACATTCAGTTGTAATGTCTATATGATTTGAGTTCCGCTTGCCTCGCCGTCGGTGCTTATGATTGGCATCCGTGTTTTGCGATTTCACAAAATCGATAAATTAGGCAAGGCAATGCCTTACGAACAGCGAACGAAGGTTTGTTGTTTGAGCCTGAACATCGACAAAAAGAAGACCTGTTTGATCGTGATAGACCTTCAGAAAGGAATCGCGGGGATGCCGACCCAGCCTTTTGACGCAAAGACCGTGATTGACAACGCTGCGAAATTGGCTAACGCATTCAGGAGGAACCAGATGCCGGTCTTCCTCGTCCATGTCGTTGCTTCGCCGGGGACGGCCCTTCACGCGAACGCTGATAATGCCATGCCGTCGAGGGGGGAGATGCCTAAGGATTGGGCGGACATAGTGCCGGAACTAGGGCCTGAATCAACTGACGTTATTATAACGAAACGACAGTGGGGTGCCTTCTACGGGACCGACCTAGACCTCAGGTTAAGACGCGCGGACCTGAACACAATCGTCCTTGCCGGTATCGCAACAACATACGGAGTCGAGAGCACGGCCAGATTTGCCTACGAATACGGATACCAGCAGATCTTTGCGGAAGATGCGATGACAGATCGCTCCGCTGAAGCACACAAGAACTCCATCGAATTCGTACTAAAGAGAATCGGAAGAGTAAGGAAGACCTCGGAAATTCTGCAAGCGCTCGACTAAGAAGCGCACTACTTCCGGGTCAACCTGCCGCGAGGCAGACGAGAATCGGCCGGTCTCGAGGGCTGCACGACAAGCGAGAGAAGCCATGGATGGTTGCGAAAATTGACACGCTAACAGACAAAAAAAGAGGAATGAGCGCGCGCCGCTCGGGCGACGCCGGTTTCTGATTCAGCGATGGAAGCAATGGTTAGTTGGAGTACAATAGTTGTTTCCGTTGTGGTAATAATTGTAGTATCCGCCTGTGAAGTAGCTGCCGTAGTTCTGATTGTACCGTGGGTTACTATAGTAATGGTTGCTTGGATACGTAGGGTAGCTTGGATAGGTTGGGTAGTTAGGATAGCTGGGATAGCTGGGCGACGAATACGAGGGGTAGGTTGGGTAACCTTGGTAGTAACTGGGGCTAATGACGAACGTGGAGGTTGTTTGGGCCAAGAGAGAACCGTATGGGCCTCCGTAGTATCCGTTTTGGGTGCTGTAGACCGAGACCGAGAACTGCACCGAATGAGATTGCGCCGTTGTGGGGAGGGTGAAGGTGAGTTGCCCGGTGTATCCGTAACCTCCGTACGTTGAGGTTAGAGTTGCGCTAGTTGAACCGAGGTTTGTGTTGTAAGCTGTGTCGTATGCGGTTCCGGTAGCGTACAGCGGGGCAGCGTAGAAGGCACACGACGTCGACACGGGCACTGTAACTTGTAAATTGCCTTCATAGGAATAGTATTGCTGCGTTGAGACATACGGAGAACCAAGCGTGGCCGAACAGGGCTGAGCTAAAGCGAAACTGTTGTTTGTTGCGACTGCGACTGTACCGATTGCTAAGGCGATTACGAGCAGTGCGTAGCTACATGTTTTTGCAAGTTTTTCTTCCAATGGTATCACCCCATAACTACAGCGCGTAGTTGCCTATAACCTGAATTCAAAAATCGGACACATCAATGGTGCACACCGCAAGCCTGCACTCTCCTTAAGCGAATTATTCACGCCGTAGCTAACCAAGACGATTTTGGTTTTCTTTCGAGGTTTCAAATTCTTCTTGCCGTCGCTTTCGATCTGGGGGGGTGGATCAGGTCAGGTCGCAATGAGTACCAAGAAAGATAATTCAAATTTCGACCTTAAACGGACAGGAGGAGTCGCCACGTAGTGACCGCCTCCTACCGGGAGAGAAACGTTGACTTTCGTTCTAAATCAAGGCAGAGGAAAGAGGGGGTTGGGGGGTGCGAGCTTTGAGTTCAACGCGGCGGCGGGACTGGGTACCAGACTGGTTGTGGCGCTTGTTGTCTTCGAGCGAGAAGCACTAGACCTGCTGTGGCAATTATGACGGATGCGATTATGGCGATGATGACTGCGTAGTCCAACAGGTTTGTGTTATTTCCGCGTTGAGAGAACGACTGCGATACGTAATGCGTCTGAGGCGAGCGGTGGTTTTGGGGTTGGGACTGGAATTGGTTAGGTTGGTACGTTAGGGGGGTCGGATCGGCGTATGGGTACTGGCCCTGGGTGACAGTGCTTGTAACCGTGGTTACCTGTTGCACCTGCTGCACTCCTGTCGGTTGAAGCGTTTCGCTTGTCATCGCCAGTAGGTTACCGCCTTGGTTGTCGTATATCGATACGGAGATTTGGACCGAGTCACTTGACGATGTTGGTGGTAGGTTGAAGCCTAGTTGTCCGCTGAATTGCGTACCTCCATTCACGGAGGACAAGACCGTATTAGCCGTACCTAAGCCTGTGTTCGAAGTTGCGTCATAGGCACTGCCGGTCGCGTAGAGTTGGCTTCCATAGTAAGTCTCGCATGAGGCAGAGACTGGGACTACGAAAGGAGCACTTGTGTAACCGTATTGCACCGGATAGTTTAGAGTGGCCGTGCACGGGCTTGGGGCCTGAGCAGACGCTAAGCTGCTGCTCGTGCCCACGATCAGCATTGTCATTGAAATTGCTAAGATTGTCAAAACACCGAGATTTGCCTTCAAATGTTTTCTACCTCCTATTTTTTGTTTCAGGAACTACATGTCGTAGTTACATATAATCGGGACGGACGAATCATCCTCCACTAAGCCCCCCGCGCTACGCGTACCACACAATTATCCGATCAACGATTCACCTTGGAAGTTTCTAAGACGGGAAAGAGCCTGCTGCCCTTTGAGGTATAAGGCAGATCAAAGAACCACTATCTCCACGGGGTTAAACACGGAGGACTCGGTCGACATTGCCAGTCTCATGCAGATGCTCTCATTTACCGGGAACATCGGTCCTGAGGTTATGGAAGAAGGGTTGTTGTCGTGCCTGTGGGGACGACGGAGAAGTTTACGCAGCCCAGGTTTTCTGGAACGGTTACGTGGTATTGGCCCGCGGGCAACCCAGGCACGGTGACGTTATAGGCGCCGCCCCTTAGAGGACCGGACCTGAACACTACAGACCCGCCGCAACCCGAATCCGTAAACACTAACACTAAGCCGGGCCCATACCCGCTGACGTTGAACGGTTGACCGGTTATTGGTGGGTCCGGCGTGATTGTAAGCGCCCAGGCGGGTTTCAGGGTCATTACGAACAGAACACCGATTAGGATTAGCAGTCCAACCGCACGGTATCTCAACGGCAAACCGCAACCCTCGTGCCATTAACCATAGATGTTAGCGATGTCTTGCGGCGTTACGTCAGGTTCAGTACTGACGTAGAAGGGCGGCCGACCCGGAAGGATAACCTCCCGCTCGTAACCACCGCTTGGAGAAACTAGTAAGGGCCCAACCAGAACGGGTATCCCGCGTGGCCCGGTGACTTCAACGAAACCTGGCGGTGTCACGGGAGGGCTTGGACTTGTAGCAATCCCCAGCCTAACTTGAAGTAGAAACATGAGCACAATTGTTCCTAGGACTAGAGTCCTGCGCGGGGTCAGCGCTTACTCACCTTGAGAACTCACAGTGCATTACGAGAGGGATACCAATAGGTAATTTTGACACCCCGACGTGATGGGTGATATCATTCGTCGTCATTAATGCAAACGGTTACTGCACTTATCGATGGATTCTCTGAATTCTTCAAGAAGATGATGTTCTCAATCAAACGATGGGGAGATACGAAAATACGTGATGCCCGTCAGAGTCTAGTTGCTGGCAGTCAAACTTGGCTTAAGAAATTGGTTTGGGGTTTTCAAAAACTAGTCTAATGTCGGGTGGACCCCACCACCTCAAAAAGGGTGGACCACACCCTACACCGGCTGGGATGTGTCATGGATGCAGCTTCAGGTGAAGGCTGCCGTGCTGCCAGCCAAAGGAGAGATTGGAGCGTGTTACTCGACCTGAAAAGTCAACATGGCCGGGTGTGTCGATCAGGGTGATTACATATGGCGTGCCGTTGAGTCATCTGCGGTTAAGCCCCGATAACCCCGTGTTCGAAGTCGGTCGGGTGAATAGCCAACCTTCTGGCGTGGCCCCATGAATACGCCGCTTTTTCCGGCGACCCCCCCGGGGGGGCGTAGTTTTCTATGGCACCAAGGGTTGCGAGGACAAGGGCTACTATCGACCGAACTCTTTCGGTGTGCCGTTTTGTTTATTTTGCCGCGGCAAATTGTCGCGGCTATCGGCCTTGACCAACGGTATCGTCGGTTAAGATTCGGAGGGCCGAAGGAGTTTAATGCGAACTCAAACTGGTGAGGGACGGGGAAAGCTTCTGTTCGATCGGGCTGGACAGTTTCTGAAGCCAAAGCAATTGGCACGAATACAAGAAAGTAAACTTCGGAAAATGGTCCGTTACGCGTACAGTAACGTTCCCCTCTATCGAAAGCGGTTTGACGAAGCGCACGTAAAGCCCGAATCCATCCGAACCATCGACGACCTTGCGAAGGTGCCGTTCACGGTCAAGACTGATCTTAGAGACAATTACCCGCTGGGGCTACTGGCGGTTCCCGAAAGCCGCCTCTATTGTCTCCACGCATCTTCCGGAACGACGGGGAAACCGATAGTCGTCGCGTATACCCGAGGTGATTTGGAGCGTTGGGGAAAACTCATGGGCCGAACCCTTGACACAACCGGTGTCAGGAAGGGAGACATTGTCCAGAACATGTACGGATACGGGCTCTTCACGGGCGGGCTTGGCGTCCACTACGGAGCGAGAGCCGTCGGCGCAACGATTGTTCCCGCCAGCTCCGGAAACACGAAGCGGCAACTCATGCTCATGAAAGATCTCGGAACGACCGTCGTCACATGCACGCCCTCTTACATGGTCTACCTGATTGAGGCAAGCAAAGCGGAGGGGTACGACGCGAAGACCGATTTCAAGCTCAAGATCGGCATCTTCGGAGCCGAACCTTGGAGCGAAGAGGCACGCAAGCGTATTCAGGATGCCTTCGGCCTCCGCGCCCACGACATCTTTGGAATGTCCGAGCTGTACGGACCAGGGGTTGGCATCGAATGTGAACAGCAGAATGGGCTTCATGTTTGGCAAGATGAATTCATTACCGAGACAATCAACCCCGACACAGGCGAAGTCTTGGACCCCGGAAAGGAAGGCGAACTGGTCTTCACCATGCTGTCCCGAGAAGCGATGCCCCTACTCCGCTATAGGTCACGGGACCTGTCCACGCTCTACGAGGAAGAGTGTCCCTGCGGCCGGTATCACAATCGGATTAAGCGAATCAAAGGACGAAGCGACGATATGCTCATCATAGGCGGAGTGAACGTTTTCCCAAGCCAAGTGGAACATGTCCTGATGAACGTACGAGGCATAGGCGACCAGTACCAGATCGTCGTTTCACACAAAGAACTCGATCACCTAACCGTGAAAGTCGAAGTGGCCGCCAACAGGTTAAACGATGGAGCCCTGATGAAAGAGATCCGAGACGACCTTTTCTCTGTCCTCTCAATACACGTTGACGTCGAACTCGTTGAATTAGGAACGCTCCCACGCTCAGAAGTCGGCAAAGCTCTTCGAGTAGTCGACCTTCGACCGAAAAAGTGACTTCCTTTCTCTGTGGAGATCGGGGGAAAGCTTCCGTGGGAAACAGCCATTAAGCGTATAATCACCAGATGCTGGAAACGGGGCGGCGAGTATCATGGTTAAACACGCGAAGCATGAATGGGTGGAGGAATACCCCGGCGCAATCAGCGTATGCGATTCAGCAGGCATAATCTTGGAGTTAAACAAGCGCTCGGTCGAATCACTACTCGACCAAGGAGGCAAGAAACTCATCGGATCAAACCTATTCGACTGTCATCCGGAGCCCGCCTTAAGAAAACTTAAGCGGATGATGAGAGATCGACAGGCCAACGTGTACACCGTCAAAAAGGGCCGCATAAGAAAGATCGTACTCCAGACGCCCTGGTATAAGAAAGGCAAGTATCGTGGCTTCATCGAGATCAGCCTACCGATAAGCGGCAAGATACCGAACATAATTCGCAAACCCTGAGCTAAAGTCGGCCAGGAAAGTTCGCGCCGCCGAATCACGGCGCGCCGGTCCAGGTGTTTGATCACTCTAAACCTTCCGGGCGCCCATAACTTCTGCCAAAAGCTTAGTACCTGAAAACCGACGAATCCTCGACAGCTCAAACCTAGCCGCGCAATACGAACAGGAGTTCCAAGTCGTCTGGAACGCATCAGCCTAGCGACGGTTTATGCAGAAGGATCGCCCGAACAGTGCCACGTCGAGTCTTAACCTATTTCCGTGCAGCTTTGATATACTTGCTACGAAAGATCCAGCTCAGCTAGCCTACGGGGGAACAACCCTTTTGCCCGTTCTCTTATCGAACATAACCGTCCACTCGCCCCTCGGAGAAACGCCTCTGACGATGTAAAAATCAGCGTCCTCGTACTTGTCGGTGACCGCTGCCTGATGCCATGTGGTCCTGGCGAACATCTCCGCGCGCCTGGTAGCCTCATTCAGGTTCAGGATCTTTTCAGGTTCGATTCTCCTTCTAGGAGCGAACCTACGCCTTCGCGTCCACGCACGTTTAGCCAAGAGTAATCATCCAAATTATGGAAAGTCTTATGAATTTAGATTTGGCTATAGTAAGGAATTAAATGTAGCCTTGAAAGGCATCGTTGATTCCCTAGTCGAAAACTCAGTAGCTTCGGTCGCGCCCTACATGATTCCGGGGACAGTGTGCCCACAGCCATATTTCTAGCTCTGATAACGCGTATACTCCGAAATTATGTAGACGCTTCTATAACCTCTAGATCGAATCCGTGGATCGACCGGTCGTGGTGCGCACGACGTGCGGCTAAGTAGTGTTGTAAGCCATGTCACGATTGGGAAAGGCATTTAAGCTAATTTCCTGAAGTCTAGGACGATCGTCATGGATTCTAAAGCGAAGTCTTATCTTGCGATTGCGATGGGAATAATCATACTTCTGGCCGACATCTACTGGTTGGTTGTAGGCAGCTCCTACACATACCCACCCTGGCTCGCCGCGGGCATAGTCATCCTAGTAGCCGATCTCATCTGGATATGGGTCGACTACGATCTCATGAAGAAATAGAACCGCTAGGCCGACTAAATCCTTACTTCGACATTGTCCTTTACTTTCCGGAGAACGATGATCGTCTCTGTTCCGGCTTGCCGACCGCGGCTGGGTTCACTAAGGTTGTGAAGCCCGTAATCACGCCTCTCTCTTGCATTTTCCTGACACGCACGAAAATTGTTGCTTCGCTGACGCCTATCAAGCTTCCCCAAACAAAGATGGAATTCCCGAAAACGGGTGCAAGCACCCTCTGCCCAGAAGCTCCAGAGACATAACGACTGCGCCGCAGACGAAAACGGATAGCAGAAGACGCAAGTGAAGAGGCATACGGATCGCTTTGCCTCCAAATGAGGCTTCACGCCTTTCAAAGTAACTGCGGTACCCACGGTTTCGGTAACCGATCCAGAGGGTTAGGCAGGTGGTAGCTTTTAGGCAAGAGCTCGAAAGTACTTGTTACGACCTTGCGGCGGAATGGTGGTTAGGGGACGATGTCAAATTATCTTAAAATCGAATTGGTCTGTTTTCTAGTCGTCGCCCTAGGGCTAGTGGTTTCCCCAGTTTTCGGAACCGTAGAAACTGTCAACATTTCACCTTCAGTTTTGCTGGTCGGTCAACCCATCTCGTTTTCGGGAGTAGACATCGAAACGATTTCTCCGAACAACCCAGAAAACCTCATCTCTCTACATATATACCCGGGCTTTGGCTGCTCATACACTCCATCGAACACAATCGCATTTGCAATTACTCCTGTAACCCCTGGTGGCCCCTACAGTGGCAGCTACAACACCACACTTTCCTTTCCCGTGCCAGTGGTGACTTCGAGTCAGGCTTATTCGGGAGGTTGGGGGGTGGTGATTCAATCTTACGAAAATGGGTTGCCTGCAGGGCCTTACAGTGTTGCGGTCACGGACACTGAAGCTTCGACCAATGGCGCCGCCGGTATTTGCAAGAATTTCACGGTCATGACCTCGTCCCCCGCTCCCGAGTTCTCGGATCCAGTGATCGTTTTATGTTCGGTTTTAGCTTCATTGACGTCATTGCTTCTCATTCGTAGTCGAGGGAAACAGAATTCAACAATTTGATTTGCCTGTTTTGTCGCTCCCCATCTGTTCCTCGATTCATCGCTTAACGTGAAGGTCCACGTGGACCTTCCCTCAAAGAAAGACAAACGACCCGAATGGGATGAAGAAGTCTTGGTTGCCGGTGCTCTACGGTAGAATTGGATGACGCGCCGAATTAATACAGGACAGCCCTGCTACCGTTGTTTCGTGAAAGGCCAGCAGATGTTGCTTAATTGTCATGGGTGCGAGGGTGGCCACATTGATTGCGTTGGCGGGTGGGGTTGACAATTGGTAGTTCTCGAGCCAAATCCACAGGGATATGTCAGATCCTGGGGGTACAACAAGCTCCGCCTGGTAGGGAGCGTACCCTCCTAACAACACTCCCATTCCATACGTTCCTTCCGGCGTCCACATCTGAAACGAACCGTCTAGGCTTGTTGTTGTGTAATTTCCGGGTTCGACATCTATGATCGATGATAATGTGTAGTTGTACGGTTCCAGATCCACCGCGGCCCACGATTGTGGACGCGCGAAACCGAAAAAGTCCGGGCCGGCTATCGTCCCACTTATTCTTGACGCGCGGTCGAGAAACACCGTGACGGAGACGTTCCCACTCGTTGGAACGATTACATTAAGTGGATATTCTTGATAATATCCGTCAACCCATATCCTAATCGTGAATTCATGGTATGGTTGCGCGACCTCCCAAGGATACAGCAGCAACCCTCCAGACTGTTGACTTACTTGGTCGGTCGTATCATAGAAGCCTGACCAAACATACCTTGGGTCCCCATAGTAGTTGTTGAATCCGGCTAACGTAAAATTGGCAACCTTGGTTGGCGCCCCGGTTAGGGAGGTGTTGGGAATGTAGCTCTGGTTTGCTCCTACAAAATCGCCTAGGTAGTCGAAGACTTCCCATCTAACAGGGGTTGCTGGCAGGTTGTTTATCGGTTGAGCATACGGCTCGATGGAGTTGATTCCCGTTAGTAGGCCTTCATGCCTGAATGCGACGGTCAAACTGATGAATGGATTCTTAATCATCCAGATGGAGGCGTCGGCGTTAGTGCCCAGTTGCACAGTAAAATGACATGGAGTTTGCTGCGTGTATCCAACCGTGTACACGAAACAATCGTAGCTTCCTGGTTTGAGGCCGGTCACGTTGAGCACCGGAAGCGTGTGATTCATGTACCCGGCTGGGGACCTCGGGGGAAATGGGATTGAGGAACTCTGGACCGGTTGAGTCGAATTCGTCTGGTAGACCGAGATCTCTGATGTCGGGATGAACGTAAAGAAGACTGGTGATCCCGGAAAAGCCCAATCACGAAATAACGGAGGGATTTCATTGTCGATTGAGTATACGTTAAGCTGGATTCCTGCTGCCCGAAACAGTGGGAAGCTCACTTGAATGTCTCCATCCCCCAAACCGATAGTTGCCTGAACGATCGAGTACTGATAGTATAAATCACCAACTACAAGGGCTCCGGGTACAGGAGCGTTAGTAGTTGTAGCCGCGTTGCCGATGACGGGTGGAGCGGCCGTGAGTCGCGCCACGATATAGTAAGTGCCCGGGAGAATGCCATAGTTCTGCGAGAATTGCGTGAAAATTCCGCGTTGGGAAGAGCTGCTGAAACCTAACAACTCTATGTAAGCGCTGCTGTTACCGGCAAAGACCGTCGTCTGATTCTGGGCCCTGAGAATTCCTTCCAAGTCATATGCAGAAACTGATAACGTTGCTTGTGGCACCTTTATGGGGTCGTCCACGAGATCTGAGCCCGTAAAATTGGAGTCCTTGAAGTGCACGGTGACACTGATGAAGCCGGTTCGAATGAGGGGAACAGGCACCTCTGTTTCCACGGTGAAGTTTGCAACGTGAGCCCGGATCTCCGCAAGCTGAACGTATGAAGTCACAAACGCGCGCACAAAATAGTCCTCACCCGTCGGGAGTCCGGATGTGAAGTTTGCGTAACTCTCGGGAATTTCCCCACTCCAACTTGATAGTTCATTTTGAATAGTGAAATGATAATCTGTTGCGGTTGGATTCGTGGCGCAGTTGATTATAGTGTTGCATATGTCGCTAGTTGGCAAAGTGTAAGGCTGTTGGTTTGTGGCTTCGACGATCGTACCGTCAAGGCTGAGCAACTCAACCGTAATCGCTCGATTTGTGGAACATGGTGTGGTCAGGCTAAACTCACGCGAGACAGAGCACACGGTACCCCACGGGACGGGTCTACCCGTGGCCGTCTGAGACAATACGGTTCCTGTGACGTTTGGGCTTTCGGTTAGGTAGATGTCAATTCCTTCAAGGGATTGGGCCGGGGCTACGCTGATCGGAGTTGGCCTGGTTATTGAGGGATTGAAGGGATATGGGTACGGGAGCTGGTTTATCGTCGTCGGGATGTACCCGGCAGCGTAGACGGTTATGCTGTAGGTGCCCGCTGCGACCCCGAAGAGGGTGTAACTACCATCCGCAGTAGAGTTGATGAATGTTCGAGCTGAAACGCTTTCCCCGAGTGCATTAAATCCTGTTGCTATTACCTCGGCTCCTGTGCCGGGCACTAGATAGATGGGCTTGCCCGCTCTTAACGGGTTCCTGTCCCCGACGTCTCTTAGCGTTCCCGAGATAGTCGCTGGGTCTCTACTCGCCTTAACCACGAGCGTCGGGAAATTATCAGCGCCGATTGACTGCCCGTTGATAAATGCCTTGAAAAAATACCGCCCCGCCGTCGTGGGCGATGTCACCTGAAAAAGCCGGATGTATTGCGGTTTGGTCTGAGCAAAATAAGGGGTCATTAGCGGTGGAAGAGTTGGACAGTTTGGATAAGCCAAGAATATTGGGTTAGGATGGGCTGGGTTGGCCGTCGGATCTGGGCGACGCCTCGGATCATGAGGGAGTGGATTACATGTGACGTTCAAGTTTTGTATGCTGACCTCCCACCAATCTGGCGCTATTTGGTCGGCGGACGATTGTCGCGACAATCGGATGTACCGCGAGTCGTAATTGTTTGTGAAGCTGGTCCATGTGTTCCCAATGCTGAGGCCCGTGAAGTCGGGAGGTACGTAGATGTTCACGGTAAATTGGCAGTCGGCGGAGAACAGTTTCAGAACGCTACATGATTGTGAGGAACCGGGTAACACCGGGGTTGCGGTGACTTCCAGGGTTACGGTGAAGAGTAGGTCTCCGACGCTGTCGGTTAGGATGGTGCTGTTGGGGTAGCTCAGTGTCACTAGTCCCGTGCTGTTTCCTAGCGTTAGGTCCCATTTTCCAGGTGACACAGTTACCTCATTCGCTTGAACGGGCCGCATGATGTCTGCGGAGATGGGGATGAGGATTGTTGAGAGGAGGAGTAGGGTTATGGCTAGGTTTTTCGCTGCTCTATGAACAGCGCGGAGGGTCGGCATTAGGGAGGCCAGTCGTGGTTAGATCTCTTCTTGCTCTTCCTGTTTGGGCTCTTCTAATTCTTCCTGCTCCCCGAGCTTCGCCTCATCTAGCTCTTCTTCACCCTTTTCGCCTTTATACCGGACGTAGGCGAGGGCAACTCCAACGACAACAATCACAATCAGTAGGCCGGTTAGGAATGAGAGTAGGATGAAGGAGCCCTCGGAGTTTGCGCCGGCAGCGGCTCCTCCTCTGAATTGGAACGTGGATGATCCGGTAAACGTGGCCCCCGCGAACGTCCCTCCCCCAAAGTTTCCGCCCCCGAAACGGGAGAAGGTTGTCGGGGGAAATAACGTGTACACGATGAAGGCGTTTGCGGCGTTCAGTAAGCCGCTTAGCATGGAAACTCCGAGAAGCTTTTTCTTCGTTACCTTGCGTTTCCCGGATACAAGTAGGGAGCCCAGCATCAGCCCCGCAACGATAAGGGGGATCACGGTTGGGGTAGTTGGCATCGGCGTCACTTCATAGTACGCGTTGCTGTAAGCGAATTTATATAAGCCTAACTACAGGCGGTAGTCAGGATTTGTCGGCCCTTGAAGCTGCAAGCGCTTCACCCACGCAACCGCGACATACGCTTCGCCCTAGGTGACTTGGAAGCCGTTATGCTTGAGAAACTTTGGGAGGCAGGTTCGCCGCTCTCTGTGAGAGAGTTTCACGAGAAAATCGCGAACAATAGGCCTGTGGCTGTCACAACCGTTGCAACGATCCTTGACAGGCTGTATAGAAAGGGGATTCTCTCCAGAAGATTGGTCCGGGATGGGGGGCCTCACTACCTCTACACCTCACGCCTCAGCAAAGACGAGTTCAAGCACGTTGTCGTTAACAACGTCATGGGGGCGTTGCTGCGAGGTTTCAATGATGTGACGGTGGCGTACCTGGCGGATAGGATGGCGGATAAACCGGAAGACCGCAGAATCATATCCAAGTACCTGAACAGGCTCAAGGGCGACGAAAGAAGATGATCGAGCTCCCGGGCGCCGTTTTGTTTGCGGCGTTTCTTCTGATCGGCCCCTTTGGCATACGCCACTTGGGCGATTCAATTGTCCTCTTTGGCTTCATGGGTAGCGCTCTCGCGGTCGCGCTAGTTTCCAATCGTTCGTCTCCTCGGCAATCAATGGCACTACTGTTCGCCCTTGCCGTGTTATTCTATGAGAGTCTACAATCGATTACGAGCTGGCTGAGAATTGAGTTAATGGAAGTGCCGATGCTTGGAGAAAGAGAAGCTGTGCACGCGGCTTCATTCTTCTTCACCATGAATGTTGGGTTATCTGCAATCGGAGTCGCAGCTGCGCTAGTTGTGGCCATATCTCTGGAAGTAAGAAAGACATGTTTCCCTCTGGCAAGTCTTTTCCCGGAAGTGGAATTCCTTCCAGCGTCTACGAATTTGAAGCGTTCAGTAGCTAATATCGCAAGGAAAGCTGGGATTGCGCTACCTAACGTTTCGCTGATTGACTCGGGTGGTTTAGCCGCGTTCATAACCCGATCAAGGCACGGGTTCGAGTTGGCCGTCTCGGTAGGGCTCATCGAATCGTTGAGTCAAGGTGAACTCGAAGCATGCGTCGCGCATGAGCTTTCACACGTGAAGAACAATGACTTTGTGGTTAGGTCCTTCGCAACCTCCGCTAGGGTTGCTTTGTTCGCGCATCCGTTGAGCCATTTGATTGAACCTGCTCTTTACAGGGCGCGTGAATTCCTAGCCGATAAGACGGCGGTGCAACTGGTTGGCGGTGGGGAGTCGCTCGTCTCCGCCCTGACGAAGATACGGGAATCGCAAGACTATTTGGCCTCTCCCCAATCAGGATCTATCGCAGCGGCCTGTTTATTCGACCCGACGGGCAGGAATAGCCTCGTGAGGCTGTTCGATAAGCATCCGAGCCTGGATGCGAGGATCAAAGCGCTCAAAGGTTGAACCTGGATGAACTCTAGGACGTGGAAGATCGTCTTCTTACTGTTCGCATTGTTGGGCTCATTTTTGATCGCTGGCACGCCGTCAGCCGCGGCCCAGACTTCCCACTTGACTGTGACTGAGACCGGGCAAGGTTTGACCGCGGGCTTCAACAACACGGTAACCGTCACTGTTGTTAACAGTTACAGCGGTTACATTGCAATCTACGATGTAGGCCTCGCCGTTTCCTTGCCGAGCGGGTTGACCTTGGTTGGCACTGGCGGGAGCTGGCAGTATGACTCGTTACCGTATGGGCAAGGTGTCACGGTTTCGTTCCAGGTTTACGTGCCTTCATCCGCCGCTGGCACTTCCTATGATGGCAGTTTGACAGTTACGTACAAGCAACTTGGCGATATCTCGTATACGACCGAGACCCATCCGCTAGCCTTCTCGGTTACTGGCTATATCAATTTGGTTGTATACAGTGTCCTGCTTTCTCCGGGAATAGTTACGCCAGGGGGAAATACGACGATTTCAGGCAACGTGCTGAACAACGGAAACCTTGCCTCCTATAACGCCAACGTCACGGTCGAATCGGCCGCGCTTGTTCCTGGGTCCCAGAACAGCGTATTCCTTGGCGAGATCGATCCAACCATCCCTCGCCCGTTCAGTGTCCTGATCGTTTTCATGCCGGGTCTCGCACCGGGAAACTACACTCTCACCATCAGGGTTTCGGCCACGGACTATAACCGACCGGGTACCCCGATAGTTGGGCAGGGCAGCGCTGTCGTTCAGGTCGTAAAACAGTCAGCCCAACCCGTGCGAAACCCGGGGAGCTTCAGCGTCATAGGAATGATCATCACGTTCTTCCGAAATCTCTTCAACGCGTTCTTTGGATCCAGCACTGGGTAAGCCCCGAGAAATTCATAGGAAAACGACCAGGGAAATATCCTTAACGGCATATGAACGCGGTTTCTGCCGCAACTAGGTAAGCAAACGTCCACTTCTTCGGAACGAAAGGGTTGGAAAGCTCGTACTCCCGCAGATTTCACGCGAAATTCATTCGTACTTCAATGCGGTTACGGCGTTCATTCGTGAGGCTCTCCAGGCAGGGTATAAGCCCGCTACGGTTGCGAGGAGAACTGGGAAAGTTAGCGCGAAGATGATGAGTTCCGTTGAGAATACCGGTACGATAGCGGCTCCGCCTCCTCCTCCGCCAAACCTTCCTCCAATTGTGGAGCCTGCGAGTTCTCCTCCCATGAGGAATGACAGCGCGTACCCTAGCATCAGGCCTGTGACGCCTCCGATCGCCCCCGTCAGGGCGGCTTCTGAGAGGAACATTCCCATTATCTGCTTGGGTCGATATCCGATGGCTTTGAGAATCCCTATCTCTCGTGTGCGTTCCATTACCGAGACATACATTGTATTGACGATTCCGACCGTTGCCACAAACAAGGAGACGGCGCCTATGCTGCCTAGGAATACGGTCAGCTGCCCCGTGATCCCTTCAATACTTGACAGAATCTGTCCGGGGCTTATGACGCGCACGTTGCTTCCATAGTATGTTGTTATGGTATTTTGAACGGTTGTCACGTCGTTAGTATTATCGACGACAACATAGATTCCTGAAAAGTAGGGGCTTTTGGAAAGATAAGTGGCTGCTTGAAAAGAAATGTAGACGGTGTCGTCTATGTTCGAGAATAATGCCGTCCCATATTGGGTCAGTATGGCGCTTGCGAGCACTGCGTAGGAGAGGCCTGATTTGGCCCCTTTGATGCCCGTTACCGTCATGTCGACCATTTGGTGCAGGCCGATAGGTGTGCCTGAGATAGGATTTGCTATCGACCAGCCTACAACAGCGGACGTGGTGTCACCGGTCAGAGGAATAGACCCCTCGGCAACGGTTAACCCATTGTAAAGAATCGGAAGCGCGGAGAGGTCGATTCCAATTACTGATGCTGAGAGCGTTGAGCCTCCGGAAATGATTGAGGCACCATAGCTATAGTACGGGTAAACGTGGACGACATTGGGCAGGCCCTTGAGGTAGGTAACATCAGTCTGACTCAACTGGTAAGTGTTCGAGGCGCCTGCTGAAAAGAATCCTCCCGCATTCCGTATGGTGAGTATGTTGGCCCCTGTTTTCTGGATATTTGCCGTTATCCCAGCGTTGAGTCCGCTTGAACTCGCTATTAGGGCGAGGATGATTGCTGATCCCACGGTGATTCCAAGTACCGTTAGGACGCTGCGAATCTTCCTATCGACTAAGGCTTTGTAAGCCAACTTGAACATATCAGTAAATAGCATACTCTTTCACCCCTTAGAATACGAATCTAGCTTTTGTAGGTATTCGTCTTTCTCGATTAATCCGTCTCTAATCCCGATGATGTGCTGAGTTCTTTCCGCGATATCTGGGTTATGCGTGACCACAAGTATGGTTGTGCCAAAGGCTAGGTTAACCCTAATGAATTGGTCCACAACCTCCGACGTAGTTTTTGAGTCAAGGTTTCCTGTAGGCTCGTCCGCGATTACGAGCGTTGGCTGCGCAACGAGCGCTCTCGCGATCGCGACTCGCTGTTGCTCTCCCCCACTAAGCTCCGTGGGTCGTTTGTTGGCTTTAGACGCCAATCCTACGGCACTCAGCATTTTCATTGCTTTCACTCTTCGTACTCGCTGGGGCATGCCGCGTGCGATCAGTGGCATCTCCACGTTCTCCACCGAACTGAGTCTCTGGATGAGGTTGAATGATTGATAGACGAAACCTAGCTTATGATTTCGTAGAAGGGATAACCTGTCCTCTCCTAGTTTTCTAAGGTCGATTCCCTCTATGAGCACCTTTCCAGACGTCTGCCGGTCAAGGGCCCCAATTAAGTTAAGGAGAGTTGATTTGCCGCTTCCCGACGGCCCCATAATGGCTACGAACTCGCCTTTCTCAATCTTGATGTTTATGCCCCTCAGGGCGGGGTATTCAGTATGGCCGACCTTGTACACCTTCGTGAGGTTTACAGTTTGAACGGCGGGCGGACCCTTTGAGGCCATCTAAATCACAACTACAGGCGATAGTTGGGAAATTTACGCTTTACGTTTCGAATTCAAGGGGATACCTGAACTCAAGACTCTCAATTAGTTGGCTCCTAGCCCACAAGTTGAGAGTGGGTCGATCTGGGGATGGGACACTAACTCCCGGGACTCTAGGAGCCAGGTACCCTGGCTTGGGGTTGAGCGGGGATTGTGGGAGCGATTGCGGTCGGCTCGTTTGTGAAGCTGTCTAGCTTGTGTAGGATTTGTTCTTTCTCTACCAGTCCGTCTCGGATGCTTATGATGTGGTGAGTCATTTCGGCGACTTCCATGTTGTGTGTTACGAGTACGAATGTTATGCCCTTGGATTTGTTCATCTGAACAACCAAGTTGAGGATCTCCATAGTTGTCTTGAAATCCAAGTTACCTGTCGGTTCATCGCCGATGACTATGGCGGGTTCGGCGACTAGTGCTCTGACTATGGCGACGCGCTGTTGTTCGCCTCCGCTCAGTTCGGCAGGCCGTTTGTTTAGCTTATTGCCCAATCCCACCATCTTCATCATCTTGCATGCTTTGATCCGTCTGATTCCTTCCGGTGTTCCCCTCGCGATTAAGGGCATTTCCACGTTCTCGACTGAGGTTAATCGTTGAATCAGGTTGAATGATTGATATACGAAACCGATTTTTCTATTTCGCAAGAGTGCCAACCTGTCTTCGTTGAGTTTGCGCAGGTTAATCCCGTCAACGAAGACATTGCCTGAAGTCTGGCGGTCCAATGCGCCGATTAGGTTGAGTATGGTTGATTTGCCGCTGCCGGACGGGCCGACTATCGAAGCCAGCTCCCCCTTCTCTATCTTGAAATTTACTCCCCGAAGTGCTGGATAGTCTGTGTGTCCGACTGTATGTTTTGGTGACGTTTACTACTTCAACTGCTGGCGGGTTTACGGTCTTCTTCCGTATTTCCGCAACTTGCTGGACTGCAGCGTTGGTCAATGTTTCACCTTTCTTCGCATGCGACTACATTGTGTAGTTAATATACGACACGGATGAATCATCCATTCCAGGCGGCATTCTGTTACCCTATGATTTCATACTGCATCGATATTCCAATCTGGTTCCAAACCGGGAATGCTGCGAAGATTCGCATGTGCATGAGAAAACAGCAGTTCATTGGTAAGTGATTTTTAGATCTCCAATGATTCTCGAGCGGCTTGCATCAGATCCCGAGCGCTTACCATCCCAACCATTCTAAGGTCCTTGTCTAGCACGATCAGGTGTCTGATGTGGTTTACTTGCATCAGTTTAATGGCATCGGTGACTGAAGCATCCGCCTGGACGGTGATCACGGGTTTTCCCATGAAGTGCTTAGCAAGGTCTACTTTGAGTAGCATACCAACTTTTTCAACGATTCTAACGAAATCCCGCTCGGTCAGGATTCCGACTATCCTCTGGTTCTTCATTATCGCCACCGCCCCGACATTGGCGCTCCATGGAGGAGGCTATTTGCGAGATATGCTCCTCTGGGTCACTTGTGATGACACGTGTGTTCATGAAGTCAGCCACTGTGAGAGGTGTACTCTTAGGCATCCCAACCACCCTGCGTCGGTTTGCGGGCTTATTTCTATTCATCTCGGTTGGGTAAGCTAAGCTTTCCGCCAAGCCGTCCAGTGAAGTCAACTGGAGGTAGAGATTGGACCAATTACGCCGATGCGAGTGTGTTCAAAGAACCACGTCATCCCCCTGCGGATTTTGGTCTGCTACCACTTCGTGTGGCAGTTTCTCACCGTGGTTGTTGAATACTCCGATGTCGTTGTAGGACTGGAATGGGAATGCTGTGATAACCATGATTCTTCCGTAGAAATGGTTGAGGTCGTGTGTGGAGGGCCGTAACGTTCCGGAGGGGTGCGAGTGGGATACCCCTACTATCCTTAGGTCCATCGGGAGCATGACGCCCCTGAAATCCGAGAACCCACGTCCGTGTGTCGCGAGGGGTGGAATCAGAACCTCATTGATGAGGATCGCTTCATTCTTCAATTTACCTCGCAAAAGAAGAATGGCTTCGTTGGGGTATGAGCCGAGCGCGGAGCTGAGAATGCTGTCGGCCACGGATTTCTCAAACTGAACAAGCTGAAGCATCGGGAGCGCGCTTTCCTGAATGTCGTGAGCTATTCGAGGTTAATCAATTGGGTGGTGTTGCTTGCGGGATCTAAACGGCAAGACTCAACAGGATTGTTGCGACAATCACTAACCATTGGATGGGAAATTCTGGGGATGGTATTGGTATGGACAGGATTGAGCCCTTCAGGGGTGATGTTTGTTAACTCCATGAAGATCAGGCCTGGAGCCGAGCCCTCCACATGATCCCCTGACGTGGTTAGCTGCATGGCTTAGGCTCTGGCTTTGGGCGAAGGCAGAAGGACTCGGCGTACACCTTAGGGAGGATGTGGATGCGAGAGTGCAGGTGGATGGCGCTTGTTTCGCGAATGTCTTAGTAGCAGATGCGATAGTGAGAAACTGGGGAGAGAGTCCCAGTTAACCTGGTTCACTTCTTTGTTGAACTGGATTCTGTTCTCTCCTTCATCGCGTCGAGGAGCCCTCCAAGCTTCATCAGAACATAGAAGATTCCCACGGCGACGATGAGAATTGAGACGGCACTAATAGCACCGAAGATAAATCCACCGCCGCCGAACACTACCATCCGCGCAGGGTGGGTCGCCGTCTGCAGAATCGTTTGCCCTAAACTCATCTTTTCTTTCACCTCTTCTTGAAACTGTCCGATGCTTTGGCGATTCGGCATATTAGTTATTGTGGATGAATCGTTCACAAGCAAAGTGCACCAACAAATGTCTAACGCCTTTCTGATCGTTGTTGATCCCTCGGACTCTATTCAGTCGAGAACATTGCGGGTGAAAGGTCAGGGTCTTTCGGTCGCCTAATGTAGCGGAAGAAGAAGGAAAATCATGATACTCCAGAGAGTGTGTGAAATGATTCCTGGGGTTAAGTCTTTGGTAAGCACGTAAAGGCCTCCCCAGACGAGTCCGCCTATCAACGCCGCAACGATGAGCGGCAAATTGAATGTGGGAATATGAACCAAGCAGTATGCGATCGAGGCCAAACCCACCCCAGCTCGGTTCCCCCACTTACTCGAAATTGTTCGCTGAATCAAGCCCCGCCAATACAATTCTTCGCCGAACCCAATCGGGAAAATCAAAAGCAGAGCTATCACTAAAGGCGGTTCGTCCAGTCTAAGGGCATAGATGTGGTTAACGCCTTGACTAAAGATCGGAAAAGGTTTCGTTGCCTGATATCCGAAGTAGAATAGCCCGTACAACAAGGCTGCTGATACGATGCCATAGACAAGAAGCATGACAGAAGCGCTAATGCTGATTGCGCCACGGGAAGCGAAAACCGCGATAAGCAAAAGAACAAGCGTTGAAGAAGCAAGCAATATCCAGAACTCGAAAGGCGGGATGAACAAGATAAGCACCCACAAAGTCGCTGCCACGAGCAGCGATCCCAACGCAATTTGAAACTCAGAAACCAATTAACATCTCCGCGAGTTTAGGGGCTACATGTTCAATTCTCAATACACTTGATCACACGCGGCTAAATGTTCGATTCCAAACCGCTTGACGAAGTGCTCCGACCTACGATTAAGGGTTGTGCGCGCACGTAAAAGAAATCGGTCGCGTTCGCAAGTTTCGTCGCATGGATGCTCCAATGGATGAGCTGGTCGAAGAACAAACCGTTCTGTAAAGCTTTGATCTTATCTAGGAGTAGATTATAGCGGGCGCGACATCGAGACTCATGTACCGCGACTGTTCAACCACTGTTTATGTATCACCAACAAACGGCTCGAACGCAAATTCAGGTTCCAGACGCGAAACCGGCCGCGATCTGCAAGAACTGTAGGCATCCCGTGATCAACCATTTCGCAAGGAATTCAACGATTAAGAAGGGGTGCATGGAGAAAGGTTGCAAATGCGACTGGAAATGGGATGGTAAGTGCGAAACGCTGGCGAGTTAGGCGCACGAACAGCTATCAGCCAGTTCAAATGCGTTGACTGTTGAACTTGACGTGATTCTTCTTCAAAAAAGAGGAAAGGGGAATTCCACTGTGTTTTTCACACAGGTGGGAGTTCCTTAAATGCCATGCCCATGTCGAGTCCGTGCGCTTTGTGGTACGCATAGGATATGTAGTAGACTACGAGGCAGCCGATCACTATGCCGACGGCGATTTCGATTCCTGACAGTGTGGGCGATGTGATGAGCGGGTTTGTGTATGCAATGTAGCCCATGTATGCGAATGAGATCGCGCACAGAGCACCTAGTATCGATACTATTGGTATGCCGGCGATCTTCTTTCGCATGAACTCCGGAGCTTGCTCCAGTAGGTCCTTCTTTGTGAATGGAAAGACGACGGTGGCAAGGGCGGGGACCACATACGCTACTCCCCACAGGAATGTGCCGAGTGTGAATGCTGAGGGCCAACTAGTAAATGCGTAGAGCCCGAGCAGGATTGCCGAGAGTATGGTCATGGCGCCGATCGCGAAGTGTGGTGTGTGCCATCGTTTGTTTACGTCCGCGAACTTTGTGGGAATTACTCTGTCGAATGACCATGCGAAGAAGTATCTGCTGGGCACCCAGAAGTAAACGAAGAGTATCTGAACTGAGCCGAAGAAGTAGGTGAGGAAGATCAATGCTAGCAGGAAGGCGTTGGGGTATGCGATTACTGATAGCAGCAAAGGTTGTGAGGGCGGGAATGGGAGTAGATTGTTGTAGACAGCCGGGTTGTTATCCCACAGGTAGGAGATTGAATAGAACCAGTTTTGGCCCACGGCGTTTAGGGTGAGAAAACCGGATACGCTCCAGTAGACTATCCCGAGGATTAGTGAAAGGAATAGCGCTAAGGGTACGGTCTTCCTTACGTCCTTCACTTCGCCGGCAATGACGTTTCCGCCATAGTTACCGCCGAAGAGAAAGAGCGAAGCGAGAGGCAGGGCGCCCATTACTGCCACCATGCCCCCAACCGGTACTGTCCAACCTGCTGATACTGCCGACTGTTGAAGCGATTGATACGTGGGATAGGCCGTTAGCACCGAGTTCCATTTGGCTGCAAAAGCTGCCGGATTGGTGGTTCCTAATAACCACCACATGAGGCCGATGCCAACTATGGCGGCGCCCCACGACAGGTAGAGAAGTCCCTTGATCAGTCTGGTACCAAAGATTGCCAGAACGGCGAACACTATCGTGAAGCCGATTGCGATGTAGAATGCTCCCATCTGTGAGCTCAGGAAATTGCCGAATGCAGTCAGTCCAGGGTTATTGAAGAGTAGGCCCCACATAGTCACGGCGATTGACAAGGCATACGAGAATGCGCTGAGGCCCCCTACGTAGGCTGCGGTAAAGACTGCGAACATGTAGAGGAATGACCATGCAAAGCCTATCGCCGGGTGAAAGATGCGGCCGACCCACACGTAGTCTGATCCTGATCTCGGCATTACGACGCCGATCACCCAGTAGACGAGCATCAAGAACGCGAATGGCACGCCGGCGATTACCAGCGACATGCCGAGATTCGCGCCAGGGTTGAATCCGTAAAACCATGGGAACTGCGTTGTCGTGAAGACAAGTCCGAAGACCATTGCTGAGGAGATTAGGATCAAGTCCGTTGCACCGAAGTCTCTGACGAGACCACTGGCTTTTCTGACGAAATATTGCGATTCCAAAATTCTTCATCCGCATGTTGGGAGCATGGAGCGTATAAGAAACTGATGAAACTGGAATAAACAAGGAAATTATTGTAATTACGTGTAATGTGTTACGCTTAATAGCTATACATAATGCTCAACGCAACAAAACGAGTGAGCATCGAAAACAGGATTTGTTAGTGATGGCGTCACGTCTCAGAGTGTTTTTCGCCACGGATTTGCATGGCTCTGAAAAATGTTTCCTGAAATTCCTCAACGCCCCACAACCGTACAAAGTGAACACTTTGATTCTCGGAGGAGACGTCACGGGAAAAATGATCATCCCAGTGATCAAATCGACGGACGGTGGTTATAGTGCCGACTTTCTAAGCAATAAGTACACTCTGAAATCCGAGAAGGAAGTCGAGGAGCTCGAAAAGAAAATCAGATTCACCGGCTACTACCCTTACCGAACTACCCCCGGCGAAGTCGCTCAACTCCGCGAGCACCCGGAAAAACTGGATGAGGTTTTCACAAGCGTCATGACTGAGACTCTGCGTAGATGGGTTGGATTGGCCGAGGAGCGACTGAAGGGTAAGGGCATTAAGGTGTACATGACCGGCGGGAACGACGACCGCCCGGAGGTTGAAGACGTTTTGAAAAGTTCGGATTACGTGATCGACCCTGAAGGAGAAGTCGTCACGCTTGAAGACGGCCGCGAAATGTTAAGCAGCGGTTGGAGTAACCCTACGCCCTGGAAGACTCCGCGAGAATGTTCTGAAGAACAAATTGCAGCAAAGCTCGATGCGATGATCAGTAAGGTTCAGAATATGGAAACCTGCGTCTTCAATTTGCACGTCCCACCATATGATTCGGGATTGGACGCGTGCCCAAAGCTGGATGAAACCCTCAAACCAGTTTATGCCGGTTCAGAGATTATCATGATGTCGGCCGGTAGCACAGCCGTTAGAGCTGCCATCGAAAAAAATCAGCCGGCAGTCGGATTGCACGGCCACATTCACGAGTCACGGGGCTTCGTGAGGATCGGTAGAACCCTTTGCCTGAACCCCGGTAGTGAGTACACGGAGGGAATACTTCGTGGTGTAATAGTCGAACTTGAGGGAAAGGACGTTAGAAATTATCTTCTAACGGTGGGTTGAAACCGTCCTAGTGGAAATCGATCATGTGCTGAGTTTCCCACGGGGTGACTACGGAACTGTACTCGTCCCACTCAGCGAGCTTAATGTTCACGTATTCGTCAAAAAACGCCTTTCCTAGAGCCTTCCTGAAGACTTCATCCTTACGGAACTCCTCGACAGCCTCGTAGAGGCTTTTTGGCAATGGCTTAATGCCTCTCCTCAATCGCTCGGCGCTGCTCCACCTGCTCACTTCCTCCGGAATCGGATCCCCCGGCTCTAGTTTGCGTTGAATCCCATCTAACCCGGCGGCGAGCAGGCAGGTAAATGCAATGTAGGGGTTGCAGGCGGGGTCGGGTACACGGAATTCGATGTGTGGCGTTTCAGTTTTGCTCGCCGTGCGCGGGACTCTAACCGCGGCTCCTCGGTGCCCAGGAGCGTAGAAGACTCCGTCGGCTGCCCAATGGCCTGGGTGAATCAATCTTTTGTAAGAGTTCACGTTGGCGGACACGGCAGCGCATAGGGCGCGGGTATGTTCCAATATTCCTCCAATGAAATAATAACAGAGTTGGCTGAGGCCCAAACCGCGGTCATCATTTGTATCGCCGAAAAGGTTTCGGCCGGATTTGGGGTCGCAGAGGCTGCTGTTCATGTGCATGCCACTTCCGGTAAACGCGTCTCCTGGTTTAGCTAGAAATGTCGCAGTCAGACCCTTCCGCTGAGCGATGAATTTCGCAGCATCTCTGAAGGTCACGACGTCGTCTGCGCATTTGACTCCTGAGTTATGGTGCATGTCAATCTCATAGTGCCCCCCGAATGCACCACCTCCCTCAGCGTGAGCTTTTATGACTCTGATATTCATCGGCTCCACATTTGCAACTATTTCTGCTAACAACTCAGATCCGACATCAAGGCCATGTTGTGATTGGATGGCCGTTGAGGTCCAAGGAACAATGTTCAGGCCGTCTCGTCGTACTACGTTGAACTCCATCTCAGCGCCACCGAAGTACCTGAAGCCGGATTCTTCTGTCCTTTGCAAGAATGTTCGGAACGCGCTGCGTGGACAAAGATTCCATGTTGAGCCGTCGAAGTCTCTGAATTCGCCCATGAAACGCGCAACGGTCTTTGCATATGGCGGGACAACAAACGTATCGGGTACGGGTACTAAGTTCGCTTCTCCAGATCCAGGAGTGTATCCAGCCTCAGCCGCAACCGTATCGAAGGCCGTTATGCCGAAGTTACCTTTGGCGAAACCAATTCCGCTCTCAAGGAAGGCATCTAAGTCCCTTGCGCTTCGTGCCTTCGATCTAGAGATGCCGCCGAAATCCACATACTCGACACTCAAGAGTTGAATTTGCTTTTCATCTATTGTCTTCGCGATTGACTCACGTGACAAGGAGCAGTCGGTCTGGTGGGGACGCTGCGTTCGATAAAAGTCATAGCGTCTGGTATTGCTCTTGATAACTGATTTTGCATTAGCGATTTGCAATTTCAGTTGTTTTTCTTGGTTCGTAGTATCCTAATAATCGGTTTAGGTCGTGGGCCGCGTTGAAAAAAGGACAGTTTTGGTCGGCCATTTCTATCCGTCCTCAAATGTCACTATTAGGTAGGCGTTAAGTCCAACGATTATAATGGCGCAGATCAAAGCTAGAATTGTTGTAATATGTCGGTTGACAAATTCTCGCATCATTCTCTTGTCCTTCGTGAATATAATCAGGGGGATGAGGGGTAACGAAATCAGGAAGCTTAGAATCACCTGGCTGACAACGAGGAGAAAGAGTGGATCATAGCCCAGCGATATGGTGATGCTAGTGGGCACGAGGTTCACAACCCGGATGAGTGACCTCCTCACCCACAACACCAGTCATGATCCGAAGGTTAACGAAGAGAGCAGGTTGGGCTAATTCGGAACTCGACCGCGTGTGTGCGATTAGGTTATGAAGCGTAGATATGCAAGACGTGCAACTGTCGAGCCGGTTGTCGTTGGTCTTTCCAACGAAAAGGTCGGGATTCAATTCTTGATATCGGCGTCTTCGAACGCCTTGAACCAGGCCGGATGCTTGTTCACGTAGTCAACGAAGTGTCGCATTTGTCGGATAGTATTTTTGTGAACATGGTGTTCAATCCCTTCCGCATCTGATTTCGCTATCTTTTCCGGAACGCCAAGGGTTTGGAGGAATTCTGTGATCGTCGTGTGCTTTTGTTTGCTAAATCGAGCTATCTCTTCTCCTTTCGTAGTCAGTGTTAGGCCTCTATATCGTTCGTAAACGATCAGTCCCATTCCATGCAGTCTTTGGAGCATGTTCGTTACGCTTGGTGATTTTACATCCAACTTTTCCGCAATGTCCGAAGGTCTGGCATAGCCCTTCGTCCGGACGAGGTCGTAGACCGCTTCAAGGTAATCCTCGGTTCGTGTCAGGTCTGAACTCGGGTTTGGCCGCGAATCTCGCGTCATGGCGGTTACACTGCCTAGCTCATGAGAAGCTGCAACTATGCCTTAAGCTCAACCATAACGGCGATTATATTTGACGCCTTCGTGCAGTTTCTCATTGGGCCGAATCACCTCAATGTTTCGTAAACAAGGTACAGATGATAGCCGCTATATCCCCCGAGAACGAGGGCCGTTATCAGTAGGCCTAGGGGGGCTACGAGGTAGTAAACCAGGTAAGTGTTCAACCCCACGATAATTATCCCCGTTATCAGGCCGAGAAACGTGGTTAGCGGCCTGTTCACTAGCTCCCCCATGAACTTCCTCTTCGCGGTGTAGAAGAGCAGGGGAATCATGGGGAGCGCGATCATCAGGCTGAGGAGTACTTGGCTGTAGACCAGCAAGGAGAGTGGGTCGAAGCCTAGGAGGACAGCGATGGTGGTCGGAAACACATTGATAACTCTTGTAATGACTCTCCTGAATGTTTTGTTCATTTTCGTTCCGAGTAACCCTTCCATAATCGCTTGGCCTGCCAAGGTTCCTGTTGTTGACGATGCTAAGCCAGAGCATAGCAACGTCAGAGCGAAGACCACGGCGGCAAGCTTCCCATAGATAGGTATCATTATGCGGTATGCTTGGTCCACCGCCGAGACGTTGCTGAATTTTGGGTAGAACGTAACGGCGCTGACGATGAGGATGGCCGCGTTGACCATCCCCGCGACCACGAACGCGATGGCGCTTTCGCGGGTGTGAAGTTTCAACAATCGTTTCTTTTCGCTAGCCGTTCCGTCCGTCACTTTGTTCTTGGTTAGAGTGGAATGAACGTACAGGGCATGGGGCATTACGGTCGCGCCGATAATGCCGACTATCAGCGTTATACTGCTGGGGCCGAAGACAGGCGATACAAACGAATTAGCCATCTGAAGCCAATCTAAGCCGGTGACAGCTAGCTCGTACAGAAATCCGAAGGCTATGATGGAGACGAAGAGCATGAAGAAGTATTCGAGTGCTCTGAAGCGCCGGGACGTCAAGGCCAATAGGATCAGGATGTCTGCGGCTCCGAATAATGACGCGTAGAGGAGGGGCACGTTGAAGAGTATGTTCAATGCGATGACGGTGCCTAAGTACTCGGCGAGGTCTGTGGCTGCGGCCGCTGCTTCAGCGCCAATCCAGTTTAGGTAAATGTCAAATTTAGAACCCTTGAGCGACTCCCTAACGAGTTCGGGTAAGTCTTTGCCCGTAGCTATTCCTAACTTCCCAGAGGTGTATTGGAGAAGCATGGCCATGAGGTTGGCCATCCAGACCGTCCATAGCAAACCGTAGTTGAATAGTGCTCCCGCCTGTATGTCAGTCCCGTAGTTACCCGGGTCCATGTAGGCCATACTGACGATCAATGCCGGTCCGGCATAGGCGAAGAGCTCTCGCAAAGCCGTACCGCTTCGGCGGATGGTCAATATTAGTCACGCCTAAGAAGTCTAGGGAATGCTACTTCGACGCAATTATTTATCCTTAGTCTCAGTCCCGCCAGCGCGCATAGTAAGTTCGTCCTAGAGTTGCTTCGGAATTCCCTATGCCATGCTACTCGAGTAAGTCCGCGAAAACAACAGACCTATGAGGTTCCTGTTCAACGATGAAAGGCTGGAATCTCTTGGAAGCTAACATAGGTAACGCGAAACGGGCTGACAAGTCAATTGCAGTCGATGAATGTGCTCAAGACGCTAAGCGAGGATGAGCGCATTGAATTCGGAAATATTCTCGGATGCTGAGAGTCGCATCTTTGGCGCTCGGCTCACGGCTATTGACGTTCAGTCGCTCTGTGATCGCTTAGATAATCTAGTGGGAACTAAGGTAGCGGAAGTTATAATGCATAACCTCGAATTTCGCGATGGCAAGTTAGATGCGGCAAGGGTGAGGGCTGAAGAATCGAAAGCCACACTCGAAGAGGTTGTTGAACGCTTGGTTAGGATAGTTCGCTTGTCGGGAGTGGGCGTGTCAAGAGTAACGTTGCCGGAGAGCGGGAAGGGGCCCATAGCGATCGAGATCGAAAACCCCAGTGTGAAAGGAACTGGCGGAGCCGCAAAGGCATTTGCTTTCTCATGGTGGGCTGGAGCGTTCACCTCTTTACTTGATAAGGAGATGGATGTGGAGAACTTTGTTTACTATCCGGATAGGGACGTAATGCGGTGCCAGATCGTTCCGAGAGGTTGAGAGACGTGAAAGAAGCCCCAGTGGTTCCAGTGGATGAAATCTTCGCCGCGAACGAGAAGGTGCGTTGGGCCGTATTGGTTACGAATAGAGGTGACGTGTTGTTGAATCAGATGAGGCCGGGTGTAGAATCGTATTCGCCCCCACAGTTTGACCAAGAATTTGCGTCGCTTGGTCCCTTGACCATACTTGGAGTTTGTGAGAGGTATTCCGATTACCTCAAAGGCGTCGATCATGTTGCGGTCTGGTTCGGTCTAGCCGCATTCGTCTATGCTCGATTGGGCTCTCAAGTGTTGGCCGTTTCAATTGAGAAGGATCCTGAGGCTGTAGATAGCTTCGTAGAATGGCTTGAAGGGAAGCAGAAACAACTAGGCAAAGGCTCGTAATAGCATGCTAGTAAACTCATGAGGAGAAGCTTCAAGGATGGGGAATGGTTCTCCATCGGACACACAGGGCCCAACATCGAAATGTGTCGTAGGATTCCCGTCAGGATCGATGGACTAGAGGGGAAACAAGTTGGTGGGGTCGCTGTACATTGGACTATAAGTTCAGATTAGCTGGATCGCGCTAATCTCTGCGTCTGGCTCAAATGACTAGATCGGACTGGTTATGAAGTTGAGAAATGCACGGCCGGTATCTGTCGTTTGAGGTGTGAATATGCCTACGTCTGACATGCCCACGTGCAGACCATTCTTATCGGTACCCGTCAGCCCCCTGTTGAAGAGATCCGTCATAAGCTGGTCGTAGAACCCCCTCTTGTCCTTGAATTCTGGGATGGCTTCCTCTAGAATTGTCGATATGGATGCCATCATATAGCTACCAAACTTCACATGGTTCCTTTGACCATATTCGCGAGGGTCATTTAGGAAACGTAGAAGTTTCAGATGCGATGGAGTCAGGCTGTCAACATATTCGAGAAACATCTGCTGCGTATCTTGATCGATTTTGATTCCAAGAGCTGAGTTAATGACAGCATTGCGCAAAGCATCCAGTTTCTCTTTTTGATGGTTCCTTATCGCAGCCTGCGTAGCATGCATTACAGTGGTTATGAAGAGTTCATTATTAGCGAGATCTTCAATTTTGAAACCATCGACTTTCTTCTCCAGTTCTTTCAACGTCGTCGCAATGGATTCCACCCATGCATCTCTTCTTCGAGTAAGAGGAGGAACAATAATTGCGGAAAAAATCTCCGCGGCGGGACCGCCTACAATCGGAATCGCTGACAATCCAGCTTTGGCCATGGTATGGGCAGCATCGCCCTTGGTTGGTTTCGGAGCTTCAGTGTCCAACTCGCTCATACCTCTTCAATAAGGACTAGGAGTCAAATGTAATGGCTAGGGTCTCGATCACCCTGTCTGAATCTGCCAGTGTCGAACTCCCAGGGCAGCATATCTGCCTTTTCGGTGTTGCAGTTGACACAGGCAGCAACCCAATTGTAGGGTTGGTGAGCACCGTTGCTTGCTAGCGGAATGAAATGGTCGATCTCCCAAGCTCCTCTTTCTCCGACGCGGCCATAATTGTTGAAAGTAAGTTGGATTGCGCAATAGAAGCAGTAACCATTTGTTCGATAATAGACCCAATTTACATCGTCATTAGTATAGGACAAATGTGCCTCAGCTCAGGCGACTACACATACGCCAATAAGGGTGGATTACCGATTTAACTGAGAGAGTTGAATGAAAGTAACGCAGGCTAAGTTCAACTATTTTGATAACCGAAAATCCTGCGGATGTGCCGATCGAGTCTAATGGTGCGCATGACGTCTGTAGAGCAGGTAGCAAATTACGGACAGCCCGCCCCCAGCATAACCTAACAGCGTCCCTACGACGAAGGTTAGCCTACCTAATGGGAGCACTATTTCTCCAACCAAGACTAAGGTATAGCGAGCAATGAAAAAAACGACGCCGGCAATGCATCCGCGTTTGACATACTCAAAATCTGTGGAGAAATCTTCCTTGGGTTGAGGAAGTAACGACTCTGTTAAGGATAGAATAGCTGCGATAGCCAAGAAGACTAGCACTTCCCCAAATGGGATTTCGTTGATAAAGAGTCCAAGGTATGGGGCTTCCATGCTACTTGGACTAACAGAGAAGTACGAGAATGCCTCAATAACCGCGTTGGTGACAGAAAAAGCACTTACACCGAGAATGGTATTTCGGCAAGCACGAGGATTTCTCTGGAAAATATATGATGTGCTCTGAGCACCGAAGCGGACGAACAATGCTACCGCAACTACGGCAATGATTGCCCCTATCGGGAGCATTCCAAATTCAATTGCAGTAACGATTATGAAGACTATTACAAACCAACTGATACGCAGCAACGCGGTCCTTAGCTTACGCACGTCTAGTGTAACTCTCATTTTTTCAGAGCAACCTCAATTGCTTCATAGACCGTGTTCGGCTTGAAAACTTCCGTCCAGATTACCACTACCGGCATTAACCCCTGACCAAGTGACCACGCTTCGGCCATGCCAACTACGTCGCCATACAGAATGACTAACGTGCAATTCGCAAAACAACAATGATAGTACAACCTAGAGCGCTGTTCCTTGCCTGAGCATCCTAGAGGATATGTTTCATTTTTTCCCTGAACTCTGAATCAGATAAGATTCTGTTTACGATAATTTCTTGAACAGAAGGGTCTTTCACTAACATGGAAATCACTTCATCACCCTGCTTGCGTTTTTCATCCAGTTCAATCGCAGTCTGAATATCAAGTGGCGAGCCGCAACGTGAGCAGAATTTCGAAAGTGGAGAATTCCTCTCCTTGCATCTTGCGCAATTCTTGACTTTCAACGATTCGTTTTCACTCTTCTCCTCTGTCGCTAGACCGTGCAGCTTGAGTATCGCATTGTCAACGTCTCTGCCGGAAAGGTGGACGTAAACAGAAGCCATATCGCTCGACTGTACCCAGCCGAAATATTCCTTCATCTGCGCTTCCGTGAGATTGTTCGCCAAGAAGGTTGCTCTGGCATGTCTGAAGGCGTGCGGATTGACTTTCCTCTTCACTCCAGCTCTCCTTGCAATCTTCCTCAATTGTGTGACTATGGCTGCGTAACCCATGGGTTCATGATGATTCTTAGTCCCGATAACGACCCACAGTGGTGAATCAGGGTTATCTCTGAAAGGATGATTGTTGAGCCAGACAGAAAGCAATGGAGCGGATGCGATAATTCTCACGCGCCGTTGGCCAGTTTTGCCATTGACCAACAACGCAGCGCCGTTCGTGTCAAACGCAACATTCTTGATTCTAAGATTGAGAAGCTCTCCAATCCTGCAACCTGACTCGTACAAAACTAGTATGAACGCCTTGTCTCTCGGATGCCCTGCCGCTTCCACGAGCTTTCTGACGTCTTCTTCTGTAAGCAGTTCTTCGGGCAGTTTGTGGCTGTTCTTCTTGAAATTGGGCTTGATCCATTTCACCTCGTCCGGAAATTCACCTGTGCCTCGAAGCGACTTGTACAGTTTTTTCAGAATGACCTTGTAGTCGTGTTTCGTCGCGGGGGACCATGCAGGATTGATTTCAATTTCTTTCACAACTCGGATCATGTCGTCTTTGGTGGCTTCAGTGAAATCCTTGTCAAGAATTATTGCGATTCGTCTGACGTGATGGAGAAGTTTCGATATTCTCGCAAGCGTCAGGCCATCGGCCAGGCAATTGGTATAAAATTGTTGGATTGCATTCTTGTTTTCCTGGCAGATCTGGCTCGATTTTTCAATGTCTCGCAGTACCGCGTTCACTCTGTCCTCATAGTGGTAAATGTTGAACCTCACGTCCATACTGTCGCCTCGACTGCCCATTAAGGAGAAGGAATTGTGACTGAGTTGAGGTGCTCCCAACGAGCGCCAAAACTCAGTCAGAATGCCCTCTCCATCCGAGATGGAATGAAAAATAACAAAAATCCCTCTCGGAAAATGAACTGACATATTTTGAGTTTGAAAGAATTTATAGTTTCACAATTGTTTCTTCTTCAGAACTTCCACGCCGTGAAAATCATGGATTCGAATCAATCGTTTCCTCTCTAGGTCTTGCAGAACGAGTCTGGAAGTTTCTTTATCGAGATGAAAAATACAACCCAGTCTGTAGAATACCACAGGGAATGGTATGATTTTCCGTTTGCTACTTCGCTTGATCTCTGATAACACGAGATGGTCTAGGTTTATTCTGTTCACTTTCTACACCTGCGTAAATATCTCTGAGAACAGAATGCCATTCGGGAAGTTTCTTCAGAGTTTCTTCATCCATGTCAGGAATTTTCATGAAACAAATTCATGTTAACAACGAAAATACCGGAAAGTCGCTCGCAGCGGAACTTTCATCTCTAAATTGGTAGAGTACTTAAGCCGAAGCCAATAGTGTGTATAACGTTGGGTCTCTCGATTGAATCTTCGCTTCGAATTTGTGAGCATGCAAGCCGACTACGCATCTTTGCGACCGCGACTCAGAATGTGTGTCGGAATAAGGAATGAATCAGGCAAGGGTTTACTTCCAATCAACCTTATCGCTAAGTGCGCCATGCCGACCGGAAATCAAGTATTCTTAATCGGCAACTTCGTTCCGGAACAGATGCCACAATTCCTACCAGTCCCTCAACCACAGAGCACTGACACACAATTGTTCCTAACGTTAGATCTCGATTGGCACCTCCTCCGCCGAATAGAAGAACATCGTTCCGGCGATGTCCACTTCAATATTACTTACCAAACTCTGTGTGTGGCAGTGAACTTACTGCAAACCCCGGTCGCCTGGGGGGAGCCCATATGGGAGAGCGATTATGTTAAGGATCACGGGCAGCCTACAATTCGCGTAGCCCAGACAGACTGGTTGAAAATCCTGGAAGGGTTGTCGTATAGTAAGTCAACAGTTATCGAGATAGAGACTCCTCCCCCACCCTTTAGCGACATACTTGCCGAAGCGTTAGATCATCTCTTCCACGCGCGAACACTTTTCAGCGAAGGACAGTATGAGGAATCAATGGTACGGTCTCGGAGAGCAGTCGAGTCCTCAGTCACCAAATTTGAAAGCAAGTCAGGCAAGAAACTTCGAGATCTACTCTTGAGCGATTCGCGAACAGACTTCATCAATGGCATAGCGTCCAAAACGAATGCATTTCTTTCAGCCTCGGCTCACGGCACAAACGAGCCTAAAATTCCAGAACCCAAAAATCGCGAAGATGCAAGGTTAGCGTTATTGATGTCTTATGCGATCGTAGCATACATCGCGACCTTCCTATCACGAATCGAAAAGACAGCGTAGCCATTTCTGAGCTGATATGTTTCTCTTGAGTTCACGTCAGGTGGTCCAACGAGACTAACGGTTTGACAATCTGCGAGTGTCCCTGTCCTTTCCTGACTCGGTAGAGTTTAACTAACTTCATTCGTTCAAGATCAACAAGATAGTTCTGGATTGTTCTGCCGCTGACGTGCAGTGCTTTAGCATTGGCAAGCGCGATTACTGCACCTGTATCCAACGATTCTTTCGATGAACCGATGAGTTCCAATAATTCAAATTTCGCCGGAACGCTCACACGCATCTCGTCAATAACATTTCGCAATTCCTTGCCCTTCTCCAGTTCGATTATATCGTCCAGTTCTATCGAAAGTTTCGACGCATTCCTCGGCACAAGTTCGAGGGCATTCAAAAACAGAGAGAATAGATGTCTCACATTTCCCCCTCGTTCGGCCGCGAATTCACAGAGGCGGATCAATGATTCCCGGTCGACAGCACTTTTGTCGAAGGCTTGTTTGACCCTCGCCTCAATAATTTCGAAGAGCCTATCGGCGGAGTATGGAACGAACTCATATGCCATAGGGTTCAGTCTGTCGTAGAGTCTTTGTCCGACCAAATTCCTGAGCTTGACCTCGCTTGTTGAAATCAGAATCAAACCGACGCGAGGAAGCTTTTGCGAAATGGAATGGAAATCCCAGAGCAAATCATCGACGTGTTGCATCCTGTCGAAATTGTCGAGAACTAAAATCAGCGTGAACTTGTCTTCTCGAAGTCTGTGGTTCAATATTTTTTGAACAAGAGTTTTTGATGGAATCTTGGCATCTGTTTCGGGACAAACGCGATTATGGATCTCATGCAAAATTTGGTTCGGTGTAGTGTTGGCCGAGTTCTTGTAGATGACTTCGGCACTGTATGCGTCCTCGAATTGATTCAGAATGTGCTTCGTCGTTGTTGTTTTGCCGATACCTGGAGAGCCGTGGATGTATAGAGCTCGCTTCTTTCCGTGGAGAACATTTTGCAAATATTCTTTCAGAAGTTGCTGTTCTTTTTCCCTGTCAACCAATTCGGCTGAAAATTCTTCGCTGAAAACTTGTTCTGCCGAACTCACTCCATCACCTAGCGGATTGGATATTAGTTTCGAACGGACTAATAGTTAACGCGTCGACATGAAACCGATTTTGGCGAGAGAGCGGTCCAGTCTCCTTCTTAATGATAAGACTCGACGCTTCAACGGCTGTCCTACAACGTAACTCATCTTACTCAACGAAATCGCTGTGTACTTTACTAAATCTAGAATATCTTGATCATCATAGTCACGGGATTCAGCTCTGATTTCATCTATGGATTTCCCCTTGAACCAATTGGTCAACACCTTCAAGGGAGAATCAGAGTGGAATATCCGACGCGAAGCTCTAATCTTTGCAGCAAGATCGATGTTACCAGCCAGTTCCAAGAGCTCATTGACGTTCGCTCTGTCTTGAAGATCTAGAACTTTTCTCATTTCAAATGGAGTTAAGCTGACTTCGTTCGCTCGTTTCCCTAATTCTGTGATCCGATATTTCTCTCCCTCTTGCGAAAGGAACCCAGTAGCGACCAACTCTTTGATCATCGAAGATAGTTTCTTCCTGGTCATCAGTTTGCACTTGAATCCAAAAGTCCGTGTTAACGATCGATAGAGGACATTTGGCACAACATCTGAATGGCCCGCCTCCATGAGTATTCTAGTGGAGAGCCGCTCCGGATCAAAAGTCGTCTCTGGAATCACAGGCTCGGGTGCTCCAAGAAAGTACTTCTTGAAGACCTTGCTGGCTTCTTTCCCATCGCAAACCAAGTACACTGATGCGTTTCTGCTCTTCTCGAATCTTCCTGTTCGACCCTTCAGGTTGATGTACTCATACCCCTGCAAATCAGATTTGACATCCAAGAGGCTGCGAAGATCAACAATAACACTGTCAACACGATAGTCTACACCGTGACTGAGCGTGGTAGTTGCGACCACTACCTTCAGACGACCTTCATTCATCAATCGTTCCACAAACCGCCTCGCTTTACGTTGTAACCCTGCATGGTGGAAGGCAACACCATATTGAATCAGGTCACAAAGCTCAGCGGTCAATTCTGTTTTCAATGGTTTCTCCCTTACGAGAAAATCGTCAACCTCCCTCGCCAGAGTTTCATCTCTCATACACATCTTCTTGAGCTGGTGGGCATGAATTTGTGTTGCTGGACGGCTTCCAACGAATACAAGGCTGGTCTCGTTCTTCGATAAATTCGATTTCACAATGTGGTGCAACAAATTCCCATCGAATTTTTCTTTGGATGTTTCCCCATTTCGACCGAGAAAGACGGATTCCTTCGACTTGTTAGCATACACTATGTATTCGGTCAGCTTGATTCCTGGAGCTGGCCTGTTTTCAATTACCGTAACAGCGTTCAGCCACTGAGCTATTTCCAGTGGATTCCCAACAAGCGAGGACAGAGTAATGATTCTCGGTTTGGTCTGCTTGCTAATAAGCTCGGTAACCAGAAGGTCTACTGTTCCGCCACGGTCTTCACCGAGTAGGGAAATCTCGTCTGCGATTATCGTAGTCGCGCTACTAACCCAGTGTTCTCCCTTTCTCAGCGCCCCATAAACTGATTCATACGTGCCGATTATGATTCCAGCACTTTCCAAATCGTTGACTGGAACTCGATGATCTCCGTCGAAGATCAAAACCTTCTGCCCATCAAACCACTTGCAAAAATCAGTGTACTTCTGCCAGTCCAATGCCTTGTAAGGAGTAACATACAATGTCTTGCCGCCGTTGTGCATCTCGTTTGCCATAACCATCTCGCCGACCAGAGTCTTACCGGAACCAGGGTACCCGAAAACGCAGACGTTATCCTTGGAGAAAATTAGGCCTCTATCAACGAAATTTTTCTGAACTGGAAACAGTGGACGGTTTCCTAATCTTGATTTTAGATACCTCTCAACTGGAAACGGAATCGGAAAAGTCAGACGCTGAGATACACGTTGGTTGTATTCTTCTCGACCTTGGTCCGTAATCTCGACTCTTTCTCGATTTCTTGTCCAAGGAAGGCGTTTCACGAGCCTCCTGCCAGCTAGGCCTTTCAAAACATCGGTCATCGATCCTTGAGGTATTCTCAGCGCTTTCTCGATGGCTTTGCGCAGAGCCCAGCCGTCAATTGTGCGCGTGACTAAGAATTCCAGAATTCTGAATTCGTCATCTTTGTAGACTGGTCGCTGCATTTTTCTCGATTATTGTATGTTCCTGAAAGCTAAAAAGGCCCGCGAGCCGTTCGAGTTGTTCGAACTCTCTTTGTACTCGAACGGAACGAAGCGGGCTTGTCTATGCGTAGCCAATACTAGCCTATGAACTCACTCAGGTTGAACTACGGGGATTTGGAAAAACAGGTAGTAGAATGGATTGATGAGACTGGAAACCTAGACAGGATACTATGTATCGATTTAGAAACGAAGGTACTGGATGGCGAATTTGTAACTGGAGAAAGAATCCTGGCAGTGTCGTTAGGTTACATGCACGGTGATAGCATTGAATCAAGAGTAATAGTGCTGCGTAAGGATGATGACAGTAGTGAGTTAGAACTTTTGCGTGAATTCGACAAATTCCTTCTGGAAGTTAGACCACTTGTTCTGATTGGCTTCAACCTCACCGGATATGATATCCCCCTTCTCAACATGAAACTACGAAAGTACAGCGACGACAAGTTATGGGGAATTGCCGACGCATTAGGCCGATGCTATGTTCTTGACATGAAGCACCCCATTAGATTCGAGCTGGCAAAATTCAGCGGATCACCGAAATTCGTTTCACTTAGAGATGTTGTTAACCACCAACGTTTCGCCTCGTTGCCTTTGATGCGCTCGAAAAATGTGCTAACCAGCACTAACAAAGGACAGGAGATATTCGAACTCTGGAGGAAGAACGGCAGCACTTTCAAGAATTACGCCGAGGGTGATACTAGGGATGTGCTCTTGATTTTTCTGAACATCTTCAAGCTGCGAATCCATGAAACGCTAGAATCCCAGACGGTGTAAACAAATGACTTTAGAAAAGGAAATTGGTGAGGTGTTGACAGGCTTCATAGTTGCCTTCGTGGCAATCGTGCTTTCTAACGCGCTACCATCACCACAAATCTATTCGGGCGTGCCTGCACTAATTGTTCTTAACATTGCACTTGGTCTCATCGTGCCTCTCGTTCTATTCGTAAGCGACATAGAAGATGCAGTGCGAGCTAGCTATGGGTATTGTTTAGGGCTTCTCGCTGGAGGGATTTACTATTGGGCTTATGTCTCGTTCTCTTGGTATGCCGTACAAGTGATTGTTGAGGGCGGGCTTGCTCTTGGCTTCTACACCGCCAGAAGCGAAAGAGCCGAATAAGAAATTACCCACGCGATAATCCACGACAGAATAGCCAACATCATCGCTGCAATAGCGCTGATTCCCGTCAGGCAACGGTGTCTTTCAAGCCCTGCATTAAGAATCGATGATACTATGCAACCGACGGCAAGGAAGATCGCCAGATAGAGTGCGATTTGGGCAGCCAGCACAAGCGACGTCGAAAGCACCAAATCATACGAACTAGCAGCGCCACTAAGATCCGACAGCAGGCTTAAGAGATACGTAGACCCAGCGACCATCAACGTCGCAGAAGCTATTATTAACGAACCGACAAGTCGCCTAAAGCGTCGTCCGCGGAACAAATCGCCATCCCATTCTACCTCAAAGATTTCGCGGACCCAACCAAACAACATACTAGCCAGTGGCGCTATGGCAGAAACTGCCAAGATTACGCTAATTACCGGGGATATCGGCGAAAACAGAGAGAACTTCGACTTCAGGCCATTAAGCTCAAGAGCAATCTGTCTTCGGTAAACAGGCTCTTGTTGAGCAAGATATGCGATTACTTCTGCTTTTGCTTGGTGGGCGAGACTTGCGGCGCTGTCGACATTCGACCACAACTGTTCGATAGACAGCTCCAATTGATTGAGGGTACTCCATGTATCGGCCACGCTAGGGTAAGAGTATGGACCAAGAAAATAGCTGAAGTTATCGGACTCGTAGATTCGTATAGCTTTCGTTAACAGCGCGTTTACGTCGGGCGGCTTTGGGATGTAATCTGGAATACTGTAAAATGTACGATTTGTATCTTCGACCACTTGGTATGTCAGATATAGGAATATTCTGTAGTTCGCGCGTTTCGCCGCAAAGCTCGCTTCGGCAGCGAAGGGAAGTGCGAGTGTCGTGTTTGTCGAGAGATAACTCGTCGCAATACCTACGTCACTTCGTGCATTCGCGATGTCAACGAAGGAATCGTACAGCACACTTTGGGAGAGATTGAACCAATATTGTTTCGACCAATAGCCAAAGTTATTGATTTCGTTTTCAGCATATCCTATGAATGTCTGAGCATTCGGTTGTTGCTCCTGAGCAAACGCAGGCGGTATCCAACTTGCAAGGATGAAAAGAACGATGAGAACAGATACCCGTTTGGTTGCTATTTCGGACAAGTCAATCTCCGGCGCAGGTAAGCCCTATCATTCACGTAGACTCGTGTCGAATAAGGACATTGTTTCATTCAAATCGAAATCCTAAATGAAAGCCTCTCGCGCGAGAGCTTCCTAGAGTCTTGTTCTCGCCAAACCTTCTTCTGTTTCATGAAGTATTGCGAATTCGGAGATTGCGACCGGGAAGCAACCAAGCGACTCAAACTGGGAAAATTAGAGACGTTCTATTGCGACGAGCATTTCAGACGTGTGAAACGCAGACTGGCGGGGAGCTGACAGGGTGTTTGGCTATTGCGCACGATGCAAAGAAGTCAGGAGCGACGAAGACAAGAACTCCTGGGGATTCCAGTGGATTGATGACTTGCCGATATGCAACAGATGCGGAGCCGTCGTTGACATCTGGGAAGAAGAGCACGACGAGGATTAGGCTGGGACGCACGAGACACATGCACTCTATGCGTGGTTTTTTGTTTGTCCGAAATTAGTAAGAGAAGAGTGAGAGAAAGAAAACAAAAAGAAGAAAGAAAAAGAAGCGAAGAAAAACGATTGAAAAGAGAGTCAAGAAATAGATATTTACTTGATTTCTCTCACTCGTAACGTACCGCGATTTCCGGCAATACAACCTCGTGATAATTTTAGGTGATAATGTGAGCAAAGGATTAGCAAGATTAGGACTTAAGTTTAGTAAAGACAGACCTGAGACTTTCTCTTATAGATGCCCGCAGATCGTGGGAATCAATTGCAAGGTCTCACTGAATCAAGAACAGTACGAACAATTGCTGCAAGAGATTAGAAGCATCAAGACTTCACAGAAGGAGATTGTCGCCCCGATTCTTGACAAGCTGACTGAACTCACACAATTCGTCAAGGACGAACTCGAATCTACGACTAAAGTTAAGTCAAATCAACTAAAGGAATCGAGGGACTTTAGTAAAGAGATTGAAGATTTGCTCGCGGAAACAATCCAACTGACATTTTCAGAAATTCAGGAACAATTGAACATGACGGCTCCGACGTTGAGCAGCCATCTCGAAAAACTCACTGGCCAGAATAAAATTGAGCGAACTGTGATCGGAAGAAATGTTGTGTATCGGTTGAAGATGATGTCCGGGTGAATTTCAAAATCCCGACGGAGGATTTAATGGCGGAGTGAAAGGAACTCCTTCTGATGCACATTTCACATTCTGGGCATTGAAATCCTTGCAACTTCTTCATATGTTCTAAAAATAATGTATTTGGTCTTTAACTATCCAATAATTATCCCAGTTAGGATTTTGATTTTGATTTAGTGGTTGCCAATGAAAATCTGTTCCATCTTTATTATTCACATATGCACCACCGCTATCATTTAGATTGTAAGGAAAAATAGGTTGATATGGATCCAAAAACAAAACGCTATCACTTTCATTTTGATTATCATTAACTTTAGTGAATTGAAAATGAATAATAGGTTGACCTCCACATCCTCCACATCCTTTAACTCCAGCTTTTGCAATTGACTTAAATCTGGGAACTTTCTGTCCTACTTCGACCAAGACTTTATCATTATGAGCATACGCAGTTTCGTAATGTGTTCCTTCAGGACCTCCAAGGATTTGGTGGCTAATGAAAATCCAGTTTGCAGGATCGTTAGGAAAAACTGCGACAACCGTACCTGGTGCAAATGCAGGAACATCGTCCCCGACTTCCGCCTGAAAATGAGTGCCGGGATTGTTATCCTCACTTACGTCTACGACACCATTCCATGCCAAGGAGGATCCTCTGCGTGGGTCTCTATCGTAATAGTAGCCGCGGTCAGGATCTATGTCCCTTAATGGATGAGCCAACCAGCCTCGAAGCAAGCCAAAGTAAGCCTTTAGATTGTTTTCACCCACAGTAATTGGATAACCCATTGAAATAGCTCTGAACTCATCTACGCTTTGGCACATGTATCCATAAGTTCTGTTAGGATTGTTAATCACTGGATATATTGTGTAATTCCCTGGTGAAAGGTCGATTGAAAAATCTCCTGAGGAATCTGTTGGAACTGTGCCAGCAGGCTTGGAATTTGCATCCAAGAATAGGACTTGAGCATTTTGTTCTCCTTGTTCAACGTCAGAATCGTTTTGAATACCATCACCTTCAGTACCGAAAGTGCTGGTGCCACTGTCGTAGAACCATCTACCCTTGAATGCGAGAGTCTGGCTGGAAGTAGAGTAGACTTCGCTTGTTGAGTTGGTCAATAATTCAGTCAAACTTGTCATTTCTTGTCCGCGACGCGTATTCTGCGGATAGAGCGCGTTCCTTATCGGCCCTCCGAATAGAAAATCGCTCGCAAGACCAGCCCCTATAGCAGTAACCAGGCCACCGACAACGACCTTCCTCCTTGTGGCCTGAAAATGGGTCAACCCGTAATACTCGGCATTGTAAATTTTACCGATGTCTTTCACAATCGCAGCGTACGCTGTATACGGGAAGGAGTCGAGCGTTCCGCTTATCAAGTCTCTTGAAATTTCGGGTATTTTCTTCATAGGATCACGTTGAGACATCACAACAGAACTGGCCCCTTTCAACTATTAATAATACACGCAGAGGTGAACGCATTTTCTGCGAGCCGGTAGTGCAGATTTCTCTTTCTTCGGTTCTATTTAGATGATGTCTGACGACTGGATGGACGATTATGCAAAATGGGAGAAGTGGTCGTACGAAAACCGATTTGGAAGAGGAAGCTGGGGCAAAGATCACGGCGCAATTGATTCGAATGATAAGAGTCCGACCGGATTCACCGCTTACGAACCTATTGTAAAGCGCTACTGGGATCACGAACAGGCTGTAGGTGTTATCGAGAGAGATGGAAAGTTCATAGGGATAGCGTGTCTAGTTGCGAAGGAAGTGGTTGAGAAGGAGAGCTTCGTCAGAAGATTTGGCCTCAGTTTTGAAAAAGATGTTCATTGGCATGCTGTCTCTGGTCTGCTGGAACATCTATCACGTAGTCCGATGTTTAAGGCAGTTCTCGTCACGACGAGCAGAATACCGTTCAAGCTGGAACCAGACATACCAGAACAACTCGAAGGACAGACGAACTGGACGAGGAGAAATTACGAATACCACAGAGATCAAGCGGATACGCTGCACCTAGATTTAGAACAGCAAAAGGCCTCCCACATTTTCGGAGGGATCAATCCAACCTACTTGCCAAAGCAGATGAAAGAAGAGCAAGATCATGCACGGAGATTCTTGGACGCAACAAGGAGACTGGAATCTCAGGCTCAGGAACATCTCAAGAATTTCTTTCTGATTAAAGACAACCTGTTTGCTGCGGCCTTGTTCTTCTATGTATACAGCGATGCAAAGGATGATGCGGAAACATGCGTCGCTGAAATTGAGAATCGAAAATACAGCGCAAAGATGGAGATACTGAAAACATATTTTGTGAAATGCGATGATGTGAGAGACCCGCTGATTGTTTTCAATCCGGAGTTCCACCCTTTTTTTCGTGAACTTGAGAAGTACTTCTGCATAACTTTAGGCCAAGACATCGCAGGATTCAACTCAGACAAAGACGTTGCAATTGTGCTGAAACACTTTTTCACAACCGCGCTGGAACTTCCAACTGAGGAACCAATCGAAGAACAAATTCACATTCCCACAGAAGAAGTAAGTCAAAGGATTACAAGGTCAGCTCTCATTGGATATGTTGTTGAATCTATTATCAAAAAGAAATTCACCAAGCGCCCTGTCTACTTTCCACTCGATGTTCTTACGGGCCATGCAATTACCTACGGCAAGACCAGAACTGGTAAGAGTTTCTTCTCTCTCATCCTCATTCGGGAAGCTCTTGCAAGCAATGTGCGAGTGAAAGTATTCGATCCCCATGGAACGCTTGCAAAAAGATTGGAATCCTCAGACCTGCTTGAGATCCATTTCACCAAGGGTAGGGCGGACATCACCGCAGAACTTCAGAAAATCTACGACAGCGCCTCGAATTGGCCCGAAACGAACGAATTGAAGCTGTTGGTCGTGCTCGACGAGACTAGACTTCTGAAAGCAAAGAATTTGATTTACTGTTTGAACGAATTGGGGAAACGTGGAGTTGGATTCGTTCTCATCACACAGTACAGCACGAGCATCCCTGCTGAAGCGAGGAACGTTGGAACTTATTTCATAATGGCTGCGATGAGCGAGAACGAGATTGAGAGATTCAAGGAAGTTACTCTTCACCCAGGTTCAAAGTTGATCACAAGAATGCCACGAGCTACTTGTTATATCTTCTCGCCGTATTGGTACGGTGATCCGTTCTTCTTCAAAGTGAAAACTCTACATTGATAGAGATTCAAAATAGTCTCATTCATGAGGCCTGCCCATCTTGGTCGAAGGAAGACAGTCGCAGTTGAGTAATCTGGATTTAGTCGAATTACAATAAGATTGAATCCCCTGAATGAAGGCCATCAGATTCTTCCTGCCACATATCATAAGCACATATTGCGATTTTTCTTTGACGCCCTCCGAATCTCCGCGATAAGAAATGTCTGAGCAAATACCCTGGCGATGCAAGAGTTCTTTGAGAGTCAGTAGACTCGTGATGTTTGCAGAGTAGATTTCGATTCGGTCAAGTACCTTCCTCGTTCTTCTTTTCTTGAAGTGGATGCATCCTTCAGCGTCAAACAGACCAGCTACGTAAGGAGAGAATATTTCTGATGGAAGCAGGGGCACGTTCCATCTGCATGCCCCAAATCTCAAACCGTTCAAAAACAGCCAGCGATACAAAATCTGTGAGCACACATAGGCATTGAATTGAGTTTTTCGAGTTTTCTGAGTTCGCCTGAATTGCTGAATACTGGCTCTGAGAGAAAATAATTCGCTATAGAGATTGTCAACGTGTATTATCAGACATGGATCTGTAGAATATGCAGTGATTCTGGTTGTTCCATTTTGCCGAATAATGCTCCCGTCTCCTTGCAGATTCCCAATCAGCCACCAGAAATTCTTGTTGTCCCAACTTGGAAATGTAGGATAATTCTTTGCAGGCCGCGAAACGTTCAATCCATGTTTCTTAAGCCAATAGACTACTGTGCCCGGAGTGACATGCAGGTCTCTTGCTATCTTGCGATGAGATATTCCTGATAGTGATTGAACTCTGATCCGTTCTGCTAGTTGATGATTGCCAGCTATTTTGTCAGCTTTGACGGAATCACCTTGGATGTTTCATGACAAGACACCTTTCAAGATAAAAGGATAAATTCTTTCAGCACTTGCAAGAGTATTTTGTATTTCCGAATCCTGAACCATTTTTCGTTAAAATCAGAACGCTGGGCGCTTGACGAGAGTTGAAGTCGCTTGTGGATATTTAAGTTCGAATGCAAGAATCTGTAGTATCAGGCGAAACGATGAATAGAGACAATCGGCTGAAAAGAGAATCATATTTCATTCGAACTGAAGGACCGGATCCAAACGGCGTCAAAGAAGCGCTTGGTTGGTTATTTCGGTCCTCAAAGCCCAGCGGATTCCTTGCTGTGCATGGATACGGAAACCTTGACGGAGTGGTACGAGAAGTCATTGGCGAAGGTGCCGTCAAGAGCCTGATCAAGTTTGGTAGAATCAAAGTTTCCAATGTTGAAATTCAACTAGTCACAGAGCATAAGATGACTTACGATGGGCAAAACTCGCCGATGGTGGCACTTTATCCAAGCTCCAAATTGTTAGATGTACTCGACTCGATTCGAAACATATCCGCTATGCTTGTCGTCCCTTGGAACTTCAGCGAGGTTGAACCCTGGATCAGGGCTTGGAATGCGACCGAACTGGGAGCTCAGAGGACCGAACGGGCAGAACCGTTGCTGAGAAGCACAATAGTAGAACAAGCCCTATCTTCCTTGACACACATTGTTAATCTCGCCACGGGGATTTCTCATCCTCGCGACCGCGAAGCTGCTATTCAAATGTTCGAAATTCTCAGAAATGCTGGAGAACAATTTTCCCCAGAAGACATTAAGGCTTGGTTAGTTGGAGAAGGCGGCTGGAATGCTACAGACGCCGAAGATGTCGCCGTCGTTGCTAGGAAGGTGCTGGAAGGAAGAAGTTTGAGAAGCGGACAAAGGGTTTGGGCCGAGAACATCTTGGAAATCTGGCAAAAACAAGCTCAGACGAAAGAAGGCTAAACATCATTTCTTACGGCTTGTTTCGTCGCGAACCCAGTTAAGGTATGCTGGGTTGCCGGAAACCACTGGCATAGCCAGAATTTCAGGGACTTCGTATGGGTGAACGGCTTTGATAACTGACTGCAGCTCCTCGTAATCGTCGGCCCTTGCCTTTGCCAAACAAATCCACTCCTTGGCCTGCTCGATTTTCCCCTTCCACCAATAGGAACTAGAAATGGGGCCAAGTACCTGGACGCATGCGGCCACACGTTTTTCGAGAATGGCTCTAGCTATCTCGTTTGCCTTTTTCTCATCGTCAACAGTCGTAAGTACCTGAATATATTCAGCCACAACTCTCACCGTTGTTCAGATTTTATATCCTTAGGAATAAATACGTTGGCACACCCTTACTAGTTTTCAATACCGTCGAAGCCTACACAACTCTTTCAGTTTCGAGAGGGCATCATTCTTTTCCTTGGCGATTACTCCGAAACCCCATGTGAGCTCGTGATCAACATTGCACCCTACCCATTTACCCTGCAAGTATTTTCGGACGCGGTCCAGCCGGAAGAAGAGCGACCCCTTCGAAATGACATTTGGATCAACCGGCAAGTATCTTCCTATCAGGTACTGATTGTTGTAGAGACTCGCTTCGCCTTTCCAGAGATAGCCTCCCAACTTGTTTTCTGGGCTGATTTCGAGATTCTCAATGATGATCTTGTGTCTCCGTTGTTTGATTCTGAGCAGTTCAGTATTCAATACCTCCTTCCCTTTTGCGGTTGTCTGCCAAGCCGCATACCAAGTTCCGGTAAGATTGACTCTTCGTTCACGACCAAGGTCAAGTCCATGATCTCTCACATATTCGATGAATGACTTCGCTGACTCGTAACCGATAGCATACAGAATCGCACCGGCCACAATTGCTAATCCATAGAGAAGGTAGTTCATCAAGTCAGACATGACTGAATCCTTCCCCCTCACAGATGAGGGCATGATACATGAAACCATTTCCTGCGACTGCTAATCAGATTTGTCTCCTATACAGTCCATGTATGTTTCTCAGAATTAGAAAGGTGAATCAGTGAGTTACGCATTTCCAGAAGGGACTACTGAGCATCCGATCAACAGGAAAAGAGAGAACAAATTTCTGGTTAGCGTATGGGATTTCGGTCCGAGATCTCCGCAGCGCGAAAGGAAACATTACGCTTGGAATAAGCATCCCGCAAAGATGAGTCCGACGCTTGCCAATTCGATTCTCGCGCTGTATGGCGAATCTCCCGTACTTGACCCAATGGCAGGAATAGGCACGACATTAGTTGAGGCTATGCTGCTCGGAATTGATGCAGTCGGCGTCGAGCTAGAGAAAAAGTTCGTCAATCAGGCAAATGAAAATATACGATACATCCACAAAGATTTTGCGAACCTCAAGCTTGGTAATGCGAAATGCTTGCAGGGAGACGCGAGGTTTCTTTCGAAACTCGATTTCAAATCATTCTCTTCCATAATTTTCAGTCCACCGTACGCGACCACGAATACTTTCAACGATCTCAAATTTGTCCTGCCAAAAGAGAAGGAGTCTGTAGCTGAAACTGAACAGAGCGCAATACATTACGATGACAGAGACAACATCGGAAAGATTTCACAATATGGTGAATTCAATTCGATTCTATTCTCCCCTCCTTACGGTGAGCAGCACGGCAAAGGTGGAAGCATATTCAATTCAGATGGAAGCGTCACGGAAAAATTTCGCAATACGTTTGCGAATTCGGGAATTCGCAGGAAAGGGTTTCTCGATACTTCATCGCCTGAAAATATCGACAACATTCGATACGGGCGCAGCTATCTTTCTGAAATGCTGAAAGTGTATTCAGAATGTTTTCGTGTTCTCGCCAATGCGAAATTCATGACTCTAGTGGTAAAAGACATCAAGAGAAACTCACTTACTATACCGCTGGCAGCCGACACAATCAAACTCTGTCAAGCAGCAGGATTCCAACTTTATGATGTCATCATCAACAGGACATACTTTCCATCGTTCTGGACTTTGAACAGAGCGAAGAGAGATCAAGCGAAGGGCATAAGGCATCCGTTGAAAAACCATGAGTACGTTTTGGTCTTTCGTAAAGCTTGATAGTACACTCACACTCTAAATAGTAGAATGGCCGCGACTTATGTATGGAAGCTGGACCAAGTCGCAAGCATCAGGAACTCGTTGGCCATCTTATTTCGTGGTTGCAAACGGAAGGCTATGAAATCAAATGCGGTAATTACGGAAACCTAACTCAATGTGAAGAGGTCAAGGGATACATACCGGACGTCAAAGGAAGCTCAAATGGCCTTAACGCATATGGTGAAGCGAAGACAGCTGAGGATATCGACAATGACCATTCAAGAGAACAGTTCAGAGTCTTCGGACACAGGGTAATGACAAGCACGCAGAAACCATGCCCTTTCTACGTTGCAATTCCTAAGGGGTCAGAAAATACCCTTCGTCGCGTGCTGAAGGAACTCGGGCTAGACAAAGCTTCGCATGTCAGGTGGGGTTCATTCTAAGCCGTGGAAGACTAGTCCAAGGTTTCAGTTGACCTAAGCCTCTGCATGTAAGACTCGGAAAGAATGTCTTTTGCGGCGAGATAGTGGCTCAGATATTTTTTCGTCGGTTTCAATCCTCCTCGTGTTCTATCATCTCGCGCGATAAAGGTTCCCGCATCGAGCCTCTCGCTATTTTCAAGTTCCACGGTAACAGTCTTTTCATTGTATCCCCTCTCTCGGTCCCTTAGAATGTTCATTCCGGCGGTAGAGATACCATCATAGAGGACACCTTCGACGACAGCACTCTCATCTTCGATGATATTCCCTTTACCCTCTCCTGCTATTGCGTCTCTGCCAGCAGCGATCTTATTGAATCTGAGAGCATAGCCTCTGAGGAAGGCATGCACTCTCTGCGAAAAATGTACTTTCAGAAATTGCATTTGCGACAGATCCATGTTTGAACCGTATGCGAAGTATCTCATAGCATTGGATTTGACTCCAAGACACTTCAACACTTCGTTCTTGAATGAATCGATTATCTTCTTAAGCCGAGAAACGAAATTAGTATTTGATGGATTGGAAATCATTTCTGCGACCAACCTGGAAGAAAATTTCTGTGTTCTTGCTCATCGCCTTGAGCTATGTGTTTTTGTTGCTATATTTCACTGGAATGTTCGCACAGAGCCTTAATGATGCAATTGGAATAATCGGTAACAGTCTCATTGATGCGGTCAAAGGAAACTGGAATGCAACATTCACTCTTAATGAAACCTCTACTCGTCTACAAGCTTCGAATGACCTCATTAACAACGAACAGGCTCTAGAGGGATATGTAACAGCTCCCTACATGCTTGGATTGAACGACGTCCCAAATCAGACGAGTTCCCAAATAATCATGGACCTGGCGATTTTCCTGATTCTATTCTATTGGTACTTCGTATCTTGTCTCGTTGTCGCGGTTTCCGAATGGGTATACCGAAAGGCAGTTCAGTGAAAGCCCGTTGGTTAGTGGGTCGCCGAGTCCTTTGTCAGAAACTGAATACGCGGCAAGAACTGGAGCAATCTCTTGACTTTGCGACCCTACAACCGTGACCATGATTACGACAATGTCTGGCGGATACGTCGTGAAGTCGTCAATCCATGGACAACTGTTGTAACAAACCCTGAGATTGATCGTGTAACTGCCAGAAGGAGTGTCAGTGTCTACGTAGATGGATAAGGAGTAGGAGAGGCACTGGCCAGGTTCTAGGCTCGCTACGATGCTGCACTGCTCGAATGTAAGTGTGGGGGCGTGGAAGTATCCTCCCTGGAACCACCCGCGATTCGGGCTTGAACTCTGGATTTGCACCTGGTCAGTAAGAGGATTCAATCTTTCGTCGGTAAAAGTGACCTCAAACGATTGACCCGCGTATACAGGACTCTGCCATTGGGCCCCTCCATTACCGCTGTCAAAACTGGCGCTGGCTGAAGTTTGCGCACGGCTCATCTTTACCGAGAATGTTCCGCCGCTATTTGTGCCAAAGGACCAAGGTCCCTGAGCGGATGTGTAACCGTCCGCGTCCACACTGTAGTAATGAACGTATGGTGGAACGGTGGTCGACAGGCTGGCTTTTCCGTTTGAATCAGTAACTCCAGCAACCTGCCCATCGATGCTCACGCTTGCGCCTTGGATGGGAGAGCCGGTGTACGAGTCCGTCACCTGAACGTAGAACGTTACCGTTACCGTTGACTGGGTTACCTGGATGGTCACCGATTGTGAAGTGCTGGCACCTGACGAATCGGTCAGAGTGAGAGAGATCTGATAATTGCCGGGATTATTGTAAGTGTGCGATGGATATGCATCGCTGCTGGTCGTGCCATCTCCAAAATTCCAATAGTAGCTATACGGAGGTGAACCGCCGCTGGGATTGCCTCTGCACCCTACTGTTAGGGGCGCATTTCCGGTGGAGGGTCCGCATGAGATTGAAATCTGGAGACGTGAACTCTGTGTCGGCTGGTTGTTACAGTATGGATATGTGCCGCCGTATTGGCAGGTCTGAACGGTTTGGCTGCCCACTACTTGGAAGCTGTTGCTGGCGCTGCCCATATATCCACAACCCTGCATGTATCCCACGTATATCTGAATGTGCCAGTAACCGACGTCGTTATCTTGAGTCGTTCCCAGGTCTGCGCTTCCCGAACCCATGTCATTGACATTATACTGGTAAGTTCCAGAGGGACCGTTCAGTATGATTTCTCCGGATTTGCCAGAATACTGAGGACTCCAGATCGCAACAATTTCTTGACCGACACTGTACACTGGTTGCGAAGTATACACAGATATGCTCAGCCGGTAGGCTGGACAAGCTTGATTGGGACCCATTGAAAATGCCAACACGCGCTGGGACGCCAGATAGGGAAAAACCAAAATGAAAACGTACATTAACAAAATAACTCTGGATCGCAAGCCTCTCTAAATGCGGTTGACGGCGCTTTGATTATTATCATTTTCGAAAAGAGCTCACAATAACATTCAAACAATACCTTTTTCGCGAACCCAAAACCCAAATGAGAAATCAATTGTAGCTTAGGAATACTGGATGCAATGCTCACTCTTCTATCATAATTTTACATGCCTTCTTCTCGCCCTGTCTCTTTTGAGAAATTTCAGAGTCGTCTTGGTGCAGCGAGGACAGATTAGACATTCAGACTGTCCAAGGAATTCGTAGCGGCAGCTCCCACATTTGAATTCTTGAAGACGAAGCTGGGACCATCGGGGATGACCATATATCTCGTGTAGGAGATCGTCGCCCATTCCGAATCGCAACCAGCTAGGAACGCCACTTGTTAACGATTCTTTACACATTTGAAAACATCCACTGCGTCTCGTTGATTCCGTTTCTCATTTACGATCCTTTGCTTCGGCTCACTCATTCTTTGCCGTTTCAACGGCCAAGAACGCCGCTGCCGCACCCTGTGGCACAGTCAGCCAAGGAGGCATATGTTTCGACAATGGATTCTGGAAATTAGAGCCCAAGTCAGCGATTAGCGTTGAGTGTTTTGATATATTGCGTAGCGCAGACTCTTGCCACTGTCTCAGGTCTTTGAATTCGGCTGTATCTATGTCGATTCGTTTCAACTTCATTTTTTGATTATCTATCACGATCTTACGTTGATCCTGATGATTGCGTATCCAATCCTCCGTTTTTATCAAAAGAACGGTACAGATTTCAGGCCTAAGATCTGTTAGGCTGACCGCTATTCCGGTGAATAGCAACTCGGCTTCACCGTTTTCTAGTAACTTCCTCAAATACAACAGTTCTGGTTTCTTATTGTACCATTCAAATCTGGGTGGATTTTTTTTTGGAGGACGTTTTACATTTGTGTAATGAAAAACCTCTTCGAGATATTCTCTTTCTATTTGGTGCCGTTGCACTTTAAATTCAGTTTCATAGTCGTCAAGGTAATACCCCACTGTGGGTTGGAACATGAACGATGGCACAACATGAAACAGGTCTCCGTGGATTCCGACACTATCAGTCCGCTCACCTAACAGCATCTTGTAAGTGTCATTCTCTAAGTATATGATTGGAGTTGAGATGCCGATTCCACAGCTTCTAAAATCTCCCTTAGTAAATGGGTCAGTCTTCGAGTGCAATATGTTTCGTAATTTCAAACGATTCAAGAATTGATCGAAATCATCCTTCAGCGGTTGTTCTTTACCCCACTCATCTAGTAGTTCGTCCTCCAATATACCACAGGTTTCAATCATGTGCTCATAGTAGCCCACTCTGCACTTCAAGGTCAGATTTTCAACATCAACAGAGTCCATAGTATAAATCGGCAGATTCTCTATCGTTCGACCCGATCGTTTGAGGTCGTTGAGATACTCTTTCCCTTTTTTGATTATTTGTTCTTCAAAGTCGCCTTCCTCAAGATCAAGTTCACCTAACGGGTGTTCTATTTCGAAGGATTGTTTCTTGGTTGCGGGAAAACAAAGACAGGGATAGGAAAATCCTTCACGGACTAGCAGATGGTTCTTGTATCCATATCGTTCACAATAATATGCTAGAAACTCATAGAAAGAAGGATCGAATCTCGCTTTGAAAATCCTCTTCTTCTTCTGTCTCATCTTCTGCGCGGACTTTCTGTTATGATAATGGTCAGGCAGATCAAGCAGGTAATCCATCCACTTCTCAACTTGGTCTGGAGTTGGCCATGGGTTAATCTCGATTGCCATGGTTATCGATTCCTGTCATAATCATGCGTTCTATTCTGCATTTTCTTTTGCCATGCGTCGGCTCGTTCTTACTTCCTTTCGATCTGCGATCACGCTTCGCTGAAACGAAGAAGCCTCGCCTCCCGTGATTAACTCGTGTGATGAGAGATGAGCAAACTACACAAACTTCAGGACGAGATAATCGAAGTTCAGATACAAATCAGGGACTTGGAAGAGCAGAGGACGAATTTGAAAAAGCAACTCAACTCGAAATTATCGTCGTTGCTCCGAGACAAGAAGACGCTGAAGAAAGTGAAGCCGATAGACAGCTTCAGCAAGGGAGGTGGGTTCTGATGCGTCAAAACAAACAGAATCCAAGGAGTGTGAAAAATATGGTAAGCGTGAACGAAGTATATCCACAAGCCGAAGACGGGGCTGGGGAAAACTATCTTAATTCCAAGAATGTCGTCTCCGAGGAACTCGTCAACATAGAACTGACGATAAAGAATGCAGAAGCCAAGAAGCTGGGTCAGGGAGAAGAGGCAAGGAACAAAATTGTACTGTCTTTCGATGAGACCGACAAGCAGCTCGCTCTGAACATCACGAACAGTAAATTACTAGCAGAGAAATACGGGGACGACACCGACCTGTGGAAAGGAAAACAGATTAGCCTGATGGTCGTGAAGAAAAATTTCGCAGGAAAGCTCGTAGACGGAATTCAAGTAGAGACTTTGTGAGAAGATGGGAGTCACCTCCCATTCTTCATTGTTTCAACAGTAGATGTAATGTTACGAATGGGTCTCTCCACAACTCTTCATCTATCAAATCCTCAACTAGCGCTAAATCCATAGCTCTTTTAGATTAGTTGAAGCATCAAATAATTAGTGAAATATGCGAAGCACGAGGGCTTCCTTAGCGCTTCGCAGAACGACAAAAGATTGATGACTGCCCCCACAGAATAGAGCCTAGGTGACAGGAAACGGCTGAGACACTCCCCCTGGAAGTCTTGACATGTTTGGCTTGGACCGGTGGGCTCTCGCCTGACACGGGCCCACATGCTTTGATAAACTACTTGCACACAAAGCTTACAGCCGAAGCCTATCGATGGAACAACGTTACCGTGGGCACTCTAAGAAAGATGAGAAAACTCCTACATGACCGCGGGTGGGTCTACCAAGAAGTAGGAGAAATGCTTGAAACACTGGAAGATCATTTTTCTGAGCATTGGCTTGACAACCGCTACGATACCAACAACGTAGAATATGTTTTCGATCACTATTTACGGACAGGAAAAGGTATTGGGGGTGACAGAGACAAGGCTGTACTCATTAGCGCATTTCTGAAATCCTGGGGAATTGCAACGAACTTCATCCGGTGGACAAGATACCCAAAACGAAATCCATCCGTCTCCTATGACCATGTACATAATGTATGCTTTGACCGAGGGAGAAACGTTTGGACTGGGTCCGCGAAGGAGTTGCAGGGGGATCGAAGCAAGGACAATGATTACGTTTTTGTTTTTGGCGTTTTCAGGCCTCCGGTGATTCAGCAAGGATACCTCTCTTGGAATGAGTGGGGTCCAAGGGACCTAGCTGTGAACGCTTGGCGCAAGTTAGACTTTACGCCGTCTAAGGTCTACGACGAGTTCTCAAAAGGATTTCCGACATCACTGATGAAGAGGCTGATCATACATTCAGAAGATCCAGTCAATTCAATGGGAGCCCCACTTGCAACAGTCAAACCTGCTGAGACGATAGCACATGAGGAAACTCTGTCAACGCTCGGTAGCTCAGTTGACGAACTGATTCACGACCTCACCGTCTTTTCTTTGGGGGGTATCGTTGGTGGAGCGTCATGGGATTCGATAAAACGACTAATCGGTGTACTGCATGAGAAAACCGGAGACCGTAGATTGAGAATACTTCGTAGAACCATGGATCTTGTTGACACTTTGGGCGCTCAGGAACTTGATTTGCTAGACAAATACATTGAAATGAGGATAGAAAGTCAAAGAAAGAACAAGAATTGATCAATCTCTATGTCATCAGTGCGTTTCTTGAATAGTATGAAAATTTCGCGCGCAAGTTCCTTGATTGTTGGAGGCAATGTTCTCGGTCGAAACCAGTTCAACTAACAGATAAAGTTGAATGACCAAAAGAGGTTATGCTTCAGTGCGGTCTGTTTTCCTCTGTCCAATACCCAAATGCGTTTGGATCCCAAATCGGTCGAAATACGTCAATAGGCCGATAATCAGACTGCCTTGTCGGGGATGAATGATAACCAGCGTCCAACTCGAAATGCAGATACGGACCAAGCGCTGGCTTAGATCGATTACTTCCCACGCTAGCAATTTTCTCCCCACGATCAACCATCTGCCCTTCCTTCACGAGAACGTCTTTCAGATGCGAATAATATGTCGACAAAACTTCGTTCGCGAATTTTTCATGTGTTATTACCATAGCAAATTCCTCGTCGCCTAGGTCGTCAACATACTTTACAAGTCCAGGTGCTGCGGCGCGCACCACATCGCCCGGTTCAGCAACAATATCAGTGCCTTGATGACCGAGAAACGTGTTACTCCCACCCATCCAGTCCTTCTTGTTGCCGTGGTCGAAGTATGCCAATATTTTCAACTCATGATAGAAGGGCGTTGTCAGAAATCCATGCATGACCGGAAGATTCAACTTATCATGAGCCTCTGTCGGCGCCACCATGATGTACTCATTATTTTCATTCATGAACCCGTAGTTTTTTTCCGCACCCTTGACATCCATTACACGCAACCTGAATTTGTCAAACGTCACAAACCCGGACATGCCCGGAATAGCAAGGTATCTGAACTTCGCTTTCGACCCTAGCAGACGCACCATTGTATCGACATAATTCTGTCTTCTCTTAGTTTGGGCAGCAAGTTCGTCTAGTTTTTGCGAGTCCACATCATGAGCTGCATCCCGTCCGATACCTTGAAACACTTCAGGCGTGGCTCTTCTCTCCAGCAGGTTTCCAAGGCTCTCTACAACTGCCATGCTATACAGCCAACGTAGGATGAATGGGGTGACCACTACTGGCTCAAGGTTGTAGGGATATTGCATTTCTCGTATCATCCTGTGTACCTTCCGGTCGCCTTTTGCAGTTATGAAATAACGCCGCAGTGCAGTCTCGTGTGTGTAATCGATTAACCTCTCAGCCAATAGATAGGCAAGAGGATTACCGTCAGTGACTTTGGTCCAGTGTAGCCCGAAGTTATCCTTCGACAGCTCAAGAAGCTCGCGTGAGATTTCAAATGTTGGTCTACTCTTGTGCTTCTTCACAAAGTTGTAGTTGTCTAGCCAAGTCGCGAGATAGAATATGAAAAGAATCCTCTTACGTGCCCGTTTTCTAGAATTTAACCTACTCTGCCAGCGCTTGACGAGCAGGATTAACTCTAGCGCTTTCTCATGATTTGCTTCCGCACTCGCGTCGGAAACTGCGTCTTCTTGAGAAAGCAACTAGAAGTCCCACTAAACTTGGGATCAACTGCTAATTAAATTATCGAGGAGGATAGTTAGCAATTAGCAAGCAACGCCATTATCGAAAAACAGCGACATCACAATAGCCAATCCGACAACCGTTGAATCACAGCCGCAAGTTCATTCGAACATCCGAGACAAACACGAAGTACGAATTCTATATCCCACTCGGCCCTTCAAAGGATGCACTACTTGCTTCTGCAAGGCAAGAACTTCAATTCTTGAAAGCTTTCTCTAAGAAGAAGTTAGGCGGATACACTGAAATCAACGGCGAAGGTTCTTCCGAGAAGGAGAAGGACTCTGAAAGGGTTTCACTCTTGCGGACGATAGCGAGAGAAACAGAGCAGAGTAAAATGTATGTAGAGATGATTTGCCTTTACATATGGGTCGATCTAAAGCAAAGGGAAGTATGGGTCGAGAAAACGCCTACAACTTTGCTTAAGTTTCGTGACATCACTGATTCTGCGCCTGCCGACCCTGACTTAGCGGTCGACATACTTTCACCTGCCGATGAGTTGAGCCTCAACCAAGATACCAGAACGCTTACTCTAAGGAATATAGATAAATGCCGACGAGTAACGGAGTTGGCCCGACTGCTTGGAATTTCCAAACAAGATGCTTTCAAGCATCTAACGAGCCTTCGAGATGATGGCTATATTAAACGTGAACGCACGTTAGAAGGAGTTGTGTATACTTCAACTCCACGAGGGCAATTCTTCCTAAATTCTCGTTCACGAATAGATAGCGCTGCGATCTGCAACCTATTCTTGAAGAGACTGAAGGAGTGCGTTAAGATTGGAAGAGATGATACTATAACTATTTACGAAAACAAGCGAGGAGAGGTTGAGAATTTGGTGGAGAAAATGACCCCAGAATTATGGCAACTCATGGATCAGGATGAATCTTTGGACTTCATCAGGATACAAAAGAAAGTTTTCCTAGCTTCGCACGCTGCTCAATAGGAAATAAATCAAATCCGAGAGCTTTGTTGCCGCGACGTGTGGTGTCATATCCCGGTATTCATATCGTGGTCTGTCTTCGTACATCCCCTCATTTTTGACCGTGTAAGGTCTTAGTTCCACCTCTGGAGAACCGTTCACCGCTCTGGGTAAACCCGACATATCGAATTTTCGATCCTTGCTTGCAACATGCAAACCACACCCCTGAACCGTCCAATCTTCCAGTTCGCCGTAAGCACTTCGCGCGTAATCCATTAGGGCCCTTTGCAGTCTCGTGTTTTTTTCGTAATATTTGATTGCAATCTGTGGACCTATTGATCTGTCCAGCCAGTTGCATCTTGCAAATTGAACTCCATCCACGGTGTAATAATCAGATGAATCATCATGTAATGATAGCCCGTAGAACGTCTCATTCAAGGTCGGATATTTTCTGCGAATAGAGTTCCACATTTTGTACTCAGCATTGATTCCTGGGAGTCCGTGTCTAGGAAGAGGATAATGAGTAACATCTTTGACCAAAATATCAGTTCGGAGCTTCCCAAGCAAATATCCGACTCTTTACCTGCAGACGCACGTTCTCACGAGACGTCTTTTGCATAAAGCTCATCGGGATGGAAGCCCACCATAACAACTGCTCGTGGATGTTTCCTTGTCATATTCGTAATCAGGAAAGTTTACAAATAAATAGCTGCATTTAGGCGGACTCATTTTCACCTTCTAGTCGCGATATAAGGCGTCAACATTTTCGTTTACTATCCCGGTGTTTTTTGTTGGGTTGACTCCGCAGATCATTCGATCATTATGTCAACAACAGAATTGTTGAACGAACCCTTGAAGGAACCTACTGTTCAATCCAGTCGCTGTCCGGCCTGCGGTCAATACTACAAAGACTTGCACTACTGCCGAGTTTTTCACAAGTAGATGAGTGATATGGAATCAATCCCCAATCTGAATTCTAGCGAAACCAACCCAATCCGTTGCCCACTCTGTAATTCTCGCGTAAGAAGTCTTCCTCAGGGACGTGCCGCGTTTTTCGAATGTGAGTGCGGATTCAAAGTTCTGACAACGCCTGAGCTCTATCCAAACTGTTTCGTGAATCTCTCCGAACTCTGGCCGCCTTCAGTGGAGTGAAGCGAAATGTCTGAAACCGAACTGGTTGTCAGGGAAAGGAAGAAAAAACGAATCAAGCCACTGATCGGTCAAGCGAGAGAGGAAGAAATCAGCGAAGAATATAGCACTCAGGGCGAACAGCCAGAAAGACGAATAACAGCGCGGGGCATGTACTTCAAGATAGAGGACGCCGTACGAAAAGCCGACGACCAGACGAAACTTCAGGAAAAACTGCTTATCCAAAAAGAACACGAAATGCAAGAACGGCTGTTCACAGCCAGAAACGCGCTCACACACTCTGAACTCGGCAACGTCGCGAAAGTTATGCTAACAGATCAGACAATCACGCACGCAAAAGGAAAGGACACACAACGCCATCACAAGAAAATCTTCGGAGGCCTCTACCACCGCGACGAGGAACACACTACCGAAGTGGAGTTCCACCGGAGCGATCAGCAATGACGGACGAACGAGACTTAAACATACGAATCAAACGGACGTCGAAGAATTCTGGGAGCCTGCTCGACGAGCTGTTCGGCAACAACCGCAAATTCCCAGCCGATGACGAATGCATGTTCGAGAATGAGTCGCAGGTTTCATTCGAACGCGTGCCTTCAAGAATTCAAAGTCAAGGGGATGTCGAAGATGAGAACGAGTACGTCACATTCCGGAAGACGCTGAAGCCGATGTTGCACGACGTGACAGGCGCCGTCGAACAGCGCGGCCAACTCAACATAGAACGCCACGAACAGAAGAATACCGTCACTTGGATAATTCAAGTGGACCGCCGGCGCGCCAGATTCCTCGACAGGATTCTCGAAGACTTCATGGCATTCCTGAAGCGCTCATTCTCCATGCGCAGTGAATAGCTGCGCACCCCTATTTTTCTGGTGGAAAATTGGAACCAGTACTTCCGATAGTTGCTGTTGGAATGCTAGCAATGCTTTCGATTCCTCTTGCGGTTTCTCTCGGACTCCTGCAATCGAACGCACAAACCCTGTTCACAGCAGTGCTCGCTGTCGTGATGCTCATCGTAGTCTTGACTTTCATGGCGCTTGCATACGACGAACATGAACCCGAAAAATGCTTCTTCGAGGAATGAATATGACAGAGAAGATTCTCGAAGAAAGACTCGTCCCGACGAACTCCCCTCTCCTACGCAAGACTTACACATCCTCTGCTGAAACAGTCAAGGAACTCCAAGTGCCGTACTGCGCAGGTTGCGGAGCGAAGCTGAGGTTCGACCGGATTGTCTGGTGTCCGTGCGGACGGTCGGTGTGCGGCGGTTGCGTCTTTTGGCTCGACGGAAAAATCGTTTGCAGGATATGCATCCATGAGCAAAATGGCATGCATTTGACGAAGCCCGCTTTTCTTGTGCTGTTTGGAAAGCATAATGGGATTTCGAATTTGCGCGACATGACGCACCTACCGGCCGACGTTCTGAAGGCAGCATTCGACGAACTGGAGAGTGGCAGATTCCTTGAGGCGCGGGGATTCTCGATATTCCGTCAATGGATTCTGACCAACAAGGGCATCAGCGCTGTTTCGGTCTACACTCAGGTCTACGGCAGGGACGGCGACTTTCTGCAAATGTTGAAAGAGCTCGATGGAAATGTCGGAGAAATCAACGAAGAAGACTCTGAACACAGCGATTAACGCCGTCGTGGCAGCAGGCTTTCTGCTTCTCGTTAGCGGAACACTGTACTGGGTCTACGGGCTTACGCAACGATTCGACCTTGACCTCCCGCTCACTCTTGCATTGTTCGGCTTCTTCATACTGATTTTCGGAATAATGGGAGCGAAGCTCGCGACAGCAATGCAGTGATTGCATTGGACGAATGGATTGACGAGGTTAGAGACACAGCAGCAAAACTATCGCAGTATGTCGACCCAAAGATGATCGACAAGCTTCTCCAGGTTTACTTTGTGAGCGGACACAAGGAAAAGCAACGACTGAGAAACGACGTTGAAACAATTCTCGGTGCGCACATGCCCAAGCTGATGCAATCTCAGCGCACGGTAATGCCCGCACCCACTGATTTGGAAGGCGAAATAGAAATTGGAACAATCATGCAGGGCGACTCGCCTGTCGGGAAATTCGGAATGAAACCCAATGACCTGACGCGTCACATGGAAATCTCCGCTCAATCGGGTCACGGAAAGTCGGTTCTTCAATTCAGCCTCCAAAGCCAATTTCTTCAGAAGCACGTTCCATTCTTGACTTTCGACGACAGGCCCGAGACCAGAGGGCTGCTGAGAAAATACAAAGAACTCACAGTCATTCCTATCGACGATCTCCGCTGGAACCCCTTGCGTCCTCCGCCGAAAATGGAAATCAGAAAGTGGTGGCAGATGGTCTCCCCGGTCTGGGGACACGCCTGGAAAGTATACTCAGCCGGGGTAAACCAGACCTTGGATTATCTCGATGAGCTCTATTCGGACTATCAGAAATCTGGCCGCATCCCGACGTTGCTCGACTTCTACGAATTGATGGTGGCGAGACCAGTTCACACACGCAAGACTCAGGATTACTTCGATGTGCTGTACAACCGCGTGAGATCATTGGTGAGCGTTCTGGGAAATGTATTCAACTGCGAAGTAGGCGTGAAGTTAGAAAAATTGTTAGAGTTGCCCGTAGCCATTGAGCTGACGAACCTTCGCTCTGAAGAACGCGAGTTCCTCATCAACACGATGCTTTCTTGGCTCTTTTCATATCGAATGAGTGAGAGGCATAGAGGGGAACGTTTACGCCACGCGATTTTCTCGCCTGAAGCTCAGACGATTTGGGACATCAACATAGAATTTCGCGACACGACGAGAGAGATGGGTCAGCCAATAGTCAATAGATATCCAACGCAGGCGCGTGATCTGGGCGAGGCACTCATACTCGCAACACAAGAATTTGGTAAATTGTCAGCCTCAGTCCATGCGAACTCCCTCGTTAAGATACTGGGCAACATGGGGAATGGCACAGACATAGACGCTGCGGCTGAGACCACGGGGCTGGACGACGAGCAGCGAGATGCGATTCACAAACTGAAGCGAGGCGAATGGATTGTCAAAATGTCGGACCGTTATACAGAGCCGTTCATGATAGTGACCGAGGATTTTCCAGTCGACAGAGACGTGAGCGACGCGGAAGTTGAGGAAAGACTTCTGCAAGTTCTGCCTGAATTGAAACAGCAACCCGAAACGAAACAGCCAGAGCCAAACCGCCTCATGCCCGTTCTTTCGGATGACGCCAGAGCGTTGATGCTCGATGTGGGCAGACATCCGTTCAGAGGAATCAGCCGAAGGCAAATGCTGCTTGGCATTTCGGGAAGAAGGCTTGAGCTTGCGAAGCACGAATTGTTAAAGAATAGTCTGGTGCATGAGACCAGTATCGTTCTCGGAAAGGCGCGTCCAACAAAGTTCCTTGTCCCTATGGAATCTGGGTTGCAAGTTCTTCGAAACTTGGGTGAGAACACAGATGCTTTCGCATTCTTAGGGCGGCAATCATTCCAGCACCGCCTACTTCTCATGATGTCCTACTGGACAATGAAAGAAGCAGGTTATGATGCCTTCACGGAGTGGGACATCGGGGATGGAAGAAGGTTGGATGTGTGCGCATCAAAAGATGGCAAGAGAATAGGAGTCGAAGTTCAGCTCAACGCAAACTTAGACTCAAGGAAATTGCTCGCTTCGCTCGCTAAAGTCGACGAGCTCGCATTAATTACGAGCAGCAACCGCGTTCGTGAGGATTTGGATTTTCAAGCGAACAAAATCCTGTATCCGGAAGTAAGACAAAAAGTGAGAATAGAATTGGCAAGGGATTTTCTGGAAAGATGGAAGAAAGTACGTGACATATCGGATCAGGAAAAAATGAAAACAGGGGAATAAACGGACAATCGTCATGATTTGATGCCTTTCATGGAATAAAGCTGGAAGAAAGACTTTGCCAAAATATCAAAGTTCAGCAAAGTACCGGGGCAAGCAACAGTATCGTTCCCTAGGAGATATCTACCGCAGTCTGCGGAATTTGTACAAGAGAATCGATCAACTTCAGAGATACAGGAGCTCAGGAAGCTCGTCGTCCGGTTCTTATGGTTACAAGCCTCGCATGATGTCGCGATATTCTTCGGAACATCACCCTGAAAAATACACGAAAGAAAAAATCGAGCCGCGATACGTCGTCAAAACGGAGACGCCGAAATACAGGATAGAAACGCCGAGATTTCAAACAAGTGCGGAACAGCTAGCCGAAGAAACGGAAAGGAAAATCGAGGCCAAGCTCAAGCCTCTGCTCGAAGGCATTGACAAAAAGTTAGGCGAAGATAATTCCGGTTCGATAGAAATCGAAGCAGACGAAAACCAACTTGAGAAACCACGAGCGTCACTGGAAGAATTGGGAACGCATGCGCTGGAGATACGCGAATTCGAAGATTCGGATTGGAACGGCGCTCGCGAGGATGCAGAAGCCCTTTGGAATATGCGTGATGCGTTGATACGTACTGTTGAAAACCAAGGGGATGCTGACGAGTTGAACGTCGAGAGTCCGAAAATCGAATCCGAACCTGCGATTCCGGAAGCGATTCATGGAACCGAAATGTCGACCGAATTCAAACTCTCACAGTCCGAACTTCCGTTTGATGAGATGGACTTCTTTGCGCTTGAGGGAGAGCTTTTCGGAATAGAGAAGGAGTTCGAGGCCGAGGCTGAAGATGAAATCGAGGGAGGGCCAGTCGGGTGAAAGAAGATACAGAATTACCACTAAAACCAGCCCTAGACCCTGAGATCGTTCAGAGACTAGCTCCGTGGAGAAGAAAGCTGCTTGAATTGCTGGATGAGACAAGCGCCCCCAGCCGTCCCGCTTCGAGGTCACGTGGTCTGCATGACAAGGACGCGGGATGGACTGGAAGCAATAAAGAACGAGTGCATAACGGATAAAAACCGTTAGGCCGTTCGCTGTTGAGCTAGCATCAAAATGATCTCGCGTTTCCTTGAATGCACAAGGTCTCTGAACGCTTTGTCTTCCATCAAGATATTCATGACAGCGTCGGTCATCTTTTCCCCATCCTGAAGCTCGATAGCTGTCCTCAAGTCCAATGGCGTGCCGCATTTGGTGCAAAATCTGCTCGCTGGCGAATTGTCAGTCTCGCATCTCATACATTTCACAATTCGCAAAGCTGAATCCTCCTCCTTGGTTTCAACCTTGACACCGTTGACTCGGAGCAATGCGTTGTCAATGTCCCTCCCTGAAAGGTGAACGTAGACCGAGGCCATGTTCGAATCCTGAGTCCATCCAAGGTATTCTTTCATCTGCGACTCGGTCAAAGAATTCGCGAGCCTGCTAGCCCGTGCGTGCCTGAAAGAATGCGGGTTCACTTTCTTGTTGATGTGCGCCCTCAGCGCTAGTTCTCGCAGCATCTTCCGGCATGCGTAATATTGGAGAGGCTGTGTGCTGGAGACTTTGTCGAAACTGATCCACAGCGCGGCATTTTGGTCATCCTTGTGTGGATGATGGTCCAGCCAGTTAGCTAGCGCAGGTGCCGACGAAATGATGCGAACTCGTCTGGGTCCGGTCTTGCCATCAACCACGAGTACGGCTCCATATTTGTCGAACTGGACGTTCTTGAGTCTCAGGGAGAGGATTTCCCCTACTCTGCAACCGCTTTCATACAGAACGAGAACAAGCGCACGGTCTCTCTGGTTCATTGCCGTCTCGGCGATTCTCCTGACCTCTTCCTCGGTCAGCAAGCTCTCGGGTAGAATTCGGTTTCCTTTCTTCCTCGAAGTCTTGATCCATTTCACTTGTTCAGGAAATTCTTCGTCGCCATTCAGCCACTTGTAAAACCGCTTGAGGCTTATCTTCTCATTCAGTTTCGTGCGGTCAGAGAGGTCTACCTTTTCTATCTCGGCTACGGTCCTGACTAAGTCGTCTTTCGTTGCGTCTCTGAAACTCTTGTTCAGAATTTTTGAAGCCTTGCGCAGGCAGAAAATATGCCTCACTATAGTCGGTACTTCAAACCCTTGCGCTTGGCAATACTCTACAAATTCGAGCAGCAGTTTCCTATTCGCTTCGAGAAGTTCAGTATCTTCTCGCAGAATTCTCATCGCACGTCGGAAACGCGCGGAATAGTCATGGATATCGCTTGCCATGCAGACCGAGTACAGAAGACGCTAGCCGGTAGTTAATGGTTGTGTGATTTGAACGTGTAGAATGGTGGGGTCGCTGGGATTTGAACCCAGGACTTCGCGGTTGCTATTAGGCAACTCACGCGGGCCCAAGCCGCGTATCATAACCATGCTAGACTACGACCCCTGCATCTGCCCATATGTATAAGGGCTTTATGTGCTTGTTGAGACGCCACTCATTCACCGTCAGCATGTACCACACTAGCTATCTTTTTGGCTTCTCGAAAGTTTTTTGAGTATGGAACGGAGATGTTTGTGGTGGAGATTCTGATGTCGGAAGAGGAACTGATGTACGAAGAGGATGAGCTATTCCTCGAATGCCCAGTTTTTGAAGTTCTTGGCGACGTCTATGTATGCTCAGAGTGCGGTTGTCCGCTTACAGAGATACCTACCTACAACAGGTTCTACTGTGAAAACTGCGGTCTGCATTACTAATCCACGGCGTTCGCGTAGAAAGGTTTGTTTAGTTAGCGAAGATTGCGTTCTTGGCGCAGCGCGAATTGGCAAGTGGGACGTGTCGGCCAAGGCCACATCTTAGGCTAGGAAGGGTCTGTGTTCTCATAGTGGCGTTAGCACTAATTCTAATTCTTGAACCGCGCCCGTACGTGTTGGCGTCCGCCGGCCTCCCCAAATTCATTGACGAGTATGACGTGCCCACACCGAACTCCGCGCCTCTCGCTTTGACGGCGGATAGAGACGGAAATGTTTGGTTCACGGAATCGAATGCTACCAAACTGGCCAGATTTGACCCCAGTACTGACACCTTCAAAGAGTATCCGGTGCCTGGTACGGGAGACATGTGGGGTATGACCCTCGACCCTAAGGGAAACATTTGGTTAACGCAATACTCCCTTAAGGGCTCCGTAAACCCCGGAGGCGCCGTTGAGCCAAACGGAACTGGAAGGCTAATTCGTTTCGACCCGGGCGACGCTAACTTCACGGTGATCGACATTCCAACCACCGGAGCTTTTCCGTTTAGACTAACTAGCGACTCGGAGGGGCGAATCTGGTTTACGGAACTTCTGGGCAATCAAATAGGTTGCTACGATCCATCCTCTCGCAAACTGCGGGAGTACGCCGTTCCGACGGCGTTTGCTGGGCCGGCTGATCTAACTTTCGACAGCCATGGAATATTATGGTTTACAGAAGCCTACAACGCATCCGTCGCTAAGTTTGACCCCCAGTCAAACTCGTTCGTCGAATATCGCTTTGCATCAATCGACCCCACGCATTACGTCGGATCCCCTGTTGGAATCTCGGTCGCACCGAACGGAATAGTCTGGGTGGCTGATCACGGCGGCAATTGGATTGTTGAGTTCAACTCAACTTCGCAGCATTTTGCATTATACCCCACCCACTTCCCACCGCCCGCAGTCTACCCCATCTCTCTCGTGAACGACTTAGTGGTGGACCTTCAAGGCAGGGTCTGGTTTACTGAGCACGGCGGCAACAGTGTTGGCTACTTGGACCCCGTTACGCAGAAGATGGTTGAATATTCGATTCCAACCGGTCCCGTTAGCACTGTCCTGTGGCTTGCGTTCGCGCCCGATGGTAATCTTTGGTTTACAGAGTGGAGTTCCAACAAGATCGCCGTTGTGCATGCGAACTTACCTGTTCCCATAAGTTTGTCAGCCTCCCAAAGCCAAGTCAGCCTACCAGCAAACGGACAGGCGACTATATCCTTGGAACTGGCCGGCTCTCAAGGTTTTGTGGTGGCGGGAACATACGTTTACTCTTGGCCTTCGTACAACCCCACAGACGTCAACGTGACCTTCTCTCAAGAGGTAGCTTCTCTTAGCGGCGAAACTAACCTTCAGACCCAGGCGAGAATAACCGTTTCGTCCCACACCTTACCCGGTCAATACGTGCTAGGGCTGGGGTTCGACGCCGGGTCCGTTCGTGTTTGGACCATGGTGCAAACTCAGGTGACACCTCAAATGTCTATGAGCGCATACTTAACGGCCAACCTATGGCTTCCTGTGGGAGGGGTCATCATAATTCTACTTGTGGCCCTCGTAGTAATTCGACGCAGCCGCGGACTAGCCCGGAGTAGGGCTCGAAAGATATAGACGATGCCGATTTAAGAGTAGAATGAGTGGTTATTGGATTTGATGTAGTTGGCGGCGTCGCAAAAACTCAACCTGTTCACTGAATCAGTCATACGTGATATGACGAGGCTAAGTGACCAATATGATGCCATTAACCTCGCCCAGGGAATGCCTGACTTCGTCCCTTCACCAAAGCTCGTTGAAGCCGCCGTGGAGGCGATCAGGCACGGTTCAAACCAGTACTCAATCACTTGGGGGCACCCTGCTCTAAGACAAGCCATCGCCAAGAAAGTACGCGAGTACAATAGGATTGACGCCGATCCCGAGGAAAATGTTACCGTAACCTGTGGTTCCACGGAAGCGATGGCAGCAGCGATTTTCGGCCTAACTAATCCAGGTGATCGAATAGTTGTGACAGACCCTTATTATGAAAACTATGTCCCAGACGCCATACTGACCAGTTGTGAGCCGCTCTTCGTTCCTTTCAAGGGTCGAAACCTTGACCTTGATGAAGAGAGCCTCAAGGAAGCGATGGGTAAGCACCCTAAACTGCTGCTTCTCAATACACCGAATAACCCTACAGGCCGAGTCATGGGTTCCTCACAAATGAAACTGATTGCGGACCTCTGCGAGGATGCACGGGCGATCGCTGTCACCGACGAAATCTATGAGCATATCATTTACGATGGCAAAGAACACATCAGCCTTGCTTCAGTCGGAAACATGCATGATCGAACTGTGACCGTCAACAGCGCTTCAAAGACCTATAGCGTGACTGGATGGCGAGTTGGATGGGCAATCGCTGAAAAAGGATTGACGGACGCGTTACGCAAAGTGCACGATTACCTTACTATCTGTGCCCCGACCCCATTGCAGGAAGCTTTGGTTACCGGATTAGAGTTTCCAGCGGATTACTACGAAAGGCTTGCGGCCGCCTATGACCGCAAACGTAGGACGATGATGGAAATTCTCGAGGAAGCCAATCTGGAATACTGCCGGCCAGAAGGAGCCTACTACATACTGGTTGAAGCACCCCGCGGTTTCGAAAGCGGTAAAGAGTTCTCCGACTTTCTCCTGAAGAAAGTAGGCTTAGCCGTGCTACCCGCCGCAGCGCTTTATCACAATCAGCAGCTCGGCCAAAGGAAGGTGCGATTAGCTTTCTGTAAGAAAGACACGACTCTTCAGGACGTCAGACATCGTCTAAAGAAGATGGCTGAGAAACTAAAGCCGAAGGTGCCCGCGAAGACGCGTTCATAGGGCGGTACGGAGGGCAGGAAATCCGTGTCGCGCAAGACGGTTCAAACTATCGTTGCACTTTCTCGATCGGCAAGCCCCGGACCGACGCCGGCTTTTGACGCAGTTCACGTTTCCCGGGCGGTCGGAGCGATAGGCGATCAAGGACCGGTGGGGAGGATTGAATTAGCAAAGAAACTTGGCTTGGGTGAAGGAGCTGTTCGCACAATCATAAAGCATCTCACCGCCCGAAATTTCGTTGACGCAGAAAAGGCGGGCTGCGTGCTAACGCCCCGAGGCAGAATGCTCTACAAGTCGCTGCGCTCAAAGATTTCGGAAATTCAACCCGTAGACGCGAGGCAGCTAGCCCTGGATAGCGCGAACGCTGGCGTTCTGATAAAGAACTCGGGGGGGATGGTTCGGAGAGGGATCGAGCAGAGAGACGCGGCTATACGGGCCGGCGCGACAGGCGCGTGCACCCTGGTCTACCGGAATGGAAAACTAACGATGCCCAAGGGAGAAAAAGAAGAGTGGTCGCTAAGTTCGCATGATCCACTGTTTGAAGACCTGGGCAAGATATTTGCTCCGCGGGAGGGCGACGTTATCATAATTGCGGGCGCGACGAACATCGGCTTGGCCGAACATTGCGCCATGGCTGCTGCATTGACCCTTCTAGAATAAGGAAGATAATCCGCTCCTGACTTAGTTTGCGAAAGCTGCGCCGAGAGTTCCGCGTAGACGCGAGATGACCCAGCTAACGATTCGTCGCTAGATTTGTTTCTTCTTACTATGTATATACTCTTCCAGCATTTGCCTTGCTACGTCATCCGGATACTGTTCTGGTGGAGATTTCATGAAGTAGGCGGAAGGAGCTTTCAGTGCACCGCTGAGTCCTCTATCCAGGGCGAGCTTCGCGCATCTGATTGCGTCAATGACAACCCCTGCACTGTTCGGTGAGTCCCACACCTCCAACTTCGTTTCAACATTCAACGGGACATTGCCGAAGGTTGTTCCCTCCAAACGAATATAGGCCCATTTTCGGTCGAGAAGCCAAGGCACGTAATCGCTTGGGCCAATGTGGACGTTATCGGGCGGTAACTTGTAGTCCAGCACAGAGGTAACGGCGCCGGTCTTAGAGATCTTCTTGCTTTCCAATCTTTCTCGCTCAAGCATATTCAGGAAATCGGTGTTCCCGCCAACATTCAATTGCATGGTCCGTTCCAGTTTGACTCCGCGGTCTTTGAACAGTTGGGTTAGGACTCTGTGTAGTATTGTCGCTCCGACTTGGGATTTGATATCGTCTCCGATTACCGGTAACCCGCGCTTCTCGAAAACTTGCTGCCAACGTTTTTCCCGTGCAATGAATACTGGAATGCAGTTGACCAGGGCGCAGTGAGCGTCCAATGTTTGCTCAACGTACCACTTCGTAGCAAACTCGCTGCCGACCGGGAGATAGTTTAGAACCACATCCGTCCTAGTTTTCTTCAAGACAGTGCAAACGTCAACAGTGGGCGACGGGTGCTTCTCTATCACCTTGCTGAGGTACTTCCCCAGCCCATCGTGGGTCATGCCGCGTTGAACTTCAACGCCCAAGTGCGGCACGTTGGCGAACTTGATGGTGTTGTTAGGTTTCGCGTAGATTGCGTCCCCCAAGTCCTTTCCGACTTTGTTCTTGTCTATGTCAAACGCCGCGGTGAACTTTATGTCTCGAATATGGTACCCGCCCAACCTAACATGCATCAAGCCGGGAACGAATTCTCGGTCCTGTGCATTCTTGTAGAACTCTACCCCTTGAACTAGGGATGAGGCGCAGTTACCGACACCCACGATGGCTACGCGAATAGTCTTACTCGTTCTTCTTTCCCCCGATCCTCAACCTAGAACACGCCAAGCTGCATTGCTCATATGTAAAAGCACCCGAACAAGGATCCTTTCATTGGCTGTGGTAGTCTAAGAAATGTTCGTCGTGGGGTCAATAAGGAATCTATATTCACACGCATGTGATTAAGCCGCTTGTTATATTGAGGGCAACGACTTAAAAGAGCGCTAGAGCGCAGTTTCTGCGCGACGTAGACGCGTTTTGCAAGATTTGCTCCGGCCAATCGAGGAAATCTGTTACGTCGAGCACAGGTTCAATGATCAACTCGTCGGAGCCAACACTATTGCGTAGTCGGTTGAGGTTGGGCAGGCGAGTCTACGGACGATTTAATTCTCTTTGCGATGAGGTAGCCTCCGTATCCAATTAGAACCGCGATTGCTTGTCCGAGGAACGCCGAAGAAGCCGCGGCGGATGTAGAAATTCCAGATGTGATTGGGAGCAGGTAGGTTAACCATACCCCTGTTAGGATTATGTAAGCGATGCAACCTGCGATTACGCTGGTCTTTCGTAGACGGTAGATGACCATTAAACCTACGAATGAGACGATGGGTGATAGCATTGCTATCGGCGAGGCTTCGACGCCTAAGTTTGCGATGAACTGGCCGAGGGTTAGGCCCAAGACCGCCGGAAAGCCGAAGATTGCTACGAACGCACTGGGAATTTCGCCAACCTTCACTTGGTAGGCGAAGAGGTGAATCGTCGGCAAGCCTAGGGTTCCTGCGGCGTAAAGTGCCGTGAAGATAACGAAAGGCCCGAAATCTTCAAGCTTCAAGCTATTACCCTACTCCCCTGCCAAAGCAATGCAAACAGGAGAAGCCAAATTATGTGAACGAAGTGCCAGTAGGTAGACGTGGCTTCAGCAAAACCGTAGTTCTTGGGTGAGTATTGTCCCATGAACGCCCGGGAGTCGGTATAGAGGTATGCGATTACGCCTGCGACTACGTGGGCACCGTGAATTCCCGTAAGGAGGAAGAAGGTTGCGCCAAAGAATCCGCTCGCGGGTGTAAGAATCTTGTCAAGGATCAAGTGCGGCCATTCAAACCCAAATTGTAATATCGGGAATAAGCTCGCTAAGATCGTGGTTCCAACCAGACCGATTCTAAACTCCTTCTGATGGCCCCGTTTCAATTGCCAAAGCGCCCACTCGACCAATATGCTGCTCGAGATCAGAATAAGCGTCTGGGCTTTCGCGATCGTGTCGTCAAGTATAGGGGCGCCGGCAGGCGGCCAATAGGGAAACTGCAGTCGTATGGCGAAATACATCGCGAAGGCGCCACCGAAGAGAAGGATTTCCGTAAGTATGATGAGTTGTACCGTCAAGTTTATGTCGACAGGAAACGGGCCCAAGACACCTCCCACTTGCGCTTTACCCAACGACTTTGAAATTTCAGTTCGCCAATGCCTCGTGTCGCTGTAGAGGAATCCGCCGAGCACCGCCGCGAATGAGACCATTAAGAGGAGAGCCGCGGGATACACTACGCCCTTGACCAGCAAGAACAACCCAACCATGGCCGCGCCGACAGCCATAGCGATAAGGAAAGGCCAGATGCTTTGTTCGAGATATTCGGGGGAAGTTTCCTCGGCCTCGTCGGATGAAGGGTGCGAGTCAAATCCCATTTTCGAGGAACCTTTCGAGGTGCGAAGCCGCAGCAAATATAAGGTTTCGGTAGCTCGCATTCTCGCACGAATACGCGCCTTCAAATCGTGAGTTTTTTAGCTACCGTTCGATTGACGCAGGCTGGACCATCATTGCTTTCACGCCGACTCTACCAAGTATTTGGGTTTGCATGCGGTTTCGTATTGATCGCCTATGGTTTCGATGCAGCCTCAGTAGGGCTGCGAGGTGCGGGAACGTTCACTTCGCAGTTTCTTGGGACCAATCTTCTCGTGGGAGGTTCGGCTCTGATCTTCGTTTCGCTTTACTACCTTCTAAAACCCGTAACGCCCGGTCCCGCACAAGTGTCGCCCCCGACGGGTCCTCGCCCTGATGTTGCCATGGAACTGGTCGTGGAAGAACAAACACCTCCGAAACCTGGATTCTACAAGAAGATAGAGTACGTGGGATACTTCTTCGCGTTGCTGGGACTCGTATCGGCGGCTGATTTGGTGATGCAAGTCTTTCTACGCTCTACCTACAATGAAGCGAGATGGTGGGTCGAGGTACTGCTCGTGACCTTCGGCGTGCTGTCTTACACGATCCTCGGATCCGTCGGAAGGCTTGGATCACAAGAGGAAGCTAAGCTTGCGAATGTTCCCGCCGAACCTGCGGTGAAACCGCAGCCCCAACAAGTAGCCGTCTCCACGACTGCCGCCACTGTGGCTCCAGTCGCGGTCGCGGAGGCGATGGAAACGTTGACTTTGAGGGTTTCGGATTTTACTCGCAATTCGGAAGGGGAATATGAGAAGCATATCTCAGGGGAGTCTTACGACATGTTCCGCGTAAGTCACGAAATGGTAATTGTCTGGAGGGAGGACAGGCACGGAATGCGATCGACCTATTTAGCTGGTCCATATGAGCTGAGCGAAAGGATGCTTGAAGAGTACGAAAAGAGCGGCCAAGAGCTTAGAATCGGCGAGCTTGTGCTCCCGAGCGATGAAATTCGCGGGTTGCTCCAACTCACAAAGATATCAAAAGAGTAGGAAGCTAACGGGTCAACACCGCTCGGAGTATGACCGATATAACCACTACCGCGGTTAACGTGAACGACACTATCACTACTTGTTCCTTCGTCAATCGTCTACACGCTCCTTAGGGTTCCCGCCATAGACACCGCGCTTGTCATCAGGGCGCTCGCGAAGACCAAGGTAGCGAGAGCTAGATGGGATGTGACTACCGCTGGAAGCCCCCCTGAATCTACTGTGACCATGCCCAATATCACCTGGCCCCACAATAGGACGAGCGTCAACGTCGCTAATTTCGTGACGTTGCTCGGCCATCGGTAGTTCTTCCAAGCCAAGGCTGCGGTTACGATGACTAACGTCGACACGACTAACGTCCATATTCTATGCGTGTATTCGATCAATACGGGTGTGGTGAAAACGGGAATTATCTGCCCGTTACATAAGGGCCAGTCGGGGCAGGCCAGCTGCGACCCAGTAGACGTCACAATGCCGCCGAGAACTATCAGGACGTAGATCGAGACGGCCGTGGCTATGGATACAAACTGGAATGCTCCCAGCTTCACGGCCAAGGATCTCCCGACACCGTTGGCCCTCGGAGCCAGCTGAACACTAAGTTCAACGCTAGAATGATTACCCCGACTCCGATGAGAAATCCCGAGATGCTGGCGAGGAGGTTGGGCGTTGCGAACTGGATCGGGTAAGTGTACCAGCGTCTGGGCATACCTTGTAGGCCCAGTAGCAGCATCATTGTGAAGAGAAGGTAAATTCCAACTTCGGTGATGACGAATTGGATGTTCCCCCACATTTCGTTATACCTACGCCCAGTCATGTATGGGAAATAGAAGTATAGCGCCGCGAAAATGGCCTGCGTAGAGGCTCCGAGCAACATCAGGTGCAGATGGCCTACCACCCAGTAGGTATCATGAAAGAGATAGTCAACGGGTATGGCGGCTTGGAAGACTCCCGTTGCGCCAGCGAAGAAAAACGTGGAGATGAACGCTATGGCATACTTCATCGGAACCTTGAGACTTATCCGTCCGCCAATCATCGTCCCGAGCCAGTTGAACACCTTCACTCCTGATGGCACCGCTATTGCTAGCGTCATCGCCATGAAAGGCAGTCTAGCTATGTCCGATAGGCCCGAGGTGAACATGTGGTGGGCCCATACTCCAAAACCGAAGACGCCGATCATAATCCCCGAGCCCGCTACCATTCCATAGCCAAATATCGGCCTGCGGGACATCTTTGGAATAATCTCAGACATGAGGCCGAATGCCGGTATGATCATAATATACACCTCGGGATGGCCGAAGAACCAGAACATGTGTTGCCAAAGCAACGGATCACCGCCGAGTTTAGGCAGGAAGAAACCCGTTCCAAGGTTCCGATCGAAGAAAAGCATGAGAAGCGCCGCAGTGAGCACGGGCGTCGCGCCTATGACCAGAAACGAGTTGACGAGCATCATCCATACAAATAGTGACATGTTTCTGAAGAGTACGCCGGGGGCTCGGAGCTTATAGATTGTTACAACGAAATTTACTGCTCCCAGAATAGATGAAATCCCTAGAACCATCAAGCCGAGCAGCCATAGGTCAATCCCGTAGCCGGGTGAATATGCCGAGAGCGGAGCGTACCCGCTCCAACCCGCGTCCGGCAAGCCCGCCCAAATCAGTGCTCCTCCAACCGGAAGCAACCAATAACTCAACGCGTTGAGTCTGGGGAAATACATGTCTCGCGCACCGATCAGTTTGGGCACTAAATAGTTCCCGAAACCGACAAGGCATGGAATGACCCAAAGGAAGATCATCGTGGTTCCATGCGTCGTGAATAGGCTATCATACACTTCGGGTGTCACGACAGCGTTTCCAGGCTCTGCAAGTTGTGTTCTGATCAAGAGTGCTGCCACGCCGCCAAGTATGAAGAAGAAGAATGAAGTGCAAATGTAGAGGATTCCGATGTCCGTGTGGTGGGTTGTTGTTAGGATTCCTCGCAGGCTTGAATAGAATGCTCGCTTCTGTTTCTGTTCTACTTCGAGTACCTGCATCGCCGACTTCCCCTTACGGCACTACTACGAGCGAACCAATCATGGTGTAGTGTCCGGTGCCGCAGAACTGAGTGCATTCAATTAGGTATTGGCCTGGCGTGTCGGCCGTGAACCAGTATTTGTTATCATGGCCAGGAATCGCATCTATGTGTATGCCCAGTTGTGGGATGAAGAAACTGTGGGCCACATCCATCGATACCACCTCTATGTCAACAGTTTCCCCGGCCGTTACGTATAGCACGTTCTCCATACTGGTCCCGTTAGGATAGGTAAGGGTAGTTCCGTTCGGAAACGTGATCGTACTATTCGGAGCGTACTCAAATGTCCAATAGAATTGTCGTGCCACAACCTTCACGTGCAGGTTAGCGTCGGGCGGGGGAGTGTCGATAGCGATCAAATTCACACCTGCGACGACTCCGATATAGGCTAGAACCAGTGAGGTGATTAGGACGGAAAGAATTTCGATCGCATGAGTTTTTGAGACCACTATTTTTCACCAGCCCTACTCGGTTTCTCTCTGTACCTAATGATTGCATAGAACATTATGCCGAAAACTACTAGCCCAACGATGATTCCGATGAATAGAATCTGATTAAATAATGCCCACTCCGCGGCGACTTCAGGGGATTGGGCGAACGCATGCGGAAGGGCGCAAGCGGCGAAAAAGGGTACCATCACCGCTATGAGATAGAAGCCAGATCTCCGCAAGAAGACTCACCTAACTGCTTTGTTTTCCCAGTCTCAAACATCTTATATTTATGTTTGAATCTTGGCCGAATACAGCCTTTGAAATCAGTAGAATATCGAAACGAGACGTATCCGAAACTGACGAAGAATGATTCCGCCTCTGACGATGTTCATCGCATCATTCCACTCGGACTTACCTTGGGAGAGGCCCGAGCTTGGTACGTCAATCGTGTGCTCATTCCGCGTGTCCGCTGGGCTCTAGCGGCTTTGATCATCGGATCCGTAATTCTGTTCTCCGTGTCCAATTGGATAGCGCAGTTGCTTGAACAAACGACGCACATAATCTTCCAGGACTCGTCGTTCCTCGCGGCGGGTTTTCTCTTAACGTTTGGCGGCAGGTACGTGCTGGCAGTGACATCACACCTATCTGATTCGCTCTACCGAACGCGCAACTTCCTGAAGAGAACATGTTTGGGCTCGAGTGCGTTAAGCGTCTTAACTTTTAGCTCTGCTGCCTTACTTATCGCCTATTGGTATCTCCCCGCCCACTTCATCGCAGCGGCATCAAATGCTAACGCGGGCATGGAAATGGAAGCTGCGTTTGTTTGTGCTGGCGTCCTAATCTCCTTGGGCGCCACTTCCTTGACCAGGAGGGTGAAGCTGATTGCACTCGTGGTCGTTGGGAAAGCACTGGGCCTCTATGGAATGTTTTTGATAGTGACACCCAATCCCGTGTACCAGATCTATCCAATCTATGAACAGTATTACGCGGGTGCTGCGCTCCTCTTCCTGATGCTGATACTTGACTTTACAATTATGCCTCTTTGGTTATACAATTACTTCGGCAAAGCCTCCGGAGGTCATATCGCTCTCGACAACAGAACTATGGCTTAGGTATGATCTCGGCTAACCGAGTCAAGGATGCATTAGGCTTAAAGCAGTACGCAACCTGACGCCTCAACTGCATCGATCGAGTTGGACTATCTTGGCGTATGAGTTTGTAGAAGCTTTCTCTTCAGTTGTCCCTAGTGTCCGCATCTCTCAAGTGCTCGCCGTCTTAGGCGTAGCAGTCGATCTGGTATGGCGTATAGTATCACGCAACTTCATACACCCCTCTTTCATCGACATACCCGCCGCTCTCCTGATCGGATACTACGTCGGGAAGAGGCCTAGCGTCCCGAAACGTGATCGGGATAAGAAATCCAAATGGATTAGGCTTTCATAAGCGCAGCACGGAGCGCACGCCAAACCCGCTCGTACTCGTAACGATTGAAACTAAGGTAGCTGCAGGACTTGGGTCAGCCATTGTTTGAGGTCCCGGATCGTCTCTTCCCTAATTTCGTGGCCCATAGCGTATTCACGATAGGTTACGTTCGCACCCGCACCCGTTAGGAGTTTTTCAGCTTCACGCCCGAACCTGACGGGGATTACCGGATCATTCTCTCCGTGAGAGATGAATATTGGAAAGCCTGCTAAGTTGTGAAGTTGCAACGGTAAGTTCGACAGTTGGGGTATGTAGCCGCTTAACGCCGCGATACCCCGAGACTGCGGTGGGTTGACGAGTCCTACGGCGTAAGCCATCATTGCCCCTTGGCTGAAACCCATTAGGATTAGCCGCTTCGGATCAACCGGGTATCCGGCCTTGACTTCCTCCACGAACTTCTCAAGAAGTCTGATCCCGGTTCGAAAGGTCTCTTGGTCGGGCATTGCTTCCTGACCGAAATCGTACCACACGTAACCGCCGTATGGCAAGGCGAATGGGGCACGGGGAGTAACAATCAACAGGTTGGGAATTTCAAGAGCAAGCAAGACTGGTGGTAAGTCGTTTTCATCGGCTCCGCGCCCATGCATCGCTATGATGGTCGGGAAGCTTTTTCCATCCGACTCGGGTAGGAATACTAGATGATCGAGTGTCGACGCGATGGTTCTTCCTTGGCTCATATCCCACACGCAAGCAAACAGCCCGTTACGAGAGGCCTATTTCTCTTTCTCGATGATTTGTGTTCCTTTGGTCGGGCGCAATTGGCAGGCTAAGACCTGAGACAGCCAATTGACCGAAAGCTTTTCAATGGTACGCTTTGTACTTGCATTTTCAATCGCGAAGTATCAGGAATGAGTCAAAAGACAGCCCATGTAAAGTTACGGTGCGTGGAGTGTAAAGCGAAGTTCGACAGCAAGTATGATGCCTTTGATACTTCATCCATAAGTAACGTCGGTCAGGTACTGCAGAATTTTATCTTCTGTCAGAGATGTGGAAAGCGAGTTTCCGTGGTTGTCTTCGACATTAGGTAACAGTTGTTGGTTTTACTGTCGCGGTTTGTTCGAAGCTACGGGGCCTAGAGACATAGCGGTCGAGATTGTATGGGTAAACATGTGATAGTGCTGGGCGGCGGTTTCGGAGGCCTCACGGCTGCACATGCGCTTCGGAAAGGGCTAGGGCCGGAGCATCGCATTACCTTAGTGGATCGGCAGCGAGTGTTTTTCATGGGTTTGACCAAGCTTTGGGTGATGAACGGAACGAGAGAAGTGGGTGACAGGCCCGGGAATCGTACTCTCCTAACCCAGAAAGGTATCGATTTCATTGAAGGCGAAGTTTCGTCGATAGACGCTACTGCAAAGCTGGTTCAGGTCGGAAAGCAGAAGCTCAGTTTTGACTACTTGCTGATAGCTCTAGGCGCCGACTACTCACCGGCCACAACGAAAGGCTTCTCGCGCTATGCGATGAATCTGTACGTTGAGAGTGGTTGCGCTGAAATCAGAGACAAACTTCGGTCCATCGACTCAGGGAGCATTACGATCCTAATCTGCAGTTTACCTTTCAAGTGTCCACCGGCGCCGTATGAGGCCGCCTTTCTAATAGACGACCTTCTCAGGTCAAGAGGTGTCCGCGGGCGCGTCTCGATGAGGATTCTCACACCGGAGCCGCACCCACTGACGATTCTTGGCGCAGAAGCAGGGAAGCGCATCACCGACCTTCTCTCAGAAAAGAAGATTGAATACTACCCATCCGAATGCGTGAATGAAATCCGCCCAGGCGTAGTATTGACGGAGAGCGGCAAGCAGTATGCCGGGACACTCCTCCTTGCAGTGCCGAAACACGTCGCTCCAGAGGTTTTGCTGAAGGCGGGGTTGCTAGACGATTCGGGATGGATACCCGTGAACCCAAAAACCCTAGCGACAAAACACGCTGATGTGTACGCGATTGGGGACTGCGCGGGCACGAGAAATGCGAAAGGCCAACTTCTTCCACGTGCTGGTATCCTTGCTGAAGAGGAGGGTAAGGTCGTAGCTGCGAACCTCATCCGCGAGATCGCGGGGAAAGGAAAAATCGAGGAATTTCAGGGGAAGGGTATCTGTTTTATGGAGACCGGAGGTGGAATGGCTACACCGGTACGTGCAAACTTCTATGCGGAACCCAATCCAACTTGGGAGTTCACCGCCCCTAGCAAAGAAGGGTTTAGTGAAAAGAGAGAGTTTCTCGAGGGCAGGATAAAAGCCTGGTTCGCATAAACGGCGAGTGACGGGCAGGCAAGGGCGAACCGGTTGGCACCTTCGAAGGCGCCGCATTTAGTCTTCGCAGCGTTATGTTTGATCTGGGGTTCCACCTGGCTTGGGATTAAGATCGGGCTCGATTTCTTGCCTCCATTCCTCTTTGCGGGTCTTCGATTCGCTACCGCAACGGTTGTTCTCCTCATGTTGGCGCGATTGCTTCACGCTAGGATGCCGAGGGAGCGTGGGGCTTGGTTTCTAATGGTTTTTCTAGGTATCTTTCAATTGACTATTCCATACGGTCTCGTGTTTTGGGGCGAACAGTACATTTCCTCAGGATTGGCCGCAGTCCTCTACGCTACACTCCCATTTTTCGTCGTTCTGTTTGCACATCTCATGGTGAACGAGCGACTTACTCATGTGAGAGCTGCTGGGATTTGCGCTTCCTTTGCCGGTCTGGTGGCTATCTTCTGGAGTGACCTTTCTGCGGAGAACGTTGCCGCCCGCGCCTTCCTTCTCGGGGGACTCGCCGTTGTCGTTAGTACGGCCTCTAGCGCGTTTGCAAATGTAGTTGCGAAGAAATATGCCGGGAAAATTGATCCATCATTCAATATTCTAGTTCAATCTGCAATTTGTTCCATCGCCCTGCTGGGTGTGAGTCAACTGTTTGAAGCAGGCACCCAGGTAAGCTTCAACCTGGTTGCCGTAGGTGCGGTCCTATACCTTGGCATCTTCGGTTCTGCGTTGGCATTCGTCGGCCTGTATTGGCTTCTAACCCAGACCACGGTCACCAATACGTCCACACTGGCTTTCATCACGCCGATACTGGCAGTTCTACTTGGGTGGTTGGTTCTATACGAAGTGCCAGACCGGAATATGTCGCTTGGAACCGTACTAATTCTCGCCGGAGTCTATTTGACCTTGAAAACTCCAGGGCGAATTTTGTAATCGCGATCCTCCCGACGCTGGCAGAGAACGAGCTGAGATGCGCTGTCAAAGATGCTGGAATCTTAAGGTCGGCTATCCTTTCTTAGCGCCGAGGTAGAAGCCTAAGCCGAAACTTCCGCCCATCGGAAAAATCTGTGCAATGAATGCAAGGGATCCCACTAGTGCCGTTAGAGAGTTGGCGAAGGTGTTTCCTGCCGCGTTGGCGAAGGCGTTGAAATTCACGGTTATGACACCGATTGATGCCAGCCACGTTAGAAAAAGCATGAATACTCCCGCAACTAAAGCCAGGATCTTGAAGACGAGTGCGGCAACTTTCTTCAATCCGTACCCAAGCAGAAACCCCAATGTTCCCCCGAAACCGACTTGGCTTACCAGTAGCGTAGCTAAGCCGCTAGTATCCATTGGAGCTTGCCCCGCAATGTAAGCTCCCATCCCCAAGCATTAATGGTTCAACACCACAGCTCGCAAAACAAGAGCACTGGGCAGGTTGAATTGAACACAGTCGTCGAAAAGTATAGAACTACTCTCCCATTCTGATTTCTATTAGTCATCTACTCGGGCGCGCCAACAACTAATGCACGAGCCTTGCGAGTGATCATCTAGTGGTCAGGTTAGAAGTGCAAGCGAGGGAGTTTCACACGTGAACTACGTCGGAGTCGACCTCGCCGGTTCGACAAAGCGGCCCACGGGCGGTTGCATCATGAACCGGAGCCTTCGTGTCCAATGCATGGTCCTACACTCCGACGGCGAGATTCTCGAGTTTGTTGAGAGCAGTGGTGCGAAGGTAGTGGCGATAGATGCACCGCTTGCTTTGCCACTTGGCAGGCATTGCCTGGGAGAACATTGTAGAGGCCGCGAACATTTCAGAGCCTGCGACCTTGCGTTGAGGCGGATGAGAATCAGGTTTTTCCCCATCTCTCTTGGCCCCATGAGGGCGTTGACTAAAAGAGGAATCAAACTTCGCAAGAAACTCGAAGATCGGCACGTCGAAGCAATCGAGACATACCCCGGAGCCTCCCAAGATATTCTGGGCATAAAACGCAAACAGTACGGCCTCAGGGAGTTACAGACGTCGCTGATGGAGCTTGGTTGTTCCGGTGACATTAAATTGCGAGAACTCACCGGGGACGAACTCGACGCAGTGAGTTGTGCTTTAGTGGCGAAGGATTACAGCGAAGGAAGATACCTTGCCATCGGAAATCCATCCGAAATCATGATGATCCTCCCGAGGAAATGAGGTCGGTGAACCATCACGATACCTGGGTCTAAAGCTTCGCCCCAAGATGCGAGAGTTGTTCCCGACGAGTTGACCAACTGCTTCCTAACGCTCGGGCTCCATGAAGGAGACCGTGTGGTGATGCATGTACGTCTACCTAGTATCGGCGTAGTGGAGGGCGGTGCCGCTATGCTCCTCCATCGTCTACTCAACGTGATTGGAAAGAACGGGGTGCTCCTCATGCCCACGTTTACTTCTATCACGCGCCATGCTTCGACGCATGATAGATTTACGAAGGTCGGCTGTTGGTGTGAGGGTAGAGAAAGCCGTCACTTGCCCTTCATCCCCGAATTGCAGCCGGATAGAGAGATCGGAGAGATCGCACACCGTTTATGCAGTTGGCCTTCATCCAGAAGGAGCATGCATCCGGCCTTCTCTTTCGTGGCGGTTGGGCATAAGTCCGACGACCTTGTCCGACGTTACTCCCTCACAGATCCACTTGCGCCTTTGAAGACACTGCTCGACGAGGAGACTTTTCTTCTAGCTATCGGAGTCCAACTAGATTCGGTAACAGCGATACATATCGCGGAAGAGCGCCGTGCGCCCTTCAAGTTCGTCAATGAGCGTGCGTTGACGGTAGGTTCAACTGGGCCGATCTGGGTTGAGATCGTAGCTCCTGGATGCAGCGCCGGATTTCCCAAGTTGCTCGAACATCTCAACCGTAGGGGTATTCAGAAGACGGATATCGGGTCAGCCAGGGCCTCTCTCTATCCCATGAGGCAACTGGTCTCTGACGCTGAAGAACTTCTCAGAGACGACCCATTGGCTCTAAGCTGCGGCAGGCTTGACTGCCTTAGTTGCAATGCCACTCAAAAACGGTGAACGAGCTCAATGGTCGTGAACCGCGTGAGTTCAATTCCACCAGCCATACTCTTTCGGGACGGATTTTGTGAGAACGACGCTGGCCATCTTACCGGTGATGAGGTCATCCTCAATCCTCAACCCTGTTTTTCCCTGCATGTAAATGCCGGGCTCAACCGTGAACGCCATCGATGGGTGAAGTAGCGCCTGGCCATTGGGAACTATGTTTGGTTCCTCATGAACCTCAAGCCCCAAACCGTGGCCGGTTCGATGAGTGAAGTAATTGTCGAGGTGCCGTTCTCGAAGGTAGGATCTCGCCGCGTTGTCAACCGAACCAACCGTCATGTCTGAGCGCGCGCTTTTCACCGCCGCGATCTGAGCGTCATATAGGGTCGCGTAAAGTGCCTCAAACCTCTTATCCCTTCCTAGGATGAAAGTTCGAGTTATGTCGGCGAAGTAGCCGCCGTACGTGCATGTCGCGTCAACGACTACGCTCTCCTTCCGTCCAATTTTCCTTGAGGATGGCAAATGATGCCCATCCGCAGCCATCGGGCCAGATTGAACTAGGACGTCTTGTGCGGATTCGGCTCCGTTGTCGGTGATTCTGTGTGATATTGCTCGTGATAATTCTAATTCAGTGATGCCAGCCTTAAGCATGGAGGGAATCTCCAGAAATGCCGAAGAGAGTATCTCGGCGGAGCGTGATAACAGCTTCACCTCCTGAGGATCCTTGACCGCTCTGATTCCTTGGAGGATCGGGTCGGCGTCGTCAAATTGAGGTTGCACACTGTTGAATAGGGCATCGAGGAACCGGTAAGGCATGGCACCCTCTAATGCCCATCTCCCTATCCAGTCAAGTCCGGTTACGGCATCGCGAATGGCTTTCGACGGACCCTCGGCGTCGGTCCAATTGTGAATAACTATCTTCAGCGGGCACCTTGTGTATGGTCCGGCCTCAAGCGTGGGGGTTACAAGATGCGGTTCCCCCGCCGTTGGAATGGCCATGAAAAACGGTCTCTCTAACAGAAGTGAGTTCCCGCCGGTGTAGTATCGCATATTCGGACCGGGTACTAGTATGACCCCGTTTAGTCCCTTCTCTGCTAGTCTTTCTCTTAACTTTCCCATTCTAGCATGGTACTGTTTCTTCGTCACGTTGCTCATTGTGCTGAACCCTTCTCTTCGCCGCTATTTTGGCGTTCTCCGAACCAAGACAGTTAACATTAGGCTCAGACGAAGCTAAAGCCGTCACCAAGCTTTACGCCGTTTGCCTTCACAAACCCCGCGTTAACCTCAAGAACGTACAGCACGTTGACCGGCGGCGTGTACACGACGCACGCCGTAGGTGTGCAGGGTGGCAGGTCTTGTTCGATAAAGACCACCTGCTTATTGGCGTCGAACCAGATAATGTCCAGGGGGAACCTCATTTCATGCATCCAGAAGCCCCACTCTGCTTCTTGGTTGAAGATGAATAACATCCCGTGGTCTGCTGCCATTGAATCGCGATCGGAGAGGCCTTGTTCTTGGGCTGCGGGAGTCGTCGCGAGTTCTACCGTCAACGTAACTCCGTCGATTTCAATCTGGGCCGTCTTCGGTTGTGAAAGCACATAATATCCGACGGCAATAGCGCCGGCAAGAATAACGAGTATGACGACGCCAATTATGACCCTCCTCAAACTTCCTCCTTCCGCCTGCCTATGACTCGATCCGCTAGATTCGTGATGGATGGCCCGGCGCTAAATAACGTTCGTGCAAATAACTGGTCATAGTGGACGAATTTGCCGGCTGAAAGGAACGAAGTGAATGACTGAGGCTAGGTTAACCTAAGCGTCCGGTTCAATTGAGGATTTTAGGGCCTGGCAGCTGTCGAGCTTGCTCTGGCTTATTGGTACGGTGACACGTAGGAATATGTGATGACATAGATGTCGCCCCGGAAGTACATCTGCGGCATCCATTGGCTAGCTGGGTAGGTTGAAGGGGTGACGAAGACTCCGGTTACCATGATGTATGCATGGTTCAGTGGAAGCTTGGTTGAGTTTGGAAAGATGAGGCGATAGTTCCAGCCGTTGACCGTGATGTAGTAGAGTGGGCTATTTGCAATCGCGCATGGTGGAGAAGAAAGCGAGCAGGCAGGCGAGACAATAGAGGATGTCATCGTGCCTGTCACGGTCACGTTTTTGTTTATTGGATTAGGATAGTTGATCTGATCATTTGGTCCAGGGGAAAAAGGCAGAGTAGAAGGTTTCGTGGTGATTGACTGGACAGAGGACGCTTGAAATGCAACTATCATCAGACCGATCACTAAGACGAGTGGGAGAATGCACTTCGTGCGCTGCATTGTCTATACCTCACTTAGAGCTTATGGTGTGGCTAAGCGAGGCGTTGGCTAAAGGAACTCTAAACTCAACACGTCAAATCTTTGCCAACGGTCGTGTGGGGATTGACAATAACTAGCCACCTTATCTGGGTAAGTGACAGCTGAGAAGAATTGCCTCGCTAGTTACCGCATGGATTTTCCTTGATAAGAAGCATGGCATAGATTAGGCTGAAGCCAAATCGGCGAATCGCCTCAGCCCTGTTAATCTAGGGTTTGTCAACGTATGTGTTTTGAAGTGCGTTGTGTTAGTTCTTTGGTCTCGACGGGGTTCCATAAACCGCTTGCGCGGGCTTTCTTGATCCGAAATAAGCGTGGGGAAATGACTTACGATCGTATCAAGGTTTGAACCTGTTCAACAGAAGTGAATTGCTTACCACCGTAGCTGAACTTGTACCCATAGCCAGCGCGGCGAAGTAAGGCATGAAGTCGTAGACGCCCGATCCCAAGAGGGGGACAAGGGCGCCCGCCGCGATGGGAATCAGTGCAATATTATAACAAAACGCCCAAAAGAGGTTCTCTTTGATTTTACGCACGGTAGCTTTGCTGAGCTTTATGGCCGTCACAACATCCATCAGGTTGTTCCTGATCAAGACGATTCCGGCAGTTTCAATGGCAACGTCCGTTCCGGCGCCGATCGCGATCCCTATGTCGGCGGCCGCAAGCGCTGGGGCGTCGTTGATTCCGTCGCCGACCATCCCTACAACTTCACCCCCCTTCTGCAATTGATGAATTACATTTTCCTTCTCTTCGGGTAGCACGTCTGCTACAACTCTCTCGATCCCAAGTTTACCGGCAATAGCTTTCGCAGTTCGGCTATTGTCACCGGTCAGGAGGATCACCTTGATCTTCATCCTTTCCAGAGTCGCGATCGCTTCATGTGCTTCCTCTTTAGGCGTGTCCGCTAGTCCGATGACCCCGATCGGCTCCTTCTCCGTAGCCAAGATCATTACGGTTTTCCCTTCCATCTCTAGGGTTGAGACGATGGTTCCGATCTGTTTAGGATCAAGGTTGAATTGTGAGAGAAGCCTTCTGTTACCCAAAAGTAACATTTGCCCGCTGCTCTCGGCGATAACACCCTCGCCTGGAATCGCCTTAAACGAGGACAACGGGTTGAGTTCGATGTGCTGATTCTCCGCCTCCTCAACGACCGCGCGTCCCAACGGATGTTCGGAGCCTTTTTCGGCAGAAGCGGCGAGCTTCAGAACCTCGTCCTTCGTGTGATCACCCACGGGGATGATGTCAGTAACGGAGAGTTTCCCGCGGGTTAGTGTTCCAGTCTTATCAAACACGATTGTTGTTATCTTGCCGGTTGTCTCCAGGTATTCACCGCCCTTGACGAGGATCCCATTCTGGGCGCCCTTTGCGGTGCCAGCCATGATTGCGGCCGGGGTTGCGATTCCTAGGGCGCACGGGCAGGCGATTACAATAACCGAGACGAATACGAGCAAAGCAAAATTCAAGGTGAACCCCCCGAGGAAGTACCACCCTAGACCGGCCAAGACCGCTACTGAAGCTACTGCGGGAACGAAGTACGCGGCCACTGTATCAGCCAAGCGTTGGAGGGGGGCTCTCGCCATCTGCGCCTCCTCGACTAATTGCACTATTCGCGCCAGCACCGTGTCCGCTCCAATCCTAGTAGCGCGTATCTTGAGCAGGCCCGAGGAGTTGATCGTTGCACCGATGACTTCCTCTCCCGGCGTCTTCTCGACCGGTATGCTCTCGCCTGTAACTGCGGATTGATCAACGGCCGAACTACCATCAACCACAACCCCATCCATGGGTATACGTTCTCCAGGCCGAATGATGATCAAATCGCCGACTTCAACCGATTCGACGGGAACCTCAACCTCCACGCCATTACGCAGCACATGGGCCGTCGTTGGCTGCAAGTCGAGTAGCTTTCGAACTGCGTCGGAAGCCTTGCGTTTTGTACGAAATTCTAGAAGATTACCTAGAAGAATCAACGTTATGATTACGGCGGCGGTGTCGAAGTAGACCGCGGTTGTGTGAAAGAATGAAGGAAGAAACGTTACCATCGTGCTGTATGCCCAAGCGGCACTGGTGCCAATGGCAATTAGGAGATCCATGTTTCCCATGCGATTCCTGAGCGAATCGTAAGCCCCCCTGTAGAAACGCCAGCCTACGACAAACTGAACCGGTGTAGCGAGAAGGAAGAGTAGATAGTTGTTGAGCGGCTCCACAACAATGGGCACCCAAGTAAGCACTAGTGTCGGCACGGCGAGTAAGGCTCCAACCGTTGCGAGCAACTTGAGTCGCTTCAACTCAGCCTCCGGTTTCACAAACGTCAGGGCGCAAGTTTCACTGCAGAAATACCACTTTGTACCGCGCAAAGTTCGCGTTATGGCAGCTGTATCTTCATCCACATACATTCCACAGATTGGGTCCTTTGCCATTCGGCATCCTCCTTACGCGTTCGCTTCATCAGCCGACTTAAGGCCGGTGTGCGCACAGAACGACACTGTATTGCACCGTAGCGTTCTACAAGGTGAACGTCACGGATCGGTCACTCATCTCAACTTTTGGGGACATTCCGATGTGTTGAAACATGGCTGTCATATAGTGGACTAGAAAAATGGACCAGTTAAGCCCGAAGTCGTGAACGAGGGTAATCAGGCGCTTTTGTCCGTCATCCGTCTCACTGAACTCGAACAGGTGACCGTACATAGCGGAGGAGCGGACATAATCCAGAAGTGAATCCACCCCGACTTTTCCGCTCTTGGAAACGGCGAACGCCTGAGGAATGCTGCTCCCCGCGGCCGCGGCTACGTCAATAATCTTGTTTGGTTCGATTTGTTCAAGAAGACTTCGGAAAAGCGAACCGCTGATCTTTACCGTATTCATCCTCCTAGCATACCGGTCAAAATCGGCGAATTGTTTGAGGAGCTGGTTCACGAGCGTGTTCGTACTCACATTCAACGCGGTAGCTTCTTTCTCCAGGGCTTTCGATGCGGCTTCATCTATCCGAAAGGACTTGGAGATGCTCTTGGGTCTAGATTTTCGAACTGCAGGCATCGATCCCATACTCATTCAAATTGGTAGAATCGACTCAAGTTAAGGTTTGGGAAGATTCTTAGGCAAAGAACGATCAATGCCCTGAGGTGTTCAGGATGGCAGTAGATCCGATTTGCAGAATGAATGTTGGCGAGATGGACGCGAAATATACCAGCGTACACGAGGGCAAGAAGTTCTACTTCTGCTCGGCCGCGTGCAAACAACAGTTCGATAAGAATCCGCAGAAATACGCGAAGTAGGTATAGATCTCCTTCTGGCCAACATTCTTCTTGAGCGGTCAATCATCCTACGGCAAGTTCCGTGGATGACCTTATCTTTCGGCTCGAGCGCTACTATCCTGGTTTGCAACACAGTGTGTTGCGGGGTAGACGTGTCGGTTAAGTAACATTACCATGATGACACGGGATTGGCGTCAAAGTTTGAAGGAACAAGTCCGGCAGTCCAAGTCGTTGCATGTGCAGCAGGTGAAATCGGGCATGGCAGAAGATGAGAGACCAACTGTTGCTTTCGTTCTCTCACTGATTGGGGGCATATTCATTCTGTTAGGGGGGGAATGATGTCAATGTTCAATCCGTACGGATTAGGTGGAATGATGAGTGGGTACTCTGGCTACGGAGGAATGATGAACGGCTACTCAGGGTATAACGAATACAATGGGAACGGGTGGTACGGAGGCATGATGGGCCGGTACTTCTCCAGTCCAGGGTTTGGAATGATGGGAGGATACGGATACATGTTCGGCGAAATCTTCGGTCTCGCAGGTATCTTGTTTGGAATATTGGTCGTGGTTGGTGCCGTAATGCTTTACAACAAACCGATCGAACACTCGAAGTGGGGACTGCTAATCGTCATCTTCTCAGTACTGAGTATCTTTGGAAGTGCGATGGCAGGTTTCGGCGTAGGCTTAATCCTCGGAGTTCTTGGCGGAATATTCGCTTTGACTTGGAAGCCAACTATATCGAAAACATAGGTCCAACTGTTTCTAGGCTCTAGCCCACGTCAACTTAGAATGAATGCGACGTAGCACGGTTATTGCATGGGCTTGCCCTTGGAGATCGCGACCAATAACCTGCCCAGTCGCTTGTGTCCAGCGGACATGTAATGTTTTGCCCACCAGTCGGCCACGACCTTCACTTGTTCCTGGGGTAGTTTCTTCAGTTCCTCGGCCGCTATCGCGGCAGCCTCATCGAAGGAATTCTTATCGACAGAGCTTGCCATATGCATGACCTCCGATCGCTAGCCACAATACTCGGGTATCAGATATGTTCTGTGATCAGCGGTTCGTCGTACGAGGGCATACCGTGCCTAGCCGACTAATTGTGTTATTTTGTTGGCGATTTCGCCTTCGACGTGTCGTGTCCAGAGCATTTCGGGCACGTCCACAGCTAGGAATAGCACTGATAACAGTAGGGCTTCTGCGGCTGCCACGGCTATGTTTTGTATCCATTTTCCGATTCCGATGTGGACCGTAAAGTCGTTTGGTTGGCCGGAGATTGTTATTGTGAAGCATCTGTCGGCCGCAATGATGTCCCTTAAGATTCCGGCTTTCTGGGCCTGGATAATCTGGCCTAGAGGGGCTTGCTTGGATTGCACCTTGTATCCATCAGCCTGTAGTTGTTGAGTTACTTGTTGGGCGAGTTGGGCTAGGTCCTTGTTCTTACCCTGAAAGTGCATTACTTTCTCAGAAACCATTCCAATCATTCTCTTGTGTGATCTTTAGAAAAATGACCTGCCGTCGATATAAAGCTGATTACACTAGGTAGTTTACCTTCACGTGCGTCTCATGTGCCCGCAAGATTTACGAACGATCAGTGCTTTTCTCGGCGTGAACTCATACCGTTAGCCGGAGGAAGAACGAGATTCGACAACTAATTCATCTCCGAAGTGGGTTCAGCTTCGAAACTGGAAGGATCGTAGCCCGGAGCCCTCTAACCCTGTACAATTTCTCAAGGTAACGTTCGTTCTCGTTGGGCTGTTGTTGCTATTTCTGTCGATTCTCCTACCGGTTGAGATGGAGACCGCGACTGGCCACCGTGGCTTAACCTCGGCTTTCGTATTCGGGTATCTTAGGTCTTTGACCCCTTTCGTCACTATAGCTTCGTTGGCATCTTCCTTCATTTCGGCCGTGGTGATTTTATCATTCGAGAAATCAACGCCCACTCGCACGTCAATCCGGCTGAGCACATTGACGTTTTTCGTCCTCGCGACCGAGATCGCCCTCTCCATATACCTGTCCGTCGCACATCAGCCGCCACCGACCGCGCCTTTGGCATTTTACGCGCTGGTAGGCCTCGTACCCCTCGGCTTAGCATTCACCATGTTCACCCTCGCTTCGCTTTCAACAAACTTGACTAAGAGAAGCAAAAGTACCGTAACTGACCGCGCAGTTCACACGTCCGAATGACCAGATCCCGAACACCTCCCGCCGAAATTGGCTCGTTCAGTTGCCGTTCGAAACTGAAACGGGTTCATCAACTTCTTTTGCGGTTGGAGGGGATGTCAGGTGTTACCTCGGACGGTTTGAAAAGTGGGGAAGGGGCGAGAATCGTTCGGACTATTTCATCTGGGCGGCGGTGGCGGCGGGACCGGATACCAGACCGGTTGCGGTGGTTGCTGTTTTCGAGCGACGAGCACGAGGCCGACTGTGGCGATTATGACTGCTGCGATGATGGCGATGATAGCTACGTAGTCGAATAGGTATGCGTTATTCGATCTTTGCCCAAAGCCTTGCGAGAAATAATATGCCGGATGCGAGGGATGGCCTTGCTGCTGGTACTGTGGCTGTGTCTGGTAGTATGGGCCTTGATTGGGCTGGTAAGGCGATGGGTACGAGATGGGAGTTGGGTTCGCATACGGGTATTGGCCTTGGGTTACGGTGGTTGTTGTAACCTGTACTATGGTTTGTGGTACTCCGCCGCCAACTTGAACTGTCTCGCCGGTTGCGGTGATTAGGTTGCCGCCCTGGCTGTCGTATACGGACACGGAGATCTGGACGGTATCACCGGATGATGTTGGGGGCACATTAAACGTCAGTTGTCCGTTGAACTGTGCTCCTCCACTTACGGGTGAGAGAACTGTGCTAGCCGATCCCAGGGCCGTGTTCGAGCTCACGTCGTAGGCGTTGCCCGTAGCGTAGAGTTGGTTCCCGTAATATGTTGTGCATGTTGCCGAGACTGGGACTACGAAGGGAACGTTGGTGTTGCTAAATTGTTGTGGAAGTACGGGGTAGCTTAGAGAGGCTGTGCATGCGTCGGCGAAGACATATGCGCTGCTGTTGCTGACGATTAGCAGGGTTGCTGAAATGACTAAGAGTGCAATAACATAAACACGTGTTTTCATTTTTTCGTTACCTCCTAACTTTGCTTTGGCGACTACAACGCGTAGTTGCATATAACGCCAGTGGACGAATCATCCCCACAAAACGCGCCGAATCTACGTGTAGTGCGTCCGATCAACGCGTACTACAGAATTAGGTCAGAAAGTTATAGAAAATCAAGGTAGGGAATTGACGCAAATAGGAACGGCCGGAGGATTAACGCACAAGCCGCTACGCTAGATGGGCGAGGGCCCCGGGTTTGTAGCAACCCGGGATGCCTAATGCGGACGAAAGAGGCTAGATTTTTCCAGGTTGCGATGCAAGACTCTTTGTCAGTGGTGTGGGCAGTAGCTGTTGTGCCAAGATCTACAATAGTAATGATAGTATCCGTTATGGTAATAGTAATAGTAGTAATTGCCGTTTCCCGGATACTGTGGATAGCTAGGGTAGTACGGATAGTTTGGATATGATGGATATGAGGGATAGGAAGGGTATGATGGATAGTTCGGGTACGTAGGCGTTGAATATGAGGGGTAAGTTGGATAGCCCTGGTAGTAAGTGGGTCCGACTGTGAATGTTGACGAAGCTTGGGCCAACAGAACTCCGCCGTTATACCCTCCGTAGTATCCGTTCTGGGCGTTGTAAATTGAAACCGAGAACTGCACTGAATGTGACTGCGAGGAGACAGGTAGGTTGAAGGTCATTTGTCCCGTATAGCCGTAACCACCGTACGTCGAAGTCAGAACTGCGTTTGCCGTTCCGATATTCGCGTTGTAGTTAGTATCGTACGCGGTTCCCGTAGCGTAGAGTTGACCCGCGTAGAAGGAGCAGGATGCTGATACAGGCACCGTGACTTGGAAAGTGCTACCATAGTAGTAGTATGACTGCGTTGAAACGTTTGGGGGCGCCAGTTGCGCCTCGCATGGTTGAGCGAAAGCGAAGCTATTGTTTGTGGCGATCGCGACCACGCCGGCCGCTAGTATGGCGATCAGTAATGCGTAGGTACAAGTCCTTGCGAATTTTTCTTCCATTTAGATCACCTTTTAACTATCTCGTGTAATCGACTACGCAGGGTAGTTGACTATAAAACGCATGGATGAATCATCCATGACTGTACCCGTCCTTCGACGCGTCCCTCAAGATACTTTTGAGATCACTTTACTAGAGTCAGATCCCCGAAAGTCAACATTTTCGACCCCACAAACCACTTGAACGCTTGGGTAACGTGGACACCTTGAACGCAAGTATTGCACGCCTATACCCACTGAAATTGAGTGGGTTCCAATAGAAAAGAAAGCCATCTAGTTACGAGAGAAGTCTGTCAAACAAAGAGAGTTTTTCCCAAGTTAGCAAACGGAGCCTAGGTTTTTCTATGAAAGCTTTAGTCGTGCTGAGTTGCAGCCGCACGGCAATTCGGAGTCCCCCTTTTGACGGAAATGAAGCGTTCGAGCTTGCCAGCGGAACCTGGCGAAAATCGAAAAGTGAGCAAGCTACAGGGGCTCGCCGCATTTTCCCCCGATGCTTTAGCATCGATTGGATATGCTGACCAAGAAATCTATCTAGGCCTGGTTGTCGCCGGGAGTGTCGGTTTATCTCTGGCCTTCCCCATCGCGTTAACCATCACTATCCTGCTAACTATTTTGGCCCTTTCCTACTACCAGATCTGCCAAAGCTTTCCGTCCGGTGGCGGCTCGTATACGGTTGCCCGCGCAAACTTGGGCACTATCCCAGGCTTAGTGGCCGACGCCGCTTTGATTGTAGATTACCTATTGAATGTGTCAGTGAACCTGACAACGGGGGTGGACGCGATCGCTTCAGCCTTTCCATAGCTGTGGCCCTACGAAGTTGAAATACCGCTCCTGCTCTTAGCTGGCATTACACTCTTGAATCTGAGAGGCATGCCGGGCTCGGCATAACTACGTGTAGTTCAAAGTACGTCTCTCCATTCACTCCACCACAATCAATAATGCATCAGATGGCGTATATGTTCCCCAATATCATTGGTGCCCGTTATTTTGACTTGATCATAGCAATCGGTTCGTTGATGCAATGATGACGGAAGACTTGGGTGAAGGTTTTCGTGCTGGTTGGATTGAGACTAATCTCGCGACTATAGGTAGAAATATTCGTGAAATCAAACGCTTTGTGGGGTCAGGCACCGAAGTTATGGCCGTCGTTAAGGCTAACGCCTACGGGCATGGCTTAGTGAAAGTTGCTCAAGAAGCTGTAAGATCTGGAGCTGCAATGCTCGGCGTCGCAATCGTCAATGAAGCCGTTATGTTGCGTCAAAGCGGGATTGAATCCAAGATTCTGGTATTCGGATGTGCGTTGCCCGAAGAATCCCCTGCGATTGTTAGCAATGACATCTCCCAAGTCGTAAGCAACATGGATATCGTCCGAGCTCTGTCGAGAGAGGGAGAGAAGCAAGGTAAGAGGGTAAATGTCCACGTAAAAGTTGATACTGGAATGGGCCGTGTGGGTGTATCCTTTCAAGATGCCGCGAGGTTCATCAGGGAAGTTGTTCGATTTCCGAACGTGGAATTAGAGGGTTTGATGACTCACTTCTCTACAGCAGATATGCCAGAAGATCTGAGCTACACTTACAAGCAGCTTGATCGCTTCCTGACGATTATACATGAATTGGCAGAATATGACGTTGGGGTAAGATGGAGACACGCTGCTAACAGTGGAGGTGTAGCGTTCGTTCCGGAATCCCATCTTGACCTAGTACGCCCCGGTCTATTGATGTACGGGATCCCTCCAACCCCTGACCAATGCAGCATCCCAATCAAGCCGGCTCTCACGCTTCGTGCAAGAATTACTCAGATCAGAAATGTCGGAGCTTTCGAAGACATTAGCTATGGTCGAACCTTCACCACGAAAAGAAAGTCGAAATTGGGGATAGTGCCTTTAGGGTACGGAGATGGCTTCTCCAGAAAACATTCTAACAAGGGGAGAGTGATAGTTAACGGCGAATACGCGCCCATTGCTGGAAGGGTTTGTATGGACCAGTTTGTGGTAGACTTAAAGGACGTTGCCAGAGCCGATTTGGGCGATGAGATCGTGTTGATAGGGAGACAAAATGGGTTAGAAATCAGCGTTTGGGACCTAGCTAAATCTATGGAAAGCATTCCTCAAGAGGTGGTAACTCCCTTAAGCACGAGAATACCGAGACGCTTCGTTAACGTTTAAGCCTGTCCTCTGTCTCGATCTATCCTGACCATTCGGATATGTCAGCGACTTTAGCATCAGTGAGTTTTGCGATGTCGTGGGGGGCGATCTCTATCAGAGCTTCTGCCGTTCCCGAGCCCCCATAGACCTTGTTGAAACTCATGACCTTCTGATCGATCACGGTCATGATCCTGTTCTTGTGGGCGACGGGCGGCATTACACCAACTTCGAAACCGGCCAACGCTTTCGTAGCCTCCGGCGGCGCAATCTTAACTTTCGGCACACCTACCACGGAGGCGAGCTTGTTTCTGTCGATCCTTTTGTCTCCAGTCAGTATCGCTAGGATAGGCGTCTGTTTCTCGTCCATGAAGAGAATACTCTTGATGACCATCCCAAGAGGAACATGTAGTCGAGTTGCAGCGTCTTGCGCTGTTATCGTTGGCCCGTTAACAGCATGGAGCCTGTAGTTGATGTCATGCTCGGCAAGGTACCGCTTGACCTCCTCAGCCATGAGAATCATAACATTTCGGGTGTAATGCTCCCTTGTTTATTTCAGTTTTCCGCGATGGCTCATCCTCGCATCTACGAAAGTAAATCGTTACGAGAACGGATACTACGTAGGTCCAACAATTCTCGAGGACTCGCGGAGGTATAGCGATTGCTAAGGAGGACGAAATTTCGATCCGGCTGTCACGCTACCAAAGACGACGGACTAACAAAGAGAGGGAAGCGTGCCGCTAACTCAGCTACCTCGCTCCTCTTTCGTTCTATGAGGCTCTTATCCTCAGGGTTGCTGAGAACCTGGTCGATAATCTCCCCAATGAGAAGCATCTCAGATTCTTTCATACCTCTCGTTGTCACTGAAGATGTTCCGATTCTGATTCCGCTAGTCATCATAGGCGGTTTCTCATCGAAGGGTATCGAATTCCGGTTAACATGGATGCCACAACCTTCTAAAGCGGACTCAGCCGCCTTTCCCGTCAAGCCCTTGCGAGAAACGTCCACCAAAAGAAGGTGAGTGTCAGTTCCTCCCGAAACCATTCTGTATCCTCTCTGCATGAGAATTTCGGCTAATTTGCGCGCATTCTTAACCACCTGATTAACATACTCGGAAAACGTGGGGTCCAGTGCCTCTTTCAGCATGACCGCCTTGGCGACTATGGCGTGAGCGTGCAAACTTCCTTGGACGCCGGGAAAGACCCCTCTATCCAAGTCTTTGGCATGCCGTGATTTGCACATGGCTATTCCTCCTCTTGGACCGGGGAGAGTCTTGAATGTACTCATAGTCACAAAATCGGCGTGAGGAAAGGGATTCGGATGAACTTCTCCTGCCACTAGTCCAGCAATGTGGGCTATGTCCGCCATGAGAAGGGCACCATTTTCATCAGCTGCCTCTCTGAACTTCTCGAAAGGTATAGTACGAGGGTAGGCGGATCCGCCAGCCACAATAATCTTAGGTTTATGTTCCTTAGCCAATCGCGACACCTGCACAAAGTCTATCGTCTCGCTATTCCTCTCCACTCCGTAAGAGAATGCCTTGTAGATCTTTCCGGAGAAGCTCAAGTGATAGCCATGAGAGAGATGTCCGCCTTGGTCCAGTCTCATTCCAAGGATCGTATCGCCTGGGCTTAATATCGAGTGATATACTGCCATGTTTGCTTGCGTGCCACTATGAGGTTGTACGTTGGCATGATCAGCACGAAAGAGTTTCTTTGCTCGTTCAATCGCCAAGAGTTCAATTTCATCCAGCGTGGAGCATCCTGGAAAGTATCTTCTACCAGGGTAGCCCTCAGCAGTCTTATTGTTGAATACGCTGGCTTGAGCTTCGAGTATAGCTCTGCTCACCCAGTTTTCTGAAGCAATCAGACCAATTGAGGAACTGCGAATCTCCGCCTCTCGTCGAATCACGCGAAATACGTCTTCATCTACTTCCTGTAGAGACCGATAAGACATCGACATCAATCAAAGATTCACGTGTCGAGTTGCATCGCTAAGAAATTTGCGCATCAAACCCAGCAATGATAGATTCGATAATTCGCCTTCTTCGCACTGTAGGGAAGGTGAACCGTCTGATGCTAGAATTTCAGGAAGCCTTTCAGAACTCTTTTGGCATTCGAATAGCTGAAGCTAGCCTTCAACTTTCCAAAAGTCTTGGACTCCATCTTTTGAGAAGGAGATCACAAATCCGCGGAGAACGTTTTCGCCATATTCCGAGCCAGGGTTGATTACAGGCGTCTTACCAACCTTATCGTTCCCACCTGCTTCATGGATGTGACCATGCAAGCCTATCAGAGGCTGGTACTTCTTTATCGCCTCTCTAACGGCCTTGCTGCCCACATGTTCTGTCTGAACGCCTCCAGGTCCCATTACTGGGGCGAGGTCTTTCTTGAGTTTAGGCGCCAAGTCAATATTTGTGCCGTAGGGTGGAGGATGAATGTTGAATATGGACTTCGAAGGATTCGAGAGCTTGGTGACAAGTTCTTCAATTTTCTCGCCCAATTGCTTCTCTTCAAGTTCTCTTGGAGAATCCCATGGGGTTGGATTCGAGTCCGCTACACTAATTGTTTCAAAACCAGCTAGTTCGACAACCTTATCGAGCGAATATACGATTCCGCGGTCTTCGTAGGATCGAATCACATCATCTATGGCGAGAGGGTCGTCGTTGCCTGGCATCACTAAAACTTGTGTCTTCTTTATGTCAATCTTCTCGAGTAGGAGGTCCAGCCAGTTCCTCAATCTAGCCTTAATTAGCTCTGTCATGGTTTCTTCAACTTTTCGCTGGTTGAGTTTGAACTCCTCAATCTCTTCCGGACTACACTCCAATACATACGGTCCCCCGGTCGCGTATTGGTCCTTAACTTCTTGGACTTCGGCATCGGTAGTCAGTGTACGCGTTGTGCCGTAGCTTAGGAGGCGGGTTCCATCCTTCTGCTTTACGAGCGGAATGAGAATTTTTCCAGTCAAGTCGCCGCAAAACATCAGTATATCGACATTATACATTCCCGGGGTTCTCAACCATTTCTTCCAGACGCCGGTCGCGCCGTGCACATCCACGGAAAAGAAGGCTTTCGTCATTTCAATCAACTTGAATCAGTGTCGAACATATCCAAGAACAAAAAGGGGGAGTCAGGATGATCCGTCTATTCGGGCGGGATCTCCTGATAGATCTTTGAAACGTCGATTCCGCGTTTTGCGTTCCTCGCTTGCATACCCATGTAAATTACGAGTCCTATCATGACCCAGACCGCCAGAAACAGCATCGTTGGAAAGTCCATTTCGAGCACTGGGAAGAGCATCAACCAGAGACCGATTCCTGTCGAGAGGAGCCCTAGTACAGAAATGACCGGTATTCCGAACACTTTCGATTGCAGCGGGGAGAGTTTGAACATGTCGGGTCGCTTGTATGGAAGAATCATCGCTGCCATTCCGAATATGAAGAATATGCACAACCAAGTAAAGTCTGCTGTCGCCAACAGTAAAGTCGTATTTGTGGCGTAGAAAAGAATAGTTATGACTCCAATAACGAAGGCTACCAATACGCCATAGTATGGGACGCCGCGGCTTTCGCTGACATCCGAGAATCTCGCCGGAAGAGCTCTGTCGAAGCTTTGAGCGAACAACAGTCTTGATGTCGCGACTAGAACAGGCGGAATCGTGTTAAAGAACCACAATGCGGTCAGGGTCATCAGTATCAGAGCAGCCCAGACGTTCGTGGATGCCAGTAGTGAGCCGGCGAACAATGGGACGGAGGGTCTCGTTGCTGGTAGGATCCCGCTCAACACTGCGGGGTACTTATCCCACAAGTACGTGTAGGCGCTGATGAGACCCGTGCTAGTAAAGGGATACCAGACGCTTGCTGCTACGAGTATGTACAGTATCCAGGTTCCTATGAATCCTCCAATCAGACCAGTGAATAGGCTTCTCTTCGGTGTCTTGACCTCACCAGCCGCGAAGGTAACACTCTCCCAGCCAGTGAATGCCCAGTAGACTACTAAAAGCATGGCCAATGTGTTCTGGCCAGAGAATGCTGGGTTCGTCCAGCCGTTGGCTGTTGCACTGCTGATAATCTTCTCGGCGACTCCTGATCCCCATGTTGCATCGAACGCAGCCATGGACCCGCTGGGGCCGACGACAACGGGGATTATTATGAAAGCAGCTGTCGCGATCACTGGAAGAACGAAGATGGCTCGCATTAGCCACTTCACTGCTCCCAGACTGTACATGGTCACTAGAAAGAAGACGACAAGCGAGAAGAGAGCGATCGAAAATCTGCCCACAAGCCCAGTCATCCAGATCCCACCAGCGACCAATGATGGCATATTGGCCGCATGTCCGCCTAACGTCAGAACAGACGCTAGAACACCAGTGGCAACCCATGCCATTATTCCGCAAGTGAAGCCGTTTCCGAGTACATAGAGCCAGGAGAAGACAAAGGAGACCGTAGGATCAATGAGTCGGCTCATGGCCACATACATGCCGCCCGAGCGAGGCATTATTTGAAGCATGTACGCGAGTGTCAAAGCAATTGGAAGTAGTGTCAGTCCGCCCAAGAAGAAAGACAGCCAAGGCACGGCACCAGCATACGTCGTTGCGGTCGAGACCGAATAGTAGAGCATGCCTGAAGCAGCTGGACTTGCAATTCCCCAGATAATTACGTCCCACATACTCAGTTCTCTTACTAGCCCTGTTGATTGTCTTACGAAGAACGCACCTTTTTCTTGAGTCAAAGAAATTTTCCTCACGCGTCCTGAGGAAGAAATGGATTTAACACTTGCCTAAGTAAAGAAAATACATATGGACTGAGATTTTTGTGTTGACTAAGAGTGTCCGTACACGCGGAAAGAAAGTATTAACTAAAAACAGGTTTGCATTAGGCAAAAAAGGCACGTCTATGCCTGAACATGATGATCTTGCCGAGAGAGTCACGAGAGTAATCGCGATCGGTATTCCACAACCTTGACTTTCGCGGCGCTTTCACTCGCCTTCTTAAAGAATAGGCCGTCAGCTAATCAGAATGCATTGCTTTAGCTGACGTAGCTGCAAGCTCGGTGTGCTTTCAGAAAGCTATTGGCGTGTCGATAGCTTCTTCCCACCAAGGCTTCGAATACTTCTTGTCTACGACGGGAATTGCCTCAAGGAGAGTAGCTAGTTTTTGGTCTATGGCTTGTACCACTTCGTCTGGGACTCCGCGCTTTCGGAGGACATCAGTCCTGTTCTTGAGGTTGTCCAGGTTTAATCTGACAGTCAGCCTCATCTTATCATCGCGCCGGAGTTGGTCAGCCAACAGGCTTAGGTTAATATTCTCAGGTCCTGTGCCGAAGTCATGGTCGTAAATTAGGGCACTCACATCCGTCAAATCCTTCAGCTCCATCCCAACAATGATGAATCCACTTCGATAGCTTGGATAAGTAAGAATCCGAAAGTTTTGCCCATGTTCTTCCAGTTGTGCAACAACATTTTCCTCGGCTTCGAGAATGTACTGACACTTGGAGAGCAGGAGGTTGTTTAGTGAGAGAGTATGGTGTTCATTCGTTGCCGTCAGATCATTTCGGCAATCGATCTTATGGCGCATTTCAATGCGGTCAACGAAAAAGTCTAGGACCCCGATCATCGGTCTATTATCGGTTATGTCGTCAACGACATGATATCGAAAACGTTTGTTGACGCGAAGTCCATTGAAAGTCTTGTCTAATCGCGTGACAAAATGAATAAACTGCGCTCCGAAGGCCTGATCAAGCTTGAGTAAGAGTCTGGTTGCATATTTCACCTGATTCTTAGCGACTATGAAATCCAGATCATGAAGTTCTCGAAAGAACGACGCTCCTTGACCATTGGTGCTTCGGCATCGAATTTTGATTGCGCCTCCTCCGAATAGGACGAGATTTATGGGTTCATCAGTCAGGGGCTCGCGATAGACTGACGGAAAAAGTTCATGCAGCCGCGGAGCATTTTTCGCGGCCCAGAGGGCCACCACGGCCCTTTGCATTGGCACGTAATTCATGTCTACCCAATCGGGTATGTTAAGATCCTTCTTCATTGCTGGTAGGTCGGCTTTATTGCTCAGGGGCCAATCCACTTCGATTGCGGTCCCGTCGTCTTCCGTGAAAAGCGAGATTCTCGTAGGAGTGTCGGTCAGATAGAGTCCCCTTCGGTAGGGATTTTCCTGAATTACTTAGACGTTACGTGATGAGTCCAATATTGAGAAGCACTTACGACGCTGCAGCTCGATCAAGAGTCTCTCTAAGACTCATCGTCTAGCAAATCTGGATAAAGGACCATAGTTTCAAGTCGCTTCAGAAATCTGCGAATCGCTTCATCGCGAATCTTGCACAATCTAGCATCAAGTTGCCAATCAGCAACATCCATGATAATGCCTAATTTTCCCTTTCCTTTCTCTCCATTTATCGCCTGAAAAACACAAGACGCATTTTGGAAGCCTGCTTGCAAGCACTCTGTTTGGACTTTAGTGTTTTCCTCGCGGATCAGTTGATCGAGTTTTTCCGTCAACATGATTCTGCTCTAGTTTCCTTCTTCCTTCACTGCAAGCTGCTTACTCGTTCGTCACCGGACAACTCAACTAACGATCTTAGGAACGATCTCCCAAGCGATTTTGGCGTCCCACCATCTCTACTTCAAGTGTTTCCTAGCTCATGGATCAAGGCGTCTTACTTGGAGTTGGCTGAACCTTTGCAATCTTGTCCATCGTGATTTCTGCTGCTTGAACCTTAAGTGAGTGCCAGTTTTGGCTGAATTCTACGTCACGTCTGCTTTTTATCCGTATGAATTCTCCTACATTATGCTCGTCTATGTTGCGGCTTTTGATTTCAATAACCCCGTCAGCTGCAGCCTCAAGCAACCTGTAAGTCTTTACAGAGTGGGCCTCTGAGGTTATACCTACAATCAAAACCGAAGCTGTCCCGTGCGCATATGGAATCATTCTGTCGAGAATGTGATTCCTCCATGTCTTCTCCTCTTCAAATCTGGACAGATACGAGATAGTGTCCACAATCCTGAGAAGATTTTCGGGCGAAGGGGTAATCGGCGGCAACTTCGAAGGAATAAACGCTTGCTCAAATCCGCCGTCACCCTGAACCTTTAGCGAGTAAGAATGCCATGAAAGGTTTGATGAGTCCAACTTCGACGTCAAACTGTAGCCGTCTGCTATCTTGAGCAAACCGTTTTTTGCAATGGAATCCACATCTGGTCCAATTGTCACTTCGTGATCAATTGAACTATGCCTATGCTGTAACCTTCCTTTGACACGCCGCTTCTCCACATTATTCCAACTAACTTGTCAGCGTCCGAAACAAGCAGCGGCGAATCGAAGTTGATGATCGCTGTCTTCATCTCAATTTCCAACTGTTTGTTAGCTATGACTTCGCCAAATTTTGTTGTGTACTCGATCGAGAATCCGAAGCGGGACGGCGTTTTGGAGAACCGGTTGATCTCCTTGGCGGACTGCCGTGGTGGAATATGAGCTTGCGACCTCAAGAAAATGTGAAAATATCTTCGAAAGACACATAGACTTCGTGCGGCACCAGACGCTATCATTGGTGATTGTCTGGCATTGACCTTAAGACCAGAAACTTCTTCGAATTGGAAAGCTTGATCGGATTCTGCAAGAGGCTACCAGATGCCCAAAGACGAATCCCGGCACGATGCGGAACGTAAGCGCGTAAGCAAGTTACAGGGTCTAGCAGCCTTCTCGCCTGACGCTTTGGCATCTATTGGTTATGCGGATCAAGAAATTTACTTGGGGTTGGTCATTGCTGGCAGCATCGGACTAGCTTACGCGTTTCCAATCGCGTTGACCATTATTGGACTGCTTGCAATACTGGCTGTATCTTACTATCAAGTCGTCCAAAAGTTTCCGAGCGGGGGAGGTTCTTATGAAGTTGCCAGAACGACGCTAGGTGTAGTGCCCGGTATGATAGCAGCAGCGGCATTAATAGTAAACTACCTACTGAATGTGCCCGTGAGCATCACGACCGGGGTTGATGCTATTGCCTCAGCTTTCCCCACGCTGTGGCCGCACAGATTGGTGTTATCGCTCTTGCTGTTAGCCGCCATGACTGCGTTGAACTTGAGAGGGATGCGTGAGAGTGGTATCGTAATGGCGATTCCCGTCTACGTGTTCTTGTGCGCATACCTACCCATGCTCGGGTACGGTGCGGTACGCTTGTCTCTAAGCGGCCCGCTTCCCTTGGCTCCCGTCGCGCCCTCGCCTATTCAGCCTCTGACGACCGCCCTCTTACTGCATACATTTTCGACCGGATGCACAGCGATGACGGGGATCGAGGCCATCAGCAACGGAGTTCCATCTTTTCGTCCTCCCGAAACGAAGAACGCAGGCCAGACATTGATAGCGATGGCACTAATCATGGGAACTCTGTTTCTGGGCAGCATTGGTCTAATTCAATACCTTGCCGTAGTTGCAGGGCCGCAGGAAACGATTTTGTCAGCGTTGGCGCGCCGTTTGCTAGGAAGCGGTGTCGCGTATCTTGTTATTCAAATTAGCACGATGGTCCTATTGGCCGTGGGAGCCAATACCAGTTTTGCAGGTTTGCCTCGTCTCATGAGCGTAATGGCGAATGATGGCTATCTACCCAAACGGCTAGCGAAAGCCAATTCGCGTTCGGTCTTCGCAAATGGAATCCTACTTCTTGCAGCAGCTTCTGCGTTACTGATTGTTGGATTTGCGGGCAGCAGTCATGCTTTGATTCCGCTGTTCGCTGTAGGCGTTTTTCTTGCGTGGACGCTGTCACAGGTTGGAATGGTGATGATCTGGAGGCGAGAGCGTAGCAAAGGCTGGAGATTGAAGGCACTTCTGAACGGGACTGGGGCGCTAGCGACAGGAATCACTTTCGTTGTCGTTGGATCGGAAAAATTCTTCGATGGAGCATGGATCGCTCTCTTACTAATCCCGATACTTGTTCTTCTCTTCCTACACGTTCACAGCCGTCACAAAGAGCGTGCACTTAACATGATGCGAGACCAAGCGCTCTGAGTGAGCGACTACGAAGATTATGGAACTATGGTGTGTCGCAATGATAACTGTTTCAGGATTACGAAAATCTGTGGTTTTCCAATGGACTTATGGGTATGAGACAAATCAGTGAATCCATTCACGCACTTGTCCTGCGTGTGTTGAAGTAAGCGACTTAAACAGGAGTTTGGCGGCGCAATGAGACTAATGACAAAATATCTGAAGGCGCCTCGACTCCGAACGCGTGAGTCATTCGTTCGCTACATCGAGAAGTGGGTGCTCCTGTCTTCAGTCCTGGGATTGCTAACTGGATTTGTGGTCGCACTCTTCGATTATGTCACCAACATTAAGCTTTGGACCTATTTTTCAGCTCTACTGTCGCAGAATCCGTACCTCATAATTCCTCTCTCCACGTTCGCCTTCATTGTTAGCGGATACTTGTTGACAAAATCCTCTAACCATCTTGGCTCAGGGACTGAGGAAATCATTAAAGCCTATAATCAGCCCGAGGAGATAATTGATGAGCGCTCCTTCCCGCAAAAGATGGTCGCCGCAGTTCTCACAATCGGTCTGGGAGGAAGCGCAGGACAGGAGGGGCCGTCGGTATATGCTGGTGGCGTTATCGGAAAGTGGGTTTGGTCTAGGCTACGACGACTGGGTCTGACGAGAGATGACAAGCGCATCTTGATCCTCGCGGGAGCAGCGGCTGGCATCGGCGCAGTTTTCAAGGCCCCTTTGACAGGAATCATCTTTGCGCTTGAAGTTCCATTCAAGGACGATCTCGCGCATGATGCGCTGGTTCCGTCACTCCTTTCGGCTGTCGTGTCATACTTGACGTTAGTTGCAATTGATGGTTCTCAGCCTCTGTTTCTTTTTCCTGGGATTACTCCTCTTGGCGCGGTGGACATAGGAGCATCAGCCGTCTTAGGGTTGATTTGTGGAGTCGCCGCCTTGATCTTCATCGCAGTTTACAGGAACGTGAGTCGGGCTGTTTCCAGGCTGAGCGGTAAGTTCTACTACAGAGCGTTAGTCGGCGCTGCTGTGGTCTCGGTGATAGGAATCGTAAGCGTGTTAATGTTCCATCATCCTTACCCGCTGGGACTTTCGTATGACTTGGTTCAACTGGCACAGACCCCCGGCACCTCACCGGCCACTCTCTCGTCTCTGTTTGTGATGAAGATGATCGCGACATCATTCACGTTGGGAAGCACGGGCGTCGGTGGCATCTTCATTCCGCAAATAGTCATGGGTGCCTCGCTAGGTGGACTCTTCGCGGATATGCTTTCACCCTCAAGGCTTGACTTGTTTGTCGCCGTGGGGATGGCGTCGTTCCTGGCGGCGGGCTACAAGACGCCTCTTGCTGCCGTCGCGTTCGTCGCCGAGACCACCTTCGGCCCCAGCTACCTGATACCCAGCCTAGTAGCCGCCGCAGTAGCCTACGCGGTCTCAGGCGAAGCCTCAGTTTCAGAATATCAGAAACTTCGAGCTGAAATAGACATCACTCAAATCGCTCATCTGCAGGCAAAGGACGTCATGACCGAGAAAGTGATCGCGGTGCCAGCGGAAATCTCAGTCCTAGATTTCATTGAGGAGTACCTGTTTCAATATCGAATCAGAACGTTCCCCGTTGTGGACAAGGACGGATTAGTGGGAACGATATCGGTCAACGAAATCAAGGGCATACCCAAAGAAAAAAGATACGAAACTAAAGTCATTGATGTCTGCAACAAGGACATTCCCTCAGCGTATCCAGACACGCCGGTACAAGAGGTTCTGGACATGATGCGCGTAGCCGGAGTTCCTAGGGTTCCAATCGTCGATAGGTCAAAACCGAAACGCATCATCGGAATTCTGTCAGAGACCGACATTCTAGCCGCACTTGAGAAAGAACGGCTCACAACATGACATCTAGAGCTGGCGTTGCGAGGCTCTGAACTCTTCCACAAGACAGAGCCACATACCGCGAACTATGTTCAGCCTGTACAAGAAGCACCCTAGCCTCGTCGGCATAACCATAGAACTGATAATTCTAGCGTACGTCGTTTTCACAATAATTACCCAGCAACACGGCCCATGACTTGAACCTCTGCTTCGTTACGCGTTTTTCCTTCGAAGTCGTCGCGGCATCCCCTGTTCGTCAATTATCCTACGACCTCTCTCCCGCTTCTCCGGGTTGTGTGTGGTCAGATGACAATGCGAGCCGGCAGGATTTCTATTACTGCGAGTATTGGTGAGAGGCAAGTTCAGCACTTTTAATAGGGCAAGGAACGACGTGTTTGAGCCGTAGGTGAGAGTCGGGATTTGCTATCGTGGGTTGATTCAGTTATTGAGATTTTGTTCATTGGTAGCGCTGTGGTTAGCGTCATTTTGGTTTTTGTGATTGCGCGGTATATGAGTACAGGAATTTTCAGAAGGTTTTTCCTGTTTTTGAAATTGACTCTCATCGTCGTTCTCCTTAATCGAATACATACCGATCTGGTCGCGGGCAATGTGATATCAACGGTATTTCTCAACCCGTTATCGGCAGACTACGCTTTCCGAATAGTCTGGTCCACTTTGCTAATGCTTAGTCTCGCTTTCCTCTACGTTGATTGGAGAAGGACAAGCTTGGACCAACCAATCAAACCGAGAAGCGCAGCGAAGGTCGCGGGCCATGGCGTCACGGTTTGATGACTACGTTTCATTCGTTCAAAGCCCACGTTCACGGTGAGCGTTTTGCCACTTGTGGCACATAGGAATCTTTGGATCATACATCCTAGTTGAAATCGCCTATCGTACTTGAGAAAGCGCGCCTTGGCGCATTATGTTGCTTTCGAAACGTCTCGCTGATGATGTCATCCCCATACCTTTCCGTATGGGGATGCTTGGATCGCTCTCCTACTAATTCCAATGCTTGTTCTTATCTTCATGCAGGTTCACGGCCGAGGCCAAGCTGATGCCCACGCCTCTGAAGCCAGCATCGCGCACCCTGAACCTAGCTAGAGACGTTATCGATACCAGCCCCATTTTTGACACGTACTGGACGGTACTCTCATCTCAGTATTCGCAGAAGCTTTCGCCACAGTCATGAAGCGCTACAACTACTCCACGCTGGCTCTGCTCTCGTTGGGCGTGTCTCGGTTTGGAGACTTTCGAGAGTGTTCCGTTTTTCGTTGCTAGCTTCGTTTCGCAGATAAGTTTTCACATCTGAAATTCTGATTGCGGGTTGAAATTCTATGATAAATACATAGACGCCAAATCTCAAGTATGGTACCGTCCGTATTCTCGGTTGTATACTGTTAAATACACATCAGCCTGCCAATACTGCCGAAGGAAAATGTCTGAAAAGAAACTATTCGCACGAAAAGCAACAGGGCTCGTCAGAGAAATCGGCATGCTAACCGCTGTACTCATCATCCTATGCAACGTCATGGGCCTCGGCTGGCAGAAACGAATCTTCCAATTCACTGGCAAAGCACCACTTCCTGAGAACCTCTGGCTTGGAGGTATCGCTCCGATGGTCATGGCGTTTCTCATTGGGGGAATCGTCATCTTACTCTCCGTTTTCGCATTCTCAATACTGATCGCCGCAATGCCGCGCTCCGGAGGTGGCTACGTCGTAATCTCAAGAATGATCAGTCCATTTGTTGCCTTTGTCGCCTCGTGGTGGGAGTTCCTCACCATTTCTTGGTCTTTCGGAATCATAGCCGTCGCCGTCTTCGAAGGAATCTTCTTCATCTTCGGACCCCTAGTGGGAATTAGTGGGGCCGGAGTTAGTGATGTCGCCCTATTCGGAGGAGGCCTCTGTCTAGTGGCTCTATTCACGGCAATCGGTTCACTGGGTGTCAGATTAGCAGGATACTTGCTCCAGATCATGTTCTGGATACCGGCAATCCTAACGCTCTACGTCCTCTACCTGCTCGGCAGTGCGCTAGCTAATCCTGCTGCCCTGACGTCCGGGGTTACACAGTTGGCTACAGCACAGGGTTTCTCCGGAGTGACTCCGCAAACGTACGTGACTGCAGCGCTTAACCAGGGACTCGACGCAGCTAACGTTGGCAACTATTGGACCGCGGTTTACACGGGGATGGTTGGTGCGTACTTTGCTTACGTCGGATACGCCGCATCAACATTCGTCGCAGGCGAGGTGAAAGAAGCTAACAAGACCCTACCGAAGGTGCTTGTACTGTCTTCAGTGATAATCATCGTCGTGTACATGGTTGTTTCTTCGCTAGCAGCATATTCATCTGCTGCACTTGGCCGGGTAACACTTCCCAATGGCAATGTCTGGTCATTCTTCGAGGCGTACGCTTACCTGTCCTATGGGGCCGGGCATCTCAAAGGTGCGGTACCAGCTTTGCCAGCGATCAAAGCATGGAGCACAACAATCGCAGGTATGACTGGCATAGGCCTGGGCCTTTCAAGTCTCAACTGGCTTGTTCTCATCTTTGCAATATTCTGGATTGCAAACGACATTCCACCATTCATCCTAACCGCCTCTAGAATCCTCTTCGCAATGGCCTTCGACCGCGTACTACCCAATTCGCTCGCTAATGTGAACGAGAGGTTCCACTCACCAGTAAACGCAACTATAGTGTGCGGCATCTTCGCAATCTTGGGTCTCTTCTCCGAATCTGGTGTTGCGAGCCTCGGAGGGTCATGGAGCCCTGGAGCGAACTGGCTGGGCTACGGACTCGACTACATGTTCTCGACTGGTGTCGGTGACACGGACCTCTTCGACGCCGCATTCTTCCTCCTCTTCGCCCTCTCGCTTGTCTTCCTAGTCTATAGGAAGTCGGCTGCCAGAATCTACGAAAGTGCTCCGGTCAAGTACGGCGGGAAAGCAGGCTTGACCATTATAGGAATACTGGGTGTGTGCGCTAACCTGCTCTTGGCCGACTTCATCATTAACGCCGAATACCAAGCCGCTGGAATGCTAGTTGCAACAGGCATAATCGGAGCACTGATCTACATCTACTACAAGTACGGAAAAGCCAAAGACGTCGACTACAGCACGATTTTCGCCCAAATTCCACCAGAGTAGAAGCCTCAACCTTCCGATTTTCCCTTTTTTCTTTCTTTCATAAAACCATTTAACTCCCTAGATCAACCCAAAGCTGAAGTCATGCGCGTTGCGGTTAGACGCCGTCCTATTGAGGTGTGGGTATGTTGCAAGCGCCATCATAGCTGGCGTTGCTTACGTTCTAGGGTTAGGACTAATCGCCTCGACAACCCTCTTCGTCGCATCGATAATCATAACGCGAGTATGCATTTACTTGTACTTTGAACGTTACCTAGCCTTCCGCGGTTTCGAGGATTTCAGGTCTGGCAAGATCAGGCACGAGTGTGTGGCCTGCGGAGCCTCATGTCACCTAAGGGTAAATCTGGGGAAGGACGACATGGATAGGATTCTGCAGTATGCGAAACAGAAGGGAATAACAGAACCGATCATTGATCACCACGGAAACCACAATTGGCTGAAGAGGCGGGGAGACCGGGCATGCGTATTCCTCAGGTACGAGGGAAACCTGCCCAGGTGCTCAATATACGAAATCAGACCCGTGGCGTGCCGACTCTATCCACTCATTCCCTCGGGTACGTGCCTAAGAGTAGATCCACTATGTCCGGGACTAAGCGGAACAGAGGGTCATACGTTCAAAGAGCACTTAGTAACACAGAATGTGGGCTCATACGTTAGAAAAGTGCTCGGGAAAATCTGAACTAAATGGTTGAGCCCATCCATGAATCGCACAAACGAATTCAGATCGCCTATTTCAAGTACATACCTCCTATTCAAACACGGTTAGGCGGAATGAAGTTTGGTCCGTAAATCAAAGATCCAGTATTCCAGAATAGCGCTTTACTGGGCTCCACTGACGTTGGGTTTTTCGATTCTCTGGGCAGTGGTAACTCATCTTCTGGGCCTCTCTGGCTTGTTGTCTGCTCTCAGCCTTGTTGGGCCAATCCTTCTAGGTACTTTATCCTCCACCGCTTTGTATTTCGTCCACGACTACCGAACGTTGGAGTATGACGATCGAGGGTATCAGGAAAAAATAGGAGGAAAGTTTTCAGATCCGCATAATTGGTCAGAGTTCAAAGAATGTTCCTTGGTTAAGGACAGTTACGGACGCCAGAAGGTGAGACTTTATTGCGAAAGAGACGGTCCGCACTGCGACATCGATTCATCCGCATGCGGCCTTGATCCGTACGCGTTCCGAGATTTCGCATCTTCTCGCATAAACTCAAGCATACTCGAGGAACGCCCTTCCGATTTCATTGGTGGGCTGGAGAGAGAACTACACCGCGGCAGAACGCAATGGGTGGCCGATCTAAACGAAAGCTTCAGAGATTATCAGATCTCTGGAGAGGTGTTTCCTCTACTGGCTCATGGGGGGTCCCGTCCCAAGGGTTTTCTACTATCGCGACTCTTGTCCTTCATGGTCATGCCCAACTACAACGTATGTATGTACGTTCAATGGCTAGACGGATCCCGCGCCAGAGAACACCTGATGAGGCTTCTGAGAATCATCGAGACGCAACGTGATCAAAAAGACATTAAATGGTCGTGGTTGCTTCTTATAGGCGACGAACCCGCTCCGGAGTCCGCGAACAAACTGATCCAGCAGTTTGGCAATAGGGATATCGGATTGGGTTACATCAACATCGTGACAGGTGAGACGAGCACAAGTCCAAACCAGTTGGGTCGCAGCATGGCGAACCAAATGCGACTAAATCGCTTAACAAGAGACCTAAGGCGACGGAAGTATCCTGGCTTCTGAGACGCCAGCCATCTTCGTGCACCGCTTATAGCTTGGCACTCGGGCCGTCTGTAGTTCATGTCCGACAGCTCGAAGTAAATGAATTAATCGGACAGGAGGTTTTACCCTGTCGCTTGTCCCCGTTAAGGCACCATTATGGTGCGTGCTGTTTCGTAATTATCGTGAAAATAATGAACAATAGGATGATAATGCCCACAGTTATGCCGAAATAGCTTGGATGTTTCTTGTATTTCTTCCAGATCGACGACATGATGATCGTGCGCCGATGGCGCCCTCAGTGTTCATATAGATTATGGTTAAATCCCAAGTAACATAAATCATGTGAATGGGGCGAAGAATCCTCAGACATCCTGGGTAAGCGGTGATTGGTCTCAGCTGCTAGACTTCTCCCAAGTCTAAGGAGGAGCATTTTGATTCAAAGTCGTCGCCTGATACAGCCCTGCATTCTGCTCCTTACCGTGCTAGCCTTCAACGCGTTGCAGTTTCTTTATCTTTTCGCCGTCGATTTGTATTAGGTATGCGCTAAGAATTCCTTCGGTGTACTCGGAGCCCGGGTTCATGCACTGCGTTCGGCCGATCTTCATCCATCCTCGGCATTCATGTATGTGGCCGTGCATTCCGAGGAGAGGTTGGTATTTCTCGATTATTGTTCGAACCGATTTTGAACCGACCGGGATGATCTTCGGCCGACCGCCCTCTATGACGGGTGTAAAGTCTGCGTTCAATTGGGGTGCGTTATCGATCTGCGACTCATAGGGTGGGCAATGGAGACAGAATACGGCTCTGTCAACGTTATGGACCTGCGAGGCCATTTTCTCTAGCTTGACCATCAGCTCCTCCTCGGAGCATTCGCGTGGACTATTCCATGGGGTTGGGTTTGACCATCCGCAGCAAGCCGCTTCATGTTCCCCATCTAGGTTCACGACGGATTCCTCGGCGTAGGTGACATACGGGCTGGATTTTATGATGTCATCGAGTTCAAACTTGTCATCATTGCCGGGGTGAATCAGAACCTTCGTGCCCGTTGGAATCTTCTTCGGCACAAGGTCCAGCCAATCCTTCAGAGTGTCGCATTCAAGTTTGGCGAAAATCTTCTCTATTTCATCCTGAGAAGCCTTCTTCAGAGTGTCGAACTCTGTCTCGTTGCAAACGTACGGTATGTAACATTGCTCCCTGACGCGCCGTTTGAAGTCTTCAACTTTATCGCTTTGAATCACTTCCGTCTGCCCAAGAAAATCAGATTTGTATGTGCCGTCGGGTTGAAGCACGATCGGGGTAAGAATCTTGCCCGTCAGGTCCCCGCCCATAATCAACCAATCCGCTTTGAACATCGCTGCCGAGTTTAGGAACTTACGCCAGACCACTTCGCTGCCATGAAAATCGGAAGCAAACACAATTGTAACTTTCGCCAAACAATGACGCCAATTTAACAGGCTGACTCATTCGTATTTCAAGATTTGTTTTCAATTTCACGGGCCGTAGGAGAAGGACAAAGGAACGTGCTCCCAGCGGCGAGAGTATCTTTCAATGTATAAGATCTGATTTAAGAACCACGATCTGCCCGCACCGCGCACATTTTGTTGCTTGAACCGACTCAGTATTGATTTTTCCGAGACGCAGAGTGACCTGCGAGTCTTGGTGACCAAAGAAGGCGCAGATTATCCACTGATAGCTTCGCATCTGTCACCGACGTTCTACTGTTATGATTTCTTGCTGAAGGCCGAGTTGAAGGAGGTCGTCGATAATAGTGTGCTCTGTTTTCGTCTCAACGTGTGGATATTTCTTTCGAGTGCGAGTCTAGTCGTGCAATCTGGCGTTTCTACGTACAGCTTAGAGTACTAGCCAACCCGTTTTAAAGCCCATCCATGGGCTCTAGGTTTTGAACTTCAGCGGCGCCGAATCTTCTTAACGGTTTGCTGTAACCAAAATTATTCGCTGCAATTACGGCTTCCGTAATGATTGCAACACTCTGATTCTCTCTTGGCGAAGGTGAGGCGTTCTTTCAACGTGTATCGTCGCCCACCCATTCACCTTGGGATCGGGCACATGTTCGGACGAGGCGGACCAGGAACCTGCCTCGCTGATTTGTGGCTTGAACATATTTGTACAAGCCGCCACGTGTAAGCTCCGGAATGGTCTGATTTGGACGGTTTTCGGCCGTCTTGTTTAAGTCCGGGGCGCCGTGAATTCAGCATTTGTGTGCATTATGTCCCAAGAAGTGGTGGCTGAGTTTAGGTCCCAAATTTCGCTTCCCGAAAATGAATTTCCGAGGAGGTGGTACAATATTCTTCCCGATCTCATCCCTCCCCTGCCGCCTCCGAAGGAACCGGACACGGGGCCTTCTCGGATGGAATTCCTCAGTAGGACGATGGTGCACGCATGCCTGCAACAAGAATTCTCGACCGACCGATGGGTAACGATCCCGAATGAGGTTAGAGAACTGTACCTTCAGGCGGGACGGCCGCGGCCTCTCTATAGAGCCCGAAGGCTCGAGCAACGTCTAGGGTTAAAGAAAGTCAGGCTCTACTACAAGCGTGAAGACCTGTCACCAACCGGTTCCCATAAAGTGAACACAGCCTTAGCGCAGGCATACTACGCACAGAAGGAAGGAAAGACTACGTTGGCCACTGAGACCGGTGCAGGCCAATGGGGCACTGCCCTCTCCTATGCAGCAAGACTTGCCGGCCTTGATTGCGTAGTGTTCTGGGTCCGGAGCGTCTACGATTGGAAGATTGATCGCCGCACACTTATGAAACTCTATGGAGCGAAGGTATTCCCATCTCCGAGCACGGAGACGAAAACCGGGAAAGAGGTGTTGGCTAAAGACCCTAACCACCAGGGCTCGCTTGGTTTAGCGGTTTCAGAAGGATTAGAGTACGCGGAGGCACACGATGGAGCGGTCTATTGTTTAGGTTCCGTACTGAATCATGTGATGATGCATCAGTCCGTGGTGGGGCTTGAGGCGATTAAGCAGTTCGAAATGGTCGGCGACTCTCCAGATCTCATAGTCGGGTGCCTCGGTGGAGGGTCGAACTTCGGCGGGCTTGCGCTTCCGTTTATCGGCGAGGTATTGCAGAGGAAACGAGAATGCGAATTCTTGGCGGTTCAGACCGCGGCATCACCAACATTGGTCAGTGGAGAGTACCGGTACGATTTCGGGGACGTCGCGGAACACACACCGTTAATGATGATGTACACGATTGGGCATCAAAGTGAGATGACTCCGATCAAAGCCGACGGGTTAAGGTATCATGCCGCAGCCCCGATCATCAGCGCCTTGCGGCATCAAGGCATCGTGAGAGCGACCGCTTACCCAACGGATGAAATAGCTGTCTTCGAAGCCGCGAAACTATTCCTTGAATCAGAAGGATGGTTGATAGCGCCCGAATCAAGCTACGCAGTAAGGGGAGGCATTGACGAGGCACTTAAAGCAGAAAAGGCCGGAAGAGAAAAAACAATCTGCATGAACATAAGCGGTCACGGATTGCTCGATATAGAGGCGTATAGAGAGAAACTCTCAATCGATTAGCAGCTTGGATCCATGCAATTGAGTTCGCATACCGGAACAACGTCCTGACACGGATTAGCCGAGTTCTTGGCCCTAATTTATCAGCCGCGCAGTTAGGGCTTCGGTCTGTACGCTTGTCAAACTATTCTACGCGTGAATGAGCATCGCTGTTGATGTACGAGTGAGACCCATTGGATACACTTTCAAGAGAAGGCGGGTTGATTTGCTGCTGCCGTGGAGACAATGAAAGGTCGTGTTGAAACCGGAGAAGCATATTCACAGCGGCTCGATTCTGAAGATCCGCTGGCGAAGTACCGGAACCTCTTCTACGTTCCTGATCGGAGCATCTACGTTGATGGAAACTCCCTAGGCCTCCTCTCAAGAGATTCAGAGATCTCAATTCAGAAGGCGTTGAACGACTGGAGGACGCTCGGTATCGGTGGTTGGCTTGCTGGGAAACCCCCATGGTTCTACCTTGCGGAACAAATTGGTGCGATGTGTTCAGGCCTCGTAGGGGCAGCACCTAAGGAAGTTATCCTGACGGGTACCACAACCGTCAACATCCATCAACTCGTCAACACATTTTACGAACCTAAGGGTGGGCGGAGGAAGATTATCGCGGACGAACTTGATTTCCCTTCGGACATTTACGCCTTGAGAAGTATCCTGAAACTCAGGGGAATGAATCCGGATCGAGATCTGATTCTTGCACCAAGTGTAAATGGGCGGTTCTTGAATGAGCATGAAATCATTCGCTTAATGGATGAAGAGGTGGCGATGATTTTCCTTCCATCAGTCCTCTACAGAAGCGGTCAGCTTCTTGATCTACCCTATCTGACCAACGAAGCGCACAAGCGAGGCATTCTGGTAGGTTTCGATTGTTGCCATTCAGTTGGGTCGGTTCCACATTACTTTGACAGATGGGACGTAGACTTCGCCCTTTGGTGTGGCTACAAGTACCTGAACGGCGGCCCTGGAAGCACAGCTTTTCTCTACGTGAACAAGCGGCACTTCAAGCGTGAACCAGCTCTCGCCGGATGGTTCGGCTACGTCAAAGAGAGGCAGTTTGATATGTCCCTTAAGTTCGACCATTCTGAAAGCGCGGGCGGATGGCAGATCTCTTCTCCGGCTATTCTCAGTGCAGCACCGCTTGAGGGATCTCTGCGAGTCTTTCTAGATGCAGGAATCGAGAACGTGAGAGCCAAATCTCTTAGAATGACCTCGTACCTCATCTCCCTAGTCCACGATGTATTGTCCGGGAATCCGTTCAACTTCTCGGTTGGGACGCCGAGCGAGGAAGCAAGAAGAGGGGGCCATGTTGCGGTTGAGCATGAGGAAGCTCTACGCATCAGCGAAGCACTTCGCGCACGCGGCGTGGTGCCAGATTTCCGCCCGCCGAACGTGATTAGGATCGCCCCTATACCACTCTACAACACTTATCATGAACTCTGGCAAGTCGTCCACCATCTCAAAGAGATCATTGAGACGCGAGAATACGAGAGATACTCCAAACAAAGAAAGGCCATCTCATGAATTGATGCACGACCGCGGGATTGCAACAAGCTGCTGCGGCGAGATCTGCGTCGCTCAGCCTGAGGAAGCGAGCCAATCTAGTATGGGGCAGCTTCCGCGTGGAAAGTCGGCGGTCATGTTTCGCGGTCGGGCCGCAGAAAAACTGACATCCAGAGTCTCGCAGATGCCATGGGATCGATTCACCCAATGACCGCACGAGAAGCTTCAAAACCCCAGCCGACTACATGTGGACCCTTTCGGTAACCTGCACCTCTGTCAAGGTATTAGGGTAGGCAACCTACATCGCACGCGGCTCCGAGATGCGTGTAGGACCTACGATCCTGGTAGAAATCCTATAGTTGGCCCTCTCTTAAGCGGAGGACCAACTGAACTAGCACGCCGATACGAATTCCCTCACAAACAAAGTTATGCGGACGCGTGTCACCTCTGCTATGAGGCTCGAAAGTATCTTCGATCTCGTTTCCCGGAAATCCTGGCACCAGATCAGATGTACGGCGTACTGTCGACATAGTCGCGCTAGTGCAGCTAGACGAGTTGACCCAAGATCTCGCCGTCATGCTGCTTTCGGCTAGCAGGCGAGTCGATTTGATCTTCGCTGGAGCGACCTGGCCTCCCAGCTCGCCTACGAACGGCTAATTTCAAAGCAAACGTTTACTTTGAGAAGGCCTTCGGGTTGACTAACTCATTGGCATTTAACCTGAAGTCCTTGTGTTGAGACGATTCTAAATCAAACGAACTTCTGTTCGACGGCTTCATCAACGAAACCATATGCTGGAGTAGGAATCAGCACAGACAGCAGAACCAATCTCTGAGCCTCGCTGTTCCATCGATGCGCGAGTCCTGCGGGGACTCTGATTATAGATCCTGGTTTCGCATCTTGCCCTTCTCCCTCAATTGTTATTCTTCCTTTTCCCTCTACGACGAAAAAGAATTCATCGCTATTAGGATGAGTATGCAGTGCGACACCTTGTTCAGGTTCGAAGCAGAGTAATCGCATCAATCCCTTGGACTTGCCGATAGGAACTCTGCAATACTTCTCAGGAGAAAAAGTCGCTAAAGAAGTAACGCTCATCAAGTTCGCTCTAGCTGTCAGACCCCCCATTCTCGCGTATGACAATGTCGGCAGGAAATGTCTTCAACTTTCGCTTTGAACTCGCCCACACCTTGCACATTCGCCGGCTTGAATCTCTTCCGTCTTGATTTTGCCCAGGCTCAGCTTGACATCAGTATCTCGGTGGCCCAGCAGAATACACATTAACATTCGATAGTTTCCCACGACTGTGCACTGTTCGCAGTCTTGCTTCCTTGCGTCTGCTTAGGCTAGGATTGCGGTAAATGAGGGGAGTGCCGGGAACGATGCTATAAGCCAAAGCCTTGGGTCATGCTTCAGATGGGACTCTTTGCGGTCGTTAGTCTCGCTGTACTTCCTCTACGACCCTGTACCATTTGACTGAAGTTCCGGCCTTAGCACGCATGTTCCATTTGAAGCTCTTAGGTTCCTTCTCGATTCTCTTCTGCAGCTTGTCGAGGCGTTCAACCACCAACTCCCGATCCTGTTTGCTGAGCGCGTCGTATCTGCCCAGCATCTCCTTGATCTCTCCAATCTTCGTGTTGACTGTGTGATAGAACCCCCAGTCGTTTGCGAGAACCTTAGCGATGTGGTCCTCATTGATTTCATCCTTATCGCTCTTCCCAAGGTCATGTTCCATAAGGAGGATTACTGTATCTTGCACATCCTTCTCATTTGTCTGAACTATCTGTAGTTTTTGCAGCAGAAGTTCAGCTAGTGGCACGGTTGGTGAATCAATTTCCAGCCTTCCTTCGTAGTCGATGTCGTGGCACATCTCCAAAACACCGAGGAAGACATCAATCGCCTTGTTTCCATCTTTGTCGTTGAAGATCTGCCTATGTCGGCCAGTAGCACCAGTCATCATCATGGTCACATAGGGTTCGTAACCCAAGTCCGTGAACAGTTTCTTCGTATCGGGGCGGAATTTCTTGTATGTAACGAAATCCATATCGTGCTTTGGTGCCCGTTTCAGTTTCTCATACAAGCCTTGATGGTTGGGGCAGTGCATTCGAATGGCCGCGCCCCCCAAGATTCTGACAGGTATCTGCCTGCTGTCTGCCTCTTTGATAATTCTGCGAATCTCTTTCTCGAATTCATCGAATGTAGTAAACTCAACCAAACATTGTCACACATATTGCCAATTGGCTTTTCGTTCGGTCTACGGTTCACAATTAAGACCTTAAGCTCTATTAAGCCCATTCATAAACTCGATATATCCCTAGCAGCAAATGGGTCTACCTGCGATTTATGACTGAGAAAGAAAGAATCTTTCGAGAAGCCAGCACCCATAGCCCGGCAGCTACCGAGCTGAATCAAGCCTTCGCCAGCCCCTCAATAGGAGTTCTCCGGTTGCATCTTAGAAGAGTTTCACCAAATTGTGCTCGTTGCGGAGCACTCGTCGACCTTTTTCTAAATGGAATTCTCTCAGTGAGTTTATGACGGAAGAGCTCGTACGGTCCGGGTGTTGACCTTCTTGGAATTGGAAGGTCTGCACCTCCTTCTAACCTACAGATGCAATTCAGAGTGTGACCATTGTTTCGTGTGGGGTAGTCCACGACAGAGTGGCACGATGAGTTTGAAAGACATTCGAGGGATACTCTCCCAGGCGAAAGAGTTGGGTACAGTCGACTGGATTTACTTTGAGGGAGGGGAACCGTTTCTCTACTACCCTATTCTGGCCGAAGGAGTGCGAGCGGCGTCCCGCATGGGTTTCAAAGTTGGAATCGTTTCGAACTGTTACTGGGCAAGTACCGCCGAGGACGCCTACGAGTGGCTTCGCCCATTTGCGGGTCTGGTGCAGGATCTCTCGATTAGCAGCGACCTCTATCACGCAAGCGACAAACTGAGTTCTGAGGCAAGAAACGCCTCCTCGGCCGCGGAGAGGCTACTCATACCGGTGGGAGTGATCAGCGTGGCGCAGCCTGAGGAATCGGGCCAGTCTTCTTTGGGGCAGCTTCCGCGCGGAAAGTCGGCGGTCATGTTTCGGGGACGAGCCGCCGAAAAACTGGCAGAGAAAGTCGCGACAGTACCCTGGGATCAATTCACAACGTGCCGGCACGAAAGACTTCAGAGCCCTAGCAGGTTGCATGTAGATCCGTTTGGCTATGTGCACCTCTGTCAAGGCATTAGCATAGGCAACGTGCACAGTGGGCGACTCCGAGAGGTGTGCGGTAACTATGATCCGACCAAACATCCCATAATCGGCCCGCTCTTAGATGGAGGACCAACGGAACTGGCACGCTGTTACAATTTTCCCGAAGGGCAGAGTTTCGCGGATGCATGTCATCTCTGCTATGACACTCGAAAGTTTCTGCGACCACGATTTCCAGAAACCCTGACACCGGATCAGATGTACGGTGTGTTGTCGACCTAGAAGAGAGATCAGAAATCAATCCATCATTCGCGAATGAGCACCTAGGTGCTTGGAACTTTTCTGAATCTCCCGGTTGCCTAATCAGGGCTTCGGCCTGTACGTCTGTGAGTGGCTTCCCGTTGATAGGAACGTAATCGTCTTCGTGGAAATTCTGAATACCACGAGCAGATTCGACCTTACCCTATGGCTCCAGCTGCAAAAATATGCCCGCCTCTCAAGATGGTGTGCAAAAAGTGTTGGGTCATCAGCAAAGAGGAGTTTTCTTATGGAATCCTCTACCAGACCTTGTTGCCCATAAGTAAGTTGCCGTAGTTTTTCAACGAATTCATCGGTATATCTTACCTGCAGGCGCAAAGGCTAGGAGCTCTCGGTCAGCTTCTTGAGAAACTCGATCGGATCTTCACCACTCGGAACTCGTCGGTACTTGCCTTTCTTCATGTCTTCCATACCTCTCATGATGCTTTGCTCGAATTCTCGGTCGAGCATCAAGAAAACGTTGGTCAAGATTTGATCCTTGGGTTGTCCCTCGTTTGACGCCCTAGAGACGTAATCAATTACCTCTAGGAGCGTCGATGCGGATATCTCCGCTGGTGGAGAGACCGCTTGCTTCAGCGCTTCCTCGACGACTAGGCTTAGCGCTCCTCTCCTTCCTCCGTACTTCTCTCTGACTATCCTCCTAACCTGCTTCGCCAAGTCGTCATCGACTCTGACCAGTATTTGAGCCATATCTTAGAATATGATAAGATATTGGTTAAAGTCTTTTGGCCGAATCCTCTGAGAGAACATAGAGTTCCAGCGCTTGATTGGTTGGTGCGGGGAGTGGGACGCTCGTCGACCTTTTCTAAAGAGCCAAACCTACGAGGTACCACGCTACGGAATAGCTCAGGTGTCTTTCACTTGATTTCTGTGGCTAGGAGACTTTCCGGGGTATGAACGGTTCCGCCTTCCTCTGTTACCCATTTGAAGTCGTCGGAGTTGTATGTGATCAGTGTGGCCTCGTACTCCAATGCGGACGTTCCGATAACGTAGTCTCTTGCATGATGCTTGAAGGGGAACGCCTTCCTATGTTTCAGGGCGTTCGTGGTGGTTTTATCCGCGAGGTCCTGAGAGAGTTCCCTGATGCTTATTCCTAAATTCTCAAGCTCTTCGTCAAAGTCTGTCCTTTTGAGGCCTCGGGACCTGTACCATAGCAGAGTCTCTACGTATGTGATGATCGATATTTCTAGCTGATGTTTGTTGGTGTATCTCAGCCACTCGAGGAACGGCCTGTTTCTGAACACTCCGCTGTCTAGTGTGAGTTTCACTCTTCCTTACCCCAGAGAGCGGGGGAGAATTCCTCCAGGGACGTAGTGTCAATTTCCAAGGTGTCCGAGACCATAGCCCACTTTGGGTCTTTACTCCGGATTGCCGCGGAAGCCTTCTCTAGTTCTCGTGCAACCCTTCGGGGCACCTTCTTCTCTACGCCCTGTTTCTTCACCCATGACTCGTACATTGCGAGCGCCTTCCTTACAATACTTCCCTGTGTCTCGTCAAGAACCGCGGCCAACTGCTTCAAGCGGCGTCTAGTCTCATCATCAACCGTAACCGTCGTATTCAAGATGTCGGCCCACATATGGGTAACATTAACTAATAGTTTAATGTTTACATTAACGGCTAACAGAAAACGCCCCCGGTGCTGCATGTAATGATCGGTTGGTGCGGGGAGTGGGACGCTCGTCGACCTTTTCTAAAGGCCGATTTCGAACCCACGAAGGCCTACGCCACGGGATAGCTCACCCGCGCGCATAGCCGTGCGCCTGCGAATCTTGAGTGTAGCGCGCGTGGCCAAGCGTAGGCATGATAGGGCACGCGACCCGCCCATTTGACCTGGCTCTGGTATCCCCGCACCTTCGCCCTAAACGAAACGAATGGCGAATTAAGCTCATCGCCCGACGAGGCCCGCATGGCTTACCAGAGTATCCTTATGCGAGTCCGACCTGAGCATCTTTGGAACGCAATTGGTTGCAAGACGGTTCGAAACTTACTTGGCAGGATCCGTTCTGGTCTTGCTGGGTGTAGTCCTGCTGGGCTATCTTACCGGTTTTAACTCGCCTAGGCAGATACCGGCTATCTTCTTGGCGGGGGTGGGCGTGATCTTCTGCTTATTGGCGATTCTCAAACGAAAGGCTCCTGGTCAGAAGTATGAGATGTCGGCAAGGACGACGATGGCGTATGGTGCATTGGCGCTGGTGATAGGCGTTTTATGGTTCGCGGTCTCTCTCCAACCTCAGGTGGCTGAATATCTGTTGGCGCTCTTGCTCGTCTTCTTTGGGCTTGTGTTCCTAGCTTACACCCGGTTGAAGTAGGCTAGTCCGTTTTGGCGCCGCAGTTCTGACAGAACTTAGCGCCGCCCGGGATGACGGTCCCACACTTGGCGCACTTCCTAACCGGCGCGCTCGGCGGCGGAGTTGCACTCGCCGTCAGATCCTGTCCGCAGTTCGGGCAGAACTTGGAGGTTGACGGAATATGAGCTTGACAATTGGGGCACACGATCAGCGCCACCGACATGCCCGCACCGGAAGGTGTTGTCTGAAAGAGTGGCGGCACCAGAACCATGCCGGCACCGAATGCTGCCCCCCCTCCAGTAGACTTGCCGAGGGACGCAGCCGCATCCTTCACGGTCTCCATTCGGATCACTTCATCGGGTGAGACCCCGCCAGACTTAAGCCAGAAGAGTCGGTCGCGAAACTCGGGAGTTGTATCTATGCCCTCAAACTTCAGGTCAATCATCTGAACCCCTAGGCGTTTGAAGTAATCGGCTAGGTTAGCTTTCACTTGGTTCGAGGTCTCGTCTAACTTCCTAAACACAGTTTGTAGATCGTACTTTGAGAGTTCATCGATCATCTTTTCGTTTATGAACCCTCGCAGAAAATTGTTGACGTCTGGAGTGGAGTATGCGTTTTGTCCGCCCACAACTTCGTTTACGAAGATGGATGGATCGTTCACTTTGAACCAGAACGAGCCAAAAGTCAACAAGGGTGCTAGCTCCGTAGTCTGGGCGCGATTTCCGAATTTTCCTGCAAACTGCTTGTTGGACACGAAGATGACGTTTGCTTTGAAGGGTGTCTTCTGGAATCCGACTATTCTTGAGAGGACGGTAGTCAGCAGCGGGAGGTTCAGCGTCGTGAGCGTATGCCTACCCGGCCCAAAAGTGTCGTAGCTTTTCCCGTCTCTGAAGAAGACGGCGTTCTCGTATTCGTGTACGATGAGTTGTGCGCCCCAGGTTATGTCCTCGTTCGGGTATCGCCAGACAATATCGTCCGGGCCGGCACCCATCCACTCAATTACTTGCGGCATGTGTTCCTACACCTTGACTCCTTCGATCACGGCTTTGCGTTGTTCAAAGGCCGATTCAAGCGTGTCGATCGACGCGTCTAGTGCTTGCTGCATTGTTCGAGCATTCTCAAGTTTTCCTTGGGTCAGGTCCGTTTTGAAGGCCGTGATGGCATCGTTGATCTTTCGCACTAAGTCCATGAGTTGACTGTCGTATGCTAACATGTCATCCAGGTCGGGTTCCTCCACTTTGAGCGAATCGAAGAATCCGCTGTACCCGTAGGAGGCACGGTTGATTTTTTCGGCCACGGTGTCAAGTCTTGCGATCAACCTATTCATCGGCTCCATCAGCTCACTCGCCTTAGCGTCGCTCAAGGACTGGAAACAGGCCATAAGATCGTCCCGAGAATGCTCCAACGCACTGCAGATGTAATCCCGAACTATGCGATCGGCTTCCCTTCTCTGCTCCCTAAGCTTGTAACCCCTAAACCCCGGGATGATGAGCATCAGCCGCTCCAGAGGCTTCTCGCCTGCCTGAACCTTCTCCAATGGTGGTCTCGCCGTCAAGTCAGCCTAACTCACTAGACGACCTTGCCCTGTCGCCTTTAAGGATAATTGACCTATCATCGATCCATGCTGATCCAAAGGCCAGCTTGTGCCGTTCGGAACAATGTCAGGAATTACTGCTACAGGGTCGAGTCGAACTGACTTGTACGGGTGCACTTTACGCCCAAGCTCGTTGACAGTCACGTGACTGTCACCTGCTTTTTGTTCGGTGTGTAGTTCATAATGATAAGAGAGAGGTACTCACGACATTCGTGGGCGGCCAGCCGGTAAGTTACTCTTAGTGGCCTATTCCATTTCAGAGATATTGCTGGGATGAACGTTTGACTTCGTCTTAGATGAGGTTGAAGTCTTCACCTGGTAGGTCTCCTTTGATGATCTGCGCTGATGCGCCGTCCATTAAGACTTGGAATCGCTTGCCCTTGTAGCCGTAGGTAAGGAACCACACGGCGGAATGCAAATAGTAAGTAGCCGAGACGTCGAAGTTCGTGCTTATCTCGATAATTCTATCCACTCTATCCTTTGCTAAGTATTGGTGTAGGTTGCTGATTTCATCATGGGCACGCTGTGTAGCGTCCTGCGACGTCAACTCACTGTTGAGTACCTTCGCGTTCTTGTCGATCCTGGTTGCTTCAAAGGGGATTTTGCCTTCGAGCGATAGGTGGTAGGAGCTGGTTGGGAAATTAGTGTCTTGCCGTGCGAGAACTAACCAGTCGTAATGGTTTGTTATGTCTCCTTCTTTCTCCACAGCCGGTGCGACTCGTTCGAAGACTCCTTTGTAATGTGAGCTTGCTTCACCCGACACAACCCAGAACGGAAGGTACACCAAGTTCTGTTCGAGGAGGGATGACTTCTTACCGAGATCTTTTGGTGCTATGAAACTGTTTTTCATCCATGCCTTGACGATCTCAAAGGCTTGATCGGTGGCGACGGTGTTGAGAATGAGGGAATGTTCGAACTCGAAGGCCTTGCCGGTTTCTACGACGCTCGTGAAGCCGCAGTAGCCGCACGTAATGAGAATCTCACCCGGTTGAACGGGTAACGGCGCCCCACAATGGGAGCAACTAATCTGGCTCGTTACGGCTACCATAGCGCTTCACTTCCTCCTGTGAGCAAGGGGCTAGGCTTTAATGGCTTCTCGCTTCATGCACTCGCTCAGGTGATTTGACGTGGGGAACTTGGCTCAATTGAAAGGAACTATGTTCCTGACAATTTTGATTACGCTGATAATTTTCGTTGGCTTCATAGCCGTTGTCTCAGTATTCTTCAGCTACGCGACAGATCTTCAGCTTGACCCGGTGTCGATACTTGTAGGGGCTCTCGTGCTGGCTTTGTTCTTTATGCTCATTCAGTTCGCGATAAGCCCATCGATCGTTCGGTGGTCCACGCGGTTGCGCTACCTTCAGCCTGGAGAGAATCCTTGGTTGGAAGGCGCCGTCTCTAAGCTTGCGCAGCAAGCTGGAGTCAAGATGCCTCGGCTAGCCATTGTGCCGGACCGAACTCCAAACGCATTCGTCTTCGGAAATTCAAGCAACAGCATGACCCTAGCCGTAAACCAAGGCTTATTGGATCAATTGAATGAGAATGAGATTCAAGGTGTGGTGGCACATGAGCTGGGCCATATTCGGCACAAGGACTCGATCATCATGACTTTCATGTCCGCGGTTCCGCTGGTAGCGTATGTAATTGTGCAAATGGCATTCAATTTCGGGTTTTACGGCGGCACGGGCGGGGGAAGGAAGGGGAAGGGTAATGGTGCTGCGTACATCCTTCTGGCCGGAGCCATCGCACTAGTGATTTACTTCATCACTCAGTTACTTCTGTTGCGTCTCAGTCGGCTTAGGGAATCCTACGCGGACGCCTTCTCCGGTTACTTAACCGCGGCGCCCCGTGAACTCGAGAGTGCCCTAGCGCGAATTACATACGGCCTCTCCCTCAGCCCTCAAGAGCCACACGGTGCCCGCGCTCTGTACATTGCCGACCCGGCACTAGCGAAACAGGAGGTCAGTCAGGTAATGGAACACGTGAACAAATACGATCTGAACAAGGATGGGGTCCTCGATGAGCATGAGCTTGAGCTAGCGATGGAGCAGGAAGCGAAATCGAGATGGGGGGCTTTGAATAGCGCTTTCGCTACACATCCGCCCACCTACAAACGCCTCCTCTTGCTAAGGCAGATCGACCAAGACATTCAAAGTCGGGGCGTTCAAACAAGCGATATTTACGCACGTGTCTGATGAGGAACCTGGATCGAGAACGCGTTGAAACTGTCACGGAAGAGTGCGACCGCGAAGGTCGCCACGATGAGGAATTGGACGCTTAGAGGCAAAGTTATCGCAAGAAGTTTCGGCTTCTCCGACTTTGCAGCCGCAATGCGTTTCGTTAACAGGGTAGCTAGGCTTGCGGAGGCGGCTAACCATCACCCCGACATAACGATAAGATATAGCAAGGTCAGGCTTGCGCTCACGACCCATGATGAAGGTGGGCTAACGGAGAAGGATTTCAGACTGGCAAGAAGAATCGACAAGCTCAGGAAATGAGTCGGAGAGAATTGACTACAAAAGTTCGATTTCGATGAAAACCTTCTCAGGCGTCTGAATCCGCATCAAGCGCTTCAGAAAGCGCTCATTCGGGTCCACATCAATCAGGCGTTTGTGGATCCGCATTTCCCAACTATCCCACGTATGAGTGCCTTCACCGCACGGACTCTTTCGGGTTGGAACCCAAAGCCGCTTCGTCGGCAGCGGAATCGGTCCGCGCAACTTCACACCCGTCCGCTCGGCGATCTTCATGATCTCGCCGCAAATGCTGTTCAAGCCCTGCGGATCTGTGCTCGACAGCCGTATCCTCGCTTTGTTGGGCAAGAGTTCTCTTCTTCCTTTGGTGTGAAGCAAAGGGCCTACGCAGGTCTGGCGTTTAAAAAGAGTTCGGACGCCAGAAAAAGGACTCAATCCAGCGAAGGTCCACCGAAACGATTCGAATAGCCGGGAGTATTAATTTCACTGATACGTTCGCTGACTGCCTTGGCTACTTTTCGAGCCCTCGCTATTGTTTCGCGAGTGTGTGGGACAGTGTGGGACCCATATCGGTGAATGTGTATCCCAGTCAACACATTCGGCTGAGGGTGTACTACGATTCCGTGGTAAGGTCCCGGCTGGGTGTGCGAGTCTAGGCTTTCTTCTCGCTGATCTGTGCTTTCTCTGTGATTTGCTGTACTACGCCTACGGCGATTGTGCTGCCCATGTCGCGTATAGCAAAGCGGCCCAGTTGCGGGATATCCGAGTAAGCCTCGATTGCTAGCGGGCGCAAGGGTCTGATCTTCACTAAGGCAGCGTCTCCTGTCTTGAGAAAGTCCGGTTTCTCTTGCGTCACCTGGCCGGATCGGGCATCGATCTTCTGGATGAGTTCCGTTAGCGTGGCTGAAACTGTGGCGGTGTGGGCGTGCATGACCGGTGTGTAGCCGGCGGCTATGGCGGTTGGATGGAAGACGACGATGATTCTGCCGATGAACTCAGCGGCCACGGTTGGAGGTTTGTCCGAGAGCCCTGCGACGTCGCCTCGGTGCACGTCGGTTTTGGCTATTCCTCTCACGTTGAATCCGATGTTGTCGCCAGGCAATGCTTGCGGAATCTTCGTGTGGTGCGTCTCAATATCCTTGCATTCACCCCTTGCATTCGCGGGCATGAAGACTACGTTATCGCCTACCTTCAAAATTCCCGTCTCAACCCTACCGACTGGCACAGTGCCTATTCCAGTAATCGAGTAAACGTCTTGCACTGGGATGCGGAGGGGTTTATCTGTCGGTTTGGCTGGCTCAGTGAATGTGTTTAGGACCTCGAGGAGAGTTGGACCCTTGTACCATGGAGTCTTGTCGGATTTCTTGATCAAGTTGTCCCCCAACCAGCCGGACACGGGGACGAAGTGAATCTTTGACGTGTCGTACCCGACAACTTTGAGAAGTGACTCCATCTCTTTCTTGCACTCGTTGAAGCGTTCCTCAGAGTAATTCACGGACGCATCGTCCATCTTGTTAATTGCGACCGCAATTTGTGCGACACCTAGCGTCCTGGCGAGGTAGGCATGTTCCCTCGTTTGGCCTCCGGGCCCGACGCCGACCTCAAACTCTCCCTTCTTGCCTGATACGACGAGAATCGCCGCATCCGCTTGGCTTGTGCCGGTAATCATGTTCTTGATGAAGTCTCGGTGGCCGGGTGCGTCGATGATTGTGAAGAAGACTTTGTCGGTTTCGAATTTCTCGAACCTTAAGTCGATAGTGACACCACGTTCCCGTTCTTCCTTCAACGTGTCGAGTACGAATGCAAACTTGAAAGTATCGCCCTTACCAAGCTTCGTGGACTCGTCGGCGTACTTGGCAATGGTTTTCTCGTCCACGTTACCCGTATCGAAGAGTAAGTGGCCTGTCATAGTGCTCTTCCCATGGTCAACATGACCGATGATGATGAGGTTAAGGTGGGGTTTCTTTGCTGAAGACATCATTCATCTTTCCAATCGATTTTGATTCGTTGGTCAAAGTCAACACTCTACCCAGTATTTAAGGCTTAGAACGGAATTGCATTGTCTGGACCCACCTCAAACCAAAATATTTTTCGCGAAACTTCGAGAGGTAGGCTACATGAGAATTCGAGCCTTCGCAAGCCCCCACTTAGTCGCCATTGTCGTTCTCAACACGACCCCGCGAAAAGAGAATTCGCTCGCTACAGTAGAGCCACCTGTGAACAGATTACTGGGAGTTATGCCTTCCGGGGCGTGTTCATCTCTCGCAGCATTCGTATTCTGGTATTTAGGTTCGGGTGCTTGCTAAGCAGTTCGAAGAAACCTCTCTTCGCCTCGAAGAAACAGATGGCGCTATTGGTTGGGGGTTCCTCCAAGCCCGTGGCTTCCTGAAGTTTCGTCAGCGCGGAAATTAGTGCGCCCGGTCCGTCGATGAGGCTGGCTGCCGTTCTGTCCGCTAGTAGTTCACGGGTTCGGTAGAGAGCTGACTCGACAAAGTAGCTCAGCACTTTTGCAAAAAGCGCTATCCTAGCCACCGTGGCTAAGGTTCGCAGAGCGAAGTCCCTGTTCTTGATGTGGGCTATTTCATGGGCAAGGCATGCTTCCACTTCGGTTTCGTCGAATGATTCTAGAAGCCCAATTGAGAGAGCTATAGTGTACTTTCCTTTGCTTCGGGTCGTGAACGCGCATGGTGCCCCGCTGTCCACCAGGCAGAGGTTGGGGCATTCTATATTAGCGCTCGTCGCCAACCTCTCCAATGTCATTGCTAAATCGTCGGTTTTGTCGAAGAATGTCAAAGTGGGAAACGCTTGTGCAAGATTGAGCCTCGACCGCACAAATTCGATATAGGCTCCAACGAGGATGGCGGCGGGTACGCCTACTTCAATCAGATGAACATCTAACCCTAAAAGCTCTTGACTCATCCATCCAGCGGTCTCATTCAGATGCGGAGGAAATGGGTGCAAGAGTTGGAAGTGCATCATTAGCACGATAACTATTGACTGGATGGCCATGAGCCCCATCAATCCGAACAAGGCCACGGTCTTCTGAGTAAGACGGCACCGAAGAACCGATATCGAGGCAATAATCGTCGATACTAGCACGATGAAAATTGGAAGCGGCGTGCCCACGAACAGCCACGAGGCCAGAATTATTGGTGCAATAAACATCTCGTCTGGTCCTCCTTGGTCTCAAATTTCATAATGGCTCTCTGGGTGTATCGTCTCGCTCTTGCACGCTAATCCTCGTCGGGAAGCAATTTTCTCTCTAATGCGTCCAGTTTCTCGAACCTGTTACCCCAGCGTGAAACGAACCTTCTCTGTTTTATCCATACGTAGAGAGACCAGAGTACGGCTGCTAAAGCCGCGAAGAGGAGGAAGAAGTCTGGAAGAAAGGGCCGCGGAGGGATCATCGGTGGCGGCATCCCTTGTCCGTATTGTTGCTCATGAATGAACGGTTGGGGGCCGAAATGGCCGAAAGCGAAGAGGAGGAAGCGCGATAAGAGTAACAGAAGGATGATTGACCCTATGAGGTTCACTTTGGCCTGAAACCGGAACCGCCGAAACTCCGTCGAAGCTTCTTCTAGGAACTGGTGCAGTGACGCTACTGGATACTCATCTTTCTTCTCGGTCATGGGGCCTCGAAGGGGAAGCCAGTGTTGGTGATTATAGGTCTAGTTCACCAATGGTGTAATCGGTCAGAGAATGGACGGAAGCGTCTCCCTTAGCTTCAAGTATACCTCTTTGCCGGCCGGGGCTAAGCGGACTCCTTCTGACGATTCTTCAACGAGGCTCTTCCCCTTCATGTATTCCAAGTATTTTTGAAAGTCGTCGTATGAAAGTTGGGTTGCGTGTCGCCATAAGTTGGTCTTGGAATGTGCACCGGCATTGTAGAATAGAAACTCAAGGATCTCAAACCTGATCTGGACCGGTGACTTTCTGACCGGTCGCGGTGTCTTGTCACTCATAGGGCCACACTCTCATCAAGACACTTTATGCCAGGCCCCGGGAGTCTTTCCAAGATTCACCAATGGCCTACACCGAAAGCGTCAACCGCTTAAATGACTACTGGCTTAAGCTAGAGTAATAGTGTGCATATGAAATGAAGGTTGGCACAACATTCCATAGCGACAGATTCAACTAGAGTCCGTACTGCGGCAACGTGAAATAGGCTGCAAGGGCTATGAAGAGGACGACTACCATCGAATCGGGCAACACATTACTTAGCCACACTTCGTTCGCCGTTATCCAATCAACCGTATGATCTATCATTCTGCGCAGAGACTCGAAGGCCTGTGGCAATTAACTCACCGTCAAGAATCAGGCTGCCGTCGTCCGGCATATAACGAGGATTCATCTGCGGTGCACACCAGAAGTGGCGCCTGTTTAAATGAAAACTCCGGCTTCAATCGTTAATCGAATCATGGGAGGTGAATGGAACAATGCCTGCACCACCAATGCCCGGGTTCATGGGCTTCGGGATTGTCGCAACGATCCTTCAAGCCGCGCTCGTAATAGCTTTCATATGGTTGATACTAAAGCTCGGCAGAGTATTGAGCGCGTACGAAGCGAAGATAAAAACGAAGGCGTGAGTTCCTTCGAATTAGAGACTTGCGTGAGCGCCCAGGCTCACCCACTTTCCCGTCTCTTTGTTAACCTCTAAGCGTTTTCGATTGGAGCTGCTACTTGTCAACCAATGGCGATTAGCGGGAGGCTAGCGCTACTCGTTCCATTTCGTCGCGTTTCCTTACTGCGAAGCTTCTATTGTCTCGCTGCGCGGCGTAAGTTATTTCTTCGGCGAGACATTCATCTATGGTCCTCGGGTTACTGTAAGCTGCTTGTCGGGCCCCATCTGTCATGAATCGCAATGCAATATCGATTCTTCTTTGTGGCGCTATGTCTACCGAGATTGGGTACACGATCCCTCCGTACGCTACACGCGTCACGTCCTCTGCTGGAGCGGTGTTCTCAACGGCCTTTACCAGCATCTCCACCGGGTTCTTGCCGGTTTTCAAATTGATAATGTCTAACGCATTACGAACAATTCCGACAGCCTTCGCTTTCTTACCACCCGCCCGACCGGGGCGCATCATGTTATCCACCAGGCGTTCCACGATATTCAAAGATGACTTGCGAAACCGCTTGTGCTCATGCCGGCCGCCGCTGTGAGGATAGAGGATAGGTTTTACCGAGAGATACTTCTCAAGCCCAGGATCCACGACTTCAATGTTTTCGCTCTCCCATTTCTCAAAGACCTTGACCTCGGGCGGCTTGCGACTCATGGGCGTATACTCTTCCTGAAGTTTTTCGTTACGTAGCTGGACTCGCTATATTAAGCGTTGGCTCACCCCGCCTCACTCGATGACTTCTACCCGCCTTGCTGGTGTAAGTCTAAATCAAGGAGGTTGAGGCCAAGCTCCCGGCATGAAGTTTCTTGCCTAAAGAGCACTAAACCGGGCGGTTACTTCATTCGCTTTAGGTTTGCGTTGTCCTCGTCGAATGTGGTCTGCATCTGAGCCATGATGGTGTCTCTTGTTGCTTTCTCATCCAGTCCGCTAATGACGAAATCCCCGACTACTGTTATTCCGGTTTTCTCCCCCTTCGGGATATAGTAGAAAAACGCTCTGGAACCTGCCGTTGGGCCTTCTAGGTGCTCTGACACATACCCCACTGGTGGATACAAGGTATTCTTGATCTTCACCTTTACCGGCTTCCCCATGACGATTCTTTCCCAGGTTATGATGACTGAATTGCCGCTTGCTTCTCGAGTAACCTTCTGCACACTAGCGTGCCTATGATCCTCCGACGTCAGGTACTTCCAAATCTTCTCGACCGGGGCATCGAACACGCTTCCTTCATCGAGCAAATGCACCATGAGTTACCAACTACATGGAACGGAGTTACACTGGATTATTTACGGTTTCTGAAGCGGATGGGAGTGAGTCGGTCTTCAAGGGCTTGTGGACATTTCCCTGCGCCTGATTTGTTCCAATGTCATTCTCTTGCATCCCTTAGCCGTCATCAGCTGTATTGCCTTCTCTGAATCTCCGGGGTTCACTTCGACGCCTCTGCACGCGTCAACTAGGAGATACACTTCGAAATGCTCCTTCAATCCGTCTAGGACGGTTTCCTTAACGCAGTAGTCGGTTGCCAATCCACCTACGAATAGGGCCTTGATTCGCCTATGGAGTTTCTCTGCCAGGTCGGTTCCTTGGAAGAAGGAATACGCCTCGTCCGTCTTGTCTGCTTTGGAAACGATTTCAGCGTTGGAGGGTATCGTGAGAGCTGGGTGGAATTTCGCACCTTCGGCGTTTTGAACGCAATGTGGGGGCCATGGTCCGCCTTGCGATTTGAAGGAGGAGTGGTTAGGTGGATGCCAATCTCTGGTGAAGATGATGGGTGCGTAGGCAGCAGCGAACTGTTTTATGTACTCATTGAGCACCGGGATGACTTTGTCGCCATCTGGAACGGGTAGGGCTCCGCCTGGGCAGAAGTCAATCTGGACGTCGACGACTACCAGAGCATCTGTTTTTCCAATCGTAATGGTCATAGGCAACTCCTTCAGGACTCAATGCCGATGGGTTCAGGGTTGCCGTCCAGTCCTAAAGTCTTTCTTCGAGAAGCCACAGGACTGACGAAGAACGTCTCATTATTCGATGCTGTCGCAATCAATGTTTCCTACATGTCGGTGGGCGCCGCGTTAAGTTTGGTTGGCTACACGATGCTAGCGTTGCCAACGGTGGCCGGAGTAAACCTCGTCTACGGATCGATGATTGCCGCAGCCTTGGCTGTCCCGCAAATGATCGTATACACCATGATGTCGAAGAGATTCTCCAGAACCGGGGGTGACTACGTGTGGATGTCACGATCATTGGGCAGTTTCTTAGGCAGCACGATAACGTTGATGGGCGTTACTCTCGAGACCATGCCGTACCTGGCTTTGATCGCCTTGTCCGTCGTGTTCGCGATAGGGTCCGTCGGACTCTCATTAGGGTATTCCGCCATGTTAGGTCTGGCGTTGCCGGGAAATATCCCTGGCGCCTACCCGCTTGGCCAATTTGTGCTAGGGGCGACAATGTTCACTGTTCTCGTTGCGGTGAATATCTTCAAGCCGCGATTCGGCTTCAAATTGGTCTCGGCGTTTTACGTTCTCGGATTGCTGGGCGTGGCGCTGGCGACCCTCACGTTGTTGGCCGCTGGTCGAGGTAGCGTGGAGAATTACGTTAATGGGTTGAACATTCAAAATGTGAATTATGCGTCACTCGAAAATTCGTATACGGGACCTACGTTCGATCCTAAAGCAACTCTTCTAATGATGCCTTACTTTGCCCTCTTCACTTACCCGTGGTTCAACGCCGCTCCCTCGGTTGGGTCGGAGTTGAAGGGCAAAGCCTCGGCCTGCAACGTGCCAATCTCACTTCTTGTGGCGTTCTTGGTAGTCACGATTCCCTACGCGACGATGTACTATGTGGGGGGCTTTGCGTTTACTACCGCAGCCTTAAGCAATTCGACGCTAGTCAATAATTTCGGCTTCAACTTCTTCACGCTAGCCATGGGCGTCTCGTCGAATTCCGTACAGTCATTCCTGATTGGTTTGGGTTGGATCGTGCTGACGGCCGCGATCTTGGCGTTTGGTATTATCACGATATCGAGATATATGCTGGCACAAGCGTTTGACAGATTCCTTCCGTCGAAGCTGGCTTACGTTGGCAAATACGGTTCCCCGGTCACGGCCCATCTGCTTGACCTCGTGGTGACTATAACGCTGATTGGGTCGGCTGCTTTTCTGTACGGGACGCTATCCTCCCTATACGGCGCCGTCATGGCATCGATGATATACTTCGCATTCGTGGGAGCCGCCGCAACCATCTACGGTCTCAAGAAAGAGAGGGGAGTGGCAAAGATGGCTCTCATAGTTTCCGGCATTCTGCAGACCTTGGTTTTCGTTTATTTGACCTACGAGTTTCTCGCATATCCAACCATCTGGGGGGGCAATATACTGGCGTACGGTTACATAGTCGCCACTTTCATCCTCGGAACGATAATCTACGCGTACAGGAAAGCCACGTCAAGAAAGAGCGGCTTCGACTTCACCGTTGCCTTTAAAGAAATCCCGCCGGAATAGCCGCTTGGACGCGAACACTGTTCACGAGTCGAATTTAGGGCGGTTCATTTCTTCCTGGAAGGACTCCAATCGCTAAGGAAGCAACGATCGCTATTGCGGCGAATAGCTCAGGCCATGTCGGAACTTGGCCCAATAGGGAGATCGCGAGGATGAGGCCTGAGAGTACTTCGAGTAATAATAGTGTTCCTGACCTTGATGACGATATTGATCGGAGTCCTCGCAAGTACAATACCATCGGGACCACCGTGCCCGCTATACCCATGTAAAGCGATGAATACCAGACGTCTAATCCGAGAACGAGTCTGAGCGGGTTTAGCTTCCCAAGAACGAAAGCGGCGGGCGCTAGAAATACCGTAATCGTCAGGATGACTGCAAGGGCGCTGCCGGTTGTCACGGCGTTGAGGCGTTTGCTCAGAACTATGAAGAACGCAAAACTCGAGGATGCTCCGAAGAGGAGCAGGTCGCCGATTACACTCCCTCCCTGCGACTTTGTGGCGGCGGAAGCTATCAACGCCAGCCCGGACAGCCCTATCACCATCGCGCAAGCTTGAGTTTTCGATATGGACTCGTTAGTAATTTTCCAAGCGACGAGTGGAACTAGAATTGGGGCGAGGTTCGCGAGAAGCGTGGCATCCGAGGCGTTTGTTAGGCTCTGGCCTGCGTATTGAAGCATGAATCCAATAGCGTCGATGAACCCTAGCAGCCAGATTGAACCGCTCCTAAATTGCCGAATAATTCCAAGCCTACGACCAAATAGGCCAGTCATTACGAGGACAATCGCTGAGGCGAATAGAAAGCGGACAAGGACTAGCACATAGGCGTTGGTGTAGCGTAAACCAAGATCCGCAGCAACAAACACACTTCCCCAGAGTATACTCGCCGATGCAGTCATCCATACTCCCGTTCCTCGGCCACTCAATTTCTTCACCTAGTAGGACTGGAAGTGGACGATCTGCCACTAGTTGCTTGTACCGTCGTAGCATGGACTCGTGGGGCCGGTGTAACATGGTGAGGCCGTACCGGCGTGGGACGGGTACATGCTTAACTATTTAGGACGTTTTCTTTTTGTGACGATCTATGTTTGAGGTAACTTTCAGGGCTAAACATGAATGCCCCTACGTGCACTTCTCCGAAAAACATCCGGAGGTAAGTATTGCTCAGTGGTGCAATCGTAGGATAGATGTTCTGGAGATCGAATGCGGGGACATTGAAACGTTCAACCGAATTGGCCCGGACCTGCAGGGTCTACTTTTGTGGAAGGGAGGTAGGATACTCAAGAAGAGCTTCGGACGGAAGAACATTCAGGTGATAACCAAGACCTGCAGAGATTCCCGCATCTTCCCGAGCATTAGCGGGGCCGTGGAGAAGAATTCATGCCTCGAAATACCGCCCGTGGTTTACGGCGGCGGTTGGGAAACACACAAAATCATTGGGTTCGTGGAGCGTAACTACAAGAAACTCTTCAGCGACCTTGACAGAATGGGCCCTGTTGAGGTCTTGGGTAAGAGAGTTTACCCTGAAAAGAGCATGATAGACACATTCGCTGTCTCGCTGACTTCGGTCTTCCGAGAATTAACTATGAAACAGGTAGAGGCGATCGCGGAGGCATTAGAGCTGGGATATTATCAGGTCCCAAAGAAAATCTCGACTGAGAAGCTAGCGGAGAAGAGCGGCGTTCCTCGAACGACATTTGAGGAGCATTTGAGAAAGGCAGAGAGCAAAGTGCTTCGTGCACTTGCACCCTTCATAATCCTGTACGCCAAGAAACCTTCCAGCTTACAGGAAGAACCTCAGTTGACGGCAAAGTGAAGGTTATCAATCTCGTCGAATTTGCTGACTGGCGCTGAAGCTAGCTGTAGACAAATAGTGATGGCACAGAGTTCAGGACCGACATTCGACGTCGTCTTGCCATTATCCCAGAGAAGTTGTCCGTTTCCTGACTGTGGCAGGGCGGTCCCGGCTAACCAATCGTTAACTCCCAACACCCGCAACCCATACGGGATCTTCTCATTAGACGGGAGCGCTCCGCTACCGACACCGTAACCGACCGAAGCTACGGCCGCCGAAACATTATGCCAGACGTTGCTTGTGTCGCGGTAGGCGAGGTTCCTGAACTCCGTCGGGCCAAGAATAACAGTCGTCGTATATGCATCTTCGACCTCAGCAATCGCGCGGGGTGTGTTGCCACCGGAATTCGATGCTCCAAGATCCACCGACCCCTCCAACGCTCCGTTAACGTAAGTGGACCATACGCTTCCGCTACTCTGAATCGAATACGTGTACCATGTACCGTTCGTAACTTCATCGCCCTCAAAATCTCCCTGAAATGTACCACCGCCTTGACCGAAGGTGCCTGAAGGAAAATATTCCCAAAACCGTTGAGGATAACCCCCAGTACTCGCCCACATGACGTATCCCACCTGAATGAACGCGTTATTCGACAGGTAGAGACCGACCCAAAATGAAGTGTTAACGTTCGGATTCGGTTCCGGCCCATGGGTCATAATCTGAACACTGGCACCCGTAACATTCACTGATCCTACGTCCGGCTTTACCCCCACCTGGAACCAGTAAGGAGGACCTGCTACAACTGGCCGAGTAAGAATCAATAGCAAAATGATGAGAAGAGCGAGTAGCGAACTGAAATTGCCGTCTCTCAATTGAATACCTGAGTTTACCGCTAATTGTTCCGCATTCCAATTCGGCCCTCTCCCATCGGTTAGCGATTAGAAGCAGGAACGCCCATCAGTAACCGGATTAGCCACACTCAAAATCCTCATGACGAAATCAATATAGTAATGTGCCCGTTGAGAAAAATTAGACGACTCATTCAAACCATTAGCACCTACGACTATCAGTAATGAAGTCCCGGAAATATCGTACACTCAGCCCACTCTAGAGGATGTATTCATGAAATACACCGACGACACACAGCGGACGAAGGAACTCGAGATTTGATAGACAACCATTACCGCCTGTGTTTCTGAAAACATGGTTCTTGTGTGCTCTTTCGACGCTGACGGTTCGGTGGCTCCATCGAAGAAGAAACGGTCGAAACGTAATCGCTAGTAGTTACCGTTCACCCGAGAAAAAATCCACAGACAACCCCAAAACGAACCACACCAACCAAACGAACCATGAAACAGCCACGTTCAGGTTAACCAATTCCGCTCAACCCAAGCCTAATGATTCCCGTGTCCATCTGGTTCAGAATACAAATCCCGTTTGGCAAAATGGGTACGTGTATGGCGGTGGCAGCATCCCCGTTGAATTGGTATTCCTCGCACCGGCGGTCTCTTCAGAATCTCCTAAACTCTGTGATCCCATCAGCGCCTGGGCGCTCGCCTTACGACTGCTCTCTTCCGAGCCTCATCGGGTTCGACGATGCTGAAGTAAACCCTTCCCTTCAGAAAGGCTCCTTCCTACGCTGGCCCGGTGGGGCAGAGTCTCATCGTTGACCCTGAAGGCCTGCCGAAGTCCGGAGTTACCTCTCCCCCGGGTTAACGGGTCCCCGCGTGTAGCCGATTTCGGGTCACAGGGAACGGCTGGCTCCCCGATCCTCCTACCACCGCCAAACCAAACCAGCAGCTAAGTCGTCATATAAACAGTCCCAGCACAACCGCACCGCAAACCCACCCACCATGGAATAAGCCGTGTTGATGCGATTGTGGGCGCAGGGCTCAAGCTGCGATTCCTTCAAGCATTAGGCAGGCTTCACACAGTTCATGGGGCGTAGGATCACCGCACTTCAGGCACTCGTGCAGATCTGGCAGCGGTACGTCTCCGCCCATGTGAGTCCGTAATTTCTCTGCGGACCTAAGCAATGTGAATTTAGTGCCGGGGTGTTTGATCTCCATCTGGTTCAGAAATGCGCGGATATCGTTCCTCAACGCCTCATGTCCATGCGGGCAGGCGACACTCTGAAACTTTAATCCGGATAGGTAGGCGTAAAACACAATTTCCTTCTCGGGGATGTCGCAGAGCGGCTTGATTCGGGGCAGGAATCTTCCTCGCGGGTCTTTGAGAACCGGACCGGAACGAGCAATCCTAAGAGGGTCCCCGTGCAACATGTTTAGTAGAACGGTTTGAACCTCGTCGTCCAAATTATGAGCCGTTGCTATCTTAGTAGCCCCGGCCATAGCGGCGGCTCTGTTGATCGCTTTTCTCCGAAAGACCCCGCAGTACGCGCAAGGGGTCTGGCCTAACTTTAGTTTTGCAACTTCATCCGTTGTGGTTCCGAAGAGTTCCCTGTAGGAAACCACCAGCTGCTTAACGCCGAGCTTTGTGCATGCGTCCTTGGCCAGCTGCAAAGCTTCATCGCGGTACCCGTCAATTCCCTCGTCTACACAGACTGCCGTGAGATCGCTGCGGGGGAATCTCTCCTCCAATTTCACAAGAAGGTGAAGCAGTGTGAGGCTATCTTTGCCTCCCGAGAGAGCTATCGCGATGTGGTCGTTATATTCCAGCATCTTATGTGAGATGACTGTCCTGCGAAACCGTTCCTCAACCGCATCTCGAAAGCAAGCAGGGCAAAATGAGACGCCTTCATGCTCTCGTGCGAAAACGGCCTTGTTAGAACAGTAGCTACAATTCTCGGCCGCCAATTGACTACGGCCTCACGAAGCCAAAGCGAAGAAGCGAAAGCCCTATGTTTGCCAGCAAGATGCCCCACGCAGCGCCGAATGCAACCATCCGAATCTGCTTAGCAGCCCCGATCCCTAGCGCCGCCAGCGCCGTGTCGAGGAACTTGCCGCCATCCAAGGGATCGGCCGGTAACATGTTGATGAGCCCGACGCTGATCAACACTATGTAAGCCCAGTTTTCGGCTCGCAACAGGTAAGAGGGCAGGTTCTCGGAAAGGAATGGGATCTTCGGGACGTACTTGATGTTGTCGGCAAGGCTGATTCCCATCAAGGCATGGCTGGAATTCGACGGATCGGGTACAGTCCTCACGTCAAAGGTTCCACGCTGCGTTTGCAGATCAACTACTTGCCCCGGCGTGACGCCCGCCATGTACTGACGAAGGTCGTTGACGTTGGATATCGTCGTGCCGTTGATAGACGTCAATGTGTCCCCCGTCTGAAGCCCAGATCCATATGCGGGGAGGCTTGGTGAAACGGAAATCACAGAGACTCCCGAAGGAACAATGCTATAGAATGGGGTTATTGTCGCCGCGAAGTTAGCGAGCAGGATGATACATAGGAAACCGAGAATCAGGTTCGCGAACGACCCAGCCGCGAACACTCGCAGTTTCGTAGCAGGTCTGGCCTGATTCAGCTTCTCTTCATCGGGCTCGACAAAGGCGCCCATAAAAACGTGCACAAAGAACGCGCCCGTCGACTTCAACGGAACTCGTTCACCTAGGCTTGCAATGCCATGCGCCAGCTCATGTGAGACTAGACAAATTGATAGCGCCAAAGCTAGGAAGGGGAATGTTTGAAATGTCACAAAAATGCCGGGTACTGGCACGATAATCTGAGTCGGCGATGCTTGTTGGGATCCCACGAAAAGGTAAAGGAGATTGGTGGCGAGCTTATAGAAAATGAAAATCATTGCGCCGACACCCATCACCACGCCCACGTTCCAAATTGTCCTCCACGCCATCGGTCTCCGTTCTGAGACTCTCCCAATCCACGCGTTCAAGCGAGCCGTGCGGTAGACGATATAGTACGGTAACCCAGTGATGCCAAATCTCTCGCCTTTGAATACCCACCAGGCAACGCAGATTATCCCCCAGACGACGAGATAGATCACGAGTAGCGGCAGTATCGGCCAGATGGCAGCAACGATCGCAACAAAGTTTAGAGCAAAAGCCAATCTGGGTCTTCGGCAGTGAAATTAGCGTGTTCAACTAAAACCTTTCTAGATCAAACATGAACCGAATCACAATCTTTTGATAATCAAGAGCTCGCCTTTTCGCGAACCTGCAACGGCAAATTACCGCGGTGAGCCCAATAGCGTTCAAGGCTCGGGGAATGCTTAATAGTTCGGCTAATTTATCCGCCGCTTCAAGATGTGAAAATAATGGTGACTCCGGAAGAAGAGGATAAAGTGGTCGAAGCGCTGGAGGAGCTTCGAATCAACTATAACCTTAGACAGTGGCGAGTTTGCTCCTTGATCTGTGAGTCACTGGCGGATAAGTTCAAGTCGATAGCTAATTCGGAAAAGTAAAGCGCAACACCCCTCCGCCGCCGGAGTTCGTGAGCCTTGCGCGGGCTTAGAATTCTTTCAACTTCCGATAGAATTCGATCAGTGTTCGAGTTTTCTCGTCAGCCTCGTTAAGTGTGAATATTTTCATTCCCTTCTCGAATCTTTCGTAAAGGAGTATTTTCTCGTTGATTAATGGCTCCACGATGCGTGCGATCGTGGACGGGGAGAGCCCAAGTATGCTTGCTAGGGTTGCTTGGTTGAACACTCGCTGTGCCCCCGCGTTGTCCAGCAAGTATTCGAGCAGCCTTACCTGTGCCTTGGATTGAAAGACATCGGTGAGCTTCGACATTTTTCCAACCCCCCACTACCCATGTATTACTCGAGTCCCAATTTTCTCATGGCTCAAAGCCCGGGACACATTGTTCGGGTTTCTCCCGTCCACGACGACAGTCGTGAGTTTGGACCGCGCGATTATTCGCAGGGCCAGGGGGTCCATCAGCTCGTAGGCGCCCGCCATCATCTCAGTCCGAGATAAAATAGCCGTTAGCTCTGCGACGGTAACCTCGTCCAGTCTCCTGGCGCTCTTGTCTTTCTCCGGATCGCTTGTGTAAACTCCATCAACATCTGTGGCATTAACCAACAGCTCGGCGCCGACTGTTTCCGCGGCAATAGCTGCGACGGCATTTGTTGAATGCCCCGGGGTCAACCCTCCCATCGTCACAATCTTGCCTGATGCGAAGTAGTGCTTCAGCTCTCCAATTGTTACGGGGATCTCCGGAAAAGCATATTCGCCCAATCCGTCCGCCAGTAACCGCGCATTGAGCCTGCTTGCCAGAATTCCTAGCTGATCGCACAGCGATTCCGAAACTCCCATTTCACGCGCAGCCTTGATGTATGCGCGTGCAACTTCTCCGCCGCCGGCAACTATGACTAGGTTATGTTCGTTCGTTAAACCCGTTAGGAGCTTAACATACTCCTTGACAAGCGGCTTCTCCGGTCGGTTGGGGAACGCGAATCCGCCGAGTTTGATAACAGCTTTCAAAGCTCGTCCCCGTTCCGTTATTGTGGATGAGTGTTATTTGACTTCTGAAGCCTCGTAACCAACCTATATAAAATCGGAGACCTAACTATGCTCGGTTGTAGTTCCAATGTCCGCAACGGCAGACTCGGTGTCACGGTTTCGGCTGAAAAGGACATTGGAGACTCTGGCCTCCAAGGAAGGGCGCGGCACCGAACTTATCAGCCTCTATGTGCCGCCCGGTCGAAAGATTCACGAAGTGATGGCCAACCTACGTGAAGAATACGGTACGGCCTCGAACATCAAATCCCGCACAACAAGGAAGAACGTTCAGGACGCAATTGACCGAGTAACACAGAAGCTGAAGCTCTTCAAGGAACCGCCTAAGAACGGGCTCGTGGTTTTCTGTGGCGCGATTCCGCATGGTGGCCCCGGAACGGAGAAGATGGAAACCTATGTCCTGGAGCCCCCGGAACCCATCAACGTCTACTTCTACCGTTGCGACGCACGATTTCACATTGAACCATTAATGGCGATGGTGACTGAACGAGACGCGTTCGGTGTCATATTGGTCGATTCGCAGGAAGCAACCGTGGGCATCGTTAGGGGGCAGAGGATGGAGATCCTCCAGGAATTCAACTCAGGCATACCCGGAAAGCATAGGGCCGGGGGGCAATCGGCAAGACGATTCGAGCGCATTAGGGAGCAAGCCATGAACGACTACTTTCACCGGATCGCCTCACACAGTTACGATTCGCTGAGTAAAGTGGAAGGGTTGAAGGGGATAATTATCGGAGGACCTGGACCAACCAAATACGACTTCGAGGAGGGCGATTATCTGAATTACATGTTGAAAGAGAAGGTCCTTGCCACGATCGATACCTCCTACGTGGGTGAGCAAGGTGTCGAGGAAGTCATCTCGAAGAGCCAGGACATCCTCAAGGGAGTACGCTATATGGAGGAGAAGCGGCTCGTTCAAAAGTTCCTGTACGAAATCGGCCATGAAACTGGCTTGGGCGTATACGGCGAAACCCAGGTGCGGAAATTTCTAAACGCCGGCATAGTCGACCTACTGCTTGTATCCGAGAAGATCAACATACTACACGTCTACACGAAATGCAAGAATTGCGGTAACGTCGAGGACTCGTTGATCCCACAGGCGAACCTTGTCAAATTCGAGCAGGACTTGTTGGCTACAGCATGCAAGAAATGTCACTCGACGGCTCTATACATCGACAAAAGCGTCGACTTGGTAGATGAACTGATCGAGATCGCTGAGAAACAAAACGCCAAGATAGCGATAATATCGACCGAAACCGATGAAGGAGTGATGCTGAAAGACTCCTTCGGTGGCATCGCCGCTATCCTACGATACAAAGCATCATAATCTGATGGGAAGCGGGAGAATCTGTTTGCAATCGCGTTGAGTTGTCAGACTCTTCTGCCTCGGCGTCCGCCCGGTCGTCTCGTGCCGTCATGCGGTACTGGTGTAACGTCCTCTATTCTTCCAATTCTGAAGCCAGCACGGGCAAGCATTCTGATCGCGGCCTGCGCCCCCGGACCTGGAGTTCTAGCTTTATGTCCGCCAGGGGCGCGAACCCTAATGTGCAGTGAGGTTATCCCTCGGTCTTTCGCGACCCGAGCTGCAGCCGCGGCTGCCTGCATAGCCGCGTAGGGCGATCCCTGAAGTCTATCTGCTTTAACATGCTGACCACCGGCACTTCGCGAGATTGTTTCGGCACCGCTGAGGTCGGTTATGTGGACCAAGGTGTTGTTGAACGACGAGTAAATGTTTGCTATGCCCCATCGTTGAGGTGCCTTCTTCTCTGACAACGTCATGTCCTCGCGAGCTTGTGACGGGCACGACACAGCCGACGGCCATATTTAACTTTCTTCAACCGTTAACTATGCAAACGCACGCCTTTCAGTTCGCTTCACATGCTTGGTGATCCATTGAATTCCTTCCAGATCCGCATCGGGAAACAAGCGGACTTAAGGGGCATCTGTCTGGTTGAGGAAGATTCGTTTTCGGAACCCTATCCGCATGGTTTGATCGCCAGGTTGCTGCAAGACTGTCCGAACGGTTTCTTTGTAGCCGAACGCCATCCGGGAACAATTATCGGTTATTGCGTGGCCACTGAAAATGAGAGGTCGGCACATCTGATTTCCATAGGCGTTCTTCGGGAATACCGCCGGCACGGAGTTGGAACCGCGCTCGTTCGAAGGTTGCTATCAAGTCTAGGTTCAAGACTCGAAGAATTGCGGTTGGAAGTAAAGGAAGGCAACGTAGAAGCAATCAAGTTGTATGATGAGATTGGATTCAAACAGGTAGAACGTATTCCGAACTATTACGAAGATCGTGCAACGGCGGTCAAAATGGCCCTCACGCTCCACCAAGATGCTGAGCTCTCAAGGAGATGAGTTCAAGTGACATGCAGATTCTGGCTCATCGATCTGAATGAAGGAGTGTGGGACGGAAAACCCTGCGTTAGGTTATGGGGCGTTGATGAGCGGAATCGGAGGGTAGTAATCACAGACCCACAAATTTCGTCTTACTTCTACTTTCTTCCGTCCGAGGATCCAAACTCAACGATTATGCGATTAGAATCCTTTAGGCAACGTTTTCCTAACATCGCAAGCATCTCGATGGAAGAACGAAAGCGCCTAGGCAAAGAAAAGCAGGTTCTCCGAATAGCTTGTTCACAAGCCAATAGCGTTACGACCTACGCGAAGCAGTTGCCCGGAGTTCTACAGGGCACAAGTTTCGACGATCTGAGGTTAGCGACTCGTTACCTAACGGACCTCATGCTCTCAACGTGTGGCTGGAATGAGTGTGAAGTAGCGTCGATTCCGATGGAGGGCGTTACTACGGAGCAGATGTACCTTGCAAAATCCTCTCCTAGGGGGATTGAACTTAATGCATTCCCAGATCTTCGCGTTTTTGCGTTCGCGGTCTTGACGGTGGGACAAAAGGGTTCGGCGATACCCGAACGTGATCCAATTCGCGCCCTGGCGGCAGCCTCCAATTCAGGGGCCGTTTCGGTCTTCACTCCTTCGGGTGACAACGATTCCGAGATGATTTCTGCTTTCACGCGTGCGGTGGAAGATTTCAACCCCGACGTCATCGTTGGTTACGGCACAAATCCGTCGCAATGGCCTTACTTGATGAAGCGCGCGAAAATCAAGAAAGTACCCCTTCCACTGGGGCGCGACAAAAGTGAACCGCACACTAGTGTCTTCGGCCACGTTTCGATAGCCGGGAGAGCAAACCTGGACCTTGCCGATCTCGCCTCTGGGATTGCAGAACTCAAAGTGAAAGATCTGAAGAACCTAGCTACGCACTTCGGAGTCTCGGCCGCCGACCGTTTAACGCCACGGGATGAGTGGGAATCGTTCGCTTCTTGGTGGGACGTATCCGAACGCCCGACACTACTGGAAGATACGAGGATGAACGCGCTCACTTCATTGGAATTGGCGAGGGAGGCTCTCACCTATCCCTGTCAACTGTCCGCCATAACCGGGCTACCGTTAGACCAAGTAATGGCTGCGGCCGTTGGTCTCCGTACCGATTCCTATCTTGTTCGAATCGCCAACTCCCAAGGCGAGTTGATTCCGAGCAAGAATGATTTGCCGTTCCTTACGTATCGGGGTGCTCTGGTGAAGGAGCCGAAGATGGGTATTCATGAGAATGTGGCAGTGCTTGATTTCGCTTCAATGTACCCGAATCTTATGAGAAAATACAACCTCTCGCCCGACTCTTCGGTCGGCCCCGGTGAGGACGTTTCGGCGGGTTCAGTTTATGTTATTCCCGAAGTTGGTCACCGGTTTCGAAAGGAACCCGACGGTTTCTACAGAATCGCTCTATCCTCACTAATTGAGGAGCGAGCAAGGAGTAAGCGTGAATTGGCTTCCGCCGCCGGGGAGGCGACTCGTAAGGCATTGAGGGAGCGTGAGAGGGCTGTCAAGGTGATGACTAACGCGTGCTACGGGTACGTGGGATGGGTCGGCGGAAGATGGTATGTTCGAGAAGTAGCCGAATCCGCGACGGCACTCGGAAGACAGTTGATCTCTCAAACCATTCGAAGAGCGGCGGCACTGGGCTTGGAGGTAATCTACAGCGACACCGATTCCATATTCGTCACCAACGTCAAGGAAAAGATCAAGAAATTCCTTGAGTCTATGAATGAAGATTCTGAGTTGGAGATTAGGGTCGAATGCGAATACAATCGTGTTCTATTCACTGAGGCAATGAAACGCTACGCTGGACTCAGGGCGGACGGCACTTTGGATATTGTTGGGTTGGAGGTGGTTAGAGGTGATTGGTCTGATATCGCTCGCTCAATCCAAGAAACTGTTCTATACGCCGTCCTAGCCGATAATTCAATTGAGTTGGCCATTCAACGCGTCCGCGAGACGGTGCTGCGCTTGAGGAAGCATGACGTTCCTCTAAGGAACTGCATCATCTGGAAAACCTTGACGAAACCGATCGAGAAATACCGTGTTAGAACGCCGCACGTGGAAGCCGCTAAAGCATTAGTCGGGGAAGGGTGGCATGTGTCGGTTGGCGATAAAGTGGCGTATGTTATCGTAAAGGGCAATGGTCCTCTCTTTCAACGGGCCAAGCCGTGGCACGACGTTAGGCCTGAAGACTTGGATGTCGAGTACTATGTCGAAAGCCAGGTAAAGCCGGCGGCGCTCAGGATCCTTGAAGGCTTCGGCGTCTCCGAAGCGCAGCTCGACGCTTAAACCGTCGGCGGGCCAGCTACTTCAGGGAGTGTCATTATCTTAATTGACCCTGGCCGCCTCGCCAGTTCAGCTACGCGATCGCCCACTACGAGTTTAACGCCACGTTCTTCCGCCAAATCCAGCAACCGTTGGGTGACCACTCCATCGAAGACAATCGTTTCGACGCCCTGATACTCCGCGAGTTTTCCTGCGAGTTCGCTGACAGGTAACCTGGCGATTTCATTTCCTTCATGGCCCAGAAGCACGCCTTCTAATGAGCCCCTCAATTCCTTGGCCTTAGCAACGATCTCAGGCGGGAGTTGCACGGGGGGCGGGCGTACTACTTGCACTGGTTCTGCCCTCGCTATTGGCCTACCGACTTCAACGGGTACTTTCTCCCGCAGGCACTTCATAACCTCCTTCGGAACTAGGTCTTCAACCTCCTTTCCCAAGGGTGCGCGCGCCACGTAATCGACCGGGGCCACCTGCATTAGCTCTTTCAGAATGAGGTCTCCTCCCCTGTCACCGTCAAGGAACGCTGTGGTTTCCTTGTTCTTGCTTAGCTCGATTATTGTCCTAGGAATCTTAGTTCCTTCAATGGCGATTGCATTCCGAATTCCGCATCTTAGCAGGTTTACGATATCGGCTCGGCCTTCGACGAATATGATTGAACCGCTCGTGGATACCTCGGGCCCTGCGGGTAGGCGTTCGGGTCCGTATTCTAGGACGTCTGAGGAACGGATGACGCCGGAAACGTCCTTCACCATCTCGTCCGTGCTGGGCGACTCTTCGACGACCCATGTTCTGAGGATATCCTTTGCCCTGTCCAGTATTTGCTTGCGTTTGTCCTCCCGTATATCAGCGACCTTTTCGAGCGTCACCTTTGCCAGACATGGGCCGATACGGTCTACGCTTTGTACAGCAGCGGCTATGATGGCAGTTGATGTCTTGTCTAAGCTCGACGGAATTGTGATTGCGCCGACTGTCTTATCCTGTTTCGACTCTAGTTGAATCTCTATACGTCCAATTCTACCCGACTTCTGAAGTTCGCGAAGGTCCAGATCCGGGCCAAACAACCCTTCTGTCTGGCCGAATATGGCTCCTATCACGTCAGGCTTTTCGACTACGCCCTCCACTTCGAACCGGGCGACTATCATATACTTGGTCGTAGCTGCATATTGAGAATTTGATCCCAATTATGAATGAACCTCCTTCTTTGCTCACGTCATGATTATGATACACGTCATGATTATGATACATGAGCATTCGAGCGGTAGGTACGGTGTTCAGCATATAAACGCTATGTGCCGAGAAGGGTTAGGCTCACGTTTGGGAAAACATCTTATTTCAACCTTGGTCAGCTAGGAGAGCCGTGAAAATGATGGCCAAAATTGGAATAAACGGCTTTGGACGGATTGGTCGATGTTTCTTTAGGGCAGCCAACGACGCCGGCCTTGAAGTTGTTGCCGCAAACGACATAATGGATCCCAAGACGGCTGCGCATCTGCTGAAGTACGATTCGGTGGCCGGCAGATTCCGCAAAACCGTTAGCGTTCAACCCGACGGATTCCGGGTCGACGGGAAAGATGTCAAGATTCTATCTGTGAAAGACCCCGGAGAGATTCCATGGGCCAAATACGGAGCCGAAATTGTGGTTGAATCAACGGGGCTCTTTACAAACCGTGACGCCGCATCGAAGCATATGAAAGGAGGGGCAAAGAAGGTCCTGATCTCAGCGCCCGCAAAGAATCCGGACATCACGATTGTTCCCGGCGTGAACCTAGACAAGTATGATCCGAAGAAGCATGACGTGGTTTCTTTGGCTTCTTGCACAACTAATTGTGTAACGCCGGTTGTCAAAGTCCTTAATGATTCCTTCGGCGTTAAGCATGGCTTCATGACCACCGCCCATGCCTACACGGGCGACCAGAGACTTCATGATGCTCCTCACAGCGACCTACGAAGAGCTCGAGCCGCTGCTGTTTCTATAATTCCTACTTCGACTGGTGCGGCCGTTGCAGTTACGGAAGTCATTCCGGAACTGAAGGGTAAAGTGCATGGGGTCTCGCTCAGGGTTCCCGTGCCGGATGGGTCGATCGTTGATTTTGTAGCTGAGGTTAATCATGATTTGACCGTTGAGTCCGTAAACCGCGTGTTTAAGGAGGCCGCAGAGGGGCCCATGAATGCGATTTTAGAATATTCGGCGGAGCCTCTAGTATCCGTGGATATAGTTGGGAATCCCCATTCAGCCATCTTTGACTCTCTCTCCACAATGGTATTGGATAATAGGTTCGTGAAGGTCTTCGCCTGGTACGACAATGAATGGGGCTACTCGAATAGGTTAGTCGACATGGTTCGTGCCATGCAATCGTCGCTCTGAACTGGCCGTATGAGCTAGCGACTTCGACGGGCGTCGGCAACGGCAGAGCGGCGAAACTGCACTTCGCTCTGCAACCTTTCGTGTAGACGTGGCAGCTCCTCAACGCTCCTAAGCTCGGAGCGAGTTAAACCCCTTAACTCACGCCATAGAATAAGATTAGCGCTGATGCTCTGTGAGTTGAGCACGCGGGCGAGACGGTTAGCGAGAAAGACACCTTGGCGGTCGAAATCCATCAAAACGACCACGTTCTTCTCGCCGCTGAGTTGTTCCGCGAAACTGAGCGTACTTTGCCTGCTGCTCTGAAGGCATATGATTCTTCCAGTTATTCCCATGGCCTCAAGGGATTTCTTGTCTCGAGCACCTTCAACCACGATTACGCTACCACTCTCAGCCTCGTCGTTAATCCGTTGAATCAGTTTCTGAAGCCTTTCGAACCTGACTTGAGTTGGGGCTCGCATCGCGTACTATTACCTGGTAACGTCCATTTGCTCCATCTTGCGGAGGAGTTCCGGGTGTCGTTTGAATTCAACTCGAACTGGTTCTAGAATTTGTGTTAGAGCGTCGGCCACGGAATTCTTAAGGTCGAGAGGATGCACCTTTCCCGAGCGATATTGGTGCTCCAATTCTTCGGCGTTGGCAAATATTGTGGGTCCGCCATATTTGTTCGGTCTGTTCACGGTGAATGTGGTTTTCCACGGGAAGATTACATATCGGGCAATCTCCAGCACGGGGTTGTTATCGGTATCTTTCTCGGGGCAGTAAGCGGCTAGGAGTTTCTGACGGATTTCTTCCGGTTCATCGTGTACTACTATGCCGCTCTCGGCGACGCTCTTGGACATCTTAGACGTGATCTTCGCGTTTAATTCCTGGTTTTCATCAAACTTAGTTGTGTCCATCCTCTTCATGCCGACTAGACCGGGAAGCAGATGTGTGTGTAGGCTCGTTGGCTTACGATATCCCAGCTTTTCCGCCACGTCCCTTGCCAATGCGTGGGCCTTCCGTTGGTCCATGCCGGCGCAGGCAACGTCTAATTCCATCTGAAATATGTCCGCGACCTGCATGCACGGGTAGAACGTCGACGCCGCTTCAAGATCACTCTGGTCCATCTCCCTTCCCATGATTGGTAAGGCCCTCCAGATCCTGTTCACGTTAACCGACTTCCCTACCCTGACAACCTTCTCCCAATATTCACCCCGGGAAGCTAGATCGGACGCCCAAATGTAACGCGCTTCCGAAGGAATGCCCAGCGCGGCGAAACATTGTTTGAAATATTCGCCGCATATCCGGATGTTTTCCATCTTACCTCCAAGTTTGTTGTTGATCCAAGAGTGCCAGTCCGCCAGGAATATGATAAAATCAAACCCGGTCTCGATCATATCGATGATTTTCCTTCCACAAACTAGGCCCATTCCAATATGCATCGGGCCGCTTGCTTCGAACCCCCAGTAGGCACGCGGGTGAGCGTTGGTCTCAATCAGCGCTCGCATTTCCTCACGCGTAATAATTTCCTCAGTATTCCTAGCGACTAACTCTAGTTTGCTTTCAGTATCCATCCCAATCTCCTCTAATCATCTCGTTGACCTTCATGTCTTGTTCGATGCCGTTGTCCGTTGGAGCGGATTCGCCGCAGGGCTGGGATTTCGGCAAGCCGGCGTCTCAACCCTTGTCGCCCACGACACTAACACGCAAACTTCACCGAAGGGCATCGCCCCACTCTGTTGGCTCTCTCGGAGGTGGGCAGGCTTTGGTGCCGCTCCAGCGTCTTCAGCCTCGCATCCTGAATAGCTTGTCAATTTCCAGTTCCATCGCGGCGACCGGGTTCTGGATCTTCCAGTTCTCGATTACTTGGGGTGCTACTTCTCCTATTATGCCCACCTCCTCGTCGCGAACTTGAATACTTCCAACGCGACCCGTGAGGAAGCTCGGGTGCTCGATCGGTTTAATGTTGAAGTCGAAACCGAGGTTTGTCATTAGGGGTTCGAGGTTTGCTTTCATTTCGGTGAAGTTAGCCTTAGAATGAGCTAGGACGCAGGCTAGTTCCCGGATGTCCCGGGTCCTGGTTGGGCTTTTGTCATCCCAATCCACATAGTCTCCAACTTCGAACAGTTTCTGAGGATACTCGACGTGCGTGTTGTTGGAGAGGATTTCCATCAGGGTGGGCAACAACCAGGACCTTAGGCATGTCATCGTTTTAACCTTGGGATTTGCGATTTCGACGAGTCGCCCCTGTTGACGGTTCATCTTACCGTACAGTTTTTCGTTGTTGCTCATGATGAATCCTAGAATCTCCTGAAAGCCTAGCCCGATCATCAGTCCTCTGATCGTGTCTGAGAACGTTTCTATTAACGATAAGCCGCCCACGGTCTGCTCGGATGGCCACCTGGGTTCGAAGTTGTTGAGGCCGTAAGCAATCGCAATGTCTTCGATGATGTCGACTGGGTGCATTATGTCGAGTCGGTAGCAGGGAACTCGTACAAGCATTTGGGTACTGGAGGCGCTCTTGACATCGAATCTTGCTAGCCTTAGGAGTTTAATTATGTCGCGTCCTGTGAGGCTCAGGCCGATCAGGGTTCTCACGTCGTCGGTCTCAATCTTCATGAGCCGTTCTTTGAGGTTTGGTGTGGATGTTCGTCGAACTTTTCCGTATTGGTAACTGATCGTTGCCGAGCAAATTTCACCTCCGCGATCGGCTAGACAGGTTGTAAGGATCGTCAGCGCCCATGAGACTATTTCTTGCGTTGTCCCGGTTATCTCGATCAGTATGTTCCTCGTGTCGGGTGTTATTCGGCCGAGGTCGTTCGAATTTATAATCGGGGGAAATGAGAGCACTTTACCTTTCGCGTCAATAAGAATGGGCATTTTGTTGAACTGTTTTACGATATGCCCGTACTCGATTCCTTTCGGGTGTCGTTCAAGAATTTCACGGAGAGAAAGCGGTTCAGTCCACTCGAGTGGGATGAATTTTATCTCATCCGGATCAGCGGCGCCGTAACGGAGTGGGGATGTGATGAGGTCGAAGTCGTAGAGCCCAATTGAGGAGCGTCGCCGGTTCCTTCCGTAGCTTTGGTCAAGTTTCTCTTGTAGCTGCACTAGTTCGCGAATGTTTGCGTCGCTGATCTTGAGGTTTCGAACTACAGCACAGGAAATGAATGGCCTGATATCTGCCAACTCACGGTCGACGGAGATGTGGACTGCAACTTTTCTAGCGTTGTATTTTCTGATTCCCACTTCGAGCCCTTCGTATCCTCGTAGCGCTCGTGCTATTCCTTCGGTGCTCCATGTATCCGGCCTGTTAGTGTCTTTGTTCTCAAGCTGAAGTTCGGTGTCGTCTGAGATTGTTACTGTACTGTTGGATAGTTCGCATTTGACAGAATATAGGAGCTCATCCAGTTTCGCAGTGTCCCTCGGTAAACTTTTCCCGAAGAGTTGTTCGAGGTCGTCCATTCTAGATATGATTGTGACCAAATCAGATGACCTTCTGCTTTCGCATCCACTCCAAGTCCTGGGCGAAGAGCAATCGTATGTCTTCGACCCCGGCTCGCATCATGTAGAGGCGGTCGGCCCCGATGCCCCATGCAAGTACGGGTACCTCGACTCCCAGGGGGCGCGTGACTTCCGGACGGAAGATGCCTGATCCTCCAAATTCAAGCCAGCCGTAGCCCTCTTTATATGCCTGCAGTTCGACGCTCGGTTCGGTGAAGGGGAAATAGTCCGGTCTGAACCGCACTTTTTCAGCCCCGGCGATATCTATAGCGAACCTCTCCAGTACGCCAAGAAGTTCTCTGAGTGAAAGCCCCTCGCCTACGACAATACCCTCTACCTGGTTGAACTCAGTCAGGTGGGTACGGTCCACTTGGTCAGGCCTGAAGCAGCGGGCTACGGAGAAGTACTTGCCAGGGATGCGCAGGTTCTTGCTGACTAATGTCCTAGCGCTTTCAGCGGTCCCTTGGCTTCTCAGTATGAGCCTGAGAGCTGCGTCACGCGAGTAGGTATAACCCCACCCGGTCGATCCTGTCTTCCAACCGTTCTCATGAGTTTTCGCAACTGGTTCAATGTAGGCTGCGTTCTCAGCGAGGTCGCCTCTCTGGTCCGTCTTGACGAAGTATATGTCATGAATCTCCCTCGCAGGGTGGTCCTGCGGCATGAAGAGGGCGTCGCAGTTGAAGAACATCATTTCTACTGTTGGCCCAATCATCTCCATGAATCCTAGGTTCACGAGCTTCTGTTTCAGATCGTCGAGAAACTGACGGTATGGTTGTTTCTTTCCAGGCCAGTGGGGCGTGACGGGCGCAGCAATATTGTATTGTCTGAAGGTGGCATTCTTCCATTCCCCAGACACAAGAAGTTCAGGCGTGAGATCGCTTAGCTCCGTGGGGACAACAATTCCTTCTTCAAGGGCCTTCCATCCCTGCGAGGAAAGCTCAACGTAACGTTTGGTGTACTTTCGTCTCTCGACGAGTTTACGACGCCTTAGTGTTTCAACTTCATTTCGAAGTTCCGGGGGGACATTGTCGAGCGTAATCTCGGGTTTCGCGGCCAAGATGTCCAGAAGTTTTTCGACGTTAGCTTTATCCGGGATTCGGCTGGCTCTCAGAACAATTTTCTGAAGCTGGGAAGTTACTTCGCACCATCGTGCTACCTTTATCCAGCCTAGAGCAACTGACGCCATCTCCGGCCGTATGTTTGCCCTATGGGAGGCCTGTTCTAGTGTGGCCTCCCCACCTAATTCAAGGACCGCTTGAATGATTCGCCGTTCGGGCAGCCCAGACTTCGCGTATTGCAAGCCTTCATCGGTCAGCCGAAGCGTAAACTGCTCCGATTCTCGGACGGTGACAAGTTGCTTGTCACTGAGCGTCGTGAGCGCGCGAGTGACTGCCGCGCTCTCTTGATGGGTATTCGCGACCAATTCGTCGAACGAGCAGTTTCCACCCGCCGATTTCAGCGCACTCAGAACCGCGGCTTCGTTCTCCCGTAGTTGCATCAGGGCTCGTCGACCTCTTTGACTCCGGCCTCTGCGGTGGGCAGAAAGAGACGGTTACAGGTGGGTAAAGGAGAGGGGCGGGTCGATGAAAACGCCGTCACCTGCAATCATGGCCTCAACCTTGTATGTTGCCAGCTACCCTTCGGGGTCTATAATAGATTGCCCTCTCTATGCGTCCTTCGGGTTGAAGAGGAACTCTTCGAATCTATCCTTCGCTTTCTCCCGCTTTTCCTGATGTTCCACAAGGAATTTCTTCACACGTTCAGCTAGGATTGCCTTGCATTCTCCACACATTATATTTCCGGCGAGGCAGTTGTATCGTAGATCTTCGATTTCTTTTTGATCCATGAAGATGAAGAAGTCGTACGCGAAGACGGAGCATATGTCGGGGTTCGCCCCTAGGCGCCGTTGTTCTTCGATTGTGGTTCTTCCTCCCGTGAAGGCGCTTTTGATCTTCTTCTCTGCAACCTCGGGCGTGTCTACGGTAAAGATTGAGGTTTCTGGCATCGATGCTGACATCTTTCCCCCTCGTCCCAGTCCCGGCATGAAGCGGCAGTGAATCTGAGCGGGTTTGTAGTAGCCCAGCTTTGGCGCGACATCACGTGTTACTCTCCAGTACGGGTCTTGGTCTATGGCGGCAGGTATGAGACAAGGAACGTTCTTACCGGTTAGATAGGATTCAAGAAACGCGGGAACGGCTTGAATTGCTGGGTAGAAGAGCATTCCGATGTTTGTGCTCTCTTGGAATCCGAAAACTGCCCGAACGGTTGAGTAGGTCATGCGTTTTGCGATCTGGAGGGCTAGGTTGTAAAGCACGCCGATGTTCTTTGTGTCCATTATGATCTTTGTCTTCTTGGGGTCGAATCCGAGTGCGATAATGTCTAGTGAATTCTCGTATGCCCATTTCTGGGGTTCTGAGATCGTGAAGTCGTCGTGGTACAGAAATTTCTCGTCGTCGGTCATTTGAAAATACAGTTTTGCTCCGAATTTGTCTTGAAGGTATTTCGTGAATATCCATGGGACGATATGTCCAATGTGTATCGGTCCCGATGGCCCCCTTCCGGTGTATAGCGTGAAGCCCTCTCCGGCCTCATACCGCTGGAGTATCCAGTCGAAGTCTCTGTGTGAGAAGAATATTCTTCTTTCAAGTTGCGGGTGCAGTGTGCCGCCGGTGAATTTTCGAAAGTGGTCCAGCAATTCCGGTGTCAGAGGTTGGGTTCCAAATTCTCTAGTCAGCTTCTCGTAGTCAATCTTTCCTCTAACTTCCCATGGTGTTACAAGCATCTCTTCATCGGAGGTTGGCATGGGTCATACTCCTGCTGGACGCCCCGGGTCGTAAGGGCTCGTCGATTCGCATTCCTGCTCTCAATCCTAAATAACGCCTTCCGAGATTGCCCCTTATCTAAAGAAGGTTTAGTCGATGCCGTCGCCGGAACTCGAGAAATTCGCTGAGTCTGGAAGGATCTTGGCTGCGGTTAGAGAGCATGTGAGACACATGCGGGTTCGCGGGCGGAAAGTTGTCGACGTCTGTGAAGAAGTGGAGGGAAAGATTATACAGCTTGGGGGGAGGCCGGCGTTTCCTTGCAATGTCGGAATCAACGAAGTTGCGGCACACTACACGAGCCCCTGGGACGACGTCACTCTAGTTCCCGACGGCTCGATTGTGAAGGTTGATTTCGGCGTCGAATTGGATGGTTTCGCCACCGATACGGCCATCCCGGTTTCCCTAAACCCCAGCTACGACTCCATGATTATCGCGGCGGAAGCCGCGCTTCAAGAGGCGGTCTCGGCTGTTGCCCCCGGTCGTAAGCTCTCGGATGTTGGTTCCGTCGTGGAACGGTGCATTGATAGATACGGCTTCAAACCCATACGAAATCTCACCGGCCATAAGATCACCCGCTATAACTTGCACGCCGGCAAATCTGTGCCAAATGTTTCTGGGATTGAGAGCGGACGCTTTGAGGTTGGGGAGGTTTTCGCTATCGAACCTTTCGTTACGTTGCGAAGCGCTGAAGGCGCGGTAACTGATGGCGATGCGGCCTACATTTACCGATTTGTGAAGGCCAAAGGAGCCAAATCGAAATCTGCGGCGAGGTTAGCGGAGTACATTCGTGATACGTATCACGGCTTGCCGTTTGCGTCCAGGTGGATTCACAATTCTTGGCGTGACGGGGAGTTTTCAGCTTTCAATGAGCTTGTGCTGAGCCATTGCGTTGCCGGCTATCCCGTGCTAGTTGAAGTGAGTGGTCAGCCGATTGCTCAGGTGGAACACACGATAGTGGTTACAGAGGGCGGCTGTAGAGTCCTTACCGATTAGTTCTTTTTCGGTTGCGGACTCTCGGCGTAGATTAGGTCCACACGCATACTGCCTTTACATTGCTGGCACTGGCCGACTTCTTTGGACACGTAGTCGCCGGTGTTGAATGCCCTAATGACCTTGAAGCCGCAGCTTGCGCAGACAATCTGGCTGAGTACCTTCGCCGCGACGTGTTGGAGGAAGACCATCCGTTGGCGCATTCGCGTGATGGACGAGACCGCCAAGACGGTGCCAACAAGCGCCCAAAGTCCGTAAAAGATAAACTCGGTCGTGTTTCCGGCTTGCAACGCATTCATAGCCTGCAGTAAGGCGAACATCGATAGCCCGAGAATGAGAAGGGAGAACGCGATTAGGACGTAAGCCCAGACTGAAGATGTTCCTTTGCCACTCATCGTTCTAATTCCCTATGGCCCTACGCCGATTGTGTTGCCGATCCCCGCGACTATTACTAACTCTCCTTCCTTCGTCCTCTCCAGGATTAGCCGCTTGATCTTGTCGATAACGGTGTCTGCCGCTTCTGCGATATCCTTCTTCATCGTCGTCACCGCCTCCAAGATGCTTTGCTTAACGACGATCGCGTAAACCGGGACCCCGAATTTCGTTGCCTCCTCCTCGATCTTGAACCGCTCCGTTCCAACCCCGCCAATCGCCGCACCTATTCCCTCCGCAACCTCTCCAGTCTTCTCTCCTTCGAGCTTCAGGGCCGCATCGACCATAATTATCATCGAAGCTTTGCCATTATTCTCCTCAAGCACTTGGCGAATTGCGTCCCCAGGTTTCCCGACATTTCCGCCAGGCCCTTCAGCCTTCAATGCGATTAGTCTTCTGCCTTCGAGTGTGGTTTCCGCGGCAACCATGTCCTTCTCGACCTTCCTGTTCTCCTTACCGCGGATCAGCTTAGAGACCACGAGGGGTCCGGCGCCGTCGCCGATCGGGTGTCCTTCCGCAAAGGCCTTGGACGCTCCCGTGTACGCTTCAGCCTCCTGCATGATTAGAGGAAGGAACGCTTGGAGTTGGATTATAATAAAAAAGCTGAATGTCTTCTTACCGAGCAGGTACAAGTGCCGCACGATTTTGAACATATAGTTCAATGCCCACGCCGACTCGACGAGGTTCTCGAGGTTGTTGACCTGAGCGGGCGTCGCGTCCGGCGCGATTCGCGCTACGTCTGACTTGAATTTCGCCTCCCTAACGTCTAGCAGATGATCGAACTTGTTCACAATCCCTGCCGGATCCATGCTGACCGGTTCAATCAGAAATTGTTCGAGAAGAGAGTTCAGCTGCGGAGTTGGATCATCCTTAGGCTTCCCAATCTCGCGAAGGGTTTTCAATGTGAGCGAGCGCGCATCATTCTTCATATTCTCTAGTTTTCTAACGGCACCGTCAATTTGCATCAGAGCCAATCGGCCCTGAATCTGCTGCCCAAAGAACATGAACGCTACGAATGAACCAATCCAAATTAGGTTGACCAGATTGCCAATCAACCCGCCGCTATTACCGAATAGGCCTGGACCTGTCTGAAGAATTGCCGCAGGGAAAGGAAGCAATTGTATTCCTCTAAATTACAGTGATACCGCGGGGGGTGCAAGTAATAAACATTGGTTAACCCTGACTAACAATTGTGCAACCAAGTCACAAAAATGGGGTCGGCAGCGGTCCGGGGCTCGCGTGGCCTTTCGGAACACACTACTACCCGAATCGCCTGAGAGATTCACTTCCGTGTTCGGAATGGGTACGGGTCCTAGCTCCCAGCTATGGCCGCCAACTCCGACACCCTTCTAACTAGCGAATAATTAAACGTAGAGCCCTCTACAGTCATCCGCTTCGTGTGAGAAGAATTGAGAGAGGCCGCAATCGTCGGGGTCGGAATGACACCGGTTACCGCAGGGTCGGGCGGAACCCTGACTGACCTCTTCGTCGAAGCTGCGAAACAAGCGATCGATGATGCGGGTGTCGATAGAATCGATTCAATCTATGTCGGAAATATGATGTCCGGTTACCTTCAAAACCAGGAACATCTTGGCGCTCTAATGGCCACAGCTCTCGGACGCGAGGGTGTAACCACCTACAAGGTGGAGGCGGCCTGTGCTTCGGGCGGAGTTGCGGTCAATGCCGCCGTAAAGGCGGTACTCTCGGGCCTCGAAAATACTGTACTAGTAGGGGCGGTCGAAAAGATGTCCGGCTACACCACACCGGAGGTAACCGCCGGCCTAATGATGGCCGAGGACCGGCTCAAGGTTGCGTCGACGGGCGTCACATTCGTAGGACTCAACGCCATGATTGCCAGGGAGTACATGCACAGGTACGGAATAACACACGAATCGATCGCACAGTTTCCTGTCCTATGTCATCAAAACGCGTTGGACAATCCAAAAGCTCAATTTCGAAAGAAGATTGGGATTCAGGATGTCTTGGAGTCACCTTTAGTAGCGGATCCCCTGAGGCTGTTGGATTGTTCAGGAATAGGGGACGGTGCCGCCGCAATCATTCTAACGACCACCGATATGGCGAAGAAACTCGCCGATTCCCCAGTCGAAGTGGCCGCGTCAACTGTCGCAAGCGACACGCTGAGCCTTTACCAGAGGCCGGCGATTGTAACCTTTGAAGCGTCCAAACGAGCTTCCGCGCAGGCATACAAACTCGCGGGTATAAAGCCAAAGGATGTTGACGTGCTTGAGGTTCATGATGCATTTTCAATTCTAGGCATTATGGCACTCGAAGACCTGGGCTTCGCCGAGAAGGGCTCAGGAATCGAGCTTCTCAGCGAGGGCGAGTGTGCTCGCGGCGGGAAGCTTCCGACTAACAGCTTCGGTGGGCTAAAGGCCAGAGGCCATCCGGTGGGAGCCAGCGGACTCTACCAAGTCGCGGAACTTGCTATGCAACTCAAGAATAAGGCCGGTAAATGCCAAGTGTCCGGCGCGGAAGTCGGCTTGGCGCAGAGCGTTGGTGGAATTGGGAGCACAGTCGCGGTTCATATTCTTCGAGGAATGGATTAGCAATGTCCCGACCACTTCAGGTCACCACCTATGTCTGTCGAAATTGCGGTTGGGCGGACTTTCATCCTGTAAGTCGGTGTCCGCGATGCAATGGTGACATTAGACAAACGGCTGTTCCAGGTGAAGGAAAAATCCTGACGTACACAGCTATTAGGTATCCGCCGAAAAACTTCGAGAATCAGGCCCCATACGTCGTGGCGATCATTGACCTCACTACTGGCTTGAGAGTTATCGGGCGGGTGGCGAACGCAGCCGAGGAAATCAACGTTGGGAGCACGGTTTCATTGAGTTCGATGAAGGAAGGCATGCTGGAATTTCGGCTTTCCATGTAGCAAAGGCCTGCACTGCTTTATGATACGATTATTTGGGTGAAATCATTAGCGCACTTCGATCGTCATTGCAATGTGACTTAAAGGACGGCCGAAAGATCACCGTTCGCGAATTCAGACCCGCCGACTTCGACGCTGTGCTGGTGATGTTTCAAGACTTCAGCGAGGAAGCGTTGCAGTTTGGGCTCCCCCCTTACGATCGGCCACGGCTAGAAAGATGGATATCTGGACTCGGGGGCGGCATTCTTCTTCTCGCCCTGGAGCGCAGCGAGGTCGTAGGCGTTGCAATGGTATTTGGCCGAGCATCCGCACGACTCAAGGGCATCGGCGAACTCGTGATCTACATACACCAAGGCTACCAGGGCAAAGGGCTAGGCACCTTCCTGGCCAAAGCACTGGTCGACGGCTCTAGGAGCAGAGGCTTCCACAGAATCGGTCTGGAAGTCGTTGCGGACAACGTAGCTGCCGTAAAGGTGTATGAATCGGCAGGCTTCTTGTCAGAAGGCCGGTTGAAGGACGCTTTCTTCGGTGGCGACGGACGATACCACGATGCGTTGATCATGGGGATTATACTGTAGGCTTGAACGAAGAGGGTAGAACGTCCACTGCTGTAAACGTCTGTTTCAAGGAACCGTTTGTGTTCGTTGATCGTCATCGTATGGTTGACACATGTTCGTAAGAGGTTGCGCGCGTCTCGCATTGCGCTTTCCAATAATGTATGCGGGGATGATTGCCGCGACCGCTACTAAGAGGGCGAGCACCAGATAGGTTTGGATTGAGTTGAGTTCGGGAATCGTTGTCTGGGTTGTTGTCTCCGGGGCTGGGCCGACGAAGTCTGCGGGTTGGATGAGAACGGGTTGGGGTGTTTGATTGAAATCGAATGAGTTCATCATGTCGTTCGCTCCGACGTCTCGTGTGCCCAACGTCGGTAGGTTGAATGTGTCCTCCGCCAGCCTGAGTAGGGAAGCGAATTCGTACTGCATATGGTCCACGTACCCGTGCTTTGCCCAGGGGGAAATCACTAGCGTCGGGACCCTGAATCCTTCGCCGAAAGCGTCAACTTGAGGCGGAGGAACGTGGTCGTAGAAACCACCGTAGTCGTCCCAGGTTATGATGATGGCCGATGACTCCCAATATTGGCTCTGCATTACCTGGTTGACGAGATAGGACACGTAGTCCATTCCGCAGTCGCTCCTGGCGGGCGGGTGTTCACTCGGAGATTGTCCTTGACAAGCGGCGGGGTAAGTTGGCGGAACCCACTCACCCGGGATTATCCAAGAGACCAAGGGTAGCTGTCCGTTTTGGATATCATTCAGGAAAACTGGAGTGTTGCGCACATGCTCGTCTAGCTGATCGGGGTTGTTTTGGAAATACGTGAATAATGGAAGGACGTCCCATATGTTGGATTTCGTAGGCTTAGCATTACCGTCGAACCACGCCCAACTTATGTTGTCGCTACTCATTTCCTGAGCAAGCGTGGCCCAATCCAACGAAACTCCTTGCCAATTGAAATTCGCAGGGGGGTTGTCAACCACATGGCCGTTGAGTATCCACCTGCAGGGGCTCTGTAGACAGAGGGGCGGCAAGTTGGTGACGGGCCCGCTTGTCCCCGAGGCAATGTATAGGTGGTTAGGGAAACTTGGACCCATCAGTGAAGAGAAGAAGTTGTCATCCAACACGTACTGGTCGGCATAGTCCCAGTAGTACGGAATGTCGCTTCTGTCGTAGTAGCCCATTGTTAGAGTACTTCCTTCGGCGGCAACGAACCCATCCATCTTTCCATTATCGTATGCTTTGTGTGCGACCGTCCATGCGTGGCTCAGGTCTCTCCCAATTGATTCGCTGTCGAAATGATAGGGGGTAGACGAGTTAACCTGCTGCAGATCATCCGGATCAGCCACGCCAGGAGGGAGCTCATCTCCCCAAATCAAAATTGGTTGCGACACATTCAAATGGAATGGACGAACGTAGCCCAGTCTGGTATCGTTTGGATTAATCGGAATTGCTGCATCACTTGAAAATCCATTGACTCCAGGATAGGTTCCGAAATAATCGTCAAAGGAATGGTTCTCTTGAACGATGAAGATAAGATGCTGAATCTTCGAGTCGGACCCTTCTACCCTTGGCGGAACCAGCGGCGCCATTAGTCCAATGCAGAGTAGGAAAATCACTGCGGCAGAAGCAATCCCAATAGCTGGTCTCATGCTAATGCACCTCTATCTATACTGTTGCGTGTAATTAAATCGGATGTACGAATCGTACACCATGCATAAGTGAATCTTCCGGAAACATGCATGAATCTCATTGTAGTTCGTCGCGCGCTTTCGGTGACGGTAAGTCATGATATGGCCGTAATATCTGGAGGCCCAAGTCGTCGACGAAGAAATGCAGATGCGCAAGCAGGGCTGGGTGGCGCGTGCTTTCGACTAGGTTCGAGAAAGTCGAGGGTGATTGCACGTAGCGCGTTCGAAAATGGCTAACCGAATTGTGGAATTCATCTTCGGGCCAATCATCCTTCTCTTCGTAATCTACTACGCATCGTACTTCATCAACAAGAGAAGAGGCGTAGATTTCGCGCACATCTTCAACCAGATACCGCCGGAATGATCTATTTTCGATACCTGATCCGAGAGCAAGTTCACAGGCTACTTGACCAGTCTACCGTACAGCTTAGGAGTCCTCTGGCACAGGTAGGGCAACTTGGCCCTCCTAAGCCTCGGTATCTCTCCCATATCCAAATGAGCTACCACGATGCCCTGCTTTTCGCCCAACCTAGCCAGCGTCTTGCACCTAGGATGGACGATCTGGCTTTGGCCGAAGAAAACTAGACGGCCCTCCCGGCCCACGCGATTGCTATGGCATACGAACAAAGCATTCTCTCCCGCTCGACTTCGAACATAAGTGTCGACCATTCTCTGCATCGGTTTCGGCTGCGCGGATGAATAAAATATGATCTCGGCGCCTGTGAGTGCCATTATCCTGGCTGGTTCGGGGAATTCAAGATCATAGCAAATCCCAAGTCCTACCTTACCGAATCGCGTATTGAGAACCGGAAAGTGCTTTCCCGGAGTGAAACTTCTTCGCTCCTTATCCCATAGGTGAACCTTGCGATACACTCCCACGACTTCACCATTCGGAGCGATCAAGAGTGATGAATCGTAGATCTCTTTGCCGTCCCTATCGAGTTCGTCGAAACCGCAGATCAAATAGACGCCATATTCACGTGCGATTCGCCCAAGCAGGTTCGTAGACTGGCCAGGAACCGGTTGGGCGTGTTTTCGCCATGCTCGACCGAGGAGGTAACCGGTCGTCGCAAGTTCCGGGAAGCAGACAATATCCGCGTCGAGTTGAGAGGCGTGCGAGGTTAGGGCGTTGATTGTCCTGATATTTCTCTCGGCGTCGCCAAGTTTGCATCTCATCTGAGCGACTGCTACGTTCGGGTTCATTCCGAAATCTCCACACGAAATGACGCAGGTTCACGGAATAGAGTTTAGTCTTCGACGACGCCTTCGGCGATATGAACGTATCATCCATTCCCCTTTTATCGAGGGCAGCTTGGTGAGCATGTGATCAGGTATCCTACTGCAGTAAGGAGTCAGCATTGAACCACCAGCAAAGAGCGTCGTTAGCGGTGCTTATAGCAATCACTTGTCTTTTTGCTTTAGGTACGCTCTTCCCCGCGGGGTTCGCGCAATCCGTCATTACGACAACTACTATCGAGACCGACACTTCCGTCGTGACTAGTCTTGTTACAAGTGTCGTCACTTCAACGGCCCTCGAAACGTCGACGGGGCAAGTCACTTCAACTGTTCTGGAAACCGATACGGTGACGAATACGGCCGGGACCGTAACTGCGACGGCTACGAATACGCTCACGGATACAACGACGGTCCCGGAGACGGTTACTACCACTCAGACATTAACGAGCGGGACGGCTCAAACATCTTTCGTAACCGATACGACATCCACGACGGCTACGCAGACTGAGGCCGTTACTGGCGGCACCGTGACCGCTACGATGACATCGAGTGTTCCTGTGACCGCGACAGTTACCTATCCGGCGTATACGACTTACACTCAATACACTAACGGTGACCATTCGGATTGGTATCATACGAACAGTGACCCTTACTACTCCTACGGCTATCCGTACTATTCTTACGGTAATCCTTACTATTCTTACAGCAATCCGTACTACAATCCTCCATACGGTAACCCACCATACTCTAATCCGTACCAACCTCCGTACCAGGTAACTGAGACTTCAACAACATACGTTACCCAAGTTTTGCAGTCATGGCAAACTCAATTCTTGACCGAACAGCAGTACTCAACGGCGTTTCTGACATCAACGGTGCAGGCATTGATTACACAGGCGATCTCTGATCCGCTCACAATTGTGGGACTGGTTGGAGCCGGCGTACTGATTACTCTTGCAGTGGTTGGCGTCTCGTGGGCGCTTCTAAGGCGGCCCCGACAGTAGAAATTCTCATTGCGCTCGATGAGAATCAGTAGCCTCTAGGTATCTGATAGTATCCCGAAGGACGCCTTGAATATACTACCAGCCCGACCGTTACGATGATTACGGTCGCCAGTATCGCCGCGATGGCGACGTACGCAAAGATGAAGTGTCCAGGCTGAGTCGTCCCGGCCGGGGCGAATTGGTTTGCTGTCTGTTCAGTTACTGTCGCCGTGACGACCTGAGCAGCGCTTGAGGTGACCGGGAATGCCTCGCCGCCGGTCGTGAGTTCTCCGCCCGATTGACTCTGATAGATCGTGACCGCAACCTGTAGCCAGTGCCCTTGGGTCGAGGGGGGCAGAGTGAAGCCCAGCTGTCCCGTGAACGTGTATCCTCCATCCACGGACGTGATCATCGTATTCACTGTACTAGCGGATGTGTTAGTGTTCAGGTCATAGGCTGAGCCGGTGGCGTAGACTTGTTGACCGTACGGCGTCGAACATGTCGCGGATAGAGGCACCACTACGGTAACACTTTGATTAGCCGCGGCGAGAGGTATTATAGGGTAGCCGAGTTGCGTCGAACATGAACCCGCGAAAACGAAGCCCAATGTGAACGGAGCCACCGCTAGCAGAACCGCCAAAACTGGAAGCATGCCAACGGCTCGCAACCTTCGTCCCACGTCTTACCAGAGGTATAGAAGCTTGACCGTTATTAACGAATTGAATGATTCATCTGCCCAGAGACCAAAGATATGGTCTTACCATGACTTCAGGTGACATAATGGGCTGAGCGCCCCCAGACTTCGTTTTTCCAGTCACTGAAATCTTCAAGTTCACCTTCGATCCCTTCGCTTGCAAGGGCTCGAACCATATTCGATCTTCAACTTCAGGCAATTTGTTTCCACCGAGTGGAAATAGGTTTAACCCGTTTCCACGTTATCGAGTGAACGGAGATTAGAAAATGAGTCAACCGGAAAACTCCAACACAGCAGAGCAGAATTCAGCCGCCCAACCTTCGCAATACGGAAAAACCAACCGAAGCTCAGGAGCGCGCAGCGCGAGTGTTATTGCGCTAGCGCTGGTGGCGATTTTGGCTTTGGGTTTCGCGGGTTACACCGCCCTTAACCCTCATGTGTCGACAGTGACCCAACAGCAACTCGATACTAGTACAATGAGCCTCTACAGCACACAAATTCAGACTGTGACCAGCGTAAGCCAAGTCTCTCAAGTGGTCACGGTTACAAGCAACCAAGTATCAACCGTCGCCGGTCAGGGCCAAGGCCAAGGGTACTACCAATACTGCTCGCCGTACGGCTGCATGAACCCCCCTGGAGCGAACTACAACACGTACAACCCATACAGTCCGCCGAACCCTTGGTACCCAGGATACTATAACGGGCTTTACTACGGCTACTGGAACGGCTACTTCACACCACCCTGCCAAGCCGGCGCGCCAGGCAACAACGTCACATGCTCCGGCTACATATTCCAAGCCCAAAACGGTTGCAACGTCCTTGTAATCCCTATGGCCAATGCCTACTACTCCGAGAGCTACACATTCCAGTACTACACCCTACACAACCTACCATCGAACGCACCGTCAAACGGATCATGGGTAACAGTATCAGGCTCGCTCTATCAGGGCGCAAACTCGAGCACAAGCGGAGCCTCCTGCCCGGGCAACTACATCAACGTGACTTCAATAACTTAGCACCACCCTCCCGTAACAAGGGGGGGGGTCCCCGAACAGTTCCCTTTTCTTTTCACTAATCCCTCTCACCTTCGATATGAACGCCGGAAAATAGTGATCTCGACCGTGTTACGGCCAACTGTTTATTTACACATCTACCTAACGAACCCGCCGTGAAACAGAACAGTAATCGATGTGTAACCTTCGACCTTTGGGAGACATTGATCTTCGATACCCCGTACAACGATGAGGTTCGGGGCCGAAAGAGGTACGAGGGGATGTGGTCAGTCCTCGCCGATAACGGGATCAAGCTGGGATTGGAGGATCTCAAGCGAGGATACGATGAGAGCGCGTCGAAACTCCAAGCGGTGTGGAATCAAAACCAGGAGGTCCCGATTATGGAACAAATACGGCTGATCATCCGATTGGCTGCCGGGCGTGAAATAAACCTCGACCCTTCTTGGAGCCATCCACTCGAGCAGGCTTACGTCGATCCGGTTCTGGTAATACCACCAAAACTGAATTCTGACGGGCCAACGATTCTTCGCGCTGTCCAAGAACGCGGGTACAAAGTAGGCCTGATAAGTAATACCGGCCGCAGCCCCGCCAGTGCTCTTCGTCAAATGCTAGAGACGTATGGCGTGCTGAAATACTTCGACGCAACCGTGTTCTCGAATGAGGTCATGAGACGCAAACCAGATCGAACCATCTTCGACCACGCCGCGCGCATGTTAGGGACTGAGAACGAAGCCGTCGTTCACGTGGGCGATAATCCTGAAAGCGACTTTTGGGGCGCAAGGAATGCCGGCATGCAAGCAATTCTTCTCGACCAAACCCCGCCGGGATACGACCGGTGGCCACCACACTCTCTATACGCACTGTCCAGAGCGAATATGCGAGGAGACGTGTCAAAGATAGAGCCGCGTTGGCGAATAGCCGCGTTGACTGAAACGCCGGACAAATTGGATTCTTTATTCGGAAGATCAACCTAGGCGGTTGCTTGGTCCGGTAGGGCCTCGGGTTGTGTTGGCGTTGTCAGATAGTCTGGTGGCCAGCTATGAGCGTTTCTTGCATCAAGCTCTCTGAGAGCTCCTTCAATTTGATCTCTTCGTGACTCAAGCCACGGCGCAAGCACCAAGCGTGAACCTAAACTCTCGGGGGATTCGTCGGCCCCGTAGCCTGGCCCTTTAGTTGCGATTTCAAGGAGATTTCCGTCGGGGTCGCGGAAGTAGACGGACTTGAACCAGAACCGATCGATCACTCCAGAATTGGAGACGCCTGAAGCGTTCAGTCGACGAAGAATTGTTTGCTGCGCACTATCGTCGGCAACGGCCATGGCGATATGGTGGATACTGCCGGTGCCCACATCGCCCAGCGGGGCGCCGGGAGATGCGAGGTAGCGGAGAAAATCCGGCTTCTGGTCGTTGCCTATGCCCAAGATAGAGACTTGCTTTTGATCGGGATTGGTGCGTTTCGAAGTTGTCTTCAGCCCTAAGGTTTTGTTGAGAAACTTAATGGTAACTTCTGAGTTCAGCGTTACGGGGCTTGCATGATCGAATGACCTCAGCTTCATGTCGGAGCTTATCTCGACAGTAGGCGAGGGTTCGTGGATTAACTCGTCAATGTAACTCTGAGTTACCTCTTCCTCAACCAGCTTCGTAATCTCAACGACCACTCCGTCTGGATCTCGAAGATAGAGTGAGATCCGTCCGTCGCGTGCCAACGGCCCAATGACCGATATTCTTTGTGAAAGGAGCCAGCTACGCCACTTGGGCAGAGCCTCTAACCTCTCTACGGCGTAGGAGAGATGGTGCGGAGACGTAAGCCCAACGGTACCTTTCGGCAGATACGGCCATTCAAAGAATGTTATCGCGCTGCCTGTCTCTGCTCTGTCATTCGCGTAAAACAGATGCCTATGAAAGACATCGTCCTGATTCACAGTCAGCTTGACCCGACGAAGTCCGAGAATTTCTGTGTAGAATCTCCGGTTCACCTCTTCGTTGGAGGTTACCAGGGTAATGTGGTGTAGACCCAGAACTGGACTATCTGCTTCGGAATGTGACTCAGCCATTTGCGCTGTTTCCTCGCACCGACTACTTACGCTTAGCTTCGGTTGGTTCGAGTTACTTCTTTGCTGTTAGGGGTCTTTCATCGTCATCGAAGCGGCCTTCACAGCTTTCACGATGCCTAAGTAGCCCGTGCAACGGCATAGATTGCCGTCAATGGCTTTCCTGATATCATCTTCGGAAGGGTTTGGATTACGTTTGAGCAGAAAGAGGGCTGAAAGTATCATCCCTGGGGTGCAATAGCCACACTGAAGTCCTTGGTGATCTAAGAAAGCCTGCTGTAGGGGGTGAAGCTTGTTCCCCGGTTTGACTCCTTCAATTGTCAGTACTTCTGAATGGTTTGCTTGGGCGGCAAGCAGAAGACAGGATTTCACCGTCACACCATCTAACATTACGGTGCATGCGCCGCAATGCCCCGTGTCGCATCCAATGTGAGTGCCAGTCAATCCTAACTCATCCCTAAGGAAGTCAACGAGCAAGAGACGGGACGGTACTCTCCGTTTGAGCGATTCCCCGTTCACGGTAACCTCCATCTCGACTTCTTTCGCCATCTCAAACCGCACTCCGCGCACGACTGAAAGCAATCTTCAGCGCCCGCTCGGCCGCTGTTCGAATCATCTCTCGCTTCAGCTCAGGGCTCACACGCTGGTCAGATGTCGGAGTTAAACCAGAGTCAGCCGTGAGGGCTGCGTCATGGATTACGTGATCGTCGATTCTCTTATGCAGGAGTTTTTCCTCGGTCTCAGTTGCGTGGGTAGGTTTCGACGCTACGCCTCCCAACACTACCTTGGCTGCTTCACAAACCCCGTCGAGGCTCAGAGAACATTGCGCTGCGACCGCCACGAGCGCGAAGTCGTTGTGGCCCCTGGTTAATTTTGTGTACGCTCCACCGGATCTGGATGGAGGAATGGGTATGCGTATTTCTTCTATCATTTCGCCAGGAAGCAGGACGGTAGTGAATAGATCCATAAAGAAATCGTTTGCCGCGACGGTTCTTGAACCGTCCTTCCTCGTGACCTTTAATTCAGCGTTGAGAGCTGTGCACGCAGCAGGAAGGTCCGCTGAAGGATCTGCGTGCGCAAGAGAACCTCCGATTGAACCGCGGTTTCTCACTTGCTGGTCGGCGATAACGTTTGCAGCCTCTGCAAGTAAAATACATCTTCCACGGATGAGGGAGCTCGACCAGAGTTGATCGTGCCGGGTCAAAGCACCAATTGAGATCTTTCCGCCTTCTTCACGGATGTACTCCATTTCTCGGATACGGTTGATGTCGATTATAGATGCAGGTGCAATAAGTCGCAGCTTCATCAAGCTAATCAAACTTTGGCCTCCGGCAAGAATTTTCGCGTCCTCAGCAGTAGAAAGCAGGTCCAATGCCTCGCCCAGAGAGGAGGGTGCATAATAGTCGAAGGTCATTGGTCGCAAGGTAATTCTTGGCCGAAGGTGGAGAGAGCGCCCTTAAAACCCTGACCCGTCGCGCGCTTAGCTCCTTTCAACAGAAGATCTGTTTGCTCGAAGGAGAGCCTTTAAGGAGTATCTGGACCACGGATGGTGAGTTGGAGAGGTAGAGTTCGATCATGGCTGAGGATATATCAAGAAGGCTGGTCGAAGGCCGTGGGCAGTTTGTTAATGACCTGCATCTGCCGCGAATGTTGCACTTAGCAGTTATACGAAGCCCCTATGCGCGGGCGAAAGTGCTGAAGGTACAGGGAGGCATCAACAGGTCCGAGCTCAAGGCTACCATGTCGTCAGTTGGAGAGGGAGCGAGTCAAGATGGGGGCGTTGTTCAGCCCGTCGTGGCGTTCGACTACGTCAACTATGTCGGCCAACCAGTGGCTGCGGTGCTCGGGGACGATCCATACTCGGTAGAAGATGGAATGTCGGAAGTAGAGGTGGAATATGATCCGCTCAAAGGAGTTGTGGACCCCGAGGCTTCGCTAAACTCCGAACCCATCCATCCTCGTACGAGCTCCAATATTTTCGCCACATTTCAAATGGGCAAACGGTTCGACCTTCAAACCGCCCCCTTAATGCTTGAGGATACGCTACTCAATCGTAGAATCACACCAAACCCGCTAGAGCCCAGAGGCCTGGTAGCGGATTATGATGGTTCGAGGCTTACGGTCTGGGCATCGACTCAGTCCGTATACGCGTGGAAGGAAGGGCTGTGCGAATCCCTCGAATTGGATCCGAAGATAGTGCGAGTCATTCAGATGGATACGGGAGGGGCTTTTGGAAGTAAAGGCGCCATCTACCCGGAATACGTTATCGCATGTTACGCGGCTATGAAAATGAAACGGCCCGTAAAGTGGATCGAGACTCGCATGGAACACGAGATGGCCACGAACCAAGGGAGAGGTGCAAGGGCGAAGATGCAGATCTACTCCGACCGGAGAGGAGTCGTGTTGGGGCTGAAGGCAGATCTGCTGATCGATGGGGGCGCCTACGGGCTGGGAATGGGGAGCATGGCACCAAGGTGGATTGGATTTCAAATTACGGGGCCTTACGTGGTCCCTAATGTGTTCGTTGATGCCAAGGCGGTATACACGAATAAAGTTCCGCTTGGCCCGTACCGGGGAGCCGGAAGGCCAGAAGCGGCCATGTTCATAGAACGCATGATGGACCTGCTCGCGGACGAGCTAAAATTGGACCCTGTCGAAGTCAGACTGCGAAACGCAAGCCCGGCACCCTACGTATCACCCCTTGGGCTGAAGCTCGATCCATTCAAACCATTTCTGGAATCTGCTGCAAAGGAGCTCGGTTACTACGACAACCACGAAGGTGAAAGCGTCGGCTTCTCAAGCTTCGTCCTCATACCCGCAGCCCAACCGGGCGAGTCGGCAAGGGTTGCGGTGAAGAATGGAAGGGTGAAAGCGTGGTTGGGTGGAAGCACCCACGGCCAGGGCCATGACGTGTGGACGCGGCTACTGATCAGCGAGGAGCTTAACGTTCCGCAGTCCGTTGTGGATTTTCAAAAGTCTGACACCGACCAACTTGACGAAGGCGTGGGATCCTGGGGCAGCAGGTCCGTGGTCGCAGCGGGGACGGCCTTGGTTGAAGCCGCAAGAAAGGTCAAGGGTAAGTGCGTCGAAAAATTCGGGCAATACTCTCCGAACGAACTTTTGAAGCACGATTGGGATGAAACAACCTTCCACACCGAAAGGGAACAACAAAATGCGTTTGGAGCAAACCTTGTCACCGCCTACGTCAGCGAGGATGGCAGCGTTCGCTTAAGGAAATGCATAGCATACTACGATGTTGGACGATCACTTAACGAGCCTATGATCGAAAGCCAAGTCATCGGAGGCTCCGCGCAGGGAATAGGGCAGACCCTCACTGAGGAAGCAAATTACGCTGATGATGGCCAGATGCTGACTGCTACAATCGCGGACGCAGGGCTAGTCAGCGCGCTAACGATGCCCCAAGTTGAGGTCAAGCTAGCACGGAATCCTTCGTCGCTTCCCCATGGGGCGAAAGGTGTGGGAGAAAGCCCGACTATGGGAGTACCACCCGCCGCTGTGAGAGCAATAGAGAAGCTCGTGGGCCGCAGACTACGTGAGACACCGCTACCAATCGAAGTAACGATGCTTGCCGGACAGCACCACTGATGTGCGGCGTACTCGCAACTTCTCTGTTAGGTGTCTGCGTGTTGGAAATTGTGAGAGAATTGCTCTATCCTGCTAGGATGTTAGGATACTTGTCCAGCATCATTAACGCCCATGGCGCAACCTTGAGCGATCTCATCTGATCTTTCAAACCATCCTTTTCCGCCCACACTGAGGCTTGGACCTCTGCCTTGTTTATGATGGGCCGTTCGTTCGTATAGAGAACGCCGACTCCGCATATTTCGCGCTCACTGAGTCTGAACGTGGGGGCTGTCCTAGGGTTGGGGTATGTGGGGTCGGGAGCGTGGTACTGAAATTTGCCGACATAACTGATATCCTCGGCATTATGTTCGATGCGTAGCTCCTCTTTCACTTCGATAGATATTTGCGTGACGTAGTCCCTCTGTCCCCATCTTGGGTGTCCTGCAATCGTTATGTCCCAGAATCCCGGGAAAGCAGGAGGAAACCCTAGGTCGGGTCTTTCCATCGAACGTTGCGTCAATAATACTTGATTTTCACTATTCATGACAACTACCATTACGCCTCTGTGCAAAATTCCATCGCCTAAGTGAGCTTTGAGTCTCTCAACGGGCCCGATCACATTCGAATTCAGGCAAACCTCTACGAGAACTTAGATCTTCATCAGTACCCGTTTGATTCACACGCGTTGCTTATCGAGGTTGAGGACCAGTCACTAACGAAACAGAATTTGATCTATCAACCTGACCCGAACTATAGCGGTATCGATCCTTCCGTCGTGGTTGTTGGATGGTCGGTCGTTGGGTGGAGTCAATCTGTCGTGGACCACTACTATCAGGTATACAATGAAACATATTCGCGATATGTCTTTTCGTTAACCTTGGACAGAGAACCGACCTCAGCGGTGGCGATCTTCATCCCGGTGCTATTGCTAACTTTCATCGCGCTAATGGGGACGTTAATGTATGGAGATGTCAGCTCCGTATTTGAGAATCGGATTCTGTTATCGGCATCACTTCTGATCGCGGCGGTATTATTTCAGTTCAACATCGACAGCAGCCTGCCGCCGCTTGGTTATCTGACTTTTGCGGACTGGTTCATGGTGGCAACGTACCTCATAATGATGGCCGGATTGGTCAGCGGTATTTTGGTGCTTCGCTACCATCACCGGCGTGATGCTGCCAAGGTACAGAAAATTCACTATTACGCGACACTGCTGCTGCCCATTCTAGCTATTATTGCGTATGTCCTTGTCTTTCTGGTACTCGCCTAGTCCGCGAGCTTACTCGGTGGTTATCTCAGATCACTGGGCTCGATGTCTTGCATAACGCACTTGCAATAAACATTGCCCGCGGGAATCTCTATTTGGTCCCTCGATGGCTAGACGTTGAATGGTTGGGCGTTAGTCAGGATAGAGGCGAGTTGGTCGTGTTGGATGTTTCCTCCGGTTAGAAGAAGAGCGACGTTTTTTCCTCTCAGTTGATCCTTGAGCTTGAAAGCCGCCGCGGTGGATGCTGCTCCGGACAGTTCTGCTACTTGGCCTGTGGTGATGTAAATTGTCTTCACAGCTCTCCTCATCTCATCGTCGGAGACCAAGACTACGTCATCGATCACATCATGTAGAACCTTGAAGGGTAAGTCGTATGCGGTTGCCGTAGCCAGCCCTTCAGCGGCCGTTGTCACAGGGGTCGGTGTGGTGATCGTTCCTTTTTTCCATGATTGATAGAATGATGATGCGCCTTCGGCTTGCACGCCTATCACTTTGATTCTCGGGTTTAGCGTTTTGTAGACGGTGCACGCGCCGGAAGCGCCGGATCCGCCTCCAATCGGGTTGATTACGATGTCGATCTCGGGTTTCTCCTCGAATACTTCGAGGTGCATCGTGCCGACGCCTTCGTGGAGAAGCGGTTCATTGTTCCCGTGAACGTACACGTAGTGCTCTTGTGATGCCAGCTTCTCGGCATACTGTCTTGCCTCATCATAGTGGCTTCCGTGAAAGGTCACTTCAGCTCCAAGTTCTCTGACCGCATCGATCTTCAGCTGCGGAACGCCATTTGGCATCACGACCCTGACCTTAATGCTGAAAACTGAGCCTGCGTAGGCGATGGATTGGGCGTGATTTCCGGTAGAGGCGGTTATGACGACCTTGCCGGCAGAGTTCTGCTTTATTCGTTCCATGTAGTTAATTCCGCCGCGGACTTTGAATGCCCGCGTAGGCTGAAGATTCTCGAGCTTCAGGTAAAGCTCGCATCCCAACATTCTGGAGAGTCGCCTTGAATAGTACAACGGCGTAGGCTTCAGGTGCGGCGCAATAATTCGCTTTGCTTCGTAAACACCTTGCAGCGTCGGAAGTCGAATAGAGCTCATAAAATCTCAGCCACGGACACGCCGACGAGAATGTAACCCTTTCTACATCGATCAAGCGTTTATCGTTTCCAAGCTCAACGCGTCCCGACCTTGGCGCTCATCTTGACATTGCTCTGTTGAAGATCGGTACAGCAATTCCCATCGTAACGATCGAGTATGCTAGGAGCACTAGCAAGTCAGGCATGATGATCCCTATGTTAGCGTTCAGAATGACAACTTTTCTGAGAGCGTCAGCGGCATAGTAAAGGGGAAATGCTTTGCCAACGTATTGGACCGGCACGGGGAGTTGGTTGATTGGGAACAGGATCCCGCTGAGAAACATCATCGGGAACTGAAGCAGTGTTGTCATCATCTGCGCCGTCTCCTGCTCGGGGGCGAGAGTGGTCATGATTATCCCGACGCCTATGAAGCTCGCGACTCCAAGCACCATGACCAGAAGCATGGTGATGGGGCTGCCGTAGATCACTACCCCGAACAATAGCATTGATAGTCCAAGTATTAGAAATCCTTGAATTAACCCACGTGTAGTTTGTGCTACGATTTTTCCGAGGATAACCGATTGTCTGGGGATGGGCGCAACGAGTAGCCCGTCCATTGTTCCTTGTTCTTTTTCCCTTGAGATTGCTGTGCTGACCCCGTTCAATGATCCCGTGATTACGGTTAGCGCCATGAATGACGGGGCCAAGTATTCGAAGGAAGTTGGTACTCCGGGGATCAGTGGAATGTTAGCGATGCTTATTGGTTGGAGAACGAATGACGTGCTTACTGGCGGCGCCAATTTCTGCTGAAGGTACTGGGACGATATTTGGCCTTCGATGGCTCCGAAAATTTGAGTGACTTCGGTTTGAACGGCCGAGGCTACGCTCGGATTTGTCTGGTCTACCGTCAACTGAATCGTTGCTTGCGTATTAGATTGAATCGCGTCGCTAAATCCGTTGGGAATTACTACTATTCCCGAGAGTTGGCCCTTGATGATTCCGTTCCTCGCCGTCGAGTAGTCTGTTATCTCATCTACTCTGAAGATTCCTTGAGATTGCGCAATCTGAATGAATTGCGCCTCAACGTTGCGGGCTATTTGCCCACTGTCCTGTTGAATGATGGCCAAGTTGAGGTTCGGATAGGGGGACGGTATTTGGCCGTTGTAAGGGTTTACTTGAACGGGGGGTGGATAGATGAAGCCGAACATTGTCATGAAAAGCAGGGGCATTATGATGAAGAAGACGAGAAGCATCTTTGCTCTCCACAAATCAAGTAAGTCGCGCCTAGCAATTTCTACCGTGACTTTCCACGCGCTGACTCTCCTCGTCTTAGTTCGCATTTCTTACATCCTCCCAACCGCTTTCATGCTAACCCTGTCCGAAGCTGAGTCACGTAGTTCTCGGCCTGTGACGGCCAGGAAAACTTCCAGCATGGACTCTGTGTTATGCGCGTTCTTGAGTTCGGAGACGGTGCCAGTTGCCATGATTCTACCGTGATCAATGATTGATATTCTGTCCGAGAGTTCGTCAGCTTCTTCCATTATATGCGTTGTCAGAATAATCGTGCGTCCCTCCTCCTTCAGCTGTCGGATTGTGTCCCTAACGAATTTCGTGCTCTGCGGGTCTAGAGCCGTGGTGGGCTCGTCTAAGAAGATGATTTCGGGATCGTGTATTAGCGCGCGGATAACATTCATCCTCTGGCGCATGCCACTTGAGAAACCTCCAACGCTCCGATCTTTGAATGGCAACAGCTTGACTAGGTCCAATAATTCCTCGATCTTTGGTCTCAGTTCTCGTTCATCGATTCCGTAGAGTTTTCCGAAAAAGGCGAGGTTCTGTTCAGCCGTTAGGCGCGTATACATGATTAGTTTTTCTGACACTAACCCAATTCGTTTACGAACCTCGTTCGCGTCATGGTCAATGTCGAACCCTGCAACCGTCGCTGTCCCAGAAGTTGGCCTAAGTAAGGTGCAGAGCATGCGAATCGTGGTGCTCTTTCCCGCACCGTTTGGTCCAAGAAACCCGTAGATTTCCCCCCGCCGGACATCAAGGTCGATATGGTCGACGGCAGTGAAGTCGTTGAATTTCTTCGTGAGACCGTCCGTCTCAATCGCGTAGTCATACGGGCCCAGTGGTTGCAATCCCGTCGGCGCGACAAGGGTATCGGTTTGCGGTAACATGTTGACTCCTCGTTGATGTATTGGGCGGTCGAATCCATATATCGATTAGATATATCGAGGTGATAGCCACCGCAATTATTTTAATATATCGAGCCGATACACAGCGTGGGGATGATTGATGGCGAAGGAAACGGCCCCTCGCCCGTACGAAGTCATGTTCTACATGGCTATGAGAGACGGACGTGCATACGGATATCAGCTGGCGGCACGGTTCCGGAAGATGACTGGAGGCCACATCAAGGTGAGCTACGGTACGATCTACCCATTCCTGCGAAAAATGGAACGAAGAGGTGTGATACGGTCGACAAAAGACGGGAAATCCGGTAGGATCTACTACGAGCTCACAGGCCGCGGTGTGGAGGAAGAGGCGGCGTTGACGAAAAAGATGAAGGGCTTAGAGAAAGATATGGAAGAGAAACTGCTTGGAATTCTGTGCATGCACTGCCAAATGTTCGGCCGAAAAGCATTGAGAAACCTGCTAAAACGTGCCAACAACCTAGGTTCACCCCAGGCCCTGGATTCACATTTTTCCAAGCCTCCTTAATTGGCGCGCCGTACATCGCAGCTATGATTTCCCCGCCCAGGTGCTTTCCGATGCGAACCTCAGAATATGTTGACGTAGCGAAGGTGAGCCCACAGTGGCGGAGGTGCATTCCGGACATGGATAAACTGCCGTCATCATTCCTTAAGATGATCGAGCACGCGAGAAAGATCACCGCAGAAATCAAGACGTACGACCAACAGACCTACGAGCTGGCGAGGAATGGTGGCAAGGAAAATGGTGGCAAGGAAAAAATGGTGGCAAGGAAAATAATATTCGACTGAAATTATGATTCGAGAGGTGAAGGAAGAAACGACGAGTTTTCTCAATAGCCGGAGCAATAATTGCCTTCTTCGGCTTGATATGGTTTCTGCAGGGTGCGGATTTCCTTCCGGGTAGTGCAATGACGGGCTCGCAGTTTTGGGAGATAGCCGGGTTACTCGCAATCATTGTAGGCATTGTCATCGTCACTTACTGCCTCAAGGGCAAGTAATGCAAAAATCGTTAGCGGGGACGAACATTTCACAGACCTACCCAAAGATCCCATAATGATCAAGTGACGTGATTAGCTAGACCTGCTAAGGACTCCGTCCTTCGCAAGACTCGCATCGCAGCCAATGTTGCCCACCGGCTTGGAGTTCCTGTCGGTTCAACCTGAAGCCTGACCACAGTCGCGAGAAAATTGGCCCAGATTGGCTTGTAGGGTGGATCGCCCTCAGGATCGACATCCGGGTGAGTGATGTCGAGCGCCCAGCGGCCATGCGCGGATGATTTGGATATAAGTAGGTCGAGCGCGGGTTTGAGCCGCGGATCATGCGGATCACCCGAATCCGTTACAAGTTCGAGGCCAAGTAGGAAGTCGTAGTAATAATGCCGAGGGAAGTGAATGCGTCGCCACGGATCGTACGCTGCCTCCAGCCCCAAACGCTCCTTGAGGAAAAACTCGACCGCGCGTTCGATCGCGCTCTGCATTTCAGGCGAACGTTGGGAAGCGGGAACCACTTCTAGGGCGGCGAGCGGTTCCCATGAATCGAGTGTGCTATTCGGATCGTCTTCCGGGAAGCAGTTCCAACCTCCGTCGGCGCGCTGATTTGCCAGAAGCCACCGACTACCGCTCTTCACGCGTGCGTCATCGCCGCGTCCAAAGTGCACAGCGGCGCGCACTATGTTTCCTGTTACGCAAACGTGCCCACTGGTCCGTCCAAAACCACCGTCAGGTTTCGTGAATAGCTCGAGAACTCTCTCCAAGGTCGTATGAATGCGTCGATCCTCACTAGGAGCACCCATATCGGCTAGCGCAATGAGTCGATGGTAAGGCGTTCCGTACCGGGGGTCCATGAGTTTCTCGTAACTATCATGGTCTGAGGTTAGGGCTAAGCCGTCCAGGACTCTCGCGATTGAGCCTCGGCACAAAGATTCCTCCCGTGCGGCCATGACTTCCGGTTCGTCATATGCGCGTCCCACGAGGTGGATCAGCGCTTGAGCACGCACACCAGGTTCAGTCGATTCTAAGAGCCATGCCGTTGCGTCTCTCAATCGGTTCGGTTTTGAAACAACGCGAATAGCTTCTTAATCTTTGAGAGGAGATAGGACTACACACGCCGAAAATATGGAGCGAATAGTTCAAATTTGGCGCACCGCGACGCCAAGCTGACGTCGATGAGTTTTGGCAAAAGTTAGGGATGTGATGTCCACTAAGGTATTGAGGGTTAATCCTTCGGATACGGTGTCGGATGTCTGCGTTATGATGAATCAAGAGAAGTCCTCTGGAGCAGTTGTCCTACAGGGTGACCAGCCGATGGGCTTCTTTACTGATCGGGCTTTGCTTCGATTCTTCGTCCCTCTGAACCGTAGGCCTGATGAGGTAAAGATGCGGGAGGTTATGGTTCCGTTCCTCAAGATCAACGCCGATGCTTCGATGAAGGAAGCCGCCAAAACCATTATCGATAATGGAATTACGAGGCTAGGTGTCTTTGATGATGGCAAATTCGTGGGCTACGTTACGTTAGCCGATATTGCGAGAGGTGCTTCAAAGACGACCCTCCTTGACGCATTGCATAGGTATAACGAATCAGAGAGAGAGGCTCTTTGTCCAAATTGCGGCAGGGGGGTACTAGAGAAGGTTAGGAATCGGGAGGGGGAGGTCACAGCATGGCGATGCCCAAACTGCGGGTACGCTCTATGACTTACCGAATGACCCTATCATATACCCTCGAACCATTCCAAGAGCTGCAGGTTGAGTAATCAGCAGATGACCGCCGTTAGTCAAGCGAGAAATGTGAGAGTAGGCGTAATTGGGCTAGGCCTGATGGGCAGCGCCTTTGCATCTAATCTCCTTTCAAGAGGATACAAGGTTCATGTCTACAATAGGACAGAACGAAAAGCCGAGCCGTTAATCGCAAAAGGCGCTGCCTTTCACCCATCCCCTAAGGAGCTTGCTTCCTCCGTAGATATCGTCATGACCTCCCTCACCGACCAAAATGCAATTGACACCGTGGCTCTCGGCGAAGATGGATTTCTTACTTCGATGAAAAAGGACAGTTTGTGGATTGACCTGAGCACTATTGATCCGGTTGCATCGGTGAGGCACGCGGAAGCGGCAAAAAAGGCTGGCGTGGATAGACTCGATGCTCCCGTTGTGGGGAGTAAGGATTTGGCCTCAAAGGGAGACCTCATGGTCTTGGTAGGTGGCAGTGGTGAAGTCTTTCAGAAATACCAGAGCTTTCTGAATGAGCTCGGGAAAACAGTTTTGTATCTTGGCGCGGACGGAAGCGGCCACAAGATGAAACTGGATGTCAATCTCTATTTGGGTCTTATCGGGGAATCACTCTCCGAAGCTCTCGTCTTGTCACAAAAGCAGGGGTTCGATGCGAAAACTTTCGTGGATATAATCAATAAGACTCCCAACAGAAACACCTTCAGCGAAGTTAAGGGCCCAAAGATTGTAGCTGGGAACTTTGATGCTGCCTTCTCGCTTAACAATCTCCTAAAGGATCTTAGGCTTGCTGACGCACAGGCAAACCAAACTGGAGCTACACTTCCGATGTCAAAGGTCGCACTTGTTCAATACTCCAAAGCCGCTGAAAGTGGTGAAGGAGACAAAGATTTCAGCGTCATCGCGTTCGCTCTTGAAAGAGCGAACAAGTTGAAGTAGAGAGATCTCACAGTCACTGTATTTGCGCTAGGCGGCTTCGAAAGTTATCCGACGTATTCTCTCTCGACGTGCTTCAACCGTGGGCTTTGTTGCATTGGGTCATTCACGGTACACAGATCTACCGTCTACTTATCGGACTCAGGGATATTCTCGCACGAATACTTGGCTCTTCGTAAATCGTCCTTGACGGTGTAGGAGAACTCGTAGATCAAATTCTCCAGTGGCAAGTGAATATGTGGGAGGGTACATATCCAGGTACCGTCCCCGCGCTTAACGCATTTCATATCATTCAGGTTCAGTTCTCCTCCGTCCACGTCGCGAACTCCGGCCTCGTATCGAGCTTTGGCATGGAGTCTTGTGAATGCTGCGATAGCATGGTGAACCACCTCTTGTTCAGATATCAATAATGCTCCCCATTGGCTGCCCAAATCTCAGGCTCTCTGAGGAGATTTAACCTTCACCATTTCAGTTAAAGAGATCCGTGAGACTTGGGTCGAGGGCAAAAAGGCGAAGCGCAGGTGTTCGGAGTTTTAGGCGTGGGAAGGAGGAAATGTCATGAAAAGAGTTAGAAGATTAGATGACTGCGTGTGTAAAGTTGTTGTCGATGAAAGCGAGGGGGGAGCAAAGCGAGGAAAAAAGCGGGGGGCGATAAGGCAGGTGAGAGGGTGATAGTGAATAGAACCGGACAGAAGTGTTAGCTAGTTCCATATCAATGCTTCAGCCCGCAAGGAATTCGTGGACCTATTTTCGGGTAGCGCGAAAGCGTAAGATGCCTGCTGACCTAGATTACTTCTTTTTCTCATATCCTAGGCTGTGCATAAGTGTTAACGCGTAGATCTTCGCGAAATTCACAAGGTCGGTTACGTTAACGTTTTCGTCGGCTCCGTGTTCGTTGCTTGTTTTGTGATCTCCCGGCCCAAATCCGCATATTACTGGGACGCCTGCGTTAACTAGGCACGCGCCGTCGGTTGTTCCGTAGCCGGCTGCTAGCTGGGGCTCATAGCCCACTACCTCCAGCGTGGCCTGTTTGGCCGCTGTCAAAACCGGGCTTGCTTCATTGATCTCTGCCGGAGGCGAATAGGCGAACACTTCCACGGAAGCTGAGAATTGCGGGTCTTCCTCCTTGAGCGTGTTAATGACTTCGTTGAATATGCTGACTACTGATTCTTGGTTCATTCCGGGAACTAGTCGCGCATCGACTTCGGCCTCGCATTGTTCTGGGATCACGTTGGTTTTGGTGCCGCCTCTGATCACGGTTCCTGGGGAAATTGTAGGGGGAGGTAGAACCTTGTGGGGTTTGTACTCCAGCTGTGTACTCTGCAACGCGAGGAGGAGCTTACTCATGCTAAGTACTGCGTTGATCCCGTTCTTTGGATTACTTGCGTGGGCGGCTTTGCCGTAGGTCTTCAGTTTGAGCCAGCAGTTACCGCGCGTGGCGTGTCTGATAGCTATGCGGCCGCCGAAAGTTGAACCTTCGGCAACGATTCCCATATCTGCGTTAGCTAGGCCGTGCTTGATCATGTACATGGTTCCGTTGATCGAGTCCACTTCTTCGTCCGCTACCGCGTGGAACACTACTTTGCCGTTCAGGGTCACGTCGGACTCAGCTAATGCTCGTAGGGCGATGGTGATTGCGGCCAGACCTCCTTTCATGTCAGCCGCGCCTCGTCCAAAAATCAGATCGCCCCTTACGACTCCCTCGAATGGATTAACGGTCCAATTGGAAAGTTCTCCCTCACTCACGACGTCAGTATGCCCGTTAAGCAGGAAGCGAGGTTTCTCACTGGCGCCTGCCAGAATCGCCTGCAAATTGACCATGCCTGGCGCAGCTGCGTGCAGAGAAGTCCGCATGCCGATTGATGTTAGCTCCGCTTCGAGAACCTTCGCGACGCCTGTGACATCGCCGGGGGGATTAACGCTCTTCTCTCGAATCAGGTCCTGAAGAAGCCTAATCAAATTAGGTTTCAGTCGTTCGACGGAGTAACGAACTGTATCTTCAACAGACATGGACTTATTGATGGTGAGTGCATGATAATAAGAATGGGTTGTGGACTGTGGAGCAGGGGGACACCAGCTGACCCAACTGCCAGGCTCTGTCAACGAAAATGCAATATGCATATTCGACGAAATAGTCGCAGCTGACGCAATATGAAAATATTGATGCTGGGGATAGGCAAGATAGGAACAGCTCTTCTCAAAGATTATTCCAATTGCGAAGGAGTTTCTGAGGTCGTTGCGGGCGACATAGATGTCGAGCTGGTGAAACGCACATTGGAACGATTGAAGAGCCCGAAGATGAGGCCTGAACGGGTTGACGTCAAGGACACGAAAAAACTCAAGAAGATAATGTCAGAAGGGTTCGATGTCGTTGTCAGCACTCTGCCCAGCGTGCTAAACTACAATGTCATAAAGACCGCCATAGAAGCTGGAGTGAATTATACAGACGTGTTATCCGATCCCTGGGATCTCCATAAGATGGCAAAGAACGCAGGAGTCACAGTGTTGCCATCTATGGGATTGGACCCGGGAATTGACAGGGTGATGGAAGGAACAGGCGCCGCGCAACTCGATAAGGTGAAGGAGATTCACCAGTACTGCGGTGGCTTTCCCCAAAAAAATACCCCGGCGTACAACAACCCCATACGCTACAAGATCTCATGGGATTGGAATGTTACTCTCGACGGCTATCTAGGCTATCCTGACCTATACGGAGGGAAAAGAGGAAAAACAAAGATACTGCGCGGTGGAGAGATTATCGAGGTCGATGTGCTTTCAGGTCTGGGGAATCCTGAAATCATAAGGTTCCCGGAGCCTCTTGGAGAGCTCGAAGCCTTCTTCACGGGTGCACACTGGGACACTATAGAACAACTCGGATTGAAGGATGTTAGAGAAGCTACGGAGAGAACGGTGCGATGGCCAGGACATTGTGAGATATGGAGCAAACTGATTGATCTACATCTCCTTGATCACGAGCCGGTGACAACAAAAGGGCAGAAAGTGGAACCAAGAGACATACTGTTCGAAATCGGAAACAAGTACCTCCAATATGACAAAGGGGAAGGAGACGCGGTTGTTGTCAGAGTAGAGGTGAAAGGTGAGAAGAACAACAAACCGACGAAATATACATACGAGCTAATGGACTTCTACGATCCAATTGCGGATATTACTTCTATGGGTCGGACTACAGCATTCCCATGCTCTATTGCGAGCCAGATGGTTGCACGCGGTGAGATAAACGAGAAGGGAGTCGTTCATCCTGCCAAAATTGGACGAAATCCTTCACTCAGAAAGAAGTTCTTCGACGAGCTGGCGAAAAGGAACATCCACGTAAGCGAATCAATAACCACTATAGTTGCATAGAATCAGCATGGAACAGAGAAATGCCCGACTGGTCCAGATGGTTTGGCGGCTAAATGAATTACCGACCCACCGAGTATACGTGGTGGGGCCGAAGGGATTCTCATGGTTCGGGTGCTGGAACCATTTTGAACCCTCGACTTCCGCCATGCCGTCATGTCTACGGGTTTCTTCGCTCCTGAAGTTCGTCATTCCGTTTCAGGTCCGCAAACCCGTTAAGGTTTGGTCTTCTGGAGCCCTTGGCGGGTACTTTCCCTGTCGTCATCCCTGGCTAGAGTCCGCCACATTCACGCTTCTGCGTGTCTACGGCCCCACGTTTGGTAAGACAGGGTCGGCCCCAAATACCCACAAGAAACGACTTCCTATATGGCTTATGGCTGGTTGCGGGATAACAGGTATAATACCCTACGCTAGGATTCTAGCGGCCAAACTTGTTAAAGATAGGGATCATCGGGAAGACGAATACTGGCAAGACGACGTTCTTCAACGCCGCAACGCTACAAGCTGCCGAAGTCTCCACCTACCCATTCACAACCAAGAAACCGAACCTTGGTCAAGCAAATGTCAAGGCAATTTGCGTGTGCAGAGAACTTGGTGTAAGGGATAATCCGCGCAACTCGACCTGTGTCGACGGCGCCCGTTTCATTCCAGTCCAACTCATCGATCTCCCTGGACTGATCAAGGGTTCGTGGGAGGGTAAGGGATTGGGAACTCAATTTCTAAGCGTCGCCTCGCAGGCCGACGCTCTGATACACATCGCCGATGCGTCGGGAAGTGTTGACGGGGAGGGGAAGATTACGAAACCCGGCATGGGAAACCCGATCGCCGATATCTACGATATCGAGGAGGAGATCGTGCGGTGGTTCGCGAAATCAATCGAGAAGACACTCCGGAAAGCAAAGAAGCCACCGAAAAAAGACTCTGAACTGGAACGCGTGATCGCTCAAGACCTAGCCGGCATGAAGATCACACCCAACCACATCAGCCGAGCCCTCAAGGTTAGTAAATTGGCCTCTAAAGATCTCAGTCGGTGGAAACACGAGGATGTCTGGGAGTTTGCAAAGAGTGTTCGCCAAATTTCTAAGCCCACTTTGATCGTCGCGAATAAGATGGATTTAGCTCCAGGCGAGAAGAATTACGAGAGGATGATAAAGGAATTCGGCCAGGCCTTCGTCATCCCTGCCTCCAGCGACGCGGAACTAGCGCTGAGAAGGGCCGAGCAGGCGGGGTTCGTGGAATACATCCCTGGCGAAGAACTGTTCAAAGTCAAGCAGGCCGAGAAGCTGACACCGGACCAACGGGACGCTCTGACCTACGTTGAGCAGCGAGTGTTCTCGCGCTGGATAAGGACCGGCGTACAATTCGCGTTGAATACAACTGTCTTCAAACTTCTTGGCATGAACGTCGTTTATCCGGTAGAGGACGAAGAGAAGTTAGCGGATAGGAAAGGCAATGTGCTGCCGGACGCGTTTTTGATCCCGTACAACGCCTCCGTAGCGGACTTGGCTGCCGAGATACACACGGATCTCGCCAAAAGTATGATTTACGCCGTCGACGCGCGAACCAAGATTCGCCTTCCAACCGATTACACGTTGAAGGACAGGGATGTTGTGAAGATTGTCGCTGCGACGAAAGGTAAGGCCTCAAGCTAGGACTTTATTACTTTTAGCAAATCGGCCTTAGTCACTATCCCGAGAACATGGCCGCGTCTCAACACGAGAACGGCGGGTTCGTATTGTAATAGCGCGGACACTACGGACACCGGCGTAAGCTCATTGACCGTTGGGAAGGCGTCGTCCATGATCGTCTCAATCTCCCTCTTAGAAACCAGGTCAGGCTTAGGCGACGAGACCAGCTTCTGAAGAAACGTCTTCTCCGTCAGGCTTCCCACGAGACGTTCTCCGTTAAAGACCGGGAGCTGGGAGAACCCCGTCTCTCGCATGAGCCGGACCGCCTTCGAGATTGCTTCATGCGACTGCACACTAACGAGTTTCCCATGGCAGATGTCCTTCGCCTTCGTCTCATTTCTCCGCTCAATGCTTTCCAGAGTATCGAAGATTGCTTTCGTCTTGGAGTATGAAGGGCTAATGTTTCTGTTCTCGATCTTGGCGATCATGGACTGGCTGACGCCCGCGAGGTTAGCAAGTTGTTTCTGGCTCATAGCCAAGAGCCGGCGTCGTCTGCCAATCTCCGTTAACTCCGGTAGCATGGTGTTCCCTGCCTCTAACTCCCTTCTCCGAAGGGTATTCGTATGGGAATACTTTCTTGTCTCAAGCTTATATTATAGGAATATCCGACTTTCCAAAACTTCGGTGCCAGCATTGAGCAAAGCGAAAACCTCAGCCCCGTCAGCTGCCAATGTCGCAGTAACCCTCACTCCGGGCGCGCACTCGTACATGTTCACATCCGAAAGCGTCACGGAGGGGCATCCGGACAAGGTTGCAGATCAAATCTCGGACGCGATTCTAGATGCAATCCTCGAGAAGGATCCTACGTCTAGGGTGGACATTGAAACTCTGATTATGAAAGGCACCATAATCGTAACTGGACAAATTTCCACCAAATCCTACGTGCCAATCAGTCAAATTGTAAGAAACGTCCTGCGAGACATAGGCTTTGACGACGCCAAAGTAGGATTGGATTGGGAGGCATGCGGGGTTCTAGTTTCCATAGAGGAGCAATCGCCCGACATTGCGATGGGAGTGGATAAGGAGGATATCGGGGCGGGCGATCAAGGGATGATGTTCGGTCATGCAACGAACGAAACGCCGGAACTCATGCCGCTGCCAATCGTACTGGCCCATCGCCTAGTGAAGAGGCTAGCCGTGGTTAGGAAGGAGAAAATTCTCTCTTACCTTCGCCCAGACGGCAAATCCCAAGTCACGATCGAATATGTGGATGGAAAGCCGAAACGCGTCGAGGCTGTTGTAATAGCTGCACAACACAGCGAGGACGTATCTCGTGAGCAAATTAGAAGAGACATAATCGAGAATGTTATTAGACCTGTAATTCCTCAGAACATGCTGGACGCTAACACCAAATTCTTCATCAACGAAACCGGGCGCTTCACCATAGGCGGAACACTCGCGGACTCAGGCCTAACTGGCCGTAAGATTATCGTCGACACCTATGGCGGAATCGGAAGCCATGGAGGCGGTTGCTACTCGGGAAAGGATCCGACAAAAGTCGATCGCTCGGGAAGCTATATGGCAAGGTATATCGCGAAGAATATCGTAGCGGCCGGCCTGGCGGACAAGTGCGATATCCAGATCGCGTATGCAATCGGTGTCTCCAAACCAGTCTCCATCATGGTCAACACGTATGGAACAGGAAAGGTGCCGGATGAGAAGATCACGGAGGCCGTAAAGAAGGTCTTCGACATGACGCCGAAAGGAATCATAGAACACCTGAAACTACGAAGGCCAATTTACAGAAAGACCGCAGCCTACGGCCACTTCGGGCGTGACGATCCGGACTTCACTTGGGAACGTACCGACAGGGTAGATGAACTCAGAAGACTAGTCTAGCGACCGATGCTCCAAACATACTATTTCACGACAGGGTCGCAATCTCCACACCCATCGAAAATGCTTCGTCGCGACCAGCACATTGATTAGGCTAAAAATGATTTTCAGATTGCCAAAACTAAGCGGCGATTATGAGTGGGTGCAAAGAGCAAACTGCAGGACCTGGTCCAAGCCGGAAGGGCCGCCGCTCTGGTACTGGCTATCTTCTCGGCCGTGACATACATTGTCTCCTTGGTCCTGGGGCCCGTGCTCTTCTTTACTACGACCGCGGGTTTAGCGGAAGCCGCTCGTCACCTTCATTCGCTTCCGTTCGAAATTTTCATGCTTATCCCACTATTCCTACCCATCGGAGTAAGCCATGGTGCCCTGTTCGCTACTATCATGGTCATCTTCATCTTATGCCTCGGGGCAGCGGCGTTGAGTAACGGCGGATTCATCAAGTCGGTTCGTGAATCTTTCTCCAAACCGATTATCATCGCGAAAACTAATTTTCTCTATATTATGCCGTTAGTGGCCTCTGGGCTACTTTACGCCACAATTCTTATCTCCGATTTTCAGGCAACGCAGGGTGTTCAGACTGGCAGCCTGAACTTCCCGGCTCAAACGAGTCCCTATAACATATTGCTTAACTTGGCCTACGCGCCGATCGACGAAGAGTTCGCCTTTCGTATCACAACCATAGGGGTTCCTCTCGCCCTCTTTCTCCTAGTTGCTTACCGTTCGGATCCGCACCTGGTCGGTGTCAAGAAACGAATCAGTTTCTTCTTCCTGACCCTCTTCAGCCCCGAGCTCGCCAAGTCCCGGTTGGGCCACAAAACCGTCGCCGCGAACGGCCTAATCCATGGAATTAGCGTATTGGAATGGCTCCTCATAGCGGTAAGCTCCGTCGTGTTCGGAGCCGCTCATTACCTAGCCGGTAGCGGCTGGGATATTGGAAAGGTCTCAACCGCAGCATTGGCCGGGTTCGTGTTCGCGATTATGTACGTGAGTTATGGCGCTTACGCCGACATACTGCTACACTGGTACTTTGATTACTACTTCACGATACTCGATATGGCGAGCACCGCATACGGCGGTGCGTTCAATGTTTTCGCCACGGTCACGGAAGCCGTTAACCTGGCCGTAGGGCCAATTGTGCTAGTTATCTTCTTGATAGTCACGGCTCTCAGATTGGGCGACTATCTAACTTGGAAAGCCGTAGGAAATGCCCCTGACCGGGCAACGACGGAAGAGACCCGTGTTTACTGATTGGTTCAGAGCTTCGCTGATGCCTAGCCAGATAGTTTCCCGGACATCGTCTACCCAATTAGGCTACACTTCCAACTGTCCCGTATCGAAAAGTATCACACACCAATACTCCATTCGACAATCTTATACGCTGAAGAATCTTCATGCATATCGATGGGGCTTGCATCACCACCAAGTTCGGTAAACTCGGCAGCACGAAACTTCACACTTCTTCAAACGAGGACATGATTCATGATGAGTTCAGAAAAGAGTCAGCCGGGACGGAAGCTCGTTCCGCGGCTCACGGAAAAACGGTGGGACCATCATCTTGAAAGGACGCTCTTCGACGAGTGGCAGAGAGACGGCGTGTTCGTTTTCGCGCCCGGAGGAAGACGCAAGCCATTCATCATTGACACGCCACCGCCGTATACGTCTGGAACGTGGCACATAGGGGCCGTAGCCTCATACTCGCAGATCGATATGATTGCCCGATCGCGGCGAATGTTCGGAGACCATGTCCTGTTTCCGATTGGATTCGACCGGAACGGCATCAACGTGGAAATTTACGTAGAGAAGAACTCCAACGTGAAGATGAGAGACACGCCTAGAGAGCAGTTTATCGAACTATGCTCCAGCGCGCTCGACAAGCTTGAGGCTCAGATGACGGAGATCATGATGACCGTCGGCCTAAGCGGAGATTACGATCACAGGTACCACACAGATCAGGAATCATATCGAAAGTTCACTCAGGCAACGTTTATTGAACTCTGGAAAAGGGGACTAGTATACGAGACGACTCGCCCAAACAATTACTGCCACGACTGCGGGACCACAATAGCGGACGCAGAAGTCGAATACGAAGACCTACCGTCCAGCCTCTCCTACATCAAGTTCAAGATAAGAGAAACCAACGAAAACATAGTTATTGCAACTACCCGCCCGGAATTAATCTGCGCTTGCCAGCTCGTAATCGTAAACCAGACCGACGAAAGATACAAGAAACTTCACGGATTGCATGCCGTCTTACCCATTTACGGAAGAGAGGTCCCGATCAAACCACACCCGAGCGCCAAGCCGGAGTTCGGCACTGGAGCGGTCATGATTTGCAGCTACGGCGACTATACGGATGTTCTTCTTTTCAGGGAACTGGACCTCACTGAGATCTTAGCCGTAGGCGCCGATGGAAGATTGACCAGTTCGGCCGGCCAGTACCAGGGATTGACAACTCGGGAAGGACGCGCTCGAATTCTGCAAGACCTCGTGGCTCAAGGGCTTCTGGAGAAGACTGAGAAGATCCGCCACCGGACCCCGATATGCTCGCGCAGCAACACACCTATCGAAATCATACCAATGAAGGAGTACTACCTTAAACAGATAGACTTCGTCCCGAACCTCAGAAAACTTGCTAATCGCATAGCATTTCACCCCGATTCAAGCAGACAGATCATACTCAACTGGCTGGACTCGATCTCCATTGACTGGCCTATATCCAGACGGCGAGTATACTCGACGGAAATACCTGTATGGTACTGCAAGAAATGCGGCACGCCACTCCTCCCACCGCCAGGCAAGTACTACAAGCCTTGGAGAGATCCACCGCCAGCGGGCGAATGTAGGATATGCGGCTCCAAAGAGTTCGAAGGCGAAACGCGAACATTCGATACTTGGGTCGACTCCAGTGTCTCGGCGCTCTTTATCTCGAGATACCAGAAGGACATGAAGTTCTTCAAACTGGCTTATCCGGTGAGCATAAGGCCGCAAGGAAAGGACATCGTAAGAACATGGTTACATTATTCGATTCTACGATGCTACCAACTGACCGGGCGTGCACCCTTCTCTGATGTTTGGATCAACGGGCTTGGAATGGATGAACAAGGGCAAGCGATGCACAAGAGCAAAGGCAACGTAGTAGAACCTGAGCCTTTACTTGAAAAGTACGGCGCCGATGCGTTCAGGTTCTGGAACGCTTCCGAAGCCACACTCGGCTCGGACTTCCGCTGCTCGGAAATGCGAATCGCGGGTGCGCATAAATTTGTAACGAAACTTTGGAACCTCTCCCGGTTCATATCCTCCTTTCCGGAACCAAAAAATGCCAAACTCCAGCCCGCTGACAAGTGGATTCTATCAGAACTCTCCATGTTGATTCAGCAGTCGCTCGAGGGCTACCGTCAATTCAACTTCTTCGTGCCAGCGACCGCGATCAGAGACTTCGTATGGGAAACGTTCGCCTCCCACTACTTGGAAATGGTCAAGGCTCGCGCGTACGGCGACGGCATCTCAGCTAGCCAACAAAAGGCCGCGTGGTATACGCTCCATAAGGTTCTCAAGAACCTCCTACTCCTTCTGGCTCCAATAACCCCATTCATGCCGGACTATGTTTGGCAGCAGTTGTACTCCAAAAGGAACATTCATTCGGAACATTTTCCGAAGCCACTCTGGCCGAAAGCATACAGGCGTTACACAGCGCAACTTCTCGCATTTAGCAGGGAAGTATGGAAGGTAAAGAAGGAAAGAAACCTAGCCCTCCGAGAACCCATAGAGATCCCAGTCCCCAGAGCACTCGCTCTCTTCAAGGACGATTTAACCAGGATGCACTCCTTACAGGCTTAAGCACAGTGACATTGCAAGAGTTTAATTAATTCGAATAATCGTTCTACGGTTCAGATTTCGATGAAGATATCCGAACTAAAACCTGGTATGAGGCGCGTGGACATCTCCGCGAAGATACAGGAGATCTCGCCGGCGAGGGAAGTAACGACAAGAAGGGGAGAACAATCTCGAGTCGCAACCGCGGTCGTCTCCGACGATTCCGGCACCGTCAAATTGAACCTATGGAACGAACAAATCGACCAAGTCAAAGCTAACGACACAATCACGATCGAAAACGGTTACGTGGACAGCTTCCGCGGCGAAACCCAACTGAACGTGGGCAGATACGGAAAGCTAACCGTTCAGCCATAATCAAGCCCCAGCCCTTTCGGTCAAGGCCAAAATGAGTACAGACGACAGATTCGAAGAAATCAAACGTCTGCTCGATTCGACCATAGACGAATTCCAAACCCTCTTCGAATCTGCGGGAGGGTTCGAGGATTCAAGAGTGGGGAACGGATGGACGCCCGAGAAGATATCCCCCGAGGTTTACTGTCTGCCGCCGAAACCTCTCCCGGAGCTCCTCAAGATCGCCGACTCCCGGAAGCGATCATTATTCAAACACCGGTTCCTTTCTTTTATCAAGCCGAAAGATCAGGACGTTCGCACCTCGGACCGGCCGAAACTGAGACTTACCCCGTTTTGGAGAGTCAGAGGCTACCACGAATGCTTCTACTTCCGGGGAAACGACTACAAAATTGATCTCGCGCAAGATGTCATAGCCGTCGAAGTCGAAGGGAAGATTAGGGACGTTGTGGGAGCAGAACCAGGCGACGGGCAAGGCATCACGCATCTTGCAAAGCGCTTCCTCGGAAGGAAAGGTACGACAGGAATCAAATCCTTCAGGCTAAGTGAGGTGACAGAGCTCGCTTACATGTATGACGAGGGAGCAATATTTGTGAACGCCCAAGGAAGAGAGGACCTTGAAGCTGAAGCATTCTTTGATCGCTCCCTGCCGCTCAGAAAGACTACAATCGAGGAGCTCACCACGACCTATCCAGGCTTGGAGATTGCTGCAAGCCCCATAACAAGGGAGGACTTGGTTCGTAAGCTTCATGCCCTTATCGTTAAGCCGCCGACTACTTTTTCAAAAATTCTCAGCAACCGCTTTCAAATAAGCGAGCTGGCTCAGTACCTGATGCCGATTTACGTGTTCGCGTTCGAGTCGCATGGCCAACGGAAGAACATCTCGGTGCACGGCTATACTGGCGGCGTCTTTCAGGCCTAGCGAAGAACTCGATACCGCGGCGACTTTACAATCTTTCGAATGCGGAAGTAGATTCTCCTCCCATAGCGCGAAATCGACCAACGCGCAACTAGCAACACCGTAATTGCCGAGGCGAGCAGACCTATGAATAGGTAAGGTTGCGCGGTCACATCGTACGTTGCCTTGCCCGAATTTCCATAGGTGTCTTTTGCTGAGACTTTCAGGGTCCAGGTTCCTGTACGAGCCAGGTCGAATAGAGTGCTGGAGTAGGAAGAACGCCACTCATCAATAGTGGGATCATAAGTGGACGGGAGCTGAGAAATGTAAGATCCGGCGATCACGACGACGGTTACGGTGCCCGAAGTGAGAGGCGATCCATCGGGGTACGTTACTTTTGACATGATGCTAACTTGACCGAACGGTATCTGAATATTAGTCCCGTTCAGCTGACTAGTTACCGTAAGGCTCGCATTTGTGACAGAAAAGAAGGTGGAGTAAGTGTCCATCGCGCCACCCTTGTTACCATAGCCGTCATCGAATGAATTTGCTGGGATCTCAAAACGGTACTTCGCGCTGGGAGTAGCATTCGCTAGGATCTTGCTTTCAGCCAGCCAAACGCCATTAGCGGAATCCACGAGTGTGAGATTGGCAAAGGCAGCCGTCGCCTGATTTTGAAGTAGCACCACTGGTTGGAGGTTAGGTGCTGAACTGATAACAGGGCTTCCGTCCGGGTATTGAAAAACTACCGCCATTGCCGCGTTTTGGGTTCGTTGGTATGTGGAGTTCGGCTCCTGATCTATTTTGAGGGATAACAACGCTTGGGTAACCGTAAACTTAGCCTGTGAAACATAGTCTTGTTGAGCGTTGTCGAAGACTCCTTCGCCGTCGATGAAGACCGTGAAAATATCTGTAATCGCGTCCTTGGGTATTCTCCAAGACTGGTTGAAGTTTCCCAGAGGTGTAGACGCTAACGTCGACTGCTGAAGTATCTTCCCCGCAGGGTCTCGAACGGTTAGCCTAAGCCCGGTACTTGGGAAGATGCCGCCACCAAGGATCTTCACGGTCTGAGTGCGTTCGTAGACCGGCTGAGCCGTTCCCCACACCCCGAAGTGGGCTATCGCTAGGGCGTTATCAGACGAAGAGGAGGTCGAAAGGCTCACGAGGTATGTGCCCAGCGTCGCGTTTGGAGTCAATGGATAAGAGATGTCAGGCGGCACTAAGCCTCCCGAGACCGGGACAAAGCTTGTGTTAGTGTACTGTGTTCGGTTCTCAGCGGGACTCCTCACCCAAACATAGTACTTCTGTCCTCCTGACAGACCCGAACCCGACAGAGTGACTTGTTGATCACGAATGGTGTAAATCGGCATGTCGGTGCTTAGCTTTGGGACCGCCCTTGCTGGAACAGGAGCCGAGAGCAGTATGATAGCGAATATAATCAGGGCGAAGATAGTCTTGCCGCGAGTCAACTGCTCCATCACCTCGCACCATATTGCCGCTTCGTGAAGTTGATTGGCGCCGGGAGAGGGATTCGAACCCCCGAGGCCCATAAGGGCCACAGGCTTACGTTGAATTCAGCACTCAAGGCCTGCGCCTCTGGACCATAATCATATGTTAATCCACTCGGCCATCCCGGCTGAATTATCCCTGAAGCCGATTCCTATTTAAGTTCCCTTTGGGTTCGCGCACGCGAAAAGCCGAAGAGGCTGTTGATGTGCAAACGCCAGGCTACAAGTTTCTTCCACACACAACCGACGCGTACATCGAAGCAGTTGGCGCCACGTTTGAAGAAGCGCTGGGGAACGCCGGCTTGGCCCTATTCGATACAATGTGCGACTTAAAGTCCATAATTCGCGTAGACCGGGACGTTATACACGTTCAGGACGGTGACGACGTAGAACTCCTATATGATTGGCTCGAGTCTCTCCTGCTGAAATTTGAATTAGAACAGAAAGTGTACAACAAGTTTGAGGTTTCCGTGACTAAAGAACCCGAAGGCCCAAAGCTCACAGCTCATGCCTACGGAGAGTTGTTCGATCGGAAAAGACATGGGGCAAAGGTGGAGGTAAAGGCGGTGACGTATCACAAAATGGAGGTCTCTCGTCAAGGTGGATTGGTAGTGGTAAGGTTCATACTCGACCTTTGAGCGCTTTGAAATCAGGTATCAACGTCAGCTCAGACGGATCGACGCCGTTGAGCATGGCGAGGTAAAACGAGACGAAGTCGCCGAAAGTGATTGCGCTAAACAGCCATCCGAACCTCTCATCGCCTATTCCACTGAAGAACAATGGAGGCGCGTAACCAAATCGTGAAATAGTCTCGGAGAGCTTGTTCACCTCTAACCGTTCGTTCTCTTCTTGGTTGAGGTCGCGCAGGATTATTGGTTGAGGGTTACTGAGGCTCTTCAGAGCATTCAGACCTTCGATGTCGTTATGAAATGCCTCCGGAAGCGAGTAGAAAAAGGCAGGCTCCTTGCTGTTTTCGTTCAGCTCATTCTTGAACCGACGTAGTACACTTACGTTTTCTTCACTACCCACTAATAACGGAAGATGGCCGTAGAGGGACGAGGCAGCTTGTTTCGCCGGATTCCGTTTCAGTGGGACAGAACCCCCGACACTATCAACTAATGCTCGAGTCGATGTTGAGGCAGACTCAAGCAGCTTCCCCTTGGTAGCGAGTATCTTAGCCTCTTCTAGCACGTGCACCAGCGCCGCGACGAGTTCGGGAAGCGCGACCCGAGGAGGCATGCTTGACGTAACATTAACGTAAGGTATGCCGTTACTCCGCGCCATCCCAAGTAACTTACCGCCGGACGTGATTGCAGCCAAGTTTGCATTCCTTCCCTTCGCTTGATCACACAACCCGAGTGTTTCCCGGGTGTCGCCCGAATAACTGATTGCGACGAAGAGCGTACCTGTGTCAACGAACTTTGGTATCTGCAAAGATCTGCAGACCGTCACCGGAACTTGAACCGTATCGCGACAGTAGTCGGCGAGGATGTCGCCCACTATGGCCGACCCGCCCAACCCCGCAAAGACGATGGCCTTCGGCGGATCAATATTGATGCGGCAAGTGAATTTCGCATCGGCCGGAAGAACGAGACGCTCTGGGGTCTTCTCTAGAGCCGACAACATGTCGGATTTGTCAATCTTCCGAATCCCCGTGGAATCATCTAGGAGCAAGGCTACCAGTCCCCCAAAGGCGATTGGAAGCAATAAAATTCATCTTTTCGGTCTGCATGTGATGTTTGCAGTTGTTGTTCCTTTGCAGAACGAATTAGGCGACACCAGAGGGTTATCGATCGCAATACCTGCCTCATTGGCGTCGGACACGCCGCATCTCCGGGAAAAGACGGCTAAGCTGGGGGCTATTGCACGTGCCGCCTCCATGTTCGGTGTGAATCAGATCATCTTATACCCAGACCAAGGCCACGATCAAACAGCTGACTTGGAGTTCTGCGCTGAAATACTTCGATACCTCGAAACTCCACAGTATCTAAGAAAGAGGATGTTCAAACTAAGCCCAGTGTTCAGGTTCACGGGTATACTGCCGCCCCTGCAGACCCCGCATCATAACGTTTCACGAACTGTAGCAAGGGTGAGAGTAGGCGATCTAAGAGAAGGACTCGTGATCTCACGAACCGGCCACGATCTACTCGCGGACATTGGTCTTGAGAAGCCCATATCGGTCCCCGGGAACTACGGAACGGGCGAAAGGGTCACTATTCGGATAGTTACCGTCGGCCGCGATTTGCGCGGCGAAATCGTTGAACGACCCGAGCCAAGGATATTCGGGGTGGATACGCGTCCAACATATTGGGGGTACCGGGTACATAGGGCGAAGTCGCTTGGGGCCATTCTTAAGGAGCAGTGGGATTTGAAGATCGGCACGTCACGCTACGGCACCCCAATTCAAGAAGTTCTGACCCAGCTCTCCAAAGCACTCAAGATCAGTCGGTCGACGTTTATCGCCTTCGGATCGCCGAGGATGGGGTTGAAGGAGATACTGGCGGCAGAGAACCTTGCTCCCAACAACGCCTTCCACTATTTCGTGAACATGGTTCCAGACCAACAAATCCTGACGGTGCGGACTGAGGAAGCATTGCTTGTATCTCTAGGCATCTTAAACTTGACAGCGAGGCTCACCGAATGAACGCCAAACCGAACAGTATAGCATACAAGATTGCGCCAGCGGCACAGCTACATGGTACTTCGCACGTGACTGTGTCCACCAGGCTTCCATCCGGCCTGTAAGAAATGAGCACGGCTAGGTGTCCAACCCTTGCGATAACACAGGGCAACATCACATTCTCTCGAACTAGCAAAAGAGGCAGCTCAGAATATCGGGCACACTAATGGCCATGATGAATGCGCTACCACACAGACTTGATAGCGGCTTAACAGTTCATCGGGAGCTAGGATGAATCAGAAGACTAATTGACTTTACCCTCTAGCTCGTGGACCAGCGCTTCGAGAGCCTCAACTCTTTCTTCTAGTTTTGCAAGTGCCTCGTTCACGCTTTTAGCGACTCGCATTCTGTAGTCAAATTCCTCCTCGCTCAAAGCACCACGCAACGGCATTGGGATTGCCAAATTCCACACGTCTCTAATAGCCAATTTCACCCGCCTATAACATTTACCAAAGCTTCTTCGAAGCGTTTTGTATGAGAGTTAGTCATTTGTCTTGACACTCTACGTTGATTCAGCGGCCTAGCTAGGAGTTTTGCTTTTCAAGCAAAATGGGTAGAGTTAGTACAAGCCCAATTGTTGACCCTTGTCTTGTCGTATACCTTCACGATTGACTCAACTTACAAGACGCAGAATGCAGCCACAATCCCATACAGCATCACCGAGAGTTCAACTAGTCTAGTGCCTGAATCCGTCAATCTCGGATTAACGGACCGTTCGTTTACTGCTCTAGCAGTTGTCGTAATTGGCATCTTGACTCTTTTGACGACATATCTTATCGTGAAACCAGGAATCACGCACACAGCACAGCATGCGACGCAGCGATAAGACGATCGACCAGCATAGCGATACGATGGACTTACATACTTCTGCAGCGGAGAGGTACAGCAAGAATTTCGGGGAAGCAAAAAGATGGCAGGCGTAATTAAGAGTGTCATTTTAGCTGTCGTTTGTGGAATCCTAGTTTTTTTCGGAACCACTTTTCTGTTTTTGCTGCTATCCATGCTTATTACTTATTACGATGTTACCATGGCACGACTGGTGAAAGCGAGTTGTGAAACTAATGGTACCGCCACCGTCGCCGGTGCCTGTTTTTATCCCCCAACGGGAACGATCATGCTGATTTGTTTTGTAATCGCGATAATTGTAGCGTTAAGCATTTTTGTAACAATCAGGCGCCATCAAGGTAAGCCACCGGGCCACCACTTCATGGATGAGTTGAAGCATGAAATGGAGGGAGTAAAGCGCGAGGCGGAACCAAAGAAGCAAGCGTAATCACTTCTGGTTTTCAGTCATTGAACGTTAACCGCTCTAATTCTGCTTCCGAATCGCTGTAACCGAACCTGAATCAGCGGTGCGACTGCGAGAGTTACGTGTTTAAATCGGGGCCTATTGAGGAAAACTCTCATGCGACTTGGAATCCATCATCGCATATTTACTAGTCTTGACTGTCGTGGAAAGCTTTGCTTTGTTCCCTGTCTCGAGCCAAGCGAGTCCAACCTACTCGTTCTCGCTTAATGGGGCGTCGGCCGTCTCATTTTGGTCATGGGGAGTTATGTTCAATGCAACGCAAGGGCACAGAGCTGCGCCGAAAGTGTAGGAGACGATTCTGGGGCATCCTGGTAACGACCACGAATTTGCCGCGGAAGTGTGCACGGTCAGAAATGATGTCCTACATGGTGGGGAGGGTAGGCGGACAGAATCGCGGCCACATGAAAGGAGTGGTTCACTTACTAGCCGGCTTTTTCTGAAATCTTCCATGGAGACGTTCGAGGGCTGTGTAATTGATGAACGGACCCGTACGAACCCATTCGTTGCTTACGATTATGACGCCGCCTTCGTCGCCCTGGAACCATACGTCGGTAAGCCCTATCTTCACTACTTGACCTTTCATTCCTGGACGCACTTCAACAACATCGCCAAGCCGCACTAAATCATCAATGAGAAGGAGAAGGCCCGCGCCTATGTTTCCTAGAGTATGCTCGGACATTACCGTAATCACGACGCCAATGATACCGAACACCGTTAATGCTTCCAGCTCATTGACTATCCCTAAGACGTGAGCGACGCCTGCGACTACAACTATGATCCAAGGTAACCTCAACCATGCTCTGGCAGTACGAACTCGATCTTTCGCAACCCCCTCTATCTTCGCGCCGCCAGCAACCAATCGCGCGGTAAGACGATCACCGACTATTCCACCGACAATTATAGCGGCAATTTCAGTGAGTGAGACTAGTGAAAGCAACATGTCTGCTCAATGAGCCTTCAGAGAATGAGGAATAATAAAGAACGCGAAATTCTAACCGTTGCTTCCGCACTTGTGCGCGCAAGAAGACATGCGCGACGAGTAGTTCGTGCTCAAGATATTGTTTCTGCTCGTTGTCTTCGCCGATCTCTCGGACGTCACTATGTTGGCATACTTCGAGTGTCGAAGTTCCGCCATATGCCTGCAACTTACGTATACCAGCGTTGGTCGACCGATTCTTTGCATTCAGAGCAGACGAGTTCTTGATCGGAGCGGCTCAATAGCCACAGTTGCAAGAAATCATCCAGAGTCAACAAACGCCGAGTTTCCTCTTCGTCTTGTCGCCCTGTGAGCATATCGCACGTCAGCTAAATGCCAAACCGTATTGCTACGCATTTATTTCAGAAGTCTACATCGTCTTGCGTTGCCCTACACAAAGATACATTGTCACGAAGTCATCACATTGTCAAGAATTGCGATAAATTGAACCGAATACGCGCGGTCCTGTTTATGGAACTACAGGCTTTCGCATCGTCCGTATCACTCGTGCGGCCTACGGTTCACTCCAACATTGAACGTCGACTGAACTTTGGGTTCATAATGAACCGCTTGTAACTCCGGCTCCCTCTCTATTTATCGCCGGTTACCAGCTATCATTTACTCACGGCCTGTGGGATAGACGTTCGCGTGCAGACTTCACTGAAGAAGGGTAGCTGAGATTTCGATCGTTACCCTTATCCTCGCATGAGGACCTCGTTGAACCGAGGCGCTAATTTGCGATGAGCTCACGAGAGGAACCCAGGTCGACTTCGCTTGGTGTCGCAGAGAAAGTCCGCGACTTCTACGATCGTTACCCTTATCCTCGACCGATCGAGAGCCTTGAAAAGTATCGACGGCTCTGGGAGGACCGACAGAGACGACGCGCAGATTATCATCTGTTTTGGCCTGCCAGATCCTATCGGGAGGACCGCTCTATCCTCATTGCAGGTTGCGGGACCTCTCAGGCGGCTAGGCATGCCTTGCGTTGGCCTGAAGCTAATGTAATCGGCATTGACTTCAGCGCTACGAGTGTACGCTGTACGGAGCAGCTCAAGCGAAAATACCACCTGAGCAATCTCCAGGTTCACCATCTTCCCATCGAACGAGTGAACGAGCTGGAGACGAGCTTCGATCAGATTGTGTGCACCGGCGTTCTTCATCATCTTGCTGACCCAGATGCGGGGCTCAGAGCATTGCGCGATGTGCTCACACCAGATGGAGCGATGCATCTCATGGTGTACGCGCCTTACGGACGGGCCGGTATCTATTTGTTACAAGAGTTCTGCAGGCGCATCGGCATCCGAGCGACCGATGAAGAGATCAAGAATCTCGTGGCTGCGCTCAACGGGTTGCCTCCCGGACATCCCTTGGAAAACCTGTTGCACGAAGCGCCGGACTTTCGGGAAGAGGCGGCGGTAGCCGATGCTCTTCTTCATCCCCAGGACCGCGCGTATTCGGTTCCGCAATTGTTCGATTTTGTTGAAAGAGGCGGATTGAAATTCGGTAGGTGGCTTAGACAAGCACCCTACAGCCCTCACTGCGGGGTCATCGCCAAGATTCCGCAGGCTTACCGGATCGCACACCTTCCGTTAGCAGAACAATACGCCGCTATCGAACTTTTTCGTGGCACGATGATTAGCCATAGCGCGATCCTTTACAGAAACGATAGCTCGAACCGTCTGCAGTCAGTCAGTTTTGGGGACGACGCGTGGCTTGGCTATGTGCCCATTCGGATGTCGGACACGATCCGTGTTCAAGAGCGACTGCCGCAAGGGGCGGCGGCTGTTCTGATCAATCAGAATCACACCTACAGGGATTTGATCATGGCCATTGACTCAACAGAGAAACTTTTGTTTGACGCTATTGACGGGAAGAACAGTATCGGCGACATAGTGCAACGAACGTTGCCACCCGCACAAAAGGAATCATGTCTCGCTATGGCACGTGTCTTCTTCGAACGACTCTGGTGGTATGATCAGGTAGTGTTTCAAACAGTCATGTAAGCTAGGCATGCTATTTTTCGTCGTGTCATGTTCGGTGCTTACCCTTCGTTGACTTTCGGTGAGGGAGGGGTCGCGCTGGCCAGCACATTTCTTCGTCCGGATGATTGTGCTCGTCTCCCGTGGCACTTCTTGACCTTGTGGCCGCTACCGCAGGGGCAGAGTTCGTTTCGTCCGAGTTTCGCCACCGCGGTCAGGAGGGAAGTGTCTTCCGCCGCCAGAATCCGCATCGCTTCGGCTGCGGGGCGGCCGTCGCGAATTAGCGTAGCGATTATCTTCATGGCGTGGTCTGCGTGGTTGAAGAATGCCTTGTACCCCGCGCAGAGGTAGTTCAGACCAGGTTCGCCTTCGGGTGTGAGGATGAATCTATTCTTGGGGCATTCTCCGTTACAGGCAAACCTTACTTCGCATTCCCTGCAGTAGCGAGGTAACGTGTCAAGCTTATCCTGACCGAACTTCCATTGCTGAGGCGAAGCAACTAACTCGGCCATATGCTGTTCCTTAATGTTCCCCACGAGGTACTTGGGTTCGACGAAATGATCGCAGGAATACAGATCCCCATTATGCTCCAACGCCAAGCCACGGCCGCAAGTCTTGTCAAAAACGCACATACCTGATGAGGCTAAACCCATCCAATTGCGTACCGCGGCTTCGAATGTCTGGACGAATATCCGACCGACGTCATTGTGCACCCATTCATCAAAAATCGTGATTAGAAACTGGCCGAACTGCTCCGCGCCAACCGATCGCTCAGAGACCTTTGTGCCTTCTTGGTATAATGTTAGGCCATCGGAGTTGATTCGTTCAACTACAGGAATGAATTGAATCCAGGATGTTCCTGCTTCGTCGCGCAGGAAACGATAGACTTCAAGCGGATGATCGCCATTAACACGGTTCACGGTTGTGAGGATATTGTATTCAACCCGATGCTTCTGCAGCAGACGAAGTCCGCGCATCACCTTATCGAAGGTCGGCTTCCCGCTCCTATCAACGCGGAACGCGTCATGCAACTCGCGAGGGCCATCGATGCTTATGCCGACCAAGTAATTGTTCGCCTTAAGAAACTCACACCACTGATCACTTAGCAGCGTACCATTCGTCTGAATCGTGTTCTCGAAGGTCATCCCCGGGCGCCGATACTTCTCCTCGTACTCGATCGCGCGCCGGAAAAAGTCGAGACCCATCAAGGTCGGTTCACCACCCTGCCAGGCAATCGTCACTCGACTGGTACGATGGGATTCAATCAGCTGTCTAATGTAACGTTCGAGCAGTTGATCGTCCATGCGGAACCTGCTGCCCGGATAGAGCTGCTCCTTGTCCAGGTAGAAGCAATAAGCGCAGTCAAGGTTGCAAATCGCACCTGTTGGCTTGGCCAGTATGTGCACGCTGGCTGGACCAGTATGTTTCATTGATTCCGCGCTCAAAATCCCTGCATCTCACTATTCAACGAGATGGATGAAAAGCGTCTCTTCGTTCTCCCAATGCCTGAGTTTTGTTCTATCCGTGGTTTCGTGTGATGCAGCGAAACCCAAGATGTGACATCCCGCTATCGATCATTTGTGGTTGTCGTGCTGCGGGTCTGTATCGTAAGCAGTAATTTGGAGCACACAAATGGGAACCTCCTTTGACCACTTTACGAGGTATTCTAAATTGTGGTTGACCTGGGTCGTAGCTTGCGTCTGGCTTTATTATGCGAGGATTCACGGTGGGCGTGCAACATGACTTGAATTTCTCAGCTCGTTCATCAAGATGGGGGACGTACCAATCGCATGTCCATTCCCATACGTTTCCCGCCATATCATACAGACCGTAACCGTTCGGTTCAAATGAACCTACGGGTGACGTGCCTTCATACTTGTCTATGAGCAGATTCTGATAGGGGAACTCACCTTGCCAAGTATTTGCCTTAGGCTTCGTAGTCTGCAAATCTTCATTGCCCCATGTGAATTTCGCGCCATTTAATCCGCCGCGGGCAGCAAATTCCCACTCGGCTTCGGTGGGCAGATCTTTACCCGCCCATTTTGCGTAAGCCTCTGCCTCTTCATACGCGACATGAACAACTGGGTGATTTTCTATTCCTTTGGTTGAACTCTGAGCACCTAGTGGGTGACGCCAATTTGCCCCAGGCGTCCACGACCACCAGTTCGCATAATTCTTTAGATCAACGGGGCCGCTTGACTTTCGAAACACCATCGAGCCAGGCACAAGATTTTCAGGGGGGGCACCTGGAAACTCCTTTGGATTAAGTGGCCTCTCTGCGACCGTGACGTATCCGGTTTCATTTACGAATCTTTGAAACTCCTCGTTTGTAACTTCGTACTTATCCATCCAGAAGCTATCGACGGTGACCTCGTGAACGGGGCGCTCTTCAGGATAAAAGTCGTTAGAACCCATAAGGAACGCTCCTCCCGTAATCCAAACCATGTTCAACTTGGCAGGCTTGTGAAATGAAGACGTCAATTAGACCCTCTCTGTATTTTCAACGCTCAAACACATCAACAGCATAAAACATCTAGCGTTTTGTGCTAGCTGAAAATGGATTATTTGACGAAAACATAAGAAGAAAATTCGGGAACGCGCCTAGGTGTAGGCGCGTCTTTTCCTTTCACTTTGCCGCTAACGAACTTTACTTGACGCCGCCACCGGAAGCAGACGCGAGGAGGTCATGCTTTTCTTTTGCTCTTTTGAGAGCGTCGCCGATGCTGAAGCTAGCGGGACTTTGACGTGGTGGGAAATCTTCGAACGTTTTGAGAAACATTCCCACTAAGGCTTGGGCAGCTACCAGAAGGAAGGCACGATCACAGAACCATTTGTTGTAGAAGAAGTTCGCGTCCTCATCGTCCATCTCAAACGGATTGCTGCGAAGGTTGGTGATAAGCGGTACGCGTAAGCTGACAAGGGGTTCCGCCCAGACGTGGAAACCGTGTGCACGTTGTACCAGGAAATCGATTTTCCAGTTTCCGTAGCGTAACGCCATGAGGTCACCGTCATCGCTCCAGTAGAGGAAACCTGGTCGTGGATTCTTCTTCACTTCGCCTTTGAAGAATGGTATGAGGTTGAAGCCATCTAGGTGAACTTTGAATGTCTTATTTCCTGACTTGTAACCCTGTTTCACTTTGTCAACAATGTTGGGCTCACCGGCTGCAGCTACAAGCGTGGGCAGCATGTCGATGTGTGCGAAGACGTCGTTATAGACGGTACCAGGTTTGATGACACCAGGCCAGCGGATGAAGCATGGCACACGCCAGCCTCCTTCCCAGTTAGTATCCTTCTCGCCGCGGAACGGGGTGACACCTCCGTCAGGCCAGGACATTTCTTCGGCTCCGTTGTCGGTGGAATACATGACGATAGTATTGTCCGCGATGCCTAGCTGATCGATCTTGGCAAGCAGCTGTCCAACCATGCCGTCGTGTTCAACCATACCGTCCGCCTCGACGCCAAGACTTTCCATCCCAACACCCGTTTTACCAACCGACTCTGGCTTCAGGTGGGTGAATATGTGCATGCGCGTTGAGTTGAACCAACAGAAGAATGGTTTACCTGCCTTCGCATTTTTCTCAATGAATTGCATTGCGCCGTTGAGGAATTCTTCGTCAACGGTTTCCATGCGCTTCATAGTCAGTGGGCCGGTGTTCTCAATCTTCTGTGCGCCAACCTTGCCCCACTGTGGGTCGACAGTGTTATCATCCACGTTGGTAGACCAGCTATGCAGAACCCCTCGTGGACCGAACCTTTTCTTGAACTCAGGATCCTTCGGGTAATCAGGACATTCTGGTTCCTGTTCGGCGTTCAGGTGGTAGAGGTTACCGAAAAATTCGTCGAATCCATGGACCGTCGGCAGAAACTCGTTGCGATCGCCCAGGTGGTTCTTGCCGAACTGGCCGCAAGCGTAGCCTTGAGGCTTCAACATATCGGCTATCGTTGGATCTTCGGGTTGAAGACCTAGAGGGGCACCGGGCAGGCCGACCTTGGTGAGGCCTGTGCGGATGGGTGATTGGCCTGTGATGAAGGAGGCGCGGCCGGCGGTGCAGCTCTGCTGCCCGTACCAGTCGGTGAACATCGCGCCTTCATGCGCGAGGCGGTCGATGTTAGGTGTACGGTATCCCATGAGTCCATGGTTGTACGCACTAATGTTGAACCAGCCGATATCGTCTCCCCAGATTATCAATATATTCGGTTTCTTATCAGGCAAAATACATCAAGTACCAGAAACTAGGTTCCCCGCATAAGAAACCATGTATTCATCTTACGACAAAACCATACATTGTAAGGAAATCCGGAAAGTTGAAAACGATGTGTTAAGAACAGTCTTTGGCGCAGTAAGTGAGCAGAGTCAGCAGGGTTGGATCGGAGATGGCGCCTCGTGCCAAGACTGAATCTCAGTCCTTCAGAGTTGACGGGAGAGTTCTGGATAGTCTAAAGGATGAAGCGAAGCGTGATAACGTCACTCTTAGTTCACTTGTTAACCAAGTCCTAACTCAGTATGTGGACTATGGCCGTTTCGCGAATCGGATGAATGCGCTTTCGTTGGCCCGAAAAACGTTCGCCTCGATCCTGAACGCTGCACCCGAGGATGACCTTGTGAGGATAGCGGAGATCGAGGGAAGAAGTTCCCCTATTGCTTTCATAACCTCCATGAATGGGCATATGAATGTTGAGAACGTTGTCGGCTTCGTCAAGGATCTTTCAGAGCACGCTAACCTCTTTGAGTACAGCGTCATATCCCATAGTCCGCCGACGTTCACCTTAGTCCATGAGTTGGGAGTCAAATGGTCGCTCTTCCTCGCCCACTACTTGGCGGAAGCGTTCAAATCAGCCGGTGCTCAGGTTAAGTTCTCAACGTCCGACCGAGCTGTCACGTTCACCCTCTAGTTTTCAATTACTCGCATCCTCCTTTCGCACTAGCATTGTTTGCGGGTGAGGCACGCACTCAATCACTACTGGAAATTGTGTTGCTTGAACCAAGAGCATTACGCAATTGGTCTATGAGCTCATTTTCTTGTTAACCGGAAAGCATTGAGGGAATGCAGTTTCAACTATGCGGAATAACATTCGTGTTTAGTTGTTTATTTCACGCAAATATCATACGCAATCTCTGGAAGATGTTCTCTCGTGTACGAAACCTATAAGTTGTTGAACGGAGCAGTTGCCGAAGCTCTAGTGAGTTTGGATTCGGATGACTTTCTGGGATTTCCTCTTTTCTCTCCCGCTCTTCACGGTCAGCTTCGGAACGTTCACAATAATTGACCTCGTAGCTGCGTCAACGAACGCGTTTAACGGTGCGTTGCTTTGTCGACGTGCTTCTCATTACCGCAACTATACGGTCGTTGGGATTATCTTGATGGCCTTACTTGGTGGAATCGGAGGCGGAGTATCGCGTGACGTTATTCTGAATAAGATTCCGTCAGCATTCACGAATCCGCTGTACGTTCTTCTCTGCGTAGTTGCTGCGATCATAGCTCTGCAGGTACACTATCATACGGGACAGGAGTTCCGTGAAGGACTGTTCTCGTTCATGACCGCCTTCTCATTGCCTTGGTACGCTGTCGTCGGTTGTGACGCTGCTTTGAGAGCGGGATTGCCCGCCTTAGCCGCGATCGTTATCGGAGTTATCGGACCCACCGCTGGACGCTATTTCATCGACATAACCTCGGGTGTCACACCTAAGCACTTTGTGAAAGGAGAATGGTTTGTGGGTACAGCTGTCCTAACGAGCGCTGTTTACATTGTTTGTTACTGGTCTGGGCTCTCCATTATCCCAGCGACTCTGATCTCGTTCGTCGTAGGCTTCACCTTCCGCATGACCGCCCTCTTCAAAGGATGGGAGGAACCTGAGCCACGCGATCAACCAAAATTGCCCGAAGCACCAAGAAAGACATTAGGGACCGCCCTAAAGGAAGAACGGGAAGACGCAGAGAAGAGTAGAGCGGCCGGGAAACAAGAGACGAACGACCATTGAGTGACCCTGGCCCGGCGGCGGTTAAGACGAAAGGGAAGAAATGGGTGCCTTACCTTATTCGCGGCGTCCTGGGCACAATAATTGCAATTACTTTAGTTCAGTACTTTCTTATTCCGCAGAAACTCTCGAATTGGCCCATCTACATGGGAATTTACTTCCTCGCAAACGGTGTGCTGAGCTTCAAAGAGGCAAGATCCGCACCCGCCAAGACAAACAGACCGATCTTGGCAGCATTGGCCAGCATAATTGGCGGAGTCCTGGCCATCATCTCATATGTGTCGTACAGAGTGACGCCCATTTACCTTGGTATATACCCGTACGTATTTGGCGCGATTGTGATTGTCATTGGTCTACTGCAGGCCCATCACGCAGTGCGCATGACCCCCCATCCAATACTGAAACGGGCGCATCGCGTCTTCGGTTTCCTAGAGATATTGCTCGGGATCGTAATGCTCTGGTTTCAGATTGATTGGCAGGCCGATGCTGTTGCATTCGTTTGGGTCGTTCTTGTCGCAATTTACATGTTCTACGTCGCACATAGCATCAGAAATGAATAGTTCACCGATTTCAGCCGCGCTAAACGCATCCCAAGCTAATGGCTTCCGAAGACGGGTAGGCTCTCAGGAGGACCAATAGGGTTTTGGAAACTACCCGCTATCCTGCAACCTCACCTGCAAGAGCGTCTGCACGATATTGGGAAATTCGAAACTCTAAATGGTCAACGATTTCTAGTGGCACGTGCGCAGAAGACGAGTTTTATTCCGCTGTCACTGGTCGAGTGAATTGCAATGATCAGCGGATTTCTTCTGAGAAAAGAGGATGCATTAACGAGATCGTCTGAAGCCTCGCCTTCACACATTTGAGATACGGGAGCATACGCGTTATCTTAATGTGGCTTCTTATTTCTGTCATCTTCCGGAGGATTATCGGACAACTTTCTCACCTATATCACTGATGATGGAGTCCACATATATAGCTTCTGAATAAGCGGCTTATTCTTTGGTCCAAGGCTCGGAGGCTTTGATACTTTTTGAAGTCCAATTTCGTTGTACGTCGAAGACAGGATAGTTATGATACGTACAATATGATTTGTCAAACACACTGTCCGCTTGAAGGGGTGCGAGTGCCCGGGTAATGATTGGGCGGTCGGTTCTGAATCGAAGTCGCGGACTTCCGGTTTAGAGTATTTCAAACCCCAAACGTTAAGTTCCTATTCGGTTTGACTCCAATTGGGAATGGAATTGCCGATTTCGACAGTCGACGAGGCAGAAGAAATCGCAAGGGAATATGTCGCTAAGAAGTTTGGTCCGCATAACCTGCAGACAATCACAACCACGTATTCCCCATCCTACGGGGTATTTACGGTTAGTTTGGGAATTGAGCCCGGGCATAGCAGTGAAGTACCTTCGAGTGGGCATGAAGAAACTCCACATGAAGTAGATGCTAGTGGGCATGAAGGGACCCATCAAAGTGAAGTTCGCTCAGTTCACTCGGTTCATCCCTATGACGTGAGCGTGGATAAGAATGGCTTTGTAGTTTCGTGCACGAGAATCGTTAGGACTACGCGTGAGGCAGAGGCGATCGCAAAGGAGTATGCCGTCAAGAGACACGGGTTGACGCATTTTCTTCCGTACGCTACGACATTTGACGGCAGTTACTACACGGTCTATGGCGGAGGGCTAGTCTTGGAAGAGGGAATAGTCAGATCCGCGCTTAAGATTTACAAGTCGAAGTTCTATGACGTGAAAGTGGATAAGAGCGGCCTAGTCGTCGGGTGGACAACCGAAGGACTGATCGCGCATTACAGCGCAAAACTTCAAAAAATACGCTAACTAAACTCCGCTTTCGTGTAAAGCTCCGGTGCGCGCTTGAGAACCTAAACGCAATGGTGCACGCACCCAGCCTTGATGAAGGGTGAAAATGGTTACGAACTTTAGGGTTTCTCGCCTTTTGTGGATTAGATTCAGCGGGCGAGGCCGTTCCAATATCTGTAGTTCTGTGGGCCAAGAGCCGCTATGGCCTCGGCAGCAAGGGGATTGAGGTTTCCAAGCACATCCATTTTCGCGATTTTCGAGACTTTCAGTAATTTCGGTAACATGATCCCGACATGGATTACGTGATCACGGAGGGCTACGGCGTTTGGATACTCCTCTACAACATATGACCTGCTCTCATCCTTATTGAAGAACCATTGGTACCTCAGCGTCGTCGATTCCTTTTCTTCGACTACATTCAAGAGTTCTTGGGCAAGCCTCTTGAATTCCTCCAGTTCCCCAGGCACAATCGTAAATTCAGTAATCACGTAGACTCGAGAGTCCTCTTGGACTGCCAGCGTCCTTTCTTCTCCGCCGCTATGTCCGTTGAGACAGATATTATTCTTTCTTTCACATAGACTACAGATCCAACCGGTGATCCGGCTCGATTAGCACTCTCCTTACTGGAGATCCATGATTGGAGCAGTCTTCTCCTGCGGTCTAGCATACGAAGTCAACGTTCGCTAAACGTTTAAACTCGGGGTTCGTCATCACGATGGCTTGGAACGAATGAAAGGATTGGCAAATGAAACCAAGCACGTCTTTACGGTCCTGCACGCTAACGATACGCACTCTAACTTTACCGGTGTGGGGCCTTCGAACGACTACACCGATGTAATGTAGTATTGTTTGTTTGCTAAGCGATGTTAAAGATAAATCTCGACTACGCAGTTCCCGCATAGACGTTTAGGTGCGTCAACGAAGTGGTAGACGTTTTTTCGTTACTGTTGACGGTTCTCGGCCTTGTCGTATTCGAAATTATCACCAGCGTTGACAATGCAGTCATCAACGCCGATATGCTCCGGGTCATGTCGCAGCGGGCCAGGCACTATTTTCTAGTTTGGGGCCTATTTATCGCCGTTTTCCTAGTCCGAGGTCTGCTTCCGCTTGTCATAGTATGGACCGCTGACCCGGCCCTCGGACCTATCGGCGCGTTGACCGCAACGTTCAGTCAGGACTCTACGACCTTGAACGCAATCGCGGCCTCGCAACCCCCACTTCTCATCGCTGGCGGCGTGTTTCTCATAATTTTGTTCCTTCACTGGCTGTTCATGGAGGAGAAGAGCTATGGGTTAAAGGGAGAGAGTTTCATTCACCAGCACGGCTTGTGGTTCTATACTGTCGCCTCCGTTGTTCTGGCAATTATCGCATGGTTCGGAATTCACAGGAACCCACTCATGGGGTTCGGCGCAGTGGTTGGCTCGACCGCATATTTCATTACTCATGGTTTCAGAGAAAACGCGGAGGAACACGAAAGAAGGCTCATTCATGAGACTGGTTTAAGCGATCTCAGTAAGCTGCTCTATCTAGAGGTTATTGATGCCACGTTCTCTATCGACGGCGTGCTCGGAGCATTCGCGTTCACCCTCTCAGTCCCCCTAATTATTGTTGGAAACGGGCTAGCGGCCTTCGCGGTTCGCGAGCTAACTGTGCGGAACATCGAAACGGTCAAGAAATACAGGTACCTCAAGAACGGCGCGATGTACTCCATCCTGTGCCTTGGAGCAATCATGGTGGCAGGCAGCTTCGGAGTTCGACTACCAGGATGGCTCTCGCCCGTCATCACTTTTTCAGTAATCGGATTTTTCCTCTGGAAGTCAGTTGCATAGGACTTCGATGTGCGCCCTTCAATCGAGGGTAGAGTCTTTTCTTCTTCGCCAGTTTGTGAGTTGGAACGATTTTTTCCAGGTAGGCTTGAGTTTTCTAATCATTGAGGGAGGAAATAGATAGGGGCCGTATAGGGTGATGTCGAATAGAAGATTATCGCGTACTGACCGTTCTGAGGCGCGGTCCAACTATACACGTATGGCGTGGAGCCAATCGTATTCGCCTGGTTTAGAGCTCCGATAGCGCTGCAGCTACTGGGACTCTGGAGAAGAGAAACCGCAGTCATGGGAACTACGACGTAGTTGATGGGCGGGCCCGTTGTCCAAAGTCGAGCTGATATGGTCAAGCCTGCAGGAGCATTGAACTGGAAATAATCATAGTAGAGGCATGGGTTGTTGTTCGGGCCATAGAGCGTTTGTCCCAGAGTGAAAGAGCCGGTGCTCGCACTGTATCCGGCGCCGTAATGAATGAATCCCATCGATGGATACCAATAATTAGTGTAGGATGAACCGTAATTGATTGTTGTCGTCTGAGTGAAGGTTGGACTAAACGTGTAGCTGGTTTGAACTGTACGTGTGAAACTAAAACTCGTGACGCTGGTTTGAATAGTGCGACTAAAGCTAAAGCTAGTGGCAGCGGTGCGCGTGAAGCTGGCACTGAACGTTGGCCTCGCTGTGGGCTGAGCGATCGTTGGACGAGCTGTAGGCTGATTGATCGACGGCCTCTGAGGAGGGCTGGTCGGTCTAGGTATGTCGCCACCGTTCCCCCCTCCACGAGCACCGGCAACTAATCCGACCTGAATAATCGGCATAACCATTCCACAGACTAGGAGAAGAATAACCCATGCTGTTGTTTTAGATCCGGTCAATCTCATTCTTTCAATACCTGATTTATACCCGCACATACCCAGCGCATATATATGTTCAATCTTTAACTCGAGTACGTTTTAGCAAATTAACCAACCTTCATCCGACACATAGAAAGTCAGCACAAAAGTTCGAGCCTCACACGACTTCCTAACGACCCTGTTCAAACAATAAGAACGGAACTCGAGCCCGTCTAGAAACCATGGTAATTTTCGAAATTACTTGATAACATCGAATACGTGCTTCTACCTGAAAGGAATAATCGAGGTCGTTGTAGCATGCGACGCGATCGGATCCGGACTATTGGCGTTAAGAGCTTAGTTTTCTTCCTACTCGCATGAGCCCTTTGCCGAATTTCCGCTTAGCTGTTCTTGCGTGTCTCTTGACTTTGCGCCTGACTTTCTTGACTTTTGCTTTCCGTTTAGCGTTTCGACCCGCTTTAGACTTGGGCATACACATCCACCCGAGAGTTCCACGCTGACGATAATAAGCGTTTGTTGCTAGAATTCTGTTGTCAGTAGTTGTGAGTGGATGTCGTGCGCTCTGTCTTCGAGAGATCGCTTAGCGAATACTGGCATAACTGGTTTAAAACTCTCAAGCAAGATTACGAAAATGTAAGAAGAAGGAACGAAGCTGAAGATCTTGAAAGCAAATGAACCCAGATTAACGCGCCGTGATCTGAAACTGGCTGTTCTAATCGGAGTTATGGGTTACCTGTTCAATTCGAGGACTTGGCTACTTTTCATGAATGGGCTTAATCCAATCGAGGGCACTATTGTCTACTACGTGATTGTGTACGCTGGCTTGTATGGTCTTGCCAAGCTTGGTCTAAGTATCTTCGGATTTAAGATCTCGACTGCAGATCAGACGTTCGGGCTTCTTATGCTCAACTTTGCATTCCATGTGACTACTAACTGGGCAAGTCCTTGGGTACAATACGTGACGACGGGAAGCCTAGTTGGGATGTCAAATGTTCTTGTGAACAATAGTGAGGACGGCTTAGTGTGGTATGTTGTCTACACTCTTGGAGGCATTACGAATTTATTCTGGGCTAGATTATTGACTTTTACTGTGATTCCGGTTCTTATCTCAGTGGTAGCCTTGTATCTGATTAAGGGGAAACCTGTTCTTGTACCTTAACTGTTCCTGAATTTTCCAGTTATGCTATGGATTCACCCGTGTGTCTGGAAGCTTATAGGATGTACTTCTAGAGGCGAATTCTGAGATTCTCTTAAATCTCCGGGTGAGGCTACTTCTTCATGGGTAGCTCGAATTTGGATCGGTTGAGGCGTAGGATTCTTCTGCTGGGAATATTCTCGCTTCTAGTTGCGTGCCTCCCCAGCGTATCCGCGCAGCCTCCATTCCTCGTTCAGAGCATTAACTACGATTTTCCGTCCTCGGCTACCGTGGGGCAGCAGGTCACCGTCAAGACTCATCTTACAGCAACATGCCTTCAGTTGTCGCCCTACGCGACGGCGTATAGTATCCGCGTCGACTTGACCAACGTGGCGACAGGTTTTGTCGCATCAACGACCACCTATCAAGTGGGCTACACGCAGACATACATTGACCAGGTCTTCCTAAACACCGCCACAGCACCCAACTCCACGGGCACATGGTCGCTCAGAGTCGACGTGTACGTTTGGGGAGGAAGCGGACAGCTACTCATTCACTTGACGGATCACGCGAATCTCCCGGTTGGATAATTGCACTCTGTAAGTTTCGGAGTTTCCCGACATACTCCTCAGACATCAACGGATCTCTCAACGTTAACAATTGCGGGGTTTGTTCATTTAACGACAATACTTTTTGCCCCGCCTATTCCGAGGGCACACTTAGGAAATTAAAAATTATAACTTCACTACGTAATCCTTTAACTGATTTGTGCTGAATTTCAGACTGACGATGTCGCCTATCTTATCAATTGTTGACACCGGTACTTTTACGGAAGTGCCGCCGAACAGGAACTTTTCACCGAAGATCTTTCGTGCGGCCTCCTTCTCCACTTGCACAATTAGGTCAGTAACTGCGAAATCGCGGGGGTTTACTTCTATATCTTTCACTTTTCCGATGAGGCTCATCCCCTGTGCAAAAACCTGTTTATCAACGAACTCTCTCCCAAGCATTCGTCTGACGACCCCGCGATAACTCAGCATGACTTGGTTAATTTAACTTGCGGTGTCTCGCACGGGTTTCTCAGGGAAAATGTTTCGCATCGTCCACAGGGTCAATTACGCGAATCTGTACTGAACTGCGATCTGCCCAAATTGAGAGAGTTTTCGTTGGGCAAGTCCTTGTCAAGGTCATGTGCGTTCTGTTACTTCTTGTCCGCCGAGTACGAAGAGTTTTGGCTTTCCGCCGCTAAGTTCCAAGTAGGTGTTGTGGATGACAGCGTCCTTAACCCAAGACCCGTTGCTCACTACGTTTTCCGCTTTGGTGACGAATGGAGCGGGTGTATGACCAAATACGAGGATCTCCCCCGGCTTGACTGCGTTACAGGCAGCCAAATTGATTTTATCGAGAGCCTATCCCGGAAACTACATCAACGTTACATCAATCATGCAAACCAACCCCATACCATGACATGTCATGATGTCGCTGTTGGACCAACAGCCGGTCAGGAACTCCTATTAAGATCAGAATTGAAATGCCAGCTTGATCTTTATGCCTAAAGCCGATCGTAAGACTAGACGGAAGATTCGTCAGACTAAACGTAAAATTCGTAAGACCAAACGTAGAGTGAAAATCGCCAAGAAAGTCGTGGGAAGAAAATTAGCTAAAATGGAGAAACGTATGAGTGACTAAGAGCCAGCGATCCTTGGCTAGTTCTCGTCCAGTCTGAGAGTCACAATCTACAACCGTGACCGTGCGCCTATCTCATTTCTTTACATCCAGTCTGACGCTGAGAACTGTGGTTTTCGTTTTCAATGTTCGCATGGGTAACAGGCTGAAAACAGAAAACGCTTAAGTTGGGATTTCGCCCCTATCGATGGCATGTGCAGTCGTTGCATGACGCAACCATGCGAACACGTATGCCCTCCTAACGAGGTAAACGCAGCCGGCGAATGCCCCGGTTGCGGCCACGCATTGCAAGGAACCGAGAACACTCGTTAATGTTCGGACCCTAAAACCAGGGTAGGGTGAATTGTTAGATGTACTGTAAAGTGTCGAATTTCATTTCTCTAGTAATCTTGGTCTGTGTAGAGTAGCGTCATAACTCGCATATAGCTTCTGAACCTTGCGTGTAACGGTTTAGGTTTGTATGGGTACTGAGAAGGTGACTGCTCATTTAGCGAATGAGCGAACCTACCTTGCGTGGGTGAGAACCGGGCTTGTGGTGATTACGCTAGGCTTCGCAGTCGCCAGATTTGGGCTAGCGCTTACAACCGTTGTGGAAGTGTTGCCCGGAATTCGATACTCATCAATCGTCGGAATAGCCCTAGTACTACTAGGGGGCGTGATTGAACTGTTCGCGTTTCAGAGGTATCGAAGTAATCAGAAGACAATATCATCCGACACCTACGAGCCAACATCATCGGCCGAAGCCATCCTCAGCGTAGTGATCTTCCTTTTGGCAATCCTGATACTCGCCCGACTACTGATAAGTTAAAACGAGCCGCACAAACCATTCCAAGCTTGCTAGTGTCGTCTTCGGTCTAGTTTGAGAAAAGCCTGTCTTTGCCTTCAGCCGTTATCTGATTGCGGTATCGCTTAGCGCTGAGAGATAAGACCACGATCCGTATTGATTACACTAGGGTTCGACTTGTATACGGCAAACGCGCCGATTCACGATCGAGAATGCTACGCTTACCGGACAACGGCGGGGTGAGTATCGTCGCATGAACTCGTCAGCAGGGCCGAGTTGGGTTGTATGGGTAGCTTGGATATACTTGAGGTCCCGGATAGTAGCATGAGGCGCTAACAGATGGTGGCAGGTAGCCGCAATTAGAGTTACATGAATAGCCTGGATAATACGGATAATACGGGTACGGCGGGGACTGTGCGTTCTGTGAATACGGCGGGTACCCAGAGGATGATGGAGGTCCTGGAGGGTAGTACGGATAGTACGGATATGAGCCACCAGGGTACGGTGAGTAACCGCAATTGTAGTTACACGAATAGCCTGGATAATATGGATAATATGGGTAGTATGGATAGGATGACTGGCCTTGGTAGTAACTTGACCCCAAGAGAAACGTTGAGGAAGCCGTAGTCAAGAGGGAACCCGCAGAAAATCCGCCTTGGTTGCTGTAGACGGCAACGGAGAACTGTAGCTGGTCGTACTGTGCACCTAACGGTAAGGTCAGATCGGCGTACCCGGCGAATCCATACCCATTCTGAGCCGGAATCAGGGTTGTGTAGTCTGTCCCTATAGCCAGATTACTTTTCACGTCGACTACCGTTGTTGTAGCGTAAAGGTGCCCTCCCGTCCCGAAAGGTTCGAAGGAGCATGTACCCAACACAGGCACTGCGACCTGAAAGCCGCCAGAATAGTAGTTCGGCGAATAGATGTTCGGGACTCCGAACTGCGCTTGGCACGGCTGGGCGGAGGCGACACCAATACCCGAGGTGACTGCGATCAAGCCAACCACCAGTGCTGTGAGCAGCACATAGGCGTTGACAGCTTTCCCCTTCCTTGTTAAACGGCTCCCCGAGTTCCCTTTTCTGTCAGTTTCTTCATGCCGCTCCGTCTCATCTAAGAGGCTGGCGTTCATACGGTAGCGTAACCGTTGGTTTGCTTTTATCGCTTGCGCTCATTCCTCTAGAAATCGCCCACTGTCATACAAAGTATTGATTATGTTACTTATCCTCACGATGTATTCTGAGTACTTAAAGGCGAAGTCCTCTATACGACGGCCTGTGGTAATTATGTCGAAGATGGTTGAGTATAAACCTGGAACGGCGTTCCCTGGCGTCATCGGACGGACGTGGGATCAATCTAGCCCGGCTTGGCCGGCACCTCTGCGCGCGAAGCAAGGCGCGCCCAACGTGTTGTTCATCATTCTTGATGATACAGGTTTTGGGCATCTGGGATGTTTTGGTGGCCTCGTTCAGACCCCGAACTTGGATGCGCTGGCCGCGAACGGCCTCCGCTACAGCAACATGCATACCACGGCCTTATGCTCGCCCACCAGAACCTGCATCTTAACTGGACGCAATCATCACTCAAACGGAATGGCGTGCATTACCGAGGGATCCACCGGTTATCCGGGGTACAACGGCAACATCCCGTTCGAGAACGGGTTGCTGCCTGAAATGCTATTGCAGTATGGCTACAATACCTATGCCCTCGGCAAATGGCACATGACCCCCGCCGACCAAATGTCCTCAGCCGGTCCCTACGATCGTTGGCCGCTGGGCCGTGGCTTTGAGCATTACTACGGCTTTCTGGGCGGCGACACCAACCAGTGGTATCCGGAGCTTACACGCGACAACCATCGGGTTGAACCGCCGAAGACACCAGAGGAAGGCTACCATCTAACACCTGACCTAGTGGATAATGCGATCAGCTTCATAGTCTCCGCTAAGCAGGTAGCTCCGAACAAACCATTCTTCATGTACTTCTGCACCGGCACCGCGCATGCCCCGCACCATGTACCGAAAGAATGGGCGGACAAGTATAAGGGCAAATTCGACGATGGCTGGGACGCTTATCGTGCGAAAGTGTTCGCTAACCAGAAGAAGATGGGTATCATCCCCGCGAACGATGAACTCTCACGCCACGACCCCGACGTACAGGACTGGAACACACTCAAGCCGGAGGAACGGAAGCTCTATGCCCGCATGATGGAAGTCTTCGCAGGCTTTCTCACCCACGCCGACTACCACATAGGCCGACTCCTCGACTTCTTGAAGAGCATTGGCGAGTTTGAGAACACGCTGATCATGGTTCTCTCGGACAACGGAGCGAGCGCAGAAGGGGGACCTACTGGCTCGATCAACGAGAGCCGCTTTTTCAACAACGTTCCGGATTCGCTCGAGGACAACTTGAAGGTGATCGATAAGATCGGCGGACCAGAGACATACAACCATTATGCGTGGGGTTGGACCTTTGCGGGCAACACGCCCTTCCGCCGCTGGAAACGTGAAACCTACCGTGGAGGAGTGAGCGACCCATTCATCGTCCACTGGCCCAAGGGCATCAAAGCCAAGGGCGAGGTGCGGACGCAATACGCTCACGCTATCGACATGGTACCAACCGTCCTTGACGCGTTAGGAATAGAGTCACCAACCACCATCAAGGGCGTCACCCAGTCACCTATCCAAGGCGTAAGCTTCGCTCATACCTTCGATGACTCCAACGCGCCCAGTAAACACATCACACAGTACTTCGAGATGATGGGGCATCGTTCAATCTACCACGACGGCTGGCGCGCCGTCTGCCCATGGCCGGGTCCATCATTCACCGAAGCTGGCAAGGGATTCGGCGCACCGATCCCCGCTGACATGCTCACCGAGCTGGATGCCAAGCACTGGGAGTTGTATCATGTGGCCGAAGATTTCGCCGAGAACCATAATGTTGCTGAGGATAACAGACCGAAACTTATCGAAATGATAGCTTCGTGGTACGTTGAGGCGGGTAAGTACAATGTGCTCCCAGTAGACGGCCGGGGACAACTGCGCATGATTGATCCGCGTCCGGAAATCGCGGTCGATCGTTCAAGCTACACGTACTATCCGAACTCGGAACCTGTGCCGCAAAATGCGGCTCCCAAAGTGCTTAACCGTTCTCACACGATTACAGCTGACGTCGAGATCCCGAAGGGTGGAGCGGAGGGGGTACTTCTTATGCATGGCGGCAGCGACGGAGGCTACTCTTTCTACGTGAAGAATGGCAAGCTGCAGTACGTCCACAACTACGTAGCGAAGACCTTCTATCGCGTCGCGTCGACGGCATCGGTGCCAGAGGGTCGTCACAAACTCGCCTATCAGTTCCAGGTTACCGGCAAGCCTGATATTGCGCACGGTAAAGGGACGCCGGGTCGCGGACAGTTATTCATCGACGGACAGCAGGTAGGACAGACCGAGATACCCATTACCAGCCCCATTTGCCTCGGATTGGCCAGCGGGTTAGTTTGCGGTGCCAACCCAGGCTCCCCGGTAACCCCTGACTATGAGCCGCCGTTCAAATTCACCGGTACAATCTACGGCGTCACGGTGGACGTGAGCGGAGAGCTGCTGAGGGACCACGAGGCCGAACACCGCGTAATCATGGCGCGTCAGTGAGGTTTGGTGCTGTTCTTGGCTGAAGAAATCGATTCTTCTGTAGGACGTAGTAAAATACAGTTTAACAAATCTCATGAGGATGAGGACAAGATGGTTACCCCGGCGTCGGTAATTGATGAGCTACTCCTCATCAGTCTCCGTAGGTCGTTGGTACACTCACGGACTCTGGCGGCAACAACGCTGCTTGAATTTACCTTCCTGCAAATACACATGTCAGCGTAGACAACTGCAATCTCTCGGGATTCGAGATTGGCATTGACCTTAGCGGGGTCGGCAACACTCTAACCGGGAACACGATGAACAACGATGACTCCGCTTGCTCCGAGGAGGACTCGGGTGCTTTTCTCTTGACGCTTCGAATTCCGGCGATAGCTGTATCAGTAATGCTTGGCGGAATAGCCATGGCTTCGAGAAGGAAGTCCTCATCTGCGGCTACAGGGTGAAGCGCTTCCCGCTTTCACTCCAGCTCCGCCTGGGCAGTTGTCGTCTCCCTCAACACGGTACCCGGCGTTGTAGCCGTCCGTTTTGGTGTGTGAATGGATGAAAAGCCTCTAGGCGTGTCTGTGTAAGTTTTCCGTACTCGCAAAAATCTTTCTTAATTCACCCGAGGCACGCGCTATCCGTGACGACCTGTTATACATAAACCGAAAAGTTGGTATTAGCGGTTTCACGCCAATATCGAAGGAGGGTATATTATGATTTCAGGTGATTCGTTAGGGGCTGCCGGAAAGTTAGCGGACGAAAAACAATCGAACACGGGGGTGCATAACTTCTATGGGGCGCCGCCGGGCACTGGTATCTCGATGCCGCCTTACTACCTGCCGACGCCATCTGTTAAGAACCGCAACAATTACTTTCCTCAGAGCGAGGCACTAGGTCCCGACGAGATGCGTATCATCTTCATGGGGAGTCAGCCCTGGCCGCCGAGGCTGGACCAGGCGGGCACTTGTATCATGGTGGAGTTGGGGAATGGGAAGCGTTTCTTCTTCGACTTCGGCCCCGGCTGCCTGCGCAACATCATCGCCAACCAGGTTCCGGTGCCGGAGATCAACGACATCTTCCTTACCCATCTGCACATTGACCACTACGGGGACATCCCCTACCTTTGGCAATTCGCGCCGTTTAACGGGCGCTGGAAACCGCTACGCGTCATTGGTCCATCGGGTCGGACGCCCGAGATGGGCACTAGGGCCATGTGTGAGCACATGAAGAAGATGGGCACCTGGACCTCGACGTGGGCTGTGGGGGCAATGGCGGACGGCTACGAGATCGAGGCCACCGAGTTCGACTTCAAGGACGACGGCGGCGTGTGCTACGAGAAGGACGGGGTTAAGATAACTCACTGGCGGCGTTCGCACGGCTTGGACGGCGCCTCGGCTTATCGGCTTGACTGGAATGGTCTCTCCTTCGTGTGGACGGGTGACGGCAAGCCTGACCAGCTTACGACGAAATATGCCAAAGGCGCGGACGTTTTCGTTACCGAGATGGCTGTTGACATGGTGAACCTGTGGGCCTTGAAGCAGGGTGTTGCGCCCTTTATGGGAGCTGTTACGATTGATAACTTTCACACGCCCCACTACGCCGTCGGCTACCTCGCAAACTTGGTGCAACCCCGACTGGCAATGGCCACACATGTATCCTTTGACCGCGAGCTGGTGGGCGAGATGCTGGCTGGCGTTCGGATGTACTACAAGGGCCTGTTCGCGTTCGGCATCGATCACACCGTAGTCAACGTCACTAAGGGTAACGTTTGGATCCGCGAGGCCGCGCTTCCGGAGACTACGAATGTCGTCCGCCCGACCCAGGAGTGGATGTTCCAGAACATCTTCGACGGCAAGATGCCGGTAGAAACAACGAGTAAGAACCCAGTATTGGCTGGTCAGGAGCAGGGGATCCGCGACTTGGAAATCGACCCTGCGCTTTTCACGCCCAAGGATCAGATGCGGCCATGGGCTCGTGTTCACCTCATGGGTCCGGAGCTGAAAGTTAACCCAGCCAACTTCATCGGCGGCCCACCACCGAAAAAGTAAGGGCCGCCGGGCAAACTTACCGCGACTGGTGGAGCTCCCCCGCCCATTGCCGAGCTAACAAACCATGAATTCCGTTGACTACAACCTCACAGCCGGCCCGCCGCCGCTTCCGGCTACTATCCTCACCGGCTTCCTTGGCGCGGGCAAGACGACCTTGCTCAATCGCATCCTGAACGGCAACCATGGTCTGAGGGTGGCGGTGTTGGTTAATGACTTCGGCTCCGTCAACATCGACGCAGAGCTCGTCGTAGGTCTCGAAAGCACCGTTATCAGCCTGGCAAACGGCTGCATCTGCTGCACCATCCGCGACGACCTTGTCGAGGCTGTGCTGCAAACGATCAATCGGCGGGAACGGCCCGAATATATCTTGGTGGAAGCCAGCGGGGTCGCTGAGCCGTCCGGCATTGCGATGACCTTCAACAACCCAAGCTTCCGCGAACGCATTCGGCTAGACAGCATCCTCTGCGTTGTCGATGCCGAACAGGTCTTCGCCGCACCGGAGACGATGGAGCTAAAGATCTTTCAGATGGCCTGCGCCGATATGATAATCCTGAACAAAGTAGACTTGGTGAAGCGTGACCACATAGCAAAAATCAGGGAATGGCTGGACAGCCGCTTCCATCGCTATCAACTCATTGAAGCCAACCACTGCGATGTGCCGCTCCCCGTCTTGCTCTCGGTCGGTCGCTTCGATCCCGCCCAACTTGACGCTAACTCGCCGCTCGATGACCATTCGAAAGCGTTCAGCACATGGAGTTATGAAACCGATCGGCCGCTCTCCTTGGAGGCGTTGCGCGAAACGGCGTCTCGGCTCCCACCGGGGGTCTACAGGGCCAAGGGAGTGATCTACGCGGTCGACGAGCCGAAGCGACGTGTAGTGCTGCAGGTGGTCGGCAGACGCGTGGACATCCAGATAGAGGGCGAGTGGAGAGGCCGCCCGCCGCGGACACAGATCGTGGCGATCGGAGCGCCCGGAGCCATCGACGGAGAAACACTCCGCAAAAAGTTCGAGGAATGCACTAGCGCCACCATTACCGGCCGCTGACTTGCAGGTGAGAGGATCAAGGGCGCCGGTATCAGCCACTATCAGAAAAAGAAGGATCGTGACGGATGGCCATAGACGCAGCAATGGCGCGACACCGTGGCGAACTGCGTATCTTCGCTTACAGAATGTTGGGGTCGCTACTCGAAGCAGAACGTTTGGTAGAGCAAGGATTTTCTCTGGCGAGTCTCCAGTTGAAGAACTATGATGCGAGGGATTCTATTCACGTCCTGCTTTATGAGGTCATCATGGGAATTTGTCTTGATGCGTTGGCGACGCAACCTCGACGGACCCTGCCCTCGCTAAGTTTTCCGCCCGCCGATCCGTCCCAACCGTTTGCTGAGCCGAAGGATGCTTCCAGCTGGCTTGAACCGTTTCCTGACGACTTGTATCCGGACTCCATGTATGAAGGCGTGCGAGGTTATGGCGCGCGGGAAATCATGTCTCTGCCATTTATTGCAGCTCTGCAATTTATCCCGCCTCGGGAGCGTGCCATATTCGTGTTTTGTGACACGATGGGCTGGCGTCCTGATGAGGTTGCAGACGTGGTTAACGTTACCGATTCGGAAGTGAGCAACTTGTTAGGCCGGGCGCGCGGCAGAATGGTCCAACAATATCGTGCTGAGGCGGGTAGGAGGGAACCACCTGCCCAATCGAAAGAAACGGCTTTGTTGATGCAGTATTTGCACCCTTGGGAAACGGCAAATGTAGATGGGTTGATGGATAGGCTGACTCGTGAGGTTACCCTAGAGATGCCCCCATCTCCCTCCTGGTATCAAGGGAGGGATGCCGTCCGCCGGTGCCTAGCTTCGCATGCGTTCACAGGCGAGGCTCGAGGTCGTTGGCGCCTGCTGCCCCGTCGGGCGAATGGCCAGTTGGCTTTCGGGACGTATGAACGGGATGATACCGGCCTCGAATATGTCGCTCATTCAATCCAAGTCCTGACATTTGAGGAGGATGTCGTCGCACAGATTATCTCATTCGCCAATCCAAAGCTCTTTCCAGCGTTCACGTTAAGGTCGAGAGTCATCGCGCAAGGCCGCATCCCGCGAGAGAACCAAGAGTGAGAACTTGTGAGAGGATATTTATCGGGGCAGGTAAGTGCGCGAACCAATTTTTGGAGAGGACACTTGGTTGTCTGGAAAACCGTGGCATGATTGCGGAATCATACCTCCTAAAGCCGGTGAAAAAATTATTGCGCAGATGCTTGACATCTATGCGGTCAATCGCGAACCCCGTCTATTGCATCCGGAATGGGAGAAGGCCGCTGAGGCTAAGCTTTCCGCCCTCGAGAAGAAGGTCGGCAAGAAACCTAACTTATTGATTTTCCTCATGGACGACGTCGGCTGGGGCGACATGGGCTGCTATGGGGGCGGTCACCTGCGAGGCGCGCCTACACCGAACTTCGACCGCGCCGCCGCGGGGGGCTTAAGGTTAACGTCATGCTACTCGCAACCCAGTTGCTCGCCTTCACGCGCGAGCATTATGACTGGTCGTCTGCCCATTCGTCACGGAATTCTGCGGCCGCCGATGTACGGTGAGGCTGGAGGGTTGGATGCAGAGGTGACTTTTGCTGAGCTTTTGAAGAAGGCCGGCTACGTGACCCGCGCCGTTGGCAAGTGGCATTGCGGCGAAAACGCCGCTTCAGTCCCGCAGAACAAGGGCTTTGACGAGTTCTACGGATTCTACGGCGTCTCGGACATGTACACTGAATGGCGTGACAACTACTTCTACCCGGAGATCGTGAACGACCCGTTCGCATTCGCGGCTCTTCAGGCGGCAAAGTTCAACAAACATAACATTCTCGCGAAGACAGGCCAGTTTGATATCCGAGAAATAGAACAGGAAGAGATCGACCTCGTCACGGTAAAGGACTTGGACGAGAAATGGGCTGAGTATTCAGAGAAATTCATCAGGAGCATGGCGAAGAGCGACAAACCATGGCTTCTTTACCATGCAACCCGCGGATGCCACTTTGACAACTATCCACCGGACAAGTTCAAGGGTAAATCATGCGCCAAGTATCCATTCACCGACGTGCTCGTCGAATGTGATGATATCTTCGGACGACTCTTCAGAGCCCTAGAGGAGACTGGGCAACTTGAAAACACGCTCATCTTCATAGCCTCAGATAATGGACCCGAGATGGAGAGCTGGCCTGACAGCTCGTACACGCCGTTCCGCGGTGCGAAGGGTTCCACGTGGGAGGGCGGCATCCGCGTCCCGGGAATCTTCTACTGGAAGGGGATGATTGAACCAGGGCGCGTCTCCGACGGACTCTTTGACTTCTGCGATATCCTTCCAACCTTCTGCGCCCTCGCAGGCGTCGAAGACCTGCCGCAAGACCGGTACATCGACGGCATCGACCAGCGCGGGTTCCTGCTCACGGCTTCAGCGGCTGCGGGAACTTACTGGGCAATGGACCCCGCGTGGAGTTCCAACCGCACGGCTGTCTACGCCTACCTACTCGATCATCCGGCTGCCATACGGCTCGGTGCAATGAAGTTCGTTAGCGTCGGCATCGAGATGGGAGCCGTACCGGACTCAGTTACACCAGGAGGCTTTTGCGGCTATTTGGCTCACTATCCATATGGCAAGGTCTTCAACCTATTCCTAGACCCCAAAGAAGAACACAGCTTCCTGGCTCGGAAGGTCCTCTATGCACCCGTCGCGAATCTTCTCACACAAAGACAGCAGAAGACGTTCGAGAAGTATCCGCCCAGAATTCAAATATCAGGCGCGCCATAACCAGACTTTCCTTTCTAAACCTCACGCTTGCGGAGGCTCTGATCTAAGTGTGTGTACTGCCCAGAGCGCACACACAATACACGAAAAACGGCTGCTAAGAATGCTAGGCTAAGTTTGTGATTATGTCTCGATCTTGTAAGTACCTACTGGTTCTCTTCTGTAGGTTTGTTGGCTGAGAACATATGTCGTAACTTGGACACGGCCTTTTGTGTTGCTTGAGTTGCAGTAGAACTTATCTTCTCGTAACCTTCCTCTCCGGACCAGTCTGTTCTTTCCGTGATCTCCTGTTTCGGGGGACCGAAGATGAAGAGGCGCGGTTTACCACCGACGAGCTCGACGTAAGTGTTGTGTGGGTCGGAATCCTTTACCCACGAACCGGTGTTCACCACGCTCTCTTCCTTGTTTATGAAAGGAATGTGTGTGTGGCCGAAGATGAGAACCTCGCCGGGCTTAACTTGCTTACATGCCGCCGCGTTAATCTTGCCGAGAGAATCCTTCAATCTAACTTCAGGGCCTCGCTGAAGTTTTGCAGCTATCGCTGCTATATCTGCCTTTACAAAGGAGGGTTCTATCTTCGAGAAAATATTGTTCAGGCTATTGAAGTCAACCCATATTTGATTCTCGAGAGCACCGCCCGCGTCTGACATGACTCGGCAGAGGAACCGCATGAATGGCGTCTTCTGTTCGGGATCGAACTCATAACCATGCACGAAACGGTAAGTGACCGGGCCATCATTCAAGGTCAGTTCTTTGCTAAACGTAATCGGATAGTTTGGGTTGGTAAGATCTAGAACGTGGTAATCATGATTTCCGGCCACATAGAATATTTGGACCCCTTTGGATTTCAATGCGAGGATCTTCTTAACTGTGTCTTGGGCTTCCAAAAAGACCCCTGAAGCGTCTCGCCGCCACATGTCTACAACATCCCCAAGAAGGACGAAGTGCGTAAGATCATTCTCTTGCGCGAGCTCATCAAGGAACGCGTTGAACGCTTGCTTGTCAGCATTTGCGTAACCTAAGTGTTGATCGGATGTGACGACGACTTTCGTACTTCCACCTCTAAGCTGAGTACGTATTTCTAGAGGTCACATAAATTAGGTCACATGAATTACCATACGTAATTCCAAGTCCTGAGTAGTTTTCACCACTGAAAATGCGCCGAGGCAAGTATGTTTCAAATTAAGCCCACACCCAAGGCGATCGCCTTCGTTCGTTTAATCACTTACTTTCTCGCATCCGGTTAGGAAAAACTGAGCTCAGTGGGGGGTATACCGACAAAGAAAGGCAACGGTAAGAAAATAGGGGTATAATCTCTGGCAGACAGAGGTTCTATTTCGTCATGTCCACAATCTTGGCTTTAGAAGCGTTATGTTTGACTGATTCGACGCCTTTCATGCAGCCTTCTTTCGACTCGTACCCTTGACCAGAAGCTATCTCGTCGTCGTTCGCAGCTCTCAATCTCCACCTAAACTTGTCCGCATGGTCCTTGTAGACCTCAAATTTCGGTTCCGCTGGCATAACAACTCACCTCCATTCTCCCCGCTCCATCCACATCGCGCAACGACCTGTTAACATGTAATTTCGTTATCTGTCTTGTGGACAGCCGGATCGTATCCAGTAAAGACAGTCATTACGACCGAAAACCAAGCAATAAGGCCGCAAATGGGGCGAAGAAAGAGAAAGGAGAGTTAGTGGACGACGGTTTTTCTGAGGATCGGGTCAGGTCTGCTTGATTGCGGCCTGGACCTTCGCCATCATATCTGGCGTTAAGGCTGCCATTCCATGAGTTTTGGCGTGAGCCATTCCTTGTGTCATCAGGTCCTCTTTTGTCTCTGCCTGTAACTCAGTGCTACACATGGGGCACTTCAATTTGAAACCCACAACAATCACCTCTAATACGACTATTCGAGGCTATCACGTATGAATTTTCTTGTGTTTGCGCACCAGCCATGTCACTCCCCCAGAACACCTTGACAGACTACGGAGTATGAGAATGGAGGAAAGGAGAGGAAGTGATGAGACCTATCTCATCAGTTACTGCCTCGTCATGGCGAGATTCAGACGTTGCTCTGGGGTGATGAGATGGTCGTGACTGTCCGCGCCAAGGTCAATTTGCACCCATTTGATCTTCCCAGTGAACTGGCTTCTTTCCGTAGTGTAGTCAGGGGTCACATTCGTGCCAGACTCGTGGCCAATATCGCATCCCTCGTCGGCTGAGAAGGCCATCGGTTCGGTAGCGTCGACGCGCCCTTCGCCAGTCTTCTGGCCGTCATAGTACAGCGTCACATTCCCGCCTTTCGCCAATCCGTCACCGTCATACTTGAACTCCATCCGCACCTGGTGCTCGCCCGACGGAATCGGTTTCCCCGCTTCCGTGGTGAAGAGTTTGAGGCCTAGGAAGTTGTATGCGAACTTGGCTTTGCCAGCCTTCGTGTAGAGACTCCAGCCGCCGAATTTACCGCCTTGATGGATGATCACGCCTTCCGCGCCAGCGGCCGGAACCACGAGTTCGGCTGTGATTGACCATGACTTATTCTTGATAACTACGACACTGGATTCTGATAGACGTCCCATGCCAGCGAAGAGTAGCTGCGAGTTACCTTTGATCAGTTGTGGACGCCCGGCTATATCCGGGTTAAAGCGTTCAACTCCTCTATCATCTAACGGTATGACGTTGTATTTGGTCGCTTCAATCAGCCAGATGCGTTGCAGTTCAGCCAGCTTCTCAGGCATCTCTTTCGATAAGTCGTGTGCTTGAGTCCAGTCCTTGCTACCATCGTAAAGTTCCCAGTTATCCTTATCGAACGGCGGCGGCGGTGTCGGGAGCCATGGTGTGCGGTGTTTCGTCACGGCACTCCAACCCTTATAGTAAATGCCCCGATTCCCAAACATCTCGAAGTACTGCACCTCGTGTCGTTCTGGGGCCTTCGCGTCGTTGAAAGTGTACAGCATACTCTTACCCTCCATAGGCGACTGCATAACACTATTCACAACCGTCGGCTCAGGGATACCGGCTGCTTCAAGAATTGTTGGGCCAGCATCGATAACGTGGCAGAACTGGTTGCGGACACCATTCTTCTCCTTGATGCCTTTCGGCCAGTGGATGATCGTGCCGTTTCGTGTACCACCCCAATGTGACGCCACCTGTTTCGTCCACTGGTACGGCGTATCCATAGCCCAAGCCCAGCCAACCGCGTAGTGATTGTACGCGTCTGGTGAACCAAGCTTGTCAAGTTTAGATAGCAGGAACTCAGGGGTTTCAACACCGGTAATCCCGTTCAACAAGATCATCTCGTTAAACGAACCTTGAATTGTTCCTTCGGCGGAAGCACCATTGTCGCCGATGATTACGAAGATGAGCGTGTCATCCATGATCCCCAGATCCTCAATCGCGGTGATCAATCGGCCTACTTGATGGTCCGTGTGCTCCATGAATCCCGCGTACACTTCCATCTCCCGTTCTAAGACTGGTTTGAGTTTCGGGTCCACCGCGTCCCAAGCGGGGATTTCGGCGTGGCGTTTCGTTAGCTCAGCATCCTGTGGAATAACGCCCAGCTGCTTCTGTTTCAGGAATGTGATCTCCCGTTGCTTATCCCATCCCTGAGCGAATTTGCCCTTGTACTTGTCAGCCCATTCTTTCGGTACATGGTGGGGTGCATGTGTGGCGCCGGGTGCGAAGTACATGAAGAATGGCTTATCGGGCATGAGCGCTTTCTGCTGACGCATCCAAGCAATTGCCTTGTCTGCTAGGTCTTCCGTTAAATGGTAACCCTGCTCCGGGGTTCGCGGAGGTTCAATAGGAACGGTGGCATTGTAAAGCCCCGGATTCCACTGATTCGTCTCGCCGCCAATGAAACCGTAGAAATACTCGAAACCGCCACCATTTGCCGGCCAATGATCGAAGGGTCCCATCGGAGACGTCTGCCATACAGGAACCTCGTGGCATTTCCCGAACTGTGCCGTTGAATATCCGTTCAGCTTCATCGTCATAGCCAACGGAGCTTTCGTGTTCGGGCACAGTGAATTGTAGCCTGGGGCCGAGGTTGCTATCTCAGTTACCCCTCCCATACCAGTTGAATGATGGTTACGCCCGGTCAGTAGCGCTTGCCGGGTCGGCGAGCAGAGAGCCGTAGTATGGAATCTGGTATATCTCAATCCCTCCGACGCCAGCTTCTCAAATGTAGGCGTGTAGCATGGCCCACCAAACGCGCTGGATGAACCGAACCCTGCGTCATCGATTAATACAATGAGTACGTTAGGAGCATTTGGTGGCGGCCGTATTTCTTTGATTGGCGGATACTTCGTATCTGGATCCTTAGCATCGTACGTCGTCAAACCAAATTGAGGTCGGTCGGGAATCGGCAGAATACTACGCTCAACCTTGACAGGAGAATCAGTAGTCTTCTCATCTACGGGTTTCGCAGACAAAATCTCACAGTTTTAAGGAAAGACGGTTGATATTTAGCGCTTTCTCAACTACATCATGTGCGCACCGAGTGGGCAATGGATCGGAGTTACAAGTCAGAAATTATTATTAAATTAGAATTGAAATGCCCGCTCGATCCTTATGCCTAAAGCCATTCGTAAGATTCGTAAGGTTAAACGTAAGGTTCGTAGGGCTAAACGTAGAGTCAAAATCGCCAAGAAAGTCACAGGAATAAACTAATCCTAGAAAAGAGAAACGTTGAGTAACCAAGGACCAGTGATTCTTGCGTGGTCCCTGACCTCGAAGATGCGAAGAGAATCATTCTGAAGTAACGGAAATCCGCGTTATCCGACGAAAAGTAACAGCGTAAGTATCCAGCTCAACGTATTCAAGTTCCCGCGAGAGTGTTTTCGCCCGATCATCTAGGACGAAATCAACTGGTGTTCAGGCTAAGTTCTCAACGTCCGATTGAGCCGTCACGTTCACTCTCTTGGCTCTGATCGGTTTCGCATTCACTTTCGCGTTAGCCCTGCGTGCACACGCATCATTAATCAGAACCAACTCGGCGGTTACTTTACGCTACTCGTGATTGCGAATAGTGCATGCTCTACCTAAAGATTCAGGTGCGCTAGAGTAGGGTTGGTCCTAAGGATAAAATGGGGCAGCCGCAGTCCAAGGCCAAGTGCCAGGTAGGCAACTTACGCCGCCATAGTAGGGATAACTACCAAACGCGCCATAGTAAGGATAACCGCCAAACCCGCCATAGTAAGCGCCATGACCCCACCAAGGATAACCCCCAAAGGCGCCATAAGCGCCATGAGCCCCCCATGAGGTAGGAATGCTAACATAGGCACTAGCAGAAGCACCTTTGCCGACCGCGGAAACGCTAACAAAAGCTCCTTTGCCTACGGTGGAGGCGCCAACAAGAGCTCCTTTACCTAGGAATGAAGAGCCTAATCCGACCAAACCAGTACCTGCGGCCGCTTTAGCTGCTGCAGACGCGCCAACGGCTGCCGTGGACGCCACCGCTCCTACAATCAAGGAAGCTACCATGTCTTAGTCAACCTTACGGCAGTTAGCGTCATCTAGTATATAGCGTTTAGCATCACACGTGTTAATATCGTCTTATTGCGCCACATATCTGCTGGAGTAGTCGCTCTCCGCCCCTTTCCTCTATTCAACCTCGAGCATCCAATTCTGGCACAGAAGATCCCGTAGGGCTTGACACCATCTTGTGTCTAACAATCAAGTCAGACTAAACTGCTCCAGTCTTAGCGTGCGGACTCCTTTACCAGAGGCTGAAGAAAATTGGCTTACATGTGTTATTATCACCCAAGCCTCCCCGCCAACAGAATATGCAGCCGTTGCGGCCGCAGAATCTGTGTTTCATGCATGAAACCTTATGGTGATCTAATCCTCTGCCCCACTTGCTTCAACACGTCTCCAATGGTTAACGCCACACCGCAAGCACCATCAGCAAAGAGATCAGGATCGAATGTGCAAAATGGTTCCAACGCTAAACCACCCACCCGTCATCGAAGAACTATAATCTTACTACTATCAATTTCAGCGGCTTTGATTTGGATTAATGCCGACGTGCTCCTTTGGTGGCCAGCTTTCTATGCGACCTGGGTAGGCCTCTTCCCGTGGGTAGCTCAACTTGGTAGCCTCAGCTTCATCCTTGGTGTAATCCTAGGATTAATAATTGACATGGCAGCGGTCGCATACTCATTCGGAGGTAGATTTGAATCAGCATTTATGGTCTTCCCTACCGCCATCATTAGTCTGCTTATAGGCGGTGGCTTTCTAGCTGGACTAATAATTGCAGTCTTAACGGGACTTTACATAGTGATGAACGAAAGAGTTTCACAGAACGGAACCACAACTGGTCACTCGCCGAATCAACAAATTAAGAGTTCGACAGGACTCCGACCTGAGTTTTCCATTCCCCAGCATTAGTGCGTAAGTAATGAAGGGTGCACTTGGCAATACCACGCTTCCTGGCTTCGAACTGTGTTAAGCTCAGACCTTTTCTCTAATCAACCGGTTGTCCGTTCTTTCAATTATAGGAACAGGTTGAGTGGAATAACGCGTTACCCCTGCGTGCATACGCACCATTAATCAGAACTAACCCGGCGGTTACTTTACGCTACTCGTGATTGCGAATAGTGCAGGCTCTAACGAAACCGCGCCCGGGAGTAGTTCGCTTAGTATGCGGGATAGTAGTAAACCGGGGCTCGTGGCGGTGGTCCGTAATAGACGGGACCGTAATATTGGGGGGCCGCTTGCGTGGGATAAGGAACCGGGTAGTACGGCGCCGGATAATAGTACGCCCGCGGTCGACTTGCTGCATATGCTGCTCCTGCTATTGTAACGCCGGTCAAAGCACCTACGCCTACTCCAACCCAAGTAGCAGTTGCAGTCCCAGCCGTGGCCGCGCCGATTGCTCCGCCTGCTAACCCGCCTAGCAAAGCCGCTCCTGCGAGGAGGAATATGACCATTGGTTATCGATATCTATTGAGACGAATCTTACATTTAGAAGTTTCTCTGCTGGCTTACGCGTCGGGCCATCACATGATCAAGGCGATGTTCTGTGGTAAAGAATGCTTACCTTGTAGATATTTTCGTTGAATTGAATACAATGTACTTGGCGTGTGCCGCGTCTCAGCCTGACCGTTGCCGTCTCTTTCGTCGGGTAGAGGCGTGTGATTCATCGCAGACTGTGCTGAGTTCACCGCAAAAAACGAAATTGTTGCTTACTATAATCTACTATAATCTACCAACCAGTGGCGAGGATCTTAAGATTGCTAGTCAATAAGGTCGAGACGGCGATCATTATCCTGCTGGTGACAATCGTAGTAGGTGTTCCTCCAGTCTTCGCCACCTTCTGCGAAGTTAGTAATCTCACGTACGATTATCCAAAGCAAGTCATGCAGGGCCAAAGCGTCATTACGGCAGTTAGCGTAAGCGGGGTTTGTGCTGCTGATGATGCGGATTACTACTCGGTCAGAGTGGACATTACTGGCAGATCAGGTGAAGTCCTGTCGGTCAGTTCGGTTCCAACGGGATATAGTCAAGGACAAACCTGGACCGTTACCGCGCAGAACCAAGTAATCGCACCCTACAATGTTGGTTCTTGGGAAATTCGGTTCGTCGTGTACATCTTCGCGGCCGTGGGCGGTGGAGGGCTAATAGACTCTGTTACAATTAATCCCGTAGTCATCCAGATTGGATAACTCTAAGCGTCGACACAAAGAAATGTAGCTCTAACTCCGACTGACGTCCGCTATAGAAAACTCTCAACTGGTTCTGGAACATCCTATCAGAGGTTCTGACGTATTATAGAAAGAGGGATACACGGCACTTGCATCTATACAGACCTAGACCAAAAGTTGAGGCAAACTCTGTTTTCATTTTGAGAAAAAATTGCTAACATCTTGTAGGGTGATATGGTAATGTCTATAGGCATTGATCTACCGACTCTGTTAGCGGATGAAGATGAACAGATCTGTTGCATTCTTAACGATGGGTTTCGCGTTGTCCCTAATGCTTTTGGTTAACGTTAGCGGTTCAGTATCTGTAAACCAAAATTTCTTCTTGTGCGATCAGGGGGCGTCGAATCAGGCTCGTAATCCTGGTGACATGCAAATTAATGTCTGTACCGGCTCTAACGGAAACCAACAGGGAAATGTCGTTTACGAGATAAAGACTAACGGTGCAAGTGTCGCGTCTGGCGGATGTAATTTTGGGCCATGCTCTGATCCGACTCAAGGCGGCATAGCGGATAACTCCTATATCGTACTTCGATTCTCGCCGAGTTCCATTTATGGCATTCAAGTCATCGAACTGGATAGCAATGGGAATGCACAGCAGGTATGGGTTCCGTACCAGTCCAGTTATCAAGCCAACTGTGATCCCTATGCACAGTTCTGCTTCTCGCAGCAGAGCCAGAATTATTGCGGCAACTTCCAATCCAACAGCTGCTCCGCAGTAGTATTCAGAATCGTCACTACGCCAATAACGATCAACGTATTCTTCACTTCACCTTACTGATCTTTCCTAGTATCTTGGGATACGACGACTTTTCACGTTAGCGTTTGGTCCAACGTGAATCGAGAAATTCATAAAGTTCGCTGAACATTGCTGAGTCTCGTGGGTGCGTTCACAGTGGCCTCTTAGCAGTTACTGCTTCTGGTAGCCTTTGAAATCTTCGCCCGGTTTGATGTTGGGTTTGCTCGGCGACGTCTCTGCCATAGAATCTCTGTCAGAGCGAACCGGTTATTGGCTTTTCGGTGGTTTCTGAGATCCCCGATACTCAATTTCCTCAATTCTCGACTGCAGTTGATCTATACGTAGCTTACACTTTGACTTAGTTCGTCGCTTCAGTTCGTGTGCATATGAAGATGCGTGAGTGGGAGGGGGATCGTGTTAAAGCCACGGATTCCACGCGTGAAATTTGATTCTCATGGTTTCGTTGCCGCATCGTCTTTATGCGTAAGTCAAAAAATCCGTTCTACTTCGGCAAGCTCGACGAGTGAGAGTATTTCGAACTTTGGGAACTCTTAAATCGAAGGTGAACCAGAAAAAGTAGCATGGCATCGACACCTGCCTCTGAGAAGTTGATCGGACCCAAGAACCCGTACGGCGGAAGGCCGGGCGGAGGGGTCACCCTGCCGCCGTACTTCAAGCCCACGCGCTACATCACCGGTAGCAGGGCCAACTACTTTCCGCTCTCCGAAACGTTAGGACCCGATGAGATGCGCATCTCGTTCGTTGGCAGTACACCATATCCGCCTCGTCGCGACCAGGCGGGTACGTGCATCATGGTTGAGTTAGGCAATGGGGACCGCTTCTTTTTCGATTTCGGCTCCGGTTGCCTACGCAACATCATCGGGATGCAGGTGCCGGGGCAGTTGATTAACGACATCTTTCTCACGCACTTGCATGTGGATCACTACGCGGACCTTCCCTACTTGTACCCGTTCCGCGCCTGGTCCGGTGGCTACACGCCGCTCCGCGTCCACGGCCCGTCGGGCCGCACACCGGAGCTGGGTACGAAGGCGATGATCGCCGGGATGAAGCAGATGCTGCGGTGGCATCTTGAAGCCTTCGACATGTTCCCGATCGGTGACGGCTACGAGATCGAGGTGAATGAGTTCGACTGGAAGGACGAGAACGGCATCTGCTACGACAAAAACGGCGTCACTGTCAGGCACTGGCGGCGGTCTCATGCGAAGGACGGCGCGTCGGCCTATCGCCTCGACTGGAACGGTCTTTCATTCGTCTGGACTGGAGACGGCAGGCCCGATGAGCTGACTGCCAAGTATGCCAAGGGTGTGGATGTCTTTGTCACCGAAATGGCTGGGCAGGACCTCGCCTTTCTGATGGAGCAGAAGTACGGGATCCCACAGATATTGGTCAACTTCACCTTCGACACCCATCACACGAGTCACTATGCGGTTGGCTATCTGATTAAGCAGGTCAACCCGCGGATCGGCATGGTCACCCACTTTACATGGGACGACGACGTGGTGGAAGAATTCGCTGCCGGCGTCCGCGCCCACTGGGACGGTCTATTTGAATTCGGGCGGGACATCGCTGTCGTGAATGTCACCAAGGACGCCGTCTGGTATCGCAAGGCCGTGCTGCCTGATCTCTCGGGCTCGGTGCCGCCGATGCGGGAGATAATGCAGAAGCTCGCGAAGTCGGGGCAGCCGTTGCCAAAGGAGTTCGTATTCCCCGAACCGAGGCTCACACGCGAAGGGCAGCAGGAGCAGCTCACGCGTGACCTCGAAATTGACCCGAAGAAGTATTACCCGACGGACGTGTTGCGGGAGCAGGTGACGACGTGGCCGAAGGGATACAAGCTCGACCTTGAGAAGATGCTCGGTCGCAAGCCGGACCAAAAGTGAACAGAACTGTAAGCACCAACCTTCTTCCCCGGCAGATGTGACATGGACGTCTCTGACGGCAAAGTCGTCCCCATCACCATCCTGACCGGTTTTCTTGGAGCAGGGAAGACGACCCTGCTCAACCGTATCCTGAACGGCGATCACGGCCTCCGCGTCGCGGTTCTAGTCAACGACTTCGGTTCGATCAACATCGACTCGCAACTGGTGATCGGCGTCAAAGACAACGTCATTAGCCTAGCCAACGGTTGCATCTGCTGCACAATCCGCGACGACCTCGTCGCAACAGTCGTGCAGACAATTGACCGACCCGAAGCACCAGAGTTCATTCTGCTCGAAGCCAGCGGCATCGCTGATCCGTCAGGCATCGCCATGGCGTTCGTCGACCCCGAACTGCGAGAACGCATTCGACTGGACAGTATCATATGCGTGGTGGACGCTGAGCAGGTGTTCAACATCCCTGAGCTGATGGAGCTGAAACTCCGTCAGGTCGCCTTCTCAGACATGCTGATCCTGAACAAGGTGGGCCTTGCTGGTCCCGAGCAGGTCGATAAGGTCAGAGCTTGGGTAGAGGACCATTTCAAGCGTCTTCGAATCGTCGAGACGAATTACTGCGAGGTGCCATATGAGATCTTGTTGGGTGTTGGGCGTTTTGATCCTGCCCGAGCCGACCTGAACTCGCATCCCGTTGAACACGACCACTCGAAGGTGTTCAGCACTTGGAGCTACCAGACAGACCAGCCGTTGGCGCTGGAAGCGTTGCGGGAAACCATGCGTAAGTTGCCGGGGACTGTTTACCGAGCGAAAGGGGTGATCTACACCGCCGACGCGCCAAAGCGGCGAGCGGTGCTGCAGGTCGTCGGTAGACGCGTGGACATCTCGTTACAAGAGGAGTGGGGCCAGCGCGCACCGCGCACGCAGATCGTCGTCATTGGTGCGGCCGGCAGCATCGACGCGAGTCTACTGGAAAAAACATTCGCCTCCTGCATTTCCACCACCGCCGCGACACGTGATCACTAAACTCAGAAAACATACGACAGAAATTTTGACACTTTGGTCGTGAGGCTTGTGGTTTGTCGTTTAGTGATCCGGTTGTGAGAATTGAAAAGCTTAATCATAGCAACGGCTCACTTAGTGAGTGGTAGAAGCGAAAGATGTCTGAAGCGCAATCTCAGCGTATGAAGCCTAACGTTGTGTTCATTCTTGTCGATAACTTAGGCTGGGGAGATTTAGGGTGCTTCGGCGGCGCAAATAGCACGCCGAATATTGACGCTTTAGCAGCGGGAGGTATGCGCTTAAAGAACTACAATATCGAAGCGCAGTGCACCCCCTCACGGTCAGCGACTCTCACTGGTAGGATGCCCATCCGAACGGGTTGCTCGAGCGTACCCTTGCCCGGCCAGGGGAACTATGGATTGGCGCCATGGGAATACACGATCGGAGAATTGTTTTCCGACGCCGGCTACGCCACGGTCCTGTACGGTAAGTGGCATGTTGGCGATGTCGAAGGAAGATTGCCCACTGATCAGGGGTTCGACGAATGGTTTGGTATCAAGAATACCAGCGACGAGGCAGCCTACACCTCGTACCCGTTGTTCGCGGCTACCGGCCAAGAACCTCCGAAGATTTGGGAAGGGGTGAAGGGCTCACCATCTCATCCGGAGGACGATTTCAATCTAGAGACGAGGCCGTTGATGGATGAGAAGATAACCAACCGCACGACGGAGTTCATTCGACGCAATGCCGCGGCCAAGAAGCCGTTCTTTGTGTACGTTGGATTCACCCAATTGCATGCTCCGCTGATTCCCCACCCGGCTTTCAAGAATAAATCTGGCGGAGGGAATTACTCAGACACCGTAACCGAACTGGATTTCCGTACTGGTCAGATTCTTACTGCCCTCGATAAAGCGGGTGTGAGCGATAATACGATAGTTGTTTGGTCAAGCGATAACGCCGCAATAGATGCCGAGTCTATGGGAGGATCGAACGGGCCTTGGCGAGGGTGGTTCTCGAGCGGCTTTGAGGGAGGTATGCGGGTGCCGGCGATTGTGCGGTGGCCTGGTAGAACTCCGGTTGCTGTGACTGATGAGATTGTTGCTGCCGTTGACTGGCTTCCGACGCTTGCAAGTCTAGTTGGAGAGTCTAAGCGAGTTCCAATGGACCGTCCGATTGACGGTGTCGATTCATCAGATTTACTTCTAGGGCGGAGTCAGAAGTCAAGCCGTGACTACTTCATCTTCTACGGAAGTGACGGTGAGTTGATGTCCGTGAAGTGGAGGAACATCAAAGTTGTCTTCCGCTATGCGGAAAAATGGGACGGACCATTCATCAAACGACAACTGCCCATGACATTCGATTTGATCAACGACCCGCATGAGGATCGCAACCTCTCGGACGCAAGGATGGACAACGGGTGGATGATGAAGCCGATTATGGACCGCATCCTCGCCCTCCACAGGAGCATGGCTCAGTATCCGAACGTCAAGACCGGAGAAGACTTCAAAGGCTACCCAAAGAAGTAACCGAAGAGACTACGTGCGGCAATTGTCCCGCACTCACGCACACAGGGTTGGCGACTAGTCTTAACTCGAAGCGAATTATCGACTAGAAACATTGAATTATTCTAAGGCTTGTATCCAAGACCAATTGCCTGTACGGCTTCATCGTAACTGGCGTGCACTCGCTGCTGGTCGTACTCTGAAGGCAGGCCGACGTGAGCATCATGTTCGATTAACGTTGCGTGTTTTTGCAAGACTCTGCGTTGAGCATCTGAGCGAGCGTGCGCTGTAACTGACTTTATGGTCTCAAGCATTTTGATCAGTATCTCGGCATTTGCGCGGCCGTACTCTCGAATTAGGTCAAGAGCTACTCCGACCAACCGTTCGAAGCTTACCGGGTCGCTAACTATGCGCAACTGTTTGTCCCCGTCGTAGTGATACGACGATGGTCTTTGTCGCTCGGCTAACATTCCGAGCGCCGCGCCTAACCTGTTCAGACATAACACGGGTGTGTTCGGGTCGTTGATTGCGGGGGAGAGAGCGCGAACCGCAATTGTGACGATGAGGTAAATTCCAAATTCTGTGTCCTGGAACAGAGTACGGTTCTTTCCCAACATGTACGCGTGATTAGCGATCAACTTCACTTCTTTGTCCAGTGGACTAGGCCATGCAACCAGCAATTGGGTGCCACGGCTGACAAAATCGCCGGGGAGGCACTGGATCTTCAGAATTAATTTATGCTTGGAAGCGACGCGTGTGAGTTGGTCGTAATCGATAGCGCGGACGTAGCCTTCTCTGCTTGAGGTAACCACTTCACCTTCACCTACGACGGTCTGGCGGATTATTTCTTCAGCATGTTGCTCGTCAGATGGAGCTGTAGGTGTCTTGAGGGGGTAATCCTGTTCGATTGTTTGTTCGAGTTCTCGGCTTACCTGTTCTACTACTGTGGAGGCCTGCAACGAGTCGGCCACGTGGTGGAAGAAGTAGATTAGCAAGAGGAGGCTTGACAGTAACAAATAGACGGCTATTGTAACCGAAAGCGGGACAGTCTGGTTGCTGGCATTTCCTCGTCCCATCAGAACGAACAGGCAATAGAAGGTGGTCGCACTGTAGGCGCCAAGGACAAATTGGGTACCGCGGTCACGCAGGAAAGTGCGCAATACGATTGAACCATATTGTCCTGAAGTGATGCTGAGCGGGACCAAAGTGATCGAGAAGACGACTCCAATGACGCCTAGCGATGTGTCCGCGATTGTGCTCAGTACGGATCGTGCTTCTGCAATACTCTGGGGATAGAAGACGTACCATTTGTCTTGCAACAAATAGGTGGGGATTGACTGATCCAGCCAGTACGTGGTCATTGCTGCGATCGCTGCCAACAAAGTCATGACTGCAGGCACAAACCAGTAGGTTGCGCGCACGTTATCCCAGAAATTTTTCAATCGGACGGAAGACATGATTTGTCCCTAGCCCTTCTCCGCTGGGTGACGGTCCAGGAAGTCCTGTACGCCACTCTCAACGCTCAAGTGTATGTTTTTCTCTCCGATCTGGTCCATGAGTCCGGAAATACGCAGTTCATCGCGGACTGGACCGCGAACCTGGGCTAGAAGAACCTCAACATGAGTATCGTGGAGGTCGCCGACCAGGCTCTTCAACATATCAAGACTGGTGATATCAAGCGTGTTACTGGAGCCAATGTCTAAGAGTACAGCTTTTGCCGCCGGTTTGCTCGCGGCAACTAGGCTTAGAACTTGGGTTCGAGCCACGTTCGCGTTTGCGAAGAAGAGCGGGGCGTCCAGTCGCAAAATTAGAAGCCCAGGTATTGGCTCATATTCTGGGTGGCGCTCAAGGCTGCCGTAATTCCCGGGAAGCGATGGAACCTTACCGAGTATTGCTAGATATGGTCGACTGGACTTGTATACGACTATGATGATCGAAAGAAACACGGCGACCAGCAATCCTGCCAATACACCCGTAGCAATGACCCCAACCAGAGCGGTTACTGACAACCAGAAGTCACTCCTGCATTCGCGGTAGAACCGTTTCAGCGGTTTGAGATCCACGAGACCTAAGACCGAGTAGATGACGACTGCACCAAGGACGGCATTCGGAAGATTCGTAAAGAGTTCCGCTAACAATGTGATGGTGAAGAGAATCATTATAACGGAAATTAGTGAGGAAAACTGTGTTTGCACGCCGGCTTCATCTCCCGTAGCGGTTGACGAGAGGCTGGCGTCGACTGTGAATCCTTGAAATAGCCCCGCGCTGATATTCGCCGCGCCCAACGCGATCAGTTCTTGATTCGGATCAATTTCGTAGTGGTGCTTTGCGGCAAAGACTCTAGCAGTGCCGACTGATTCACCGACCGCCAGGAAAACAATACCACCAGCACCTGCGATGAGGAGCGCCAAGTCAGATAAGTTGACGAGGGGAATAGTTGGCGTCGGTAGATTCACAGGAATCGATCCGACTACGCTTACGCCGCGTTGGTCGAGCTTGAATACCGTTGTGACGACAATTCCAACGAACAGGGCGACTAACCCGGCGGGAATCCGTCGGGCGTACCGTTTCAGAATGAAGATTAACGTAAGCGATCCTGCGCCTATCGCCAAGGTCAAGGGATTTGTGTTGCTGAGGCCGGTGACGAGTTGGCTCAGTTGCTGAAATATGTCGCCCGTTGCCCCTCGTATACCAAATAGTTTTGGCGCCTGGCTAACAATGATGCTCAGCGAGACACCGAACAGAAAACCTGTGATGACGGGCTTTGATAGGAAATCGGAGATGAACCCCAGTTTCGCAATGCCGGCCAGGAGAATCATTCCACCAACCACAATGGCTAACATCGCGCTCAACGCGGCATATCTTTCCAGACTTCCGCCTGCGCCCAAGTCCGCAACTACGGCTGCGGACATAATGGCCATCGTTGAACTTGCAGTCACTTTGAGATGGTGACTCGTTGCAAAGATCGCGTAGGCGAGCATGCCGGCGAAAGCCGCATACAGTCCTGCTTGTGGCGGTAAGCCCGCTAACTCAGCGTAGGCCATAGCGGCGGGAACGATAACTCCCCATACAGTTATCCCCGAAATGAGGTCAGAGCTGAAAAAATTTCGCGGGTACTTTCGAAGCAAGCCGGCGATTGGAATGTGTGTTTTTAGTTCACTGAAGGATTTCAGTCTCATGCTATAGCGCAACCGTGCAGGCTGAGGATTAATGTGTTCGCCAATTTGAACACGTACGATGACTTACGCAGCAGCAGCTTGACCTGCTGATTCAACACAACATTCTAGTCAGTTCTTTTCCGCGTACGTCTTCATGATTTCGGCAGGTGCTCGGTTCTGCTTGAGCAATTGGCTCATCATGCGCATGGGTTTGTCGATGTGGTTGAAGAAGATCTTGAAACCTGGGCAGAGGTAGTTCAGGCCTGGTTCGCCGTCGGGTGTTGTGATGAATCGATCTTTCGGGCAGCCGCCGTGGCACGCGAAGCGTACTTCACATTCACGACAATACTTGGGCAGCATGTCAAACTTATCGTTTCCAAACTTTACTTGTGGGTCTGAGCCCACCAGTTCCAACATGTGTTTTTCTTTGATATTGCCTAGCTTGTATTGCGGGGTAACGAAATGGTCGCAGGAGTACAGGTCGCCGTTATGTTCAATCGCCAGCGCGCCTCCGCATGTTTTGGAGTGTACGCATAATCCTGATGGCTCGCCGTGCCAATTTGCGAGGGCGACATCGAACATTTGGACGTACACTTTGGCGATATCTCGTCTGACCCATTCTTCGAAGACGCCGACTAGGAACTTTCCGTATTGTTCCGCAGTCGTAGACCTTTCCGTGACCATGTTACTATCGGGCGTGAGTCGTTCGACGATCGGAATGAATTGGATGAACTGTGCCTTACATTCGTCGCGCAGGAAACGGTACACTTCGACGGGGTGATTCTCGTTCGCGTAGTGAATTGTGGTGAGGGCGTTCCACTCGACTCCATGTTTCTGTAAGAAGCGTAAGCCGCGCATTACTTTATCGAAGGTGGGTTCTCCCTGCCTGTCAACTCTGTAAAAGTCATGCATCTCGCGGGGGCCGTCGATGCTGAGTCCAACTAGGAAATCATTTTCCTTAAAGAAAGCAGCCCACTCATCATTGATCAGCGTTCCATTGGTTTGGATAGTGTTCTGGATTTTCATTCCCGGTTTCGCGTACTCCTTCTCGTACACGATGGAGCGTCGGAAGAAATCGAGGCCCATGAGGGTTGGTTCGCCGCCCTGCCATGCCACGGTCACTTCGGGAATGTCGTGCGATTCGATTAATTGACGGATGTACGTTTCCAGCATTTCGTCCGTCATCCGAAAAGTGCTGCCCTTGTAGAGGTCTTCTTTGGAGAGGTAGAAGCAATACTTGCAATCAAGGTTACAAATTGCGCCTCGCGGTTTTGCTAGAAGATGAAACGCGGGCGGCGCATTTGCCGGACGCACAGCCGGAGCAGTCGGCGCTATTTTCAATAGTTCAGATTCGTGGATAATCTCAACCTCATGACGCATTGCTAGGCTTCTCAGCATTCGCAGCTCAGTGACTGCACGTTAATTCATGCCTTAATTTAAGACATGGTTGCCGCTGCGCTGTCGGTCCAATGTACTCTCTGTCGAAGGTGAAAGGTACGGGCGAGAGTCTAAGTTCACCTACTGGATTGCCATGTGGACGCGGAATCGCTCTTCTGGGGTGAGCAAGTGGTCGTGGCTGTCGGAGCCGACATCGATTTGGGCCCACCGTACATTGCCGGTGAAATCGTTTCCAGTTACGCCAAAGTCTTTGCAGATCGGAGCGCCAGTCTTGTTCCCTACCTCCGTCACTGAGTCAGCGGAGAAGACTGAGACATGCGTGTGTTCCACGCGACCCTGACCGACCTGCTTTCCGTCAACGTAGAGTGTAACCATGCCTCCCTTTCCGAGACCGCCGCCGTCATACTTGAATTCCATCCGCACCTGATGTTTTCCCTCCGGGAGGGTTTCGGATGCTTGCACCATGTAGGTTTCTAGGCCGAGGAAATTGTAGACGTACTTGAGCTTCCCCTGATAGGCGTACAAGGCCCACCCACCAAAGTTCCCACCCTGACCAATTATCACGCCCTTAACCCCTGGAGCAAGCTTGGGTAGACGCGTTGGTTTCCATACCTCAATACTTGCAGTGACCTGATGGGACTTGTTCTTGATGTCGATTGTGGAATTGTCGCCGCCGAAGTAAGCAATGCCAGGGAAGAGGAGTTGTTTGTTCCCGCTGATGAGTTGAGGGCGACCCGCCATCGCTGGTATCATGCGCTCAATCTTCCGGTCATCCAATGGCAGCACATTATGCCGGGTAGCTTCGATCAGCCAGAGACGTTGGAGTTCGTGAAGCTTCTGTGGATTCGTCTTCGAAATATCGTCTGCCTGCGTGTAGTCTGTTGGAGTGTATAGTTCCCAGTTATCGTCATCGAATGCCGGGGGTTTCTCTCCTGAGAGGACCCATGGTGTGCTGTGCTTGGTGACCGCGGTCCACCCTTTGTAGTAGATGCCGCGGTTGCCGAACATCTCAAAGTACTGAACGTCATGGTGTTCAGGGGCTTTGGGATCGTCGAACGTGTACACCATACTCATCCCTTCCATGGGATGCTGTCCGACACCGTCTACGGTGCGTGGTTCAGGAATTCCTGCCACGTCGAGAATGGTTGGGGCGATGTCGATCACGTGATGGAACTGGGTTCGAATCTGGCCTTTCGATTTTATGCGGCTCGGCCAGTGAATTATCGTCCCGTTCCTTGTGCCTCCCCAGTGGGAAGCAACCTGTTTCGTCCATTGGTAGGGGGTGTCCATGGCGTGAGCCCAGCCGACAGCGTAGTGGTTATAGGAGTCTCTGCCGCCTATGTCGTTCAAGTGCTTAAGCAAATATTCCGGTGTCTCAAGAGCTGCCATTCCGTTAAAGTTAGTCATCTCATTGAAGCTTCCTTGGAGCGTGCCCTCCGCGGAAGCGCCGTTGTCTCCGATAATGTAGATTATGAGGGTCTCGTCAAGGATTCCGAGGTCCTTTAGCGCGTCGATTAATCTTCCAACGTGGTAGTCGACGAATTCGAGGAATCCTGCGTAGCATTCCATTTGACGTCTTAGCACGGGTTTCAAGTTTTCAGGCATCGCGTCCCACGCGGGAATTTCCTTATGTCTTGCAGTTAGTTTCGCGTCGCTAGGGATGACTCCGAGTTGCTTCTGTTTTGCGAAGGTTCTTTCGCGGAGTTTGTCCCAACCGTCGTCAAACTTGCCCTTGTACTTGTCAATCCACTCTTTCGGAACATGGTGGGGAGCGTGTGTGGCGCCGGGGGCGAAGTATACGAAGAACGGTTTGTCCGGGGCAATTGCCTTTTGTCCCTTAATGTAGGAAATTGCCTTATCAGTCATGTCAGGAACCAGATGATATTCTGGATCGTCTGGGAGTTCAACTCGCGTTTCGTTATCAAGAAGCTCCGGGAACCACTGATTGGTTTCACCGGCTTGGAACCCATAGAATCTTTCAAATCCGCCGCCACCGGCCGGCCAATGTTCCATTGGGCCGAACGGGTTGTTCTCCCAAACTGGAACTTCGTGGCATTTGCCAAACTGAGCCGTTGAATAGCCGTTCAACTTTAGGATCTTAGCGAGCGGGGCACAATTGTTCAGGCGTAGGGAGTTATAGCCTGGCGCAGAAGCCGCGAGCTCAGTGATCGATCCCATGCCGACTGTGTGATGGTTACGACCGGTTAGGAGAGCCTGACGTGTTGGTGAACAGAGGGCGGTTGTGTGGAAGCGGGTATACTTTAGTCCTCCAGCCGCAAGCATCTCGGCCGTCGGCGTATTGCATGGTCCACCGAACGCGCTCGAAGCGCCGAATCCAACATCGTCCAGCAATACGAGAAGCACGTTGGGTGCTTCTGGAGGAGGACGAAGCGGTTGAATGGGCGCGAATTTCGAATCCGGATCCTTAGCATCATAAAGAATCGGTCCCGCATAGGCTAGATCGGGAATTGGTATGCTCGATCGGTAACCTGCGAGAGGATCTGCGGGTTTGCTGCTATTCGTTGACATAGCGCTCATATGCCGGATTCATTGGATATATGTGTATGTCCTATCATTCATGGCCGTTCATATTTTTCACATATATGGACTCGCATGGTTAGTAACTCCCAGGGAAATATGGGGCAATCTTCCAGTAGCCGTTATCGTCCGTCACAACATCAACTTCAAGCCCAGCGCTGGAAAGCGTTGTATTTTGCCGTTGATCAAGTTTTGCGGTATCGTATCATCGTATCGTTCGTCTTTCTTATTCCTAGGATGGTTGTCGTCTCGATGGATCGCGTCTCGGCTAGTGCCTTGCTCACTCCATAGAGTCTCGTAGCGTGTGGGTCTATAGAACGTCGGTGCGTTTCTGAACCTGTGGATTGTTTTCGTATTGTTTCTAAGTGGAACATCAATGTACCAAGATTTTATGCTGCTCTGAAATTCCAGCCTGATTCTCAGGCGAGTCGTTATGTCGAGAATGGACCGCCCATGTTAAATATGCTCAAACAGCCATAGAAAACTGGCTTCGAAAACCGGAGCAAACTAGCGGGAATGTTCATTTGAGTAATGGAATTAGAGCGTTATTTCTGATCGGACTTTTCATCGTGGGAGTTTTAGCGGTCGGAGTTCCTGTCCAAGCTCACTTTACGCTTGGCAACTTGTCCGGAACGAACCCGTACGACTTCAACAATTTTGATCCGCATGTTGCTGGGCCTATTGGTTACGTCTGGCCTGGCAGCGGTCAATGTGCATGGGACGGTTTCCCGAACCAGGCTAGCGATAACTGCTCGCCGGGCTATCAATCGCCTTACCCTAACGGTAATCCGCCGGGTGCACCGAGCAATTCATGGTACCAGCTGCAAGGAGACACGTACGCTCCATTCGGCGCTGTACTAACGAACTCGACAGGTGACTTGGTCTTCGCACTCAACGCAACCTGCCGACCATCACAATGGGCTACAGGCTGCACTGCCGCGCCAAACCATGAGATTCAAGCCCCGTTACTAAATCGATTAGGCTGGGATACTTGGATAATCCTCATACCGCCCGAATTCACCGTACCCGGTTCCTCATATCTTGACTCATCGCAGATAGTCTCAACCCTATCGAACAGTTACAACCGGTATCTTGTTGCGAAGCTAAGTCCGAATGATAGGTATGCGCCAAACTGGACACTGGTGGCGATAACAGCAGACGCAACGATTGACACTAGCGGGCCACCTGCTGGCCTCTCGAGCATATACTATGATCATCAATACATCCAGTTCACCAACGCGGGTGAATGGTACTACGTCCGCATCAACGGCGTAACCGCTCCATCAGTTGCTGGACGATACTTCTTCAAGATGGCACTATACAGCACGAACTTTCTGCTCAACGCAGCTGCATTCTCTGGCCTCACTTTCTACGGCAATAGTATCCTTGGCGTCGGCCCAACACTGGCGGGACCTAACGTAGGTCTCCACGAGAACCCGACCGTTTGGGTTCCCCCTCAGAATTGGCCTGTTATGCTTGTGAAGGGTGAGACCGATCCAGCCATCGTGACCGGAACGCTCCGGTACGCTGGATACAACGCTACGCTCTACCAGCAACCGATTGCGGAGGCTGGTAAGGTGTGGGCGCATATGACTATGCGTCTCGACCCGTACACGGGCCAGCAGCGGCCGGATCTGGCAACGATTGACGGCCAAGCGTTCGTGAACGCCACCGCGAACGGCCATTATGAGCTTGAAGGCCTCGCACCAGGCGTCTACGATATCTACGCTGAAGCGGCTGGTTATCCGCAGACACTCTGCACTAGTGGGATAACGGTTCTGAAAGGGCAGTCGTTGCACTTCGACTGCTATCTCCAGCCGGGGCCGGTGATTCATGGTAACGTGTTTACGAAGCATCAGTTCGGAGACGAACCTTGGCCGGGCAACTCGACTACGGGTCAGTACATGAAGATTGAACTGTACAGTAATCCGACGCTAAGCAACCTTGTCGATCCTTCCGCAGGACCACCAGTCTCATGGTCCCCGCTCCCGTGTGTAGCAGGAGGTCAAGAGGACTACCAAAGTGCTGGCGCAGCTGGGCTTTGCGGTGACCCGCGGGACGCAAGTGCCATTGCGTTTCCATGGCATGAGTATGCGCCGAACACTCTGAACACCGCCTACGCTGAGGCTGACACTCCGTTCCAGGGCACAACGAACGGTTACTCGCGTGATGTCGCCATAAGTGGAGGCTGCGCACCAGCCTTCATCATTCTCGGGTTCTGCAGCTTTCCGTACGGCAGCGGCGGTTCCACGTACGGACTAAACAACCTTCTGGCGTCTGATCCTGAGGGTGTTGGTCCTCCGCAGCATTGGTTTGTTGCTGGTGGTACGACTACTCCGTTCCATTTTGAGTTTGGTCTGAAGGGTGAGTACGGTGCACCTAGGGATTTGAGTGGTGAGGTGCCGCAGGTTTACGCTACTTGGATCAACGGCCTCACACCAGGCAGATACTACGTTCGAGCCTGGACCTTCCGTTATGTTCAAACAGCCCTGGACGGCGCTACGTTCCAGGAGTACTACTTTGACATAACCCCGAACGAATGGGCGGGAGACGTGACGCTACCAATCGATCTACGCCTCTCAAGCTGGGTTAACAAGACCGTATACTTCCACGACACACCCAACACAATCGAAACCAACCCGATCCACTCGGGCGCTGGATATCTCTGGGGTGTGCTCGTCGGCTCCGACGGACACGTATACTCTGCGAACGTTACAGGCCTCGGGCTTCTTGAACAGAACACGACGGGCATCAACCCAGCCTGCTTCAGTGGAGTAGGCGGCTATCTGAGCAGTTGCTACTCTACAACTCCGCTTGGAAAGTCAAACGGTTTAACGACAGGGGAGTCGGTTCATCCAACATATTACTACAACACGGTTTCTTTTGCCTCCCTACCGAACTTTAACGCATGCTACTCGTACGATGAGTACTCCATCGGCCTCGTCTCCGCCGCCAGAGGAATTTTCGCATCGGCGTTTCCTGCCAGCACCGGAACTCCGGCTGTGCCCCTGAACGGAGAGTTCGGCGCTCCGAGCCAAATCTGCCCATTCCCAACCGGGAACGGGCGTGAGGTTAGTGCATTGGATAAGGCTGGGTTGAACGCTAACTCCCTCGCAACCGGCGAAGCCACCATCCAATTCTGGGGCATCAACGATACGTGGGGTGGGGAGAATTACGGTATCCCATCCGGAACATACACGCCCAACGTAGCCACAAACGGCTACTACAGCCCCTCACCAGCGGAGCAGGTTTCCGTAACGCTTAGCGGTAATCCTACGAGTGTAAGCGATCATCTCTTCCTCGGCCCAGGCTTCAACGTCTCGATCTACAGCATCGACTGGGAACGGCCGCGAGTGAGCAGGCCGTGGGTCTGGTCAGGATGCCAAACGATTGCCATCGCCTGTGTCGGTTCGGAAATTGATCTAGGATTCTACCCCGTAGTTAACGGGACGGGTGGCACGCTTGCCGACTTCTTTGGTGCATCAATATCGGCTATGCCACCGAGCGTCCCGCTCACTACTTTTCCGTTGAGCTCTGGTGGGAGGGTTGATATGGGCGGGCTATTCCAGGGTCCGGCTGGAACGGACTGTGTCAACCCTAACCAAGGCTTCGCTTTTGAATGTGCAGAGATGGATGGGGGTGGACGTAATGTTCTGCCGGGATACGAACTGTCCCACTTTGTCTTCTATGGCAGTAGTGCGGCCGTGGCTTTCGTGGGCGGCTCTACGTCGGGCATAGGCTACATCACTGCGGGTAGAGGAACCTGGAGGGCAGGTGGCGTCTTTCTCCGAGTATCCAAATTCCTGACAGACACCATGTGGCTCTTTCCAGGTCTGACATGGCCGCTCCATTTCAACGAAGGGCAATACAACTTGGCCGCGGACACATATGGGTACATTCAGGACAAGGACTTCTCGGCCTACGCGATGAACGGTCAAACGGCTGACATGAAGATCAACCTGATCATCGGCGTCAACATAACTCTCGACGTTCTCTTCAAGAAGGAGAGTATTATCACCGGCACACCGTACAACATGTCCGCCAGAGTTCGCGTCTTCAACGATCAAAGCCAGTTAGTGGCTGAGTGGATGAGCAGCGAAGGCACGTATGTGGACCGGACGGGACACGCGATCGCTGCAAACGGGCAATTACCTCCTGGTGGAAATGCATTCGGGGTGACGCCTGCCACGTTTGATTTTCCTCTCTACCCGTTCAACACGCAACTCGTGGTGAGGCCTGCTTCCGGTTTGAATGGCTACGATTATCTGCCTGGCGGCACCAATCTCCTTCACGTGCTTATGGCTGGGCTGCCCCAGGAGTCGGCTTATGGAGGCACGATCTCCGGCGGCTACTTCAGCGATCCAATCTTCACTCCGGCTGGCTGCACCTTTGAACTTGACTGCCCCAATCCGCCCTACCCATCGTACGGTCAGTACCCGTTCCCGTACACGGGCATAGCGGGTGCGCCCGACTACACGGGTGGGTGGACGGCGGAGGTAGATTTCGTCCCATGGTACGCAAACAACACGGTGAGCACTGTCTGCAGTCTTTCGCCGATTCCTCCGGTAATTGAGCGGAACTCCTTCTCCACCATGCCGGTGTTCAGTATAGGCCAGGAATTCAGTGACCCACAACAGGTATTCTCCTGTCCGCCGAACTCTATTGGTGCACAGTACTATCCGCCGGTCAACGGTCTCCTGATGGGTGAATCCTACCACATCATCCCAGGAACTACAGCGCTCTCAGGCATCAGCCTGACGGAAGACTCTGCGCTCGGTTTCCTCAAACACAGTATGGCTCCTAACCACTTAGGCCCGTACTCGCAAGAAGGTGTCTGGCAAATCGCGGGCACGCACAATAGCGGTGAAGCCTCAGCCATATTCGAAGTAGACCTAAACGGCTTCGTGAGCGGCAATGTGCTTGCGTTCACGTGGAGTAACGAGTTCCGCACCCTAAGCTGGGGCACCATAAGCGTAACGGGCGCCAGCGGTGGAGCGACGTGGAACTTCTACACGTACGACGGCATCTACCAAGCCTACATGCCCACGGGCAACTACAAGTTCACCATCGCTCAATCAGGCTACGCGCCACAAACCTGGGCCGTGTCGGTCTCACCAGGCCAAGTCGGCACTGGGCAGAACGTGTACCTGGAACAGAGCAACATACCCGTACCAGAATTCAGCACCGCCGCAATCGTAGCCTTCTCAGCCCTGGCAGCATCAGTATACCTGCTAAAACGAAGACGCAAGTAACATTCGAGCGGGAAACCGCTCGCCCCATTCTCTTTCTCAAAAGAAACGAGCAAGCTTCATGAACGATTGCTGACCGTGTTGAGCGCGAGGCGACTGGATCAAGAGGATCATAACTACCTACCGATAATATTGTTCCGCAATGTTTCTCGCACTTCCATAAACCCCTATTCAAGAAAGGACTTACTCCGCCTCATCGGCTAAAGCTGCGAACTCGCGCCACTTAACACTCTGTCTTGAAACGATGAAAACATAGGGTCAAGCTTAAGTGCCGTGATAGGTCAGGATTCTAACGTCAGCAAGTAGGTGCTTATTTATTGACATGGGTTGATTCAGCCCTCAAGATTTTGTTCCTTGCCACAGCCTTGGTAACTTTGGTTGTGATCTTTGCCATAGCGCACGAGATGAGTACAGGAATTTTCAAAAGATTTTTCCTGTTCTTGAGGTTGGCTATAGTCGTGATTTTCGTTAACCGCGTAGATGTGCTCACGCCCGATTACGGCGTCACAGCTCTACTGGGCGCGCAAACGGCAGACTATGTTTACCGAACGGTTTGGTCTATTCTCCTATTACTTAGCTTCATTTTTCTCTACGTTGATTGGAGGAGCACAAGTTTAGACCAACCAATCAGACCGAGGAGCGAAGTGAAAGTTGAGGGTTGAACATCTCTTCCCATTGTCGGAAATCCTTGTTGTAGGAGGAATTAGCAATGGTTGCTTTCTACTGACGGGGAAGAGTGGCGTCGGCAAATCGGTTTTTGCCGTCGAGTTCATTCACGACGGCCTAGAGGCTGGCGTGACCGGGATCTACATGCACACCAGCGTGCCAACTGAGGGGTTAATGGAACAGGCTGCGTCTCTTGGTTTGAAGCTTGACGGGCCGGATTTGAAACAGAGACTCATTCTGATAGACGTATACGCAAGCTTGGCCGGATTGCCATCAACGTCGCAAATCGTACTCCAGCAGGGCGCTACACTAAACGATCTCTCCCACGCAGTTAACCAAGCAACCAAAGACCTAACCGGATTCCGATTCGTTCTAGACGACTTGGCGTCGGTGCTAGCCTTTACAACTCCCCAGGTTGCTTTCAAATTCACTCAGATCCTCCTATCCCGTCTCAAAGCGCAAAAGGCGACAGGTATTCTCACACTCATCCCCGGAGTCCTTTCACCCGAACAAGAAAAACTGCTTCCCACCCTTTTTGACGGCCAATTAGAATTGGACGTGGAGGAAACCCCGCAAGGGTTGACTAGGCGTTTCAGAATTCGAACAATGAGAGGTGCGAAACACAGAACCGACTGGATTCAGGTCGATATTCGTGAGGGCGGTCTTCAGGTAGTAGAGCCTAAGCAGACCTGAGTATCACCGACGCGCCAAGCGCAAACTCGAGAGGTCTAATGCTCACATTTGAGGCAGAAGAGTCTTTGGACACCCCCAAACCGATTGATACTGGGACGGCTTTCCCGAAGCGCTCCTCCGTCTCTTCTTCCTATCTCGATCAAACCCAGCGTGTTCCATGTGCGCAGTTTACAATAACTTGGTCTTAGCACGTTCTGAATGGTGGGAGCGTCCAAAATCAGAACTATTCTCATGCATCTTTAGGAAATGTTTGCGCGCACTGATATCGTTGTCGAGAACCGGGCCGTCGTTCAGACAGTAAGCATATATTGTGGCTATCGGGTTACTCGTTGAAATTCCAAGATAGGAAATATACTTGTAAGGGAGAGAGTGGGTCTAGGAATCGGCGCATCCACATACGGATTACAAATCAAGAGGTCTTGACTGAAGTAAATTCTACTTAGGAGCCGTTGGTTGGTTTGATAGCTTTAGAATCGTGCGACATGAGGTTCTGGTGAAAGCGTTGGCTAGGACTGTTAGTGTCTACGACGTGGAAGGAAAGCCGGCCGGAGAGTTTTCTGTCCCTGCTTTCTTTGATGCACCTGTACGGGGCGACTTGATACGCCGTGCGGTCGTCGCCATTCAAAGTCATTCGTTTCAGCCCCAAGGGCGGGATCCGATGGCTGGCAAGAGGACCACGGCTGAGTCCATGGGGGTTGGACGGGGTATGTCCCGCATACCACGCGTAAAGGGCGAGAGGTACGCGAGGGGCGGGATGGCGGGTTTCGCGGCGGGCACAGTAAAGGGAAGACTTACGTTTCCTCCGACCTCGGCAAAGATAAGCGCCAAGAAGATTAACAAGAAGGAACTTCGCGCCGCAATGCGCTCCGCAGTCGCTGCGACATCTTCCAAACCTCTGGTGCAAGCGCGGGGGCATCGCATTCCGGAAGACTTGAAGTTGCCTCTGGTCGTTTCGGATGCGGCGGAGAAGATCACAAAGAATTCGGAAGCAGAGAAGATACTGAAGAACTTGGGGCTCTGGGACGATATTGAGCGTGCGTCGGAGCGAAAGATTCGAAGCGGAAAAGGCAGTGTGCGCGGACGCCCGCACAAGAGCCGCGCCAGTGCTTTGGTAGTTGTTTCGAAGCGGTTGGGAGCGGAGCGGGCGTTTGGTAATTTCACGGGCGTTCGGGTGGTCGACGTGTCCAGCCTCAACGTTACCGATTTGGCACCCGGGACTCACCCCGGTAGGCTGACGATCTGGACTGAGTCCGCGATCAAAGGGTTGGAGGCCCGTTTAGCATGACAAAGCTAGCGACAAACGAAGTTGTCAAATACCCGTTGTTGTCGGAAGACGCTGTCACACTCCTCGAGTCGGAGAACAAGATTACATTCATCGTCGACCTGCACTCCGACAAACACGACATAAAGAGAGCTATACAGGAACTCTACGAAGTCAAGGTACGCGACGTTAAGACATTGATCACTCCCGAGGGGGAGAAGAAGGCGTTCGTGCGACTAATGCCCGACTTCAAAGCGTCGGACCTCGCCGTAAGGCTAGGTATCCTGTAGGGCCATGCTCTCCGAGGATAATGCCGGCAGAACGTTAATTAGAATAGAGTCAATGGGACACGGTGAGTGTTGAGCCTTGCCTCGGGAATTCCTCTACAGGGGAAACACGATCGAAGCATTACAACAAATGTCCATGGACGAATTCATCAGAATTCTACCCGCCAGACAAAGACGCTCACTCACCCGAGGCCTAACCACAGACCAAAGAACCCTGATGGAGCTAATCCGAAACCACCGAAGAGACAAAAGCGGAAAAGAAGCTAAACCAATCAAAACCCACTGCCGAGACATGGTCATCATCCCCGAAATGGTCGGCCTCAACCTCCTAATCCACAGCGGAAAAGAATTCGTCGCCCTCGACATCAAACCCGAAATGATCGGCCACTACACAGGCGAATTCATCATAACCAACAAAAAAGTACTCCACGGAACACCAGGCATCGGCGCGTCGAGGTCTTCCATGTACGTGCCACTCAAATAATTAATTAAACGATAAAATTATCCTTTCCTCAATGAAGTCTGACCCAAACACTTTGCGACTCGCACCACGACGTTTACTTTCACCTAACTGTCTCGAATATAACGTGGACACTACGCGTGATATACGTTTGTCTTGGAACGAATGTTCGATCAGAGTTATCATTCTCTCCCTGAAGTGGGAAGCGTGCCCCCGCGTACATTCCATATTTGGAATTTTCCTCAAGAGGAAATCTTCGCTCTTCTCGAACCTAGTTATCGCGCCAAGCTGGTCGCTCCACTAATCGAGAAGTCAGGACTGCGTCTGCTTTCAGAACTAATCCACGTTGGATCAGAAACGGTTAGCGGATGGGCAGCGGAACAACCAAGCCTTCCAGGCAACCCACGGACAGGTTACATTAGACTTGATGCTCTGTTTCATTTAGCCGAATTATCACCCGGGTGATACATTCACGAATCGCCCAACCCAGCGTCATGCTAACTCTAATTCATCAGTTCGCCCTACGCCTCGCAATCGGGAACACTGGTACGACGATGATCAGCCCCGCCAATATGGCGATCAGCAACGGTGCCCGACGGGGAGAAGGGTTGGGCCGGAACGCGGAGGCCGCCACCCTCGTCTGTCCCGCTTGCTGCATCAATAGTTGTGCTGTTGGTGCGTTCTGACGTTGAGTGAACGGGGGGTACCCTACCGTCACGCCCACTAGAACGCCGAGAATGGTTGCTAAGATGATAGTACGTGCCACTGAAGCAGAAGCGGAATAGTAGAAACGATCAATTGGACCTTGGTTTGCTGGTCTTCGGAGCCTTGTTGCTCCATGCGAGCGATAGTGCGTGATGAACCGTTTTTCGATCGGCAGCACGTAGAATTACCATCGTAGAGCCCTTTCGCCCCCAGCCGCCTTTGACGGGTTTGAAGACCTTCGGCCTTGATTTGACCAACGCCTTCTGTTGTTCCTTCGTGAGAAGCACGACCCCATCTCCCTTCCACAGAGTAGTGAAGATCTTGACATCGTCCCGCAGTTGCTTCGTGTGCCTGTGAACATCAGCGATCTGAGTCAGTTTTGGCCACCTTTCCCGTGTGGGGCGTGGCCAGATTTGACTCACCAGTGAGGCGTACTATGAGTAGGTACTTTGAGTAGGGGAATTCTTCAATTGTGCGCGGGCAGACAAAATTGGTGGAACAGAGGGCGGTTCAGTTATTCTATGACCGGTTCAACGTATTTCAATTGACTCGGAAGTCTGGATGATCCATATGACTTCCCTCCACCGCTCCCGGAAAGCCGAGCGCAACCCTGCGATACACTTCAGGGGTCATTTGTTTGTCTCAGTTGAGTTCGACTTAAAGGCTCAGAAAACCGGCTGGCGCCGGAACTGAACCATTCGTCTGTGCTCCGAAGCAGCTGGCTAAGCTAGGTTTCTTCGATTCAACGGGGGACCCCCCCTTAGGGGGGGGTGGGGTACCTCACTTCGAACGTGAGCGGGGATTGTCGTTCGAGGGTTTTGGTGCGTGCAAATCCGCGGTTCCCGCCGGTCCATGCTGTGAGAGGGTTACCGCGCTCTGCGTCTAGCCAACAGGAACACGGGCACTGCGATTACTAGCCCCGCCAACAGGGCGATGAGCAATGGTGCGGGCTCGAAGTCGGGGCGAAAAGTTGAGGCCGCTACATTCGTCTGTTCCGACTGTTGCATTAGAAGTTGGGCCCTTGGAGCAGCGGGTGCCTGAATCCATGGAGAGTACCCTATAGCCACGCCAACCAGGATGCCGAGAACAGCCGCTAGGATGATTCTTCGTGACATTTGTTCCATGCGAATACCCTCTTAACATGGCATAACTCTACATTTTCGAACGCCGTCAGAGGACTCGATCTCTCCACATACGCATGCATTCGTACCACGAGATCCCGGCCCCCGCGGCGCCAAGCACGACGGCCGAAGGTTCAACCGTACCGGTCTGAACTACTGCTTCTATACAGTAGACCGCTACGGCGGTGGATAGGAAGACGGCATAGAAGAGGTAGCGGGGCAAAATGAGGTGGCCGACTTTCAAGAATGCCTTCAAAGACCCCACCTGAACCTGCTGCTTCAGCGAGTACTCTCCGCCCGCGTCCTTGTCTGCAACTCCAAGTTCTCGAAGTTTCTCGAGGTGGTAGAGTGCGATGCTTGGGCTTGACATCGACAGTGCCCTTTGCGTCTCCCGCACTCCAACGGGTCCCGTACTCTTGAAGAGGTACCAATAGACTCTCAAAGTCGTTCCGTGAATCTCGCTTTCCTTGGAAAGCCCCGATGTGTCATGTTCCATGCCTGATCATATGAAGAGGAGTGCGCAGGGGTAGATAGAAGTTGCCGAGTTCGGCGAGTAAACAACGTCTCTTCGCACGCACACGCTTCAGGTTATTCCTGGGACGAGAATTAAGTTGTGATACACAGTGTGATACACCTCGTTTTTCTCGGGGCATAAGTCAAGCTAACTAGGGACCAGCTCACCGGCGAACTGCCCGGGACGCTATTGCTAATGTCGCTCCAGGATGGTACCATTCGTTGAGAGTCCAACTCCCTATGACAAGCTCGTAGCCGACTCGCATAATTCCCGGATGAGCTTGGCGGTCCGCGGAAAATCATCAACTCTGCCAAAAGTGTCTCGGAACATATCGTCACTGCCCCATGACGAATTGATAAGATGTAAGCCGGTGGATGAGGAATTTCAGAGAGAATTATCGTCGGCTTTTGATTCGGATGCGACTTTTGTTAGATTGTTCAGTGAACTCAACGTTTTTTAGGGTTACTGCGCTCATGCCGCAGCGCACGGTGTAAATGGAATGCCAAATTGGGGATACTCGGTCAAGGAATTCGACCCGGACCGAGCCGTAAAATGCGCGGGTAGAGAAGTGAAGGTTTCCCCAAAGGCGGCTACAGAGATCTGTCGAAAGCTTCGAGGTATGCGGTTGGATTCCGCGAAAGACCTCCTGGAAGCGGTCACGCAGAAGAAGCGGGCGATAGCTTACAGACGGTACCATAAGGAGGTTCCCCACAGAAGCTTGGACGAAGGTTGGTATGCGGGCCGTTATCCGGTTAAGGCTGCGAAGGCCTTCCTCTTCCTTCTTGAGGAGCTGGAGGCGAATGCGGAGTATAAGGGCCTGGACGTTGACCGCCTCAGGATCGTCCATGCGGCAGCGCAGAGGGGTATGAAGACGCAGCGTGTGATCTCAAGAGCGCACGGAAGGGCTACGCCATACCAGAACACGCTGGTTCACATTGAATTAATGGGATATGAGGTAGCAGAGTAATTTGCCAATACAGAAGTATTTTGTACAAGAGAACGCCCGGCGCGCGGAGATTGACGAGTTTCTCTCCCAAGACCTGAAACGGGCCGGCTACAGCAAAGTAGAGATGACGAAGACCCCACTGGGCACGAGAGTTGTCGTCTACGCTGCAAAGCCAGGGCTCGTCATTGGCCGTAGAGGAGAAAGCATTCGGGACCTAACTCAGGTGCTCGAGAAGAGGTTTGGGGTTCAGAACCCGCAGATCTCCGTAGCGACGCTCGAGGCGCCGGAACTCGACGCGAAAGTTGTTGCTTCGCAGATTGCTATGGCGCTGCAACGTGGCATTCATTTTAGACGTGCGGCCTATTGGGCGCTTCAGCGAACGATCGAAGCCGGCGCCCTGGGCGTGGAGATCGCGATCAGAGGAAAACTTACGACGGATAGGGCGCGGTACGAGAAATACAAGGCCGGTTATCTCCCTTCGGTTGGAGACGCGGTAAGTAAGATAGTTCGGGTTGCGGTCGTCGATACCCAACTGAAACAAGGCCTCTTCGGAATCAGAGTTCGCCTAATGCCCCCAAACGCAAGCTTACCCGATAGGCCCACGATTAGGGACGTACCGTCGGAACCTGTGCAGCAGAAACCTGTTCTGGCGGAAGTGCCTGCCGAGACGAGTGAAGTGAAGGAGGTTGCGGAACCTGCCAATACTGCGGAAGCGTGAGATCAGACAACTCCTCCCGGAAGAACGCGAGAAGAGGCTCGCGGAGATGCGCACCGAACTCGTAAAGCTCCGGACCACCGTCAAAGCCGGAGGAAACATCGAGAACACCGGAAGGATCCGGGAACTAAAACGAACCGTCGCAAGAATCTTTACAATATCAAATGAAAAGCCCTTGACAGAGGGAAAGAAACCTTGAGCCCAATCACGCCACAAAATATCATCCGGCACGAATTGATCGGCCTAACCGTGAAAGTGAATGACGCGGCGAACCCATCCATTAAAGGAGTAAAGGGTGCAATCATAGACGAGACCAAGAATATGCTGAAGATCCGTTCACCCAGAGGAACTGTAATGATTCCAAAGAATATCGCGACTTTCCGATTCAAGCTGCCCGACGGCGTCCAAGTGGATGTGGACGGCAGACGATTAGCCGCTAGGCCTGAGAGTAGATTGAAAACAAGAGTGAGGCGATGGTAGAGTGTCAGACATAGGAATCGGGGCCAACGCCCCTAAGAAATCTTGCGAAGACCGAAACTGTCCGTTTCACGGGGAGCTATCCGTGAGAAGGAAGTTCTTGGATGGAAGAGTCGTGAGCGCAAGAATGACCAAGACTGTTACGGTTGAAAAGGACTACCAACAATACAATCCGAAATACACTCGATACGAGAAGAGGCGAAGCCGGATTCTCGCCCACAGCCCCCCATGCCTCGAGATCCACGAGGGCGACAGAGTGAAGATCGCCGAGTGCAGGCCGATCAGTAAGGAAGTTGCTTTCGTAGTCGTGGAGAAATTAGCGGGAGTCTCTTGACCTAGAGGCAAGAATTTCCCAACATAACCTTAATTTGTTGCAGATACGTTCACCAACGCCCTACGTGAGTAAACATTGCCCGCCCCAAAGACACGTGCAGTAAGCGCAAAGGGAATGGTAGAATATCGGCCGTACATAGCACGTGGACTGCCTAATGGCTGCCGGGTCAACTGCGCTGATAACACGGGGGCCAAAGAGCTCAAAGTCATACAGGTCCTCGGCCACCACAGCCGACTAAGACGAGTTCCAGCCGCCTGCGTGGGCGATATGGTCATGGTATCCGTCTCGAAAGGCACACCAGACCTCAGACGGCAGATGTTTCCCGCCGTCGTCGTGCGACAGATTCGTTTGTTCAGGCGGCCGGACGGAACAAGATTATCGTTCCATGATAACGCCGCAGTCATCATGACTCCCGAAGGCGAACTAAAGGGGACTGAGATTCGTGGCCCCGTGGCCAAGGAAGCCGCAGAGCGATGGCCGAGAGTTGCTAACCTCGCCAGCATCATAATTTGAGGGATTGAACGTGCCGGCGCCATCGAAACAACGCAAGGAGATCTACGAAGCCGAAGGTCAGAAGCTGCGAAAACTGTTAGCTGCGCCGCTCTCAGACGATTTAAGAAAAGCGCAGGGACGCAAATCGTACCCGGTTCGTAAGGGAGATACAGTGAAGATAGTTCGTGGTGACTTCGCGGGTGTTGAGGGAAAGGTTACGGACGTCGACACACATGGCCGACGGTTGTTTGTGGAAGGGGTCACGCGAGAGATGACTTCGGGCACATCGACTAACGTATCCGTCCACAGCTCCAAGGTCATGATCACGAAACTCAACCTAGACGACAAGTGGCGTGCAGAATCCATCAAACTCACGCCGGCCGCTCCTAAGGAAGGCGCGCAATAATGGCACGCAAGGGCGGACTGGGGCATCTCAAGCGATTGGCTTCCCCTGCATATTGGCCGATCCACAGAAAGGAACACCCTTGGGCACCCAAACCAGCCCCGGGAGCACACGCGGCCTCATACAGCGTACCGCTGGACGTGGTCGTCCGTGATGAACTCGGCCTGGCAAAGACAAGAAGAGAATTTTCAAGAATCGTTTCATCCGGGAACGTAAAGGTTGACGGAAGAGCGAGGCACAAGAACTACCCCGCTGGCCTCATGGACGTCCTGGAATTCACCGACGCAAACCTGGCCTACCGAATGCTCCCAATAAAGGGAAAGGGTTTGGGGTTGGTCAAGATCACGAAAGATGAAGCCAAGTTCAAACTCTGCAAGATTCTACGAAAAAGTACTGCACCCAAAGGCCTCATTCAGTACGGGACGCACGACGGGCGCAGTTTGAGGTTCTCGTCAACCGACGCCGAATCCGCCGCCTTCTCAACGAATGACACTCTGCGCATCAGCTTACCGACTCAGCGTATTCTAAACCACATAAAATTCGAAAAAGGCAACTACGCACTCGTGACCGCCGGACGAAACCTCGGAAAGAGTGGTAAAATAGTAGAGCTGCAAGAAGGCACCGCAACAAGACCGGCAATGGTACGGATTGAAGACGCCACCGGAACCAAGTTCGACACAGTGGTCAACTACACTTTCGTAGTCGGCACAGACAAACCAACCATAAAGCTGGAGGCGTCCTAGGATGCAAGCCGTAACCGAAACCGTAAAAGAAAACCCAATGCGGACGGTCAAACTCACAAAAGTCACCGTTCACATCGCCGTAGGTAAATCCGGCGAAATGCTAGAGAAAGCGAGGAAAGTCCTCGAAGATTTAACAGGGCAGAAACCCTGCACACGACAAGCCAAACGGACATTGAAGGAGTTCGCTATTCGCGAAGGAGAACCAATCGCATGCCTAACTACGCTTCGAGGAGAAAGGGCGAACACATTTCTTAAACGTGGACTCGAAGCCGCCTCGAACACTCTCAGGGCGTCAAGCTTTGACGAAAACGGAAACTTCGCATTCGGAGTGAAAGAACACATAGAGATTCCAGGCACCAAATACCAGCCCGAGCTAGGCATTTTCGGAATGGACATCATGTGCAGCCTCGAACGGCCGGGCTACCGCGTGAAGAGGCGAAGAATCAGACCCGCTAGAATCGGCAAATCACACCGTGTAACCAAGGAAGACGCAATGAAGTTCGTCTCGGAAAAGTTCGGAGTCCAGGTGACGTAGGGCTAAGACATGGCAAAGATAAAGGCAAAGAAAGTTCGAAAGTACGGGAAGGGAAGCCGCCCATGCAAACGCTGCGGTCAATACGGGCCAGTCATACGAAAATACGGCCTCAATGTTTGCCGGCAATGCTTCAGAGAGTTAGCACCCGGCTTGGGCTTCAAGAAATACATGTAGGTTAGCGAACATGGTCGTAGTTGAACTAGCGGAACGAAGACTTGCAATTCCCGACGGCGTCCAGATAGAGATCCAGGGCCGAACAATCAAAACCACAGGCCCGAAAGGCACCATCCAAGAAGACTTCGCACACCTACCCGTCCAATTCGCGTTGGAAGGGCAGACACTCAGGGTATACGCCCAATGGGCGAAGAAACGCGAAGTAGCCTTAGTGGGCACCGCTTTGGCTCACGTAAGGAACATGATCCGAGGAGTAACATCAGGGTTCACGTATAAGCTAAAGATCGTTTACGCTCACTTCCCCGTAACGGTAAAAGTAAACGAGAAAGAGAGAAAACTCACCATAGACAACTTTACCGGCGAAAAAACCGCACGAGTAGTTAAGATAGTTGGCTCGGCCAAAGTGAAATTGGCAAGCGACGAAATCCACGTGCAAGGAATCAATTTAGGCGATGTCAGCCAGACAGCCGCCAACATACAGTACGCAACAAAGATACCCGACAAAGACCAGCGAGTGTTCTTGGACGGCATCTACATCTTCGAAAAGAAAGAGGGCATGTAGAATGTCGTACAAACGCCCACACTTCGTCCGAGAAGAGAGCTGGCGGTACAAGAGAGTCAAAGAGGCATGGCGCAGCCCACGCGGCAAGACGAGCAGAGTGAGGCGGAGCAAAGACGGCTGGCCACCGGTCGTCAAGGGAGGATACGGGCGGCCGAAAGCACTACGCGGTGCACACCCATCGGGCTTGAAGGAAATCATGGTTTGGAGGCCGAAAGACCTCGAGGGAATCGATCCGAAAACCCAAGCCGCGAGAATCGCACATACCGTGGGCGAAAGAAAACGCGTAGAAATCGTCGACCAAGCTAAGAAGGCAAACATAAGGATTCTAAACCCGGGACCCAAGAAAGAAACGGAAATCGCTCCAGAAGTTGCCGAAGCTGCCGAACCAACAGCGCCTGAGGAACCAACCGCCGAACCCACAACGGAAACGGTAACCGAGGCCACGACACCAGCCACAGACGCACCGAAGACGGAAGCCAAGGAAACAGAAACGACAAAAGAGCGCCCTAAGAAACGCAAGACTGCTAAGAAAACTAAGAAGAAGAGGAGCGAGAAGTGAGCGTAGTAAGCCAGAAGAGGTTGGCCGCAGACCTACTCAAGGTCGGCCTCAGTAGAGTATGGGTCGACCCGGATGATACGGACAGGGTTTCATCAGCGATAACACGAGAGGAAATCAGGAAACTCATTCACGAAGGAAGCATCAAGAAACTACCGCAAAAAGGGATCAGCAGAGGAAGAAAACGAACTAGGCGGAAGGAGCTTCTGGCCGGACGGCACAAAGGTCCGGGGAGCATCAAGGGTATCGTGACCCGCCGCAAGAGAAGATGGATCCTTCGAATAAGATCGGTGAGAAGGAGGCTTCGAACGTTACGGGACAAACGATTCATCACCACAGACGTTTACAGGAAGCTATCGCTCATGGCGAAGGGCGGCACCTTTAGAGGCGCGGCACACTTGGATGAATACATAGAAACGCACAAGCTCGCGAGGAGACGCTAGGATGCAAACCGCACAAACCCAGAGGCAGGAGGCCGGCTGGGTTCCGAAAACGAAGGTGGGTCGGATGGTTCAGAGCGGACAAATCATCTCGCTGGAAGACATCTTCACGCAGGGCTTGAAAATTAAGGAACCAGAAATAGTAGACGTCCTCCTACCAGGCCTGAGACAGGAAGTTCTCGGCATTGGCTTCGTACAGAAACAGACCGACGCCGGCGAAAAGTCACGATTCAAAGCCGTCGTCGCGGTGGGAAACGGCACAGGTTTCCTTGGAGTCGGACAAGGCAAGGCGAGACAGGTTAGAAGCGCCATCGACAAAGCAACGCTCGCGGCAAAACTCGGAGTTGTCCCAATACGCCGCGGCTGCGGAAGCTGGGAATGCGGTTGCGGCCAGTCACACTCAATACCCTTCAAGGTAAGAGGGAAATGCGGAAGCGTCGGAATCGAAGTTCTACCTGGCCCTAGAGGGCTCGGTCTCGTAGGCGGAGAAACTCCAAAAATCATTCTAACGTTAGCCGGAGTCAAAGACTGTTGGACAAGAAGCTTCGGCTCAACAAGCACACTCGGCTCGATGGCTTTCGCGGTATACGAAGCGCTACGTAGCACTTACGGAATCGTAACCCCGAAGGATTGGGTAGCCTAACTATCCCCTAAATTACCCCTAACGCCTTACCCGTCTTCTCAAAGGCCTGAAGCGAAAAGTCCAGGTCTGACCTTGTATGTCCTGCGTTCATGATCGTACGAATCCTCGCCTTATCCCGCGCAACCATCGGAAACACAATCGGCAACGCGAAGACGTTTGCCTCAAACAACATTTCACTCATCTTTCGCGCGGTTGAGCTCTGACCGACGATAACCGGCGTAATCGGGGTCTCGCTCTTGCCCGTATCGAAACCCAGGTCTCGTAGCCCCGCTTTGAAGTAACGTGTATTGTCCCACAGCCTCTGCAGATGTTGAGGTTCATCCTGTACGACCTCAATACTAGCCTTGCAGGAGGCAACGACGCTTGCCGGGTGAGAACCGCTCAGCAACCATGTTCTCGATTTGTTGAAGGCGTAGTTGACAAGATCGCGAGAACCTGCAATATATCCACCCACGACACCGAAAGCTTTCGAGAACGTACCCATCTCCACGTCGACTCGATTCTCGATGTGGAAGTGAGAAGTGATTCCGCGTCCCGCGTCGCCTAGAACCCCGTCGCCATGTGCGTCATCGATGTACGTCATCGCCCCATGCTCATCCGCGAGATTAACTATCCTATCTGCTGGTGCAATGTCGCCATCCATGCTGAAGACGCCGTCCGTCACGATCAAGATATGTTTGTAACCCTTCTTTTCCGCCTCATTGAGGACCCGGTCTAGATCGTCGGCGTCGCCGTGCTTGTAAACCGTCCTCTCAGCCCGACTCAGACGCACGCCGTCAATGATGCTTCCATGATTGAGTTCATCGCTAATTATCAAATCCCCTTCCCCTGCCAGCTGCGGCACAAGCCCAGCATTAGTGGCAAATCCAGTCGAGTAAGCTAGGGACGCTTCAGTGCCCTTGTATTTGGCGAGAGCTTCCTCAAGGTCAACGTGCGCTTGCATGGTGCCCGCAATGGGCCGGACCGAGCCAGACCCAGCGCCAAACCTCTCTATCGCGTCCATCGCCGCCTTCTTCACTTTCGGATGATTCGTTAAGTTAAGGTAATTATTCGAACAGAGCATGAGCACCTTCTTACCCGACACAACGGTCCAAGGTCCGTTGCTACTGCCCAAGACACGAACACGCCAATCAAGATCCTCAGCTACCAACCGCTCGTACTCTTCGCGAAGGAACCCGCGAGGATCTCTCTTGATATTCGAAGCCGGAGCCAAAGGTAATCGAGGAACGTGTTTTCGACCCCGGCAAAATACGTTTGCCCATGGAACCAACAGGCAAAACATAAAGCAGTAGGCGAACGACAAGTGACGCGAGAAGATCGTGAAGGCTTTCGCGAAAGTGCGCCCGGAACCGGGAATAATGAGGATCGAAGCAGAACAGCCCAAGCCCGGCAGCCATGAAGTTTTGGTGAAAGTGAAAGTCACGTCGGTCTGCGGAACGGATTATCACATCTACAGATGGGACCAATGGGCGCAAGCACACATAAGGCCCCCACGCATCATAGGCCATGAGTTTGCGGGCGAAATCGTCCAAATCGCACCGGATGTGACTACGCATAAAATTGGAGACATGGTTGCCGCTGAAAGCCACATCGGCTGCGGGCTATGCTACCAATGCCGAACGGGCAACTCACACATATGCGAAAGACTGGCAATAATAGGCGTCGATGTCGACGGCTCATTTGCCGAGTACGTAAAGATCCCCGAACAGAACGCCTGGCCAATCCCACCTGAGGTACCAATAGAGACCGCCTCGGTCCTAGAGCCCCTAGGCAACGCAATCCACGCCGCCTTTGCAGCCGACATACCCGGATCGCATGTCTGCATCTTCGGATGCGGACCCGTGGGGCTTTCGGCTGTCGCCTTGACGAGTGTGTCAGGTGCCCTCTCGGTCACGGCTATCGACATCAACGAGTACAGGTTAGGGCTTGCGAAAAAGATGGGTGCTTCGAAGGTGCTCAATTCGAAGACCGTTGACCCGGTAGCGGAGATTCATAAAGACACGAACGGCCGCGGCGCCGGCGTTGTACTGGAAATGTCAGGGAACGAGGTCGCCATTCGCAACGCCTTCAGGGCAGTGAGAAACGGCGGGACAGTCATCCTCTTCGGGCTTCCGTCCGGAGAGGTTCATCTAAACTTAGGCGACGACATAATCTTCAAAGAAGCCCATATCCGCGGCATCGTAGGGCGAGAGATCTTCAAAACCTGGTACATGCTCGACGATCTGCTCAAATCAGGAAGGCTCAACCTACAACCATTGATAACTCACCGCATGTCGCTCGACCAGATCGACGATGCAATGAAATTGATCGGCTCCGGGGAATGCGGGAAGATTCTCCTAACCCCTTGACGCCGGAAACATTTAACTTAAAAACTCTGCTGTGCAGGAAACTTCGCCGTTTCCAAGAACAATCTTCATTTTGGGTTCATCCCAAGAATTTTCATAGCTCGCTGTCGTATTACCGGGTCATCACTTCTCCACTCGGACTCTAGCCTCTTCCTAAGTTCTACAACTGAGTTCCACACCATAGGTGCGCCCTCATCAGGGTTCAAGAAAGGTTTCCCGTCTGGTCTCCTCATCCAATCGAAGCGGTGCAACAGAGTGGCCATTGCTGTTCGAACCTGGTCAACCGTAAAATATCCGGCCTTGATTCCTAATGCAAGAAGCGATGTATGATCCTCTAGTTCGTCAATCAATGATCTTGTTGGGTTATGTTGATACCATTCTAGCTTCTGAACCTCACGAAGGCTTTTCCCAAAGCTTTGGCGGTATTGATCGTCTAGCTGTTTTGGATCACGTATATCGTCAATCATCATGTCAAGCAATTGGTGTATCGGAGGTCCCTTCTCTCCAAAAAGCGCGTCCAGGTAGAAATCTAACATAGAGCCCCAATATGTTAATAGAAAATGGCCGAACTCGTGCACAATTGATTCAAGAGGATTCCTCTCGAAAGCTTCTCCCAGGTTTTTTCTGAACCAGAGTCGAATCGCTCGGTCCATTGCTGTGTCTGCTACACGAGATCGGTTTCGGACTTCATTCCACCAACCATCTACATTTTGTTCTTGGCCACCCCAGTAAAGAAAAGAAACGTCGTATTGTTCTCTCAACATCTTCCCGATGGGGTCAGGTCTGCGTCTACCACTCGGTGGCAAGCCCATAGGTAAGCTGGACGTGGATACGTAGAGCAGCTTGTCCGTCTTAACGTCTACGATCTTTCTTACTGTTCCAATTCGTCTCAGATATTTTAGGTACTCAGTTAGCGTACGCTCTGACCCGACCAAATTCCTTAGCGTCGGACTGTTGTCGCGGAGTTCGGTGAAGGTTTTAGGTAGTTCTCGTATAATGGCTTGACAAATTTCGTCGTCGTAGCGTCCCCATCGTCTATTCTGTGTCTCCAACGTGGTCACTACAGTGCAGTTTACTGTACCGCAACATCTTAACTTTAGCGCTACAGTATTGTTCGCTTGGAGGAACTTGTTGTGAGACAATACGCGTGTCAGAGAAATCATACGGAACTCTGTTTCGTGTGCGGCGGGCCGATTCTAAGGAATCTCTTCTACTTAGACGATGTCGCTTATCACTATGGATGTGCGAAGAACGTGGACCAATTCGGGCGAATTGTTGCCACTTGTCTCGATTGCTTCAGCCACATAACAGCCCAAAGCTTGGCTACAGTAGTCTTAGGCGGATACGAAGCATCTGTTTGCTCCTTCTGTGGAAGTTTCGAATTGCGCTTTCGGAAGAATCTCGGAAGCGGTCCAGATCGAGGAGATGTTTCCTCTTGACTCTCGACACATTCAATCAATCAAGCGTACGGCGCTACGACGTTGGGATGAAGGTTCTACAAAGAACTCCATCCCCGTCTCAATTGGCACCGATATTGGTTTGCTTCGCTTTCACTCCCAAGCCATTCCCAAACGAGAGCAGGCGCTTCTTTGAGATTGGGCATCGCATCGCGCTTCTCACGGGTATCAAAGAGCTGGTGGAAAACCACGGCTGTCAACTTCCGCCTCGCGGATCTGAGAAGAGTGTAGGAAATGGGGTAATGGATGCGGAGCTTATTGACGCTGACGGGAATCCTACAATTCTCGAAGCTACTGGATCAAACTGGGTGAAGATCACTAAAATAATTCAAGCTTGCCTCTACTCGGCAGACAGACGATGTAGGGTATGGGTATGCTCCATCAATGAGACGCTGGAATGTCCACCGTGGCTTATTGGCGCGATAAACGCACGGGTATGGGAACTTCTCGCCTTTAGGAACAAGTACCCTGACATTGCATCGCGGCTATACACGCCTCACCAAGATGTGTGTAGATTGTGTAACACCATCCACTGCCCATATTGGAAACCAGCAAGAGGTGAGAATATTGAGATACGAAAAGAAGTATAGACGCATTAAGAGTAAATTCCCCGCACTCGAACTTTACAAGGTGAGACACCTAGATGGCGCTTTCATGTGGCCAATTAGATGCATCGGCCCACCTTCCCACGATCTATACAGCGGCCCTTACCTCCAAGCCTGGTTCAGAGAACCTGCGACACGCTGGAGAAACCGTTGTGTAGTGTGCATTTGTCCGAGACACGCGTAGGGGCATGGCAGGCGTAACGGGGGTAAGTCAACCCTGTTGAGATGGATCGCTTGAATTGCTTCGCTAGGCGACCTTAACGAGCTTCTGTCGCTTGTCGACTGGGTTTGGCTCCGTGATTATTAGGCCGGCGTCCTCTAGGCTCGGAATTGTTTCACGGCATAGGTCCGAGTAATTCATTCTGCGATGGTAGAATTCGAAGTACGCCCGTTGAATTGCTTTGAAGTCTACGCCGGCCTCATTGCTGGCCGCTATGGATTCGATGACGTTGCGGAATATGTGGAGGGTTTGAGGCGGTAATCCGAGTTCCTGCGCTTCAGCTATCTGGCTGTAGATTAGTAGTGCTTGTTCGGCGTCTCGGGCATTCGCCGTCACAATTAATCCCTTCTCGCCTTCCGTAACCTCCCGAGTCCAAACGTTGAAGACGGCCGCAGCTTTGACCAAGTAGATTAGCCGCTTCGCATCCCTCTGCGCCCTAGGCGTCAAATATCCACCGTAGCGTTTCAGAAATTCTTGTTTGATTTTGTCGGCATCCGGCACGATAACCTCCGCAATTTTCAGGCTGGCTAGGTATGTTATTCTGGTCCGTAACCATTGGATGAGGGGGTCAGCGTACCATTTGTTGTCGAATTGGATGTTGTTCTGTTCCCGCATGAAGATGAGTTCTAGGCTCTCCTTGAGCTTGTCTTGAGACACTTCGGGGCTGAGAAGAAATCCTCGGTTGGCTTCCTGTTCGTCTAGCCGCATTTTTGCGGTACAGAAGATGACGGTGGGTTTGCCTCTCAGGATTACCCGTTTGGTGCGAAGGCCTTTACGCTCCGACTTGTCCGTTATGAGAAACTGTGACTCCTCATCATCATGACTCAAGTAGCTTCGAAGCCGCTTGAGTAGATCGTCATGGGGCTGGTCCTTGAAGATCAGAATCTTACCGGAGAAGTCCACGATGAGGGCTTTGCGGTTGTCATCCCAGACTCCGTTATCATGCCAAAAAGCCGTGGGGCTCACATAGCTGAGTTTCAGCACTCTTTCGGGGGGAAAGAACCTGGCGGTTTCCAATGCGATGTAGCTTTTGCCGGTTGCGCTGTCCGCTTTGAAAATCACGTTGAAAGAATCGTGTTCTGTGAGTGCGCCCACCATGCTTAGGAAGGTTATCGCTTTCGTGGCTCTGTCTTGCTTGATGGTTAGTTCGAGGGCTTCCATAGGTTTGCCTAAGTCGGCTTCTTCTAGGTAGAGTGCGAGTTCAGGATTCGCCTTTTGCCGTTGAAGTTCAGCGAAAGCGTTTTGTGGCGGTTCAACTAATACTATGTCTTGGCTCTGCTGGGGAGAGAGTGGGGCCAAGCCTCTTTCTGACAATTATGCCATCATCTCCTCTAGTTCATCCTCTTCGCCCGAAGGGTGTTCTGGCTCAGTGTCCTCTTCCGGTTGCAGCAGAAACGTCGTGGCATGGTAAATTTCCAATAGTCGGGTTAGATAGTTGCGTCGTGCTGTGTAGTGTCGGGTGCTTTTTGAGCTCCGGTAGAGTCCTTCTGCGTTCCTGACGAAGTAGGACTCAAGCTTGTGTATGAGTTCGGCTTCATTGCCATCATGCCGTGCCGTCTCGATCTTCTCGATCAGGGAATCGGATAGGTTCGGTTGTAGGTCACTGGCAGTTCGGCTGAGAATGTCTTGAGCTTTCAATACTCGCCCCCTCCAAGGGAGGTCCATCGGTGGGGAATGTTCCATTGGTCGCGTGTGCGCTGGGGCATCGTAGGCGACGGAGTTGGCATCGACGCTGGATTTTGCGGCCTTAGTAGAGTCTTCGGGCAGGAGGGAATGTGAATCTGGTCCTCATTCCTACCGCAGATGCATTTGGAATCACGCCAAGCCTCATACTTCCGATCCCAATCGGAGAGGCTCATTTGTGTTGCCTCCGTGGTTTCTTGTCTGGTTGATCGTAGCCGATTTTTGGAAGAATCCTTGGGGCCGCTAGGTTGTTTAATGTCGGAAAACCGCTGATCGTCTCCCGATTCATCGCCATTTTTCGATTTGTTCCTCGCATGAATTTACTCACCTCCGTTTGCGTCGTGTGCCTCCAACCATTGCATTCGCCGTTCGACCTCCTGCTTGGTGATTCTGGACTGGCTGATTCTTGGGGCTGTGTTGGTTGAATTCCACGGTCTGCTTGCAGTGACGAAGAAATCGCCGTCCATGTTTTCTACAGCCTCATAGTTTTGGACGCCGAGAAGGTGCTGTTGTTTAACCAAGTCCTGTAGGGCCTGGCGCTTGAGGGATGCCTTCCGGTCCTCTTGGGCTTCTTCGCCTCGCCCGTCGATGATCTTCAAATATAATTCGCTTTCATCGGTCATTGCGAGGCACCTACCGTTACGCCAATTTTCTTGAGTCTACCGGTTGCTTGTCGGATTATTGACTCATAATAGACGAGCTCATTTCTGAGGTTTGCAATGGTGAAGCGTTTTGTGATGGAGATTGCTTCCTCCCATTTTCTAACCTGATCCTCGTATAGGGTGACGTCCACTGGATCGGGTTCGAACTCTCGATTCACTTTGTGCAGGTTGAACTCCGCGGTGCTGCGGTTGGCCTCATATGTTTCCAAGTTTTTCTCTGCGTGTTGCAGGTCGATTTTCGTTTTGGAGAAACGCGGATTCGCCCAGTCTAGCCGGGCGAGCTCGACGGCTTTGTTGATCGTCGGCGGTCTGGGCGTTCTTGCTGCCTCAACCCCTCTCAGGGTTGCGGAGATTGTTGCGGCCTCACTCAACTTCCTCCACCCGGTAGGCCGAGGAGATGAATTACGGCTGCATCTAGGCTTGGCAAGCCGTGTTGGTCGCGGATGCTTGCCAGCGCATTCCGAGTGCTCTCGGAAAGTTGGACGGTTGTCACGTTAGGCATTTTCTACACCTACATGTAGCAACAGGCGGGTATCGCATGGGATTAGCTTATTGTCGTCTGGAATGTCTAGACGCGCGGCTGAAAGTGGCGATTCGTCAGCGGTAACGTCAGCGTAACATCCGCCTAATCCCAGCGACCTGAACTACCGCGAATATAGCAGCGCCGAAGCCCCTCGCGGGTTTCGTGGAAAAATGTTTGGTAGGTATATGTGATCGTGCATCCGTCAACGGGGGAAACATATCGTTTAAGCCGAACACATTTCCAGCCCGCCCGCGAACATAGCGGACACATCACCCGCCCAACAACCGGCAACCCACCACACCAACAAACAATCACCACGCCCCCTCAGAAAAGGCAATTCTTCGGCAACATCAACCGTTCAGAGCTTATGGGCGTGTGTTGTGGATTTTTGAAAATTAATTGCGCGGGAGGGGTGGGGTAAAGATTCCATGTGGTATATTGTACCCCACGGTGCTGGAACAGTTAATTTTGAGTTCCTTTCGGTTCCGGTTTCGCCCCGATTTACCGGGTTAATCGCGGGCGCATTCAAGGCCGTTAAGGAGCGGTTATTTCTGGGTTCGTGGGCGGAAGTTTTCATTCGATGGGGCCTAGGGCGTATTGTGTGTCCGCCCGATGAGCGAGATTGCGGAGGTCGCTTCGACGCCGAAGACTCACTCTAGCAGAAGGGGTTACATGTACGCTCGCCCCAAGCCTCCCCCCCTCAGACACGTTCCGAACCTTGGTCAGCACATCCGACGCTTGGTGGGACAGGTTCCCACACTCATCAAAAAAGAGAGGTTAAGTGGTGATTTTCTCGAAGACGATCACCACACACCACGCACCCTGAACCTTACTATCATACATGCTCTTCACATGCCAACCAGCCTGAGCCATACTACTCAAAGACGCTTGCAACTGAACGGTGTTGGACTCAGGAACAACCACGACCTGATACGCATACGTCCACACCGACGAGTTCGTAGACTTACTCACATACGGCTTAACGCCGGCTTGAACCGCAGACTCAAACAAAGACCTCTCGAAACCAAGGTTGCGAACGTTCGCAACGAAGAACGAATCGTAAACCATAGCGGTGAACGGATTAATCCAACCAACCGCACGATTCACGCCTAGCGCCCACGATGCTTGCGCTTGCTGGTAATCAAACGCTTGGTTACACGAAGCCACAATTCCGGCGCGGCTCTCGTTGTCGGATACGCTTCGAAGCAACGTCTGACAAGTGCCGAGGCTGAAGCTCGGATTCTTAACAGACTCCATCAAGACGAACTGACCCAAACCGACGATGGACGCAACGGACAAGTAAAGCAGAAGCCCACGCACAAGCATACGCTTCCCACTCCACTGCATCCACCTTTCCTCCCGAACCTCATCCACAAACCTCGTAGTCTTACCAGACCCGAGATTCGTGCGAGTAACCGCGCGAACCGTACGACTCTCATTCTTCTTACTCATCTTCAACCTATATCATCTCAAGGTGGAACGAGGATTGGTGTCTTCCCCACACAAGGCTCCCATGCGCCGCCGCTGGGGAAGAAACTTTTATCATAATGGGAAGATAGGGAGCGGCGGCGCTTAACATCCCGAGGCTCAGGCCCCGACCGCAGAAAAAAGATTTCGCCGGCTAAACAAGACGGCGAAACCCGAAGGGCCGAAAAATCTCCCTGAGATTTTGGAGAGTCTTTTTCATGCGGAAAATACTCGGGTTTCTCAAAGCGGTAGAACATAACATATGTAATGGAGGCATAGGCACGGTAGGATAAGAGCGGAGGAAGCAACCATAGAGACCTAGAAGAGATTCTTGGTGCTCGCATAGACGCTCGCACCTAACCATAAAAGACATGCTCACTACGTTCGCAAATACATCGTATTTAATCCTGAACACGTACTGCCGAGAGAATGGGGCTACGTGTTGGTGGGTTAGGGTTGGATGTTCGGTGTCCAGATTGCGGGAGCTCGTGCGTGTCGCGCGTCAGTGAATGGCCGAACTTCAAGAACGGCTGCGATGTTCGGGTGTACTGGTGCCCTAATTGTGAGAATGAATTTCCAGCGTAGCGGTCTCCGTGGTTTCTAGGTTACGGCTGGTATGGCCGGCGGTTCGACGCTCTTAGAAGTTCTTCATTATCCACCACATTGGGTCGTGTGTTGGGATAAAGCCGGCTCTAGCAAAAAATGCCTCGCCTTCGGGTTTGACGTAGTGCGCGTAGAATCGTTCTGCACCCTCTGACTTGGCGAATCCTCTCATAATTCCCAGCCATTCGGTTCCAATTCCTTTGCGTCTCCATTCCTCTTCGTGGATGATTATATCCCACAATACGGCGGATTTCGCTTCGATCTTGAACCCGTCTTCATCATCTTGTCTATAGTAGATCGACAAAGGCGCCCGTGCAAATTGCCCGTCACTATTTCGAATCCGTAGAATAAATGTGCCAAGAGCCTCAGTCTTGCGTCTTCGGTCGAAAAACTCTAGTTTGGCGATCAAACTCGGGCCTGTCTTCATTGGCACGCCTTTGCGTAGGTGGGCTAGGTCCATTATCGGCTCCCATTTTGTGGGGCTGTGACGCATAGGAGGCATTGGTTTACGCCATCTATTATGCAAGGTAGGCCCAATTGCTCGAAGCTTGCAGCTACCGTGTGGGGGCGGCGAGGATGAAATGACTGCGGATTGCGTTTCAGAAGACAAAATGTTACGTTACGCCCTATTTTGGCATGTTCGAGCCTGCGCCGCAAAACATATGTATGTTAGTATGCTAACTAAGTTTGGATACAGGTCGCGAACCCTCTTGGGCCGTCTAAAAGACGCGCCAAGCAAGAGGCTGATGTGTGACCTGCCGTCCAAGTTCTCTAGAGGTTCAATCTACCCCTGAGTCTGTCGTTGATTTTCTGAGCAATGTCGAACTCTTGAACATTCCTGGGGCTTCTAGCCTTGTGATTAAACCAGGCTACCATGTCGGCAACTCGGTGTGCTGCAGCAGGTGCGACTGGTCTTATTCCTACTGCTTTGACAAAACGTTCAGTATCTTGGTCCGCTTCGGCCTCCAGGTTCGTTGGGCTCTGGCCAAGGCGTCTTAGGGCGGGAAGTATAGCAGTCCGCCGAATTTCTTCGCCCACACAATAATTGATTTGGTTAAACTTGGTGCTCTTGGCGAAACGTCCGGGTAATAGCGACGTTAGTAGGGTAATGTTGTATTGTACGTCGGTCTTCAAGCAATACATCAAAATTGAATTGCTCGCCTTCTCAAGCACTTTCAAAACAGCGTTCTTGTCGGTAATCTGACTCGTGTGTATGTCGTTAACCGAAAGTTCTTCGCAGGCTGCCTTAAAGAATTGACCGATCTCGGTCCTTGTTCCTACGACTACGGCCACATAGGTGCCGCTGTCCGATGCATCCGTCGCGATCGTAATTTGGGACGGCATGAGTTATCATCACGTGGGTGGGGTTATCGGTTACTGACGAATCAAATTAAATCACGTAGGGCGGTCTAGTATCCGCTCTAGCTCCGTGAATGGGTGGGGTTCGCTTATGAACGGTTCGGGGTTTTCGTCGAGGGCGCAGTCTGGGCACACGTAGGTTCCGGCTTGGTTGATTTCATTTCGGTAGACTTCTAGCATTTCAACGAGGCCGCATTTCACACATTTTATTGGTACTTTCATTTTCCCACTGCCTTCTTCCTGGGTGACTCGCTGGGATCTTTCAGGTCGATGGCGAGTAGTTCGCCGTTTTTCACGGTGACTTCAGCGCCGTGCATGTTCAGGAACTTCTGTAGGATTTGAATGTCCGCCCTTAGGCCCGCAATTTCCTTGTCGCGAGAGTCAAGCTCGGATTTGGCGACCGGGAGGTTGTATTCCCACATCTTGGCTAGTTCTCGCGCGGCAAATGCTTCATCGGGTCTAGAGTACCCGTACCGGTCGGACCCATGTCCCATGCAGAACTCAGCTATTGCATCGGCAACGGCGGCGCGGTCACATTGGGTCCGGAATGCTGAACGCAGCGAGTGCGGTCCGAATCCTACCTGCCAGACGTGGACCTTCTTGGCGGCTACTCGCCAGCGGGTTTGCATGTCATGGGGGTCGAGCAGAACGGCCCCTCGGTCAACGTATTGCTTGGTCTTGAGCGGGAATTGCGGGACGCGGGAGTTGGGTACGAGCGTGAAATAATCGTCAAGAGTGCCTTTTCGTGGCTCTAAGTCGATTCTGATGTAAGGGTTGCTTCGTTGCGCTTCGATCTTGGCCTGAATTGCTGGTGACTTTTGGATTTCTACAATCTCGTCTTCGCCGATGCCGGCCCACAACATGAACCGGAATAGGCTTCGGTACGGCTCGTCTGTTTCAACGATGATTTTCTCGGCTTGCTCCCATGTTAGGCTCGGCTTCCGTCTCACGCGGCGAACCGGAAATTTGGCTCTCGCCAGACTGACGTCAGTTTCGAAGAAATCAAGGAACGATTTCAAAGCGTATTTGGTTAGGTGTGCCTGTCTCGGTGTCTTTCGGTAGAGCTCACCGAGTCGGCCTTTGATCTCTATAGCTGTATCTTTCGGTTTGTTGCGTGCCCTTTCAAGGAATTCTCCGGACGACTCATCTCCGAGGTACATTAGGAACTTGATAACGTAGAGGTCACGGGTGGAGTCTCTCAGCGTGGTGCCGGCAACCCACTGCTTAATTTCTGGCTGGGCAGTAAATTTTGCCAGTGCTTGTTTATTCGCATGCGTCATCTGGTTCGCTCCCTAATAGTCGATCGAGGCGGCAGAGTTCATCTTTGAACTTGCGGCCGTGGTTGGCGTGGTGACATTTGCATGTGCACCGAAACCTTTTAGCGGTCTCACACGATGGCGCACCGCAATGGTGCTCCAAATTGATATTGAGCTTAGTTTCGAGAGTCTCAACGGAGAACAGCTCTCTCCAATCTTTTTCGCTTAATCGCTGTGTCGTAAGTTTCCCTCACACGGGAATCTTACAAACATTTATCTTAGGCACTCTCGATGCTCGCGTGATTTAACGGCACCTTCAGGAAGGCTAATTCAGTTGGCAACCAGGCTGAGGAAGATTCGACGCTTGAGAGGTTCACGAACCTGCGGATGGGGAACCTCCGGACAGCACAGAGGAAGTGGCATGCGCGGCGGCAGTGGCATAACTGGAAGGTACCGTCACAAACGCTCGCTTCTGATTAGGACGGGCGAATTCGCTAATATGCACTATAAGGGAAAGAAGGGATTCACCCCAGTCTCTCCAACGAAAGACCAAGGCCGCACGTTAAATCTCATACAGCTCTCCGGGTTGATAGAGCGTATGACCGTGGAAAACAAGTTGCAAATGGCAGGGGAGAAGATCGTAGTGGACCTGAAGCAACTTGGTTTCAGGAAGCTCCTGGGTGCTGGGACGATATCTCGTGCCGTTCGAGTGACTGTAGATCAATGTTCCGAGGCGGCGGCGAAGAAGCTGAAAGAAGCCGGCGGAGAATTAGCCAATACCGTCCCGGCAAAGTGACGTTAAATGGTTCGGTTCATCGAACTCTTCAAACCCCTCGCCCGATTCTTTCCGGACATCAAGGCGCCGGATCGAAAGGTAGCGTTCAACGAGAAGATCTTCTGGACCGCTATCTCCCTCATTATCTACTTCGTTATGTCGCAGACCCCGCTATACGGAATTGGCAGCGCGGGACTCAACGACCCCCTAGGCTCACTTCGTGTTATCTTTGCCTCAAACAGGGGAACGCTCATGGAACTGGGAATCGGCCCCATCGTCACAGCCGGGCTGATACTGCAAGTGCTGGCGGGATCAAAGATGGTCAACATCGACATGAGCAACCCGGAGGACCGCTCACTCTTCACGAGCGCTAGCAAGATCCTTTCAGTTGTTATGACCGTGTTCGAAGCTTCCGCCTACATTCTTGGCGGAACGTACGGGTCAATCCCAGTAACGACCGAGATAGTGATAATGCTCCAGCTCGTCGCAGCGGGCCTAATCGTCCTGCTACTGGACGAACTGCTGCAGAAAGGATGGGGCCTCGGTAGCGGAATCAGTCTATTCATAGCCGCCGGCGTGGCGTCAACGATCTGGTGGGACTCAGTGGCCCCCATGGGCCCCATGACGGACGGAAAGTACCTCGGCGCCCTAATCGCATTCGTGCAGGGAGTCACCGGCGGCCAAAACATAAGGAACATCCTAGCTCGAACCGGCGGACTCCCGGACATGGTCGCATTCATCACAACCCTAGGCGTCTTCGGAATCATAATCTACTTCAACGGCATGCGTGTTGAGATCCCAGTGTCGTACGCGAAGTACCGTGGCTTCCGCGGAAAATTCCCGTTGAAACTCTTCTACGTCTCAAACATACCGGTAATCTTCGCCGCAGCGCTCTTCGGCAACATTTACTTTGTCTCCCAACTTATCTGGCAGAGATACAACAACCTCAACACAAACTTTTGGCTGAACATACTTGGCACGTTTAGCATCCAGGGCAGGCAATACCAACCATCAGGCGGGCTCGTCTACTACGTCGTCCCCCCACAGAGTCTATCGCTCACGATGGCCGACCCATTCCGCGCCTTAGTGTACGCCTTTCTATTGATCGTCGGCTGCGTATTCTTTGCGGTAACTTGGGTTGAAGTAGGCGGTATGGACTCACGTACGGTTGCGAGGCAACTGCTGGATTCCGGGATGCAGATCGAAGGCTTCAGGCGATCCGAAGTCCCGATTAGACAGATGCTTGACAGGTATATTCCCGCCGTCACGATCATCGGTGCAATCCTGATTGGCGCGATCGCCGCTTTCGCCGACTTCCTAGGCGCATTCGGTTCAGGTACGGGAATACTTCTAACCGTCGGAATCATTGAGCAATACTACCAAATCTTCGTCCAGGAGAGGATAACGGAACTCTATCCTGCGGCCAGAGGATTCTTAGGTGAATAATCCCTGCGCCGAACGGTCGTGGTGACCGGCATTCCCGGAGTAGGGAAGACAACGGTCCTAAACGAACTCCAAGACTTGGCTAAACAGAATCATGCCAACATAGCCGTCCTGAATTTCGGAACCATCATGAACGAGATCTTTCGCGAACTCGGCAAACAAATGAACCGGGACGAAATGAGAGAGCAGGACATCGAGATGCAGCGGAAAGTTCAGGACCTTGCAGCCAGCGAGATCATCAACAGAATCGGCCAGGGAACCGTTGTGGTTGATACACACATGTTCGTGAAGACAACGGTGGGCATGTGGGCCGGGCTTCCCCAGAGCGTGCTACAGAAACTCAGCCCACGCCTCCTCGTACTCATAGAGGCGGACCCCCAGCAAATTGCGGGAAGGCGCCATGGCGATAGCGATCGAAAGAGAGAAGCAACGCTAGAAGACGAGATCAAATTTGACCTGGAATGGTCGAGGGCTACCGCCGCGGCGTCGGCAATCGCAACAGGCGCACCTGTTAAGGTTATAAGAAATGACACAGGTACTCAGAAGCAGGCCGCTCAAGAGCTATTCGAGTTGATACGCAAGATAGCTGGAACATGACATGAATTCAAGATCAAAGACTCTTCTCATTACGGTAACCATCGTCGTCTTCTTGACTATAATGATCACAAGCCGTACGACCTCGGCCTCAAACCAACCCGCAACGATTCAAGCAGACGACACGGGGCGTGTGCTCCAAGCTAACGTGACGAGCACAACGACGACCGCGCCGAATGCTACTGCGCCCTTCGGCCTGGGTTTCATTTCAACCCCCGTGGTAGCTTGGGTTAAGGGCGCGTTGGCACCGTACATTGGTAATCCTCCCAAAATGCCGTCGTCCACGCTCTTCACGATAGGGGTGGCAATCGTCATGTCCCTTATTTCGTCAACGGCGGCGAAACTCCTGGTCGACTACGACATGGTTCGATCAACCATGAAGGAAGTTCAAGCGTGGCAGAGGGAACTGAACGCCGCTAAGAGGGCGAAGGATGAAGCGACCGTCTCTAAGTTGATGAAGAAGAGTCAAGGCATGATGAAGCAACAGTCTCGCGCAAGTATGGAGCAGATGAAAGTTACCGCCGTCACCTTCGTACCGTTCCTCCTCGTATGGTACACCCTAAACGCCGTCCTGGGCGCTCACCCGGTCGCGTACGCTCCGTTCCCGCTTCCGTTCCTGTCAACAATGACGTCCTTCGGAGTCCCCTTGACCTTCTTCTACTGGTACCTCCTATGTTCGTTCTCTGTGAACTTACCGTTAATGAGAGTGTTTGGAATAGGAATGAGTGAAAGCTAGATGCCAAGACGAGCCCTTCGCAACCGAAACGTAAAACGCAAGATCGTACCACTTCCCGGCGGAAGATCCACGACCCACTACCGAAGGAAACGCGGCAAACGAGGCGTGTGCGCTTCCTGCGGCCTGCCGCTACGAGGACTAGAACTCAGGTCAGCGCAAAGTGTTCCGAAATCATCACGACGACCCTCTAGACCGTTTGCCGGTGTACTCTGCCACGTCTGCCTACGCCGTATGGTTAGACAAGGAGCACGAGTGACAAGTAACAAGTAACCCCGTTACGAGGGCGAACGAAGTGCCGCCGTGTTGGCGGCTAACTCTGGTACTCCGATGCACAGTGACTATGTTTGGTGCTCGAGCACATCTTCCCCGTTTCAGTAAATGTTTTCGCGGCCTCTCGTGGTTGATGCAAGCGTGCCCAATGCTGCCATTCCGGTTGCGATCAGGAAGAACGTTCTCATCCCGAGCACGAATTCACTAGTCACTACTCCGCCTTGGGATGTGAGGCTGGTGAAGACCGTCAGTAGTGCCTGCGGAGACAGTGTCGTCGCCATTACTGCTCCAAGCATTGCTAGGCCGATGGATTGACCCATGAAGCGCATCGTTCCAAGCGTTCCAGATGCCACGCCTAACTTCTCTTTCCTTACAGAGCCCATCACGGCACTTGTGTTCGGAGACGAGAAGAACCCGAACCCAATTCCAACGATCACAAGCCTCAAGGTCACATCCAGCCCTGACGATTCAGCATTCAACCCAGAGAACAGAAACAGACCAAGAGTGACGCACCCCATGCCGATAGTCGCTAATGTTCGCGATCCAAAGCGGTCCGAAAGCCAGCCACTCAAGGGAGAACATAGGGCCATAGGCAATGCCTGAGCGGTCAAGTATAGCCCGGTAATTTCAGGACTTAGACCCTTAATGGTCTCTAGGTAGATTGCAATAGTCAAGGTCACTCCGATAACTGCTACATAACTTAGGAAGGCGGTTCCGTTAGCAGCCGCAAAGAGCCTGTTCTTAGAGAACAATGATAAGTCGAGAGTGGGGTACGGGGAATGTCGTTCGATGCGTAGGAAGACCAAGAAGCTCGTAAGGCTGAGAGCTGCGAGAATAAGCGTCCGCGTCGAGAACCAACCGTAGATGCCTCCCAATGTTAGCAGAATCAGGGAGGAGGCTAAGGCAACGGAGAGTGTCGCGGCTCCGGGCAAGTCGAATTTTGCACCCAGCGCGTTCGGGGGATTTTGCCTCAACTTGAGCGTGACTAACGTAATCACAAGGATTCCGATAGGAACGTTCACGAAGAAGATTGACCTCCACCCAAATGCCTGAACTAAGAACCCCCCGAGTACGGGCCCGACCGTTAGCCCACTGTAGACAGCCATGGTGTTAATCCCCAACGCCCCACCGCGTCCTTCAGTACGAAACACGTCGGTTACGATCGCGGTGCTATTTGCGGCGATGAATGCGGCGCCTATACCTTGCAGCGCTCTGAAACTAATGAGCTGCACGTCGCTTGTCGATAAACCGCAGAGGATCGACCCCACCGTGAAGAGAGCGAATCCAAACGTGTAGAAACGTTTCCTTCCGTGAAGATCGGCCAACCTTCCCACGTTAATCAAAAGTAATGTCAAAAAGAGCAGGTAAGCAAGGGGAATCCAAACGGCGGACTCCAAACCCAATTTAATCGACGAGGCGATGGAGGGGATTGCGATTGTCACAACGCTGCCGTCAAAGGGTGACATGAACGCCCCTATGGTTGTAACGAGCAGAACCATCCACTTGTAACCGGAATCATAGACTTCTGCGAAGGAGGTTCACCCACAGAGCTAGTTTCATACTAAGCGGCGTAGCGACTCAGCCATTCACGGCAACGTGCGGGATAGTTAAACGCATGCAAGCCCACATCCCTCTTTATTTCGCTAGTAACAGTTTCAGCACGCTCACTATAGCTCATATATTCGCGCCGGAGACTTCAGCCGCACAGAGGCCTGTCAAGCAACAAATCGATCCGTTCGATAGGTAAACTTGATAAATCTAGCCCACTAGTGGGACAGTGGGTCACATTGACTGTCGTTGAGTTGGATCGAAAAGGACGAGCTCTCCTTCCAGCGTCAGTAAGGAGGAAGATTGCCAGTCGAAGATTCGAGGTTAGGGTATCCAAGGGACGAATCGAGTTCATTCCTCTGGAAGATGTGAGATCCGTGAAGGGAAAGTACTCTTCGACCGTGAAATCATCTTGGACAAACCTGGAAGAGAAGGCGGAAGGTTTTGTCAACCAAAGAAAACGCTGAGTTTCCGCCGAGAGTATTAGTCGATTCCGATGTGTTTTTTTCCTATCTTGTGAACGATGGATTGTGCGCTCACTCCGAAAAGCTGATCGAGGGAGCCAATCAAGGACTTGTGAAATTGGCTTGCGCATCAGAGCTATTCGATGATATTATTACTGCGTTGAGAAGCGACAACATAGGGATGCAGGTTGTTATAGAGATGATAGGCGACCTGAGGAAGCTTTCACACGATGTCTTGCCAACGACCGTCGACGTCGCGGAGGAAGCGATGCACTTGTATTCGCAGCACGGAGGCTCACATAAGTTGCACTATTTCGATTCATTTCATGTGGCGACTGCAAAACAATACGACCTTCCGTTAGTTACCAGCGACCGATACGTGCTACGAAACTCCGACAAGCTCGGAATTAAGGCAATGGACCTTCGCGAAATCTGACTTACCATGATGCATAATACGGAAACTAAGGGTTTGGTGATCACGGTCAGCGGCCCCCACGGCACGGGAAAATCGACGTACGCCAAAGCGTTGGCTGAAGCTCTACGGCTACGGTACGTTTCAGCCGGGGAACTTTTCAGGGGGTTGGCGAGAGAACAGAAGTTGTCATTGCAGAAGCTCAGCGCTCGAGCAGCTGAAGACCCAAGCATCGACCGAATGTTGGACGAGAGAACAAAGTCCGAAGCTGAGAAGGGCGGAGTAGTAATCGACGCACAGTTAGCCGCTTGGATGGCCGGGGAATTGGCTGATGCTAAGGTGTTGTTGACTGCGCCGAATGATGTGAGGTTCAAGAGAATCGCGGAACGAGACCACATCGGGGTTGAAGAAGCCCGAAAGGAGACCGAGTATCGGGAATCAATCCAAAAAGAGCGATACAAGAAATACTATGGAATCGACGTTAGTGACCTATCGATTTACAACATTAAGGTCGACACAAGCCTATATCCCATCGAGGAGACAAAGAGAATCATAATCGATTCCGTTCGCAATTTCCTAGCCGAGAGAGCCAAAGCGGCCGGACGAGGCTAGGGTACACTTATTTATTGCTGCATCGAGTAGTTCGACCGATTAACAAGTGAACAAGCATGGCGAGCTTCGAGGTAGGAAGAGTCTGCGTTAAGCTCTCAGGCCGCGAAACGGGTAAGAAATGCGTTGTCGTTGATGTCGTCGACAAGAACTTCGTGTTAGTTACCGGGCCGAAGTCCGTAACGGGCGTAAGGCGAAGGAGGACAAACGTTGACCACCTCGAACCCACCGGCGAAATTGTAGAGCTGAAGAAAGGCGCTGCAGACGATGAAGTGGAGAAGGCCTTGAGTAAAGGGAAGAAGACAAAGTTCATGAAAGAAGACGCTCTCCCGGGCAAACCCGCCGCCGCGTGACTCTACGCATCTGATGCACCTAAACAACCTCTCTTAGAGGGAGAGTAGGCACAGGCTTACTGTCCTTAATAGCGGCGAGAACTAGTTTTCGGCAGAGAGGTGACGCACCTGCAGATCACTACACCTTGGGTCGAGAACAGGCAATTAGTTGAGAAAGCGAGCGAGACCACGAACCCGAGCTATGGCTGTAGGCCTGAAGATCGGCCAATTCGTTTGCGGATCAAATATGGGCTGATCAACCTAGACAAGCCACCCGGGCCCTCAAGCCATGAAGTAGTCGCTTGGGTGAAGCGGATCATGAAGCTTTCACATGCCGGCCACGGCGGAACCCTAGAGGCTCCATAGTCGGGGTCATCCCAAGGTAACCGGCATCCTCCCAATAGCCCTAGAGGAGGCTACGAAAGTAGTGCAGGGCTTCCTCTACACGGGCAAAGAGTACGTCTGCCTCATGCAAGTACACGCAGACATTCCCGAAGCCACACTACGAAACCTGCTAAGCGAATTCACGGGGGAAATCTGGCAAAAACCTCCACTGAGGGCATCCGTCAAGAGAGAACCAAGAAAACGGTTCATCTACAAAATAGACGTACATGAGATAGATGGACGAAGAGTGCTCTTCACCTGCGTCTGTCAAGCGGGCACGTACATGCGAAAACTTTGCTCCGACATGGGGGAGGTGTTGGGTTGCGGCGCGCACATGCAGGAGCTAAGAAGAACACGGGCAGGCCCATTCAAGGAGGATCAAACTCTCGTCAACCTGCACCAACTCACCGCGGCGCAGGAGGACTTCGAAGCGGGGGACGACACCGCCCTGATGAAGATAATCCAACCCATGGAATTAGCCCTAAACGCGCTCCCTAAGATCATAATCCGAGACTCCGCAGTGGACGCGGTGTGCCATGGCGCAGAACTAGCCCTGCCCGGCGTAGTTCAACTAGACTCGGCAATCGACAGAAACGCATTTGTCGCCATCTTCACCATGAAAGGCGAAGCCGTCGCCCTCGGAAGATCTCAGCTCACTTCGAGAGAAATTCTGGACCAAGAGAGGGGTGTCGCCGCGAAAGTGGTACGTGTGATCATGGAACGAGGCACGTACCCGCCTATGTGGAAGCGTTAACGAATCCCCGTTCAACTTCGCTTAGAGCCTTCCGAGGTTCCGTGTACAGGCTTAAATTTGGCTGGAACGAGTGACGTTGGCGGAGCCGGGGTTCCCTAGCCTGGTAAGGGGCAGATTCACTGAAGCCCAAGCCTGGAATCATTAACCGTAAGCCTGTGGTCCTTTGGGGCCACGAGGGTTCAAATCCCTCTCCCGGCGCCAAACACTTTGTTCAGAGTCTATACATGTCTTATGAACGGCACTGTCGTCGCAAACATCGGCGATCTTGGTCAATTTCCGTATCGATCTTGTTCAAGATCGGCCATCCTGCGTATGCCCGCGCAGAAACACGGTATAGTCGATACGTGATTCGCGTACTATCATGCAACGTCCTGACTTCAACATGGGATTCGTCTAAAAGCGGCCGCGCCTACTCGCTCTCCTGATGAAGAATGGAAACAGCACAGATACAACAAAATGGGACAATGCGATCTCAAGCTACCGTAGAGATCTGTCTGTCGGACGAAGACTTGGTCTGCGCGAACTGCGGATATGGAGCTCTCAGTCGCGACGGCTACTCATACCATATCAAACTGTGTTCGATTCCGGCTTAGGGGAGGACGGGGATATTGACTGCTTCGCTGTCCGAGTCAACAAACGGCGACGGGCGGAGCGCTCCAGAACCAACTTCAAGGGAGGCTTCAAGGCGGGTCTCGAGTAGTGGGCTTTGGTCGAGATTTTGTAGGGCTGCTATAGCCGTTGTCGCGGATTTCGGAAGATATGGCCCTGGTGGCGATTATTATTTGTTCGAAAGGGGCGAGGAAGAAGAGGTTGCTTTGAAAGGGGAGAATCTGTGGCCTCGAACCGACGACGGCCCGGATTCAACTGTATTCGCTGATCCTTACGGGCTGATTTACCGGTGGAGAGCTCGGCAGGAGAACGAAAGTCTCCAATCTCCATCATCAACGAAGCCTAACACGACTGTCTAACGTCTGTTGAACGGTCCTTTTCTCAAAACGCCCGAAGCGAGCCGTTTCAATTGCATCTAAATTCCTCTTCGTGGGAGGAGAGTGCATGTCATCTAGTGGCGGGATTGTGTTTCGACCCATTGGATTGGTTCGAACCTCAGCCTCCAAGGACGACGTGAGACTTCGAGGCAAGGAATCTGCGGCTACAGTCGAGGTATACCCTGAGTTTCAGGAGGCCTTGGAAGGCCTAGAAGGATTCTCGCACATATTCGTGCTCAGTTACCTCAACCAGCTAAGGCCGGACCAGATGGGAGTACTGAAGGTTAAGCCACGAAGGTTACTGATGAAAGGATTCAAGCTTGAAGAACTACCGCTGGTCGGAGTCTTCGCAATAGACTCACCCACCCGCCCTAACCCAATCGGTCTGAGCTTAGTGAAGCTGGAAAAGATCGATGGTGGGAAGTTGACCGTTCGAGGCTTGGATTGTTTCGACGGAACACCTGTGCTAGACATCAAGCCGTACCGAGCCGACTACAGAGCGGAAGACTACGTGCTCGCGAATTGGTACAGAGAGTTGAGGATGCGAGCCGGCGAAGACGTATAGCAAGCGGGTCCCGCGTCAGGCCATGCTCATCAATTGCCTCGGCGTAAGTAGCCACACAAGCGTGGCGCACTTACCCACCTGCAACCCATCTACTTCGAGCTTGCAAAGTCCACCCTTCTTCAGCAACGGCCTCGCGCCCGCACTTCCCGATGTTAACGTGGAAACGAGTGCACTCAGTTGAGGTTCATGCCCCACAAGCAGCAATCGTTCGCACATTGAGAACCTGTCTAGCAAGGTCCTGATCACCTCTTCGGGCACCACTTCGGCTTTCAAGGCTTGGATAGTCTGGACGCTCTCACCCACTTCGCATTTCTGAGCGACGACGAACGCGGTCTCGAGCGCCCGTCGATAGGGGCTTGAAAGAATTAGGTCAAATTCAACCCGAATTCGCCGCATACCATCGGCGATCCGCCGCATCCTCTTGATGCCCTTATCCGTTAACGGCCGGTCGGAATCGAGGGGATATGCGGGGTCGCCCCGGTTAACGGCGATCCCGTGCCTTAGGACGTACAAGGTTTGGGATCGTGGAGGCGCGACTCTAGCTTGCTCATGAATAATGGTTTTCCAAATCGTACCGAACTTCGGAATCTGCTTAAAGAAGCGTTGTACCGCTTCGGCCTTCTGTCGCTCTAGGCTTAGCCATACCTCTATCACTGCGGCGAGGGCTCGCTCCTTTCTCCAATTCGATTCGACTAGATCTTTCATCAGGACATCAAGATCCTGAATTCGTCCCATTACCTTGGCTAGAAGAGCGGCAACTCTGAGCTGCTTTAGGTCCAACCCGAGCAATGGCTGGACGATTTCAAGTGTGTACCTCAATGGCCTGAAGGCCAAACGGACTCTGTGGATTGATGCAACATCAGACGGCGTGACTTTCTCCAACTTCTTGCTCAGATTATCGAATAAAACGTCCATTGTGGCTTCGATTATTCTTCGTGTACTCTCTCCGCTCGAGCTGGCTCGACGAGCGTTCAGCCTGAGCATGGCTCTGTTGTAGGATATCTCGATGAATTTTCTGTCCTGTTTCCAGCTGATCTTCCTAACCGCCTTCAGCTGTTGAGATTCTTTACGGATTAATTCATCGTAGAAAGGCTTCATCTCCGGGATTTCTTTCAGAAATCCACGCATTCTGACCATTTCAACGTGGGCGTCTCGCAGTGAGCTTAGCGCCGAGAGTTGATCCTTGAGTTTACCCCTGGCTCGCCTGACCATGTTATCGGGGTTGAATCTATCGATCAGGTCGAATGCCGTGTTCAGTCGCCTGATAGCAACTCGAATGTCATGCACGTTCTTGCCCGATGCTGAGTGCAGGAACCGATCCAGGCACATCAGATAGTCTTTCCACCACGTCTCCAGACCCTGCGTGACGAAGTTCAAGGCGTCCGGGGCCGCCGATCTACGGGCGGGCGGAGAGGTTCTGGTTTTCTGTCTTATCTTAAGCGCTGCCGTACGCTTCGGCCGACTGGGCGTATGTAGGTTGCGCAATTCTGGCCGGATCGGAGAGAGTGCTACGTTTCTTGTAGGGGTGGTCGTCTTCCTCTTCTCCTCTATCATACGATCAGTTTGTACACTAGTCTTGGGATCTTTCGGGACGTCGCTAATCCGACGCATGTTGTCGCTGCGTTTGGTTGGAACTTTCGGCCTAGGTGTTCGGACCGTAGCTTTGCGTGTGCTCATCACTGAACCACCAATTCCTTCTTGAATGTTCTCTCGAACATCTGTGCTCCGTAGTTTAGCGCCCATCTTTCAAGCAACAAGTCTCCTTCGCCTGTAAGTGTCAAGTAAACTTTCTTCTTGCGTATGTTGAGTCTGATCTTGTGAACTTTATTGCCATGTTCCCGGTCGAGGGCTTCGGCCAGTCGTAATATTGCCGCCAACATCATTACGAGTCTTCGGCGTTTCGGTGAGAGATCTGTGTATTCTTTGTGACTGGGCTTCGGGAAAGCTCGTGTATGGTACCGTGCTACAAGCGCTATCACTGCCTTCTCACTCTCGTCCACGCCTACTAATGGGGAGGCGTTGATCAGATACCACGTGTTCTTGTGATGATCCGTCGTGCCCACGTAATATCCGATGTCGTGAAGCAGCGCGGCGACCTCAAGCAAGGTTCGTTCATTCGGGCCTAACTTATGTAAATTCCTTGTTGCATCAAATAGTTCGAGCGCATATCGGGTTACTGTCTGAGCGTGCTCGGCCTCGTAATCGTATTTTCTTCCCAGGAGTCTCGCGGATGTAATCAGCTGGGTCCGATCAGGTGGCTGCGACCCGCGACCTATGCCGCGCGACATGTCGATCAGAAGCCCTTCTCTGACCCCTACTCGAGGAATTTCGATTTCCTGGACTCGCGCTTCCTTTGCAATGATCTGCAGGATGATTATGGCCGGGATTATAACGTCGGCTCGGTCCCGGCGTAAGCCGAAATCTTTGATCCTTTCTTCGTAGGACCTCGATTGAAGTTGCGTCAGAATAGTGTCAAGTTCGTCTAACGTTATTGAGCGGTCATCGTCTGCATCGCATAACTGGACCCGCAGGTCGCCGAGCGACTCTACATTACCCCCAGTGGCAACGCAAATGTCGACAGTGCGTTCCCCTATCGACTTCCTGAGGCGAGTTCCGGAGACGTTTATGTATTCACGAGCCAGTTGACGAAACACTCTCCCTCCCTGCTTCCTCTCATCAAGCATTTGCAGTAGTCTCACGGTCCCGATTCCGAAGCTTTCGGTTGTCATGATCTCGTTCTCGTCCGCAAGGCTGGCTTCAACGCTTCCACCGCCTACGTCAACCAAAAGCGCAATCTTGCCTTGGAGCTTGACCGCCCTCGAGACGGCAAGGAAGGCTAGCCTCGCTTCCTCCTCCGCGTTGATTACCTCGATCGGTATTTCGCTTGTCTTGGCGATTTGCCTTATGCAGTAGTCACGGTTCCTCGCCTCGCGAAGCGCACTTGTGCCCACCGCCTTAACCGACTTGACATCATACTCGTTGATGAGTCTCCGAAACTTGAGAAATGCCTCCATTGCTTCCACAAGCCGTGCATCGGAAATTTCTCCCTTCGAGAAAACGTCCGCCCCTAAACGTACCGGTTCTCGGTCCGTTTGGATCACATGGATTCTTCCATCATCATCTGCGGATGCAATGGCTAAGCGCATAGCGTTGGAACCAACATCAATCGCCGCGAGTCTTGGCAACTTTGAAGGCTTCCTAAGGTGAGCAACAACTCAGGCTTTACACATATGAAAAGTTCGTAAAGGGAGGACTTTCACTACTTTGACATGTATTTGCTTAGCTTCCTGGAGGCGGCTACGATGAATCGAACTCCTGTCTTGCTTGACTTATGTAACTCACGATACAGCATGTGAATTCACGTGAATTATAATTTCATATTTCAGGTTTCGACTGTTCATTTAATAAACCACCGAGGAGCCGTACCGATTTTTGCGTATGAATTACGCTAATAAGTTAAAGGAGAAAATGAAAATTTGCAAAGGAAATTAGTTGCTACGCTAACAATCGCAATATTCCTACTCAGTACACTCGCGGTCATAGTTCCCGCCCAAGCCCACTTCACGTTAGGCAACCTGACCGGTACAAACCCGTATTCGATTAACAATTTTGATCCGCACGTCGCAGGCCCAATCGGTTACGTGTGGCCTGGCAGCGGTCAATGTGCCTACAACGGGTTCCCGAACCAGGCTAGCGATAATTGTTCGCCGGGGTATCAGTCACCGTACCCGAACGGTAATCCGCCGGGTGCGCCAAGCAACTCTTGGTATCAGCTGGAAGGAGACACCTACGCTCCATTCGGTGCAGTACTGACAAGTTCAACTGGCGATCTGATCTTCGCCATAAACGCCACAGGCAAGCCTTCCACATGGTGCTCGCCTTACGAGGCCGGAGTAGCTGAACTTCAGAACTGTGGTGCCTTGCACAATAACTATGGTTGGGATACTATCAGCATCATGATCCCGCCTGAGTTCCTTGTGAAGGACGCATCACAAATCGTTACCACTCTTACGAACAGCTACGACAACGTGTGGGTTGGCAGACTTGGTCCAGACGACAGGTACGCACCTGGTTGGACTCTAGTCTTGATAAGTACAGACTCCGCGGAGGATACGGGCGCTAATCCGTCACCGTCGGCTTACTACAACCATCAATTCCTCAACTTCACCTCCGCCGGCGAATGGTACTACGTCCGCATCAACGGCGTAACCGCACCAGCGGTCGCCGGACGATACTTCTTCAAAATCTTCCTCTACTCCAACCTAGCCAAGGGCGCCAATCAATACGGTGTCGGACCGACCCTACCATCATCGGGAGGAGCTGCCGGAGGTGAGAATCCGGACGTCTGGGTTCCCCCACAGAACTGGCCAGTACTACTCGTGAAGGGTGAGACTGATCCAGCTATCGTAACCGGAACACTCCGGTATGCTGGCTACAACAGCACCCTCTACCAGCAGCCGATCGCGGAGGCTGGTAAAGTGTGGGCGCACATGACTATGCGCCTCGACCCCTACACGGGCCAACAGCGGCCGGACCTGCCAACGATCGACGGGCAAGCATACGTTAACGCAACCGCGAACGGCCACTACGAACTAGAAGGCCTCGCACCGGGCGTTTACGATATTTACGCCGAAGCCGCCGGATATCCACAGGTATTGTGTGAAAGCGGTGTAACGGTCCTGAAAGGACAATCGTTGCACTTCGACTGCTATCTCCAACCTGGTCCGGTGATTCACGGTAACGTGTTCACCAAACACCAGTTCGGAGACGAACCATGGCCAGGGAACAGCACGTCGGGTCAATACATGAAGATTGAACTGTACGATTCCCCAACACTCAGCAACATCGTCGACCCAAGCGCAGGCGCACCAGTCTCATGGTCTCCGCTACCATGCACCGCGGGAGGCCAGGAGCTTTACTATGGTCGTCGTGCGGCTGGATTGTGCGGTGACCCACGCGATGGAAGCTTTATCGCGTTTCCATGGCATGAGTACGCACCGAATACACTCAACACAGCCTACAACGAAGCCGACACCCCGTTCCAAGGTACAACGAACGGTTACTTACGCGATGTATCGAAGAGTGTCTGCGTCGGCGGTGTGTTACCCTGCGGTTCGACGACACGGGCCTTGACTTCTGATCCTGAAGGTGTTGGTCCTCCGCAACAATGGTATGTTGCGGGTGGTACGACTACTCCGTTCCATTTTGAGTTCGGTGTGAAGGGTGAGTACGGTGCTCCAAGAGACCTTAGCGGCGAGGTGCCGCAGGTTTACGCTACTTGGATCAACGGCCTCACACCAGGTCGCTATTACGTGCGTGCTTGGACCTTCCGTTACGTTCAAACAGCCCTGGACGGTGCAACCTTCCAGGAGTACTACTTTGACGTAACACCAAACGAATGGGCTGGAGATGTTACACTACCTATCGACTTACGCTTGAGCAGCTGGGTTAACAAGACCGTCTACTTCCACGACACACCCAACACGATCACAACAAGCCCAGTACACACCGGCGCCGGCTTCATTTGGGGCAACCTGATCGGCGCGGATGGACACGTGTACTCGCACAATGTCACAGCCCTCGGTCTGCTAGAGACGAACAATACTGGAATCAATCCAGCCTGTTTCAGCGGAAACAACGGCTACCTGAGCAACTGCGTGTGGCTACAGACGAGCGATGGGGCGGTCCATCCAGCCTACTACACTAGCGGCTGCTTCGCATACGACCAAAATAGCAACGGCAGACAAACCCTCAACCTAGGATTCTTCGAAACCCATGAGACAGGTGCACCCAGCCAAGCCTGCACGTACCCGTCAGGGAATGGCAGAGTGGTCAACGCATTGGACAAGGCTGGTCTAAACGTAAACTCGCTCGCGACAGGGGAAGCTACAATTCAGTTCTGGGGCATCAACGACACATGGGGTGGAGAAAACTACGGTATTCCATCAGGCACGTACACGCCAAACGTAGCCGTCGACGGATACTTCAGCCCAACTCCGTTCGAGCAAGTGTCGGTAACGCTCAGCGGCAACCCAACACTCATCAGCGACCACATATTCCTCGCCCCAGGCTTCAATGTAACCGTCTACAGCATTGACTGGGAGCGACCACGCGTAAGCAGAGACTGGGTCTGGTCCGGATGCCAAGACGCGGGCGCAAACGGCCTAGCTAATGGCAAGGGCAACGCGGGCGGTAGCCACGGTGGCGCAGACAGCGGGTGTGCAGGATCCGGGATCGATGTCGGGTTCTACCCCGTCGTCAACGGCACAGCAGGTACGCTCGCCGGCGGAGACTCCATCGGAGACACCTCCAGCTACTTCTACCTACCCGCCAGCATCTACACAAGCCGACTCTACCAGGGGCCGTCCGGAATGGACTGCTTCACTGGGCTTACCCCCGCCTACACATGCACTCAGATGGACGGCGGAGGCCGAAACGTTCTGGAGGGCTACCAGCTATCGCACTTCGTATTCTACGGTGAATCCGCCCGATACGCCTTCGTCGGCGGATACTTTGCGGGAAAGAACGGATTCACAACCCAAGTAAAACTGATCACAGACACTATGTTCAACCAGCGGCGAGTCGTGTGGCCAATACACTTCAACGAGGGACCATACAACTTAGCCGCGTACACGTACGGCTACATACAGGACAAGGACTTCCAAGCCTTCGCTCAGAATGGCCAAGTCGCCGACATGAAAGTCAACCTGATCATCGGCGTCAACGTAACCCTTGACATCCTCTTCAAGAAAGAGAGCATCATAACCGGCACACCATACAACATGTCCGCCCGGGTTCGCGTCTTCAACGACCAAAGCCAACTAGTCGCCGAGTGGATGTCGTCCGAAGGCACATACGTAGACCGCACAGGTCACGCTATAGGAGCCAACGGAATGCTACCGGTCGGCGCCAATGCATTTCCACTCCCATCCACGGGAAGCCCACTCGCTTACCCAGGATACGGCCCAGCCGCTTCTGTCTCTTCGTCACCACTCTACCCATTCACGTTCCAAAGTGGCCTACAACGCCCAGCTTCCGGCCTGAACGGCTACAACTTCCTTCCTGGCGGAACGACACTGCTGCATGTCCTGATGGCTGGCTTGCCACAACAGCCTCCAGCGGGCAAGTTCTTCACTAACCAATACTTCAGCGATCCGCTCCAAGGCGGTGGAGGAACGTTCGGAGATTGTGACTTCGAACCAACCTGCTACCCGGCCGCATATGCTCAGTACCCGTTCCCCTACACGGGAATAGCGGGTGCACCAGATTACACAGGCGGTTGGACGGCTGAGGCCGACTTTGTCCCATGGTACGCCAACAATACAGGCACAATGGAACTAGCAAGCGGTGGAGCCCAATCGTCTAGCAATCCACTAACGAACTTATTCGGGCAGTACTATCCGCCAGTCACCGGGCTCCTGATGGGTGAATCCTACCACATCATCCCAGGAACAACAGCCCTCTCTGGCATAAGCCTCACAGAAGACACAGCACTCAACTGGTACGTATCGCCACCGGGCAGCGCATTCGTCGGCCACACTATGGCTGCAAACCACCTCGGTCCATACTCGCAAGAGGGAGTCTGGCAAATAGCCGGAACCCACAACAGCGGCGAAGCATCGGCGATCTTCGAAGTCGACCTGAACGGCTTCATAAGCGGTAACGTGCTTGCGTTCACATGGAGTAACGAGTTCCGCACCCTAAGCTGGGGCACGATCAGCGTGAGCGGTGCTCCGGGTGGGGCTACGTGGAACTTCTACACGTACGACGGCATCTACCAAGCATTCCTACCCACAGGCCAATACAGCTTCACTATCAGCCAGGCAGGTTATGCGCCCCAAACCTGGTCCGTATCCGTCTCACCAGGCGAATCCGGCTCAGGCCAGAACGTATACCTGGAACAAAGCAACATCCCGGTCCCCGAGTTCAGTGGAATAGCGGTTGTCGCCTTCTCAGCGTTAGCAGCATCAGTATACCTACTAAAACGAAGACGCAAGTAAGCGTCCGAGCGCGCAAGCGCTCGTACCCTCTTTCTCTTTTCCCAAAAAACTAAAAGATTCTATAAACACGGTACCAACGTTTCAAATGCGTTCACGCGAAGCTATCTTGAAGGAGAGCGCCGAAGGGCGGCCAAAATTTCAGTGGGATAGTTGTCGAGCACTTACTCTTTTCTGACAACCACACAGACATACTCAAGTTTGCCTTGCGAGTTGTATGCGGACTTGCACTTGTACGCTTTCGTTATTTTGCTAGAATATCAGCGTGGAACTTCGATCTGTATTGACATGACTGCATTTTCCTATAGCGCTCAAGGATATGGGTCGTCGCAGATGGCTTCGACTTTAGTCTTCAACCGGATAGTTATGTAAGATGCATGCGTTGACGTCTGGGTTTGTAGACCAAATATCGTGGGCGCGTGATGCGAAGTCGATCGCTAGTAGGTGCTCCAGAAGTACCCGTGTGGGTTCTGCGTGCCTAGATGTCTCGTCAGATGGGCGTGGTGGGCTTTAGTCTCGAGGCAATTCGAACTACTATGTTAAGGCCTAACACGAGGAGGAGAAGGACTAGCGCGGCTCCCCAAGCGAATGCATGGGCGGTGGGGTAGGGTGAAGTTCCATACTCATAGATGAGCACGGTCATCGATTCGGCGGGCTCGAAGATGCTGTTCATCATGAATTGGTTACCCAGAGCTGTGAAAAGCAACGGGGCCGTCTCGCCCATGATTCTAGCCACTGACAGAGCTATGCCAGTTATGATTCCGCTCTTCGCAGTTGAGACAAGGATGTACATGAGTGTCTTGGATCTGGATATGCCCAGCGCCAACCCGCCCTCCTTGATCGAACTGGGCACGGTCTTTAACGATTCGTGAGTGGATATGGCGACGATTGGTATCATCATGAAACTCAAAGCGATTCCGCCCGCGAATGCCGAGAACCTGTGAAACGTCGCGACTATGACAACATACACAACGATCCCTGTTACGATAGAGGGAACCCCCGTCAGCACCTCGGCTACCAGCCTCAAGTTGTTAGCAACCTTCCCAGGGTATTCATACAGGTAGGCTCCAGCGAATAGCCCAATAGGGATACCGATCAGAGAAGCGATACCGACGACTGTGAGGCTTCCTTCGATGGCATTTATGATTCCGCCCCCGGCTCCTCCAATTGGAGGAGTAATTTGTGTGAAGAAGTCGAAGTTCAACGCCCCGAAGCCTCTGGAAATCGTTTGGTAGAGGATTGAAAGGAGTGGCACAAGCGCGATCAGGAATGCAAGTGTCGATAACGCAATGAATACCCTGTTGATGAACCGACGACTAGTGACCGAACTAAACATCACTGCCTACCTTACCATGAAACGCTAGTCTTGTGATCAAGAGTCGGCCGATCAGGTTCATTATGAGTGCGATCGCAAAAAGGATCAGAGCAAGTTCGAAAAGGGCGGCTAAGTATATGCCGTTTCCCGCAACCTCGGTAAACTCATTCGCGATGACGCTAGGAATCGTTTCGGCCGGAAGAAACAGTGATGGAGTTATCCTTGCAACGTTCCCGATGACCATGGCCACGGCCATTGTCTCCCCAATCGCCCGGCCCATGGCTAGGACGATAGCGGCGATTATTCCGGTGCTTGCATAAGGTATTACCGCCATCCGCATCGTTTCCCACTGGGTTCCTCCTAGAGCAATGCACGCCTCTCGTTGGGCGCGGGGGACGGCGGTGATGATTTCACGCATGAGGGCTGCTCCGTAAGGTATAATCATTATCGCCAATATGACCCCGGCTGTGAGCATGCCGAGGCCGTTCGTCTCGCCGGAGAAGATCGGTAAGAACCCAAGTGAGCCCATGAGCCCTGGGTCCACGTAACTGCTCATGAACGGGACAAGGAACAATATGCCCCAAAGGCCGTAAACGACGCTGGGTACTGCGGCCAAGAGTTCGACTAAGAAGATCGAGGGTAGTCGAAGTTTTCCTGGGGCTAATTCGGATTGAAATAACGCGATGCCCAAGCTGATCGGAACCGCGAAGAGTAAGGCGATGCACGTGGTTACAACTGAACCATATATTGCCGGTAGGGCACCGAGGATCGGCGGTCCGCCGTTCGGCGGATTTGGAATCCATTGACTGCTCGTGAGAAACCCAAAGCCGAATGCTATGATCGAATCCAAGCTTCCGTTGATGAGCGCATAAAGGCTAAGGATCGCTATAATCGGAATCGCGAACGACGTCACAATTAGAACGGTGTGCAAAAAATCGAGGTGCCGTGCTCGTTGGCGAGCACGGTTTTTTTCTACTTGCGTCTGCATTAGCTGTCGCTACGGTCGATTATGGCAGTAACGGTGTGCCTTGGTAGTTCAACGTCAACAGTAGTTGTTCGTCGGCTGAAACGACGTTGGCTGGGAGAGGCACGTAATAGAGGCCAGGGGCGAATTGTTGTCCATCATGGATCGCCCACCAGAAGAAGTGAGCGAGCGCCTGGGCCTTTGGCAGTGTCGTGCCTGGGTTCTTGGACATGTCCTGGTACACTAACATGTACGTGTAGGTTGCGATTGGGTAGGATTGTGGTCCTGCTGCATTTACAATGTGCAGCCGAAGGTCCTTTGGATTCGGTGTACCTGTCGCATTCGCGGCTGCGTAGAGTATGGTTTGAAGGGTTGGTGAAACGAAATTGCCCGCGGCGTTTTCAACTGCTCCAACTCCAAGGTTGTTCGAAAGTGCGTAGATAAGGTCCACATACCCTATCGCGCCATTAGTGTTGACAACTGCTCCCGCAACTCCTGGGTTTCCTTTTCCGCCTACTCCAGCCGCACCGGGGGCGGTGTCAACTGGCCAAGTGACGGAAGTGCTGTAACCCACTTGGGAAGCCCAATTCGGGTTAGTAACCGAAAGGAAGTTGGTGAACGCGAAGGTCGTTCCGCTCCCGTCGGATCTATGAACCGCCGTTATGTGGGCATCGGGCAGGTTAATGCCAGGGTTTAAGGCTACGAGTTGTGGGTCGTTCCATTTCTGTATCGTTCCCATATAGATTTGCGCTATGACGGAAGACGTGAAGTGCAGAACAGTGGAGCTGGGAATTCCGTAGGTTGCAAGATTGTATGTAACCGCTACCCCACCGAGGGTTTCTGGGAATAGAACTAGGCCAGGAGCTGCTGCGAATTGTGCGCTACTTAAGGGTGCATCTGATGCGCCGAAGTCAACTACTTTCGCCGTTATTTGTTGGATTCCGCCGCCGCTACCTATGCCGTTGTAACTAATCTGGACTTGTGGGTAGAGTTGGTTGTATGTGACCGTCCATTTCTGAATCAATGGTTGCGGAAATGTGGCTCCTGCGCCAGTTATGGAAACGGATGCAGTCGGTTGCCATCCAGATACGGAAGATGTGACCGAAGCCATCGTTGTTGCTGAGCTCATTGTTTCTGAAGTCATCATTGACTGTTCTGTGGTGGCTGGCGAGCTCACCGTCATCATTGACGAGGACTCTGACATCATTGTGGAAATTTGTTCCATACTTGTCGTGCTGCTAGTGCTGCTGTTGGTCGCGAAATAGTATCCCCCTGCAACCGCCGCGATTACGACGATTACTAGAGCAACTATTGCGATGTTGCGTTTCGAATTCTTGTTCGACATGTGAATCATCGAGAAAGCATGTTGACCTCAGTTATTATTTAGCGAGAACGCATTGTGAACACGTGCACTCACGTACACTTATGCGTACCATGTGGATAAAGATATTTACATGTGCATACACATATATCACCATGATTCATATAACTCGCATTCATTTACTCAGGCATTAACAGTAACCTCGGTCGGAAACTAACGATGACATCAGAAGTGTTGGCGGACCTGCAGATTGCAACATTACCCGACCGGAGTGTAAAGGACTTCTCTAATTTCAAAGAAAAAATGCGAGTAACCGGCTTGGACGCCGGCTTCGGCAAGAAAACGATCTTGGAGGACATATCAATCTCCTTCAAGGAGAACACCGTTACTGCCCTAATCGGTCCATCAGGCTGCGGAAAATCCACGTTCATTCGCTGCTTGAATAGAATGCACGAAGTCACACCCGGCGCGTGGATCAAAGGCCACATAACCCTGGACAACGACCCAATACTTGGCTCCTCCATCGATCCTGTAACAGTCCGAAGAAGGATCGGAATGGTATTCCAAAAACCGAACCCCTTCCCGACGATGTCAATCTACGACAACGTAGCCGCGGGCCTTCGATTGAACGGAGTCAGAGACAGCAAAGTGATCGCAACAAGAGTCGAGGAGACCCTGAAGAAATCGTTCCTATGGGAGGAGATCGGCGACAGAATACGTGAATCCGGTGCGAGCATTTCCGGCGGCCAACAGCAGCGGCTTTGCATCGCCCGCACCTTAGCCGTACAACCCGAAGTGATTCTAATGGACGAACCTTGTTCAGCGTTGGACCCGATTGCGACGGCTAAGATTGAGGAATTGATCACTCAGCTGAAGGCAACTTACACCGTCATAGTTGTCACACATAACATGCAACAAGCCGCGAGGATCTCGGATTTTACAGGATTCCTTTATCTCGGCAGGCTTATTGAAGTCGGCCCAACCCCCGAGATCTTCCAGAACCCGCGCAACGAGCTTACAGAACGCTACATCAGTGGGAAATTCGGGTAATCACTAATGCCGCGCCTCATGGATATGGGTGAAGAAAGACTCTCAAACGCCATAGGCGACATGGCGGTTCTAGCACAAGACTCTGTAGTGAAAGCCATCGAAGCATATGAGCAAGGGCAGCGAGTTAGCGACATCGCTCGCAAACGTGCTGAAGATTTGTCGAAGCTGAGCGCAGAAGTTGAGGAACTCTGCACCGACCTACTAGCGCGATACCAACCCGTGGCTACGGATCTAAGGTTCATCAAGTCCTGCCTTGAAATCGCATACGGGTTCAACCGGTTTGGCAGGTACGCCTATGATATTTCACAAGTCTTAGAGATGTACGGGGACCTATCGGACTGCGACAAGACCGAGATTCATGATGTCAGCGAAAAAGTCACCAAAATGATCGAACGAAGCATCCGGTCATTTAAGGCACGTGACACAGAGCTTGCACGCTCATTGCGAAAGGATGACGACGAAATCGACCGGACCTACTTCAAATACGCTGGGGAAGCGGCCAAGAATAAGGACACGTCGGTTCGGTGCGCCCTTGCCACGACGCTGGTGTTAAGATATCTAGAGAGAATTGCCGATCACGCCTGCTACATTGGTGACTCCGTTGTGTACATCGTTACTGGAACCAAAACGTGAGGTCGTATCTGTGAAAGAGATTGCCGTAGAGGCGAAAAGAGATTCTGAAGATCCACAGCCTCAGTCAGAGGATAGATACATACGTCGGGTCCAGGTTACTGGCAGAGGGTCATACATAGTTTCACTGCCGAAACCGTGGGTTGAGGAGGCGGGCCTTCGCAAGGGGGGTCGAATTGAGTTCAGCAAGCAGGAGAATTGGGGGCTGACGCTCACGCCGTTTGGCAGCACGCGGAATGATGACGAAAGGTCTCGTTGCACGCTTTCACTTCCTCCCAACGTAGACCCGGACGCGCTCACTCGCATGATAATCTCCCTATATGTAAGCGGATACTCGACGATTGAACTCAGATCGAAATCTGGCAACCTCACTTCACAAGTTAGGGATACGATTCGAGAAGTCGCCAGAGGAAAGTTGGTCGGGACAGAATTGGTTACGGAATCCGCGCAAAGCGCTACCCTCCAAGTGCTATTGAGTTACCCTCAACTGCTTGTGCCCGACGCTTTGAGGAGGATGCTCTCGATCCTTAACGCGATGCAACAAGACGCTATGCAGGCGTTCTCACGGCTGGATAAGGACTTAGCGAAACAGGTCGTTAAGATAGATGACGAAATAGATCGGTTCAGTCTTTATGTTATACGTCAACTCAAGTGGGCGGTCAAGCATCCAACTCTACTGTCGAGAGTTGGTTTGAGCTCACCCGTAGACTGCTTGGGCTACAGAATTATCGCAAAGAGCGTAGAACGCTCGGCCGACCACGCGTCAAGGATAGCGATTAACGTCTTACTGCTCCAGCAACCACCCACCGCCGCGCTCTTTAAGGAAGCTACGCAGATGAGCCAACAATCCTCTAAGATGATGGAGACCGCGTTACATGCGCTCTTCGCGAACGACTATAAGCTCGCGGAAACCATGCTTCTCGAAAGAGAAAAAGTCACTGAGTTAGAATCCAAGTTCGTCGAGCGGCTACTCAAAGAAAAACTTCCGGCAGGCGACTTGTCCGCCATGCGACTAATCTCAGAGAGCCTCCGAAGAATTGGAGAATACGCAACCGACGTTGCCGAGGTAGTTCTCAATTCTACTGTCCAGGAGATCTTAGACGAATCCGAGGAAATAGAGACTAAGGCATAGCATTAGCGCTTCACGCCTTGGAACAGTGGTAATTGCATTCTACGCGAAATAGAAGAGGCGCGGGCGGAAGCTCCGTTGAGGAAATCGCCACTGCCTATGGGCTAGGCGACCCGACCACTGCTACTCCGCGAACCAAACATCTTCTTCGGATTCCGTAACTTCGTGGTCAGTGCTGAGTTGCTTTTTCTTTGAGCGATTCAATTCGATTCGACCGCGAATACCTTCGGACGAGAATTTAGGACGTATCGTCATGATTCATCGAATCTACGTGAAACCATGTGAGTCACGCAAGCGGACCGTTTAGATCAAAGGGGAGCGTTCGGGCTGTCTGTTCCTATCTGAGAGTGGTTCGGAGATGGTTTCGTCAAGTCCTCGAGGCCAATTTCGGCATCCTTTAATAATGTTCTGCCTGTTCGTTGCGGCAAATTCGGTGTATCCCCTCTATGTCGAGAGAATTTAGGCATGTCCTTCGTGTTGCCGGGACGAACCTTGATGGTACTAAGAAGGTCGTATACGGGCTTACCCACATTAGGGGAGTCGGCCCTAGTTACGCCTCAGCGGTCGTCAAGGCCGCGGAAGTGCGGCCAGACCTGAGGATGGGTGAATTATCGGAGGGGGAGGTCGATAAGTTGGAGGACGTTATGCGCGACCCGGCAAAGTATGGGCTTCCTGCGCGTCTATTCAACCGCAGAAAGGGGCCCGATTCGGGACGTGATCAACATATGATCGGTGCCGACCTAACGCTCAGCACGAAAGCCGATGTCGATTTTATGACTGATATTAGAACTTGGAAGGGGATTAGACACTCGTTGGGTCTAAAGGTGCGCGGACAGCGGACCAGGACGACTGGCCGGAAAGGTCGGGCCGTCGGTGTAGCCAAGAAGGTAGTCATGGAGGCCGCTCGAGCTGCTGCCGCGGCGGCGGAGAAGGAAGAAAGGAAGTAGGTAGCCTGCATTGGGAGATCCAAAGAGAACCAGAAAAAGCTACGAAACACCTAGGCATCCTTGGCGAAGGGACCAGTTAGAGGTTGAGCTCCACCTAATGGGCGACTTCGGTCTCCGGAATAAGAGAGAACTCTGGCGGTACAAGACTATGCTCTCCGAAGTCAGAGGACAGGCAAGGTCCATGCTAGGCTCAACGGGTGACGAGCGAACGAAGTTGGAACGTGAATACTTATCCAAGCTAAGCAGGATTGGTGTCCTATCCGAGTCAGCAACTATAGACGACGTTCTCGACTTGGACATCAGGGACCTGCTCGAACGTCGCTTACAGACATTCGTTTTCAGGAAAGGTTTGGCTAAGTCTCTTTTCCAAGCGAGACAACTCGTGTCGCACGGGCATATTTCGGTGGGGGGCAAGATCATCTCTGTGCCGGGCTACATTGTAAAGCGTGACGAAGAGGGAAGAGTGAAGTACTCGACTCAGAGTCCGCTCGGGAAGACGGATCACCCGACGCGCAAGGTCATAACGGCAACCGCGGCCGGCCAAGCTGTAGCCGAAGCCTAACTACTAGACTCGTCTCCTCATGATTAAGAAAAGGACTACCGCTACGATCGTAACGACTGCGGCCAACCCTACAAGGGCGAACGAGTAGGGACCACTTCCGAGAATTATGGGAATCGGCCCGATGAGGATGATTGCTCCACCGCTCGCATTTCCCGAATTGGTCATTGATCCAAGAGCGATCAGCAGCGTTCCGATAAAGATCGCTGCAAACGCTAGTAAGAACAATAGACTTGCTAAGCCAAGTCGCGAAGGTTGAGCGTAGCTGGCTGGTTCCTGCGCAACTCCTCTCACTGCACAACTTTTACATATCCAGTTGGTCGCGTCAAAACAGTTTCCGCATACGGGTCGCCCGCAACGTTGACAGACGTATGTTGCGGTTTGCTGCCCACAAACTGCACATAGAGGGCCTGGCATGATCAGTCACCGCCCAATGAGTGATGGAAGCACCATGAGTACTAAAACCAGCAGAATTAGGACGATGGCAAGGATCATGACGATTTTCACCGATTGCTTGTCGGTCCCGAATACTATCGGGATCGGTCCAATTAGGAGAAGGCCGGCTCCTCGTCCGGAACCCTGGCCTCGCGGTGACCGAACGATGAGGACGATCATCGCGATGACGGCCAATGCAAAACCTAAGATGATGAGGAGAAATCCAAGATCCGTGAATGATGATGGGTTCATCGTTCTGACTTACCAATAACACCGCATCGGCAATGACCTTTAACTCTTCCAGATTTCATTGGAATAATCGATCGGTCGCGCCGTAATAGTTTATAAGCGCGCAGAAGCTACCTGCGAAATCTCTTGAAGCAGAAGTGAAAATAACGTGGACTTCGGACCCGAATTCGGTAAATCAGGCCATAAACCGTTTCTAAACGCCGGGCAACATGCTCCGTTCCACGCGCGGGGTCCGTAGGTCTTGGAAATTAAGATTCTTGAAGAGAAAGATAACTCCCTCAGGTTTCTGTTGGGGGGAGTGAGCCACGCTTACGCAAACGCCCTGCGTAGGGCGATGATGGCGGAGGTGCCGGCTATGGCAATTGATGATGTCATAATAATAGAGAACACGTCAGTGCTGTACGATGAGGTAATTGCGCACAGGCTCGGCCTTATTCCTCTGAAGACGGATCTGGACACATTTGTCCTACCTGAAGAGTGTGACTGTAAAAGCGAGTTGGGTTGTAGCAAGTGCAGGGCCTCCTTCACCCTTGAAGCAGAATCCGTAGATGAGCCGGTGATGGTGTATTCCTCCAATCTCAAGAGTGATAGTGACGTCGTACCGGTCAGCGGGAATATACCGATCGTCAAACTCGGACCAGCCCAAAAACTGAAGCTCGAACTTTACGCAAAGCTCGGCCGTGGGTTGGAACATGCTAAGTGGCAGCCCACATCTGCGTGTGCGTACAAGTACCTTCCCAAAGTGACGATCAACCCGGACAACCTTGAAAATCCGGGACAGGTGATTCAAATCTGTCCTACGGACGTTTACGCGCCTGATCCGGACAGCAGGATCACTGTCCGTGACGAGTTAGCATGTACCCTCTGTATGGATTGCGTGGAGCGAGCCGTTCCAATAGATGGGAAGAAAGCGTTCCCGGTCAGAGTCGAGGGCGACGAGACTTCGTTCATATTCAACGTCGAATCAACCGGATGCATGCCTCCGAGGAGAATCGTGACGGAGGCTTCAAAGATACTCGGAAAGAAAGCGGTAGGCCTTACCGACTTGGTTAAGAAAGGACTGGAGTAGGCGACTAGAATTGCGACGCGAAATCACGAACTCGGAACTCAACGAGACCGTGAGTTTCCTGAAGGTTAAGGCACGGGAGAACAAGGCAAGGATTTGGTCGGTTACCGCTGAGCAGCTGTCCCGGCCCCGAGGCCGCCGTGCCGTGCTAGATTTGACACATATCTCGCGAGCTTCCAAGCCGGACGCGGTTGTCTTAGTCCCAGGAAAAGTCCTGGCCTCTGGATTCATCAAACATCCAGTGACCGTCGGGGCCTTTCAATTCTCGCATGACGCGATGTCAAAGATAGAAAAGGCCGGCGGTAAGTGCATAGGAATCAAGGATTTCGTGGCGAAATACCCCAAAGGCTCGAACGTACAAATCCTTAGGTGAAGATAGAATGTCTACTGAACCCATAGTCATTGATGCAACAAATCAAATCATGGGCCGATTAGCTAGCTACGCGGCCAAGAACGCGTTAAACGGAAATACCGTAATAGTGTTGAACGCCGAGAAGGCCGTGATCTCAGGTCGAAAGAGCAACATAGTCGAAGAGGCCATGCGCCGCTTGAAGACTAGAACGCTGGCCAATCAAACAACGGCACCCGTGCATCAGAGACGGCCGGACCTGTATCTACGGCGAGTAGTCCGAGGGATGCTCCCGTGGAAGAAGGCTAAAGGAAAGGCCGCATTTCATAGGGTTCTCATTTTCATGGGTGTGCCAGAAGAATATGCGAAAGCTAAGTCCTCTAGGGTGCCAGATGCGGATGCTTCGAGGCTTAGTACAGCGTACATGACACTTGGCGCTTTAGCTGCAGAGATAGGTGGGTAAATCGCATGAGTGAAACCGTGGAGAAATTGGAGAAGCCAGAGAAGGCGGCAAAGGCTGAGAAAGCCGAACGGAAGAGACTCATTCTTGTGACTGGAAAGAGGAAGACCGCCATTGCAAGGGCGATAGTTAGGAACGGCTCAGGAAATGTATTCGTGAACGGGATTCCACTCGGAACTCTCACGCCTGAGATAGCTCGCATGAAGGTCTACGAAGCTATCGTGCTGTCGGGAGAAAGATCGAAGGCAGTCGACGTTTACGTCAAAGTTAGTGGCGGCGGGTTCATGGGGCAGGCCGAAGCTGCGCGAATGGCACTTGCAAAGGGCCTAGTCCAGTGGACGCGAAGTTCAGAACTGCGTAAAACCATGACCAATTACGACCGAACAATGCTCGCGGGAGATCCTCGTAGAAAGGAGCCGAAGAAATTCGGCGGCCCAGGCGCTAGACGGCGAGAACAGAAATCATACCGGTAAGAGAATATGATAATGCCTGTACGATGCTTCACATGCGGCAAACTCGTCGCCGACCGTTGGGAAGAGTTCGCTCGGCGAGTCAAGAACGGGGAGAGGCCTAAGCAAGTGCTCGATGAAATGGGAATGACACGTTACTGCTGCCGACGCATGTTCATATCCCAAGTCGACGTCATTGACGACCTCTTACGTTACGCACAAGTTACCGCAAAAAGAAGAGCTCAATTCGAATAGGAGGAATAAGAGATGTCGGAGATTGAAGAAAGCGAAGGCATGCCGAAGTCAGAAGACCTACTCATACCCCTAGAAGACCTACTCGCCGCCGGCCTACACATCGGAACCAGAATCAAGACGGGCGACATGGAACCATACATCTACAGGGTAAGACCTGACGGCCTATTCATACTCAACATCGGAAAGACTGACGAGAAGATACGCCTAGCCGCAAAGTTCATCGCGCGATTCGAGGCGGAACGCACCCTAATAGTCTCCTCCAGGCTCTACGGAAAAACCCCAGTAGAGAAGTTCTGTGCGCTAACCAGGACCATTCCCCTCGTCGGCCGCTTCATGCCGGGCCTAATCTCCAACCCACTCCAACCTTACCACGCAGATCCACAGGTCGTAATGGTCACCGACCCACGCGCAGACTGGCAGTCAATCAAAGAGGCATCCACGGCCGGAGTGCCCGTAATCGCCCTATGCGATACGGACAACGTATTCAGTGGAGTCGACTTAGCCATCCCCGTGAACAACAAAGGCCGACGTGCATTGGCAATGCTGTACTGGTTGTTGGCAAGACAAGTACTAAGGGAAAGAGGAGAACTTGCGGCGGACGGAACAATAACGTCGACAGTGGATGACTTCGAAACTAAACTTGCAGCTATCGCCCCCAGATCGGGCGGTGAGCTTTGAAAGTCCGGAAGCCATACGTCGCCAACGCGTTTTACGCCGGAACAAGAACCGCGCTAACGGATCAAATAAGCGGGTGCTTCACCCACAAATTCGGGCCGGGCCAAATACCGAAACCCAAACCAGCCGGCCCAAGAAAAATACTCGGAATAATCAGCCCGCACGCTGGGTATATGTACTCGGGCCCCGTTGCGGCAAACGGCTACGCGAAGCTCGCGGCAGACGGAAGCCCTGAGAACTTCATCATTCTAGGACCGAACCACACTGGCCAGGGAAGCGGCGTCTCTATCCTGACCCAAGGCGCCTGGGAAACCCCGATCGGAATAACCAAAATCCAAACCGAGTTAGCCGAAGGGATTCAGAAATCAAACAGCATCCTCGACATTGACGAGGCCTCACACACCCATGAGCATTCGATCGAGGTCCAGCTGCCATTTATCCAATTCCTGTACGGCGAACAACCGAAGTTCATTCCCATATGCATGATGATGCAAGATCTCCAAACTAGCAGGGAGATCGCAAAGAGCATCGTCGACCAATGCAGGGGAAAGGACTACGTTATCATTGCCTCAAGCGACTTCACGCACTACGAACCCCAGGAAACGGCAACGAGGAAGGATCGATCAGCCATCGATGCAATCCTGAAGCTTGACGACGAAGGGTTGAATGACCTCGGAGAAAGCAACCGGGTCACAATGTGTGGCTACGGTCCCATAAGCGTACTCATCGCAACCGCAAAATTACTTGGCGACGCAAAACCTGAACTGTTAGCCTACAAGACGAGTGGTGATATAACTCAAGATAAGTCCGCTGTCGTCGGCTACTCCTCAATAGTAGTCACCCGTGACTGAGCGACTAGCTGCCGTTTGATTTTTCTAGGTGACAACCGAATCCATTCGAGGGTTCAATTCTTGGGTCAAGGAACAGGTTTCGGGAAAGTAATCCTCTTCAATGAACACTTTGTCGTGTACGGCATCCCCGCCGTAGTATCTGCGATCGGAGCAAAAACGACTGCGTTGGTGGAACGAAAGCCTGGGTCAGGATACGAGGTCAAGGACGAGAGACCCGAGACGCCAGGTTACAAGGCGGAGAAGATTCAGCAGCAAAAGGAGTCTTTGGATATCATGCTGGAAGCCATGAAAATTGACACACAACATTACCACTATGTCATAACGCTGGGCGGAGACTTGATCGCTGCAAGTGGTGTTGGAGCAAGCGCGGCTTCCTGCGCCGCAGTCGCCCGTGCATTTTCGCAGGAACTTGGCCTCAACTTTTCGGACGAGAGAGTAAACGAGGTGGCCTTTGAGGGAGAAAAGGGCTACCACGGAACGCCCTCTGGAATCGACAACACGGCGGCAACGTACGGCGGATTGATATGGTATAGGCGAGAGGGCTCGGTGCAACATATGGAGCGTATGCGCCTCCGCAAGCCCGTTGAGATCGTAATGGGAAACACGGGCAAAGTCGCAGACACGAAGAGCGTTGTGGCAGGAGTAAAGGAGCGAAAGGAGAGGGAGCCTGAGAAGTATGGGCGATTGCTTCAGGATGCGGACCAATTAGCGTGGAATGCGAGAAAACAGCTTGAAGATTTTAACCTCGAAAAAGTCGGGGCCTGCATGAACGAAAACCACAGACTGCTCCAGGAGATAGGGGTATCCTCCCAAGAGCTGGACACACTCGTGAAGCTGGCACGCGAGGCAGGCGCCGTTGGCGCGAAACTTACGGGAGGGGGAAGAGGAGGTTACATGGTTGCACTAACGCCAGGGCGGGAACTCCAGAATCGTGTGGCGAACGAGATCGATCGGTCCGGCGCGCAGGCGCTTCGCACAATGATCGGGATATAAGCAGCCCCGACTAACCCATTATTCGTCTCCAACAGTGAATTAGTACTCGACTCAGTCTAACCGTTAGAAGAGATGTTCGTCAATCGAGTATGCCTGGCCGCCGACACCACTTCTTATGACAGGGATGTTAACGTTGCCTTCGATGTCATCGCATACTTTGTCCAAGTATTCGGGTTCAGTGTTGAGAAACACTGAAGGGCCCGTGTCCATCGAGTACCAAACCGGGACGCCCTTCTCTTCCCGCAATTTCCTCACGCGTTGAATTACGCTGATCGTCTCCGGAGCCATGAGGAGCAGCCCCTGCCGACCCGTCATAGTTACGGCATGCAGGCTAAGAGAGTCCGCTTCCGCAAGTCTACACACCTCAGCCGTATCGCCTGCCTTAATTGCGTGAACCATCTTGGGGATCGCTGCTGTGACGGTTTTCACCCTTGCCGTGAAGAACGGTGAGCTTATCGACTCCTCGTGCGCCGCGTCGGTCTTTACATTTGAAGCCAATGGCACAACCCCCATCGCCAGCTTGACACGCGTACCGTCATCCAGCTGCCGGGCCCAGGACCTTCCATTCTTGTTTGCGTACCAAATAGAGAAACCGCCGACGAGGCTTCTGCTCGCCGACCCCGCTCCCAGCCGCGCTATCTCACTCAACCGCCGTAAGTCAATCCTCAAGTTGAGCGCATTGTTCGCCGCGAAAGCAATGGATGCGAATGCGGATGCGGAAAAACCAACGCCTTTTACCTTTTCGAGATTATTCTTGCTAACTATCTTGACGTGATCTTTTGTTTTCTTAAGCTTACGCAGCGCATCGATGACAACCATGACCCGCTGCGCCTCAGTGCCCTTTGCAGCGACTTCATTGATCTGTATCGTGTCCTCGCCGTACCGGGGATGGAAATCAACCGTAGCGGTTGTAGTCAGTTCTTTGACGCAGACGGAGATACTATCATGGAATGGGAGCCTCAGTTCTTTATTCCTTAGGCCATGATATTTCAGCAAACCTTGAATCGTATGAGCAACCGCAGTTGCCTTAGCCACAAATCAGCACTTCCAGTTTTCAGTAGCCAAAACATTGCTGCGGCTTCCGTCTCAATATAAGCTTATTCGGGGGCCGTTTCGCACGGCGAGCCGGGAAGCACCAGGCTGCTCAAGCTGCGTCGTATGCCCGCCTGGATCGAGATAGTTGTCTTAATCTGGTCTACGAAACTTCGATAACCGACTTGTCAGCGTCAACCTTGACCTTCTTTCCATTCTGAACCAGAGTCAGCGGGTTTCTTTCCAGCCTGTCGAGAGCGGGAATCTCGGAGATGATTGCGCCCACGGCGACAATTGGTTCGCATTCCACGTTTATGATGGCTGCCGGTGCCACGCCATTTTTCTTCATCCGGTACAGGGTGTAGGATCCGACCGTTGAGCCCTTTCCGTTGGGGAAGATGAGCACTCGGTCCTTCACGGTTGTGCCTTGAAGTTCATGTCCCTTCTCGGTAACAACCCCCGAATCAGGGTTGACTCCTCCGAAGAAGGAGATGGGCTCGTGGGAGACTAGCGCTAGGCCTTCCGCTGTTCCGCCGGATATTTTTCTTCCTCGCACTAACTCCATTTTCCGGTCACCGCCGCATTTACGCACTCCTCGACGTTTCCGATTCGTGTCTTGAAATTGTTTGTACCGCGACCATAGTAGCATGCCTTCGCGGAGTCGGTTGCTAATACGTTAAAACGCCCTTTGAGCGGTGCCACGGCCATGCAGGTGTCACACGCAAATTTTGCTCCGGCCGTGCGAATCTTTTCAGCGTAACCGATCTTCTCCGCCTCCTTCATTGTCTGCCTCGCCGTGCAAATCCAAAACTCTCGGGTCACCTTCCTACCCTCCAAGAGGTCTGCAATTCTCTTGATCTCATCTAATGTGCAGTGGGGGCAGCCGAGTGCGACGAAATCAACCTCCGTCGTCTCATCGTTAAGTGCTCGAATTGCACCACCAATGTCGGTTCGCGTCACGGTGAGCGATTCCACTGGCTCATCATTTTGATGGTATGTTTCGCGAGTGTGGAATAGGGCCGTTCCCCCGTAGGTGGCTATAGAGGCGCAGAGGCTCTTGAGTTGCTCAATATTCCCGCTTCCAATACCTTCGAACAATGGAACCTTCGGTCCGATCTTCTTTCCGACGAAGTAGCCGAGGGCTCCGAATTCTGGAACGCCAACTAGTTGGGTGTCGACTTTGACGCGGACTTTCGGTTTCCGATTTTGTTCAAGGTGCATTCCGTAGGCGGGTGTCCGCCCGGTGATCGCCGCAGCGAGCGCGCTTGGTCCGCCTTCACGGTTTGTCATTGCACCGAGGACTGAGTTGGCGTAAGTGACGGCAGATGATTCGCTCCAGGCGATATGGTCTCCGCGGCCGGGCGCGTTACCTACGAGGTATGGAGTGCAAGTACAAGAGGGAATTACACCCATGTTGGTAAATGCGCGAATCACAAGTTCTTGTTTCGCGGCGAACTCCGGGTCGATCCCGAGTTCACGCCAATTCTCCAAGTCCATGCCTGCAGGGTTTAGTGTCGTCTTCACTCTCGCCTTGGCGCCTTTTCCGGCTAAGGTTTCTAGGTATTCTAGGCCCGCGTCGCCTAGGTTGTAATATGACACGCCAGCCACTTGGACCGAAGAAACAGGGATCATCCCGTCAGCGCCAAAGATATCGCCTAAAGCTGTGAGAATCTGCATGTTCTTCTGTACCGCATAACCCTCTTCCCCCGCAAGCATCCGTTCTTCTAGGTTGGTCAGGTGCATTGTGTCTTCCGCTCGCTAGGTGAAATCTTTCATATCCACTTCGGGAAACTTTGCTTTCTCGAAGTTTTTGCCCTTCACTTCAAGTGGTTTCGTTGCATCGAACCCTACCTTTGTTGTCTTCCTGGTTTGTGGATCCGCTGAGGGATCGAGTGAGGACCCCGTTTCTCCAGGTTTGATCACAAGTCCGCGGTCGCCCTGGAAACGCGTTGCAAAAGCCCACTCCACATCCATCGGGTCGGTAGGGTTGATGTCTTCATCAACGATCAGCACGTGTTTCAGTGAGGTATGGCCTTTGAATGCTGCTTCAATCGCCTTTCTTCCATCGTCCTCATGCTTCTTCCGTATCTTCACGATTGCATGGAGCCACGAGGCGCCCCCCGGCGTGATGAACACATCGGCGCACTCGCACACTTTGGACACCTCCCTGTATATTGTGGGTTCACGCGGCGTGCCCATGAGTATCTTATGTTCTAGGCCGCCGGGCACCAGCGCATGGTAAATCGGCTTTTCACGGTGGTAGATGCGATCTATTTTCACGACGTGTTGTGAGCGAACCAAGTCGTAGGTTTCAGTCAAATCGATGAAGGGCCCCTCATTATGCATCTCGCCAGTGATTCTTCCAACGAGCACGATTTCAGTCTCCGCCGGGACGTGGCAGTTAGCTTCAGCACACTTAGCGACCTGCAGAGGTTCAAGACTATTTGCAATCTCAAGCTCATCCCTTCCCAATTCAATTGAGCAGGCCCCTGCCAAGAGAACGTTCGGGGCGTTTCCAATGCAGATTGCAATCGGGAGATCGCCCTTGGTCTTGTCTAGGAGAGTCTGAAGGTGCCGCGGAACGATTCTGATCGCCATTTCATCCTTGCCAATCTGCATCAGGCGGTGGAAGCTGACGTTTTGCCCGATGTCGGGATGGTTTGCGACGATGACTGCCGAGCTGATGTACTTGCCACCGTCCTTCTCGGCATGTAAGAGCAGCGGTAGACGATTCAAGTCCACTGTTTCTTCTGAGACTTCGAAACAGGCGGCTTTGGCCGTTGGTTGAGGTTTACTCGGATTTTCAATCGCTGCAAGTAGCTTAGCAACAATCTGACCTGGTTGGATATTCAAGTATTCGGCTATGAGACTGCGTGATGCGCAGATATTCGCGGCAACAGGAATCTCAGACTGCTGTATGTGCAGCAGCGTTGGTTTCGGTTCCAGTGCCTTGATGAGCGCTGCGGCTTCGAATTTCGCTGAGAGCGGTTTCTTGGCTTCGGTAAGTTTCCCGCCGGCCCTAAGCCTTTCAATCCATCTTCTGAAGCTCAAATCCTCCAACCTCTAAGAGTTCGAACTGCACGCCGACGAAGAAGAAAATTCAAACCCGACCGGCTTTAAGCAATGGCCTTGTTCTCCAATAATGAAACTGAACATGCGACTTGCTTCAGGAACTGCGCAATATCCAGTCGAACTCCAGCGAGTTATCGGGATATTTCTGTTCCCCTGACCGGCTTGCCCGCAATAGCTTTTTGCAGCCTCCGGGGTTTGTTGAGATTTACTATCGTGACGGGGATACCAGCTTGCACTGCCCGCAGGGTTTCAGTAAGCTTCCCTTGCATTCCTCCCGAAGCATCGGGTACATTCGCCGGCCCTGCCTTCTTCGCCCACTCTCGAAGCTGCTCAAGATCCAGGCTTGAGATCAGCCTAGCGTAACGATCAAGTTTCGGGTTAGCGGTAAACAGCCCATCAACGTCCGTTCCGAAGATGATCTTCTGTGCGCGAAAAGCCATGGCCAGATTAACCGCGATCTGGTCTCCGGAAACCACGCTTGCACCGAGCGAAAGATCTTGAACTATGTCTCCTCCGATACAAGGAACGAGGCCAAGCTTAAGCATGTGCGTGATCATTTTGAAATTCTGTGAAACGATTCTTCCCCTATCCGCTATGAGGCAACTTGATGCAGCGACCGGAGCAACGGGGACATGGTTTTCGGCTAAGATCGAGACCACCTCTCTTTCCAGCTGCAGAAGCGAAGTCTTAGTCTTGGCATACCCGATCAACTGCGCTCTTGATCTAATGGGCCGGTCGAGCTTGTACTTGCGAACTGGGATGTGGCCAAAGGACCCGGCCCCATGTACGAGCAAGTAATCCCGGTGCTTTGCAAGGATCCTTGCCGTCGAGACGAGCGTTTTTCGGTTGATGACGGAGAGCCTAGTCTTGTCAGTAATAGCCGCGCCTCCGAGCTTGATTACTATCAAGACCACTGACCCAGTTTCTCTTATCCACAATCTGATAGTTATGCTTGCTATCGGCCGGTTGCGTCCGTGTCGGGGCGGACGAACGAACCATTCGCGTTATAAGAGGTATCAACCCACACAAATATCGGCGACGTTTCGAATCCCAAGTTCTAAAGGTAAGTAAGTGCCTCTGCTTAGTGATTGATATGAGTAAGAGTTCTGAAATTTCGGGCTTCTACAAACTCACAGTTTCCGACCGTGTAAAGGCAGTCAGCGATTTTGCTGGGCTTAGCGAGGAAGAGCGAGCTTTGCTTCAGAAACCGGGCGCCCTAGGGTTTGAGGTTGCGAATCGCATGGTTGAGAACGTCATAGGCCTAATGCCCATACCAATGGGTGTTGCGATGAACTTTCTCATCAACGGGAGGGAGGTCATTGTTCCAATGGCGATCGAGGAGCCGTCCGTAATAGCGGCCGCCAGCAACGCTGCCAAGATGACCCGATCAAGAGGCGGCTTCCAAGCCACAACGACCGACCCGATCATGATTGGCCAGATTCAAGTGGTGGGAGTTCGAGATGCATTTAGGGCCAGGTTCGATATTCTCGCGCAAAAGACGGAACTCTTGAAGCATGCTAACGCGCAAGATCCGGTCCTCATATCCTTAGGCGGCGGAGCCCGGGACATAGAGGTTCGGATCATCGATACTTTCCAAGGAAAGATGATCATAACGGAATTATTGGTCGACTGTCGCGACGCTATGGGAGCGAATGCAGTCAATACGATGACCGAGGCGGTCGCTCCCCTAGTCGAGAAGATCACGGGAGGACGTGTCGGCCTGCGGATTATATCCAACCTAGCCGTGAAACGACTGGCTCGTGCGAAAGCAATTTTCGCGAAAGAGGCGCTTGGTGGGGAAGAGATTGTTGACCGAATCGTCAACGCTTACGCTTTTGCGGCTGCGGATCCGTACCGATGCGCAACGCATAACAAAGGTATCATGAACGGAGTTACGGCAGTCGTTCTGGCAACTGGCAACGATACCCGGGCTATAGAAGCAGGCGCGCATTCGTACGCGTCTAGGTCCGGTCAGTATACGTCTCTCACGTCATGGGAAAAAGATTCTAACGGCGACTTGGTCGGAACTTTGGAAATGCCGATGGCCGTGGGAATCGTGGGAGGGGCAACGGCGTCTAATCCCATAGCGAAAATAGCCGTCAAGATAGTTGGAATCAAGACGGCCAGAGAGTTGGCGGAGGTTATCGTTTCGGTTGGATTGGCTCAAAATCTGGCTGCCTTAAGAGCTCTGGCGGCAGAGGGGATTCAGCGTGGGCACATGAGTCTTCACGCTAGGAACGTAGCAATAAGCGTGGGCGCAAAAGGAGATTTGATAGACAAAATCTCTGCGCAGATGGTGGCTGAAAAAAAGGTAAGGGTTGATCGGGCAAAAGAGTTGTTGGAGGAGTTCTCTAAGGATTAGTTGGCGGGGTCGGCGTCTCTACTTCTACGAGCATTTCCATACGTCGGATCTTCGGAATCGCGTCCTTCTCCATCCACTCGGAGATCGTGTCGTACATTTTTCGATAGTATTTTTTCGTCGCGTGCTTTACGATTCCGAGACGCTCCATTCGGCGTATATACCGCCACTTCATGCTGCGTGAAATCTGGTCGCCCATCAACCGGTCTACGTCAACTTTCTTGAAGACCTTAGGTAGATGCGCAAATGTACCTACGATTTCCTTCGGAAAGGCAGTCAACGATTCTTTAGAGAGTTTTCGTTTGCCGCGTGTTTCTAAGCCCGTTATCCTACCGGTTACCCTAGGGTTACTTGCTCTCAACCCAATCCTTTCCAAGGGGAGTTTACGATTTGATCTCATAAAAGCCTTGTGAACTTACCATTGTGCGTAGTCTAGGGGTATGGGCTTATAACGTCCCCATGAGGAACGCCAAAAGCCCGAAAGTCATCCATACCAGAACGTACTTCTTGTTTCTCTTTGCGCTTCTGGGCGAAGAATTGCTCAGGATCGAATAGGTTGTCAGCAGAAAACCAAGGTCGCATATGACCACGAGGGGCACATATAGGTATGAAACTAGCCCGAGTAGTAACGGAAGTACGCTCAGGGCCACAGCACAAAGGAAGAATGCGGCACCATACTTCGCGGCGGTTGAATTCCCCTTCGTCGCCGCAATGGATTTCACGCCTCGCGAGGTGTCACCTGCTACGTCGGCAATTCCCTTCACTATCTCTCTGCCGACACTTGAGAGAAACGCCAATAGTGAGAATATTCCGAGTGCCGGCGTTGGTTTTGCCACTGCAAATCCGCCGTATATGAAAGGAATTGCCACGTTCAGGCTAACGAACGCGTTGCCTAGGAGGCCGGTCTTCTTGATGCGAGCGTTGTAGGAGATCATGATAACGAGGCTGAATACAGCGATGAGCAGCGTTGGTAGTCCAGTCCTAGCGGCTGAAAGCAATCCGAGCGACGCTAGTATTAGTGCGAAAGACAGCGCTTCTGTGCTCGTCACAGAACCCGAAGGCAAGGGTCGACTGGGCTCGTTGATGGCATCGATATCGCGGTCAAAGTAATCGTTCAAGATCATAGAAGCGGCCAAAAGCAAGAAACCCGCAGCGAATCCGTAAAATGCCGACCTTGCCGTAACCACTCCTGTCACTTGTGAAGAAATGAATTCGCCCACGATTACGGCGAAGCCTATCATAATACAGTTCGGCAGCCGCATCATCGTGAGCAGGCTCACGGCTTTGTTGGTTGGAGAATTGTTTCGCTGCAACGGTGCCTACCGCACGAAATGAGTCTGCCACCCCAGCATTTTAATAGTATCACGTGAAGCTTTGGAACAATCAGTCTCGTCAACATTCAAAGTTGGTGAAAGGCTCACCCCTTGTCGGAGATCAAGGTTGGAAGCGTGGAAAGTCATCTTCTTAGGAAGATAAAGGAGGACGGAGTTGCTCACCTAACTCTGTTTGACCCAGAGAAATTAACGCCGTTCTCGGCAAAGAAACTAGCACATCAGGTTAAGCAGATCGGGACTGCCGCCGCGATGGTCGGAGGGTCTACATCAACTTCAGTGTACGAGCTCGACGCGATCGTCAAAGCTATCAAAACTTCAGGCCTTAAAGTCATTCTCTTTCCAAACGACGTGGCCGGCCTGAGCCGGCATGCCGACGCAATCTTCTTCATGTCACTTCTCAATTCCTTGAACCCGTACTATCTCTCGGGAGCGCAGGCTTTAGGCGCCCCTCTGGTTAAAAAATATAGACTCGAGCCCATCCCCTTGGCTTACCTGATTATTGGCGAGAACGCTGGCGCCGCGGGATTCGTGGGAAACGCCAATCCCATTCCGTACGGTAAGCCGGAACTAGCCGCGATCTATGCGCTCGCTGCCGAATATCTCGGAATGAGGTTCGTCTACCTCGAAGCAGGGTCAGGGGCCAAACGGACCGTGTCCCCTGCCATGGTCTCGGCCGTAAGGAAGACATCAAGAATTCACATCATTGCCGGGGGTGGGATTAAGGCGCCATCCGACGCCAAAGCGTTGGTCAAGGCCGGAGCAGACGTGATCGTTACTGGAACGGTTTCAGAAAAGGCGTCTGTAAGCAAACTTCGCGAGATTATTCGAGCCATACGGTAGCAAACGGTGCAAACTCCGTTGGCCTACGGTTTCTCTAAACGTATCAGTGGGGCTACTCCATACTACAATTTCATCAGACGCGTAGCTTTCCCATCCACGCGAACCATCCTAGTCGCTTCCGTGCTCTTTACCACGGTAGGATCAGGAGTGTCCTTCCTCATAGCGGAAGGCACCGCCGCTGCCTTCATTCTTGGTTTGCGCTGGGGATTGATTGTCTTGACCGTCCCATCGCTTACCGCGGACCTCCTTCTCTATTTCACGATTATGAAGAAGGATCCGTTGTTTTTCCTTCGTCGATGCTTGGCCCTTTCTCTATTCTCATTGACGATCATGATGTTGATCTTCATATTTGGTGCCGCCATGTCCGCCCTCGATCCGAAATTCATCTTCCCGGACTTTGCTATCATCGTGGGCCTTTTCGCGGTCATACCGCCTCGGGCACTGGCCGTTTTCTCTATGTCAAGAACCAAATTCGTCGAGAGGACGATATTTTCGCTCCTTCAGCCGAGCTTAATCGTGCTTGCCTCAGTCGTTTTCTTTGGCCTGCCCGCCAACCGCATGATTACAGGTCTATTGCTAGCTTCGCTGGTGGGGCTAGTCTTCGCGTTTGCGTTAATCGCTGCTATTGAACGGAACGGCCGTAAAGCCATCGGTTTTTCCCCGATTAGGATGTTCAGAGCGTTCCTGACCGATTGGCTCGAAGGAAGGAACGAAGAGCTTGAAGCTTATCTGACCGAATTGGGCATAGAAACGGAAATTGACGCTGCCGCCTTTTCATTTAGAAAGAAAGGAAGCAGCCGTCCCAAGGCGATCATTCTCGCATCCACTGTTCATCCAGGTCCGTTTCTTAATATCGGTAGCAGCGTTATGCCGTTTCTCTTTGAATCACTAATCGACCGAAGATTTGGCGCCGTCGCGATGGCTCCGCACGGAGTGTCTGGGCACGAGCTAAACCTGGTGTCGCAGGAGCAGAATGAACGAATATTATCGTGGGTGCTCTCCCATCTAGAAGCTTCGCCCTACGTTGGACTGGCAACCTCAGTCGATAGGTCAACCAACGAGATGGCCACTGCGACATCACAAGTCTTCGACGGATGCGCATTGGTGACTATGACCACCGCTCCTCTCGATATGGAGGACGTACCGTCAGAATTGTCGATTAACCTCTCAGGCCTCACTCACGGCAAGTTCCGCAGCCTAGCGCTGATAGACGCTCACAATTGCCTGACCGGTCCCGCTACTATGACGCCGGATAAAGTTGGAGCATTACAGGAGGCAGCTTTAGCTTCGTTACAAGTGTCCGCTGAACAGCACCCGACCGCGTTCAAGATCGGGGCCGCGCATGCAACGCCCCCCAATTTCACGTTGAAAGAAGGCTACGGGCCGGGAGGCGTTTCAGCGATTGTCGTAGAAGCCAACGGCCAGCGGTTCGCATACGTATGCGTTGACGGAAACAACATGATTAGGGGGTTAAGAGAAAAAATCCTGACCGTACTTGAAGGCATAGGGCTAGATGACGGCGAAATCATGACCACGGACACGCACATGGTAAATGGAGTTGTACCCGCACGACTCGGATACCACCCCGTAGGCGAGGTCGCCCCATGGGATCTACTCATAGCTGAAATTGCGAAGGTGTGCAAGGAGGCGTTGGGCGACCTCGAAGACGCTGAAGTTAGCGTTGTTGCAGGTCAGATTCCCGTCATGACTTTGGGCAGAAAATCATTGCGACACGTGATGGGCATGGTTTACAGAACATCCAAATTGACCGTTATCACATTGTTCCCGATGGTTGTTATTTGCATCGCTCTCTCACTGATCTTTCTGGTGCGGTAATGATCCCAGAACTACCTCACGCGTCCCACTACATGCAGCTTCCACGTGAGGTACTGATAGGAAAAGACGTAGCCCCTCTGCTGGGCGAGACTTTGACGAGACTGGGATTTCATGGCCCCGCGCTTATCATCACAGGTGAAACGGTGCTTTCGTTCGCAGGAAACACCGTCCTTAGTTCCTTGAACGCACGCGACATCACGACCGAGACGATGACCGTACAAAGCTCCACCACAGAGGAAGTTGCGAGGGTCGTGAAGAGGGCTCAAGATATGAATCCGGATGTCGTCATCGGTTTGGGCGGCGGCAAAGATATCGACGTTGCAAAGCTAGGAAGCATGAAAGCGGGACGAAGTTTCTTGAGCGTCCCTACGACCTCCTCACACGACGGCATAGCCAGCCCATTGGTCTCGATGAAGGGCTTTGACCGACCGTACTCATACCTTGCCCATGCCCCTATAGCCATAGTTGCCGACACCTCGATCATAGGCAAGTCCCCATACAGATTGATCGCGGCGGGTTGCGGCGATGTCGTCGCGAAGTATACGGCCGTCCGCGACTGGAAGCTGGCGCACCGAATAAAGAACGAGTATTACGGTGACTACGCCGCCGAACTTGCCCTGATGAGTTCCAGGGTGGTTATGAAAAATGCGACCAGCATTAGGGCTATGTCCGAAACGGGCGTACGAACGCTGGTTGAGGCTCTGATCAGTTGCGGAGTAGCGATGAGCATCGCGGGCACAAGTAGGCCTTGCAGCGGAGCGGAACACTTGTTCAGCCACTCCTTGTCAATGATTGCGCCAAAACCCGCCCTACACGGTGAACAATGCGGAGTCGGAACAATCATGTGCGCATACCTACACGGGGCCAATTGGCAGCTCATCAAGGATTTCCTTCAGAAGATCGGTGCCCCGACGACCGCCAAGGAACTCGGCATCGAGCCCGAATACATCATAAGGGCACTCACGATGGCCCACTCCATAAGGCCTGAACGATACACAATTCTCGGTGAGAGTGGCTTAACTAAGGACGCGGCGCTCAGAGTTGCAACCATCACAGGCGTCGTGGAGCAGTAATATCACCGGACAGTAACACGAGGCAGCGAAATGTCATCCCCCGTCGACGAAGCGATCAGGAAAGCGGCTGTCCTCAACGCGATCAAGCACGACGGGAAAGCAGACCCCGGCGCAGTCCTGGGGAACCTGCTCGGCGAAAACCCCGACCTTAAATCGAAAGCAAGAGACCTCATGCCAACCGTACGACGTATCGTCAACGAAGTCAACTCCGCGCCGCTCGCGCAACTTGCTCAAGAAGCCTCGGAAAAATGGCCGACCGAACTGACTAGAGAAAAACATGAAGAGACAAGGAAGCTGCCGCCGCTCCCCAATGCTGCAAAGTACAAAATCATAGTAACCCGCGTCGCACCAAACCCCGACTTCGTCCTCCAACTCGGCAACGCCCGCGCGGCGATACTGAGCCATGACTACGCGAGAATGTACGACGGCAGATTCATAGTGAGGTTCGAGGACACCGACCCACGCCTAAAGAAAGCACAACTGCAATATTACGACATCATTCGAGAGGACCTGAAATGGCTCGGATGCAGTTGGGACGCAGAGTACATTCAAAGCGACCGAATGCCCATCTACTATCAAACCGCCGAGACGCTGCTCGGTAAGGACGTAGCCTACATTTGTGAATGCAAGCCCGAAGGATGGAAAGCTCTCGTAACCGCAATGAAACCCTGTCCAGACCGGGAGCTCGGTGTCCAAATCCAGCTTGAGCGCTGGGAAAAGATGGTTAATGGAGGGTACGGCGAAGGCGAAGCCGTTTTTCGCGTGAAAACCGAACTATCCCATCCCAACCCTGCAGTAAGAGATTGGCCCGGTTTCAGAATCGTGGACGTAAACAAAACTCCACACCCTCGTGTGGGAACACGATTTCGAGTGTGGCCACTGTACAACATGGCATCTGGCGTCGACGACCATGAACTCGGGATCACGCATGTGCTCAGAGGAAAAGAACACTTGACCAACATGACTCGCCAACTTTACCTATATCGACACTTGGGCTGGACCTACCCAGACGCAGTGCACTTCGGCAGGCTGAAGGTTGAGGGAATGAACCTCAGCAAGTCATGGATGATGAGAGCGCTTGAGGCCGGCGAATACACGGGAGTCGACGACCCAAGACTAGGCACCCTGGCCGCATTGCGAAGACGCGGCTTCAACCCCGAAGCGATTAGACAACTGATGTGGGAAGTCGGACCCAAACCCGTAGACGTCACCATAAGCTGGGACAACATAAACGCGATCAATCGAAAACTAATCGATCCAACTTCGCATCGATACTACTACGTTCCCGATCCAATCAAGGCAGTAGTGAGCGGAGTAGAGGGTGACTTGGTAGTTCATCCACCCTTGCACCCTCAGTACCCTGAGATGGGCACTCGAACCTTGAACCTGAAGGCTCGAAACGGCGAGAGCACGCTGCTGCTGGGCGGAAGCGACCGTTCAACCTTGGCAAAGAGTAAGACAGTGCGCCTGATGGGACTGTTCAACATCCAGAGCCTGAGTTTCGACGACGGTCAATTGAGTGCGAAGCGCTCAGACGAACCGATACCCGGGGCGGATGTTCCGATATTGCAATGGGTCCCGGCTGAAGAGAACGTCCCGGTAGCCGTTGTACTTCCAGACGCTACTCGTAGCAGCGGCTTTGCAGAGGTAGGTGTGAGGAGTGAAGCGGTAGGTTCGGTGGTTCAACTTGTCAGGTTTGGGTTCTGCAGGGTTGATGAAGTAGCGTCTGATAAGGTGACACTGTATTTTGCCCATAACTAGACGGTGAGGAAACCATGACAGAGTCAAAAGCTCCGGATGCCTTAAGCAAAGAAGAAGTGTGGAACGCTCTCGTGCAAACTGCACATGCTCTTCTCATGTACAATAGCCACAAACGCTACGTAGAGGACGTATTGTTGAAGGAGCGACCTGAGATCGCGGCACAAGAACTTGCAATTCGCTTAAGCATACCGCTAGGCGAAGCGCTTGTTCTACTAGCGGAAACACGCATTGGCCGCGGGACGGTCGGGGGAACGAATGAAAGCGCTTCCAAGAAAGACGACCGAAGCTTACTCGATTACACAAAGTAAAGTGGATAACCCGAAGGAACGGGCGCTCCAGACTACACGGGCGGGTGGGCTGCCGAAGTCGATTTCGTTCCATCATACGCGAACAATACCTCGACGACACATACCCTCTGCGAAGCAGTGGGTATCAAATGTGGAAGTCAGTAGGCGTCCGAGCAGGATAACCTACTCGTCCCGTATATTTTTCTCGTCAAGTCTGCGTCAGCATCTTCAGAACTTCATGGGAAAATCGGGCTACATGGCCTAGGACGTGCATGGCGCATGGCCTCCGGGTGTGCCACACCCTTCGCTGAATGTGTATCCTCGTCCACACCTTCGCACGTGAGTGTATGACAATTGGGCTGGAGCGTTTCTCAACTTGAGTCATTTGGAGAGGGGACATCTCGGTTACAGGCCGTAACGTCCGGATGCCGTCGGTTAGGAATGCTTTGCCCGCAACATACCCGTACCAGAATTCAGCGTGTCGCAGCCCTAGCAATGATCGAGCTTTCAAGTTGCTTGGAATGGGGCTACGCTGACGGTTCCAGTTTCCGTTGCTTGCGTTGGCAATTGTCATTTGCATGCATTCTTCCATCTGTGTAAACGTGCCCCCTAATCTTAACGTGGTTCGACCATTCTGCGTTTCGATGTATGTCGAAATTGGAGTTGATGTTTATATGAGCCCGGCGCAGTACCTAATTTTCGTGGTACGTTACTGTGCTATCAATGGAACGCTCACATTTCGGCAAATATCTCCTTGTTGCCATAGCCCTATTCTTCATCATGGCAGGAGACTACCCCTCATTCTTCCACCACATCAAAGCAATCATCTAGGGACTCAAACTCCCATCAATAGGGCCCCGTAAAGGTAAGCCAATTTCTTCGACTCGGGCCCACGATTTACTAGGTGTATTCTTCATTATGCTAGGGCCGCGGCACGCTTGCTAAAGCCGGTTCCGCGACATTCAACTAAAGTGACGGAATGTGTCTCCATGAATATACTGCACAATGGCGATGTCTGAAATGCGGCCACCAACTCTCTCCCGAACCAATTGCAAAGATTGGTGAAACAAGTTCGGGAAAAATAATGGCGACGATAGTATAAGTCTGATAACCCGATAATTTCAGGTATACAAATCTTACACAACTGCGTTCGCTCCCCACACGGCATTAGACGGCCAAACTCCCGCAGATGAAGCGGGGATTAAGGTCAAAGGAAACAAGTGGCTGACGCTAATTCAATCTGCCAGCACGAAAGATCATAAATACCGAAAAAAAGTATGGGCACTGCATGGTAGATGAAACATCAGCCAGCGCAGTGAAGAACACGATTGTGCACGCAAGGAACATGATTACTTACTTCGCGCATGCATCAGAAGCTTTTACCATGACACCTAGAGGACAGAAGGTGATTACTGAGAAAGTGACCCTGTTTCAAGTCAACTTTCCGACCCGTGCCGATGCGTTAGCGTTCGCCAATTCTATCTTCTCGCTCGGTCTGAACACCGTCGTCACTGTGTATCAGCTAGCGTCGGGTGATTACCAAGCCTGCCTCGATCCCTAGCACCCGCTAAAACAAAAGCTGATAGCCCACCAAACGGTTTTTGACAGCCTCAACGACCAAACAAGGACTTGACAGCACCCCAGCTGAGGCTCTTTTGCATCTACGGGACACCCTCTTTTTCGGGTTTGGCTTTGCATTGCGGGACACGGCTAGCGGCTTGGATGATTGTCTGCCACTTGTTCTCCCCTAGAACCTCAATCCCTGCAACCGAGGCAGGGGTTCTGCCTTCTAAGGCCATGTGAGGGCGCACGTAGTTGTGGTAGATTTGAAGCCCTTTGATTAATGGGCTTTCAGATTTCTTCACGCCTCGAACCACTTTCTCTCTGTCTCTGATCTCACCGTTCATCCGTTCCATCTTGTTATTGTGAATAAGACCGCCAAAGCGTATGTCGCGGTCGTGAACGATTGCTAGGGCTTTCTTTTCTCTCCAAAACTCATCATTGATTGCAGAACCGAAGTTCATGGCACCGTCCGTTATGATTCGTTGCGGAGCCTTCCCCGCGACATGACGACCTTCATGGAACATCGCATGAATGTCGGCGTGATACTTCGTATCCGCTACCTGTTGGGCAATCCAGAACCGCGTTTCATCATCCATGAGAGCATACAGGTACTTCATGTTGCCTCGCACCTTGAGGAATAGTTCGTCGGCTCGCCAAGTATCGCTAACTTGAGGTTGCATTTGCTCTAGATACCTGTCCATGATTGCGACATATTTCTTAATCCAACGATAAACAGTCGTGAAATGAACATTCACGCCTTGCAACCGTAGGAATTTCTGAATGTTCGGAAAACTTTCACCCGTGAAGTAGAGTTGCATCGCTGAAGTGATTGATTGCGGGTTAGCTCCCATGTGTTCAAAGCCTAAGTTCTGTACGAACCGCTTACCGCAATCTCGACAAGTGAAGCGTTGCAGATTGCCGTACTTGTTGTGCCTCATGCCATGTCGAACAATCTTCTGAGAAGTACAATACGGGCAAATGCTTGAGCTTAGAGGTTCGATAACAACACTTTCCTTAACCTTGTTTCGTAGTGCGAGCGAAAATTCTACGGCCCAAATATGCTTGCATTTCACCTGTCGGTAAACATGGTCTGGACATTCGCAGACCCATCCGATAACGCGGTTCATACGGGCTTTGGTCACAAAGTATGTGCCGTTCCCGCTTTGTGAAGTCACTCTGTACGTTCTTTCTCCTAATCTTTGTATTTGGTCTGGTTGCTGGGCAATCATTCTTCCCCGTTCTTGTCGGGTTATGACTTCGGTTGCCATGCAAATTACCTGTTGCAATATAGCAACGTAAGTCATATATAACACTTGTTGCCATATAGCAACACGGCGGTTGAATGGTTCGCAAAGAGGTACTTGGGAAGACAGAACGTAGGCTGCTCGAAGCGTACTTGAATGGTGAACGATTGAAGGGCTATCAAACAGTTCTCTGGCGTATTCGACAATTGGGTTTGAGACCCATAATTGAAGGCTGTAAACGTGATTTGGCGTTATTAGAACGGTTGATGAAAATGGAGACCTGACATCGTTCCTCATGAGGCTGGTCGCACCCCCAAAACTCCCACGAGAAACAGTAAGACCGTGAACAAGTTCGGCCAAATGATAACAAAAAGCCCGACTAACCCTCGCCAGCTAAAGTGCTTGGTCAATCCAACAATCTGACGAGTCCATAACACCATTACAGCACCTACTCCAATGTAGGAAAAGACCGCTGCTGCTATGACAACGAACCCTATCCAATTCAAACGGTTTCCGACCAGCAACAGGATAACCACAATTGAAGCTAGCTCCAGATTGTCTGCAATAGCAAAAGGAACGATGGCCCAATACCCAAAGCCATGTTCAAGTTGCGTGGCTCGCGTGTAGAATCTGACGACCCTGAACGCTTGGTACAACCCAGCGAACAATGTGAGAACTCCTAAGGCTAGAAACACTTCTTGAAGCCAGAAGAAATAGCCTAAGATTGCGAAATTAGGCTTGGGCGAGGCTCTCATCACGCTGGACGCTAAATCGCAAAGTACCTCAAAAATTAGGAAAGTACCCGACCAAAACAGCAAGACTTGAGCCCAATGTAACCAATTTATTGGTTGCTTCGACTCGTGTCGCTGTAACAGACCATCATAAAATGCCCAAGGAAGGACTAACCAAGTAGAATACGCAACAGCAATTAGAACTAAGACGAATTGGAATAGGTCGGCCATAATGAACCATCCGAAATCCCATGCGACTAATAGGGCAAGTTCCGGTTTCTTCTGAAACGCTTCTCGAATAAGAGCCCATCCGTTTCTGGACTCCGCTGACGGATGTGCCGTATGTCATGTCCCGCTTTGCAAAGGCCCGTTGGTTCGGGTGGCCTGTCCCGACAGTGCAAAAGTTCCCCAGCTGAAATTTTATATACAGCTTTTATTTACCTAGAGTAACAGATGTGAAGCGTAAATGTCAGGTCAATCTGTACCAGTTCTTATTTTAAAGGAAGGAACCCAACGATCCACGGGCAAGGACGCACAGCGAAACAACATACTTGCGGCCAAAGTGGTCGCCGAGACTATCAAGACCACGCTAGGCCCACGAGGAATGGACAAGATGCTTGTTAGCACGATCGGGGACGTGGTGATAACGAACGACGGAGCCACGATCATGAAAGAACTCGACGTGCAACATCCGGCAGCGAAGATGCTCGTCGAAGTCGCCAAAACCCAAGACAATGAGGTTGGCGACGGGACGACGACGGCCGTTGTTTTGACGGGCGAACTGCTCGACAAGGCCGAGAAACTCCTCGACAAGGACGTACATCCAACAGTAATCGTCGAAGGCTACAAGAAAGCGGCGGACAAAGCGCGGGAAATTCTCGCCGGCCTAGCCGAAAAGATCGACCCGAACGACTCCGAAGCACTTCAAAAGATCGCCATGACGGCAATGAGCACCAAGGGCGTAACCGGTTCAAAGGATCATTTGGCGAGGATTGCGGTTGATGCCGCGCTTCAAGTCAAGGAGACAAGGGACGGCAAGACTAAGGTTGACGTAGAACTCGTAAAGGTGCTCAAGAAACATGGCAAGAGCCTCGAAGAAACGGAACTAGTCAGAGGAATCGTTGTCGACAAGGAAATCGCGCACCCGCAAATGCCCAAGCGTGTCGAAAACGCTAAGATAGCCTTGCTCAACGCGAAGCTTGAAATCGAGAAAACCGAGTTCGACGCGAAAATTAACATCAACAGCCCCGACCAAATGAAGATGTTCCTAGACGAAGAGGAACGCATGCTCAAAGAAATGGTCGACGACGTCGTGAAGAGCGGAGCGAACTTCATCTTCTGCGAGAAATCAATCGACGACATAGCCCTACACTTCCTCGCCAAGAAAGGCGTATCCGCCGTCAAGAACATGAGCAGCGGAGACATGGAGAAACTCGCCAAGGCAACGGGCGCCAAAGTCCAGGCAAGCGTCAAAGACCTCAGCCCTGAAACACTTGGATCTGCGAAGCTCATAGAAGAGACAAAGATCGGAGACGACAAGCTCACCTACGTGCGGGATGCTAAGAACCCGCTGGCGGTTACCGTGGTAGTCAGAGGCGGAACGGAGCACGTGGTAGATGAAGCCGAAAGGTCCCTACACGATGCGCTATGCGTCGTCCGCGACGCCATCGAAGATGCAAAGATTGTCGCGGGCGGTGGAGCTCCCGAAGCCGAGACGGCAAAGCAACTTCGCGAATACGCCGTAAAGGTGGGCGGACGCGAACAACTAGCAATCGAGGCATTCGCAGAAGCTATGGAGGCTATTCCGCTCGCGCTGGCGGAGAACGCGGGTCTCGACCCAATCGACATAATGGTCGACCTAAGAGCTAAACATGAAGATCCAGAGCACCGATGGTACGGCGTGGACGTCTTCTCTGGCGAGATTAAGGACATGAGAACACTCAACGTGATAGAACCACTTCGGGTAAAGCTGCAAGTCGTCAAATCCGCCACGGAAGCCGCATCAATGATTCTACGAATCGATGACGTCATAGCATCCAAAGGAACCAAAGGCGAAATGCCCAAGGGTGGCCCAGGCGGAATGGGTGGAATGCCAGGCGGAATGCCCGGCGGCGATTACTAGAGCGAATTCCAACCCCATTTCCTCTTTTTTCTTTTTTTCTTTCCGAACCTTTATGATAAGCTGCGAAGATTCCTTTGCAAAGGGCTACGGAACGGGTAGTTCTCGTAGCCTCATCTGAGTTCACGTTGAAGAGTTCCGCTGTCCGTCGCACGCTCGAGCAACGGCTAATCGACGATCTGAAGTTTGCACTTAGGCGGGAGAACCTAGATTGCTCAAGAGTAGAGAAGGAGGCGGCAAGGTTTGTTGTGTTTGGAACAAAGCAAACCGATTTGGCATCGGCCGTCTGCCGAAAGGTCTTCGGAGTTGCGTATGCGGCATCGGCCCTCTTGCTCAGTAGTCCTACGGTAGATGATATCGTGCGGTCGATCGTTCAGTTAGCCCGAGAAAAACTGTCGACCGGCAAATCTTTTGCGATTCGCGCACATCGTTCAATCGCTGGAGTTATCTCAAGTCGCCACGTCGAGGTGGAAGCTGGGACTGCGGTTTTGCGGGCGTTCAAGGATCGGGAAGTGGTCGTGGATCTGGGCGATCCTGATGTGACATTCTACGTAGACCTGGTGGGCTCAGACGCCTATGTGTACTGCCAGAGGCTGAACGGGCCGGGGGGCCTCCCTCTTTCGGCGGATTGGAAAATGCTCGCGGTCCTCGACTCCGGCCAACTTTCAGTGCTAGCAGCGATGGCTATGATGCGCAGAGGGTGCGTCGTGGAACTGTTCATCCCCGTATCAAACTTCATTGACCACTTGTCCCCAGACGCGCAATTAGCGCTAGCGGAGAAGGTGGGCAAGCTGGTAACTAGACCTAGCTACAAAGCGTTTGTAATGGAGATAGATGACGTTCGGAACGAACGGCGTTTGGCTCCTGCTGAGTGGAGAGATTTCGTGAGGGCGTCGGCGATCAAATTCGCTAAAGAAAATCGTTTCAAAGGCCTCATATTCGGCGAGATCTCAGGACAACTTTCATCGTTGAACCGCTACTCTGGGTTGAGCCCATTACCTATTTTCTACCCGCTCCTCGGGCTGGAAGAAGAGGATCTTACCGAGCTGTCAACGTTAGCAGGTCTGGATAATGATGAGTCGTCGTTGGGATGGAATTCGGCGGAGGGGAGATCATATGCCTCTCAAAGTGAAATGAAGAATCTCGTTGAAGAGCTTCAGGTTCCCTCTGTGCGGGAAGTGCAGTTTTAGTTCTGTTGTGGAAGTTTCTGTATAATGTCGCAGGCTGTGGATACGGCGCTTAGAGATCGTGCACTGCGGCTAATTTCAAGGGAACGCTCCCGGAAGCTGTCGGATCGCATTATATCCTCCACGGCCGATGTCAATGTGATGGCGTTCAGAGCCGCCTGATCGATTATTCTCGCAACGTGCAGCTGAGCCGCACGACGTGCGTTGCCAATTTGTTCGGTTTGGTCAGGTATGGGTATGAGGATCATCGGTTTACCGTAGGTTAGCGACTTCATTATCGTCCCATGGCCAGCCCTGCCTACCATGATGTCGCAGGCGACAATGCACTGGTCCTGGTTATCGAGCCAGTCGAAAACCCGGACACCTTTGACGTCACGTGCTCCATGGTGGCCATCCGGATCTCCGCGAGAGAGCACGGTCTGGAATCGGCGTGGCATCCCCTCGAATGCGCGTAAGAGTATTCTAGCTAGGACTTTGCGTTCAATGTTGGGGCCGCTTACTGCGCCATAGATTAGAGGTCTCTTTAGGTCGAAGTGTAGTTGACGCTTCGCCTTCACCTGACTGTTCTCGGTTTCGGGGCGTGCTTCAAGAGTGGGCCCGATGAGCTTGACTTTTCCGTTGTAGCGCTTGGGGATGGCTAGGTTACCTAGGGCAATTGTGTTCGGTGCGGGCAGGTCCGGAATTAGAATCACCTGGCTCTTACCCCAGACCAGTCCGATTCCTGTCCGGACAAAGAGCCACCCTATGTTTGCTATGAAGAAGAACACTCTATCTTGCAGACTTAATTTTCGATTCGTAGGGCGTCGGATGATTTCAATTCGGAATTGGTTGAGAATTAGGGCGACGGGGATTCGAAGGAGCCTTGCGGCTACAAGGGACGATGCTCTGGAATCTGAGACAACGACGTCGGGCCTAAACTGTTTGATGAATTGAATCTCACAGGTAACTTGTTCAAGGAATCTTCTAACTCCTAATGAGAAGCCTGCGGTCGCCGCCGTCATTTTGAAATCGATAGTACCGTCAGTGGTTACCTTGAAGTCTAATGGTACAGCGGTGAATGTCGGAAGCCTCTTCTTTCTAGCATATGCCAATCCGTCGAGGTAGGTTGAAAAGACGACTTGGTTGCCTCGTCTTGTCAGTTCTTGGGCGATCGGATGTAGACGTGTAATGTGGCCTAGGCCTATGCCGCATGGTGCTAGATATACTCGCAAGTTCATTGTTCACCGATCGCTTTTCTCCTGACCTTGCCCGCGGGTTCAAGCTCCCCGAATATCTCGCCTTCGAATACCTTCACTCTGATCCCGTCTAATAGCCAAGAATCGGGAGGTAAACCTGCCTTCATACAACAGTTGCTAAGGAATTCTGATGAATCCCACTCCCATTCCGTAGCGACTTGGGGCAGCAAAAGGCCCGATGTCCCCACGCCATCAATTATCAGTCCGTGTCGGCCTACCTGAATCATATCGGGGAGTTTCTTTCGATCTTTCGTTTCCAAGTCTCTAGGTTGGGTCAATGCTGTCACTTCAACGGTGATGGACTGCTTGAATTCGTTGAGCGCGACGGGCGGGAACCGTGGATCCTCGGTCGCGGCATAGACGGCGGCGCGGATCGTAGATCCGATGAGCGCGGCCTCCGGGTACGGAAAGCCGATGCAGCCTCGGAGCGCATGGGTCGGCTTCACGGTGTTCAATGTGACGAAAACGCCAGATTTCGCACGGAGTCTTTGTGTGGCCTGCTCCGGCGCAGTGATAATTCTACGCTCGGTGAGGAAGATGGTAATTGCTTCTCGTGCCGTGCGAACGAGCAGCTCTCCCTCGGCTTGGGTTAGAGGGTGCTCAGGTGCTTGTGGGGTTTGACCTGAGGTCAAGAATCTTTTTCGCCGCTTGGATGGTTTGCTCTATCTTATTCCAGTGGCTTCCCTGCCAGTAGATTTTAGCGCACTTTGGATTGGTGCAGACCCAAAAAGTATTGTACACTTTAAAAGTTGCTGCGGGAACCCGCTTCTCCAAACCTTCCTTCGAGGTCTCTTCTATTTCGGCGCCGCAAATGGGGCATCTGGATTTGTTAGGGTCAATCTCAAGTTTCAGCTTGTATCGTTCCGCGAGTTCTGCCAACCGTTCTGGTTCGGTTTTGCCTCGAACGAGGAATGTTTGAATTCCTCTAAACGTGGCCGTTCGGTACAGCTCCTCATCGGCCGTAAGTAGGATGAGTGAGTTCGATTTCGCGGTTGAGAGCAGTTCACTGTCGGCAAGGTCTCTTTGGTACGATGTTTCGAATCCAAGCATTCGAAGCCATCTAGTTAACTTGCCGAGCATCCCGTCCAGAAGGAAGCGCAACCTAGGCCGCTCTAATGATGTTCCCGGCTGGTGGTCCCACTATTTTTCCGTCTTGCGCAATCAATACGCCGTTCACGATCGTATAGGCTACTGCCCCGGTGCACCTGAACCCCTTGAAGGGTGTGTACTTGGCCTTAGTGAGGAACTTGTTTGGGTTGATGATGGATTTTGTCTTTGGGTTTACGAGTACGATGTCGGCGTCCAACCCTTGCCTAAGTGTCCCCTTTGCGGGGAGGCGAAAGATTTTCGCGGGCCTGGATGCGGCGGCGCCGACGAGTCTTGGCAATGATAGTTTGCCCCGTGACACTTGGGTTAGCATGAGCGGTAGGGATGTTTCTAGGCCTGGAACTCCCGACGCAGCTTCGAAAGTGTTCGTTTGTGTCTTCTCTTCCATAGTATGAGGAGCGTGGTCGCTTGCGAGTATATCCACTTCGCCTTTGCTGAATAACTTCCATAGCTCTCGTCTCTCATTTTCTGCTCTAATTGGCGGCACGCAGATGGCAAGGGTTCCGAACTTGCGAAATGCAGCCCGGTTGAGCAGTAGATGTTGGGCTGAGGCTTCGCATGAGGCCGTCGGCGTCATGCGCACCAGTTTTACTGAAGCGCCGAGTGTTATGTGGCAGATGTGAATTCGTACTCCGATCTCTCTGCCCAAGCCCAAGATCTTTCTTACCGCTATTACCTCGGCCTGGCTCGGGTGGGCATTCAGGAAGTCATGAACCGAGGTTTTCCCACGCTCAACACTCTCCTGCTGAATCCGGCGTATCATGTCCCCATCCTCGGCGTGGACGGTTACCAGGGCGTTGTTCTTCTTTGCGCCTTGCAACGCCGTTCTCAAGTTTGCTTGATCGCTTGAATCAAAGGTCTCTAGTGCCTTGTTTAGGTAGAGTTTGAAGGCGATTGCTCCTTGCTTAACCATGCGGGTAAGTTCGGTTTCGTCGGTCGTGAGTGAAGCTTGGAATGCAACGTTCGAATAGAGGCGTCCCTCAGCCTGCTCGATTTTCTCTCCGAGCCTGCCGCTCGTAGTCGTTGGGGGTCGGGTGTTGGGCATGTCAAAGACGGTCGTGTATCCTCCAACTGCCGCCGCCTGTGTTCCGGTTTCAAATGTTTCCTTGTATGAGAGGTCCAAGTCTCGGAGGTGGACGTGAGCGTCTATCATCCCTGGTAACGCGATAAGGCGGTTTGCTCTAATCTTAGAATCCGGAGGGGCGGTTGGCTTAAGTTTCGAGATTTCTTTGATCTTGCCGTCTTCGACAAGAATGTTGGCGGTGGTTAATTCTTCACCGACGAGGATTTTGGTGTCCTCTATGAGTATGGATGGCATTTGCTCGCTCGCACCTTGCGCTGGCTCACCGTGTATCTGCCAGCTAGGTTAAGAATTAGTCTTCCTCGGGTTGTTCACTGTCCGCGAAGCATTCGTCGCATAGGAACTGTCCGTCGTGGGATTTGAGTTCATCTGCCCATGAGCCGCATCGGTCGCAGTATCCGTTCATAGTGGCGGCTTCCTTCGTCGGGCGTATCGGGGCGATTTGAGATTTCTCTGCCATGACATCGATGAGTGCGGGTGTGATGTCCACGATGTCGTTGCTTGTTATGATGCCCTTCAGCGCTCCGGCTTGCAGAACGACTAGCCTCCTGATTTTTAGTTCTCGCATTTTCTTCGCGGCTTCAGTCACGTCGGATGAGGAATCGATGGTAGCGGGAGGTTTCGTCATGGATTTTCCAGCTTGAACTTTGCTGGGAAGGAGGTCGAGCGCGGCCACTCTTCTTACGACGTCACGTTCCGTCATGAGGCCGACTGGTTTGCCTTTCTTGTCAACTACGACGACACATCCGATTTCATTCTTCTTCATGAGTTTTGAGGCGACAAGAACCGAGTCAGTGTCCTTGATAGTTACGACGGGGCTTGACATTACATCCTCAACCTTAACCTCCGTGGACGCTGTTGTCGGCAATGTTCTTCCCGGTTGAACTCGTCTCCGAGCCCTTAAGGGCTTTGCTAAGGCGGTGGCGAGGCTAACTTGGGATACGGGCAAGTGTTATCTAGAGAAGGCTTGTAGGGGGCTGACAATGCTGCGTTGAATTGGGATGGATAGGGCTTGACTGGATCCGGATCAATGATGACTCAACCTTCGCCTAGGCTTAAACCGTCGTCGGTGGTCTACTGGATGCGAGTAGTTCTGGCCATCGTTGCCGGCGCCGTGAATCAGGCGTTGCACATCAACGCGGCCAACTACGGCGACTTTGCCACCATTTTAGGAGTTGGACTCGGCGTAATGTTCTATCTACTCTCAATAATCATTGTTCGATATGTGCTTCGGTACGGGGAAGCCGAGCTTCGGGGTAAGAATCGCTATATAACGCTCGGCGGGGGCACTTTCATTGTTCTCTGGATTATGGTCACCGTGTTTTTCTATACGCTAGGAATCTAGTGATCCTATTCTTCTTGCTTGGTGTTGGCGGGATGTTCACCCGGGTTTGAGCGTTCCAAAACTCTAACGTACGCCTCTAGGGCTTGGAAGTAACCACGGTCAAAGTCACCGTGGAGCGGGGTCTTGGTATGCTGCCCGAACTCTCTGCGGAGGGCCTTGAGGTTTTTCTGGGTCTTCTCGACTTTGGTTAGGTAGAGGTATTTATCGTCGCTAGACTTTACCGTTAGGAGCAACCCTTCCAGCGCCTTGAGGTAGCCTTTCGCGGACTCCGTGGATGGAATAATGGTGCGTGTAGCGTCCAGTTCTTTTTCCGCGTCGGCAATCCTACGCTCTGCTAATGCCTGAAAGAATTTTGCGGCATCGATGGTTTGGGGAGGAGGTTCAGGTTCGGTTTTTTCAGCGGCGACGTTTGACTTCGTCTTCTTCGGTGATATCCTTGATCCCTTCTTCCGTTACTTTGAAGATGCGCTCTCCTTCGGGCAGGTATGGGCTGGATATGAGTCTGCAGATTCTAACTGGGCCACTTGCCGTTCGCCTCAGGAATATCCTCGTATGGCTTGTGTGGGATACTATATGTCCTCCTACTGGTTCCACGGCCATAGCGAAGAACGCGTCGGGCTTCGACATAACCTGGTTCGTGACTACGGCGCACGCATTAAACGCCCTTGAGAGCCTAACTAGACGGTGCAGGTGACTGTTCAGCTTCTGCTGCCGCTCAGCCAGCATCTCTCTACCGAGGTATTCACTTCTGAAATGTGCCGTCAAAGAATCAACTATGATCAGCTTAACATTATTCTCCTGTATAATCGAATCCGCCTTCTCCAACAGGAGGATCTGATGATCCGAGTTATGACAGCAAATGGCTCCAAAACCGCCCACGAAATTTTCGATGGCTTGTCCGTTTGGTTTGACTGAGAAGTCATAGACGACTTGCGATTCTCGTAGTTGATGTTCTTCAATGGACCTAATCTTAGCGAATACGAGATCTTGGTACGTTGGGGCGTGGAGACGTTGTGTAGCCCCCTCTAGTTTCAACGGGTCCGTCGTGGAGAGGCCTGCGGCTTCAACGCGGTATGGTTGTCGCCAGTTAGGCTTGAGAGCAATGTGTATGGTTTGAATGTTGGCTACGATTCCGAAGCGAAGCATGAGGGTGCTGATGTCTTGCGCCAATGCTTTGCTAGATGTGTGGAATATCATTCGGCCTTTCCTAGGTCGCGTATGGTAGCCGTCACCGTCCCAGAATCCCCTAAGGAAATACTTGACCCTGCTCACGGGAAGAGTCATGATCCAATCTGGGACGCGTTTGTCTTCTGCTCCTCTACCTCTAGTAGTGGGTGGCAGGCCGAAAGCGCGTTCGAAAATCAGGGCTAGAAGCCTGCTTCTTACGCACAGGGTGGACTTTCCATCCATGAACGTGTGTGCTTGCGGGAAGTTACGTTGAATTACTTGCCTTGCTTTTCTGATGAATTGTGGACCTGACGTAACGCGGATTCCCAGTACCCTTCGGTTCCTATGCGTATAGTCACCTTCAGCAAGGAAGAATCCGATCAACCATAGAATGTCTTCGTCAATTCGAATGCTCGCGGGCACTTGAATTGCATTATGACGCCCCGTATGTTTCAGACTTAGTTCTTGTCCTTCTACGAAGAATTCGTCTTTGAGAGGTGCCAGCTTATCCAGTACGTTGATTTTCTCGACGTCTTTTTCCGGGATTGGGAGGACTCTTGGAAGGGCGATATGGTCGCCCACTTTGAGGAGTTGAGCGGGGAAAGCGAATGGTCGCATAGTTCCTTTTCTGCGTAGGTAGGGGTACGGAATGTTTTGTCCTAAGAATAAGCTGTGTGCGCCTGTGACGGTTACTTCTCTTCCGTATTCTGTTCGTATCTTGTACAGGCGTCGTCCAGAGATTGTATGCTTAATGAGGTTGGTCACTCTATGAAGCCCCATTCGACCTGTCTCTGGGTCGAAGGCGAAAGCGTGTATTTCGTGGTTGCTTCTTTTTTCGACAACTTCGCCTATTGGAAGGAGGTGGTAGTCGTTATCGTTTGTGATGAAGACAGGCTCGTTGGCTGGGAGACTGTTGAAGGCTTCTGAGTAGATTATTTTCTTGGCGGTCTCGATTGGGTCGAGGCCGAGGGGCTTCGCCATTCGCACAATCCATTCGGGGCGAAAAGTGTTCTCTGTGTCTATGTACAGAGCGCATCCATTTAGGCCGCCTCGCTCTTCGGGTAGTTGTACGTTGACTGCGAGTTGGTGACAGAGTATGCTTTTACCGACGCCGTATTCTCCGTAGAATTCCGTTATCGTCTGCGTTTCCAATCCTCCGCCTACGAGTTCGTCGACTTGCTTGCTTCCTGTCGTGAGGCGCTTCACGTTCTGCCTCATCTTTATGAGCTCGTCAGCGCGAATGAAACTTAACGCTAGGCTATCACGAGCCTCCGCGACCACCTTTCCGGCCTGCTTTTCACCTACCCCCGCTTCGGTCAGTTCTTTGATGGTCGCCGTGGCGAGCGATTCGACTGTGTGGAACCCCATTTCTCTAAGTTTCTCGGCTGTTGCGGGGCCAACGCCGGGGATGTCTTCAATGAATTCATACTTCTTATGCTCCTCAGCAGCTGGCTGTGCCTCCTCGGCTTTCTCCTCCTCGCGGGCCTCCTCCTTCGATTCCTGCTTAGTTTCCTCTGTTTTTTCTTTAGGAGGTTTGGAAGGTTCCTTAGTCTTCTCTTCTTTGACTTTCTCTTTCAAGATTTGTGTCGTTGACAACAGTAACAACCAGCTTATTTCAAGATTGACTAGGCCGACTAGATTAGTGAATGGCGACGTTCAATATAACGGAGAGAGGTGAGTGAATCAATTCACGCAATATTGGATTCAGCGGGATAGTGTCGACAGGAAAAGGCCCGAACCCACGGCGCCGCGAAGAGACGACTCACCGGTGAACACCTTCCTGCCGTGGAGACGGCTCTCCCAGGCACGCTGCCCGTAGGGGATTGCGAGTGAATCGGGCCATCGTAGGGCCCGGCTGAAGTGCCTGCTAGAGTTAAATGAACTCGCGTCCAGTGAGCCGCATATGGCAAAGGAAGCCGCTCTCGTCGGACGAACTGAAGGAATGGAGTGCCGTGGTTCTCTCAGTAAGAATTAATCCAGCACTGGCTGACGCCGCGGAAATACTCGAGCAGGCGTTCCGGGGCAGACGTTTGGTCCTTCTCGTTGGTAACTGTCGGGTCGATTATGAGGGGCGGGCGTCCTCAACCTTAGAGTGGGGGGAGAGGATCACGATGATTAAACAAGACGGCTCCGTGCTAGTGCACAGGCCGACCGGTTACGAACCCGTCAATTGGCAACCGCCAAAATGTTTGATGAGCGTCCGGTTAGAAGATCGGTCGTTGGTCGTCAACGCGACCCGGCAACAACCGAAAGAATCTGTTTCCATAGAATTCAACGAAATCTCGATGGCTGCAACGGGTGACCTTACGGATAACGGAGAATTCGCGTTGCACGTCACAGAGGAGCAGATGAAACAAGCCATCCTCATAGCCCCGGACTTGGTCGAAGCAGGGTTGAAACCCTTACAGGAGGAGAAGAACCTGGGAGAGGCAGGTTTCACAGACATCATAGCCGAGGACAGAAACGGAAACTTCGTGGTCGTCGAGCTTAAGCGGGTGCCCGCATCGAAAGACGCGGTTATGCAGCTCCAGAGATACCTAGATACCTTGGGAAAGAGAATCAACAGGCCGATGAGGGGGTTAATCGTGGCCCCAGAGTTACGCAAGAACGCACAACCGTTGCTTGTAAGCCTGAAGTTGGAGTTCGTTAGACTCGCGCCGGAAAAATGCTTCAGAGTCCTAAAGAGCCAGAAAGATGCGAAGCTAAGTCAGTTTCTGTCTTGAGCATGGGCAGAATCGCTCATGCTTGGGCGGCCTGCGGCAACCTTATTTAACGTCGGATAGTGACTTCCACGAAATCGGTGGGACGCCGTTGGAACCATCAAGAAAACCGCTTAACCTGCTCGTTAAGAAACTCAACGCGGAAGTTAACATCCGACTGAAAAACGATGTCGAGTACAGGGGACGAATGATAGACGCTGACAGCCACATGAACATCATACTTGAAGGGGCAACCGAATACCGGGGTAATTCGCCCACGGCAAACTACGGCAACGTAATACTTCGCGGTAGCAACATACTCTACATATGCGTTGACGCGAGCAAGCAACAAGCATAAGCACACTTTCAACCGCCCACGTGCAACCCGGGGCCTCTGACATGTGTGCCCAAAGTAATCCTACCTTGCGAGAGCACTCGCTAACCGAACTCGCGGTCCAGGTAGTCGAACTTGGAATAAGCGACCAAGAGCAGCTTAACCGAGTTAAACTCGAATTTTGCAAAAAGTACCGCCTAGACTGGATGCCTCGAAACTCCGATATTCTAAGCGCTCTCCCATCCGAAGCAAAGGAGAGATTTTCCGGACACCTACAGATCAAGAAGGTCCGTAGTCTTTCAGGCGTAAATGTTATCGGGGTTATGAGTTCGCCGCGCGGCTGTCCCCACGGCCGATGTGTGTTTTGTCCGATGGAGAAGGGCTTTCCAATGAGTTACACGTCGGGAGAGCCCGCTGCGATGCGTGGCATGCAATCTGGTTATGATCCATTCGTTCAGATTACGAGTAGAATCGAGCAACTGAAAGCAATCGGCCACGAGCCGTCCAAGGTGGAACTAGTCATTCAGGGCGGAACATTTCTTGCTGCGCCTTTCGATTACCAAGAAGAATTCGTCAAGCGATGCTTGGATGCGATTAATGATGTTGAGTCAAAGGATCTTGGGGAAGCGAAGACAAGGGCTGAAGATGCCAAGATAAGGAATGTTGGGCTTACCGTCGAAACGAAACCTGATTGGTGTAAGGAAAGCCACGTAGACCAGATGTTAAGGTTCGGTTGCACCCGCGTCGAAATCGGAGTGCAAATCATCGACAACGAAGTGTACAAGCTCACTAATCGAGGCCACTCCGTGCAAGATGTCGTGGACTCGTTTCAGATAGCCCGCGATGCCGGCTTCAAGATCGTGGCGCACATGATGCCCGGTCTACCAGGGTCAGATTTTCAGAAAGACATCGCTTCTTTCAAACAGCTCTTCGAAGATTCACGGTTCCGTCCGGACATGATGAAGATCTACCCATGCCTAGTCATGGAAGGGACCGAACTCTATGATTGGTGGAACAAGGGGGATTACATACCGTTCGAGACTGAGGACGCCGTGGAACTCATAGCGCAAGTGAAAGAATTTGTTCCACCTTGGGTAAGAATCATGCGTGTTCACAGAGAGTTTCCAGTTCACTTGATCAAAGCCGGAGTGAAGAATGGTAACCTTCGGGAGCTGGCCCTAAGACGGCTTTCGGAACGGGGGAAGAATTGTCGATGCATCAGGTGTCGGGAGGTCGGGCATCGAACGTTGAAGGAAAACGTAGTCGTCGACGCTAAGGATGTTCAATTTATTTCACGAGAGTACGAAGCGGCAGGTGGAACTGAGCACTTCATCTCAGCCGAAGACCCTGACGCCGATGTCCTTGTCGGATACGTGCGGCTCAGAATAGCTTCTCAGCAGTCAACGCGCAAGGAAGTTGACATGTGTACGGCGTTGGTGCGAGAACTACACGTATACGGCCCTGAAGTTCCGGTTGGCCGGCACCGAATCGGATCTTGGCAGCACTTGGGGTTTGGAAGAAGGCTGTTAGCTGAAGCCGAGGAAAAAGCGAAACGGGCGGGCGCGAACAAAGTCCTCGTTCTAAGCGCCCTGGGAACTAAGGAATACTACCGACGCGAGGGCTACGGTCAGCTCGGCCCTTATATGTGTAAACGAATCGCGAGCTAACGTCTTAAGAAGCGGGACTTTTCTTCCCCCATGAAGTGTCAATGTGTTGTCCCACGAGGATTCCACAGGCTATGTCGGCTTATCGTGTGAGCTGTTGAATAGAGTAGGCGCGAAGGTGGGTGACCGAATCCACCTCGAGCTAAAGCGTCCGGAGGGACAGGAAAGCGTAGAAGGGTTGCTTATGCCTCGCTATCACAGTCGGAACGAAGAGAACTATATTGTTCTCAAACTTCCGAGCGGTTACAATGTTGGGGTGCGAATCGATTCAGCGACCAAGATCAGCATGCTTGGAAAAGGCCAAGCGCCGCAATTCGTGCGCCCCGCTCCTCCCGCGCAGAAGCCGAATCTTCCGAAGGTCTCGATCGTCAGCACGGGCGGGACAATAGCTAGCAAAGTTGACTACAGAACGGGCGCGGTGAAACCCGCACTCGATGCCGAGGATCTCTACAGCGTCGTCCCGGAGCTCGCTGATCTGGCCGAGATTCAGGCAAACATACTCTTCAGCCTCTTTAGCGAAAACATTGGCCCTCAACACTGGCCGAAAATCGCAGAATACGTTGCCGATCAGGCTAGGAAAGGCGCCGACGGAGTGGTAATCGCCCATGGGACAGATACGCTTGCGTATACGGCCGCTGCGCTCAGCTTCGCGTTCACCGATCTTCCCATCCCCGTGGTTTTGGTGGGTTCACAACGCTCGTCTGACCGCCCAAGTTCGGACGCAGCGTCCAATCTGATCGCCGCGACAAGCGTAGCCGGACAGGCTCCTATCGCTGAGGTTCTGGTGGCGATGCATGATTGGATCTCCGATGAGAAGATCGCAGTACACATCGGAACGAAAGTCCGCAAATGTCACACTAGTCGAAGAGACGCCTTCAGGAGCGTAAATGCAAAACCGGTAGCACATTACGACTTGGTTCATCGAACCCTTGAAATGCACGGAAGCTACAGGCCAAGGCGGAAAGGGTTAACCCCCGTTCTTCAACCTCAGTTCGACCCTAATATTGCGCTGATAAAATTCCACCCGGGAATATCGGCCGGAATTATAGATTGGGCCACTGCGACAGGCTACAAAGGGCTCGTTCTCGAGGGCACTGGGCTGGGGCACGTTGGAGACGCTCTATTCTCCTCCATCGAGCGCGCCGTAAACGATGGCGTAGTCATTGCCATGAGTTCGCAGTGCATATGGGGACGTGTGCATATGAACGTCTACTCAACCGGCCGAGATCTGCTGAGAATCGGAGTGTTACCGCTGGGCGACATGCTCGCGGAAACGGCGCTGGTGAAAATGATGTGGGCCTTCGGCCATGAGAATGACTCCTACAAAGTGAAGAAGATCATGTCAACGAACATTGCTCATGAATTCTCGGACCGGCGAGAGTTGGAGGACCTTGTCCAATGAGTTCTCCAGCATTGAAAGTTGGCTTAGAGATTCACAGGCAACTAGATACTGAGCACAAGCTCTTTTGCGGCTGCCCAACCGACTTTGCCGAGTCGGATCCCGAAGAGAAGTTTCTCCGTCGACTCAGGCCAACTCAGAGCGAACTTGGCCAGATAGACCAGGCAGCCCTCTTCGAGTTTCACAGGGGTAGGAGTGTCCTCTATGAGGCTGATAATCAAACCTCCTGTCTTGTTGAGATGGATGAGGAACCGCCCAGCGAGCTGAACAGGGAGGCAGTCGACGTATGCTTGACCGCTTCTCTGCTAATGGACGCGAAGTTGGTGGACGAAGTCCATGTGATGCGCAAGCTCGTAATTGACGGTTCGAACACGACGGGTTTCCAGCGCACGGCAGTGGTCGCACTGGGCGGGCAGTTGAAAGTTGACGACAAAATAATTCCGATCACTCAGATCTCGCTTGAAGAGGACGCTGCACGCAAGGCGGCGCAATCTCAGAGTACAGTCGGATACAGGATTGATCGCTTAGGGGTTCCCCTAATCGAGGTCACAACAGCCCCGGTTCTAAAGTCGCCTGAGGAAGTACAGAAGGTGGCCTACGCAATCGGATCAGTGCTGAGAGCTACACGGAAAGTGAAGCGGGGTCTTGGAAGCATAAGGCAGGATCTGAACATCTCCATACCGGACGGTGCTCTAATCGAGATCAAGGGCGTCCAGGAGCTTGAAATCATAGGCAAAGCTGTTGAAATCGAAGTCGCCAGACAGCAAGCCTTGCTATCCATCAGAAATGAACTCAAAGAGAGAGGCCTGCAATCAAACCAACTTGAGAGAGCATACGTCGAACTCTCCGACGCATTTAGCCAGTCAAAGGCACGGGTAATCAAAGAAGCCTTGGGCAAGGGCGGCGTGGTCTTGGGAGCAAGATTGCCCAAATTCCGATCTCTGCTCGGAAAAGAACTCTCACCGGGACTAAGGCTCGGCACAGAGATGTCAAATCGCGCATCCTTCTGGGGGGGCGTCGGCGGGATATTTCATTCGGACGAACTGCCGGCTTACGGAATCTCAGCCGAAGAGGTTGCGGCTGTGGCCGAGAGACTGCGAATCATCCCTGACGATGCCTTTGTGATCGTTGCCGACTCTAACGCTAAGGCGCGAGATGCGTTGGACGCGGTGATTGATCGTGCGGTCGAAGCTCTCAACGGAGTCCCGGAAGAAACTAGAATGGCCATGCCCGATGGGACCACCAGGTATATGCGGCCTAGACCAGGTGCTGCCCGCATGTACCCCGAAACCGACGTCCCACCCACTCCGGTTGCTGAGGAGCACATATCGACACTCAAGGCGCACCTGCCCGAGACTGCAGAGAAGTTAATCGGTCGACTGATGGCTGAGTATTCGCTCAACGCTAAACTGGCCCGTCAACTGATGGACTCCGATCATCTAAGCCTCTTCGAACGAATTGTTGCCACCGGCAAAATCCAGCCCACATTCGTCGCCACTTTCCTAACCGAGACCTGCAAGAGCATCGAAAGAGAAGGAGTCGCCGTCCGCAGCGTCCCGGACGCAAAGATGGAAGCGATGTTCCGACTGGTTGAAACGGGCTCAATCGCTAAGGAAGCGATGGTTGATCTGCTGAAATGGCAGGTGGCGCACCCCACCGAAGAGCCCGATGCAGGTGTGCGGAGCCTAGGGTTGCGCATGATGACCGAGGACGAGGTACAACTGATCGTAGATCGAGCCATGGAGAAGAACAAGAAGCTTCTCGACGAGAAAGGTCAAGCTGCTTTCCCTTCGATCATGGGCGCGGTTATGTCTGAGGCGCGCGGCCGCGCTGATCCCAAGCTCGTGACGGAAATTGTGAAGAAACGGCTGGCGGGAGCTCATTCTAGAAATTGAACGTCGTCCAATAGGCCGTCACTGTTCAGATCGATGCCCGTAACTACGCGCGAAATGATGCTTCTATTGGATGTGTTTCCTCTAGCAATCTCGTCGGTGTATTTGATAAAACCGAGTACTGCGGCTCTTGTTCCCAAGTAACTATTGCCCGCGATGACAAGTGCCTTGTTCTGTTGATTGTTCGGGTTAACTATTAGTTGGATGGCCCCTTCCTCCTCGCCGGCGTAGCTCCGGCCCGACAATCTAGAAATCATCATGTTGTGGCCCGTTAGCTCGTATGTTATAGGAAGGAATTCGTTTAGTGTCATTGTTGTGGTGTTAACTCTAGGGCCGCCGACGACGATTAAATTACGTCGTGATTCCTGTTCGGACAGTTCGGTGTCCAATCTAACAACGCTTTCCCTGGTTATGGGTAGCAGTGAGCCAATGAAGAGTGCCAGATCCGTCGCCCTGTCACCACATCGCGCCCTGCTGCTGAAGATTCCGTGCGCGTCCGGGCTTCCTAACACAATATGTCCGTCAAAGTGTCCGTGTGAAATGAATGGGTCAAGGAGCTTTACGGACGCTTCGGATAGGGCTTGCTCCGTTTGGCTCCAATTCGTCTTCCCTGCTCCTTGAGGTACTATGGCGATCGCTTTCTCTTCGGCGCGGTAATACTTGGCCACCGCGCCCCGTTTCTTTTCTGTCCTCTCTAACGTGATTAGACCCGCCTTCTCGAGCTCCCTAAGATGGTAACAGATCACTTGCTCACTGGTTCTGAAGGTGTGGGATAGGTCCTTGGCGCATTTTCCTTCATCCGTAAGTTCGCTGAGAATACTCCACCTTGTTGGTTGGAGAATTAGCTGGGCGGTCTTGGGGTCGGAAAGTATTCTGGCAGGCAGGAGTTTGTCGTTGCGTCCTTCCTTTAGCAGTAAATAGGACATGTAACTTAGCCTCGCGAGGCAAATGGTAAAGGCACACTTTGACTATTAAAGCTGCTTTTGATTAAACTAGTTGAGCACTGACCACGCCGCGCAGAGAAAAGGGCGTATCGTCAAAACGTAACCTAAGGAATGCTTATCATTGCACCTTGGATTCTCGGCGGATTCTCAACGGATGGAAGTTAAGATGTGCGGAATTTCCGGCGTAGCATTGGAAACCGGCAAGGCGGGCCCCGTGCTATTTGATTCATTGAAACGCCTTGAATACAGGGGCTATGACTCGGTGGGAGAGGCGGCCCTAGTCGATGGTAAGATTGTTGTAAAGAAGGACATTGGAAAGATCGACGACGTTGAACGCCAACTTCGCATCAGCGATCTCTCAGGACTAATCGGGATTGGTCACACGAGGTGGGCGACTCACGGGGCGCCTTCGAAGGAGAACGCGCACCCGCACCTCGATTGCAACGGAACCGTTGCGGTTGTCCACAATGGGATCATAGAGAACTTTATGGAGCTAAAGCAAGAGCTAGAGGCAAAAGGTCATGTCCTGAAGTCGAGAACCGATACCGAAGTAGTTGCACATCTCGTCGAAGAAAATCTGAAGCTCAAGATCGGTTTCGTGGATGCTGTCCGCCGAACCGCTAAGAGGTTGACCGGGGCGTACGCCTTAGCTTTCGTATGCACTGAAGAGCCGGACAAAATCGTCTGCGTCAGGAAGGAGAGCCCGCTTGTCCTAGGGGTAGGAACGAACGCGAACTACCTAGCCTCAGACATACCTGCATTTCTCCCTTGGACAAAGAATGCTCTTCTGCTCGATGACGATGAGATGGCGGTCCTGACGTACAACACCATCCATGTACTGAAAGTCGAGAGTGGCGAAGAAGTCATCAGGAAACCATTCACCGTGGAATGGAGCGTTGAAACCGCAACAAAAGGCGGATTCCCACACTTCATGCTGAAGGAGATTAACGAGCAGCCGTTAAGCGTCAGAAACGCGCTCCGCACCCAACCGATCTACCTCGAGCTAATGGCGTCGGCGATTAACCGTGCAAGCAAGATCTTCCTTCTCGCGTGCGGTACATCATACCACGCCTGCCTGGCCGCGGCTTATGCTTTCGCGAACCTGGCGAAACTAGAAGTCGCTCCTGTTATCGCCTCCGAATTCATTGACAGCTACGGTGCGTTGATTGACAAAGACACGGTTGTCCTGACGGTAAGTCAATCCGGAGAGACGGCCGACACCCTCACCGCGGTCAGAGGTGCAAAGGATAGGGGAGCAACCATACTCGGTTTGACGAACGTTATGGGGTCAACCCTGACAAGGCTCTCGGATGTGTACATCGGACAAAACTCGGGTCCCGAAAGGGGAGTTGCTGCGACGAAGACTTTTACCGCCCAGTACTCCGTTATGATCAAGATCGTTCTTGCGCTCGCACGTAAACGAAATACTATGAGCCCTGCTGACCTCCAGAGACTAGAAGACGGATTTGATCAGCTGCCGGAATGGATCTCGACGACTCTGTCAACGCAGAAGGATAACGTAAGAAGAATCGTTGAGAAGAACTCAGACAAAGGTAGCTTCTGTTTTCTCGGGCGAGGCATTAGCGTCGCAACGGCGCTTGAAGGCCGCCTTAAACTGTTGGAGTTATCCTATCTACCAGCTATCGCTTACCCCGCGGGAGAGTCCAAGCATGGGTTCATCTCCGTAATTGAAGACGGATACCCAGTTCTCTTCGTTGCTCCCAAGGACGAAGCATATTCGAAGATAGTGGGAAATGTGATGGAGATGAAGGCAAGGGGCGCTCACGTGGTGTCTTTGGTTGAAGAAAATGACGGCCAAGTTGCGAACCTTTCCGATGAGACCATACAAATGCCAAGCGGAATCCCGTCTCCACTCACTCCCATCGTCTTCATCGTGCCCCTCCAACTATTCGCCTATTGCATGGCAGTTACGAAGGGGTATGATCCAGATTTTCCTCGAAACCTTGCAAAGTCCGTCACCGTCCATTAGATTTGCACTATCGAGCCAAGTTCACATGCGGACGCTGGATTCTAACATCACCAAGAAAGGAGTAGAAACGCTTTTCTTGGTAGATTCCCAGGCAAGCTTGACCGGGCTTGAAGTCGAACTCGAAAAATCTTACGATGACAATTTCAGGTGCCGCGGTCTTCGCCGCGTTAGCAGCCGTATTGACGCTTGCTAGAGCGTCGGTTCCGTTCCCGTTGATTCCTTACCTCCATATTGACTTCGCAGAAGTGCCAATTATGATTTCGTTCTTCTTATTTGGTCCACTCGCTGCAGTCATCACTGAACTCATTCACTGGCTGTTTCTAAACGAGACTGGTTCTGATGCGCCTCTTGGTCCGGCAATAAAGCTCGTTGCGGTTCTCTCCACGTTCTTTGGGTTTTGGCTGGGCAGTCGGATCTACTCTAGGGTTGGGGGGCGAACGCATAGGTCCGTGGCCCTTGGTCTGTCGCTAATGTTCGGTTTTGGGATGCTTCTGCGGATTGCTGCGATGACTCTGATGAATTATGCTGTGCTCGTTTACATCGGCCCCGTTTTCTTCGGTGTTAACTACATGGCCTTTGCTAGGAGCACGATTATTGCGACGACTGGGTGGCAGTTCAACGGTGATGCAGCCGTGCTATTCTGGGTTCTTATCTTCACCGCAGTTTACAACGTCATTAATCTTCTCGTGGCCTCTATTCCGGCTGGGTTGGTAGTGTCGCCTATGACTAATTCCTTTAGGCACATAACTTCGCTGGAGACTTGGCTGATGCGGAGTCTAACGGCCCGCTCCGCTAGTTGACTGATCAGAGGCTTGCAATCGGATAATCAGTTCTCACATTGCAAACATGTTCTCTCGTCTTGGGCCGACTGACACATACTTAATCGGAACCTTCACTAGATCCTGTATCCGCCGGAGATAGGCTTGAGCATTAGGAGGTAACTCGTCCCATTTTCCGGCTTGGGTAGATGCTTGTTTCCATCCGTCCCATTCTTCGTACACCGGTTTCACCGTCCCCAGGTCGAACGTGTCCGGCATCTCCGCGCTTGTGCCTCCGTCCCTGCTGTACCCGGTGCAGATCTTGATTTTATCGAACGAATCCAGCACATCGAGTTTCGTAATTGCAATTCCGGTAAACCCATTCAGCGCAGCCCCGTACCGAAGTATGACGGTGTCCAACCAGCCGCACCGCCTTGGGCGTTTAGTCGTGGCTCCATATTCGTCACCAATCTCCTGAAGCCGTTGCCCGTCGCGATCATGAAGTTCGGTTGGAAATGGTCCGCCGCCCACTGCAGTCGTGTAGGCTTTTACGATTCCAATCACGTCCGTTATCGTCTGAGGAGAGAGGCCTGTGCCCTCGCATGCTCCGCCGGCCGTGGGTGAAGATGCAGTGCTGTATGGATATATCCCCCAATCGAGGTCACGCATTATCCCAAGTTGACCCTCAAGCAAGATTCGCTCTCCGCTAGCGTGTGCCGACTGCAGCATTGGGACCGAGTCGACGATTCTGCGTGCCAATCTTTCGCGCCATTCCGTCGCTTGGGCCACGAGTTCTTCGAGCTCTAGGGGTTTGAGGCCGTAGAATGCCATTTCATGGTTCTTCACGGGGAGAACCTTTTCCAATCTCTGCCGGAGGAAGTCGGGGTGAAGTAGGTCGCCGATCCGAATTCCTCGGTACGATGCTTTGTCACCGTACACCGGGCCGATTCCTCGTTGTGTCGTTCCGAGGCCGCCCTTTGCCTCCCCCGCCCCGTCCAAGAGTCGGTGATATGGCCAGACGATATGAGCTCTCCTATCAATCCACAAATTGCTCGTGATCACGCTTGCCGCTTCCAGGTTCGCGATTTCCTCGAGAAGTGAGGTCGGATCGACAACCATTCCTGCGCCCAGCAAGCATTTCACTTTGGAGTAGAAGATGCCTGATGGAACGAGATGCAACCTGAACGTTCCAAGTTCGTTTACAACCGTGTGGCCAGCGTTGTTGCCGCCTTGAAACCTTACGACCAAGTCGGCTTTTGCTGCGAGATAATCTACGATTCGGCCCTTACCCTCGTCGCCGAACTGTGCTCCGACGACTACAGTGCATGTCACGCAGTGTCCCCCCCGTTCGGCGCGCATTCCAAATTTAAGGTTTGGCGACCTAACTCAATTTCAGTTATCTATTCGACCGTCGTTGCTCGTCGACTATGGCTGCACGCGAAAAATTGTTTCTACTCCACGTAATGTTCGCTGCCTGAAAGATCTTCAATACAACTTCGTCAAAAGAGGCGGATCAGTCTGCCCGTCGAGGTTTCACTGCGCCGGCTGATTGGCGCTCCTCACTTAAAGGGTTCATCATCTTCCGCTCTGATTTACTTCCGGAGTGAGTAGCTAGGTCCGGCTACTTTTTCTTTGCGCCTGTCTGCAAGTGGCCATGCTTCTTGCATTTGGCACTGACTTTCTTTTTCTGCTCCACATTGTACCAGACGTTTGCTCCGCCCGCTCCACACCAGAAACTGTTGGAACGAGATCGATGCGTCTCCTTTATCGCTGGCGGGTTGACTGCGACGCAACTGCGATTGAAGGGCTCCCGTAATTCTTGGGCAGGGTCTGAGAAAAAGCGGTCTGAGGCAAGGTTCTAATTTTGGTGCCCCTTCAATTCACCCACTATATCGAGTTCCGACATACAACGTCTTATATGCTGCCAAAGTACCTGTTTGGCGATCTATCGTGCAATTTCTCAATCGAAGGTTAGCGGCAGCATTAACGATCGCTATATTCCTGATCAGCACGTTCGCAATTGTCGCGCCGACCCAAGCTCATTTTACGCTTGGCAACTTGTCCGGCACCAATCCATACGACCTGAACAACTTTGACCCGCATGTCGCAGGCCCGATTGGTTATGTGTGGCCGGGTAGCGGTCAATGTGCCTACAACGGGTTCCCGAATCAGGCGAGTGACAATTGTTCGCCAGGTTACCAATCACCTTACCCTAACGGCAACCCACCCGGTGCCCCAAGCAATTCGTGGTATCAGCTTGAGGGAGACACGTACGCGCCATTCGGCGCAGTTCTGACGAACTCGACGGGCGACTTGATCTTTGCAATGAATGCTACGTGCACGCCCGACGAATGGAGTTTCCCAGCTGCCTGCGCTATAGAGTCCGGTCACAATAATGGCGTAACGAAATCGGAACTTCAGGGCTTTGGGCCTCCAGGGACTGTCAGCCAACGGCTCGCGGAGTGGACCACGTGGATTATTCTTATTCCTCCCGAATTCACTGTCCCCGGTGCCACGACCCGCGACACCTCACAGATCGTCTCAACTCTCTCGAACAGTTATTCCCACTACCTCGTCGTTAAGCTCAGCCCGCAGGACCGGTATGCGCCCGGGTGGACGTTGGTCGCCGTAACGGCGGACGCGACATCCGACTTCACTCTGGGTGGACAATATTATTTCCATCCGTTCATCCAGTTCACCGCGGCCGGTGAGTGGTACTACCTGCGCATAAACGGTGTAACCGCACCGTCAACGGCTGGACGATACTTCTTCAAGATGGCCCTATACAGTGCAAACGACTACTACGGCGTCGGCCCGAGTCTCGCTGGAGAACACACGAAACCAGGTACATTGCCCCTTGTCCCGGCCCCGTTTGTTTGGGTTCCTCCTCAGAACTGGCCTGTTATGCTTGTGAAGGGTGAGACTGATCCAGCCATCGTAACCGGAACACTCCGGTACGCTGGATACAACGCTACACTCTACCAGCAACCGATCGCGGAGGCTGGTAAGGTGTGGGCGCATATGACTATGCGTCTCGACCCGTACACGGGCCAACAGCGGCCGGATCTGCCAACGATCGACGGTCAGGCGTATGTGAACGCCACCGCGAACGGCCACTATGAGCTTGAAGGCCTCGCACCAGGCGTTTACGATGTTTACGCTGAGGCGGCTGGTTATCCGCAGACACTCTGCACTAGTGGGATAACGGTTCTGAAAGGGCAGTCGTTGCACTTCGACTGCTATCTCCAGCCGGGGCCGGTGATTCATGGTAACGTGTTTACGAAGCATCAGTTCGGAGACGAACCTTGGCCGGGCAACGCGACGACCGGCCAGTATATGAAGATTGAACTCTACAGCAACCCGACGTTAAGCAATCTAGTCGATACTTCAGCTGGTCCACCGGTTTCGTGGTCCCCGCTCCCATGCACGGCGGGTGGTCAGGAGCAGTATGAGGGTCGGGGCGCGGCTAATTTGTGTGGTGATCCAAGGGATGCGAGCGCGATTGCGTTTCCATGGCACGAGTATGCGCCGAACACTCTGAATACGGCCTACGCTGAGGCTGACACTCCGTTCCAGGGCACAACGAACGGCTACTCGCGTGACGTCGCGATAGGAATATGTGGTGCGGTCCAAGTTGCACTTGGACTGGGCTGCATTCAGACATTCCCATACGGAGCCGGAGGCTCCACGTACGGTGTGAATAAGCTTCTGGCGTCTGATCCTGAGGGTGTTGGTCCTCCGCAGCATTGGTTCGTTGCGGGCGGAACAACTACGCCGTTCCACTTTGAGTTCGGTTTGAAGGGTGAATACGGTGCGCCTAAGGATTTGAGCGGTGAGGTGCCGCAGGTCTACGCGACTTGGATCAACGGCCTTACTCCAGGCAGGTACTATGTGCGTGCTTGGACCTTCCGTTATGTTCAAACAGCCCTGGATGGCGCTACGTTCCAGGAATACTACTTTGACATAACGCCGAACGAGTGGGCCGGAGATGTGACGCTACCAATCGACCTACGCTTGAGCAGCTGGGTTAACAAGACAGTTTACTTCCACGACACGCCCAACACTATCGAAACCAATCCAATCCACAGTGGCGCAGGATTCATGTGGGGGTACCTGCAAGGCGCCGATGGGCACGTATACGCCGCGAACGTAACAGGCCTCGGGCTTCTTGAGCAGAACACAACCGGAATCAACCCAGCATGCTTCAGCGGAGTCGGTGGCTACCTGGGCAGTTGCTACTCTACGACTCCGCTTGGAAAGCGAAACGGCTTAACGACAGGGCAGCCCGTTCATCCAACATACTACTACCCCTTCGGCTGCTTCGCTTATGACCAGTACGGCTCCGGCCAAGCCGCGGATCTAGCTTTTACGAACCTTGGAAGATTCGCGTCTACATTTCCAGCCCAGACTCAGGGGGAGACCGGCGCGCCGAGCCAAGCCTGCCCATACCCGACCGGGAATGGCAGAGAAGTGAGTGCTTTGGATAAGGCTGGGTTGAATGCCAACTCCATCGCTACGGGTGAGGCTACGATTCAGTTTTGGGGTATTAACGATACTTGGGGTGGAGAGAACTATGGCATTCCTTCAGGCACGTACACGCCGAACGTCGGCGTGGACGGGTACTACAGCCCAACTCCGCCGGAACAGGTTTCTGTCACTTTAAGCGGTAACCCCACTAGCATCAGCGACCACCTCTTCCTCGGACCAGGGTTCAATGTCTCAGTCTACAGCATCGACTGGGAACGACCTAGAGTAAGCAGGGATTGGGTTTGGTCAGGATGCCAATCCCCGGAGCCAGTCTGCGCCGGTTCTGCGATTGACGTTGGCTGGTACCCAGTCGTTAACGGAACGGCAGGCACCCTCGCCGACTGGTTCGGCGTTGAACCTACCTACCAACCTCCAAGCGTCAACGCTTTTGACTATGGTGGGCTCTTCCAGGGGCCATATGGGACAGATTGCATATCCGGCCAGTCTCCTGCATTCACCTGCGCCGAGATGGATGGCGGCGGGCGGAACGTGTTGCCGGGCTATGAGCTCGCGCATGACGCCTACTTCGGCCAGTCTGCCCAGTACGCCTTCGTTGGAGGATACACGATAGGTTTGCTGGGTCTCTCAGCGGCTCCCGCGTTGAGGTGGGACCCACAGTTCACATTCCCAGTAGCCGTGTGGCCTCTGCACTTCAACCAAGGCCAATACAACCTAGCAGCGTACACGTACGGTTACATCCAGGACAAAGACTTCTCAGCCTACGCGATGAACGGGCAGGTGGCGGATATGAAGGTCAACCTGATCATAGGCGTGAACGTGTCGCTTGACATTCTCTTCAAGAAGGAAAGCATCATCACGCCAACCGACGAGAACATGTCCGCCCGAATCCGCCTATTCAACGACCAAGGCCAGTTGGTGGCGGAGTGGATGAGCAGCGAAGGCACCTACGTGGACCGAACAGGCCACGCGATTGCGGCTAATGGACAACTACCGCTTGGCTGCGGGTTCTTCTGCAACGCTTTCGGTCCGGCTGATTACCCGCTCTATCCCTTCAACAGTCCTGACATTACCATAACAAGCTCAGGTTTGAACGGGTACAACTTCCTACCCGGCGGTGTGACGTTGCTGCATGTTCTGATGGCGGGTCTGCCGCAGCAGCCGCCGTTCGGAAACTTCCTCTTCAGCGGCGTTTACTTCGGTGATCCGGTTGCCACAGGGATCCTGCCAGTGAAGAACCTGGGTCCACTTGCGAGTCCGTTGGGTCCGGGTCCCTATGGTGCATGCGACTTCGAACTGGATTGCTACTCGGCCGCGTACGGGCAGTATCCGTTCCCATACACGGGCATAGCTGGTGCACCCGACTATACGGGCGGGTGGACGGCAGAGGTAGACTTCGTCCCGTGGTACGCGAACAACACTGTAACCACGTTGAACATCCTCTGCGAAGCAGCCGGCCTTGGGTGTGGAGGTCAATACTATCCGCCCGTGAATGGGTTGCTGATGGGTGAATCCTACCACATCATCCCAGGCACGACCGCAACCTCAGGCATCAGCCTGACGGAAGACATGGCACTAAGCAGCACATTCCTAGGCCACAGCCTAGCCGCAAACCACCTTGGCCCGTACTCGCAGGAGGGTGTCTGGCAAATCGCGGGCACGCACAATAGCGGTGAAGCATCAGCCATCTTCGAAGTAGACCTAAACGGCTTCATAAGCGGTAACGTACTCGCCTTCACATGGAGCAACGAGTTCCGCACCTTAAGCTGGGGTACGATCAGCGTGACCGGCGCCAGCGGTGGAGCGACGTGGAACTTCTACACCTACGACGGCGTCTACCAAGCCTACCTGCCCACGGGCAACTACAAGTTCACCATCGCTCAGCCAGGCTACGCGCCACAAACATGGTCAGTCAGCATCAGCCCCGGCCAGACAGGCACAGGACAGAACGTCTACCTGGAACAGAGCAACATACCAGTCCCAGAGTTCAGCGGAGTAGCGGTCATGGCATTCTCAGCTCTAGCCGCTTCAGTATACCTGCTAAAGCGAAGACGCAAGTAAGCGTCCGAGCGCCACAAGCGCTCGACCTTTTCTCTTTTTCGAGTAAAGGTTAGGGTACAGGCTGAACCGCTTTCGAGTTCCAGCGGATAGGGATACACGCATCTTGGATGATTAGCGGAATGCTGCTGTTTTTTCAGAAGTTCATCAAACCATGCTAGGGTGCTCAGCAGGAACTCATGTGGCACGCACGTCCTCCTGCTCCCCCCACCCGTAATCGAATTGCCCCTCACTTCCGCCGCAACCGCGGAAGGGGCGGAGCACACACTAGCAATCGCTTCTTGTAGAGAGAGCCCACGAAAAACGTTATCGTTTCGTCATGAATTCGAGGCGCTCGCCACGCTGCCTTCGCGAAAATGAACGCGTGCGCCAAGAAAACCGGAACTTAGGTTTGTGCGCTTCCGGTGAACTGACCGGAACCTGGCGCCGCAATTTTTGCGGCAAGGCCCATGCCCATGTAAGTGACTTGCGTCACATCAAGTGTCCCAGTCCATGTTCCCGTCAATTGACCTGTCGGCGACTCCTGTCCCTCAAACGTAACCTTGAATTCTCCAGTGAAACCGCCGGTCAACGGGATAGTGCCTGTCCCAGTGACCGTTCCGTTGGAGGCTACGCTCATGACGTAGGTACCTGCGATGGCGTTTGAAACCTCCCCCTTTTGACCCATGCTTGGAACCGTGAAGTTGGTACTGATTGTCCCCACCAAACTGCCATGCGTCGTGTCGCCATCGAACGTGCCGGTGACAATCGAGGTCGTAGTGATCTGTTGATTAAAGCCCATCACTGAGACCGTACCGACGCCTGCTCCGATAGAACCATTCCAAGTGCCTTTGCACGGATACGCCGTGCTCGCGCTCAATTGCGCTGGTAACGTGGCAGCCAAAATAATCGCCATTAATAGGAGAAACATGATGTTCATCTCTCGCTTTCTAATCGGAACCATCAGAATGTCACCGCGTTCTATTTGCGCGAAGTTAGAATTAGCCTTTGCGCAGAGAAAACCGTTTCTTCTCGGAGAGATTTCGAAGTAGAAAACTTTAGCCTAATTTCAGGTTTCTCTTAATCGCTAACGCTAACGACTATCGCCGATAAGGAAGTTTAGGTTGGCAAGATCAACTATCCCACGTTAATGGACCTTTGCACTCGAACCTGAGGATGACGCAAATAGGGAGGCGCCGAAACCCGCCGCCCAAATCAATGCGGGATAAACGATCATACGCTCCATTCCTCCCTGCCCCAAACCGAGAAAGACGTTGGAAATGTAAAGGGTTAGCGAAACCAGAGTCATGGCACCCAGCAAGACGGAGAAGTAGTTTAGTGGAGTTCTCTGCATCCTAAAAGACGCTATGGCGGAAAGTCCTGCGAACAGGAAAGTTATCAAAGAAACTATGTGGTGAATCAGTCCGGCGGTTTCCGGGAAAAGCCCCACACCCATCGCACCGAAACTCGTGAGCCCGATGAAGACGGACAAAATTCGACCACGGAACCCTTGCCAAATGCAAACGGCGCACAGGATGCCGAAGACGCCCAATAGAAAGACGGACGAATTGAATATCGTCGCAGTCGGCTGAACCACTTGACACGTCGCGCGGCACGTCGCCCCTAGGTCGCTGATGTAATTCTGGGAAACGCTATACGCCGGATACAGGGCCTCAGCCACAGTCAATCCGATGATAAACTGCGCCGAACCCACGAACAGCAAAACGCCAGACGTTTTTCCGTAATTCAATTTTGTCAACAACTCGCTTTCGGTTCTTGACAAATACCCCTTTTACTCGCCGCATTAGTTTTTTGTTTACGTAACCCATAAGCGAACTCGACTTCGTGGCGACCCTAGAAGTAAGAACGTCGAAAATCTGGAAATGTTGGTCATGAAGAAACTGGGCGTAGCGTTCAGCTGGCGAGAAAGCCCCCTCGAAAACATCCTCACTTGCGCACGCTGCGCCGAACAGGCCGGCATCGAATCCGTTTGGATCCCCGAGGCATGGGGCAGAGATGCGTTCTTGGCACTTGCGGCAGTAGCTCAAGCCACCGATCGCGTGAAACTGGGAACGGGAATAGTCAACGTCTACTCTCGCAGTCCGGCGGCGCTTGCTATGAGCGCTGCCACCCTTGACGAACTCTCTCATGGAAGAGCGATCTTAGGTGTTGGATCAAGCGGGCCGGGCGTAGTGGAACGCTGGCATGGGATTCGTTACGAACGCCCTCTAACTAGGGTTCGCGAAACCGTGAGAATAGCCCGTCTGGCATTATCTGGAGCGACAACCGATTTTCAAGGCTCCTTCTTTCATGTAAGCGGCTTCAAATTGGCAATGGGTCCTCCGAGACGCGCGGTACCGATCTACATCGCCGCACTTGGCCCGAAGATGCTGCGTCTTGCGGGGGAAATTGCGGATGGGGTGCTACTCTACCTGTGTTCGCTCCCGGCGATTCCCAAGGCCATCAACGAGATACGAAAGGGAGCCAACCGGGCCGGAAGGTCACTCGACAATTTCGAAATCGCCACTCTGTTGCCAACCGTCGTCTCTGAGAACCGGAAGGAAGCACAGTCTATCGTAGCAAGAGCAATCGCCTACTACGTTGGCGGTATGGGAACATACTACCGCCGTGTAATCAGTGAATCCGGATTTGCATCGGAAGCCAGCAAGATCAACGAGGCGTGGCAACGCGGCGATAGGCTGTCCGCAACGAATGCAGTCAGCGAGCAGCTCATAAGTTCGGTTGCACTCGCCGGTCCACCCGCTGAATGCCGCCAGAAACTTGAAGATTTCACAAAATCAGGTGTGAATCTTCCGATATTGTCAATCTCCGCCCAAGACGATCGTGCGACCAACGACTCTTGCGCAACCATAAGGGCCCTGATGACAGACTAGGAAAACTTAGGTTGCGGTAATTCGGTCTACGTTTTTCCGAGTGAAAAAGTGGACCGTCAACATGATTAGTGCGTACGACTAATAAGTCTGGACGATGCTTCTTGGAAAGTCCTTGGTTCGGCTCGTGGCCGAAGGATGTCCCTCAACACATAGATTATCCTGACTTCTCTCTGGGTGAACTTCTTCGAAAGTCAGCATTAGCCTCGCCAGCTCAAGTTGCAATCAACTATTTTGGTACTTGCATCACGTTCAAGGAACTCGACGGCTTGGTCGACAAATTTGGTGCGGCCCTGCAAAACATGGGCGTAGGGAAAGGCGATCGCATCGCGATCTATCTCCCAAACATTCCCCAATTCGTTATCGCGTACTATGGCGCGCTAAGAGTTGGTGCCGTCGTGGTGGCCTGCAGTCCCTTGTATAAGGAAAGGGAGATTGGCTACATTCTCAAAGATTCAGAGGCGAAGGTTATCGTTGCCTGGGACAGATTGTATCCTCTTGTTCAAGCGGTCAGAAGCGAAACAAAACTGATCGAGGTTGTAACCACTAGCGTTCGCGACTACCTGCCGCCGCCTTTGAGGCTCCTATCGCCCTTGAAGGGCGTGAAGTCGTACCCCTGCCCAGGCGGCAGAGACATGAAGACGCTACTCGGCGAAACTAAGGGCCCCCCGAAAGCAGTTCAAATAGAATCGCGAAAGGACTTGGCGCTTCTACAATACACGGGCGGAACTACGGGAATTCCAAAAGGAGCAATGCTCACTCACTACAACTTGATCGCGAACACGGAACAAGTGAGGGCTTGGGGGGTGTTGCATCCCGAGGATGTCCACTTGTCGGTCCTACCGCTCTTCCATATTTTTGGAATGACGGTGGCGATGAACTCACCAATCTACATGAGGTCAACTATGGTAGTGCTGCCGGACCCGCGCGATATTCCCGGCGTTATCAAAGCGATCGAGAAATACCGGCCCGCGATTTTCTGTGGCGTACCGACAATGTACATTGCGCTCATTAACACACCGGGCATTGAAAAACACAACCTCCGGTCGATTAGGCTGTGCATATCGGGTGCTTCCGCTCTTCCGCTTGAGGTTCAGAGAAAGTTTGAAGCGCTCACTGGCGGGCGCTTGGTGGAAGGTTACGGATTAACGGAGACCAGTCCAGTCACGCACGTGAATCCTTTGGACGACCCGCAAAAGAACCGCGCCGGCACCATTGGAATCCCGGTGTCGGATACGCACGCTAAGATCGTTGACGTCGAAACCGGAGAGCGTGATCTTCCGCCCGACGAGGCCGGAGAGTTGGTCATTCGCGGCCCGCAGGTTATGATGGGTTACTGGAACAAACCCGACGACAACAAGGTTGCCATTCGGGAAGGCTGGTTCCACACGGGCGACATTGCAACCATGACCTCGGATGGATATTTCAAGATAGTCGACCGTAAGAAGGATATGATTGATGTTTCAGGCTTCAAGGTATGGCCCAGGGAAGTCGAAGAGACACTGTTTGAGCACCCGGCTGTTCAGGAAGCCGCTGTAGTCGGAGTACCGGACGACAGGAGCGGAGAGGCCGTGAAGGCATTCGTCGTACTGAAAAAGGGAAGTGAGGGGAAAGTGACGGGCGAGGAACTGTCGAAGTTCTGCAAAGAGAGAATCGCCTCGTTCAAGGCACCTAAGTTTGTCGAGTTCAAAGCTGAGCTTCCAAAAACCGCCGTGGGTAAAGTGCTAAGGCGGGAACTGAAAAAGGAGCATAAAAAGGAGCTACAAGTGGCTAGCTAAATCACGAGTACAGAGGCAGTATTTATGAAAAAAGTAGCGATAGTCGGCGTAGGTCACTCAAAGTTCGGCGACAGGCGTGACGTTAACCTACCGGAACTGGCATTTGAAGCGGCCAAACCGGCCTTCGAAGATGCAAACCTAACCCCGAAGGACGTGGACTTTCTAAGCGTCGGAACCGCAGGAGGCTGGTACGAAGAATTCCTACCCGCCGTCGTGGTATCTGAATACCTTGGCTTAAGCGGGAAGGGGTTAGTGAGGTGCGAGGCGGCATGCGCTTCCGGAAGCGCCGCCGTGGCGACCGCCTACAATACCATCGCAAGCGGCCAAAACGATGTGGCGATGGCCGTTGGGATTGAGAAGATGACCGAGATAGACACGTTGACTGCAGTCGAACTAATTGGCCGAGCGGGATACTACACTTGGGAATTTCACAATTTCGGCATGACATTCCCCGGCTACTACGCTCTCCACGCTACCGCACACATGAAGAAATATGGAACGACAGAGGAGCAACTCGCTGAAGTCGCGGTGAAGAACCATAAGTACGGCTCAATGAACCCATACGCTCATCTTCAACGCGCAATCAAGATCGACGATGTCCTATCATCACGCATGGTTGCGTGGCCGCTGAAACTGTACGATTGTTCCCCGATCAGTGACGGAGCCGCGGCCATAATCATGGCCTCCGAGGAGAAGGCCAAGTCAATGACCGACAGCCCAGTCTGGATTGAAGCTATTGGAACTTCGTCAGACACGGCGAACATTAGCAAACGTTCTGGGTATACAGGGCTTGACGCCTCAGTAATTGCCTCCGAGAAAGCTTTCAAGAGAGCAAACGTGGGACCAGATCAGTTTGATGTTGCGGACGTGCATGACTGTTTCACAATCGCAGAATTACTAGCGTACGAGGATTTGGGGTTCTGCAAGAGAGGCGAGTCGGGAAAGATGATTGACGAAGGACAGACTGAGATTGGAGGTAAAATCGCGGTGAATGTTGATGGTGGCCTGAAAGCCAAGGGTCATCCAATCGGTGCGACAGGTGTGTCGATGATGGTTGGTTTAACTCGCCAACTGCGAAAGCAGGGAGGCAAGACGCAGGCACCCATAAAGAATGGATTGGCCTTGGCACATAATGTAGGCGGAACGGGGCATTACTGCTACGTGACGGTTCTTAGGAGTTGATATAGAATGACAATGAGTCCTCCGGTAAGACGACTTAAGTCAAGGCCGATAACTTTCGTCTTTGAGCTTCCAACGGAGAAACTGAGAGACTTCTGGGAAGGGCTAGAAAAAGGAAAAGTGTACGCGTCGAAATGCAAGAAGTGCGGGAATCTAACGTTCCCACCCACAGCCTACTGCTCACAATGCCGGAACCAAGAAATGGAATTTGTTGACATCCAAGGAGATGGAGAGATCGAAACATTCACCCACATCGTAATTCGACCGCCCAGCTTCCAGAACTATCCAACCTACACGGTTGCCGTTGCCAAGATGAACTCGGGCGTCAAAGTGCTGGCATGGCTAACGAGCGCTAAACTTGGCAACGTAAAGGTCGGCGCAAAAGTGAAGCTTGCCGCGGTACAGTCCCAGGACGGCCGCAGCTACGGGTTCACTCTAGTCGGTTGAGGTGGATATCAGAATGTCAGAAAAAACAGTGAAACAGGTCGCCGTGATCGGTGCCGGCTCCATGGGCCACGCGATAGCTGAGATAATGGCGATGGCTGGTTTTGGCGTCTCAATGACCGATGTCAACCGGGAATTTATGCAAAAGGGGTATGACCGCATCAAGTGGAGTCTGGAGAAATTCGTTGAGAAAAAGACCATAACCCAAGAAGAGATGGATGCTGCACTCGCAAGAATCAAACTGGTTGATGGCTATGCGAACACGGTCTCCAACGCTGACTTCGTTGTTGAAGCAGCGCCGGAGGATCTGGATCTGAAGAAGAAGATCTTCCACGAAGTAGACGCACACGCCCCACCACGTGCGATAATCGCATCCAACACGTCCACGCTCAGCATAACGGCCATGGGCTCAGCAACGAAACGGGCGGAGAAGGTAGTTGGGATGCACTTCTTCAACCCACCTCAACTCATGCCGCTTGTGGAGGTGGTCAAGGGCGCCAGCACCAGTGACGAGACAGCCCAGACTACGGTCGAACTAGCCAAGAAACTGGGAAAGACACCCGTCTTGGTTAGGAAGGACGTGCGGGGTTTCATAGTAAACAGTGTCTTGGGCTATGTGTTTAACGAAGCTTTCTGGGCTATGTACCGAGGCGAAGCCACGAGGGACCAAATCGATTCTGCAGTCAAATACAAGGCTGGGTTCCCCATGGGCATCTTCGAACTTGCAGACTTCGTCGGGCTAGACATAATCGATAGCGCCTCGAAACAAATGGCCTCAGAATACGGAGACCGTGTGAAGATACCGCCCGTCGCGGACCCCATGGTGAAGGCTGGCAAGCTCGGTCAGAAGAGTGGCGAGGGCTTCTACAACTGGAAGACGGGCCGTCCCAGAATCCCGTTCGAACTAGCCGACGACTTCGATATTGACCGGATCTATGCGGTCGCAGTCAACGGCGCCGCTTGGCTCGTCCACGAAGGCGTTGCAAGCCCGGAGGACATAGATACGGGCATGAAGTTCGGTGCAGGGTGGCCATCGGGTCCATGCGAACTAGGGGACAAGTTGGGCCTCGATACGATCACTGCAAAACTCAAAGAACTCAGCGCAAAATTCGATGACCCATCCTACAGACCGTGTCCCCTGCTAGAAGAATACGTGAGCAAAGGCTGGCTAGGTCGCAAAAGTAAACGCGGGTTCTACACTTACGCGAGTTAGTAACGGATAAGCGGGCGGATAAGTACACTATATTCACGCTTTTCAAATACGCGCACCGAGACTTCCGCATACACCCACTAGAGAGTATGAACAATGAGTGAACCCAAAAAGTACGAATCGATAATCGTAAAGAAAGACGGGGCCATCGGCTGGCTAACCCTAAACAGACCCCACAGGCTGAACACCCTAACCGCCGACATGATCGATGAAATGCACATGGCGCTCAACGAATTTGAAAGTGACAAGGCCATTAGATGCATCGTCATCACTGGCGCCGGGGACAAGGCCTTCAGCGCGGGGGCAGACGTGACCGCTTTTACGGGCGTGACGCCTTCAATGGCTTCGGAAGCCGCCGCCAAAGGGCAGGCGCTCTTTACAAGGCTTGAGCGCATCGCTAAGCCTGTAATCGCCTCCATCAACGGTTACGCGCTTGGAGGAGGGCTAGAGATGGCGTTGGCCTGTGACTTTAGAATTGCATCGGAAAATTGTGAGCTCGGCCAGCCGGAAATAAACCTTGGTCTAATTCCAGGTTGGGGAGGAACGCAGCGATTGGTCAGGATCATCGGCTTACCAAAGGCGAAGCAACTGATAATGCTTGGCGAACGAGTGTCCGCCGAGGAAGCTGCAAAAATAGGCCTGATCAGCAAAGTCGTTGCTAGAGCGAAATTAGTTGAGGAAACGTCGGCCCTTGCCACTAAGCTAGCCGATGGCCCGCCGGTTGCTCTCAGGGTCGCTAAAGAAGCGTTGAACTTCGGAACCCAAGTGCCCTTAGACATAGGGTTGAAACTGGAAGCAAACGCTTTTGGGGTTGTCCTGTCTACGAAAGACGTTATGGAAGGCGTTTCCGCCTTCATGTCAAAGAGGAAACCGGAGTTTAAGGGAAAGTAGGAGAGGATTTGAGTTGCCTTTAGATTTTACTTTTACGGAAGAGCAGGAGCTTTTCCGGAGAACCATTCGTGACCTGATGGCGAAATCGGTAGCTCCGAGAGCTAAGGAACTTATGCAAGCGCGGGCGTTGATTCCCGACGTTCATAAGGACTTTACCGCAGCGGGTCTATTCGGGTTACTCATTCCCACTGAATTTGGTGGGACTGCGTGCGACTATGTTACTTTTATCATAGCCGTCGAAGAACTCACAAAGGGAGACCGAACCGGCTTCGCGGGTCTTCCCGCGTGGTACGGCGCGGCTTGTGCCCGCCTAATTGGTGCTTACGGTAGCGCCGAATTGAAGGAAGAAGTGTTGCCGAAAGTAGTGAAAGAAGGCTGGGTAACCCCACTTCATTCTACCGAACCAGGTTGCGGAACCGACTTCACGGCCATAACAACTAACGCCAAGAAGTCTGGAGAAGGATACGTAGTCAACGGAGAGAAATCAATGGTGAGCTGCGTGCCTGAGGTGGTCAAGTTCGGCGGAGGGTACATTACGTCAGTGAAGACTCGGCCAGAGCTTGGCAGCAAAGGGATGAGCGTATTCTTCATCCCATCCACCGCGAAAGGCATCACCACATCCATGTATCCAGGTATGGGCGTCGACATCGGAGGCGTTCGATACGAGAACACGCCCGTCCCGGAAAATTTCATGATAGGTTTCGAAGGAACGGGCTACCAGATGACCTACGAATCATTCGTTCACGCCAGAGTTCCCACAACCATGAGCATCGTCGCCGCCTCAGAGGCCGCCATCGAGAAGGGAATCGAATACCTCAAACAGCGAAAGGCCTTCGGTAGAGAAATCGGAAAACACGAAGGCCTCCAATTCGAACTCTCTGAAGACTACTCGAACGTACTAGCCGCCAAGTGGCTGACTTACCGTGCGGCATGGCTGATTGACCAATACCATAACGGCAAGGTATCGTTCTTTGACGCTATGACGGCTGCCTCAACCGCCAAGCTTGTCGCATCTGAATTATGCGTCAAGGCCGTGAGCGACGTGCTCGAATGGTACGGAGGCGCGGGAACGACAACGGAGTACGACATAGAACACATCTTTCGAGTAGTGAGACAAGCCGTCATAGCCGAAGGAACCAAGAACGCACAAAAAATAGTCATCGCGATGCAACTGCTGGGCAGAGGATTCTCAGCCTGGTGAACAAGAGAAGCAAGAACTCAACGAGCCTCAGTGCCAGTTGAGTTACCGCGATCGACCCAACAGTGTAATGGCATTCCAAAGCCTAGCGGTGCTCACGCGCACAAGAGCTGAAGGATGCAGACACCCGGGCGGTAGCATAAGCTGATTAACCAATTGCTTCGTAGAAAGCATTAGTAGCAATCAAAACGACTCTTGGGATGTTTTCATGTTCGATGCGATGCTGAGCGAACGGCAGCGTATGTTGCGGGACGAGGTGCGAGATTTTGTGAGCTCGATTCCGCGACAATTGATTCTGGACATGGATGCGGACCGGGTGCAGTATCCGCATGATTTCGTTATGGAAGCTGGACGGCGTAAGCTCCTAGGTCTCCGTTTCCCGGCAGACTACGGAGGGCGGGGGCTGAGGTGGGAGGATGAGATTATCGCCATCGAGGAGGTGGGAGTGCTGGGTACGGCACTTGCGTGTGCCTATGTGATGCCGAGCATCGTCGGCGAGGCACTGAATGTTTTCGGCACGGTGCGGCAGAAGGAGCGATGGCTTGCCCCGATTGTGGCCGGAGAGAAGGTGGCCGCTGAGGCTCTCACTGAGCCGAGGGGCGGGTCGGATTTCTTCGGAACGACTACCAATGCGCGCCGTGAGGGCGACCACTACGTTTTGAGTGGGCAGAAGAGATTCATCGTCGGTGCGGCGAAGTGCGACTTCTTCCTAGTTTATGCCCGTACTGATCCGAACAGCCCACCGCACAAATCGATCAGCGCGTTTATCGTGGAGCGGGGCCCCGGGGTGGAAGCCGAATATCTCTATGGGTTGCTGGGCACGAGAGGAGGCGGGACAGGCCGCCTTGTGCTGCGGGATGTTCGGGTGCCAGCTGAAAACCTCATAGGCTCCGAGAATGGCGCGGCCGAGATCTTCTACCGAATGATGATCCCTGAAAGAATGACGAGCGCCGCCGGGGCGATCGGCATGGGAAGAGCCGCGTTACGAATTGCGGCACGCTATTCCAATCAGCGTAAGGCCTTTGGCGAAAAGATCCGTCGATTCGAAGCTGTGAGTTTCAAAGTCGCGGACTCCATCACCACGCTGGATGCCGCTCGCGGTTTGGTCTACGCCGCCGCCCGTTGCATAGACGCAAGGGACAACCCGAACCGATCTCGACGGCTAGTCTCGGAGGCGAAGAAGTTCGCTACAGAGGTAGCTTGGCAAGTGGTGAACAACTCTATGCAGATCTTGGGAGGTATCGGCTATACCAACATATACCCCATAGAGCGCCTGCTGCGAGACACGCGCCTGATAATGATCTGGACCGGCACAAATGACGTAATGGATCTTATCATCCAACATGAGTACTACAACGAGACTCTGGCCCCGCAGCCGGAGTCGCGAGACATAGAACTCGACGCGCAAGAAGCTAAGCGGACTGAAGAAAAGGTCTACGACTAGTCGAGCGTGGCAAAGCAAAGGTCTGACAGATCCGAGAAAAGACAGAGTGCAGACGCTGTGGATACGGCTCTTTTCCTAGCCGCGATCCATGATTATTGTGTTACCCATCTGCCGTCCATCGTGCGGAACAGCGTAGTTACCATCTCTGCGATTGCTGGATAGTGCTGCAATTCTAGTACAGACCTAATCTAGCTTTCACCTTCGGCTGTTAACCCTCTTTCATTTTCTGAAAATGTCGCATGATCTCGTCCATACAATGAAAGGAATCGCCCAGTTTAATGAAATCGCAGAAGTAAGTGCAATTCCACAGCACTATATGCTGTAGCCCAAGTTCCGCATATTCCTCGATCCGCCGAACGACTTGCTCCGGTGTGCCGAAGAGGAAAGCCCTCTCGCAAACCTCAACTGGAACTCTCTCAAGGGCCGACATTGCGTCGGCACGATTATAGTGGTTTGGAACGTAGTCAGTTAACCCGTAGAATTTCTTGCCTAGAGGATGCTCATACCCGAGTTCTTCGAACACCTCCGAAGGAAGTATGAGCGCGGTCGCCTTGGCGAACGGACTGTCGAGCATTCTTCTAGCCGATGCCTCGTCTCGAGCTAATATGGTCCAAGCCCACATTCCACGAACGATCTTCGACGGATCCCTACCGCTCTCCTTAGCCTCCTTTTCAATTATATCGATCGCCTTCCGATATTCCGCTTTCGTCATCTGGGTGGGGAGCCAACCGTCTCCATGTCTGCCCACTATCTGTAACATGCGCCTTCGGTGAGCTGCTATCCATATCTGTGGAGGTTTTCCCGCATAGGGCGGAAGGTGAAGTACTGCATTCTTGAGTTTCCAGAATTTGCCATCATAACTTACTTCACTCCCGTTGCTTCTCCAGAGGAGACGCATTATGTTGATAGCTTCTTCCATGCGTTCGGCCAGTCGATCATACGGCAGTCCGTAGGGGGAAGTGTTCTCGCGTTCGCCGGTCCCAATTCCAATGATCAATCGGCCTTGGGCTATGTGGTCAAGTGTCATGATTGTTTGCGCTAGGACTGCCGGATGCCTTCTAATCGCGTCGATTACCGCCGTCCCTAAGGTGATTCGTTTAGTTCGGGCGGCCACGGCGGCTATGGTTGTTGTCGTTTCCAGGAAGAGGTTGGGACTGGGGATGTATGAGGCTATGCCGAATAGGTCCGGCGTCCATATGGACTGTGGAATCCAACCCATGAGATGGTCGGGCCACCAAATCGAATCGTACCCTTTCTCTTCATTTCTAACCGCCTGAGAGATTACATTATCCATTGGAGGAATTGTTACGCCCGGAGAACCGATACTAACGATGTTTTTCACACTATCTCCACTCATAATCCTCGTCATTTCAATTAAGTCGAGGGACCAAGCCGAGCAGTATTTGAGAATATGGCCTCCACAGTCTCGCAAACAGCCTGGAAACATGCCAAGTTCGGCCCACAGGCAGCCAATAACTAGACATTTACCGTTGCAGCTGCTCTGCGGAACACATGTCGAGACCGTTACTGACCAGGTTATTGCCGCGGAGGTTCTTGAATCTGTGGCCCTGTTATTGGTGTACTGGTGTGCATCTCACGTTTGTTGCTCCAGACTTCCGCGAGATCCGCCTTGAGGTTCCTCTCAACTGGCGAACCCGGAATTACGTGGGGACTATTTTCGGAGGAAGCATGTATGGAGCGGTCGATCCTGTGTGCATGCTAATGCTGATCAAGAACTTGGGTTCCTCTTACGAGGTGTGGGATAAGGCTGCCACTATCCGGTTCAAGAAGCCCGGTCGGCGTACTCTCTACGCGGCATTCAGACTGGACCAAGAGGAGATTGATCTAATACAAAACGAACTCTCCCACACAGATTCCCTTGACCGGGTTTACCATATCGACCTTACCGATGACAAAGGCGCGACATGCGCCACGGTGGAAAAGATAGTTCATATTCGCAGAAAAGCCGCTGAAACAAGCCAAGGTTCGGTGCAGAAGTCATGAACCCAACAGAAGTCGGCTGACCCAACGCACGTGGCAATCCGAACGACGGTCAAATCGAAGCGAAGCGAGAATGTTCAGTCGAAAGCATCCGTGGTCTCTAGATTCTCCCGACAGCGACGACAATCTCTACGTCAAATGGCAGGCGGCGGTCCTTCTGCGGCCTTCCGTTGCAGACCCTCCAACCAATTCTGGTGCTGCCTGCTCATAGTTCGCGGCCTGAGAACGTCGTTCAGCTTGGTCACCCAGCCGTTCTGAGTCTCCTCGGTGAGAATGTAGCACCCAGACGGACGGCTCTCAATCAACCAGGCGTGGTAGGCGTCGATACCAATTGCACGCGCGGTCCATCCCACGCGTTCGCAGGGCACGAATTCCTCGACCTTCGAATCGAGTCTAACCCCGAAGGTGGTCCATCGGAATCTCGACCCCCGACGTAAGTCGAGCCCTCCACCTTCGATTAATACCTGTTTCGAGTTCCCGTACCATGACGGCCACAGCTCCGCTCGAATGAGCCAAGCCCAGACGACCTCCGGAGGCGCTTCCATCTCTAACTCGTTGCGCACGTGGACTTTCGTCCGGTCGGGGCTGTACTTATCTGGCCAGCGAATCAAGGGCGAAACGCCCTCGCTGCGCCTTGTCTTAAAGCCTTTCTCTGACGAAGCGAAGAAAGTCGGGGTAGCATGAAGTTCACGATTAACGGTTTTGTATGTGAAAACTCGGTTGATGGTTTCTAGGTTTCCACCGCCTTTTCAGAATCACTCGTCCACTTTCAAGTTTTCAAGGTGATGTTTTGTATTCAAGGTGGAGGTTTTTGCAATTCAATATAGCCGGGCTGCGACGCGTGGCACAAGCGGATACACCGAACCTCAGATGGTCCATGAAAATTGACGTGCCGAATGTTTGAAATTGAAGGCCAGCACAATATAACTTCCACGTGATCGTTTGAAGGCTGTCCTTGTGCCCGAACGAGTTTTCGCCCTACACCCTAAGATTCGGTGGGTTGGAATGGTGTCGCGGACGGGAAATGTTCTGTTATCTGAGATGCGGCCCGGCGTCGAGAGGATCGCTACTGAAGAAGAAGATAGACTCATGCTTGAGCTTCAAGGGCCATTTCTGTATGAGGTGGCCAGCAGACGCGGAAAATTAATGGGTTCGCCAGAGCTAGGAGTCATAAGCTATGAGCCATTGGTTGAGCTCTATGTGCCGCTAAGCGAGCACTTCCTTGCCGTAAGCCTTGAGAAAGATGTTCCGTTCGCTGAGCTCCCGGAGATTGCGCGAAAGATCAAAGACTTACCGTGGTAGATACTCACCGCCGCGAGAGCCCCGTTGTAAGCGGCGGGTATTCGGTGGCCGAGCCGGCTGCTTTACGGAGTTGAGGAGCGTTGAGAGAGTCGCGACGGTTGTGCTACAGGTCCAGGGTGTGTGCACCTGCGAGATGGGCGGGTGAACTTTCCATGATCCGTCTTATGGCTAGTCCTTGATGCCTGCAAGGTGTTTGGAGAGTTTCTTCTTTGCCTCAAGATTAGCCTGTCTGAGGATGGTTATTCTCTGTGCTTGAGGTGATCCGGCACCGTGTAGCGACTCGACCATTCCGGCGCCGAAAGCCATGTTTTCGATGAGCCTCATCATGCGTAGCCTATTCTCCGTTGGGACGGTTGCTATTCCTTTCAAATACTTCTCAACATATTTTCCGACCTCAGGGCTCTTTAGATCTCTCTCAGATGGCAGGGTGGCAACGAGTCCTCCGGCGATGTCCAAAGCTAATCTGGTCATCTCAAACGGGAACCTCGTGACATTGTGTTTCGTGGAGTTCGCGAGCAGAAGATTTACTGAGTATGTTCTCGAAGGGAGTTGGTAGCCTTCATGGGAGCAAGCTAGCCCGCAAGCGTACATTGTTTCATTTAGGTGCACCATTTCTGTGATCTTCTCTTTTATGTGGGAAGCCTCTTGGACACCGTTGTACTCGGCTATCGTTGCCGTCGCACCTATCAGAACATCACCTACGCCGCTCTTGCAGCCGCCATAGTTCTGCCTGTGATATGACGCGAACCGTTCAATTAGGGGGCCGCAGAATTCGGTTTCGCCGCACATGTAGACCCGCTCCCATGGTACGAAAACATCGTCAAACACAACCATGGTTTCGTGGCCGGCCACTCCGTACTCTGCATTTCCAACATCTATTGCTCCGTCTTCGAGTTTCCTCGTGTCGTTCGGTTGTCTGCCGATGATGTGCACTATTCCCTTAGAGTCACTAGGTGTAGAGAATGAGATCGCATAGTCTTTCTCATCGTCGCGCATTGCAATAGTTGGCAGTACGATTATCTCATGAGAATTGATTGCGCCTGTCTGGTGCGCTTTAGCGCCTCTAACTATGATTCCGTCGCTTCTCTTTTCCACAGCTCTGAGGTACATGTCGCCGTCCTCCTGCTTGCTCGGCCTCAGCCCTCTGTCACCCTTGACATCTGTCATGGCTCCGTTGCAGACCAGGTCTTCATGCTGAACGTACTTCAGGAAGTTGTTGAATCTGCTATAGTATTGAGTGTGTAATTTCTGATCCATTTCGTAGGTTACGCTCGATAATGCGATGAGTGCATCCATTCCTACGCATCTCTGGAAACACGCGCCGGTCTTCTGCCCAATCAGCCTGAGCATCTTCACTTTTTTGACAAGGTCTTCGCTGCTCTGGGGAATGTGTGTGAACCTATTGATCTTCTCACCCGTCAGATGCGATGATGCAGTCATCAGATCCGAGTAAGTTGGATCGTTGGCAAGCGAGTAGGTCAGAGCCACAGAATTCTGTGAGGGCTTCGTTAACGGGAAATCTGTTGGGTTCTCAACCTTCTTGCCGAAGAAGTAGACGTTGAGTCTTAGCTTTCTCAAGCTTTCGACGTACTCTTCCGCAGTCTTCAAATTGACCTCCCTTCAATTCATCGGAGTAATCTTTTCCCCCCGCGAATTCTTATCCTTACCTTCTCTTTATCTCCGTTGAAGGATCAGATGGCTGAAAGCGCCTTGAGGGGCGCCTCCTTGCTTGCGGGCCAGTTGCGAAAGGCACACGGCGGCTTTTTTTGTGCCCCCGAAACCTTATGGCGACTGGTAGCTGGGCTAGTGAACCAATGCAACGCATCTTCTATCCGCGAAGCGTCGTCGTGGTCGGTGTTTCAGAAAGGCCGGAAAACTTGGCTCGCCTCATAATCGCGAATTTGCAGGCCTTTCGATACAGGGGGGAGATATACGCGGTCGGGAGGAGTAAAGGAATGGTTAATGGAATTCCGATCGTGACTTCGCTGGATCATGTTCCCGACGGCGTGGATTTGGCGGTTATCCTTACACCTGCAGCAACCGTTCCCGGATTGATAGAGTCATGTGGCAGAAAGGGCATCCGCAGAGTCGTCGTCGAGTCCGGGGGCTTTAGCGAGTTCTCCGAAGAGGGACGCAGATTGGAGCGGCAGCTTCTGGATGTCGTTCACCGATGGGACATGCGCATGGTGGGGCCCAACTGCATCAGCGTCGTCAACCAGGAAATAGGACTCTGCCTTCCATTTGCGCCGATCTCTCCCGCCGGTGCTAGACTGGGTCCGGCCTCAGTCATATCGCAAAGTGGTGGCGTCTCGGTCACGTACATGGACCTACTATGTACGGCTGGGGTGGGTATCAACAAGGCGGTCAGCATAGGCAACAAGGCTGATTTGGATGAAACGGATTATCTCAGCTATCTTCTACAGGACCCTGGCACACAGATCATCTGCCTCTACCTTGAATCCATCAGTAACGGGCGAGAGCTACTGCGTTTAGCTCGGTCCTCAACGAAACCCATAATCGTTCACAAGGCGAACAGAGGCCAGGCCAGCCAGCGTGTCGCCTTCTCCCACACCGCAGCGTTGGCGGATGATGATGCGATCGTCAGCGCGGCTTTTCGCCAAGTAGGTATCTTTCGCTCTGAAGTTTTTCGTGAGTCGGTGGCTATCGCGCAGGGTCTCTCTCTTCCGCCGGTTCGGGGGAACAACTTAGTCATCATTTCACGTTCAGGTGGTCACGCAGTTATAGCTGCGGACCTGGCGGAGCGATATGGCTTCCACCTGACTTCACTTCCAAGCGAATTCCTCGAACGGGCCCATGAGCTATTCCGCACCGACGTCATCACTCTATCCAATCCCATCGATCTCGGACTAATCTTCGACTTCGATCTCTACGCCCGGATTGTTGAGGAGTGTTTGCGTATACTTTCCCCCGACGCAGTCCTTCTCATTAATACGTTCAGTCTTGTCGAGGCTGAAAGAGCGCATAGATTGGCCGGGCGGGTCGATGAGATTGTGAAAGAGTCTGGCCGTCCGATTGCTTTTTGCGTTTATTCGCAAGGCGCTGAAAAACAGGCAACCCAACAGCACACGAACCTGCCGATCTTCGCAGAGATCGAGGACGCCATACGAGGGTTGGCCGCATCTCGAGACTGGTACTCTCGACGAGCGCGCACCGAAACAACGAGTAGCACAACCGGAGCACATAGAAGCAAAGAAGTTGAGCAACTCTTGACCGGGTCAGAGGTACTTACCGCAGATCGGGCTCTTTTGCTGTGTCAAGCCTACGATATTCACATCGCACCCTTCGAGGTCGCCGATGATCCGGAGGCGGCTGTGCAAGCTGCAAATCAGATTGGTTATCCTGTGGCTCTCAAGGCGCTGACGACTGAGCATATTCACAAATCAGATGTAGGCGGAGTGGCTTTGGGGCTACCGAATGAAGCGGCAATTAGACGGGAGGCCGAAACCATGCTGGCACGGATAGCACACCCCGCCAGATTGATGGTGCAACGAATGGCGAGGGGTGGCCTAGAAGTGATTCTCGGGGGCAAACGCGACCGCTCCTTTGGCCCGGTTGCTATGTTGGGATTGGGCGGCATATTCGTGGAGGCGTTTGATGATGTTGCGTTTCGAGTAGCCCCGATTAGCCGAGCTGATGCACAGGAGATGGTTGAAGAGATTCGCGGCAAGCGCCTGCTCAAGGGAATCCGCGGCAAGCCGCCTTTAGATCGAGAAGCGCTCATCAAAGCACTCACATCCGTTTCAAGCATGCTCACGGAAAACCCCGCCATCGCTGAACTAGATATCAATCCGCTACTTGTTCTAGAAAACGGAGCAATAGCGTTGGATGCGCGCGTTTTGGTGAGCAGAAACCAAGTAAACTAGCCGAATTTACCACTTCACACCGTTGTGCAAGCGAGGACCATGTAGCGACCCTCGGAACTCAGATTCTTATTCATCCTCCGGCCTTCAATATGCTGGCAATATCTGCAAGATGAATTGCTAAATGCCAATGGGGGACTTATTGAGTATGAAAGTCCTAATTCTTTCGCCCTTGCCTGAGGGCGTAATTAGATCACTGTTTGCCGAAAGCCTAGCAAAATACAAACTCGAGGCCAACTTCGTCACAATCAATGAGTACGATCTAAGTGCCTTGAAACGTGAACTGACGGACACGGACATAGTAGTGGGCGATTACACATTCAAGATACCCATTACCGCAGAAATGTGTGACGCCATGATCAAGGTGAAACTCATTCAACAACCTAGCACGGGTTATGATCACATCGACATTAGAGCATGTGCTAAGAAGGGAATCCCCGTTGCCAACATAGGCGGAGCCAACGCGATTTCCGTTGCTGAACACACTATTGCTTTGGCTTTGGTCCTCCTGAAACGAATCACGTATGGCCACCAGAAAATTCTTGAAGGCACCTGGGCTCAGGCAGAGCTGCTCAATGTTGCAACTGAACTGCACGGCAAGACTTGGGGATTAGTGGGTCTTGGCCGTATTGGCCGAGAGGTCGCAAGTCGAGCTAAGTGCTTGGGAGCCCAGATAATCTACTATGATGTCAAAAAGCTTCCCGAAGATGAAGAGAGCAAACTGGGCTATTCATTTCGTCAACTCCCGAGACTGCTCTCAGAAAGTGCGGTGGTTAGCATACACGTTCCACTCACTCAGGAAACCGAACATATGATTGGAGAAAAGGAGTTTCGCATGATGAGGCCAACATCTGTGTTCATCAATCCTTCGCGGGGAGAACTTACGGACGAGGCTGCTTTGGCGAAGGCCGTGAGAGAAGGCTGGATCGGAGGTGCGGGGATTGATGTTTTCAGTAAAGAACCGCCTGACATAGCTCATCCTCTAATTTCCGCGGCCAAAGAAGGCTTCAACATTGTCCTCACACCGCACATTGCCGGGGCAACGAGTGACGCACGGATGCGGATAATTCAAGTCACGGTTGAGAATGTTTTGCGAGTTATGCTCGGTCAGAAGCCGCAAAACGTTGTGAACCTATGAACGTCGCCAATGCAGTAGTTGTGTGTCTCGAAAAGCTTGGAGTAAAACGTGCGTATGGCCTGATTGGCACGTCGATACTTGATCTCATTGACGCGACGAAGGACTCGAAGATCAGGTATATCTCAACTAGGCATGAGCAAGTTGCCGTCAGCATGGCGGACGCAGAGGGCAGGCTAACTGGCCAGCCGGGCGTCGCTTTCATTCACGGAGGCCCGGGTTTTCTTAATTCGTTAATCGGCGTCGCTAACGCCTATAAAGACTCCTCGCCGCTATTCATGATTGCGGGAGCCGTCAAGCGGAGACTCGCCGGCCTAGATTCCTGGCTCGAAGTGCCTCAAATTGACATGATCAAACCGATCGTGAAGGCCGCTTTGCGCATCGACGGGCCAGCGCAAGTAGGCAGGGTAATCAGCCAAGCATACTACGCCGCCATATCTCCTCCGAAAGGCCCGGTCTTTGTAGAAGTACCCGAAGACGTTTGGCGGCTTGAAGGCGCAAGCACCGAAGGTGCGACTGCAGAGCTCAAAGCGGCCCCCACAATTGGTCCGGGGGATATCGGCAAGGTGGCCGAGCTTTTGCGCCGATCAGAAAAACCATTGATCCTTGTCGGAAACGGCCTTAATCACATAAAGGGTGCACAAATCCTAACGGCGTTTGTCGAGAAGTTCCGGATACCAGTCGCCTCGACGGGGAACGGCCGCGGCATCCTTCCCGAAGACAACCCGCTCTCGCTGGGCAGAGTTGGTTTCGGCGGAGGAAATACGGTCGCTGACTCAGCTTTGGAGCAGGCCGATCTGGTGCTCGCTCTTGGTGCGGGGCTCTCCGACGTAACAACATATGGATACAACATACTCCCGAAAGGTGACATTGTCGTTGTGGACCTGGACCCACTCGCTATGAGCAAACCCGTACCCTATGCCATCCACCTCTACGGAGATGCTGCCTCTTTCCTCGAACAACTAAACAACTCAGAGATTTCTCACGCGCCGAGCAATGAATGGTTTCAGTTCATCGAGAAGAAGCGCGAATCCTGGAACACTCTATTACAAGGGGCCACGGCATGGAATCCCAAAGGGTACGTGAACGCCTCAAACTTCTTCAAAGCACTTGACGCCAAATTGCCGAAAGATGTTCTAATCACGGCGGGGCAAGGATTCCACATACTGTACACGTACGCGTTTCTCAAGATTAGACGATACCAAAGCTTTCTAGCAGCAACGAATCTGGGCGCTATGGGTTTCGCGTTTCCCGCCGCACTCGGAGCAAAGGTGGTTCAACCGGAACGAGAGGTAATCGCCGTGCTCGGGGACGGCGAGTTTCTAATGACACTGCAAGACCTGGAGACCGCGGTGAGGGAGAAGATAGCTGCGAAGGTCATAGTCGTCAACGACAGCTCATATAGGGTCCTCTTGATGCGCCAGAAGATGCAGAAGGTGGGGCGTGTCTTTGGAACGGTACACACTAACCCGGACATGAGCAAGCTGGCCGATTCCTTCGGGATCGCATCCATGGTAGTCGAAGACAATACTCATGTGGAGAGGGCGATAGATTTCATTTTGGCGAGAACGGAAAAGCCGAGAATATTGGAGCTCAAGGTCAGTCAGGAGGATATGCCTCCGTTCAATATGGAGGCATCCCTCAAATTCTAGCGACCGTGCGTCCGTTAGCCGTAGGGTAAGTCGACAATTCTATCACGCCTTCGTAGGCATATTCCATGCCGTGAACTTCATCCCTCTTGTTTCTCTTCGGAAAGAGAACAGATGGTCGGTTGAGTCTCCAATGCTACTCAAGCTATCTGTAGGGGATGAATTCCTTTCCTAGAATTTCCCGGGCAATTATGATCTTCATTACGTCGGCCGTTCCGTCGGCGAACCACATGCCGCGTACGTCCCGCATACGTAATTCGTCGGGCGCCTCCGAAGTGTAGCCTACGGCCCCGCGGTTCTGAATGCAATTGTTGATGGCGTTGAATGCCACTACGGGAGACCACCATTTCGCCATCGCTGATTCCTTAGTGCATTTTTCTCCGCGACTGGTTAGCCAAAGCGCTTTGTAGCAGAGCAGCCGGGCAGCCTCGAGCAGCGTTGAATCTTCAGCAATCCGAAACTGAACAGATTCGAACTTTCCCGTAGGCTGACCAAAAGCCGTCCTTTGTTTCACAAACTCAACTGCCTCCTCCAGGGACGCTTCTGCGAGGCCAATGCAATAGAGAGCGATTAGTATGCGGAGGGAGTCGAAGGACTTCATGAGCGCGTGGAAGCCCGTGTTCTCCTGACCGAGCAGATTCTCCTTGGGGATTCGAACGTTCTTCATCACGAAGCCGCCGAACGAGGAAGCCCGTGGGCCCATGGTGGGGAATCGATATCGATTGATTCCAGGGGAGTCCATCGGTACAAGGAACGCACTTACTCCATGGGACCCGCCCTCAGTCTGCGTCCTGGCGAAGACGACGAAGGCAGAAGCTTCCATAGGAATTGTGACCATTTGTTTCTCCCCATTCAGAACGTAGCCGTCTTCACTCTTGGACGCGGATGTTCTCATGGCGGCGGCATCGGAGCCGGCGTGAGGTTCCGTGGAACCAATCCCAATCAGAATCTCACCGCGCGATAGGGAAGGTAACCACTGCGACTTCACAGAATCCTGTCCAAAAAGAGCTACAAATCCGCCAGCAGCGTACTGCAAGACCGGAGTCGGTGCTCCTTGTTTGGCCAGTTCTTCGATAGCGATGCCGGCAGTCATTGCGTCGGCCTCTTGGCCGCCATATTGCCTCGGGAGGGGAAGCCCGATCAGGCCCATAGCTCCCATCTTCCTTTGCAGCTCCCAGGGGTACTCCCCCTTCTTCTCGAAGGCATCAATCTTCGGCGCAATCTCGTTCTTCGCAAAATCACGTACAGTTTTGCGGAAGAGCTCTTGTTCTTCAGTGAACGCGAAGTCCAACTCTAATCAACCCACTTCCTGTAAAGGATCATGAAGGCATAAGAGACCTGCTGCCGTAGCTCACATGGGCGTAGTTTGAGATGAAGCCTTTACAGGGCGTGAGGATAATTGACCTCTCAAGGCTCGTACCCGGTCCCTATTGCAGCCGTTTACTTTGCGACATGGGTGCAGAGGTAATCAAAGTCGAGGAACCCGATCGGGGCGATTACATTAGGGCACTTCCTCCCTATGAGAACGGCGTCAGTGTCGCTTTCGAAATGTTGAATCGCGGGAAGAAGAGCATAACACTCAACCTTGAAAAAAAACAGGGCCAAGAGATACTGAAAAGGCTGGTCACGAAAGCCGATGTCTTCCTCGAAAGCTTTCGACCTGGAACCACCAAAAAGCTAGGCTGCGATTTCGAGAGCCTCCGAAAATCAAACCCGCAAATCGTTTATTGCTCGCTCACTGGGTTCGGGCAGACCGGACATTACAAGGACCTACCCGGGCATGACATCAACGTTCTCGCCCTCTCAGGGTTTCTGAGCCTCAACGGCAGCAAACCAACTGTCCCAAGTCTTCAAGTGGGCGATCTGGCGGGAGGAATGCTGGCCGCGCTAACTATTACGACCGCGCTCTTCGCTAGACAACAAACAAAGGAGGCGCAGTATATCGACGCCTCAATTTTTGACGTGATGCTCTCCTGGCTATTCATCCCCGTGGCATTGCAACTCGGTGGTTATCTCAGAATGCTTGGTGGAGACTCGCCCTTCTACCGGCTTTATCGCGCACGTGACTCGAAATTGCTGGCAGTTGGCGCCATAGAATCGAAGTTCTGGGAGGGGCTCTGCAAACTCATTGAGAGACCCGACCTTCTACCTGACCAATACAGCGCTGAACCACGCCGAGCCGAGGTCGTCAAAGCGATAGAGTCTGCTTTCCTCACTAGGACAGCCGACGAATGGTTCCGCACAATGTCACAGCATGACCTTCCCTGCACTCCGATCCTTAGCTTGGAAGAAGCCATCAGAGACCCGCAAGCCCGATCGCGACAGATGATACTGGAGAAAGAGCCTACAGGATCAAGCGGGGTTCCTTATGTCGGCAATCCGTGCAAGATTTCAGGCCTTGGCCAAGCTGAGTTCGCTCCATCCCCGCGACTAGGCGAACATTCGGTTGAAATCTTGCGCGAAATCGGATACTCCGACGCCACAATACGGAGCCTGGTTGAAGCCGGGGTCACATAGCGAGCTATTACTGATTTCTAGAAGATCCAGCCGAAGCTTGCTTATGGCCACTGGCAATGCGGTTTTCATACCTGAAAGATACGGGTAGAAACGGTTGGGTTCCCTCGACTAATGGAGTTTACATATACGCATCATACTAATTGTCCTAGAGCTGTATTTTCTTGGCGAGATATCCATCGGAAGAGTGGATCAACCTCTTCATGGAAGCGGTGAATGCAAACAAGAATTATGAAGAAGCTGCAAAAGACTGGGAGGGGGACTTCCTTTTCGTGGTCGACGCAGACGAGCAATTGAAAGAGCCGGCAACATTCTATCTGGATTTGTGGCATGGAAAATGCAGGGGAGTTGCTCTCGTAAAGGCGGGGGAGGAAAAGAAGGCAGCCTTCGTCTACTCAGGGCCGTACGGAAACTGGAAGAAGCTGATAAACAAGCAGATCGACCCGATCCAAGGGTTGTTAACTGGGAAGTTCAAACTCAAAGGTGACATGATAAAGGTTCTGCGCGCCGTCAGGGCTGCAAAGGAACTCGTAGAGACGGCTGGAAAAGTTCCAACCGAGTTTGCATGACTCTGAGCCTCACAAGGGCTGTTTCGTTTTGTGGTGGTTCATAAGCCCTAAGATTATTTTCGGTGAAGACGCCCTCGAGCAGTTGAGAAGCGTGGAGGGCAAGCGCGTCCTAGTTGTAACGGACCAAGTGCTTGCGAAGCTAGGCATGCTCGAACTGGTACTGAAGGAGCTCAAATACGAAGAGAGAAGCCTTGCGGTGTTCGACCAAGTCGAAGCGGAGCCCTCATTCGAAAACGTTGAGAAAATCGCGGAACTTGCTCGCAGTTTTCAGCCCGACCTGATCGTATCCCTGGGTGGGGGGTCGTGTATTGACGCTGGGAAGGCTGCGTGGATTCTCTATGAGAGACCCGACCTGAAGCTTGAGGAGGTCAGCCCACTGACTCCGCTTGGCCTCAGAAAGAAGGCCAGGCTTGTGGCGATTCCAACGACCGCGGGAACAGGTTCAGATTCAACTTGGGTCGCAGTCCTTACGGATAACGCGCAGAAATTGAAGGTTGACTACATAGCTTCTAGAGAGCTGACCCCGGACTTCTCAATACTTGACCCAAGATTCATCGTCAACCTCCCAAGCCAATCCACAGCCTACACAGGCCTAGACGCGCTCACGCAGGGAATCGAAGCCTACGTCAGCCAGTGGCAAAATGACTTTACCGATGGGCTCGCCATAAGGTGCGTTCAACTCGTATTCGAATACCTGCCCAAAGCATTTGACAAACCCGCTGACCTACTAGCAAGACAGAAGACGCAGAATGCGGCGACGATGTCGGGACTCGCCTTCGGAAACGCTCAAGTTGGCCTCGCGCATGCGATGGGTCATTCTCTGGGCGCCGTGCTCCACATGCCTCACGGGCTTGCTGTTGCACTGTCCAATCTCTACGTAATTCCGTTCTCCCAGCCTTCTGCACCGGAGAGGTACCGGGAGATCGCTCACGCAATTGGAATTGAAGAAACGTCAGCGGAACAAGCAACTACGAGGCTCGTTAAGTCGATCAAGGACCTAATGACGCAACTTAAGGTTCCGCTCTGCTTGCGTGAGGCAGGGATCTCGCGGGACCTCTTCGACCAGAACATCGACAGTCTCGTAGAGAAGACGAACGCATCTACATGCACCTTCGTAAACCCACGAGTTCCCAATCTGGAGGAGATTCGGAAGCTGTTCGCGTGCATGTATGAGGGGCGAGAGGTAGACTTCTAGGCAATGTCGGAGCCGAAAGGCGGCTACATGGGCCGAACGTTAATCGTCGACCTGCCGCGGAACAAAGTCAGCGTAGAGCCAACAAGACTAGACTATGCAACCCTATACTTAGGCGGAAGTGGACTCGCATGCCGTCTTCTTCTCGATATGGTTGACTCCGCAACCAATCCACTCGGCCCAGACAACCCCCTAATTTTTGCCACAGGTCCTCTAGTGGGAACGGCTGCACCTGATTGCGGGCGGTACGTTGCATGCGCACGTTCTCCCTTGACCGGAATCTGGGGGGAAGCAAATTCAGGCGGCATCTTTGGGCCGAAGATGAAATTCGCAGGCTTCGATGCGATCATCATCCGGGGCCAAGCCAAGTCCCCGGTTTATCTGAACGTGGCCGATGGGGATGCGGAAATTAAGGACGCTAGGTACCTTGTCGGAGTCGATGCGAAACAAGCCCAGAACCTGGTGAAGAAGGAGATCGGAGACTCAGGTGCCAGTGTCGCGTGCGTCGGACGGGCCGGCGAGAACCTTGTCAAGTATGCTGCCATCATGAATGATTGGAACCGAGCAGCCGGCCGGACAGGTATGGGCGCAGTGATGGGCAGCAAGAAACTCAAGGCAGTGGCCGTATCTGGCACTGAAAGAGTTCCCGTCGCGAACCCTAAGCGATTCATGGACGTTCTGAAAGCAGCCTCAACCTTCATCAGAGAATCGGCGCTCACGCAGGTCTTTCAGCTCGCCGGTACTACGAACGGGGCGGACTACTTCAACGAGCTAGGCGCAATGCCCTCGCGATATTTCACAAAAGGAGGCTTCGAAGGCGTGTACGAAATAGACGGGGTAGCGATGAAGGACAAGATCCTGACGGGAACAACCACATGCTTCGGTTGTCCAATAAGATGCGGAAGGGTTGTAACCATCAAAGAGGGAAAATATTCGATCGGAGAAGTTGACGGCCCAGAGTACGAGACGATATGCGGATTCGGCCCGAACATTGGCAACGCAGACTTAGAAGGGATCTCGTACGCAAACAATCTTTGCAACTTGTATGGACTCGACACAATAAGCACTAGCGTTGCTATCGGCTTTGCTTTCTATCTGTTTGAGAGGGGGATACTCACAGCCGCCGATACTGGAGGGTTAAACCTGGATTGGGGTAACATCGATTCCGCCATCCAACTCATTGAACTAATTGCCGAGAGAAGAGGGATAGGGGGCGTTCTAGCTGAGGGAGTACGAGCATTAGGTCAAAAGTACGGTGTCCCGGAATACGCGGTTCACGTGAAGGGTTTGGAGTTGCCTTTTCACGACCCTAGAGGGTTGAATGGAATGGCAATTGGTTACGCTGCCGGATCCCGGGGAGCTTGTCACAACTCCTCTTCAGTGTACCTAGTTGAGGCGGGACAGATTGTCCCTGAGTTGGGAATAATGACTCATGATCCAAAAACGGATGACGGTAAGGCCGAGTTGGCGGCCCGATCAGAGAATCTTAGGGCCGTCTACAACTCGATGATAATGTGCATCTTCGCTAATCCCCCGGTCGAGCACGTTGCACAGCTCATCGAAACCGCAACTGGGCGCGCATTCGAATTGGAGGATCTGATGCTCTACGGAGAACGAATGGTTGCGTTGAAGCGTGTCTTCAATAATCGCATGGGGATGACAAGGAAAGATGATGCACTCCCTCAGCTTCTCATGAAACCCCTAAGCGAAGGAGGAGCGAAAGGCAACACCCCAGACTTGGAACGCCAACTTAGAGAATACTATAGTTTTAGAGGTTGGGATCCTGAGACGGGACGCCCTTCCAAGGCCAAGCTCAATAAGTTGGGCGTCGGCGAACTCGCCGCCTATCTACCTAACTAAGCAACAGCCGCATTAGACTCCGAACTTACGAAATATACGTACTCTGTAGCTCTATGTGCGTATTCTGATCGCTGCAGGGAGGATGTCGAATGTAGCCGGTAGTCTGCCGACCACTTCTCCATCTGCCTCAATGAGGACGCGTTCGGAGCAGCGTGCGGAAACCGACTTTCCTCTTTGGAAGCTGACATACGGGAGCTTGAGGTAGGTTCCGTCTCGAAGTTTTCCCAAGTTCCTTGCTCCCTTGACGAATCCAATGTCGCCAATTACGACTACGTCAAAGAGGCCGTCATCTATTTGTGCTTCCGGGGCGGGCTGTAACCCTGCTCCGTAGAACCTTCCGTTAGCCACGATTAGGTTGCTCATGCGTGCCTCGATTTCTTGGCCATTGTCAATGCTGTAAGATATTGTGTTGTTATGGTAAAAGGGCATGGTTCTCAGGATGCTCCAAGTGAACGATGCCCTGCCGCCGAAAACCTTCGTCGTTCTGTTTACTCTGTTAACTACCTCCGCACCAACGCCGCATTCCGCGACGTTGATGAAATATCGAACGACCCGTTGGCCGTCTAAGCCATTCGACGAAATCAATCCAATATCGTACGGGCTCGCGGATGAACCGTTTAGGCGCTTCACTGCTGCCCTGAAGTCTCTCGGAATCTTCACCGTCTTGACGAAATCTGCGCCAGTCGCGAAAGGCAAGATTCCGAGAATTGCTTGAGGATTTAGAGGCCTTCCTCCTTCAAAGAAACCGTTAACGACCTCGTTGATGAGGCCGTCGCCTCCAAGGGCCACTATGAATTCGTAGTCACTCGTTAGGGCCTGTCTGGTTAGGGATATGGCTTGGAGCGGGGCGGTAGTAAATTCTGCACGGAATTCACCACGGTATTCTTTTCTAATTACTTGTTCAAGTTCGGGCCATTCCTTCTCGGCCCTGCCGTTTTTTGCTTTCGGATTAATTACTATGAAAGCACGTTGAGGTTTTTGCATGTTTACTCAGTACCTCGAGGCGTTTCTATTAGAGCGCATGCTTTCTCAAAATCAATGAGTTCCTTCTCACGGGTTTGTAGGGGCCATCCCAATTCGTTCGCCATTTCGTTCACAATGTTACCCGCGATTGATCTTCCATGGTCCTTCAAGCGGAGGGCGAGCTGAGTTCTACGAAACATGAAGTCGACAAGTTTCATCGCCATCTGATACTTTGCTGCATATCGCGCCTCAGCAATGAGGTATGGTGCTTCGGGTACAATTCTCAATGATAGCCCGACATTCTCGCGAGCCATCGCTAGGACCTTGACTGCGTCGGCTCCGTAGGCCTCGACGAGGTGATCGGCCACTTCGTGCTCAAAGCCTGATTCCTGTATCAAATTGTTAATCGTGGGTGTTACCCCGGTCTCATCTAGCGGGAGCTTCTGAGTTGCACAACCATGAACCGGGCGGGTTGCGAAGTCCCTGGTAAGTTTGCCGCTCACGTAGTTAACAAGGGCCTCCGCCATTGAGCGGTGGGTAGTCAGTTTGCCCCCGATTATGGAGACAAGGCCCGAACTGCTCTCGAAGATTAGCTGGTCCCTCGAAACGTCGTCCTCCGTGACACCGAGTTCGGCCGCGAGAGGACGTACGGCCGCGTAGCATGAGACTATGTCCTCTTCCCTCACATCGCGACCTGGAAAATACTCACGCAAGGATTCTAGAAGGTACTTCACATCTTCCCGTGAGGGTGCGACACGGTCGAGGTCTCCGTCGTAATGGGTGTCAGTTGTTCCTACGAGGCAGAGGTCGTCCCACGGGACAACGAATAGGTTTCTCCCATCTCGACTGGACTCGAGGACTACGGCGTCTCTGTTTCCTATTATTCCCCTTGGCAGAATGACGTGGGTTCCTTTCGCGGGGCGAAGTTTCGGTTCCGACGAGGTGTCGTCGAGTTTTCTAAGTCCGTCGCTCCATGGTCCGGTGGCATTCACCACAACCTTTCCGTAAACATTAACGCCTATGCCAGAAATCAGATCCACGGCTCGGACGCCACAGACCCTCCCGCGTTCCTTCTCGAAACCGACCACCTCGGTGTAATTTGCCACCAATGCTGCGCGGGTCCAAGCGTCTTTAATGACGGCCAGCACGAGGAGCGCGTCGTCGGTCTGGAAATCGGAGTAGAGACCTGCTCCGGCCAATCCGACCCTTCTGACCGTGGGCTCTCGCGCTTCGACTTGCTCCGAACGAAGCCATTCATTTCGTTTTTCGGTTCGGAAGAGGGCCAATATGTCATAAAGCCATAGTCCCAGTGACAGTTGCAATTTGCCGGTTCTTGAGTCTTCATAGACGGGGATGAGGAAGGTTAAGGGCTTGACCAATCGCGGAGCATTCTTTCTGAGCGTCCAACGCTCTCGAAGGGCCCCGAAGACCAGCCCGAACTTGGCGTGTTTCAAGTAGCGGAGGCCGCCGTGGATCATCTTTGAAGAGCGGCTGCTGGTTCCGCTTGCAAAGTCGCCCTTCTCTAAGAGGGCTACTTTGAACCCTCGAATGGTGGCGTCCCTAGCGATTGCGGCGCCGGTGATTCCGCCTCCAACGATGACTAGGTCAAAGTTTTCGCTCTTCATTTTGGCTAGGTTTTCTTTACGTGTACGCGACGAGAACTCTTGTGAAATCAGGTCCCATCTACTCCGTGGGGATAAGCTTGCCTGGGTTCATGATTCCCGTTGGGTCGAGTTCGTGTTTGATGGATTTTAGAACGCGAATTCCAAGAGGGCCCCAATACTGCTGCATCCACTGGACGTGTTCCAATCCGATGCCGTGATGATGGCTCAACGACGAGCCCGAACCGACTATCACGTCCGTTATTTTATTCTTGATAAGGTGCCACTCTTCCTCTTCGTGGCCAATTAGCTGCTGCGCCATGAATGTGAAGTACAATGAGGCGCCCGTACGGTACACGTGAGATATGTGCGCCATCGCGATACCCGGAACGCGTAACTCCTCAAACGCTTCGAGGAAAGTTGCCATTATCTGCGAATGCAATTTGCTCAGGCGGCTCCAGGTCGTGGCCGTCTCTAGCGTATCGACCAAGATCCTCATTTTCATCAATTCGTCTCGAAGATAGGGAAGCTCAAAACGTTCCTTGTGCCACATTCGCCCTGGCCCCTCGCCCAATGAAAACCCGCCGAATGTTTTACAGCCAGCAAGAGCGAGTTTTCTCTCGAACCCGACACGTTCATGCGAACCTTCGAAGCCCAAGATCATTACAGCGCCGTTAGGGCTTAGGTAGCCGCGCTTCTTCAGGAACCATGCACCAATCATCTCGACGTATGATGCGCCACTTCCCCGGGCCAAGGCGATAGATACCTCCGTCTCGCCCGGGCTCGATAGCCTGATCACGTTGGGAACAGTGTCGTTCTGGACCATAGTACGCACGGCCTCGACGCCGTCTTCAAAATTCCTGAACAAAACTCCGAGATACGATCTTGTTGCGGGTGCCTTTCGAAGCTTCAGGGTCACGGCGGTGATGAGTCCGATCGCTCCCTCCGAGCCGACGAGTATTTCGCGAATATCTGGACCTGCAGCCGATGCAGGGACGTGGGGTGTCTCAATCGTTCCCTGGGGTGTGATGAGTCGAACACTTTCTACCATATCCTCGATCTTCCCATACCGAGTGGATTCGTATCCCGCGCCTCTTGTCGCAACCCATCCGCCTACGCTAGAGAATTCGAATGATTGAGGGAAATGACCCAACGTAAGTCCAACTGAACTCATAGCTCGCTCGACTTCAGGACCGAGGCATCCGGGTTGCACCTCAGCAAGAAGCGATTTTTCATCGATGCTTAGGATTCGGTTCATGAGCCTGAAGTCGAGGCATACAGCGACTCGCCCATCGCTAGTTCGCGCGTTGACCCCTCCGACGACGGACGTAGCCCCGCCGTAAGGTACCACTATGAAATCCCAATTCGTTGACTCACCGAAGAGTTGTGCGATCTGCGACTCGTCTGCAGGGTACACGACTACATCCGGTACGAACTGTGGCGTTCCATTCCAAGCCCTAATGAGATCCAAGTAACCCTTCCCGAAACCATGCAGGAATCTATCCGGGTCGTCTACACGTACGTTTTCGATGCCAAAAATAGTTGTGAGTCTCTTCACAAAAGCGGCGTCAGCTTTCGTAGACGGGCACTTGATCGAGTCTAGCCTTACCGGTTGTTGCACTACGTCACCGGAGCACTGCAGCCTATCTTGTAGGAGCTTGAGAAACGTCCTGCGGCTTTCGAGGTCGTACGACTTCGAGGGGTCTCCCCAACCCCACCATTTTGCATTCAATTCGAGGACCTGATGCGCGAAAAGGGTTCAAAATATTGAATGCGAATGGCTAAATTGTTTTTCTCTGCACCCCTCCAAGCGATTCGGACTCCCAAACCTGACGCTGAGTTGTGTCAATTATCAAGTAACATCAAGTGATAGCTCATTGTGCTCATGTTAGGTGGTTCGAGTTTTTATGCGCCCAATCCTGATCGTTCGCTACTGAACGTTACGTAACAAAATTCGGGAGGTGTGTCTTTGAAGATTCCGCAGAGAGGGCATCTGTGGTTCCATAGGGATTTCAAGCGCCTGTGGTTGAGCGATACGGTCAGCCAATTCGGAAACCAGTTCACGAGTTTGGCTTTGCCTATCCTCGCGGTTCTGAGCCTTAAAGCGACTGCGTTTGAACTCGGCCTATTGATCGGGCTTCAGACAGTTGCCTTTCCAATACTTGGGCTCTTTGTGGGAGTTATCGCGGATCGCCTGCGAAAGCGGCCGATAATGATCGTATGCAACTTCGGGCGCATGTTTACCCTTGCCACAATCCCTGCCGCATTCCTCCTTTCAGCTTTGACAATCTATCAGCTATACCTCGTTGCCGTGATCAACGGCGTTTTCACAGTCTTCTTTGAGATATCTTACCAATCCTATCTACCCGTATTGGTTGACCGCGCTGACCTTGTTGAAGGGAACGCGAAACTCCAGACCAGCTGGTCGGGAGCTCAGGTCGTGGGACCGACGCTTGCAGGTTTTGTCTACGAAATAATCGGAGGGGCGCTCACAATAGCAGTAGATGCGATAGGCTACCTAGCATCCGCACTTTCCCTCCTATCAATACGAAAGCGGGAGCCCAAGTCGCATGACGATTCGATGCCTAGGAAAGGGAATTTCTTCGCGGAAATGAAGGAAGGGATTCACATCGTGTTCGACAACGACGTAATCAAGAAGATAATGTTCGCTACAGCCACGATAAATTTCGGGAACTCGATATTTCAAGCAGTCTTCGTCATCTTCCTACTCAAAATGCTCTTATTCACCCCGGCAGCGATAGGAATTCTTGGAACCATAACTGCAGTTGGTTTCTTGTTAGGAGCGACCGTGGCGCCAAACTTTACAAGGAAAATGGGTTTAGGCCGGACGATTGCGATAACAGCCTTCGTCCCGATCATCGCGATGCTGCAACCGCTCGCACTCTACGGTTTTGCCTATCTAATAATGGGGACGATCGGTTTTGTCAGCGGTTTCGTATTACCAATCTATAACATCAACACGGTCAGTCTCCGACAATCCATAGTTCCCGATCAACTGCAGGGGCGAATGAACGCAACCGTGCGAACGATAAACTGGGGAACGATACCTGTTGGGTCGTTTGTGGGAGGCATACTCGGCACATACATAGGAATTGTACCCACAATACTCGCAGGAGGAGCGTTAGGTGGAACGGCAGTGGCGTGGATCATTTTCAGCGAAGTCATTCACTTGAATGAGATGCCCATACAAGAACAGTTGCCTACCTGAAAGCGAGTAAGCCTTGGTTATTCGTGGAGCCCATGTTGGATCCAAGATCTTGTTGCTGCCCTCGAGTTCTGGGGAATGCGGGCGTGATTCTTGCCTAAATCTCTTGGAGTCTGTCTTCTTCGATCTTTCGAAGTATCGCCACGCCAAGCGGGGTTATTGACATGGTTTTTCTGTCGTTCTTGTTGTCTATATGAACGAAACCATGGGCTTGCAGCTGGGATAGGGCTGCGGAGATGGCTTCCGGCTGCTCGTCGGTCACCTGGGCTTTCAGTTGGCTTTCGGTTATGACGCTGGTTCCGATGCCCCTTAACTTCCATATGGCAAAAAGCACCGCTTCCTGCGAATCGGATAGACCATTTGCTAGGGGCATGGTTGCATCGGTTCCTGTCGGGTCGATATATCGCTAACCGACATGAAACTTCAGTGTGTGCTTAAGGGAACATTAATATACCAACCTCCAAGACATTACACATGAACAATAAATGCCAATAGACGAAGCCACCGCGTTCATGGAAGTTCTATCCAAGAGCCCACAATTCAAGGTACTCACGATACTTACCCAGCGGCCGCAAGAAGAACTTACCAAGACAGAAATCGCCCAGAAGGCCGGCATCGGCCGAACAACCCTTTACAGGGTCTGGGACGATCTTGAAAAGATGAAAGCAATTTCGCCTTCGCGTCACGTTGGCGCCGTAACTCTTTACCGGATGAATGCTCAGAGCCCCGTCGTCCAGTCTTTCCTCAACATCACCAAGAGCCTCACAACCGTAACCGACGCGGTGGCGAGGATTGAGCAACTCCGCAAGCTTCAGGATTCAGCTAGGACTGAGTTCGGTGACGCACCGCCTGCGGGTCCGAGCGTGTTGGTTAAGCTCCTTCAAGCAAACGCGATCTCACCAGAGGTTGGCAAGAGTCGCGCCGAGCTGGAGCTCACTTCACCCGAAGCGGACGGCCTGAAGGGGCTCGTGAGCGCAGGCTTGGTGTTCGAACAATCTGGGAAATTCTATCTCACACAGCTTGGAAATCAAACTGCGCAGGGCGCGGCAAAGATTTGGTCCTCTGAAAGCTCACAATCCGTTGATCAGGCCATATCGACTGCGAGGGTCGCATTGAATCTGATTAACCAAGAGATCAGAAGACTGAAGGGCCAAGTAAAGTAGTCCACACTCCGTTTCTTCACCCGAAAATTTTTCTCCGACCGAGTATCGAAGAAACTTTAAGTGATACTGGTGCTTCGTGTGAGTTATGCCGACCAATACGCGGTATTTGTTCGTTACCGGCGGTGTAATGTCCGGCATCGGCAAAGGTATCACCACCGCCTCAATCGCTAAGATTCTCCAAGTACGAGGCTTCGACGTTTCGGCGATGAAGATTGACCCGTACCTGAACGTTGACGCGGGCACGATGAACCCCGTTACTCACGGGGAAGTCTTCGTCACGGATGACGGTGGAGAGGTGGATATGGATCTCGGGACGTACGAAAGATTTCTAGACATCAACCTCTCGCGAAGTCACAATACCACTACGGGGCAGATCTACACCTCGGTCATAAACAAAGAGCGACGGGGCGACTTTCTAGGGCAATGCGTTCAGATAATTCCGCACATAACCGATGAGATAAAATCAGCTGTCAAGAACATTTCGAGGAAGACTCAGCCCGAGGTTCTTCTGGTTGAGATCGGGGGCACCGTCGGAGACATTGAAAGCCTACCTTACTTAGAGGCCGCGAGGGAGCTTCGCCTAGAGGAGGGGCCGCGTAATGTTCTGTTTGTGCATGTTACCCTCGTACCCTCACTGGATGTGGTCGGAGAACAGAAAACGAAACCAACCCAGCATAGTGTTCAGGAATTACGAAGGATCGGCATTCAACCAGACGTAATTGTCGCGAGAACAACCGGGCCTCTGCTTGACGGCCCTCGCAGGAAGATTGCACTTTTCTGTAACGTCGAGGAACGCGGAGTGTTCTCATCAGCGGACCTTCCAACAATCTACCAAGCCCCTGGGGAACTGGATTCCCAAGGAATGGGTGATTTTCTTGTTGAGCGTTTTGTCCTCGATAAGCACCCGGCCGACTGGGGGCAGTGGACGAAGGTTGTTAGTTCAATCGCTAACCCGCGAGAAGTCGTTCGCATAGCTCTATGCGGTAAGTACGCGGAGCTCGCTGACTCGTATGTGAGCGTCAACGAAGCGCTCAGGCACGCGGGTGGTGCATGTGATGCTCGAGTGGAGATTGACTGGATTGAGACGGAAGCATTTGAGAATCACCCGTCAAACTGTTCTATCCTGTCTCGCTTCGATGGCGTTCTTGTCCCTGGCGGGTTCGGTTCTAGGGGCACGGAAGGTAAGATTGCGGCCCTTGCTTACGCGAGAGAGAAGAATATTCCCACCCTGGGAATCTGCTTCGGGTTCCAAATGGCGGTTATCGAGTTCTGCCGATATCTAGGACTTAAGAATGCGAACAGTGCCGAGATCGATTCCAAGACACCTTACCCGGTAATTGACCTCATGCCCGAACAGGTTGGGGTTGAGGACAAGGGCGCCACGATGCGGCTTGGGGCACACGAGATCCGCATAGCTCCGAACACCCTCGCTAGCTACCTATATGGTCAGGAGATAGTCTCTGAGCGGCACAGGCATAGATACGAAGTGAACCAGGATTACATCGAACAAATTACGCGAGGAGGAGGGATCTTCTCCGCAAGAAGCATGGATGGTAGGCGAATGGAGATTTTCGAGTTACCAGACAGATACTTCTACTTGAGCACTCAATTTCACGCAGAGTTCAAGTCACGGCCTGCTAAGCCGTCGCCGCCCTACTATGGGCTGATCAAGGCAGCGCTCGACAAGAAACTTGGTAAACCGGCCCCTGAGTTCGGGATCCTTATCCGAGAAAGAGCGAAATAGATTCAGTTAGGATCAGAGGCCGAAAACCCCATTCAACCCTTGTCAAGAAAGCCGTACGCAACGATCGCCCTCGGTCTACCAATCCCGGCCATGTGCTTGAAGAACATCACACGCCCCTCATTTATTGTATGAAAATTGTGTTGCATCATCATCCTTATGGCATGACCATTTGTGAGCGGGCAGGTAACCTCGATTGGCTTACGGCCACTTCTCCTGATCACGTGCTCTAGTAGTGAACTCTTTTCGCGGGAATCCAAACCAAAAGAAATCCATGGGCCAATCTCGTTCATGTCGTCGTAGCTCTTAACGAGGACGTAAGAGGCTGAATCCCCGGCCTGGTAACCGATGTACCACGCGAAACCCTCATTGAGTAATGTTGTAATGAGCTTGCGCCTGTCCGCCCCGAATGCTTTCTTATCTAACGCAAACACTGAGGATACTGTGAGAGACTTTGACGATCCTTCGCTGGACCGCGTTGGAAGGTTTCGTTCGGCTTCCCGACGCAAGCGCACAAATCTCGGGCCCTGTACGAATCCCAGTTTCCTGTAAAACGGAACGTTTTCCTTGAAACAGTAGAGGACGATATTCCTTACGTGCGCTTTGGCGAGATGGTTGATGGCATGTTCGACGAGTCGTTGTCCTATGTGTCTCTGCCGGTACTGTTTTTTCACTACGACGTTGCCTATCCAGCCGATTCTTCTACCGTAACGAGTCGTGGTGGCGATCCCGACGCGTTCACGGCCGTTCAAAGCTACGAAGCCACCTCGCTGGTCGAGCCGGAGTATTCTTCTGAAGTCGCTTGCGGGGATGCCCCAGCCTTCGAGGTTGGTTAGTCGGGTGGCGAACGGAATATCCGCCGGCTGCATCCCGCGAATTCGTAGCATTCGGGGCAGCTTCTAGGTCAGGGGTAGATGCGGTTGATCAGGCGGGGGAAAGCTATGGCGTCTCGAATATGTTCAAGGCCGCAGACCCATGCGACGACTCTTTCAACTCCCATCCCGAACCCTGAATGTGGCACGGTTCCGAAACGTCGGAGTTCTGTATACCATTTGTAATCGTCGGGGTTCAAGTGTTCCTCTTTGATTCTTCCCAGGAGCTGCTCTGCGATGTGAATTCGTTGACCTCCGCCAGTAATCTCGCCGTATCCCTCGGGGGCTAAGAGATCCACAGAGAGCGTGACTCTGGGGTCCTCAGGGTCGGGCATGTGGTAAAATGCTTTGACCCCCTTTGGGTACCGTGTGACGAAGAAAGGTGAGTTAAACTCCTGTGTGAGGACCTTCTCCTCCTCATAGCCGAGGTCCTTTCCCCATTCGAAGGCGGGCATCTGTTGCCTTATCTTCTCAACCGCCTGCGTGTACGTAATCCTTGGGAATGGGGGCTTTACTTTTGATATCTCCTCGGCGTTCCGGCCTAGCAACTTTAGTGCTTCGGGCATCGCTTGTGCTGTCTGTGTGCACATGTGGCTAACCAGTTCTTCCTCCAGCTCCATGAGCCCATCCAGTTCAAGCCACGGCGCCTCAACTTCCAGATGCCAATATTCGGTTAGATGTCGGCGAGTCCGCGACTTCTCTGCTCTGAATGAAGGTGCGACCGTGAAGATCTTTCCCACGCTGGCAATCATTGCCTCGGCGTAGAGTTGCCAGCTCTGTGAGAGGTAGGCGTTCTCTTCGAAATACTTCACCGGGAATAGTGTGGATCCACCTTCTACCGCCGCATTAACTAGGATCGGAACCTGGACTTCCAGGTAACCATGGTCCATTAGCCATCTCCTTGCCTCATTAAGCAGGCGGCTGCGGATCCGGATTGTTGCCTGCATCTTCTCATGCCTAATGTACAAGTGTCGGTAGTCAAGGAGGAAATCCGGGCCGTGGTATTTCTTCGCTATAGGGTATCCTTCCTCGGCTGGGAATAGCACTTCCACTCTCTCCCCTTGGATCTCATAGCCGCCTGGCGCGCGTGGGTCTTTTCTAACGTGGCCGTAGACTTGAATCGTGCTTTCAACCGTCATCAAGCTAAGTTTCTCAAAAGTTCCCGCCTCCATCTTATCCTTCTTCAGGGTGCATTGAATCACACCCGTGCCATCTCTAAGCTGCAGGAATAGTATCCCGCCACTGCTGCGAATATGGTGGAGCCATCCTCTTACCACAACATCTTGGCCGTCAAGTTTTCCCTCGAGGATCTCAACTACGGTTCGGAATGCATTCTCCTTAGTCATACGATAGAACTCCTAAAGGCGCCTGGAACACGTTTTGTTTGACCGCTAAACGAAGTAAGGACCGTTAAAACTGTCACTCATGGGTAGGGCACCTGAGAAGACGTGTTGTGCATCCATATTTAAGCCGACTTCAGAAAACCGACTAGCGAGAAGAACTGGAAACCCAGAGGATAACGACCGGCCTCGAAGCTTTTTCCCATCGATCCTGTCGTGATAATCGCGACCCACCATGATGGAGGGGTGCTAACGTGCTGAACCCCGTGAATGTATCTGAGATCGAGTCTTGAGAAAGCACTGAGGAAAAATCACGTCTCAAGCTTAACCACACTTCAGTCTTTATGTAAATGGTTGTGTGCTCTATTTCTGGGTCCGAGGGAATGTCTTCAACGCTTAGTTTGAACGTAAAGAGGCTTGGCAAGATTCTAAAAGAAGGCGCAGAAGATCAGATAGGTGAGAGCGGCCAAAGGCTTGAGGGCGCCAGCAAGGTCTACTGGCCTATGCTTCGTCAGATGATCATATCGGACTTCAAATCCAACCGCTCGACTGAGACGGCCAGGCAATTATTTGGAAGTGCGAACGCGAAATTCGCCGCTGTCGACGGATCCATGAATCAAAGCCTCCTCGGAGGTCTCGCTGTATTCTGGGCGGGCGCGTATGCCGCAACGGGCACTATTACCTACGGGGGCGCGGAGCCCGTCCTCAAATATGATCGCAACTTCCTCGAGAAAGGTCACGGGCTCGCAAGCTGTGTGCCCATCTACGTAGACTCGATTCCCGAAGTCGAGCCCCAAAACGTATTGGGTTGGGCGGGAACCCAAGCATTCGCCGGTCCTCTCACCGACCAATCAACCGTGGATAACTCGACGATAGCAAATTGGATCATGTTGTTCTCCGAGCTTTACTTGGCTTACACCTTTGTACGCAGGAACGAGTACCGAATAATACTGTTAGATCGCTCACTTTCAGGCACGCAATCGAGCTTACTGCAAGACACCTCAAGACGAGCCTTATGGAAACGTGAATGCGCCACATTGAGGATGAAGAGTGAAGGCCTGCAGCTTGAGGAGCAGGACCTTGCATTTAGCCGATATCGAACACCCAACCTCGATGGTCTTCTCCCCCCACGCGGGGATTACCTGCGGCACGACGCTATGTTCCTCTTGGAGAACGCAGATTCACCGTTAACACTCGACGAGATCGCTACAAGGTTGAACATGTCCGAAAAAGACCGAATCGAGAAGCTACACAGGTACCTCTCGAGAGCGGCTGCCGATGGCAAGTACTTCACGGAGTCCGAGGGCAAGTATTCGCTGCTTCCTAATCTTGACACGGCTTGGCAACGAACTAAGAAAGTCGTTGATTACTTCGGACAACGCTTCTTTTCAAGTAATGTCGCAAACCCACTTAAGATAACGGAACCAGAAGGGCCAAAGTGGCTGACCACTCTTGATCTGGCGTTTCTCTGTCTCTTCACCGTGAACATGCTTATTGAAACCTGTCGGCTCAACAAAATCTTGCTGATAGGGATTACAAAGGATACGACGGCACGAGACATGATTACCCACCTCATCCCTTTGTGCATCAATCGGCGTATCTGGACGGGTCAAATCGATCACGTTCCCACTACTGACCGGATGCTACTTCAGGCCGTGAGTATGCTTCATCACTCGGAAGTGAACGTTCCATGGGCGACCGTTGAATATGACACTGCCTTCCAAACAATCGTGCGGCCCTACAGAGAAGTCAAGGGAGAAGTCTCCGGCGCCGTGAAGAATAGAATCATCCAAGAACAACTCTTCGTCAAGTCATACGTCCAACTAGACAAGGCTGTCTCGGATGATCAGTTCAGAAGTAATGTTCTATTCATCGACCGCCTGTACCATCCATTTGAGAATGCTCCCACCCTCACACTCAAACACGAGTATGGCGGGGCGGTCGAGGATGTTCGGCCCATATTGTGGACGGGTAGGGAGGTGGAGAATCGAGTCCAGGAACTTATCATGGTGACCCTGAAAGCAATGACACATGAAAGTATCCCCGAGATCTTTGGTCACAACGAACCCCTCTATATTGCTGATAAGATAGCGAAAGCCCAAGAGACGCATGCGTCGCAAATGATTAAAGGGATGGGGCATTGGCTCGTGTCGCATCCCAAGTTGAGAAAGTACTCATTCTACATGAACACCTTCAGGTCTAGAAGGAGTGAAGTAGAAAATGCAAGAATCAGAAATTAACGACCACTTTACGGATCTGGAAGGGCGATTCGACGGAAGGCTCGCCGCGGTATTCGCTATCAAACGGGCGGACGTCTCGGCCGAAACCACGGGTTTCTCCTCCAAATATGAATGCCGAGTAAAAGCGCAGTACCAAAAGGACTTGATGGGTCTACTCGAGGAGGGTATGCTTCTTGCAGTCCGGAACTTCAAAGCCAAGAAACATGGCGGGAAGCGGTTCACCCTACTTGAGATTACCCGCATCGGCCCAGAGCATTTTGGTTTGAGGGGCCTATCCGATCAGAGTTACTATCCGTACCAATTCGAGGTGATCGAACAGAGCGTGGCTGATTGGGATACAGATGACAAGGCGACTATGATGATTCAGCTGAACGCAATTCCGCTCAACTACGACCTGATTTTAGAGGGCGCTGACCAGGTCTATGCGAAAGGCTTCACGTTTCCCGTGATCGGTGAACGAGTGTTCATACTCAACAAAGCCACGATACATAGAATGTACAACCGCGCCCTTCTAGAAGAGCTAGGCCTCGGGTGGAAAGAAAGGATCGCAACCACCAACGACGCAAGAAAGGACCCTCGGATTGGCACGGTCAAAATGTTTGAGGAAGAGGCCGGCGCGGTTCCGATTTACGTTAGCTTTGAACGGCTCGTTCGATATCACTTTGGGGTGTTTTCCTTCACGGGCGGTGGGAAGAGTAACCTACTGTCTAACATCCTCCGCCGAACCATCTACCACTCGTCGGCAAAGGTTGTAATCTTTGACATCTCCATGGAATACCCGTTTCTGCTTCAAGACGTATTTCTCGATAAACGCGTGACCGCAAAAATAATCACCGAAGCCCCAGTAAACGATGCAGAACATTTCCGGAAGATTATTGTGACGCCGAGAAACTTCGAAAAATACGACGCAACTCAAAACCTAGAGGGACTTATCGCCCAGGGAAAACTGGGTCATTACGAAGAGGCCGGGAAACCGCCTCTCTCTTACGACGATATTCTAGCTCAAATTAGAACGCTTGAGCGAAGTGAAGGCGACAAGCAGGTTAACGTGGATGCCATCCGAGAAATTGGGGAGAAGGTCCTCGCCTGGATAAGGGCCAACCGGGTAGATCGTTCCGGAGTCGTAACGGCTGAATTCCTCGATTACCTCCAATCCGCCGGCACCGACGCAGTTGAAAAGTTCAAGGTTTGGAAGAACGGCTCCCTTGCCGCTTGGGCCTCGACAAGATCAGAACTAAAATCCTCGCTCAACCGCGCCGAGAAAGTACCCGACAAGAACGCCTTTTCAGCGGAGAAGTTGTTGAAACTATTCGAGGATACTAGACTGGTTTGCTTGTCCATCGCGGAGCCAAATATCATCAAAAGCCTCGCGATCACCCTCACTTCAGAGATGCTTAGGCGGCGAAAACGGGAGTTTCAATTGGACCCACAGATTCTGTTTGTTTTCGACGAAGCCCAGGAATTTATTCCGGCCTATGATAAAGCGAGGGGGATTGACCTCGCTTGCACTAACCAGATCGAAACGTTACTTCGGCAGGGTAGGAAATACGGTCTAGGCGGTTGCGTTGCCACACAGAGGATAGCCTACCTGAACACTAACGCATTGCAGCAACTCCATACATATTTCGTTGGTCCACTACCTCGGCCTTATGATCGGACCCTCGTTAGCAGCACATTTACTATTGACCAAGGCATTCTCGAAAAGACACTTGAGTTTGCACCAGGCCAATGGTTGTTATCCAGCTACATCGCCACAGGAATGGAAAACGTTCCAATATTCATAAACGCCGACAACTCCGAGACTGAACTCCGTAAAGTCATCACTGAACCGCCGCCAACGACAAAGCATAGCTGAGACTCTAACTTCGGTACGCGGACGACGCATCGGTCTAGAGAGAATCAACTATTTAATGCGCCTTCAATCCTCCAGGTAGCTCGGTAGACCTTGTCCACATCCGATCAACAGTTAACGAAGAAACTGGCTGAGATGAAGTCGTTCCTGGAGCGACGAATAAAGCAGCAGGAGGAAGAAGTAGGTTACCTACGTTCCTTTCTCGAGGTCGTGGACACTTTACTCGCCGAAAAGAGTTTTCGCCGCGTAGAAATCAAACCCACCGCCGAAGCGATGCAACGAACCGAACCGCCACCATCCGCTCCGGACAGTATTCCGATAATGACGACCGATGGCGTGCGAATCGCATCAATGAGCGTGGGTCCTCATTCCTTGGAGGTCGTTCCGGAGGCTACAGTCAACCTCGATTCGAACTCTCCGCCCTTACGTTCGTTCCTAGTGGCGAAGGTCCTCGAGCCCATGCTAACCAAAGACAAAGAAGCGGCTACAGCCGGGACGCTCCCTCCGGACAACATGCTGACCTACGAGGTCGAGCAAGAAGGAGGGCGACTCAAAGCCATCATGATTCGAAACTATGGCGATGATCGCCGGCTTCTGGAACTGAAGAACGCCATTCGGTGGACGCTGCGAAGAATGTACGAAAAGAAACCGGTAGGAAAAAGCTAGCCTTTCGGTGCGGCCGTAATCCCGCTTCCGACTCGCGACCTGAGGCCATCGTAGGCCTCCCTTCGATCTTGTTCCACACGCCTCTCTAAGGCACTAAGCCTCTCTCGGATTCGCTTTCCGTATTCAACATCTTTGATTCCAGGGAGATTGATCCTGACGTTCGCGGCTGCGCCTAGGAATCCGACGTGCGCTGCACCTATCGCCGTTTCCAGGTCGGAGATTGCGTTCATATTCGCGTATTCCACGAGCTTCTTTGCGCAGGATAGGGCATGGGCGGACTGGTCGGCCGTTTCCAACGGCACTTCGGTTGCAACTCGCATTTTGGACTGAATTTCCGTCGATCTGCTCTCCCTTTGGAGGTCCGTTTCTTTAGGAAGCCTGTACGCTCCCATTAGCGCTTCGAAGCTTTGCGCATCCTTGTCGACCTGCATGAGCAGCGTCGCGCGAAGCTTATCGCTTTCCTCTAATAACGCCGTTAGATTTGCGATGTCCTCCTGCACTTCGTTCTTCCTAAGCGTAATTCTCGTTACCATGCTGACCAGACCTGCGGCCAATGAGGCAATGTAAGCGGAGACGCTGCCCCCGCCAGGAGTCGGCTTGTCAGATGCAACCGCAGAAGCGAAACTGGTTAAGCTCATCTCTATGAGGCGGTTTGAAGCAGGCCCATAGAGCTTGCGTTCTAAGATCTGGTCGTCCTTGAAGCTATGAAGGCGGAGGTAGAATTTCGCCGTATCCGTCAGAGCTTCCGTCGGAACAAGCCCGACAACTTCACTCTCAACAATTTCCACACCCTCACTCTTGGCGAGCGAGTGAATGAGTTCGAATGCTTTGAAGAGTTGGCTTGCCTTGTAGTCAACCATATTCATTGAGACTTGGACTAACCCGCGGTCCTTTAGTTCAAAGCCTAGGGCCTTCACGGCCGTTAAGCCTCCATCCCTAGCGCGAACCTGTTTCGCTATTCTCTTCGCCACTTCGACCTCGTTCGTGGCGAGGTTGACGTTATACGCAATCAGTATTTGCCTTGCTCCAACCGCAGTAGCTCCCGCCGTAAGGTGGACGGCTTCTGGCCCGAAATCAGGCTTCTTTTCGGGATTGTGTCCGATCTCGTCTCGCAGTCCCTCGAATTCGCCTTTCCTAACGTCTGCCAGGTTTCGACGTTCCGATCGAGTTGCAGCGGCCTCATAAAGGAAAACTGGAACTCTGAAACGTGATGCGTACTCATTGCCGAACTCCTTCGCAATCTTCACACATTCATCCATCGTGACGCCGGCAATTGGAATAAACGGTACCACGTCAACCGCGCCCATTCGCGGATGCTCGCCCTTGTGCTTGTTCAGGTCGATCAGCTGAATCGCTTTCGCGCTCATTGCCAACGCGGCCTCTTTCACCGCTTCCGGTTCGCCGACAAACGTCAAGACAGATCGATTGTGGTTTGCGTCGGACTCAATGTCGAGTATCTTTACGTCCGACGAACGCGTCGCATCAACGATCGCATCAATAACTTCCTTCCGCCTGCCTTCGCTGAAGTTCGGGACGCATTCTACAAGCTTCAAGGATAATCGAAGCCGATGGAGGCAGTGCGGGAGCTAATTTCGTTTCGGTCAGCAACCATAACTAGGTTCTCTGTGTATATCGCGGATACCCTATAATCGAAGAATTTGAGGTGCTAGGTTTGACAGCTAAACTATTGGCCGGACAGCCTGCGGCAAGTGAGATTCGTTCAAGGATCAAATCTAAAATCAAGAGCCTTTCGGGGTCGATTGGCAAACCTGCGCTCGTAAGTATTCTAGTAGGAGACGACCCGGCCTCCCAAGCCTACCTGAAGAACAATGAAACCGCCTGCGCTGACGTGGGAATCAGCTTTCGAAAGATGGTCCTACGCCCGGACATCTTACAGGTTGAGCTTGAACGAACAATTCAGGAGTTAAATGCTGATCGGTCCGTAACAGGCGTCCTTCTTCATCTTCCTCTTCCCGAGGGATTGAGAGAAACGGATGCGCTATCCGCGATTTCGAAGGAGAAAGACGTGGATGGGTTGAACCCTTGCAACCTAGGCTTGCTGATTCACAGAAAACCCGCCTTAGTACCGTGCACTCCGAATGGAATCGTTGTGTTACTGAAATACTACCGACTGACCTTAGCCGGTAAACATGTGGTTATAGTCAATCGGAGCAAGCCGGTTGGTCGACCACTCTCTCAGCTACTCCTAAACGAAGACGCTACAGTCACTCTTTGCCATTCAAAGACGCAAGACTTGACAGGGATCTCGAAGGAGGCCGACATACTCGTCACAGGGATTGGAAGGCGTGATAAATTCACCGTGGGTTCGAGCATGATGAAGCAGGGGGCCGTCGTCGTTGACGTTGGCACGACGAGCATCGGAGGGAAGATTGTTGGCGATGTGGACTTCGAGGAAGCTCTTGCTAGAGCATCCTATGTGAGCCCAGTGCCCGGTGGGGTAGGGCCAATGACGACTGCGATGCTGCTGTACAACGCGGTATTAGCCGCGTGTCTGCAAAGTCACGTCGACATAGGATTAGGAACTGAACAGCTAATCGGACGGCCAGCTGTCTAGCACAACACCGAAAACAAACACAAGACAGGGAGCTTATCGTTCAACGAACTTTGCAGTTTCATCGGCGTCGAGCCGGGACGGTGGCAAGGACCTCGACGGATGGTTGGTAGATCGCTTTTCCCTAATCCTTCGCGAGGGCTGCATTCTAGTATCACAATGTTGTTCGCAACGTTCCGCAGTACTAATTCCCCGGTAGCCGTAACCGCAGATCTCACATACGTAAACGATGCCGCTCTGGGATCTGAGTTCCATTACCATTGTTTTGCACTTTTCCTAATGCACTTTATTGCCCCGAAACCGATTAAGATTGGGGGAGAAAGTATCTGTTTATACTCCCTATACTTCTCCACCACGCCTTATTTTGGAGATGGTGGTGCCCACGCTCTCTGCCGTTAAAACAGTAACAGGGCTCCGAATTAACGCGACTGTATGGGCGTAGATAGAGGTGCTTCCACCTTTTCCACAGCGCCGGGATCGGAAATAGTGTATAGATTTTTGTGATAAGAATACGCGACCCTATGTTCCCAATTGCGTTGGGCCCGTTAACGGCAATGCGCAGGTTTTTCCGGAGTGCACAGGCTGGCACTAATGAGTCGGATGTTTCCGTCATCAGCGCAAAAGTGCCCGAAATGCCCCGTCTGCGGAGGCTGTACCCAGAGGACGAACAATCGATGGTTCTGCTTATTCTGTCGAGTTTACGTGTAGTTTCCACCCAACCACACCCTCTAAGAGTGGAAAATGTCCCACTCGTGTAATCACTCTTTTAATGCAATGAGACCATTTCATTCGTGGTTATGCGAATGAACGGATCCAACTCACTGAAGACAGCCTTCATCGATATCGCCGCGGCGTTATTCGTTATTGGAGGGGTGGTGAGCCTAGTCGTAAGCATGGTCGCGGCGCCAATATACAGCCTGTACCCATTCCAGCTCCAGTTCTTCAGCTTCCTACTCGCGGTCGTCCTCATAGTCGGTGTCATTTGCTCCATCGGAGCAATCTATTGCTTCAAGTTCACATCCAAACGGCTGCTGCATGAGGCCGGCATGAGAGGGATTATTTTCGGTGCAATATTGTTAGCATTCAGCTTGGGTTTAGTCGGAGCGAACCAAGGCCTAAACACAGGCCTCGGCACTGCAAGTGCAATCCTAATCCTGATCGCAGGCGCAATCTGTTTCGTACTGCGGGACTCTGTGCTGCCGAGGCCTCCTATGGTTATGAGAGAGCAGGCCGTCCAACGTCAGTCCAAGTAAGCATATCTGTCCGAGCCGAGGTTCGAAGGGAGTCTCGCCCTCGTTGCACGTTGAGGTCGCGACCGACTACCTTATTCTAGCCGACCGGGCGTGGGTACTGCTTGATGTTGTGTGGCGCCCAGAAAGGTCTCGAACGATGACCGTTTGCTCATCGCTAAGGCATTTGAGTTAGCCAGGAAACGAAAGTCACGAGTAACACGAGTAGCTTCCGTTCTTAGAACGGTGAATGGCAGGATCTTTCAGGGTGTGAACGTTGAGGTACAAGGTTCTCCGCCTTGCTCTATGTGTGCGGAATACTCGGCTATCGGGGCAATGGTTTCAGAGGGAGAAAATCGAATCGATACCATCGTGGCCGTAAACGGCTACAAGCATATTATTCTGCCGCCGTGCGGCAAATGCCGGCAGATGATCAGCCAGTTTGGAAACCCGTACGTAATCCTCAAATTTCAAGGCAAGTTGGTCAGAGTCAAATTGTCGCGGCTTTATCCGATTCAACTCAATTAGTTTCCAGGCTCCTAATCATTCCTCCCACCTTTCGCGTAATTGCCGACCAAGGAAGAAAGAGGACGCGACAAAGGAGCTTCCTAGCAAGAAAGAGCTAAGAGAGGGTTGAATCGCGAAGAGGGGAATGGTCACGGAGAAATCGGAGGGAGCTTGGTACGCCCGAGGTGGAAGTAGAATCCGTGAGTTCTACACGATTATGCATTTGCCCTATACTTCAATGGTCCTTTCATACGTTCTAATCGGAGCCATGCTTTCTCCCGTAATTTACCTTGAGCGAGTGATTCTCACAGTTGCGGCATATTTCTTAGGCCTCGGCCTCTCCGCCCATGCCTTGAACGAGCTGTACGCTGCTCATTGGACAAAGGCTCTTGGCAAGAATTCGCTGACGGCATTGTTCGCAATGCCCCTATGCGGAGCGCTCGCCATAGGGATTTATGGCGTATCGGTATTGCTCGCGGCGACCCGATCGATCTTGGTTCCACTAGTGTTGATTACCGTAATTGTCATCGAGGTCTTTTTCCTCTTCGCGTACAACACGGACGCATTCAATGGCCGATTCCATAGTAACCTCTCGTTCGCTTTTTCATGGGCAGCCCTGCCAACTCTACTGAGCTACTACGTCAACGCCATGACAATATCGATCGAAGCCGTCTTGATCGCGATCGCGATGGCAGCGACTGCTGCTATCGAGATCAATCTATCACGATGGTGTAAGGAATTAAGAAGGCGAAGTCCCCTGAACGAGTTACAGTTTGTTGACGGAACTCATGAAAGGATGAATACTCTCGAGCTCGTGGCTAGGCCGGAAAAGGCGCTCAAATTGATCGTCGTCTTTGTCGACATGATAGCGATAAGCCTCGTTGCGTTCAGACTGTTGCACTAGGGGAACCATTCTCGATCGTGTAGCGGCCGCTATTGGTTGGTATCCGTCTCGGTTACCATTGCCTTTCCACTAAAGCCAATCAGAATTGCATAACGAGTATGTCCAACGGCCAAGCGTTAATATTACTAACATCGCCCTTTAGTTCTCGACTAAGTTGAAAGTAGCCTTACGGAAGCGCAGGTACGCTGTCATTACGCTTGTCGCTCTTGCAGTGGTCATTGCAGTGACCGCAACCTACGTCTCAGCGCAGCCTGTAACCTATGTAACCTATGGCGATACTAACGTCGAACCTAAAACGACTGATCTGCTTGACAATTTCGTCGATGCTCTCACCAAGATCACGGTAACCCAACAAACCACTATTACCGCAGTTTCTATGTACCTCCAATATACCGGCTCGGACGGGAGTCAATGCATTAAGTTTGGAATATACGGGGACAACGGAGGCTCTTACGGGCAGAGCAACCCGCTTAATCAACCACTCGTCGCGCATACTCAGAACGGTTACTGCCTACAAGTGGGCAATTTTGGACCAGCTTGGGAAACCTGGCCGCTGCTGCCGTCGGATTATATGGTTGTGGGCCCAGGAACGTATTGGCTCGCCACGTTAGCCTCCCAGGACTTCGGAACAATCTACCATTTCACATATACGGGCGCATACGGCGGCCAGTACCTCTACACCTATGGGTACTTCAATTACGCATTTCCGGCATCATTCCGACTTGGGTTTCCGCCCACGAATTTCGGCAACGCGACCTACACGAACGGAAACGGCAACATCATACCATTCAACTCCGCCAACATTGGCGAATATAATGCGCCATTCAGCTTCTATGTGACCGGCACCACCGGCCAACAACCAGTACCAGAAACCTATTCTCCATCACTGCTCATCGCAGGCGCCCTCTTACTGCCACTTCTGCTAACGAGTCGGAGAAAGACTCAACCGCGTGAAAACGCATAGGCTGAGTCGTTAGCGTCTAGGTGAACGTTTCATTTTCACCTATCTCTGTGCAACATGATTTTCCACTTTCGTTTTCCAGTCCCTCTACGCCTACGTAGCACTTCAGGCGTTATCTTCTTGCACGCGCCACGGCAAGGCCGTGAAACAAGATGCGTTGTCCAATCTGTAGGATTCCGCTCTCGCTGACGAGCCTTGAACAGATATGGAGAGGACCTGACTTTGAACACCGGCTCACCTACCAATGCGAAGACTGCGGCCTCCAATTCGGAACAGAACCCTACCTAATCTCTGAACCCATCCTCACGGAACCGCTACCAAGCCAAAACAACAACCTGGCCCGCAGCAGATGAAACCGTTGAACTGTCCGATCTGCCAAACTCAACTCATAGGCCAAGAAAGCTACCCGTTGAAACGCTGCGAACGCTGCAAAATATGGCTAGAACCCCACAATCATGAACTTGTTCCACTACGATTCAAATCCATAATTCTTCGCTGAGCTGCAAGAAAATGCTGTCAGAAGACTCATCCACAAAATGCCCCAGCTGCAAGAATCCACTGATTTGGCTGAGCCATTTCAAGCGTGACCAGAACGGCGCAGAGGAATTCCGCTTCAGTTGCGACACTTGCAAACAAGAGTACGCCTACAGTGACGGTCGGCTTACTGAAAAGCGAAAGGAACGAGATGCCTACGCCGAATCGGCTGCCATGGCTCGAAGCGAACGTGACACTGTATTGAATCACCGTTGTCCGAGGTGCGGAGGACCAATCTCGGATGGAGCCATGAGTCCGATGCTCGTCTGCCTATGGTGTGGCGAGGAGTATGCGGTCAAGAACGGTGAACTCGTTTCGAAACTCGAGGATCATCTCCTGATGCGGCCTAAGCGGCAAATGAGGGAGTTCTATACCATTCAACCGAAGCGGTAAGCACTACACCCTCCGCGCCCAGCGCTTATGCACTCTTTGCCAACAGCTCACAGATCAAACGGCTATAAGCTGCCAATACAGCGCTCCGGAAGTACCCAAAGTTCCAGCAGCCTACTTGAAGAGACTCGAATGGATTTGTGATTGGTGCGACAATCATGAAGAGGAAATCAAAGAAGTCCCCGAGCCTTCAGACAAAACGATGATAGTAAAGAGGTTACTGAGCATTCCAGAGGACTATGACGTGCTCGGGTTCACGCTCAGTTCCGAACCAAATGTCATCTCAATTACAATCCGAATGCCGGACTTCGACTTTGGCGAAGTGCGGGCGATACAATACAAACAGCAAGAAACTGGTTTCATAACCGCCGAAGAGCTAATGAGGGTCAAGAAAGCCGGTTACTCATCGCCGGCCGATGTTCCCCCTAAGCCTCAACCGCGCGACCGCGCCACGTTGCGGGAGAGGGTGAGACGGGAGGTGTTCGTCGGTGATCCTAGCTTCACATGACTTGGCTCTCCACGCGAGCGTAGGGGGGTTTAACATCCTTTTCCAGACCAAGGTCAAGTGGAAGCGCGACCTGCAGTTTTGTACGTACATCTGGTTCGTGATTGTACGTACGATTCGAACCGGGACGGCCCTACCTCTGATACTGATTTATTCGTTCACCGTCGGACCCGTCGCTTTCAGAATACTGGACTGATTGTGCACCAGGAGGGTTACCGAACCAGTCCTAGCCACTTCTTCCGATTGCCAGTCTGGGGCCATTGAAGGTACAAATGCCTGCCAACTCAGATACCCCAGGTTCATTTCATTTGAGCGTCAGATTTGTGACTGTCTTCACGGCCGGCAGGCGGGATGAAGCGTAGGCTGTTGAATGCAATGAGCCTTATGGCTCGGGTCCTACCGCTTCGCTAATGCTACGGCGTAGTCTGCAATCTTGTTGGCGGCGTTGATTCCGGTGGCTGAAAAAAGGCCCCTAAAGCCGGGTGACGCGTTCACCTCTATGACGTAGGGTTGATCGTCAACCGTGATGATGTCAACACCGGCGATTTCTACTCCCACCGATTCAGAAGCCTTAATCGCGGCCTCTGCCTCTTGAGCAGTTGGCTTATGGGCTATCCCTATTCCGCCCATGTGTATGTTACTTCTCCACTCATTAGGAGCCGCCTTCCGTTTCATCGCGGCGACCACTTGCCCACGAACGAGAAACACGCGTATATCTTCCCCCGGATTGGGGAGGAACTTTTGTAGGCAAATCATCTGGTCAAGTTCGGACAGCGTGTCGATAATCGGGCCCGCCTCCTTTGCGTCGCGAACTTGCATTACGCCAACCCCCTGCGTACCGCTTAGAAGCTTCATCACAAGAGGGGGGGAGAGATATTCGGTCGGCTCATCAGTTTTGTTTCTGGAGGCAATCAGAATGCTTTCGGGAATTCTCACGCCCGCTGCGTGGAGCGCCTGTAACGTCAGGTACTTGTTTCGGGCTGTGGTGAGGCCCTCTATCGATAGTGTGGATGAGATTCTCATAAGCTCGAATTGCTTAAGCAACATCACTCCGAGCTGCGTTAAGCTTCTACCGATTCTCGGCACGACAGCATCCAGCGTCGAGAGGGATTTTTTCTCGTAAATCGCGTCCGCTACCGTGTCGAGCACAAGTCGAATTTCCGGAGTTCTTACGTACACTGGTTCTACGCTTTTGTCTTGAATGGCTTTCAAAATTTCGGAAGTGGCCCAGAATTCACGGTTCCTAGAGAGGACTCCTATCTGCATTGGCGAGGCCGGCGCCGGCTTAATACCTGGTACTCTCATAAACGGTGCGGCGGCCATGGTGGTCAAGAAGAGAGAGCCGATCGTAATCGGCCCGATAGAGTATGTCAAGGTTATAGGGCATCATGGGGAAGCGCGTGTCAAGGGGAAGATTGACACAGGAGCGTCTCGGACTTCAGTTGATGTTTGGCTTGCGGCGAACATAGGCTTGGGCCCGACCGTAGATGTCGCCAAGGTGAAATCATCATTCTTGGACGAAGTAAGGACTAGACCGCTGGTCCGAGGAATCGTGGAGCTCGCAGGTGTTAGATTTCCGTTGGCGGTTACTGTGAATGATAGGTCGGACATGCGTTACCCAGTCCTGATCGGAATGGACATCCTGAAGTCCGGGCGATTCTTGATCGACCCGACCAAGAAAGCTCCGAAATACGCCGCCAAAAGGGACGAGGCCCCCATAGCAAAACGGTCTGGGGCCGGACTGAAGCATTTTTGAGTAGCCTTTCGGCCCTACCAAATCAACTCTAAACTCGTGGCGAGAGCTAAACCAGGCGTCTCGGTCATGCACTGCTTGCCGGCTCACACGGGTATGGAGATCACCGACGATGACTTGAGGGAGAGCACAGTATCGTATGGCAACAGGATCAGAACAGCCTACATGCCGCTCGGGCAGTGCTAGCTGCTTTCCTGTGTAACTCCTGACAGTTTCTTTTGCTCAATCTCCTCAAGGTAGTCGCGTGCCTTCTCTATGGTGTCCTTTGCGTTCTTGTAGGTCAGGCGGGCGTAAGCCCTATCGTACGAGAGCCAGTCGAATCCAACATGTTCTCTAGAGAGTCGCACCGCATCAGTCTTAGTTTCCAGAAGATAGAAGATTACTTCCTTGAAGACCGTCCTCCCCGCACGCCGATAATAATATCCGATCCTGTGACGAAACCCTTCGATGAATGATAGATCTGTTATGCCCGCTTCTTCCTGCGTTTCCCGGAGCACAGTTTCCTTCTCAGTCTCATTTCCTTCCACATGACCTTTGACAAAGTCCCAGTGTCCACCTTCGTAGTGAAGAAGTAGGTACCGCCTCCCATTGTTCCGTATGAAGATCACTGCTCCACACGACTTCTCTGATGCCATGAACGACACTCTAAACGACTTTGCACAGCACACATGGGTACGTTGGTTTAATCTCTTTGCCTCCGCCGGACACGCGAAGTAGAAGATGAAGGCACTTGCCCGTGCGACGGGAATGGCTTGTTTCTATGCTTTCTTCGAAATCTGATCGGCCTTTTCCTTCACGTCGGTAAGCTTGTTCATGGGGCCGTGCTGTTCACAGAAGTAAATCGCTTCTTTCGCTTGGGTTTGGTCTGGATGCTTAGGCGTATTCTCGTTAATTGTCGACATTGGTTTGCCGCAAAGGGGGCACTTCAAACTTAGATCCTACCTCTCACGTAACCTTCTATCCTAAAAAAACCTCGCCCTCCATACCTCAAACTCGCCTACAAGGTCCCTTGCCATTCTCTGGGCGTCTCCCACTCATTGCCCAGTACTTGCGTAAGCGTCGAGTGTGCCTGCCGGAGGGAGTCCGGCTAGGTCTCTCTCGATGCCCTTCTCAAGTTGCTTCAATGTATTCAGCTGTTTTGAGTTTGCTATACCGAGCATGTTCATGAGTTGGAGGCAGTTTTCAGGAGCGTAGCCGTGAAAATGGTTGTTGAATATACCGAATGCCTTCTTTGAATTCTCATGGACCATCTTGACCTTTGGGGCCCATTCCCGCAACTGCTTCTGGTCGTATCGGTAATTGTACCACGGTCTTTCTCCATGCCCGTGCCATCTAATGTACCCGATCTCAGATGTAACGTGGATTTCGGGGGGAAGTAGGGGCTCGTCTACTATGCAGTACGCTGCTTGGTACTTGGATAGGATGTTCCAGGTCGCAGCGTTCATCCAGGATTTGTGTCGAAATTCTACGACGTAATCGTAGCGGTGAGGCAAGGCGGCTAGGAAATTTTCCAAAAGCTGGTCATCTCTCCTTAGGGACGGAGGCAGTTGGACGAGGAAACAGCCCAGTCGATCCTGCGTTAGTAAGGGGTCAAATAGTTGGACGAACTCCTCGAGCTCGGTTACCGCATCTTCGTCGAGTTTCATTGCGAGATCGTGCGTGAATTTCCTGTTGATTTTGGCGCTGAACATGAAACCCCTCTTCGTGTTTCTCGTGAGGCCTAGGATTGTCCCTTGGTCTGGCGCCTTGTAAAATGAAGAGTTCAGCTCAACCGTATCAAACACGGATGAGTACTGTTGAAGCATGCTCCTACCGGGTTCGTACAGAGGACCAACCCATTCCTTATACGACCAACCCGCACACCCCATACGCAATTGGCCGAAATTCATCGCATCTGTCATTGACGACGAGACTGAAGACATGGACGACATGGACACGAGTAACTCAGTCAGCGGTTTATTTCATCGTTGCGGGAATTCCATGGCTACCCACTTGGATTTTGAGCCGCAAATATCGAGTTTCCCAACCGCTAATATAAGGCGTAGCACCTCAGCTTCAACACTCGGGTCCTGCGTGGCTTGCAGGAGGTGTACTGCGTGAAGTTCCTTGAGCTCGCTACCGTATTTGAGAAGATTGATGCCACGACGAAGAGGCTGGAGATGACTAGCCTACTGGTAGAGCTGATCCAGAAAACACCCGCTGAAGAGATCCGTAAAGTCGTCTATTTGCTCCAGGGCAAGTTGTACCCCGACTACGAAGGCGTGGAACTTGGCCTTGCTGAGAAGCTATTGATCAAAGCCGTCGCAGAAGTTACGGGAAGAACAGAGAAGGTTGTGGAAGGAGACTACAAAAAGACCGGCGACTTAGGAAGCACCGTAGAGAAGCTAGTTCAGAAGAAATCCCAGACGACCCTGAGCAAGCGTTCGTTAACCGTGAATGCCGTCTACGGCACGTTCGACAAGATCGCAAATGCATCGGGAGCAGGGTCTGTAGAGACGAAAGTTCGACTCCTGATTAGTCTTCTTAATGACGCCAGCCCATTAGAGGCTAAGTACATTGCACGTATGGCCGTAGGCAAATTGCGGCTAGGGGTCGCTGACATGACCGTCTTAGACGCCCTCGCGGCCGCCTATGGCGGGGACAAGTCCACGCGAGAACCCTTTGAACGTGCCTACAACATGTCCTCGGACCTCGGTTCCGTTGCGGAAGCGGCGGCTCAGAAAGGACTGGAAGGAATTCGAAAATTCCGAATTAGTGTGGGTCGCCCGATTAGGCCAATGCTGTGCGAACGACTACCCGACGCTGAATCCATTCTCGAAAAAATGGGCGGAGTGGGAGCTGCAGAGTACAAGTATGACGGTCTAAGGCTGCAAGCACACCTGAGTGATGGGAAGGTACATCTGTTCTCCCGGCGGTTAGAAAATATCACAGATCAATTTCCCGACATAGCTCAAAACCTTCGCAAAAGCATTGACGCGAAGGAAGCCATCGTCGAAGGAGAATGCGTCGCAGTCGACCAGAACACGGGAGACATGCTGCCGTTTCAAGTAATTTCACAGAGGCGCGGAAGAAAGTACGAACTCACCAGAGTTCAGGAGGAGATACCTGTTACCGCCTTTCTCTTTGATCTCCTATATCTGGACGGTCATGACCTAACCATGTTTCCATATCCGGACCGGCGCAAAGAACTGGTTGCCGTTGTCAACCCCTCTGAACACGTCTCCCTCGCAAACCAGACCGTGGTCAAAGATTCGGAGAGACTCGAACAACTCATGGAGGAGGCGGTTGCGGCCGGATGCGAAGGCCTAGTAGTGAAGAACCTATCCGAGCAATCGGTCTACCAGGCCGGCGCTCGTGGGTGGCTCTGGATCAAGTACAAACGTTCCTACAAATCTGAAGTGCAGGACACATTCGATCTCGTTCCCGTGGGTGCATTCGCTGGGCGAGGTAGGCGCGCTGGCACCTATGGCGCGCTGTTGATGGCCGTCTATAACTCAAAGGATGATACTTTCGAAACCATCTGCAAATTGGGTTCGGGATTTACCGACGAGGACCTGGCAAATCTACCACGCATGCTCGATACCTATCGAATTAGCCACCGCAACCCACGTGTCAAGTCGCTTATGGAAGCAGACGTCTGGTTCACGCCGTCACTCGTATTAGAAGTAGCTGCTGACGAGATCACGTTGTCACCGCTCCATACATGCGCCAGGGCGGCCATTAGACATGAGAGCGGGCTTGCGTTGCGGTTCCCGCGGTTTACTGGTAAGTGGAGGAAGGACAAAGCGGCCGAGGACGCGACCACGTCCCAAGAAGCGCTGGAAATGTACAAGAAACAGCTCAAGCAGATTGAAGCTGAAACCTAGACAAACAGCGAACCCATCAAAATAGAGGCTTCACATCTAAAGGTGAACTATCCGGCGGCGTTTCGGAGATTTCATCTTCCAGAAACCTGAAGCGTCTCTGTAGTATTCTGAAGTATCCAAAGTCCGTTAAGTCCTCACGAGTACTAATGAGTATTCGCAGTATATATAAGGTTTCGCAAGGCTCATTAAGCCTATAGCGCCTCCTCAGGTCTATTAAGGTTCGGTAAATGTCTCAGAACTTGGAGATCGTCAGGCTGCAAGGTTTTCGGGGCCAGTTCAGAATAACGATTCCACGTGAAATGATTGAAAAGCTGAAGTGGCAAAAAGGGCAACCGCTCTTCATCTCGCTAGACGGAACAAGAATCATCGTGGAACCGGTGGTCAAACGCTAGCAACGGCTACGACCACGTCCACGTATTGAGAATTATATGCTTCAGATACCTCGGACCGTCCTAGCTGATCGAACGAGAAAGCAGAAATTCTCGCGTACCCCCTTCCCAAGATGTGCATAGCTCCGCGTCGGGTTACGCGACGAATGGTTAGTGACCGCGTTAGCTGCTTGGTTGTGTCGTTTCTGAACTCGGCTGGTTTTCTTGCATTGATGGCTGGGTTTCCGCGGGCTGGGTTGGAGGCGGGGTCATGGGCGGAGGAGCCATCTCGGCTTGCGGAATCGGTTCCGGCATTGCAACCGGTTCGCGTTTAGGTGTTCTCTTCTTAGCTTTTGTCTTTCGTCTGACCGTTCGTTTCGCTTTTTTCTTCGAGCCTTTCTTGGCCTTCCGTTTTATAGCCAAACAGTAGCACCGCTCCTATGTCGAAGCTGAAATGGTAATAAAGCTTGCATGAAAGTTTCTTCCCCGCGCGAGGAGAAGCAGTTGCCAAAGGTGGCAACGTGCGTACGCCTGCTTGTCATCAATTCGCCTCTTGAGTTTGCGACCCTCCTTAAAGTTCAAAATGATTTGAACGGTGTTCATCGCGCCAAATAGCCAAAGAGGAGGACCGTTTCGGAAGCACCGAACTCTTAATCCAAGTCGGAGCGTTCTCAGCGCCGGGATGATCGCCTTGCGCTTTTCAACGCGTGCGGTTCACGGCGGCGATAAGGAGGATCCGACTGGGACAGTTACCATTCCTATCTTTCAGGTATCTACTTTCAGGCAGAAGGAACCGGGTATAGAGGGCGAGTACGTTTATGCGAGAACGGGGAACCCAACGCGAGGAGTCTTAGAGGCTGCGCTTGCGACGCTGGAAGATGGGCGGCATGGCCTCGCTTTCGGATCGGGTATGGCCGCAATAACGTCGGTGGCGTTGAGCCTTCTGAATGGGGGCGACCATGTCGTAGCCGTCGAGGATCTGTACGGCGGTTCCAGGCGTCTATTCGACCGCGTATTGCATAATTTTGGGGTCAACTTCACATACGTCCGGGGCTTGACCTCTTCCGCTTTCGACAACGCCATTACGCCCAAGACGAAGATTGTTTGGGTTGAGACGCCGACTAATCCCCTGCTCCAGATTGTTGACCTGCGAATGGCGGCGGACGTCGCCCACAAACACCGTGCCCTCCTCGTGGTCGATAATACATTCGCGAGCCCCTACCTCCAGAACCCACTCAAACTCGGCGCTGACATAGTCGTTCATAGCACGACGAAATACATTGGCGGCCACAGCGACTTAGTTGGCGGCGCAGTAGTTCTCTCGGACCAAGCGCTCTACGAGAAAGTGCGGTTTGCACAGAACTCCGTGGGGGCGGTTCCGGGGCCTTTCGATTGCTGGCTTGTGCTCCGGGGCATAAAGACGCTAGCGGTCCGGATGGATCGTCATTGCTCAAATGCCCAGCGAATCGCCGAATACCTCACGTCCCAGCCGAAGGTGGACAAGGTCTTCTACCCCGGGTTAGCTTCACATCCGCAACATTCGCTAGCTATGAAACAGATGGCGGGATTCGGCGGCATAATCAGTTTCGCGATGAAAGGAAATTTCGAGGCGTGCAAAAGGCTGCTGAAGCATGTAAGGATCTTTACATTCGCGGAAAGCCTCGGCGGTGTAGAGTCGCTGATCGAACATCCCAGTTCAATGACGCACGCGTCGGTACCCAAAGACGAACGAGAACGAATCGGAGTGACCGAATCACTGATCAGGCTTTCCGTAGGCATTGAAGATGTGGAGGACCTAGTAACCGATTTATCTCAAGCATTAGATCAGGTATGAGAAGTGATATGTGATGAATGCGAGTCCATCGACTGAGATCAGCTTCGAAGAATTCAAGAAAGTCGACGCACGAGTCGGAACTATAACCCAAGTGGATCGTGTACCAAGAACCGAAAAGCTGTACAAGATTCTCGTGGACATCGGGCCGCTTGGCGTTCGCCAAACTCTCTCAAGCCTCGTTGGTTACTACGAACCCAATGATCTGTTGGGACGACGAGTAATCTTCCTCTACAACCTCAAACCCGCAAAATTCTCAGGAGAAGTCTCTCAGGGAATGCTGTTGGCGGCAGAACAGGAGAGCAAGATCGCTCTCTTGACCACGGATCGAGACATACCGAACGGTGCGAGGATTACCTAAGACAAGACTCTCGATATCTGAGTTGTCAAGCCAGTTCTGGGAATGGCCTCGAATCTTTAAATGCGATGAAGCGCAATTTTCCCATAATTCTTAACAGTAGAGCGGATTTCTGGAAGTTATTGGTTTGCCGAGAAAAGGCCCAACAGAACAAGACGTTTTGCGGATAGTCATGGAACTGGGGGACATGGGCATACTGCAATCTGAACTCTGGCGCAAATTGACGGCCGATAGCCGGGAGGGTTCCCGGGCTATTTTACGGCTTGAAAAGAAAGGGCTCATTGCCCGGAAGAAAGAGCTCCACGAGGGACGATGGACCTACCGTGTCTTCGCAAAACGACGGTATTCCACCATAGATTCCCTCGTCGATATCCCTTGCGCCTTCTGCGACCTCATCGGGAATTGCCCTCAGACTTGGATCATGAATCCGAACAAATGTGAGAACCTCACAAAGTGGATGCAAGGGCTGGCGGAGTCTGCCAAAGCGGTAGCGAACAGTGCCGAATGAATGGCTGCGCCAACGGAAGAAGGACCACTTTCACCGACTTGCCCAGGCAAGAGGCTATCGAAGCAGAGCTTCATTCAAACTATTGCAAATCAACAAAACATACCGAATCATTAGACCCGGCCAAACGGTGCTTGATCTTGGCTCGGCGCCGGGCGGATGGTTGCAGGCGGCCCGCCAAGCAGTGGGGACTAAGGGATTCGTTCTGGGCGTGGACAAACAAGAGATCTCGCCTTTTCCAAGCAGTAATGTTGTAACGATCGTTGGTGACATTGCCCAACCGGAGATTTTGGAGGAGATAAGAAGTAAGGGCGGCCAAAGTTTTGACGTAGTGCTTTCCGACCTAGCACCCAACGTCTCTGGGATTTGGGAAGTGGACCACGCACGTCAGATAGAGTTAGCCAGATGTGCCGTCAGAGTGGGCCGTCGACTAATACGGCCTTCAGGCAATATGTTGGTCAAGGTATTTCAGGGGTCTGAAACGAAAGAGTTCGAACGGGAGATGCGAAGCCTCTTTCGGCAGTTCAGAATCGTGAAGCCGCCTGCAAGTAGGCCGGAGAGTGCCGAGCTGTACTTTCTGGGGTTAGGGTTTCTCGGTGACCGCGCGGAAGCAACGAATGATAGTCCGCAGTGACGCGTCCGTTCGAAACCCCGTAGAGTTGAAATGTGTTCGCGAGGCTAGATGTCCGCAGCTTCTCAACGAATCGATCAGTAGCTCGAGCGAGGGCGGCTTCACCCTATAGCGTGAAGCCGTTGCGCCAGTCGTATAATAGAATCTTGGCGAAGTAACCTCATCCTGAACGCGGGCTAGCATCTTCTGAAGCTCTGAAAGTCGTGATGAAATCACTGCTGGAGTCAGTGCAACCATGCGCTCAACGATCCCCTCGTCCCATATGGGACCCAGCCAGTATGGCCCTCCAACACGAGCAATGCCACCGCAATTAGCGCAGGTGCTTCGCACAGAAGTGATGGATTGCGCTTCGGTTCGGTAGAGGCAAGCCGGGCAATAGATGAGGTATCCAAGGTTGGTTAGAGTTTGATTTGCGGCTTTCCTTCCCTTGCGCACGACCGCATACAACCTCGCGTAGTGATCTGTGGCGTGGGAGAATGCGATGTCGATGCCTAATTCCAATTTGCACGCTATGGCTGAGAGGCTGAAGGCTAGGGCCCTGACGGCCATTTCCTTCTCAAACTCCGTTCGGATCGGTGAGACGCCGTACTTTCGCAAGCATGCGGTGGGCCTTGCCCCTGAAAGCGGACCCATGTCGGTGGCGGTGGCGGCGATCACTCCTTCGTTGACTGTTGCCCTGAGTGCGGATTCGAAGAAGGGAGCGGGAGTACCGAACGGGTCGAGATCTATTATGTCAAACCTCTTCGCGGCGTAGGCGGAAAGCAGAGTGTATGCATCATCCTGAACAACAGAAATCTTGTCCTCGAGACCGTTCAGTAGAACCGTCTCCCGGGCTAGCCTTGTTGCAAGAACATCTCTATCGGAAGCGAGGACGTGTTTAACGCAGGATGTCTCAAGAACGTAGCGAACCGCTCGAACTCCCGACCCCGTCATAGGATCGCACAAGCGCACTTCCTTCGAGGGTGGAAAGTATGAATTCGCGAATAGCATAGCCAGGTCGCGGTTAAGGCTCATTTTAGGGTTGTAGAAAACCCTTCGCGGCTCCGGCGGAAGCCGGAGCTTCGCGCGGCCTTCAATTATTTCGTTTCCAATCTCGCCTTGGAGAATTGACAGGTTGACTCATCTCGTTCGGGCGATCCTGGCGAGAATCTGATCGGGCATTTGATCTCGATTTTCGAGAGTAACCTCAAGAACCGTGAATTTCGGGCTTGATTTGACCTCACGCAGGAGCGGATGATTGGCCCGTTTGTGGATGGTTCCCAATACGTGTTTGCTGGAACCAAGCGCTGTCTCAACTGCCTCGATAAAATGGTGGGAGTGTAATTCCATTGGCCCCAATTCGTCTATGAGAACCAAGTCTGCCGCATCAACTGCCATTCGGATGGCTCGAGCCCCAATCTCGTTGAGATCACGCAGGTTTACCGTGTACTTGCCGACTCGGGGCCCATCTCTCGATCCCACGCTTGCTAGTATGCCTTCTTCATGCGTGGCGAGATCTTCAATACTGAATCCCGTTCGAATTCCGTTGTCACGAATTTCCTTTGTCACCAAGCCACCGACTTTGAACCCCTTAACTTGCAACAACTCGGCCGTCCTTTTCATGACCGTCGTCTTCCCAGTGCCCGGCTCACCGGTTAGGAAGATGCGCTGCGGGTCGGACGTGCGGATCTCATCTGCCATAACTATTAACTCGTAGACGATTCTTGTACCGCGGGGCTATTCAACGACATGGCTAAGCTCATCGCAGGAGTTGACGATGCTGGGCGAGGGCCCATAATAGGGCCGCTGGTCGTCGCAGGCGTCCTTGTTCCGAAAGAGCAACAAATGGCTCTGAAAGCACTTGGTGCCCGTGACTCGAAGCTTCTGACGCCTGGGTTGCGCACTCAACTGAACGCCAAGATCCGGGCCACAGTCACGAAGGTTAGCCTGGTCGAGGCGCAGCCCGCAGAAATCGATGACTGCGTCCTCCATGGGGGACGACTTAGACGATTGAATTACCTGGAGGCTAGAATGATGGCGAATGTCCTGAGCGATTTGGCGCCACAGGAAGCCTACGTGGACGCTTCGGATGTGAATGAGTCAAGATACGGGTCGGACATTCGTGAATTTCTGCCCCAAAACTTGAAGGGAATGCACATCATTTCTGAGCATCACGCAGACCGGACATTTCCTGTTGTCTCCGCCGCGAGCATAATCGCCAAAGTGAGGAGGGACGCGCTGGTAGAGAATTTGCATACTCAGTACGGTGACTTTGGATCGGGTTACATAACGGATCCGAAGACGATGAGTTTCCTTAGGGTTTGGCGGCAGACGCATCATGAATACCCGCCAATTGTCCGTATGTCATGGAAGACCATTCGGGAACTCGAAGGCGAGATTGGTCAAACGCGTCTCGGGACATAATCCGAGAGTTCCTTAGGTATGCCGAACCCTATTACGACAAGGCTGTGAAATTTTCGAAGTAGTTCACTAACATCGGGCCGATAAAGATAGAGCGGTTTATCGTCGAGGTACATCGTATGGTAATCTGTGGCGGTTTTGCCCAGTATCTTCCTAACCGTGAACTCCTCGAGCTTGTCTCCCGAAACGGTGTAAAGGGATTTTCCCAGTTCCATTCTTCTTAGAACTATTATCGGGAGCTTCAATATGTCATGGTACTCAGGGGGGACGATCTTTGCAAGTTCTTCAAGCTCCTCCCTCCGAAGCACGATCGTTGTGCCATCCACGGTTGGAACGGTTGGATCGGTTTCACCGAGCAGTTCCTTTAGCGTGCGCCTCTTCTTGGGTAGGTGGGTGTTGAGCTTTCTAAGCTCCCTTCCGAGTAAAGCGTCGAATGTTCTCTCCAGCGTGCTTTTGTTGTTGAACGAGTTATTCACTTCCTAGTCAGGTGCACGAGGGCGTGGTCCTTCTCGTATGGTTCAAGCCTGACGGTTTGAATCATTCGGAAGTTTCTGTTGCGCAAAATTTCGATCTCTTGCCTGAAGACATCGGAGGGCTCCATGGTGACGTCCACGCTTCTGGATTTGATCGCAATCAACGCATCTCCGGTCGGACTTAGGAATAGATCAGCATTGTCAGCCAGAATCTTGGCTTGTTCGGGTTGCGCAACGTCGGAGTAGATGACGTCAACCCGATCTACAGTCGACTTGTATTTCTCCGGCATTCTAGCATCAGCGAGGATTGGGTAGACGTTCTGGCGATGCTCACACAGTGTGTCGATTAGTTCCCGCATGCTTCTTTGTGCGAATTCGACACAGTAGACTCGACCCTCATCCCCGGCGATGTCGCTGACGTGGCTGGCGGTCGTGCCCGACGCCGACCCCAAGTACAGGACGGATGTTCCGCTTCGAATAGGAAGTGCGTCTAGGTGGCGTAGTATGGCGGCGGCTAGTTTGCTTCGGTAGGCGTCCCAAGTACGGTATTCCGTTTCGCCGTCTGTAACAAGCCTCTCCCCGTACACGTTGATCCCTGGCGCGAGGTTCTTAGTCGCCAGCCGCCTAGCGTGGTCTTCGAGTAGGGCCCAGTAGACGCCGTCGAACCGCTCGTGTTTCTTAACGTCTGCGTGGCCGGGCATTTTCCCTCTTCTTCGGCTGCGGAGCGGTCTTGTACCGCTCCTTTATCTCCGCAATCTTTCGGTCAACGTTGCCCCTCAGCTTATCACCAATGAATTCTCCTCCGAACGCGTCCACACGTGCAGCAATACTGAGCTTCCCGGACAACGCCCGAGCGATCTTACCACGTTGCCAGCGCGGAGATTGATGAATGGCGGTGTGTTGGAAAATCACTCCATGCTTCGGTGGTCTGGCGCCTGTCTTTAGTGATCGGAAAAGAGCTTTCTCCGCGCCGAGCACCTGTAGAGTGCTGGCCGGCATCTTCGCCAAGTTCTCTAGGCTACCCGCAATGGACATGAGCCTCGCCGAGAGAGACGCGCCGACAATCGCGGCCATATTAGGAGCGACTTGCTTCAGGCATTCGTCCACGTAAGCCTCAGCTTTCTCTCTGAACTTGTACAAGTCCAGCATCAACCCGCAGAAGGATTGTAAGATAGCTAGGTCCGAATCGTCAAGGTTGGCTCCCATGGATTGTGACGCGGCCCTAGCCAATTGCGCAGCCGTTTCCTTCGGTAACCCTTCGCTGACTAGCGAATCATTCGTGAAGTTGCGTCTGTTGCCGAGCTTCAATACGAGTCGGGCATAGGTCTCATGGCTCTCGACGATTCTATCCATCTCCGGGAAATGAAGCCCGTACCATTCTCGGACGCGGCCCGCAAGCAGGTTCAGAGTCTTATCTAAGTCATCCATGGCACGAACGGCTTGCACCGCGCTCAAGTCACGCCTCGCCGCAGCCTTGGTAATACCGGCGCGAGCTAACTCCAGTGCAACTCGGCGCGCGAACTCATTGTAGGCACGGGTGGTCTTGGCTGCGGGAATCTCGAGTCCCTGCTCCTTCAGCCACGTATCACGGTTAGTCTCCTCGGACCGTAGCTTCTTGCGGAACTGTTCTGGTAACTGGGTCTCTTTGACCGTGGTCGAGACCCCTGCATCCCTTTCCGCTGCTTTCGTCAGCGCACTGCTTTCGAATGCTATCGGAGAGTAAGTACTTCCCACCCGTCTGATAATCTCTAGAATTGAAGCAGCAATCTTACCGTCCTGAACATCCTTCAGTTCAAATGCTGCGTTCCTAGGGTTGCTTGGGAATAGTACTTTCTCGAGGACCTTTCCTTTCTCATCCAGTATGAATACGCCGATCGGTGTTTCGACGAAATATGCTTCCAACTTGTGACTCTCCGATTCAACTCGCGAAGGACTGGAACGATGCGCGTAGTTGTCTGTAGCTGGAATAAATCTTTGTCAGATTCTCGACAAACGGTCGTCTAAGCCTGTATGCAAGCTCGGCTGCCCGAAAATCTCAATGGGTGGCGAACCAGGAAACGGTGATTAGGAAAAAAGAGCTACTTTTTCTGTCGATGGAAGATAGAGGGGCGGCCTAGGAGTCGCCGCTTTTCCTTCTTTTCTTGGTTCCAGGAGGAGAGGACTTTCTGGACTTTCTCCGGCCACTGGATTTCTCCACCGCATCCATCACAGAATTTGTTACTTAGAAACACTTCCCGCTTGCAATTCTCGCAGAAGAAGCGTTTCTGCTGCTGTAAGTTTTCTGTCACGGTGATAGCGTTAGCCCCCGTTTCAACCGAAACCAGGTGGGAAGTGATATGTTGCTTTACGCCGCCGTGGGCTCAAAATCATGCGGACAGGGACGACGGCTTTCACAATATCATAGCAAAACGCCCACGGTCGGCACGTTCGGCGAGACTATTCTCGATCTTCCCGCGGATTCCAATGAATCACGTTACGTTAACCTGTATAGAATTATACCCTGTCGCGCCGTTCGGGAAGGGTTGAACGGCTGTGACATCTTGAAGTTGCCCGGTTCCATCGGTCGCGCGTGCTATGATTGTCGTCGATCCACTGCCTGTCGGCGTCCAATTGTAAGCCCACAGGACCCAAGAGTACGGTGATTTTGGTGTTTTCAACTCGGCCGTATTCCAAGTGTTTCCGCCGTCGGTGCTGACCTCGACTTTGCTTATGCCGCGGTCTCCAGCAAAAGCGACTCCCGCTATGGGCAGAGGGCCTCCGACCTGCGCCCCTCCCGAGGGATAGTAGATTATCGAAGTTGTCTTTATACGGGCGTCGTTAGTCCATCCTCTCTCCTGCCAGTAACCTAGGTAGACGCTGTTTGACGCCTCAATCTCCGTGATCCACTTCGCATTCATCATGCCATAGAGCCCTGGGATTATCGCTCGGAGCGGGAAGCCATGCTCCGGAGGAAGTTGCTCGTCGTTCAACATGTAAGCGAGTAGCGCCCCCGATTCGAGTGCCCTCTGGACTGGTACGCCAACCGTGTAACCTTCGGCGCAGTGAAAGATAATGTAAATTGCGTCGGTCGTGAGCCCCGCTTGGTTCAAGATTGTCGCGAGGGGAACTCCCGTCCACTTACCGTTGCTGATCAGGGCGCCGGGGGGGTTGATCGTGTTACTTACGCACTCCAGTGTGGCATACTCATTTGTGCTTGCCATCGCTAGAAGGTCGTTCTTGGTTATCGTGAGTTCCTTCAGCACTCTGCCGGTAACGTTCAGTGTCCATTGGTCAAAATTAAGCTGAGGTGGAATTCCATCTATGTCGACTCGGTAGAAGATGCGGGTATCAGTTACCTCGGAGGCTACTAGGTTGGCGATTCTCGGATCGCTGAACACATTCGGCGCATTGGTTACGGCAACCGTTGTTTGTTCCGTGTTTACAGGAATGGGCGTGTTACTTTGGATGATTGGCTGTCCCGAGAAGAGCGACAGCCCCAACCTTGCCGCCACGTATACCGCAACAATACCTAACGCAGCCAGTCCGACCTTCTTCAGTAGGGTACGCCTTTCGGCCGCAATCTTAGGAGTGGGCTGAACGGTTGCGGGAACACTTACCTTGAAAGTTGAAACGACGTAAGACGCATAACCCAGATTGATCACGATCGCAAGCGCAACAACCAGTCCCCAACCCGATATGCTAGACAGAACAGAAACGCTGGAAGCCGATGGAGCCTCAAGCGTGAGGCCGAGCAGTGTCATGACTGCCGTTCCGACGGCGATCAGCGACCACTTTGAAACCTTCCGTCTTGAAAGTGCATCTAATCCGACAGCGACAACTCCGTAGAGCCCCGCGAAGACGGCGGAGGCAAAGGTGAGGGCGCTATACTTCGCGTACTGCCGTAGGTTATCGACCGCGACCGATTGAATCGAGCCGGGCACCGGATTGATCAGGAGTTGATAGATTGATTCCGGCGGATACGGGAGAGCGGTCAGTTCGGTCACAACGTAGAACACAAGGGCGGCCAAAACCCCCACAACTACACCGACAAAGAAGGTCCTTTTTCGTGAAGGAGAAGAACTCATACCGTTACCACCATGCTTCGGTTACATCAGATTGAAAAGGTTTCAGCCCAATCGATATAGCGATACGCCAAGAAGACGCCCAATTCATGCCCCAATAAAATCATCCGAGATCATGCGCACAGAGGGTTTGACCTGCGCCTTGAATGCTACATTTGCGGTCAAGCGCTGACGGTAGCGCGAGCCAACTCTCCGCGATTTCTGAGAAACCTTTCGCACGGAGGACACATATACGTACCCACGAATTCCGTAATCATTAATCCTCAAAGCCAACACCCTCGCTGCCTGATATTAGCGGTTACCAACTTGTCACCACAATCTCGCCATCATTCAAACCAGAAAAGTCACTTTGGCCGAATCTGATATTAAGAGAACCGAATCATTCGGACATTAGGGAGGAGCTAGGTCGATCACGGCGGGAGGTTTGGTTTGTCTAGCGCGGTCAGACGGATTATTTGGTGGGTCTTCACAGGGAGTCGAGGAGGACCGAACCGCGCGAGGCTTATAGTTGCGGTGAAGGCGCAACCTATGAACGCGAACCAGATAGCCGCCAATCTCGGGATGGATTACAAAACAGTTCGGCATCACCTAAGCGTGCTAGTGAAGAACCATATGCTTATCCCGGTTGGTGAGGGGTACGGATCAATGTACTTCATCTCACCGGAACTCGAGCAGAATTACGATGAATTCATTAGGATTTGGGAACGAATCGGGCCAAAGTAGATAACCCTATGTCACAAGATTGGAGTTGAAATGATTTGGAAGAAACGATGGCGATGTTAGCCGCCTTTTTCTCCGCGGTGAACGTGTTGCTGCTGGTAGCGTTGCTCTGGATTTACGGGGTTAGTTTCATGAAGGTGCGAGCCCAGTTCACATTCGGCCTGCTCTTCTTCGCCGCGTTGTTCTTGGTTCAAAACCTGATCTCATTGTACGCTTTCCTCACTATGTTCATGTACTATGCGCCGGGCGTTACTTGGATAGTTTTGTCGATCACCATCGTGCAGACCGCTGGGTTGGGCATTATTCTTTGGACGGGCCTACGCTAACGCATTAAATCTAACAACCGCGCCATTAAGGCACCATGTCACAGACTCGGCCCAAGCCCAAGATTAGAGAGTATAGGCCCGGGACTTTCGACAAGTACGTTGCATATGGGCAGAGGGAGAGGAAGCTCATGCTCGTTGCCCGCGGCATACTTCGAGGGTTCAAAGTCAAATGCAGATCCGAGAAGGATGCAAGGAACCTGGTGTACAGCCTCAGAATACGAGCCCAGCGGATCGAAGGCACCGACGGCGCGCGCTTTGGGTTGAAGATCCGGCTAGATGGGGTTAAAGTCTACGTGATCGGTGTGCCCCGGAAGATAAAGCAGCAATAGAGAGACGAAGGGAAACCTGTGGGTGATATTGTCTTCGCGAAATCTAACTCACAATTCATCTGTAGGCAGGTCGGGCTCCTATGAAAGCGACCGAAACGGTTAAGCCGTCTTGCATGGATGTTATATGTGGTCAGGGCTTTGCCGAACCCTCTGTGGTTGAGTGAATACGAACCGCAGGAGCCTAACTGCCCATTTCGGGAAACGCTTTGCCTCGAATGCGAATTCGCCGAACGCCTATTGCTTACCGGCGTTCCGGTCGACTGTAAACGAGGCCACATGGAGAAAATCAAGTCGCTCTGGCAATACATGTTCAGAGACTACAGGCGTTAGATGGGACTTCCGCGGAAGGTATAATGCCCGGTTAAACGAAACCGTCAACCTCGACTCTAGCGGGTCGCTCAGAATTGAGATTTGGAGTATGCATACCCAACTACGGTGAAACTCTCTCGGTGGACGGGATGCGCACGGTTTCCGTTGAGGCCGAGAGGATTGGGGTACGACTCAATATGGACGACGGACCATCTATTGATGCCCCCGCGGAGTGGCACGCCTTATGAAAGCATCCTTGAGAGTATCACCACCCTCGCATACTTGGCTGCGCACACGACGGTTGTGAAGCTCGGGATTTCCTCACTTATTCTGGCGATGCGCAACCCCGTAGTAGCCATAAAGCAACTTGCGACGGTTGATCAGCTCAGCCGCGGGAGAGCGATGCTTGCGACCAGCGCAGGATGGAATCAAGAAGAGTTTGCACACCTCGGCTCCGACTTCCACACAAGAGGCAAGAGACTCGACGAATCGATTAAACTGCTCAGAAAGCTCTGGTCTGCTGAAACCGCCGTGGACTTTCAAGGCCGAGAACTGCCGCACAAGATCACACAGGCCGTCTTCAAACCCAAACCGAGCCAGACTCATTTGACGATCTGGATTGCGGGGGTAAGTGAGGCCGCGATGAAGAGAGCCATCGAATTAGGCGATGCTTGGCATCCTAACGTCTCGCCTCTTGACAGCTTCAAGCCGCTGGTGGAACGCTTCAGAGCCCTGCCGGGTGGAAGGGAGAAGCCCATTGCCGTAAGAATCGGCCTCAATACGAAAGCTGAGGAATCCGTATTTGTCGGGCCCCAAGGCGATCGACGCCTAATCCTATCGAAGAACATGGCCGAGAACGAGAAGATCCTCTCGGAACTCAAGAGGATGGGCATATTCTACATGCTCGTTACACCGAGCCCGAGTGGGACGACACCCATTACGGATCAAGTTGCTAGCCTAAGATCAATAGCAGAGAATTTCATACGAAAGTCCGATTACATCGCATGAACGCTTCAAGACCGGCCTGCTCGAGTCTACGGGCGTTATCGAGTTGTACGGCCAGTATCCCACGATAGCGGATATATTCACGTGCGAGCATGTTTCACACCGAAACCAGGTGTGGTCGAGGGATGAAAGCGATTAGAGTCCATGAGTTTGGGCCACCTGAAGTAATGCACCTCGAGGATGTGCCCGATCCAAAAGCTGGCGCTGGGGAAGTAGTTGTTCAAGTTCGAGCAGCCGGTGTAAACCCCGTGGATGCCTACGTCCGTTCGGGAGTCTATGCCCGGAAACCTGACCTGCCATTCACGCCCGGTATGGATGCGGCTGGCATTATCGAATCCGTGGGGCCCGGCACGAAGACCCGACCCGGGACGCGGGTTTACACCTCTGCCAGCGTGAGCGGCGCCTACGCTGAGAAGACTCTCTGCCGCGAGGAGGACGTGCATGAGCTTCCGGCTAACGTCTCCTTTTCGCAAGGTGCTTCACTCGGCGTACCTTACGCTACGGCCTACAGGGCTCTTTTCCAGCGAGCACACATAACCCCTGGCGAAACCGTTCTTGTCCATGGAGCGAGCGGAGGCGTCGGAATTGCGGCGATTCAAATCGCACGCGCGGCCGGAATGCACGTCCTGGCGACCGCTGGTTCGCCGGAAGGGAGGCAGCTAGTGCTCAAACAGGGGGCACATTCGGCTTTAGACCATAATGCGCCAGATCATATCGATGAGACCATGAAGCTCACCGGGGGACGAGGAGTTGACGTGGTTTTAGAGATGCTCGCGAACGTGAACCTGTCCAAGGATTTGAAAGCCCTCGCGCTTGGCGGGCGGGTCGTTGTCATAGGAAGTAGAGGGCAGGTGGAGATTGATCCACGCGATACGATGGTACGAGAGGCGGCGATTCTTGGCATGCTCCTATTCAATGTGCAGGAACGTGATCTCAAAGCAATTCACAGCGGCTTGTACGCAGGGCTTGAAAACGGGACACTGCGACCAGTAGTCGGACAAGAGATGCCGCTTTCCGAAGCCGCCCGGGCTCACAGGGCTGTTATAGAAACCCGAGCGAACGGGAAGATCATCCTCCTTCCATGAGCGAACTATGCGTGTCCAATTACCTGATGCGGTTTGTAGGGTTCCTCTAGGCGTCGAACGTCATCTTCGCTTAGCTTCACGTCGATCGCTGCAACCGCCTCCTCTACATGTTCGAGCTTTGTGGGTCCGACTATCGGTGCAGTCACCCCTTTGTGCAGCAGCCATGAGATCGCAACCTGCGATGGCGAAACACTCTTCTCTTTCGCCACTTCTTGTAAACGTTCGACAACGTCAAAATCTTCTGCGCGGAAGAATCGTTCACCGAGAAGTTCGTCTGTCTTGAAGCGTTTCGAGTTGGGCTTCTCGCCGCGCTTGTATTTTCCAGAGAGGAATCCCTTTGCTAGCGGGCTCCAGGGAAGTATACCTATGCCCTGCTGGCGGCAGAGCGGTATCATCTCCCTTTCCTCCTCCCGATAGCAGAGATTGTAGTGATCTTGCATGCTAACGAAACGTTCCAAGCCAAAGCGGTCGCTGGTCCAGAGCGCCGTTGCGAATTGCCATGCCCACATGCTTGATGCACCAATATACCGAACCTTCCCCTGCCGAACCAGGTCTGTTAGGGTTCGGAGGGTTTCTTCAATCGGCGTCTCATAGTTCCAACGGTGTATCTGGTAAAGGTCAACGTGGTCGGTGTTGAGCCTGCGAAGCGACTCCTCTATTGCTTTCATTATGTGGAGGCGGGAGAGGCCTTGCTGATTGGGTTTCTCGCCCATAGGAAAGTAAACTTTCGTCGCCAAAACGATGTCGTCGCGGTAGTCGCGAAGGAGTTCGCCGGTAATCTCTTCCGACCGTCCATTCGAATAGTAATTCGCCGTATCGAAGAAGTTGACGCCCAAATCGAGGGCGCGTTTAACAATCGGGCGTGCGTCGTCGAGTTCCAGTTTCCAATCGCCTTGGTTACCGAAAGACATGCAGCCGAGGCAAATTCGTGAAACTTTAGCCCCTGCCAGCCCTAGCCGTACATACTCCATGGGAGCCGCCTTCGAGACGCCGGCCTAAATGAATTACTTAGCGAGCGGATAAGGCAACTCGAGCCGAGTGGGAGATCAAGTCGGCCGCAGAAACGTGATAAGCAGGCCAACTTCGACCAATAAGAATGCTAGAAGAGCTGCCACTTCGCCCCATGTCTTCCATCGCTTTGCTAGCCAAGGCCCTAGGCGGACTCCTGCATAGACGGCCCACACAAAGGTCAATGCTGCGACCAAGAGTACGTAATTGACCATGCTTCCGACACCACGTAAGGGTAATCGTGGAAATAATCTAAGACTTTCGGCCCTCGAACCGATAGTCTCGAGGCTTACGGTTTCGGTCCTCCCAGACTTCTTTCTGGACCGAATCGTCTCCGTCCCATCCCTCAGCCAATTGTTCACCCAAACCAAGGCTAAGGCAGCCGCCGGCGGCGGAAACCTCAGGGGGTATTCACAGAAGGAAGTTCGGGGCGGAAACGCCGCAAACCTGGCCTACGGGTTAGCGTCATTGTCTGTACGGACGAACCTGTTTTGTGTTGGAGACACATTAGCCCACGCGGCCATGGCGAATCATCCTGCGAACTTGAAAGTCCGGTTTATCCCGGGTCAACCCGGTCTCACGACGGCCTTAGAGTTTCCCTTCAAGAAAAGAAAGGTTAACGTAATGATAAGCGGCGTGGGCGGAGTTGCGAAATTCGACGGGCGGCAACTCCACCATAGCGATCTGGCGGCGCTGGAGAAATCGGATTGTGTCGCACTCGTTAACTGGTCCGCGAACGAGAACGGAAACGCGCTCGCCGAGAGAGTCTTCTCAGTCCATGCGCGGAAGAAGAGATTGAACTTCCTTGACCCCGCCGACCTTGCTGGTGTAGAGGGACGTCTTAAGCCGCTAAAGAGAATCATTGATCAGGGTTTGATTGACGTCGTTAGTGTCAACGAGAATGAAACCAGAATACTTGGCGCTTTCCTCTCAGCAAATAGGCTTCCCCACCATTACACGGCTCGCGACGTTTTGAGAGCCGCTGTCCAACTTCAGAAAATTCTTCGAGCAACTGTCGACGTCCATACGCCAATTGGGAGTGCATCCGCATCCGACGAGGAACAAGCTTGGGCGCCCATCCCCCGCCTAATAGGGGGGGCCGTCACGGGCGCCGGCGATGTTTGGGACGCGGGAGATATCGTAGGACATCTGTTGCGCTTTAAAGCTCATGATCGGTTGCGCCTGGCTAACGCGTGCGCATATCGGTATATCTCATCTGGCGGAGTACGGCTTCCCACATTGGCTGAGTCTGAACGTTTTCTGGGAAAACGATGGTGGGATGATGGATCGTAAGGGCGTGTTCAAGTGATCCGTTATTCCCTAAAAAAAGCGGGGAATGTTCGAGCGCGGTCAAATATTTTGGCAGGGTTCGTGAGGTTACTTGAAACTCTTCAAGTGCGCCGCGTCTTCGTTGAAGACTTGCTCGAACAAAGCCAGCGCGGCTCTCTTCAGAGTCGCGTCATCCAATCCTTGAGCCACGAATTCGCCTTCGACTACTACCTTCGTCTTGTTGCCCATTGGTGTGTACGTGTGCCTGTGTTTAGTGCCTTTCATAGGTCCGCTGGTCACTTCGATGCCGAAACCGGTAGGTGGGTTGAAGCTGAATTGCCAGGTTTCCTTCCGCCACGATCCGTCGGGGTTCTTCACTTCCAACTCCGCCGTCATGCCTTTGTCAGACTGTTCCGTGACCTTTGATGTTCTTACCATGCTGTGTTGGTGGCCTTTGTCGTCGTTGAGGAATCGCCAAATCTTGTCGAGTGGTTCGTCGAAAACGCCTTCATCCGTTACATGCACCATTTTTCATCAGGCAAAATCAAACGTTGCTTAGTTAAAAGGACATCCGATGCGGGGGCTTGGCACACTGAGCACTCTAATTTCTGCGTAGGCCGCCATGGCTCAATATATAACACCGGTGGAAATCTGACCGTGGAAGTAGAAATTTCGTAAATGTACCTAATAGAATTCATAGCGCATGGAGTTCCGGATGAATTGAGATGTTCACAAATCAACGACGACTGGTTTCATCCGTAGTCGGCGCAACTTTGCTGATTGCATTAATCTCTTTGTCACTAACTGGTGCCGCAGCGCAAACGGCCAACGGTGACTTCTCTGTGGCGCTTTCCAGTTCAGCCATTTCCATACCGCAGGGATCATCGGGTACCTTGAATCTGTACGTAGCATCGCTGAATGGCTTCGCCCAAACCGTCTCGTTATCATTGACGGGCCCATCAGGTGTGACAGCGTCCTTCAACGGTAACGGCCCAAGTCAGATTGCGACGTCGGCTGGCGTGACAACGTCGTCCACGGTAGCGATCTACGTAGACGATACATTGGATCCAGGAACATACCCGTTGACTTTGACGGGCATCAGCCCCAGCGGCCTGTCACACTCAGCCGGCCTCCAGTTGATAGTGACCCCTCTCGGTACCGTGGTCTCAGCGCCTAACCCCGACTTCCTCACCCAACCGTCGCCTGGTGTACTGACCTTGACTCCGAGCGTATCCAAGTCCACAACGATCGTGTTTGCGTCGGTGAACGGATTCAGCTCTTCCATTAGCCTATCCGCTGCATGGACAGGTGCCGCTCCTGACGGAGTCACAATAAACCTCCCCAGCCCAGTAACCGTACCAGCGGGGGGTAGTGCATCCTCAACCCTAACGCTCACCGCCGACTTCGCTCCGTCAACGGGCACATACACGCTCGTAGTTACAGCCACGAACGGAGTAATCTCTCACTCGTCGGACATTGTCGTGACGATCGTTGGGACACCATCCGTGCTAGCGCCGGTAACTCCGGACTTCGCCATCACTTCCACTACCATTCAGCCTTCTCCGGCAGTTGTATCGCTGACGCCTGGGCTGTCACAGTCCGCTACGATAGTGCTTTCATCTATTGATGGTTTCAGTTCTACGGTAAGTCTTACGGCTGGCTGGAATGGGGCTGCACCCAGCGGAGTCACTGTAAGTCTTCCGACTCCGGTAACCATGCCTGCTGGCGGTAGCGCTTCCTCAGCTCTAACCCTCACAGCCGATAGCACGCCCTCGACCGGCAGCTATACACTCCTAGTCACGGCCACGAACGGTTTAAGCTCTCATTCGACGGAAATTCCAGTCATAATCTCCGGGACGATTGCTGTCCCAGCTTCAGTGACTCCCACAATTGTTTCCATCCCCGACTTTACACAACGTACGTCGGCGGCTACAGTGTCGACGATTCCGGGGCTCAATGCCGGGACTAGCGTTGTGGTGAACTCTCTCGGAAGCTTCAGCGCGCCAGTGACATTCGCTGCCTCATGGTTCGGCAATGCACCCACCGGCATCGCGATTAATCTTCCGCAGACAGTCACTCCGCCAGCAGGCGGCCAGGCTGCGTCACCAATATCATTCACAACCACCGCAACAGCCTCAACGGGAATATACATTGTACAGGTCACAGGGACAAGCGGCGGAGTAAGCCACAGCACCGACATTACGTTGCAAGTGAACTCGCCCGGGCCCTTCATAATCGGGCCCCCGACCCTCAGTTCAACGAAGGGCTAGATTGGGGATGAGTCGATTGGGGCGTCCCATCTCATTGGCATGGTGCATAGGAGTCTCGTGGCGAGACGGCGCACAATGTGAATTCACCGACGCTGACTGACGCTCCTGCGGTAGAGGCCCCAAACGTTGAACCGTTGGTGGCCGCCACGGAAACTTGACCGGTCACTTCGCTTAAGCATCCCGCCGAATCTGAAACGCGAACGAGAGGCGTGTAATTTCCAGGAGTACCATAAGTGACAGTTTGATTCAAGTCTCCTGATTCATGGGATCCGTCCCCGAACCACCAATCTGTTCTGAAGTTGCCCTGTGGGGATGAGACGGCGTCGGTGAACGTCACATTCAAAGGTGCATAGCCAGCCGCCGCGGAGGTTGAGAGTGTGGTGCCGAGCGTGCACGCTGATTCTCGCTCCCAAAGGATCTGACCAGACGCCAGCGCAGAAAGAGACGCATAGGAACCTGCTACGACGTCATTTGCCCCAACAGGTTGAATTCCATAAGCATTGGAAATGGAACATGGGCCGGTATCCGCGGCACCGCACCCGTCGATCAGAGAAAGCGAGGAAGTTGGGTACCAAAGATCGTCGCTTCCAAGGTATGCAAGGTCTCGAAATTCTACGGGGCCCAACTGGGATAGATATGGTCCTGAAGCCATCTCTGCCACGAGGTGAGCTGGAGATGTTGATGTGCTAGACGGGAAGTTGGAGGAGTAGATGGTGACACCGTCCACTACGAAACTCCAATTGCTTGACTCGCTAGGTAGGATTGAGTACAGGTGCCATGTCCCGTTAGATCCTGCCGAGTTCGCGGCTCCAAAGCCATAGTACCAGTCGGTCACGATTTGTGAGTTCGGGAAATATGCCCAAAACCAACGTGCATCCGACGGTGCGATGTTGTCGCTACCGCCCAAGCAGGATGTCCCGGCCTGTGTTACGTGAGCGTTCAGACAGTAGTAGCCGGGTGGCATCATCAAGTAGCCGAATTGAACGAATGAGCCGTCGCTGAGCACATCTCCAACCCAAAACGCATCATCTTGGCTTGAGACGTTGTAATCATTCGTCCGAATCTCAACCTGCACACCGCTATTACCTACCGAAGCCGCGTCACCCCAAGCACCGACCTGGACGGGTTGATTCGTCGCGCCCGAAACGTTGACGGCTTGAAATGGCTTGAGGATGAGGGCTGGCTCATGCAGCGGTCTCAAGGAGGAATGATGGAGGGTGTTGGCACTAGCCCCCTTCTCTGGCATGCCGAAATTCGAGAGGCCTGTATAGGGGACCACGACGGAGGCCGAGAGGGTGAGGGCCGCTAGGAGGACGCACAATAAGAGGTGGTCAGCACGCAAGCGAGGTTTGCTCTCGGTGGATTTTTCCACCTAAGGCTAAATACTCATATGAAAAGGTGATGTTCGGTTATCTGCACAGTAGTGTACCAGGAAATCAACCTGCCCTACAAAACATTCGTGCCGTGCACTACGTTGCAAATCATTAATTCTCATAACCGCATCCATCCATAGGATCAGATTGGTTCACAGGCTAGTAGAGGTCAATCCCGCCGACGCTGCCGAGTTCACTTCCGTTGCCACTTACCTTCCCGTGAGGAAGTGGCAATATGTCATCCCATTCTTGCGGCTGTCTTTCCGTATTGAACAGCAGTTGAGAAGAACGGACGGAATAGTGCGATACGGACTCAGGACAAATCTCTTCCGCAAGAAGTTCTGGACTTACTCCGTTTGGAAGGATCCGAAAGCGATACCTCCTTTCGTTGCAGCAGAACCCCACGCCACGGCGGTACGAAAATTCAGCGAATGGGCCGCCGAAGGAGCGGCATTCAGTCAATGGCAAAATGACGACGGCAAAGTCGACTGGGAGGAAGCTGAGCGACGACTCAAGAATCCAACGTACTATTACAAACAGTGAACGCGAACCGTACCAGGGCTTAGTGTGTGCCGGCTGGGAAGATGATTGTTCGTGCGTCCCAATACGTCGGGTTCAGGTAGCGTAGGTAGTCTGGGTTGTTGCCTAGGCGGACGGATAGGTAGTACGAGAACCAGTAGAGTGGGATAATGCTGAGATAGGGTGCAAGATACTCATCAACCCGCGGCAGTTCGACAGTGTTCGGACAAATAGCTGCCATATCGTGGTTCCCTTCGAAGACTACGGGTACGACCGTGGAGCCCAGACGGGTCCCCGCCCTAACACAATCGAGGTTTCGTGAGTATGTGCGACTCCCGGTCGCCATAACAAACACAACTGTCTTATCATCTACTGAGGCCCACGGCCCATGCAAGAGCTGTTCCGTCTCGAATCCTTGTGAAGGAAGATAACTCGTTTCCATGATCTTCAGCGCAGCTTCCAATGCGTTCGGGTAACTTTCTCCGGTTCCTGCGAAGTAGATGGTTCGTTTGCCAGCGTTCTGTTCGGCGAGTTCCTTCATACTCTGCTCGGTCGAGCTGAGAACTTTCTTGGCCAATTGCGGAATTTCGGCAATTTCATTTCGGATCTTGTCAATACGGTCCGGGTCGGTCCCGTGCCGGTGTTCGAGAAGTAAAATTCCCATAGTTGTGAGGGGTAAGGCTCCGGCCAGGTAACATTTCGTATGGCATCTCGATTTGTCGGGACTGTTGCCGACTACCAGTGTTTCGTCGGCAACCTTAGTGATGGGGCTGTCGGCGAAATGTGTAATCCCCACCGCGTATCCGCCTTTAGCCTTCACGCTCGCTAAGGCGTCCACCGTTGTCTTCGTGATACCGCTATGAGATACGCCAAAAGCTGCGCATCGATTTGCAATGGAATAGTTGTTAGTAAGTTCAAGAGCCTGAACGCATTCCCAACTCAGCGAATTTCCATCCTGTAACGAGAGAATATTTGAACCGAGCATGGCGGAGAAGAACGCCGTTCCGCAACCCGTGAAGTAATAACTTGGCCGGTCTTCCAGCTGTGCCGCCATCGATTCAACTTGTGCTGAGGAGTTTTCGATTGTCTTCTGCATAGCGTCCGGGATTTCTCGAATCATGTCATGAGTCAAGAACGGGTGTTTGGTTCTCTCGGGAACGAGTAGGGGAGGCGATGGTTGACGTGTGGTCATGAAGCACCATTCTGGTTCTTACAATGTTATAAGGCCGGCAGGTTTTCGGATTTCAGGAAGTTAGGTGGCCTGTGAAGGTTCGATTTCTGTACTCCGAAGATTGCCCTTCACATGAGGAGGCGTTCCAGCGTCTTCAACGCATTCTCCAAGAGGAAGGCGTCGAAGCTGACATTGGGGTTGTCCGAGTGGATACTTTCGAAGAAGCAGAGAGGGAGCGTTTTCAGGGGTCGCCGACGATAATGATCGAAGGCAACGACATCTGTCCGACCGAGAATCCCCGTTACGCGCCGGCGTGCAGAGCTTATGTGCTCGAAGACGGACGAATTTCACCGTTACCCTCAGTCGCTATGATTAGAGACGCTGTTCGTAACGCCAAAAAGAGTCTTAAGGGCGGTAGCGAGAGCCCTTAAAGCGGTGTTTAGTATGGCGAACCTGAGGATAGGCGACAAGGCAATTCCCTTCAATCTTCCAGCAGTAGACGGCGCCAACCGTAGCCTGACTGAGTTTGCGGGTGAGAACGCTGTTGTTGTGGTCTTCAGTTGTAACCATTGCCCATACGTCCGCGCATGGGAAGACCGCATGGTCCAGATTCAGGCGGACTACGCTTCGAAGGGGGTACAGTTAGTCGCGATAAATTCAAACGACGCCACGAAATACCCGGAAGACAGCTTCCAGAAAATGAAGGAGCGGGCGCGCGAGAAACACTTCAACTTCCCCTACTTGAGAGATGAAACCCAGGAAGTCGCAAGAGCATGTGGCGCAGAGCGAACACCCGAGGTTTTTCTCTTCGACCACAGCGGAATTCTACAGTATCACGGCTCTATCGACGATAACTACGATGACCCGGCGGCAGTCAAAATGAAATATCTTCGGGACGCGCTCGACGCGGTTCTATCGAAAGCACAACCTCCCACGGCAGAAACAAAACCGATTGGATGCACAATTAAGTGGAAATAATGAGCAACCTGTAAATTCACGCTCCGACAGGTTTTGCCAAGGCGAACGATTGTCGGACCCCACTAGAACCTCTGCAGGATTCATTGTTCTCTCAGTTCTTCTCTGCGTGTTGATCATCTCCGCGGGAGGCCAAATTCTTCCGATCGTTCAGGCACAGCCGCTGCTGGAATTGAGCACGGGGACCGCACGAGTGGGCGTGGACGTCTCGATTAGCGGAACCGGTTTTCTTCCGACCGATACGTCTTGCACGTTCTCCAGCCCTTCCTCGGGCACTTTGATAACTTCTTCCGCGTGCGTCGCTCAGGGAGGGTCCTTGACGGGAAGTTTCATTGTGGGCAACGTTCTGCCGGGGGATTATGTTGTTCAGGTGTCGGCCAATATGGGTGATTCCGCGCAAGCGATCTTGGAAGTCAGCGGGGGCGCCCTAATTCAGTTAAGCCCTCCGGGCGGCGGGCCCGGGGTAGATGTTTCCGTTCAAGGCACAGGTTTCCTACCAACCGACACAACCTGTACCATTTCGAGTCCGTCCTCACCAAACCCCATCTTGCCTGGATCTGGAGCTTGCATAATACCCAGCGGAACCGCCAGGGCGATCGGAAGCTTCTTCATCGGAAACGTTCCGCCGGGCGAATATCTAGTCAAGGTGACCGGGAACCAAGGAGATTCAGCGCAGGCTCTACTCGAAGTCGGGTAAGTGACGCAGGCCCGATTCGAGAGAATTAGAAGGAACGGACGGTGTAATTTTATGTCGGATGGTGGAGTTTAGGCTCCAGGAGAGTGCGCGATGAAATCGCTTTCCGTCCTCATTGTCGCTCTCGCAGTCATCCTCCTAGTGTGCCCGCGCGGCGTCGCGTTCGCTCAATCCTCCCAGGAGTCTTATACCGTCACCTTGAACGCGTTTACTCTCCATGTCACCTTCCCTTCAGAGGTGATGCCGGGAGACGTCTTTAACGTGAGCGTCCAAGGAACCCCCACAGGCACTCCGGTTTACCTTCAGAACCTGACCGCTACGATCTACTACGCCGATTCGTCCGGACTGCATCAGGTCGCAACACAGGTCTTAGTGAGCAACCCTGCGAACAGTTACGGATACTACGGGTCGTCTCCAACGGGAAGCTTCAGTAAGAGCTTCACGGTCACCGTACCACGGGATGCGCCAAGAACTTCTCTCGTAACTCTATTCTCGGAAGCTACCCAATACAGCAACTATCCGTACTATTCGAGTTACGAGCCGTACCCGTTCTCGTACTGGTACTTTGGTGATCCTCTATTCTATTCATACTATCCATCATTCACAGCCACGACAGATCAAGCGATCTCGCCTCTATCCTACATCAGGGCGACAACGCCCGAATATGTGGCTCTTCAAGCTGAGTATCGAATGCTTCAGCAGCAACTGAACCAAACTCAGACCGAGAACCAGCAACTGCAAACAACTCTCACACAACAAGGCGTTAAGATTGACCAACTAACCCAGCAACTAGCGGCGGCGAACACCACTGCTCAGACCTATGAAGTTGCTGCGTCCGTCCTCGCGATCATAGCGATCGCGCTGGCCGCATTCAACATTTACCAGATGAAAAACAAAACAAAGAAGAACGACGCAAAAGGGACTACTGAAAGCGAATAATCACGTTTCTTCTCTAAGCGCGTCCTGACGATCATAATCCTACAATGTTCAAGCCGGCTGGGTAATAGAGGGCCGTAAAAGTGGTTAGCGCGTTGTTCTTCAGGCTACTCTTCTCATCGTTATGGGTTCTCTTCCTCGTGGTGTTCACGTGGGTTGCACATTCGATAAAATGGTCCGCGGGAAGGCGAAACACTCGGCGTGCGGGTCGATTTCGCGCTGTAGCGCTTACTGTTGCCGGCTTTTACTTCATCGCGGCCTTGCTCTATGCGTTGGTGCCGCGTTGGATTTCGTTTCTTTCGATTCCTTTAGTTGATCCGGTGCGTTTGCTTATGGTCGCAGTGGCTTTTCTGGGCGTGTCGGTTGTGTTTTGGGGGCTACGGGCGCTGAGCAAGAATTGGGCCCCTTCGCTAAGCGGTGTGAGGAAAGACACTTCCCTGGTGACTAGTGGCCCCTACCGGTTTGTCAGGCACCCAATTTACCTTGGAGCATTCGTCTTCCTAGTCGCTGAGGCCTTTCTTTCAGCTAATTTGCTTGTACTCACACCTACGATCGCTCTTTGCATCCTGCTTTGCGCGCAATTGCCCGAGGAAGAGAATCTGCTAATTGATAGGTTCGGCGACCAGTATCGCGAATACATGAAACGAACGCCGCGATTCATTCCAGATCTGAACCATGAACGCTAGAGCTTGTAGAATTTACGTGACGTTCTGACTAACGGTGTTTTGCTTATCGCCTTAAGGTATGATTTCGCATCCGTCATATTTCCTGTAGTTGAAGGCATTAAGAGGAATCGCTCCATCGGCTACGAGCTCCTTGACTTCGGGGAGAACTTCTTGGAGTTCACTTACCATGCTTCGCACTGTGTCACACACCTCGTCAAAGCCTCGATCGCCCCAGAGTTTCGTGGCGTTTGCGTATAGGCAACGTCCTCCGCACAAGGCGTTGATTTCGCATTGAGTGCACGGTGCGGAGAAGGTTGAGACTTCGCGCAGGTTAGGCGCTCGCGTTTCCCGTAAATTACCGAGATAGAAGTCCTTCAAGCCCGCCATCACCGGGCAAGGCGTAATGTTTCCATCAGTCTGAATGTTGAAAAGGCTCCATCCGGCTCCGCAACGAAGACGGCTTGGTTCATTTAATAGCATGGACTTCATGACTCCAACAAAGGGGTAAAGCCTCAGCACCTCTCCACTTTCCCTCATCTTTTCTACCCAGATCCGAATCAGTCTCCGCAATCTCGGATTGTAACTATCAGCAGCCCAGGTGGCAAAGTCGCGGTTGGGAAAGTCATTCTGCCAGAAGAGAGCGTCTAGCTGCCAGTGAACCGAGGAGATTGGTAAGCCTTTGTCTTCTAATAGTGCAAGGACCTGATTGTCGATCTCGGTCTCTTCTCCCACAGTCATTCGCGCGACAATTTCGCCTCTGAAACCTCTCTCGCGGATGGTTCTGAGATTGCGTGCGACGCGTCTGTATGTTCCGCTTCCTCTGTAGTAGTCTGTTGTTTGCTCGTCTCCATCGAGGGAGGCATATATGGCGTCGAATTTCTTCACGTAACTTGCGTCCAATTTATCGAGCAATAGTCCATTGGTTTGGATCACGAACCTTGCTTGAGGGATAGTGTCCATTACGGCCTTCATCTTCGGAATTTGGAGCAAGGGCTCACCGCCATAGAACACGAGGATGGGACTAGATTCCTCTTGAAGGAACCTCTTCAATGAGTCAATACTATACGTGATTGATGGCGGTAAAGAGTAGTCAATTTGGAGGTCATGAAAATCGCTGCCGAAGTCCTCGCACGACTTTCCGTAACAGTATCTGCATTTCATGTTACAAGTTGTCGTAAGAGTGACGTAGAAGTTCAGCTCCAGACCCCTCCGTTCCGCAAATATTTTTGATTACTGAAATATGAGCCGCCTACGGGCTCAGGTGCTTATCTACCCTTCTCTTCGTTATCCTGTTTTAAGTGCCTGCTAGACAAGGATCGCAAGATTGGTTTTTCCTCGCAACCCTTAACGCCCGACTTACCGTTTTACGGGCAACAGGCGGGAGCAAATGAGGACCCCTGAAGGTTCAGACACTAATCCAAAACACAGAGACATGCCCCCGAACCTGTTCAAACAGTCCGCCTATCGGGCGGTGGATTGGATAACTGATTATCTGGAAAACATGGACAAATTCCCCGTGTTGGCACAGACGAAACCTGGCGATGTCGTGTCCAGACTCCCCAAGAGTCCGCCCGAGAAACCAGAAAACTTCGAGTTAATGATGGACGACTTCGAAAGGATTCTGTTGCCTGGGATCACGCACTGGAATCACCCCCGATTCTTCGCATACTTTTCCATAACCGGCTCCTACCCGGGGGTCATCGGAGAAATGTTGTCAAGCGCCCTAAACGTGAACGCCATGCTCTGGCGTGCCTCACCCGCCGCAACCGAACTAGAACAAGTAGTGCTAGACTGGCTACGACAGATGGTCGGCCTACCTAAAGAGTTCGAAGGTGTGATCAACGATACCGCCTCAGTGTCCAGTCTAAACGCGATCGCCGCAGCACGGGAGGCCGTCGGCCTGCACGTTCGCGAGAAGGGAATGGCTGGCAGAGATGAGTTGCCTCGATTAAGAATCTACACTTCCGAAGAAGCACATTCATCGATCGAGAAAGCGGCGATAGTACTGGGCTTCGGGCAGGAAGGTGTTCAAAAGATTCCGACGGATGATGCTTTTCGGATGGATCCACTCGTTTTGGAAAGCATGATTCAGAAGGATCTCGACAATGGAGTCAGGCCAGTTTGCGTGATTCCGACAATTGGAACTACCTCAACAACAAGCATTGATCCAGTCGAGGGAATTTCGAAAATTTGCCGGAAACATGGAATTTGGATGCATGTTGACGCCGCATATGGAGGCTCCGCTGCCATCGTGCCAAGAATGCGGAAGCTCTTTACTGGATGGGAGAATGCCGACTCAATTGTTATCAATCCGCATAAGTGGCTGTTCACACAACTCGACTGCAGCGTCCTATATTGCCGGCGACCGCAGGTTCTGAAGGACGCTTTCAGCCTAGTTCCGGAGTATCTTCACACCAGTGAAGAAGGCGAGGTCAAGAACCTGATGGACTACGGCATTTCATTGGGACGGCGTTTCCGCGCCTTGAAGTTGTGGATGATCATACGCTCATTGGGGCGCGAAGGGATCGCAAATGCCATTGAGGATCACATAAGTTACGCCCAAAGACTATCGGATATGATCCGGGCTGACGACCGGTTCCAGCTCCTAGCTCCTGTCCCATTCAGCACGGTAGTCTTCCAATTCCGCCCCAAGACTCTCGCAAAGAACCGAGACACGGGGTCGGAGACAAAAGTCAACCAGGTGAACGAGCGACTGCTCAACGCGGTAAATCAAACTGGAAAAGCATTCTTATCGCATACAAAACTCGGAGGCAAATTCGCAATTAGACTGGCGATTGGCAACCTTAAGACGAATTGGGAAGACGTCTCGGAAACCTGGAAGCTAATTCAAAAAGAGGCTAACGCAGTGACCGGTGGCTAAGGTGTAGTCCGAGGCTAACCCCCCAAGTCTTGCGATTAGAATCACGTTGCTAACTCCTTTCGTCTTTTGTCCTTTCGCATTCTATGGACAGCGTAGCCGATCAGGTAAGCGGTCGCCAACGCGGCGGAGAGTCTTATGTCGACGAAAGCGAGCAGGATTAGTATTACGGTTACCGCGACGCTTACCTTTAGCTCCGTTTCCGAGATCATAACCCCCGATTTCAACCGCACAGGTTCCAAGGATTGTGAGTGATGCATAGGCCTCGGCTTGGCTCTTAGCCGTTTGCATTGGCTCCCGGACTGGCCACTAGCCTACATCCTTCGCCCTCTCTAGTTACGCCATATGGCCGAAGTGAACCAACTGAGACTACGCAAAAGCTAACCCCGTTATCTCCGAGGAGAAACGGGCGACGAACTCAATAATTCCTTACAGGCCTTCTGGAATCAGGTCTGATGACTTGAAGATTCTGATGTTCGGCCCTCCGGGTTCCGGTAAAGGGACATATGCATCTAGGCTCTCCGCCAAACTGAAAATACCTCACATCTCAACCGGCGATCTGGTGAGAGATGAGATCAAGAATCAGTCGGAAATGGGCAAGCGCATCAATGACTACTCGTCGCGCGGCCTCCTTGTTCCAGACGATGTGATATGCCAACTCCTGCAAAAGAGAATATCGCAACCTGACTCATCCGGGGGCTTCATTTTGGACGGCTTCCCACGCACAATCCCACAAGCTCAAGAACTCGAGAAAATAAGCACCACAGATCTGGTCATCAACCTTCAGGTGCCGGATGCGATCATAATTGAGCGGTTAGCTTCGAGGCTGACCTGTAGAAGCTGCGGAGCCATATACAACGCGAGATTTCTCAAGCCAAACATTGCAGGAAGATGCGACAAATGCGGGGGCCCGCTATACCAGAGAGAGGACGACCAGCCGAGTGTAATTCAGCAACGGCTTGAATTATATCGAAAGCAAACCCGACCGCTTCTAGACCATTATACGAAGAAGGATCAAGTCAGAAACATCGCCAACAACGAAGCTGACGTACCTCCGGAAGAAGTCGTCAAGAAGATACTTGACATCATTCAAATGGACGACAACTAACATTCGGTTGCAAAGAACGGATAAAACTACAAAATCGCTTTTCTTGAACTAATGGATTTCTTCGCGGTCGAGCACGAGAGGTAACCGTAAAGAAACTCAGCACTGATTGCCGATGTCGTTTCCCAAGCAAGCTCATCCGGGACATTGATGCCCTTGGACAGCAGCCTCCGTCGCGTGTACCTGACTCTGTTTCTCTGGAGCACAGCATCTGCCATCTCCCTCGGCGGGCCCATAATGCCATTGTATGTCGCATCGCTTGGGTTTGGCCCATTAGAGTGGGGCATACTTGCAGCGGCATGGGCGCTGGGGATGCTCCTTCTAGAGTGGGTGTGGGGCAGTCTCAGCGACACAGTGGATCGGCGGTGGCTCATGATCGTCTCGACCATCAGCATGAGCGTCCTCTTCACTCTCTTTACCGTCCATGCACTTACCTCTCTCTTCATAGTTCTTGAATTGCTTTCTGGCGCGATCGGCGTCGCTATAGGTCCGACAACTAGATCCTATGTATCTGCCGGGTCGCCGACGAAATCTCTCGGCCTATTCGCGAGCCTCTGGTGGACATCATTCATGTCGGGACAAGTTATCGGTTCCGTCGTGGGTTCATTCATAGCTCAGACTTGGGCGTTTGAATACTCCTTCTACGCTTCAACGGTCGTCGGGATCGCCCTGGCCCTCTTCATTCTATTATCGTTCCCGGCCGATAAGAAAGAGGACACCAGGATGCGCGAAACCAATATTCTAAAGGGCTTAAGGATGGTTCTCGGATTGCGCTCCGCTAGAATCCTATTCTTGTCTGCAATCCTAGTTTTCGCGGGGAGGGCACTGATTATCGATTTCCTGCCACTCTACGCGTCAAGTATAGTCAAGATGTCCACATTCCAGGTAGGCATCCTACTCGCCTTAGTTTCCGGGACACAGTTGGTGTCGATGCCAGTACTCGGGTGGCTATCTGACCGTTTCGGCCCAAAACGTAGTGCAGTGTTAAGCTACACGTTGTCGGCTATCCTATTTCTCCTATACTTTGTGGCCAAGACGGCATACCAAATGTTCTTGGTTTCGTTCGCCGTTGGAGTCGGCCTCTCCGGTCTTTTCTTGCTACTCGCCATGATACCTACGATTTCCTCGCGGGGAACATATGGAAGGGTGATAGGAGCGTACGGTTCGTTTGAAGATCTTGGCATCATGGTCGGGCCGCTCATTTACGGATTCGCTTGGAGCGCCTTTGGGCCCGTCTACATCTTCCTGGCCTGTTCGCTTACGCAATTACTGGCGGCATTTCTGGTACTTGGAATTCGGCAACGCCCTTCCGCAAGAGATTGAACGCCGATCAAGCCGCGGCGCCGGGACCTAATGGTTAACCCTTCGAGGGCTTTTCCGGATTTGGGTCAGGAGTTCATCGTATGAGTTCCGCCACCGCCTCATGTCTTGCATCCACCACGTAGCGCCCGCAGCTTCATACGCCGACATCACCTCGTCACTTTCCAGTTGACCATCCGCGCCGGAGGTAGCGACGATGTCATAATGAGACGTGTATGTCCTGTGACCGTAAACGAATTCTTTGACTCTCCTAATCTCTTGGGGATTCAATTTGCTGCCTCGTGATAGGCCGAGAGGAAAGACGCCGTCCCATTGCGCGGCACGCAGGAAAGGTTTCTGCCTAGGCCATCGTCCTGCAACCCAGATTGGAATTCGTGGGGTTTGGAAGGTGCGTGGCAAGAATCGGACGTCTCGGATCTTGCAGTATTCGCCTTCGTAGTTGAATTGCTCACCACTCCATAGTCCGACCAGCGTTTCAAGCCCTTCATCAAGTTTCGCGGCGCGTACTCTATCGTCGCTGTCTTCCCCGAAGGGCTTGAACTCTATCTCAGCCGGATCTCCCAGACCGACACCGAGCACAAGCCTCCCACCTGAAAGTTGGTCGATAGAAGCGGTTTCGCGCGCGAGCTTCCAAGGTTGATATCGTGCAATCGGCGTCACTAACGTCCCAATTCGCATTTCTTGAGTCTTCGTTGCGATGCCCGCTAGAGCAACCCAAGGATCGACCACCGGGACGCTCTCTCCGTCGCTGTAGAGGACATGGTCGAAAGTGAAGAAGCCATCCCAACCCGAATTTTCTCCTTCGACAGCTAAATCGATTAGCTTTCTGGCCGAACCGCAGCACTCTCCGAAATTTGGAATAAGAATTCCGAAGTGCAAATGCTCACACTGACCCTATGCGCCTATTGCAATGCTCTATGTTAAACAGCAACCTAATTCCGGGATAGCCCGCTCCTAGCTGTCGACGTGATGCTCCTTACCCAATGCTGTTCATAACCCAAGCATTCAACTTCTTTCCGAAAATTCTTTGGCCTCGCTCAAAATTGGGATCGATAAGGGTTCAACCTGGTTCAACTCAATAGCCACGGTTACCATCGGGGCATGGCCGCAACCCGCACATAGGATGTCATTGAGGCAACTGGTCATACGCGTTCAGCTTAGGTGGAATATTGACACCTAAGCGTAAAGGCCGCTGTGGCCATGATGTGTCGAGAGGTAAAGTCGTGCCCATGAGAACCATCAAGGTTCCTGTGGTTGAGTATCCAGCCGTGGCATATCCGTACTACTACACGTACCCGTACACGTACGCTTGGCCGTGGCCATACGGCTATTACTACTACTAACCGTATGACCTGTAATGGAACGTAGCCGTCCTCTCAACCACCCACCGTTCTTTTTTTCAATTTCAGAAATTAACGATCTGATTCAGGGCCGTTAGTCGTTCGGCGCGGCGTGCAGTTACCGTTTCAGCAAATCGTGGAATGTGTGTCTTCTCAAAGAGGGACTTTGCTAAGGAACTCTTTGACATATGAGTTGAAGTCGTTAGCATTTTCGACGTTGCTCAAGTGCGCCGCGTTTTTGATTATGTGTAATTCTGACCCTAGTATCCTATCATGGATTTCTTGTGACGCAGAGATCGGCGTGAGAGTATCCTGTTCGCCGACTACGACGAGTGTTGGAACTTGTATGGCCGAAAGGGATGGAACAGTATCAGTCCTGGTCGCTAGGGCGATGAGGGCGCCGCAAATGCCAATCGCCGAATTGGACTCCATGATCTTCTGAATCCTCACGACAAATTCAGATTTCGCCGCCAGATTTTGCTGAGTGAAGACTGTTTTCAAGAAGTCCTCCGCGAAAGGCTTCACCCCTTTCTTCTTGATTGCTCGTACGGCCTCTGCTCGTTTCAACTTGGCCGCGTTGGAATCAGCCTTCGCCTGCGTATCCGCAAGAACGAGGCCTAAGACGCGTTCCGGGTTTCTTTCAACCGCTCGGAGCGCAATATAGCCTCCCATCGAGAGGCCACACAAAACAGCTTTCTTGACCTCCATGTGGTCCAGAAGTGAGATGAGGTCGTCAACGAAAAATTCGAATGGGTATTGTCCGTCGCCCGCACTACTTTTGCCGTGTCCGCGTACGTCATATTCTATAACCCGGAAAGCTTCGCTCAGCACTCCGACTTGTGGTCGCCACATCTCGTGGCTGAACGGGAATCCGTGGATCAGAACGAGCGGCAGCGCGGCAGGGCTACCGTGATGATCAAACCACATTTGCAGGCCGTTTATGTTCGCATTCAATGGCGGTCCCTCATACAGGAGCATATCATCGCTTTTAACGCAATTGGACCACGCTCTGCAGCGCTGCCACGGCAGTTGGCAGAATAGTCTTTTGAGTCAGTTAATGCAGTCGTAGGGGAGTGCCTCATTAGTTGAGATGATGTGAACAACGTGCACATTTTGGCTTGCGATATTGGAGGAACGAAGACGGACGTAGCCGTATTTTCCGCGGAAACTGGGTTATCTGTTCCAATCGCAGAGGAAACCTATCACAGCCAGAAGTTTCCGGATCTTCAATCGATTCTACAAGAGTTCCTAGCAAAGAAGCCGGTGACGGTTGAGTCGGCTAGTTGCGGGGTTGCAGAGGAATCATCATGACTCAAGAATTGAATGAGCCAACTCCTCGAAAATCCATAGATACGCTCTCAATCCATACCATCCGCTTCCTATCGTTGGATATGGTAGAGAAGGCGCAGTCCGGGCACCCTGGTACACCAATGGGCGCGGCTGACATGGCCTACGTGTTATGGAATAAATTTCTAAAACATAGCCCTACAAATCCGAACTGGCCTGACCGAGACAGGTTTGTCCTATCGCCGGGCCACGCGTCTGCACTTCTATACAGCCTGCTCTATTTGACGGGCTATGATCTTCCGCTGGATGAGTTGAAGAACTTTCGAGAGTGGGGAAGCAAGACACCCGGCCACCCGGAATACGGTCGGACCCCCGGAGTCGCCGCAACCACCGGCCCGTTGGGTCAAGGGTTCGCGAATGGGGTTGGGATGGCTATGGCTGAGAGATTTCTGGCCGACCACTTCAACCGACCTCATTATGAAGTCGTCAATCACTACACCTACGCCATAGCGTCAGATGGAGACATGCAGGAAGGCGTAACGAGCGAAGCAGCGAGCTTGGCCGGTACGCTGCGTCTGGGCAAGCTGATCTACCTTTACGACTCGAATGAAATCCAGATTGAGGGACCAACTAGGCAGGCGTTTCGGGAGAACGTTGGAAGGCGATTCGATGCTTATGGCTGGCAAGTGATAGGGCCCATTGACGGAACCAATCTACCGGAGATTGAGAGAGCGATCCTACGAGCACAGGACGAAACAGAGAAACCGTCACTAATCATTTGCAGAACAATAATCGGGCACTGTACCCCCGAGGAGGGCACGGCCCAAGTTCACGGGGAACCCATACCAGAGCTCGACGTGCGCAGAGCTAAGGAATCTTGCAAATGGCCTACCGACAAGACGTTCTATGTTCCCGATCACGTTCTAACTCACATGAGGGAGGCCGTGAAAAGAGGAGCACTAGTCGAAGCAGAACGGCAGAAGAAGTTGGAGGATTACGGAAAAGAATATCCAGAACTGGCGTCACGATTCGCCGCTCAAATGGCGGGTAAGCTCCCCGCCGATTGGGATAGTGAACTCTCATCGCTCTTCCCAGCCGGGACAAAGCCCATTGCCACAAGATCAGCGTCGGGAAAGATCCTGAACACACTCGTCAAACACGTTCACGGCCTAACGGGTGGGTCGGGGGATCTTAGCCCGAGCACCAAGACGTTCTTGGTAGGCTACGGTAATTTTGGTTGGCAGGAACACTACGGTCACAACATTCACTTCGGCGTCAGGGAGCATGCAATGGGAGCCATAGTCGGCGGAATGGCTCTGCACGGAGGCGTCATACCCTACGCGGCTACCTTTCTGGTATTCTCCGACTACATGCGTCCCCCGATGCGACTGGCCGCCATGATGGGAATTCGGGTGGTCTACGCTTTCACGCATGACAGCATTGGACTGGGGCAAGACGGGCCGACTCATCAACCAATCGAGCAACTGATGAACCTGAGATGCATCCCAAACATGACGGTCATCAGGCCCTCGGACGCAACGGAAACCGTTGAGGCCTGGAGGGCGGCGATAATGAACACGCACGGCCCGACAGCCCTCATCTTGACACGCCAAGATTTGCCGGTTATAGACCGAACGCAATACGCGCCGGCTATAGAGTTACACCACGGCGCCTACGTGCTCTGGCAATCCGGAAAGCAAACTCCAGACGTTATTCTGATAGGAACTGGATCCGAAGTGCAGGTTGCGCTGCAGGCTGCGAAGCAGTTGGCCGCGGGAGGGACCTGTGTCCGAGTTGTTTCGATGCCCAGCTGGGAACTCTTCGATCGTCAGCCGCAGGATTATCGGGACTCGGTGCTTCCGCGACACGTTCGCCGCCGAATATCGGTAGAGGCTGCAGCGAAACTCGGATGGGAGCATTACGTTGGGTCGGAGGGCAAGATAATCGGGCTAGACCACTTCGGTGCCAGTGCCCCCGCCGAGATCCTATTCCAGAAATTCGGTACAACACCGGAACATGTAGCGACTGCGGCTAAGGAACTTTTGAAGGAGCCTCGGTGAATGGCGAAGATACGAGAGTATGTTGCGTTAGGTCAATCAATCTGGCTAGACTACCTACGCCGAGCATTAATCACCTCGGGCGAGCTTAAGGAACTCGTCGCAGAAGGCCTCGGCGGAGTCACCTCCAACCCATCAATCTTCGAGAAAGCAATCGACGGTAGCAGCGATTATGATGAAGAATTAAAGCGCTTAGTGAAGGAAGGTAAGGCACCCGACGAGATCTTGGAGGTTCTTATGATTGAGGACGTGGGCCACGCCGCTGACCTGTTTCGGCCGTTATATGATTCGTCCGGAGGAAAGGACGGCTACGTAAGCATCGAAGTCAACCCGAGAATATCTGACAACACAGAAGCCATGATCGCTGAAGCGCGACGATTCCACGCCGAACTACACCGCCCGAACGTAATGATCAAAATCCCCGCTACCCCCTCCGGACTTCCCGCGATCGAACGCCTGATCAGCGAAAGCATCAACGTCAACGTCACTCTCATCTTCTCATCGGCCCAATACAAGTCGGCCGCCCAAGCCTACCTAACCGGGCTTGAGAAGTTCGCCGCGGCCGGGGGAAACCTCAGGCAAGTGTCCTCAGTGGCCTCCCTGTTTGTGAGTCGGGTCGATACGCTGGTAGACGATCTTCTCAAGAGGAAGGGAAACGTGACCCTCCAAGGCAAGATAGGGATAGCTAACGCAAAGATCGCCTACCAGGATTTCAAGGCGATCTTCTCAGGTGCCAGGTGGGAAAACCTCCACAAGAAAGGGGCGAATGTCCAAAGAGTTCTCTGGGGCAGCACGGGCGTAAAGGACCCTACATATCCGGACACATTATACTGCGACGCCCTGATAGGTCCGAACACGATTAACACGGTCCCGCCAGCAACACTCCGCGCTCTCATTGATCACGGGAGAGCTGCCAGAACCGTGGACATCGGAGTAGAGGAAGCTAGAGAACAGCTCAATCAACTATCCCAGTTAGGCATCAATTTCGCGGACATCACGAAGCAGTTGGAAGACGAGGGCGTCGCCAAATTCTCGGAGTCATTCGACAAAGTAATTGAGACAATCAAGAAGAAACACGACCGTCTGGTTGAGCAGTGGCATCATGAATCTGCCAAACTCGGACACTACGAACCCGCGGTCGCGGCTGCCCTTGCTAGGATCGCCAAAGACAAGATTGTGCATCGAATTTGGGCACATGACTTCACCGTCTGGAGCCCCGACCCGAAGGAGATTAACAATCGGTTGGGATGGCTGCATACGGCTGAGATGATGCAGGAGGCTCTCCCTCGTATCACGGAGTTTGTCGATGAGGTGCGAAGATCAGGGATCACGGAGGCGGTTCTTCTCGGGATGGGTGGCTCGAGCTTGGCGCCACAAGTCTTCGCGAAGGCTTTCGACCGTCCTAAGGGCTATCCAAGCCTAAGCGTTATCGACACGGTTGACCCAGATTCAATTCTGGCGCACTCTGAACGACTTGATCCAACCAAGACCCTCTACATCGTAGCAACTAAGTCAGGTTCAACGGCGGAGACTCTGTCGCTGATGAAGTACTTCTATGGCCAGGAAGTCTTCGAATTAGGGAAGGAGGACGCCAGCAAACACTTTGTGGCAATCACGGACCCCGCAAGTCCACTTGCTGAGACGGCGGAACGGTTCCATTTCCGCGCGAAATTCCTCAACGATCCGAATATAGGCGGTCGATACTCGGCTCTCTCATACTTCGGCCTAATTCCGGCAGCCCTGCTAGGCGTCGACGTGGCACGTCTACTGGAGCAAGCCATGAGTGCTGTCTACGCTTGTGAGTCAACCGTGGCGTCCGCCGAAAATCCCGGCGCATGGTTGGGAGCCATCTTGGGTGAACTCACGAAGGCCGGAAGAGACAAAGTTACACTCTTCTCGTCGCCGCAGATATCGAGCTTCTGCGACTGGGTTGAGCAACTAATTGCTGAGAGCACGGGAAAAGACGGCAGGGGGCTGCTCCCAGTCGTAGGAGAACCGGTAGGCCCTCCAGAAGTATACGGAAACGATAGGCTCTTCGTATACCTACGTTTAGAAGGAGATACACAGCAGGACGAAGCAATCTCTAAACTTGAGGCCGCAGGCCAACCAGTCGTACGGCTGCAGTTGCACGATCGCTATGAGTTAGGTCGCCAATTCTTCCTCTGGGAGATGGCGGTGGCCATAGCAGGTTACGTTATTCGCATAAACCCCTTTGACCAGCCCAACGTCGAATCAGCCAAAGTCCTGGCCAGAAAGAACCTTGAGGAGTACAAGTCGAAAGGCTCGCTCGCTGCTCCAACATATGATTTGTTTGGCGGAGACATTCTCGTGTATGGAAAAGTGCACGGAAGCACGGTGGGAGAAGCCTTGGAGAGTTTCTTAAACCAGGCAGACGACAGTTCATACGTGGCAATACTCGCATACTTGAAACAAACCCCAGAAACCGACGAGACACTCACGGCCCTAAGGAGCAAGATACGGAACCGGTTCAAGGTCGCGACGACGGTGGGTTACGGACCGCGCTATCTACATTCCACGGGTCAACTGCACAAGGGCGACGCCGGTCGAGGGCTCTTCCTACAAATAACCGCCCAGGATCCTCGGGACGTTGATATCCCGGATGAGATGGGGGCAGCGAAATCATCGATCAGCTTCTCGGTGCTTAAACAAGCTGAGGCAATCGGCGATTATCAGGCCCTCGTAGCTGCCGGCAGACGGATCATTCGTTTCCACATGACGGACGTGAACAGGGATCTTGTCAGATTGAATGAGGCTTTGGCATGGTGATCATTGAACCGTCAATTCTATCCGCCGACCCTCTCGCAATAGGAGAACAAGCAGAAGAAGTGGAGCGATGTGGAATCGATACTATTCAGGTAGATGTTATGGATGGGCACTTCGTGCCCAACATAACCTTCGGCCCAAGACTCGTGCGGGCTCTCCATAAGCGGACTCACCTGAAACTCGATGTTCACCTCATGATGCTTGAACCAGATAGGCTCGTCAAGACCTTCGCTGATGCAGGCGCGGACCGACTGATTATTCACCAGGAAGCATCTCCGGACCTCTATAGAATCCTACAGACGATAGAAGAGCTGAAAGTTGAGGCAGGAATTGCGATAAATCCTGCAACCCCCGTAGAAGCCGTAGAGGAGGTCCTAGAATTAGTCGACGTGATTCAAGTTATGACCGTGAACCCGGGCTATGGTGGACAAGAGTTCATTCAGGGCCAGTTAAGCAAAATCACGAGGATAAGAAATATGTTAAATGCAAAGGGCCTGCGCAAGCCCGTAGCCGTAGACGGGGGAATAGATACGACGACTGCACCTCAAGCGGTGCAGGCGGGCGCTGAGATTCTAGTAGCGGGGTCAAGCGTTTTTAATCAGAGCGGGACGGTTGAAGAAAACATCCGAGCCTTGCGTGAGTCGATTAAAGTAGAAGACAAAGGTAGTTGAGAATGGAATTAGGAATTATCGGCCTCGGACGCATGGGGGCCAATATCGCACGTAGACTCGCCCGTAATGGGCATACCATCACCGTGTACAACCGGACTACGGAGAAAGCAGTAGACCTGGCCAACGCAGAGAAAGGTATCACCGCGATCAAATCGATAGCCGACTTCAACCGCCTGAAACCGTCGCGCCCAATCTGGGTCATGGTGCCATCCGGCGACCCAACAGAACAGATGATAGATGACCTGATGAAGACCTTGTCGAAAGGGGACATAATCATCGATGGCGGGAATTCCTTCTACAAGGACACCCTTCGTAGGGCGGTGAAGGTCAAGGCCGCTGGGTTCAGCTTCGTTGATGTCGGTACCAGCGGGGGGGTGTGGGGACTCGATGAAGGGTATAGTATGATGGTTGGGGGCGATAAGATAGTCGTCGATCGTCTCCGGCCGATTTTCGAAACCCTCGCTCCGGCTAAGGACAGGGGTTGGGGTCACGTAGGCCCGAGTGGGGCGGGGCATTTCGTGAAGATGGTTCATAACGGCATAGAGTACGGTGCGATGGAGGCATATGCTGAAGGTTTTGAGATTCTCCGTGCGAAGAAAGAATTCGACTTAGACCTGCACCAAGTCGCAGAGGTCTGGCGATACGGGAGCGTGATTCGATCCTGGTTACTAGACCTAACCGCCGACGCCCTAAAGGATGACCCGAACCTGACACATATCGAAGGTTGGGTAGCAGATTCTGGAGAGGGCCGATGGACAGTCGCCGAAGCCATAGAAGAAGACGTTCCAGCACCCATCATAACACTATCACTCCTCAGGCGGTTGGAAAGCAGGCAAAAGGAAAGTTACGCGGCGAAAGTCCTCGCGGCGATGCGCAACAAATTCGGTGGCCACCCCATAAAAACAGAGTGATACCGAAACGCCACACCGACCAGACCGAAGTCGAAGATCATGAGCCAGGGTGACCAACCCGGAGTCACCGTCGTCATATTCGGCGCGTCAGGGGATTTGACGTATCGGAAACTTATCCCCGCCCTTAATGCACTGAATTGTGAAACTGAGCTGCCGGAACATTTCAACGTAGTAGGCGTGGCGAGGTCCCAATTTAGAGATGCAGATTTCAGAAAGCGCCTCTACGATGGGGTCCTACAATTCTCTCGCATAAAGCCAACCGACAAATCTTGGGCTGAGATCGCAGACGAGATCACGTACCTTCAGGGAGAATACGATGGTGACGACACATATCAGCGCTTGAGGAAGAGCCTTGACTCGATCGGAAACCCGAATTGGCTATTCTATTTGGCAACTCCGGCAAAACTTCAACCAATCATAATCGGGCACCTGGGCAAAGCAGGCTTGGAGGAAGGGTCATCAGGCTGGCGGAGAATAGTAATCGAGAAGCCCTTCGGACGCGACTTGGAAAGCGCACGGGATCTGAATAGTAAGGTGCACAATGTTTTCGACGAAAGCGACGTGTACCGAATCGACCATTATTTGGGCAAAGAGACCGTCCAGAATATCCTTGCGTTCAGGTTTGCAAACGCGATCTTTGAACCTCTCTGGAATCGAAACCATGTAGACCATGTGCAGATCACTGTTGCTGAGGACGTCGGAGTAGAGCATAGAGGCGGCTACTACGATCAGACCGGCGTTGCACGTGATATGGTTCAGAATCACCTGATGCAGCTTCTTACGTTAACCGCCATGGACCCGCCCGTCGCGTTCAATCATATGGCACTTCGTGATGAGAAAGTCAAGGTGCTCCGTGCCATGCACCCGCCCTTGCTGAAGGATAGCGTGTGGGGTCAATACGCGGGCTATGAGAAAGAACCGGGCATAGCCAAGAATTCGAGAACCCCGACCTTCGTGGCCGTAAAGATGCATGTTGATAATTGGCGTTGGCAGGGCGTCCCGTTTTACCTCAGGACCGGAAAAGAATTGAAGCAAAAGGTGACGGAAGTCATTCTTCAATTCAAACGAGTTCCGGTACTTCTGTTTCCGGAGGACAGTGATCTGAGGCCGAATCGCATATCTCTGTGTATTCAGCCTGACGAGGGTCTTCATCTGCGGTTCGAAGCCAAGGTCCCGGGTGCGGGGATGAATACGTCGGCGGTTAACATGGTATTTCATTATCGGCAGTCCGAGGGCAAAGCTTTGCCCGAAGCATACGAACGTCTCCTGCTAGACGCAATTCACGGCGACCCCTCGCTCTTCGCTCGCAGCGACGAAATCGAAATGTCATGGAGCCTGCTGGATCCGCTCATCAACGAATGGGAAAATCAAGCAAAGGCGCCAACCCAATACGGTAAGGGAAGTTGGGGGCCCTCGGAAGCTGACGATCTGATTGGCCGCGATGGGAAACGATCATGGCTTCTAGGGTGCGTTGAACACAAGAACTCAAACATGTGAGCATACGGGCGAGAGTTGGGCGCCTCACCCTCTCATCCTTGTGGTTGCAATCCAGACGGCCAGGAGCAAGCCTGCACCTCCCAGAAGAGTCTCGATGGTCACACTCTCGCCAAGAAGAAACATACCACCAACGACACTGAAGACCGGTGCGAGATAGAGCTGAATCATCACCCGCGAGACGCCGCCCTTTTCGACCAAAATGTAGAACAACGAGTAGCCCATCACTGTGCTCAAAATGGATAGATACAAGAGGGCTCCCCATCCGGCTAGGGAGAGGCCTGACACCTCGGTGAAGAAAGACCTAGAGATGAGTGGTACTAGAATGACGGTACCGAGCAGCCCGGCCCATATCGCCACGGGCAGGGCTCCATATTTGTGCACGAGCGGTTTGGCCAAGACGGCGAAGAGGGCGTAGGACAGGGCCGCAAGCACAACTGCCAAGGGTCCGTAAACGGTAGCCCCTCCAGACAAGTCTCCCGCCGAGAGAATTGCTGCGCCACCAACGGCAAGAACTATCGCTAGAACAAGCCTTCTTCCAATTCTCTCCTTGAGGAGCACAACGGAGAGGAGCGCCGAGAATACCGGTCCTAACGTGATTAGCAGACCCGCTAGGCCGGCAGAGACAGTGACTTCAGCGTAATTGAGAGACAAGTGGTAGCCGGCGACATTGAAAAATCCAATGAGTATGAGCCTGGGTAGGTCAGCTCTACGTAATTGGGCCCTAGGCTTTCCTACGAAGGGTAGCAGAGCCAAGTATCCGGCGGAAGCAACGAACCACCTGAGCAATGTCAGATTCACAAAACTGAGTTCCGTGTCCAGGACTCTGATCGCAACGAAGGCAAGTCCCCAGATGACGCTGAGCACAATCAGTAGGCCATAGTCCAAAATCCGGTGATTGGGCCTATTGATCGCGTCCGACAGCGCCTACATTCCCCAATCAAGCTAAAGATTTGGTCAATAAGAGAGTTGACTCTGAATCTTGCTCTCAAAGTCACGAACCCGAGTGGTCTTTCTGAACTAGGTGGGGAGATCGCTTGCCGATTCTGTTAGAGGGTTAATGGTTATTACTTGTAGAGATCGGTGCTGAGATAGCGCAATCCGGAGTCCACCATGATCGTAGCCACTGTGGCTTTCGGCCCGAGCTCTTTCGCGACTTTGATTGCGGCGGCAACGTTGGCTCCAGAGGATACGCCCGCGAATAATCCTTCTTCGCGGGCCAAGCGGCGTGCCATAGATCTTGCTTCTTCCGTTGAGACAGTTACGATCTCGTCAACCTGATCCGGCTCCCATAATGGAGGAATAAACCCGATCCCAATCCCCTCAATTTGGTGAGAACCAGTCGCCCTTCCTGAGAGAACTGCTGATTCGGCTGGCTCTACGGCCGTCACGTGAATGTTGGGGTTGTGTAGTCGAAGGGATCTGCTTACTCCGTGAATGGAATCTGCCGTCCCAACGACCTGAACAAACGCGTCAACTCTTCCCTCAAGTTGATTCCATATCTCCTCGCCGAGGGGGTAGTAGCCGGTAATCCCATCCGGATTATTGAGCTGGTCCGCCCACCAATGACCGGGCCGCTGACTAATTACGCGGGAAGCCTCAATCATTTCCTTGATGAGGCTCTCCGTGATTCCCCCATTATGGCTGGGGATATTCGTGATCTCTGCGCCGAAAGCCCGCATAGTAAGTCGCTTATCATCGCTGAATGAGTCAGAAAAGACCGCGTGGAACCCGTAGCTTTTCGCGGCGCAGGCTAGAGCTAGCGATATCCCCGTCGTGCCGGAAGTGTATTCAACCACCGTCCCTCCCTTTGGCAGACGGCCGTCTGCTTCCGCATGTTCTATGACTGCCTTCGCCATTCGGTCCTTCATGCTGCCGGTAGGGTTGGCCCACTCGAGTTTGGCAACGATGCGTGCGCCATTTGCGGGGATCACCTTGCGTAGCCGGACAAGAGGCGTGTTCCCAATCGATTCGAGTATGCCGTCGTGGAGATACAGGTTTCGCACCTACGTCGCTTGGCTCTTTGTATCCCAAGCTTTAGAGTTGTGCGTGGAGCGGTGCCGCCACCATTGCGAACACAAACAATAATGCCCGAGTTGCGAGGGATGGTCCAAGATTGAACGGAGGATTGCGAGCTGAACTTTAGTGAGCCTTCTCCAAGTTTCAAAAGATTCGACAGCAAAGAATCGCGTGAACAAATCAAATCCCTGACCTAAGACAAGGCGAAGGAGATGGGGATAAACAAAAGTACGCTGTACACCCTACGTCAACACGTCCGCGACGAACGGTCGTTTCGCTTGTATGGGAAGGGTAGTAGAAAGCTGCAAACCCTAACTACCTAGTTCTTCGCAGCATGAAAATTAGGCATGACAAAAAGAAGACTGTTTGATAAAGATGTGGAAATTGTAAAACAGATCAACCAGGCGATAACCAGGTTGGTTATGAACTTCTCCTACTGTGAGGTTGTGGCGTTATAGATGCCCGTAACGTGGACGTGTGAAGCTGCTCCGAGCACATGTATTGTTGCAGTTAGGTCAACGGTTAGTGTGCCGTTGAAGTATTCGATGGGCTCCGTTGTGGTTTGATTATAGATCGTGAATTGAAACGAATGCGACTGGTAGGGTAGCAGTGTGAGGTTCTGGATTGGCGCCTCTGACGGAGCCCAGTACTTGTATATCCCAAAATTGGTTACCCACCACGTTGCACCTGTGAGAGTTACGGGCCAGAGTGCTAGGCTCTGCAGTACGACATCATAGGTTGGTACAGGGCCAGTAGAAAGCCGAACGGATAACACGAGATTGTGGTTGTACGTCGGCGCAATCCAAGGAAAGACTGCGTATAGGACAAGAATTAAGATGAGAACTATGGCGAACGAGGCAACCCTTCGTGTCGCTTTCATACGAGCACCCTATGGTTGCAGTAACCTTTGCGTTAATGGGATTGGTTCAGCGAGAATTAAGAATTCTTCTATTTTCCGCAACCAAAACTTGTCCAGCTCACTTGTTTTCCGTCTAGTGCTTGTGCTTCATGAGTTCGCATAGCCGTCGCCCCCTGGCATAGTTCCCTGTTCATGCGTTCCCAGACCGGAACACGCCAGAACGTGTACCTGGAGCAAAGCAACATACCCGTACCAGAATTCAGCGGAATAGGCGCGGTAGCGTTCTCAGCTCTAGCAGCCTCACTATATCTTCTAAGAAAAAGAAAGCGGAGCAAATTGGGGGAAATATTCAATTGAGTAGTCGAGTTAGGGCGTTATTTCTGATCGGACTTTTCATCGTGGGTACCTACCTTCCAAAGATTGCCTCTTCTCGATGCAGCTAGACGACAAAGACCCGGCTGGTGCTCTCTGGATTCCCGCCGAAGCGCTCGATAGGGAAAGCAGAGCGAATGACAGAGAGGCTACAATTAGACTCTACAGATTCATTTCTCACTATTCCATTTTGGTTCCGAACGTATTTATCCATGGGGGATTCTCGTCTGAGAAGTGGTGCGGCCGCCGGTATGCGCACTCCATTGGGTGCGAATCCCTTCTTGGACAGCTGTTTCTTGCCTTCGAGTTCAAATGATGGTGGGGCCGGTGTACAGTTGACTACAAGTACAGATTAACAAACTGCTGTCAATTCCTGGCAGATAGTCGGTTTCGTCTGATCCTACGGGCCGGAAGTTCTTTGCGTGAAAATCCTCGAAAACATCATCAATTTTCTTCCTCATCGCATCTGTTGAGAGCTAATTGATCCGCTCCAATTCTTCCTCGATATCTAGCTAGAGGTTTGGCAACCCCCGCATGTTTTCATATGAAGGTTAGAGCACTTTGGCAAGTCGTTTGCAACAATACGAAGTGCCTCCTTCCACCAGCCATAATCACCACTTCACACGCCCAAATAGCATTACCGCATTGTGATTGTAGGCTCGAAGGGATTCGAACCCTCAATTTTGACCCGAGATTCCGACAAAGTATTTGAAATAAGAAATAGTCGGCAGCGGTCTCCAGGTACAAGTTAGGAATTCGCTGGATCCTTGGGATTTGAACCCACCAATATCGTGGGTTCCATCAGGGTTCGACGTTACGATTAGCCAAAAGTGCGACAACTTGGCAGGCGATCTAGCCGCACTTGATTTGATAGGCTCGTAGGGATTCGAGCCCACGAATATTGAGGGTTCGAGACCCAAATTCAAGGCATCAGGTTGCGCGCTGTGGGGCCAATGGGATATGAAAGCCGAGAAAGAGATCGACTTGATGATCATTGGCACAAGGGACTAGGAGGCTTCAAAAAGCTACTTCTAGGCAGCGTGTCGAGCGGTGTAGTCACCCAAGCCCACTGCAACGTCTTGGTCGTCAGATGATTCGCTACGCGATATTCCGACGTTTTCTATGCATTAGGTGAGCGAGTCTCATGGCCGTGTACAGGGGCGCAACAGACATCTTCCAATTGAATGGTGACATGCTGCACTCCGTATTCACTGAGTTTGTCTTCCAGCTCCTTTCTCACCTCCATGGGCCTTTCTTGGCCCGACTTATCGAGGCATGCGTGCATGCTGGCCACTGTAATGTGTGAACAAATTCTCCAAGCATGGAGATCGTGCACATCTCTGACACCGCCGATGGTGAGAAGCTTTTCCTCCAGCTCCTGCATGTTGCTGATTGGCGAGTTTTCAAGAATGATTGTCCCTCCTTGCCTTGTAATCCGTATCGCGCTTCGCAGGACTATCAGACCAATGAACCCGGCGACCAGCGGATCTATGAAATTCTTTCCTGTGAAGAAAACCGCTAGAGCTCCTACTATCACCGCTAACGAGGCTAGCGCATCACCAAAGACATGCGACTCGGCGCTAGAGACATTTAGATCGGCATGATCCGGAAATGTCGATTGAGCTTTGGTCAGGATTCGAGAAGATATAACATTGAGCGTGAGCGCCACGGCGCCAAATGTGCAGGTTCCTATCACATCGATTGGTTGCGGATTCAGCAATCTTGCATACGCTGTGTACATAATCACTCCGACGATGCCTATCAGGGAGAAGCCATTCACCAAGCTCGCCATAACCTCGATTCTGTGATAACCGTAGGTAGAACTGCCTGAGGGTGGGCGCGAAGAAATTGTCAGCGCAACGAGGCTGAACGCAATTGCAAGAATATCCGTTACGATATGCAGCGCATCGGCTACGAGTGCTGTACTTTTGAAGACTATCCCGCCCGTGAGCTCAATTATAAGAATGGCAATTGAGAGAATAAGAGCAGCCGAAAACGCAATCCTTGCATTCAATGGTTTCTTCGCTCTTTCTTTGCCTAATGTGGAGTAGCAGGCATGCTTTACCTAGCTTTCCCTTGCTGCAAGCTCATTTCGAGTAGTTTTGTCACGTGATTAGCGGCAAGCGAATAGTAGATTATTCGACCATCTCTTCTTGACTTGACAAGTTTCAGTGCCCGTAGGAGCCGAAGTTGATGGGATACTGCGGAATCGCTCATTCCTAATATGGCTGAGAGATCGCAGACGCAAACTTCGTCGTGAGAGAGCGCGAATAACGTTTTGATTCTGTTGGGGTCGCTTAGTAGTTGAAATAGGTCTGAGAGTTCCGCAACTTGCTCAATTGCTGGCATCATCTTGGCTAGTCTCTTGACCTTCGTAGGGTTTAGGCATTTGACCTGACACGCCTCGCCTTCTCTCGTAATCGTGACGGCAGACAATTAAATCACGCATATCTGAATAACTGTTCAGTTATAAATATCAGGTTAATTCTAGGCTTGCAGGGCGTTGTATTGTGGGATCCGGTTTGCAGCAGACCGCGTTTCTTCGTCGTGGCTTGACGATTGAATATATCAGCTTCGTGTGGATGGTAATCGAGTGTTTGGTTGCTATCTCAGCCGGATTGATGGCGTCTAGTTTGGCTTTGCTCGCGTTCGGTGGCGATAGTGTTATCGAATTGATTTCTTCGTGGGCTGTGTTATCATACCTTCGACGAATGGGAACATCAACCGGAGACAAGGAGGGGAGTGATAGAGCGGAGTGGATTACTACGATTCTTCTGTTCCTTCTAATTCCCACGATAGGTTTTGGGATGATTTACTCTTTCTTGACTCGTATTGTACCAGAATCTTCCGTGCTCGGTATTGGCGTAGCTATTGCAGCGGTGATAGGGATGCCGGTTCTTGCGATTGAGAAGAAACGCATCGGGTCGGCGGGGAACCTCTTGCCGTTATCGATTGATGCAATTGAATCCTGGACATGTTTCTACATGTCGTTAGCGTTGTTGGGCGGATTGTTGGCGAACTATTTATGGAGAATTTGGTGGGTAGATTATGTTGCGGCAGGTGTAATTTTGGTATTCGTTTTGAGGGAAGCATTGGAGGCGCTCGAAGAGATCAAAAGTTAAATTCTAAGTTTTCTGGGTGTGCGGGTCTGGCGGTGCGGACGGCCGAGTATAATGTTTTCAACGGAACCCACGAAAGTGCTGAGGCCGGTGGGATTTGAACCGCCGTGGTTTTCTGTGCTTGACTGATGAACCCCGGAGGTTTGGCGTTCGCTGAGCCTGACAAACTTCATGAATAATGCCTGCCCTACGCTAGACTCTTAGGTCGACACCGATTCTAAATCAAACGAACCCACTAGGGCCGTCCGGACGACGACGGTTGTTCTGATATTTCGAGGAACAGCTTATACGGATCTATCCTATCCCCTAGGGGGGCATATCCTCAATGTCATCACATAGGAGAACTGAGGTAACAAAAAGGATCGCAAGGATACACGGCCATGTCCATGGGATTCTACAAATGCTGGAGCAGGGCAGATCCTATTCCGAAATAGTTCAGCAGATCTCGGCAGTGAAGGCTGGGCTAGACAGCGCGGTGCAAGTAATTGTTGAAGATTTGGTTGAAGACTGCGTTGCAAAGTCAGGTAGATACAAGTCCGTCAATGAGCCTGTTCTCGAACTGAAAGAAGTCATCGCAAGAAGCAGGTAAACTACCGCACGTCGATTACTATGAAGGAAGAAAATCCCGAGACTACCGTCTCGGGCCTTAACCCAAAGACTAGGGAGTTGGCCAGACTTGGTCTTATGGGGGTAGCTGCGTTTGTCAGCTACTTAGGAGCCTGGCGGTATTTTCTACCTTTCGACCTCATAGCGATAGCCGCCACCCTGATCGGCGGCTACCCGATCTTCAAGGAAACCATCCTAAGCCTCAGGCGGAAACACGTCAATATGGAAGTGTCGATGACTGTCGCCATCATAGCTTCCTTGCTCTTAGGGCAGTTTACACCCGCCGTTGTAATAGCGTTCTTCGTCATACTGGCGGAGTTGATTGAAGAGTACGCAGTTGACAAAGGCAGGGCTACGGTAGTCCAACTGGAAAAGTCAGCTCCGAAGAGAGCGCTCGCTAGAAGAAACGGCACCGAAGCCGAAGTTGACACGCAAACACTTGTTCCAAACGACATAGTGATTGTGAGAGACGGCGAACGAATACCTGTCGACGGGACGATTGTCAAAGGATCAGCGTACGTGAACCAGGCCTCGATAACTGGTGAAGCTATAGCGACCGAGAAGAACGCAGGCGACAGCGTGTATGCGGGCAGCGTGAACGAATCGGGGCTGATCGAAGTCCGCACGGAAAGAGTTGGCAGCGAAACGGTGTTCGGCAAAATAATCAAGCTCGTAGAAGAGGCTGAACACAGGAAGGCTCCTATTCAGAAGATTTCTGACAGGTTGGCTACGTGGCTGGTTGAATTTGCCATCGGCTTTTCCCTCATCACTTTTCTTCTGACTCGAAATGCAATCTCGGCATTATCGGTCGTAGTTGTCGCTGGCGCCTGCGGCGTCGCAGCCGGAACCCCCGTTGCCATCGTCGCCACAATGGGGAAGGCATCGAAAAGAGGCGTCATCGTGAAGGGTGGCATGTATGTCGAGGAAATGAGCAGGATTGATACCGTCGTCATCGACAAGACTGGCACGCTCACTTTCGGCGAACCCGTCGTCACCGACCTTGTGACCATGGATGGGTGCAAGGAGGAGAAACTCCTCTCCTATGCGGCTTTGGCCGAGAAGCACTCCACCCACCCTATAGCCCGCTCCATCATGAGGAAGGCGGAAGAATTGCACATAGACTCTCCGGAACACTCGACATTCAGGTACCTGCCAGGCAAAGGAGTCACGGCGAAGTACGACGGACAGCAAGTGCTCGCAGGCAACGCCTCGCTCATGTCAGAGAACGGTGTAGAACTCTCTGAGAAGACACGCGCCTCGCTCGCCGATTTTGCTTCACATGGCAGCACAACCGTACTTGTTGCCCACGGAAAGGAAATCTGCGGAGTGATCTTGGTCGAAGACAAGGTAAGAGAAGAGAGCAGGAAAGCAATCGCAGACCTGAAGCGCATGAGTATCAAAACCATAATGCTCACAGGAGACAACGAGAGCGCAGCGAAAACCGTAGGAGCGAAAGTTGGCGTGGATGAGGTATACGCGCAACTGCTGCCGGGAGATAAGGTTAGGAAAATAGAGGAGCTGGTTGCGCGCGGTCACAAGATCGCCATGGTGGGCGACGGAATAAACGATGCCCCTGCGCTCGCTCATGCCAATGTCGGAATCAGCATGGGAGCTGGCACAGACGTGGCGATAGAGGAGGCGGATATTGTTCTGATGACGAACGACCTGCGAAAGATTGCTGACATCATTCGTATGAGCAAGAGCGCATACAGGACGATAATGCAGAACTTCTATGGAACAATCAGCGTTGACGGCCTCGGAGTCATCCTCGCATTCCTAGGCTTCCTGAATCCTTTGCTCGCAGCCTTAATCCATGTAGTCTCAGAGTTTGTCTTCATAATGAATTCAGCGAGACTGATCAGGTGAGAGAGAATTGATTGGCAGAGGGCCTAGAGCCAACCTGTCGGTGAGCTCTCTGCTTGTTTTCCTCTGGCTCTGCAGTGCTGAGGATTGATCCTATTGCCAGTTTTCAATGAAACAGCCTTGCCAATCATGGCTACCGTCGCGTTCGCAGTCTTTGTTGCTGAGTTAACTGACAAAGATGCATTTCTGATAGTTACTCTTGCGACACGGTATCGGTCGTGGTTTGTTTTTGCGGCTGGTTCAGTCACATTTACGATTACGACTGCGATTATTGCCTTGTCAGGATATTTTCTCGTAAACGTCTTTCCAGTATATTGGATCAAGATTGCTGGTGGGGTAATCATGATTGGTTATGGGGTTTGGGGGTTCATGAGAGGTGGTGAGAAGGAGCTTGCTGAAGAGGAGGAGAAGTTGCTTGCTCGGACTTCGTTGAAGAGCATGTGGCCAGCATTCTTAGCGGCTGTGTCGATGCTTGCTCTGCTTGACCTTACGGGGGATGCGACCGAGGTTCTGATAATCGTGTTCGTCGCTCATTTCAATAACGTGATTCTTGTTTTCATAAGTGCCTTGACAGCGCTGATTGCTGCAACCGCTATTGAGACCGCCGTCGGGAACCGACTGCGTAATCATTTGTCACTGAAAACGTTAAGACTTTTCTCACTTCTCATTTTCGTTATCATCGGGGCTGCTATCATCATCACAACCGTCTTATGAGTTGCCAGCTGAAAGAATCGCTCTCATCAACCGACTTTATCCACGCTCATCCTTTAATCGTAGGCCATCCGTTACTGCTGACCATCCCTTACAAAACGCCTGTTGTACAAGAACCGATAATCTTCTCCGCTGGAAACCGATGCACGGTAAACGGTACGCTGGGCCGGATTCGAACCCTCGTTAGTACTTGGCTGAACAACCGATCTTTCTTTCTGACCACTGATCTGCAAGTTTAGTAATGCTCAAGACAATATCTTTCCTGATGATGAATGACTGCTACCGACGTTGATCCCTCAAGCTGGGAAGAGAAGGTTCTGAACTCGAATGTTCCTGTCATCGTTGACTTCTGGGCCCCCTGGTGTTCCTGGTGTAGACGTTTGATGCCTGACTTTGATTCATTGTCAGATCAGTATGCCGGTAAGTTGGCTTTTGTTAAAGTCAACGCCGAAACCTCAAGCGAAATAGCTTCGAAATATGGAGTGCAAGGGCTTCCCACACTGAAGTTCTTCTGCCGGGGCAGGCCTTTGGCTGAAATAGTGGGTTACATGCCGAGAAATGCTCTACAGAAGCAATTGGATACAATGCTCTCCATGCATAAGGACTGCCTTCAGCAGAGCAGCTCTATGAAGCAGCAGAGCTAGCCAACTACTCAACAACCACTCATGGTTGCGTTAAGGGCGGACAATCTATTCTACGCCGCACACTGAGATCCGACTCTGCTTAAGCAAGTTTTCAGCGATCCGGGTTACTCTCATGCCGAGAGCAAGAATCGTTGAGTACTCCAAGGATTTGCTGATCGGCGTTACTGTGTTATAATCCCCAGATGAGAACATGACGCTTGTTGCTTCCGTTTCCAGTTCGGCTAGTTCGAAGACGCTTGAGACCCTGACGCCCTGCCACGCAACCCCTCTTACGATCCATCCTTCAAGACAGCGAAAATCCTGAGTCAAGCTGACATTCGGAAGTCTCCCAATATCCTCGTACCTTAGACTCAGGGGCTGCCTGACGAGACCTTCTATCCGCAATCTCCACTTGCTTTTTTCTCGAATTTCGGAAGATCCACAGATAGTAGTGGTTGTAATCGAGGCTAAGTTTGCCAAATATCTTCACCCGAACGTGTTAGGGATTACCGCTGTCCATGTGAGATCACCTCGCGACGAGCAAATCTCGCGATAACTCATGAACGAATAGAAACTGACGGAGATTGCTGAAGAGCACGTTCCGCAAGTATTTGCTGTCTTCATGACTGATCGGTTTCAGGGCTTGTTCTCCTTTGGGCTGTTCTATCGGCACCCTCTGCGATTTGCGCATTCTTCAAGTCTAACGGTAAACCTCGAGTGAGGCGTTCTCGAAGGAGAGTATCAACGCAATCGTCTTCTTCCGAGACTTTTCTCGCCTCTCGGTCTCTCCGGGAATTCGATCATGAGCGTAGAGCCTCTTGGCGCGCCCTAGCCTCGAGTAATCCTCCACTGACCGTTCCCAGAATTTTACCGTCGCCACCTTGCAGAATGGCAACACACTTTCCCGCGTATTTCTCACCTCATTGAACAAGTAACGTTTGGATGCCTGTCAATTCGTAGGGACACCTGTTGTCTTGTTAAATTGCGGGACATGACGACTACTTGGCGTAACGCTGAAGTGGGGTTCAAGATTATTGTCGATTTCAACTGTAGAACCCGATGCATAGAACTCGTAAACTAACCCTGAGTTCTTATGAGTGACTTGAATTATCTCGACTTTGTTTTCATCGGATTCTCGTTTTGTAGATTCAACCTTGAAGTGAGTACCGCCATGCAACACGGTTGGCCGTTCCAATTTCCTCACTGAACAAGTCCCCTTTTAGTTCTATCAAGTCAATTCGCATTCTGTATTACTTGGTACATAACCTGGGTTTCGCGAATTGAAACCGAAACCTCGATAAGGTTAATTCGCGAACCTTTGATCGCACGTGCAAGTATTGTGTCGTCGTATGATGGAGGTGAATACATGAAGCTAAGTGCTAGGAACGTGTTGAAGGGAAAAGTCAAGAGCGTTAAGCAGGGCGCCGTCAACTCTGAAGTTGTGATACAGCTCGCGGGTGGGCTCGAAATAGTTTCAGTCATAACGAAGACATCCAGCGAGAACCTAGGACTGAAAGAAGGAAAAGAGGTCTACGCCATAATCAAAGCAACAAATGTGATATTGGGAGTAGATTAACTTCCATTCCCCGTTTTCAACAACCCCTCATGTATTTCGCGAACAATTGTATGGTATCGTTGGGAAGTAGGTAAGTGGTGGTCACGGTTCTATCAACAGAAGGTTTCGCAGTAGTTCCGAATAGTCCAGTTACAGCCCTTCAATAGGTAGCGAGAAATTTGATCCTGAATTTCTCGAATCTGTATCGCCAGAATTAACGACAGAAGCTTATGCAATCCCGTCGAATAATGGGAAAGATTTGCTTTTCCACGTGGCCAGGTTCCCATTGAAAGGTATCTCAACACGCTACGTCGAGCTTAACCTAGGAGTCCATGGTAAACCGATCAAAGAAGAACTCGTCACCAAAGGACTAGTTCGAGAGATAGAACTTCCCCTTGGAGCAAATAGGCCGACTAAGTTTCTGGTACCGACCGAGAAGGGACTTCAATTCCTTAGAAAGAACGGCGAAGATGCCAGCAAGTGGAAATACTGGGGGAATCAGGGCTTCGAGCATAGACTATGCATAACCATAGTCTACTTCATCTTCCTCAACTCAGGCTTCCAGACAAGACGAGAAGAGACTCTAGGCAGCGGCAAGCGAGTAGACGTATTCGCGTTAGCTAACGACCGACGAGTTGGCGTCGAGATAGAAATGGACTCGAACGCGGACATATGGGGATTCCTAAAAGCCCAGAAAGATTTGGATGAACTTCAAATCCTCTGCAGAGACTCCGACGTTCTCAGAAACATTGAATCCCGGCTGCAAAGGATAGCCTATCCCGCTGTTATGAACAAGATCAAGCTATTCACAATCAGCCAATACCTGAAATCCCATCGTAACATACTATTTGAAAATTTAGAAAATTACCCTTCACCAGAATCCAATCCTAATTCAGAGGTTTAAGGCTTGAAAAAAGCCAAGAAAAAACGCAAATATGAAACAGAGGAAGATTCGGACCCATCCGAGCGCGAACGAATCTTCCCATCTTACCCTAGGCAACCATCAGGCATGAGAAAGTATCGCATGTTAAATCCGCCACGAGCAGTAAGCGGCGGGCGCTCGTCCCCTGGCGGATATATACTACATCACAACTTTCGATATGCCCCTGAACCCCCAGCCAGAAACTCACCAAAACAAGAACATGCTCGCCAAGACCATGAGTTAGAATTGATTCCTGAGCAGACTTCAAAGTTCAGCAAAAGGCTGCTAGCTGATCTGCGCACAGTGATGCTTGGCGTTATGTCAATAACCCTAATCTTCATTGGAATACACGATCTCCGCGACGCTTCAGGCTTACTCCTCTACGCAACGGGCTTCCTCGGAATTGCGTTAACAGCAGTCTACGTTCTGCAGAAGGCATTCCCAAGTTGAGTCGCCACAGAAGAAGCGAGCTCATTCTAGGCAAGAAAGGCCACAAGAAACTACGTCGCTCAGTTGTCACAATTATCGGGCTGGGGGCTGTGGGCTCTGCTACAGCTGAAATACTTGCACGGCAGGGCTTAGGCACGCTGATCGGTGTCGATCCTGATTCAAGAATTGAACAACATAACTTGGACCGTCAATTCCTTTACCGTGAAAAACATGTGGGCAAACCGAAGGCACTTGCTGCTGAGAAGACTATTGCGGAGATAAATTCAGAAGTACAATTCATTCCCTACGTTGGAGAATTCGAGGAAGCGATAAGAAGCTCTTGCAGCAACATCATCCTTTCCTCAAATGTTTTGGTTTCTGCTGTGGATAATGGATTAGCGAGGTACAGCGTTTCCAAATACTCCCTGATCCATGACATTCCGCACCTTGATGGCGCCACAGGTGGATTCAACTGCCGAGCTTACGTAATGCCGCACCCTCGTGAAGGCCCCTGCTTGACTTGTACATTTTCGAGGAAGGGCTACGAAGAAATCTCGCGACCGTTCTCATGCACAAGGCGTAATAGCTCACAGCCCGCGCCAGCCATCACAGAGACAGGCTTTCAGGTGGCAGCAGTACTAGCCATCGAAACCGTAAAGCTTCTTCTCGGAAAGCCTGTTCAGTGTAACGAGATCAGGATCAGCATGAACACGTGGTCGATTTTCGCTGAAAGAATCGACCCATCGCCTTCACATGTAATCCGCCATATCATGATTTAGGAGTGAGACCTTGCGTGTGATGGAGAACTTTCTCACATTCCTTCGCCTCTTCACAATCAGCTTCATCGGATTGGTTGGTTTTCCCCTTTTCCTTTTAATGCTGCTCCGGTTTCCGGGGCTGGTCTTCAACATAGTTACGCTTGCTCTCTTTGCCTTTTCAACGCTCTTTCTAGTTCCCATAGTCCTTGCTCTTAGTTTCGCAGTCGCATTGCAATATAGACCGAACCATTTTGCAGGACCGGCGTATGCTGCGAATCCTGTTGGAATTAGGTTTCATGATAGAATACGGACACCTTTGCCCAAGAATCCTGAAATCCAGGCGCAGATAAGCGTCCTCCAGGATACCGTTGGCATTTCCAACTCAGCCTGTTCGATCGATGGGAAGCAAATCATCGGTTCAAAAATCCTGTGTGTAGGATGCGGAAGAACTTACCACCCTCGCTGCGCAAACTGGCTCAAGGCTAACGGACGAAATTCTTGCTCGTGCGGTAAGAAACTGCCCTGATCAAATCTAAATCATGCGTTCAATGCAGGGGTCAGAATCGTTAGCAGTTGTGGAATTCACTTATCGGTTTCACTTTCTTGAGTATCTTCTTATCTCTAAGCAACGCTGATAGGTTCGCATTCAATTGCTTTCTCAATAACGTTCGCTGCTCTTCCAAATCTCGGATCTGGATTTGTGCCTCAATTATTTCGTCTTGCAGTTTCTGCAGTTTGCTCACATCACTCACCTCCCTTTGAGTTATTTGCGTGAGGCGAGCCATCTTCGTTTCAACGAAGGTCGAGGCACGAGACCGAAACGAAGAATGAGTGAGCCGACCTGAGGATCGACCATTACTTCTGAACTCTCGAGCAATGATCTCGCGGAATTCGCTCCTCTGCGGCAGTGACGGAAAATGAATTGTAAGATTAAAAAAATGGTCCAAGATTCTTGGTTGAATCCCTGACGCCCCTGTGGGCTTTGAATACGTTCAGCTAGGGAACCGGGGATCGCGTAAGAGCTTCAATTAGCCACAAACCGTTACAGTCATTGAACTAGAGATGTCAGGGTGCCGCCGGGCATAAGCAACCGACACCCCTAGCGGCAGTCTGATTTCCGCTGGAGATTTGCAGATTCCTGTTCGGGTCTTTCCACTGGAAGATGGCTTTGTCTAGGTGAAAGTGGCGGGTTTCAGTCTACACGTTCCTTGACCATTATGCTGGTCAACTAGGCAGCTAACGCCTTAGGGATTCTTGTTATTCTGCAACCCTCAGCTGAACTAACTGAACGTGAAGTACTTGTTTCTCCTTTCTAACTTCACTTTGACTGGAAGATCCTTTTTCATTTTCTCAAGCTGGTCCATTATCACTTTGGAACTGGTCGTGGTTATCTGCTGGTCGCCATTCGTTTTGAGCAGAATCACTGCGAACTTGTCGCAGCCCTCAAACTTCGAAGGAAACATCTCGTAGTCAAGAACAACGAAGCTCTTGTCCACCAGCTCAGCAAACGCAATCTTCGCTTCCACGTTGAAGCTCTTTTTCTCAGGAACAACCTCACTAAATGATTTCATACTTAATACACCTCGAATTCTCAATTGAAAATCTGAAGTTAAGCCGATTTCTGTGCTGGGACATATGTGTCATTGTCGATAGATTCGAGATTGGCGATTACAGAATACAAAGACATATTGCACAACTTTGATTCGGCGAGTTTGTTCTCCTTTCTCGACTACCAGCTCAGATACGAGACCTTCGAGCTGCTCTGAACAATTAGAGTTGAACTTTTCCACCAACTTGGGTGAATAAGAGATGTCCAAGGCATCGAAGAATAGTGCTCTTGAGAGACTGGAGACCGAGCTAACTCATCTCAAACAAGAGTTCCAGATGGGGCAGGAGTTGAAGCTTCAATGGATGCCAAACGATGGATCGAAGAGTGGGGAAGTTAGTGGAGGCACAATTCGGATCTATGAAGCTGACGATGCTAAAGCCTTGGACACCTTACGGCATGAGTTCGTTGAGTATATCCTCATGAATGAACTTGTTGCTCCTTACAAAAGACTGGTTAACAAACTCATCATGCTGTTTGAGGAAGAGATGTACGATAGAAAAGAGAAATTGGTTCCAAGAACTGACGAGGTGACGTCGCAAGGTTACCTGTGTTCCGGTCGTCAATCTGTGCGGTTGAATTGCTAATTTTGTTATCTCGGACTCTTACGCGCTGGGGGTTGTCGAACCTGCTTCCTGATCAGGATCTTACTGTTTATCGTCTGTACCATTTCCCATCCTTTGTTAAGATGGTTTTCAAGTTCTGTTTCCTTGACGAGCTTGTTTTGAAATCTGCCAGCTTCTTCGCCTTTCTTGAGTTTTTGCGGGTTGATCTTCAGCTTCCTGATCTCTTTTTCGTAGGTCTCGAGCTCTTCTGCTGGTGTAAGCTCTTTTTGCAGCTCCCTTTCCTTTGCGACTTTTACGTCGAGAAGGTCTATTCCTAACAGGTTCTTGGCTATGCTCTTCAATGCCTCGATTTGAGCTTCCTTGACGACAGCGCTCTCCTCGAGCTTAGAAGTGGTGCCTAGAAATGGCTCGCAGGCCTTGTACTGTGCGCGCATGTCCTCGATCATGTCTGGTGGGAGCTTACCTTTGTTTGTGCTGTACCTGGCTTCAATATCGCCTTTGTGCCCTGCGATGAACTGTAAGTATGGATGACTGATCTTGCCTTTCGACTCGGCGATGATCAGCTGGGTCTCTGCGTAGGCTCTCAGCACATAGGGTCTCTTGTTGACTCCTGCCGCTCGCATGTACTTCTTGATAAAGTGGGTTAGCTTCCGGGTCATGGAGAACTTTTTCTCAGCCGCCCCTGGGCGTTCATGACCTATTAACGGAGTTTCTGGAGTTAGCTTTTCGCCGTTTCTGATGCGTTCTTCAAGGTACTCCTTTAGGTAGTCGCATCCTTCATGAGAAAGGAACGTGAAGTACTTGCCTCTGGTCTTGCTGAGTGAGGATCTGACCGTAACCATCGTCGGTATCTTCTCAAATCCCACTTGCCCATCCTCTATCTTGAGTTCTGGAAAGTCCTTGAGCGTCAGGCCGTCGCTTCCGTCGTAGTTGCCGATGCTTTCAGGCCTAAGGTTCCCGAATGTCATGAGCGCTTCTGCGACACGTATTCTCGGAAGGGAGGTTCTCAGTATCCTCGCCAGCTCTGCTTGTGTTGGGACCTGCTCATTCTCAATCGTCGGCGTGGCGTTACGGTTGCTGACCTTGATTCCACGGATCAGAGCGATGTCGTTGTATCTGAGCCAGGACCTGACGGCTTTCAGCAATCCAATGATGTAGCCTGGAGACTTCCTCTCAGCCTCAAGCTTCGCGACCAAGTCTTCAAGCGAATCTTGGAACCGTTTCATGTCGCTCTTGGCTAGGGCTATCATTCCCTGAGGTGTCGTGGATAGCAATTCGCATACCCGGCCTAGCTGCCTCCTCACGATCTCCGCATGTACGGGGCTCCCTCTTCTGACGTTTCTTAGCCAGCGCTGCAGATCCTCGTCATTCTCAAAATCGAGATACTTCTTGGCAGACATGGCCAAACCTGCTCGAACCTGGATCAGAGCTGGCAAGATAAAAGGGATTCGCACTTAGTTACTGGTGCGGCCGCCGGGATTCGGACCCGGGTTTCCTCGCTCCGATCCACGGTAGCTTTGAGGCTTGGGAAGCCCCCGTCATAGACCAGGCAATCCTCCCCCGCAGCTGCGGCTTAGGGGGATCTGGACCACGGCCTAGCGGAGCCCGCACGCTCTCGCACTCGGAGGCCAGCCATCGACCGCAAACTCCAGACTTTCCAAATTGAATAAAAAGCAGTTGGCCCCTTCTTGGTTACCGGTAATACGGGCCTGCGTTTGCTAGGGGTTGATTCAAGATGGATTACGGGAAGAAGTTCAGGGTTGAAGAGGGTAGCAAGGTTAGGTTAAGTGAGATTGATGCCGGGTACCGGGGTGGGCATGAGGACAAGGATTCGGTTCAGCCAGAGTTGGAGGAGTATGTTCAACGGCTGCATAGCTTGCAGTACCTTTTGCACGCCGAGAATAAGCGGTCGCTCTTGATCGTATTGCAGGGGATGGATGCAGCCGGTAAGGACGGTATCGTTACCCATGTTCTTGGCGCCATGAACCCACAGGGATGCCGTGTCTACGGCTTCAGACCTCCTACGGCCGAAGAGCTAGCACACGATTACCTTTGGCGCGTTCACCAGGTCACACCAAGGAAAGGGTACGTGGCCGTCTTCAACCGCTCCCATTACGAAGACGTACTCATTGTCCGGGTTCATGCACTGGTTCCCCAAGCCGTGTGGAGCAGGCGCTATGACGAGATCAACGCCTTCGAGAAAGAACTGTCCAATGAAGGCACGCATATTCTGAAGTTCTATCTTCACATCGATAAGGACGAACAACTCGCTAGGTTCAAGGATCGCCTCGACGACTCGCGCGCACATTGGAAAATCAGCGAGTCAGATTATGCAGAGCGTGAGTATTGGGATAAGTACGAGGAGGCATACGAAGACGCCATCCGCAAATGCAGCACCGCCTACGCGCCTTGGTACATTATTCCCTCCAACCACAAGTGGTTCCGCAACCTAGCCGTCTCACAAATCATCGTAAACATACTTGAATCGCTTGACATGAAGTTTCCCGCACCCACAGTAAACCTCGAGGAAATTCGAAGAAAGTATCACGCCGCGGCAAAAGAGGAGAAGAGCGAGAGGTAGTCGCTAAGTGACCTCCACCTAGTGGAAGGCGACCAGTGTGCGATGCGCCGCTCAATCTCATCTGTTTTTTCGGTTCAGAAATTTCTTCTCAGACTGAAGAAGCTTTTTCAACCCCTAACATTTGTCCTAAAATACACTAAGTCGGAATGAAATAACTTCACTCCTTTTGTCAATCGCGAAGATTCTCGTGAAAACGCTCCTGATTCCAATAACTGTTCCAGTGACCGCAAATGGTTCAGCAACGGTTCAATTCTCAGTTTGGTCCAATCTGTCTTAGAGTTAAGATTGGAAAAGCTCTCTCCTAACTCCTGAAGAGCGTTCCTCAGTGCGGGTAAGTCCTCTTTGTATACTCTATCTACCAATCTTCCACGTCATGGTATGGGGTTAGTTTCCGCTATTGATGTAACGTTGATGTAGTTTCCGGGACAGGCCGCACCGCTGGGACTAAAGTTAGGGCCTTGGTGTAGTTGTCCGGTCACGATCACCCAACTACCAACGGGAGGGTAGGAGGATGGTAGATCCTGCAGAGTATAGTATTGCGTTGCTGTCGTGCGAAAGCCGCCCGGGCCGCCGCCGTTACCTACAAGAAATCCGAGTATCAAGCACCCGTTGGGGCTTTGGAGTAGGTTTCCAGAACATTGAATCAAGTTACCCGGCACCGGCTGGCACGTGGTATAGTAACTGCCGTTATAGTACCACTGAGCAGAAACCTGGGTCACGCCTAGAGATGTTAACACGACGAGTACGGCTACCGTTGCCCACAAATAATTCCTCATGACCACTTCAGGTCACTATTGCAACCCGCTGGCTATTAATTAGTATCCCGCCTCGATAGAATCCCCTCGAAGACGCAGTCAAACCGGATAGCGTCGAACTGGGCGATGAAACTGGAAAGGTTAGTGAGATTCACGGTGGAACGTGTGATTCATTCCATGAACTCCGCTGCCTAGTCACGAGTTTTCGATAAAGTTGCCATCCGAGAAAGCTGTGACATTAGTGGAGTGGTTCAGGTCTAGTAGCTCTTCGCCCACTCATCTAACTTGGTCGGGGGAGGCTCTTCCTCAACGACCTTTCGATAGAGAAGCTTTGTCGGTAGGCGTTCCTCTGCTTCGCTTAGCACAAAGAAGTTGTTCTTATAGAATGATATTGCATCCTCCCTCTGGGCATGAAAGGTGACATATCGACAGCCAACTTGCTTGGATAGTTCCCTCGCAAGGCCTAAGCACCATGAACACAGGTTCGTTCCGATTCTCTTCCTTCTGAACCGCTGGTCTACGGCAAGTCTGCCAACTAGCAAGGCAGGGTAACTTGCGAGGCTTCACTTGCATGTTGCTCGTCAAAGGGAGGACTGGCAGAACAAGCTGGTCAACGCTATTTTCAAAGAAGTCGACGTGTTGGTCTTGGAGAAGCTGAACGTGGCTGGAATGCTCAGAAACCATCACCTAGCCAAAGCAATCTCAGACTCGTCGTGGAGCCAATTCGCGTTGAAGTGCATGCGCAAAGCGGACATGCAGGGTAAACACGTATTGTTCGTTGACCCCTATGGCACATCGCAATTCTGCCACCGATGCCTAACATGGGTTCCGAAAATCCTGGCCGAGAGGGAACATCGGTGCCCAAACTGTGAAGCCGACCTACTGAGAGATTTGAATTCGGCGTTGCTGATTAGGAAGCTTGGCATCTTGAGTTGCTCGCCCTCGGATGGAGGATTGTCACCCGCAGAGCCAAAACCTCTACCCATGCGGACGTTAAGGCATGGGCAAGCAGCGGCATTGAAGCGAGAAGCCCACAGCCTTTAGGCGTGGGAGGACGTCACGTGCTAAAGGTGCTTCTGAGTCATAGACGCCTGTGTAGGCAGACTCGGTTCCTCTCGATCTCAAAGCAGACTGTCTAGATTGTCTTGTTCTCGTTCTCTAGGACTTTATGCAATTCACTCCATAAAGTCCGCTGCCTTCTGTGGTTCGGGCGGTAAGCCTTTGCGTTCTCGGATTCCCGTTATTACTTGGGTTATCAGGGATTGTGGGACGGGGGCCCAGTGGGCGAATTCTAACCCCCAAAATGCTCTGCCTTGGGATGCGCCGCGCATCACTTCTGAGAGGTCAAATGTTTCGGCCGTTGGTAGTTCGCCGACCACGTAGACCAAGTGACCTCGCTGGTCAACGGAGACTATTTTTCCTCTCTTCTGTGAAATTACGCTGGTAGCTGCTCCTAGTAGGTCGGGTGGAACTTTCACGGTGATTCGCTGCACGGGTTCGAGGAGGACTGGGGTGTCGCTGAGGAATGCTACGAAGAATGCTCGTCTGCTCATTGGCATAATTTGTGCTGGGCCGCGGTGGACTGGGTCTTCGTGAAGGGATATGTCGGTAATTTTGACTTTGACGCCTCGGATCTGTTCGTATGCTAATGGTCCTTCCTTCAATCCCCAGCGGTAACCGGCAACGACCATTTCCTTAACCTCTTGCAGGAACTGTGCTCCCTTAGTTACTTCGACTAGCATGTTGCTGCCTTCATCAACGCTCCATACGCCGCGTGCTTCGTCGGGGGGCCATCCTTCCTCACGCAGGATCTTTGCCATATCATGCTTGTCCTGGTACTCGCCGATCTTTCCTTCCTTGATCATGTTTACGATCTTGTCTGGGAGTGGCTCGACTGAGAGGTAGATCTTGTTGTGCTTATTCGGCGACTTGCCCTCCACTGGGCCGGCGGCGCCTCTCACGCTTTCACGGTAGATTACAATCGGTTTGGAGGTGACGATTTCAAGCCCGGTCTTCGTGATGAGCGTTGTTGCGATCTCGAGGTGAAGTGTTCCCATGCCTGCGATGAGGTATTCCCCGGTTTCCTCGTTGATCTTGGTGACAAGGTTGGGGTCTTCGAGGCTAAGTTTGCGGAGTAAGTCAACGAGCTTGGGAAGGTCGCGGCTATACTTTGGCTCAACGGCCATCGTCACGACCGGTTCCGTTACGTAATGGACGGCCTCGAAGGGCGCGATGTCCTTTATCGTTGACAGAGTCTCCCCTGCCCTTGCCGCGTCTAGGCCTAGTAGGGCGGGTATGTTCCCTGCACTTATCGTTCCGACAATCTCCCTGTACGGTCCCATGAAGAGGCACACCTGCTGCACTCTCTGGTCGACACGCGCTCCGAGGAGGTGGAATGTGGAGCCTTCCGTGATGGTGCCTGAGAATAATCGCCCAACACAGACGACTCCAGCCTGCGGGTCAACCACAATGTTAGTGATCGCCATTACCACCGGGCCGTTATCGTCGCAGTTCATCATCGCTTTGCCAACATCGCTGCTAATGTCGCCCCTCCAGATCTTGGGGATGCGGTACCTCTGTGCGACATGGGGTGGCGGATGCGCCTCAACTGCCATATTCAGAATGGCATCGTGCAGTGGAGCCTTACTTGACAGTTCCGCGACCTTATCGTTGAGGTACGCGTCGACGACGTCGGAGAATTTCACGTTGTTCTCCTTGGCAATCTCCGCGTTGAATCCCCAACGGTCCTTCGCGGATCCCATGGCGACTGTGTTGGATGCGAAACTTACTTGCCATTTCTCACGGTACTCTGGTTCGGCGTAGAGGTCGACGAGGCGGTTGAATTCGGTTATAATTCGCCCGATTCTCTCCTGTATCTGATCGGGGCTGAGTCGGAGTTCCTTGATGAGGCGGTCAATCTTGTTAATGTAAAGAACCGGCCGAACACGCTCCTCCAATGCCTGCCTCGTTACGGTCTCGGTCTGAACCATGATCTCCTCGACGGAATCAACGACGACTACCGCACCATCAATCGCCCTAAGGGATCGTGTTACTCGGCCTGAAAAGTCAACGTGGCCGGGTGTGTCAATCAGGTTGATCACGTAGGGTGTCCCGTTCCGTTCGTGGAGCAAGCTTACGTTCGCCGCTTTGATCGTCATCTGTCGCTTCTGTTCTTCCTCCATGTAATCCAGGGCTAGCGCTGTGCCAGCCATGCCTGGTGACAGAAGACCCGCAGCGGCAAGGAGGGAATCGCTCATCGTCGTCTTGCCGTGGTCGACGTGGGCGATTATACCCATATGTTCCGGACGTGGACGCGGCTACGCCTTTCGGATCTGGTCCTTGTTCGCTATGATCCTCTGTATTTCCGTCGTAGTCTTGTAACGAGGCACTGTTTCTCATTCCTATGCGAAATTTCGAGCTGGGCAAAGCGCATTATGTCATTTAATCGTTACTATCGGTTCCTGCGTTCTCAAAGAATCCAAACGATTCGCATTTTTCTTCCTTTAAGTGGAAAATCGCCTCAAACCATATCTGTCATGCCGCTATCCAGCCGTGACGGGTCTTTTGCATGTACCATCCCAGACTGCGGGGAACGTACCATCAAATGGGAATGAGGTACGGAACCGCCCTTCGCAAGCATGGCTTCAAGATGCCGCAGGTCGAAGAAGAAACGGTGGCTCTTGGTTCGAAGTGCGAAGCAGAAGTGCGGCCCGTCTTTCCGGAGATACTTGAGGAGGTACAAGGTTTTGCGGAAGCGATACAGGAACCCTACGAGAAGGTTGCCGCATTCATCCTCACGGTGGGTTACCGTAAACCCGCGGGCTGCAGCTCTTTCGCCTGTGCAACCGACTCAACCACCGTCTTCGGACGGAATTATGACTTCTACTACAGGTTCGAGAAGTACTCCGAGAGCTATCTCACACGTCCGAGGGGCGGGTACGCAAGCATTGGAAATACGGATGTCTTTGTTGGGCGCGAGGATGGCGCGAACGAGAAGGGGCTTGCGGTTTCGATGCATTTTGTCGCCGCCCAACTTGGAACCCCTGGGATCAATTTTCCCCTGGCGGTGCGTTTTATGCTGGATAAGTGCGCAAACACTGCTGAGGCGATCAATTTCCTAACCCGCGTAAAGTTTCTGACGGCGAACAATTACCTGATCGCTGATCGAACCGGGGAGTTGGCAGTTGTAGAAGCTTCCCCGGTTGGAGTTCGGGTTAGGCGCCCTGAGGCGGGGGAATCATTCATCGCCGCAACAAACCACTTTGTCCATCCAGAGATGGAGCAATTTGAAGACACATCAAAAAGGGATCCGGACTCGGAAATGAGGTATGCCGCTATACTCAAGAGTCTGAGGGAGGTGCACGGTCACGTCACCGAAGGCATTGCGAAGCGGATTCTGTCAAACCACGAAGGACGGGTGTGCTCACACTTGGAATACATAAAACTCGGAACTCTATGGTCGCAAATTGTCGACTTGAAGAGGCTGGCTATCCTTCGAGCAGAGGGCCCACCCTGCAAGACCAAGTACCGCCCCGACAAACGCCTGGAAGCCTCACTCAGCACTAGTTGAACGCTAGAGTCCGCCACAGCAATGGCGCGGCAACCAGGGCAGCTGGGTTTAGGGAATGTACCCGCTTGAGTGGAATTGTGGAACTTGCGACATATTTTATCTCCTCTCCAAACTCCATTAAATAGCCCACGTGATCTATCTGGTTTCTAGGCTAAGTCATTGGAGGTGAATTGTGGTTGCCGAAGAAACGCAAGGCAAAGATGAGGTTGGGGACTGAGCACGATAAGAATGTTCGACAGGAGGAAACGGTCTCATAGGGCTTGAACTCGCGGGCGGTTCTGGCCGCACATCTGATCCTCTTTTCCTTTATGTTTAGGAGCTTACTCTTTCCTAATTCCGTGTTGGCGTGATGGGCTTCAACCTATCTCCTCTGGCGGTTCGGCGGCAGGTTTCGCTGAACGACCTGCGGGGTCGAAGCCTTGCCGTTGATACGAACAATTTGCTCTACCAGTTCCTCGCATTAATCCGAATGAGGGATGGAAAATCATTCACCGACGTTCATGGGAACGTCACCTCCCACTTGCTAGGGCTCCTCATGCGCACAACTCGTCTTATGGGGGATTATGGCGTCAGACCTGTGTTCGTCTTCGACGGGAAACCCCCCGAACTCAAGTTGAAGACGTTGCAGGTCCGACGAGAATTTCGGGAACGGGCTAAGCGCGAATGGGAGGAGGCGGTGAGGCGTGGTGACTATTCGGCGGCCTGGTCGAAGGCGGTAAGGATGGATTCACTCACAAAAGCAATGCAGGAGGACGCAAAGACCTTGCTGTCTCTGCTCGGAGTACCGCATGTCCAGGCGCCAGAGGAAGGCGAGGCCCAAGCTGCGCATATGGCGGGGAAAGGTGATGTTTGGGCTGCAAATAGCCGGGACTACGACTCCGTTCTATTCGGAGCTCCGAGACTCGTCAGGTACGTAACCGTATCCGGCCAGGAGTTCCTTCCTAGCACAGGAGCGTCTAGGCCGCTTATACCTGAACTGATCGAACTCAACGAACTGCTCAAAGCCTGTGGGATAACGAGGGAACAACTGGTCGATCTAGCGATCTTGGTCGGAACCGACTTCAACGCGGGCGTGAAGGGGGTTGGCCCAAAGACCGGCTTGAAACTCATTAAGAAATATGGAACCCTCGAAGGTTTGCCAAAGGAGTATCGGGATCAACTTCCGGGTCAAATTCAGGAAATTAGGAAAATCTTCCTACAGCCGAACGTCACGGACCATTACGAAGTAAGGTTCACAGGTCTCAAGGGGGATGAACTGAAACACTTCTTGATTGACGAGCGCGGCTTCTCCAACGACAGGGTCGAACTGGCGGTTAGAAGGATGAAGGCGTTTTACCAACGGGAAAGGTCCGGGCTTACCGGGTGGCTCGGGGCGGCGGGATAGTTGCCCACGCCATTCGCAACATTCGCACAGCTATGCCGCAAACTCGAGTCTACGACCAAACGAACCGAAAAAATCGCGTACCTAGTAGACTTTCTCAGGAATCTAGACAGCGATGAGGTGGCGCCCGCAGTGTCGTTCACGACGGGTCGGCCATTCCCGGAATCTGACGAAAGGGTCCTCGACGTTGGGGGACAAACCATCTGGAGGGTTCATCGAAGCGCTGGTCAGTCCGCTCTTGTACAGGCGCCGGTTACGATCCTTGAAGTTTATCGGACTTTCGAGAAGATTGCCAAGGCCTCGGGAACGGGATCGAGACAGCGGAAGGAGACGCTTCTGGATACATTGTTGAGCCGTCTTTCCCGTGAGGAAGCGGATTACTTGAAGCGGATAGTTTTCGGGGAGATGCGGATTGGCGCCGTGGAGGGCGTAGTTCTTGACGCCATTGCGGAAGCGGCATCAGTCGACCCTGAGAGCGTTAGGAGGGCGAACATGCTCCTCGGTAGCCTGCCCCGAGTCGCGGAGTTGGCGTTGACGGGAGGGCGCGCGAGTATCGATGCTGCCGAGCTCACGATATTCGTTCCAATCAAACCGATGCTTGCGGATATGGCGGATGGAATTGATGAGGCTCTCAAGGAACACGGCGGAAGTTCAGCATTCGAGTTCAAGTATGACGGTGCAAGAATTCAGATTCACCGGAAGAACGATGAAGTGCGGATCTTCAGTCGGCGGCTCACGGACGTCACAGCAAGCATACCGGACATCGTGGAAGTAGCCCGAAACGGTATCCGGGCCAATGAGTATCTAGTCGAAGGGGAAGTAGTGGCCATGGGGAGGAAGGGCCGGCCGTTGCCTTTTCAGGACCTTATGCGGAGATTTCGCAGAGTCCACGAAATCGGCACCATGGTGAGAAGTATTCCTCTCGAATTACACCTCTTCGACATCATATACCTGGACGGACATCTGCTGATCGATGCGCCTAACGAGAAACGGTGGGCCACTCTGAGCGAGATTGTAGCGCCCGAGCTGCTCGCTACAAGGGTCGTGACGGGGGATCGGGCGGAAGCTGAGAAGTTGATGGATGCTGCGATCAAAGCAGGCCACGAGGGCTTGATGGCCAAGGACCTGAAGAGTACATACACGCCTGGGGTTCGCGGTAAGAAATGGTTCAAAATCAAGCCGGCCGAAAGCTTGGACGTAGTTATCGTGGCCGCTGATTGGGGCTCGGGAAGGCGGAGAGGGTGGCTAAGCAATTACCATCTCGCAGTGAGAGAAGAGGAGACCGGAGAATTCTTGGTCGTCGGGAAAACATTCAAAGGCCTTACCGACCGTGAGTTCACGGATATTACACCCAAATTACTTGAGCTGAAACTCAAAGAAACTGAATACACAGTACATGTCAAACCATCAATTGTAGTTGAGGTAGCCTTTAACGAGATCCAACACAGCCCACATTACAAGTCAGGGTTCGCATTGCGATTCGCGCGAATAATTCGATTCAGAGACGACAAGAGGCCTGAGGATGCCGATTCGCTCCAGCGATTATCGCAACTGTACAAAGACCAGTTCAGGTACAAGTCGCCGCTCGAGATCTGAGGTAGGGTCATGAAAATCGCTTCACTGTTCAGCGGCGGAAAAGACAGCACGTACGCTCTATGGTACGCGCAGATGCAAAGTTGGACCGTTGAAACTCTTGTAACGGTTTTCCCAGATAGGGCGGACTCTTGGATGTTTCACCACCCCGCGCTCGAATGGACCGGCCTACAGGCACAAGCTGCTGGCATCCCGCAAGTGACTGTACCTACGTCGGGAGAGAAGGAGTGGGAGCTAGGAGACCTCTACCAGGCATTGGATCGACTCAAGCGGTCTAATGGCATCGAAGGAATAGTTTCCGGGGCGATTGCAAGCGAATATCAACGCACGAGGCTCGATAACTTGTGCGAACAACTCGGTCTTAGAAGTTTCGCGCCACTATGGCACAAGAATCAGACGGCATTGGTACGCGATGAGATTGAAGCAGGTTTCGATATTATCGTCACCGCCTGCAACGCGCTTGGCTTTGACGAGACATGGTTAGGCAGACATCTGGGCCTACCGGAGCTGAAGGAACTAGTGAAACTGAACACGAAGTACGGGGTCAGCGTAGCTCTCGAAGGTGGCGAAGCAGAGACCTTCACACTCGCCTCTCCCGCCTTCAAAACTCGATTGATCGTGAGTAGATCGTCGCGACATTGGCGAGGTGATTCGGGATACTTGGAGCTGGAAGACGTCCAGGTGGACGGCTGAAGGATGTATCGGGGGGATGCTAACCACGTACGAGCTGGTCAGCTATCTCCGAGGTCTTTTGGAGCGTTTGTTCTAAGTCTATTGTCGTAAGCTGTCGGTTCGACATCAGCACCTGGCCGTCGACGATCGTCGTGTCTACGTTAGCCCGGGAAGCTGAGTAGACCAAGTCTGAAACGACGGTCTCCCTTCCGTGGATTGGGTTTAGGTTAGGCGAATGCATGTCCAGTGCTATTATGTCAGCTCTCTTACCGACCTCTATGCTTCCGGTCTGGCCTTGAATACCTAACGCTCTTGCACCTTCTATGGTTGCCAGGTCGAGCGTTTTCTGTGCGTCTAGAACCGTGGCGTCCCACCGGTGGGCCTTGTGCAATAGGGCGCATACTTTCATCGTTTCGAACATGTCCAGGGAATTGTTGCTTGCGGCTCCATCCGTCCCAAGTCCAACAGCGATTCCACCCTCGAACATTTCAGGTAGCGGCGCCACGCCCCCGCTCGCTAGCTTCATGTTGGAAACGGGACAATGCGCAACGCTGACGCCCGCCTTCGCGAGCGTTGCAACCTCACTCTTAGTTAGCCAGACGCAGTGGGCGGCGAGCATTCGGTTGGAAAGCGCGCCAATCTTGTCTAAGTATTCGACGACCCGCGCTCCTTGTTGCTTTTGAAAGTCTGCCTGTTCCTTTCGGGTTTCCGCGATATGGATGTGGTTGATTACCTTGTTCTTATCGGCAAATTCCTTTGCCCACAATAACGTCTCGGGTGAGCACGTGTAGGGCGCGTGAGGTCCCAAGGCGAATTGGATTCGGGGAGTTTGTAGGCTTTGCACGTAGCCATAGAATTTTCGGCTCTTCTCCTGCTCCGCCTTCGCTTTGGCGCTATCGAATAGGTCGATGATTCCGTACGATAACAGCGCCCGCAATCCCGACTCTTTGGTAGCCCTTGCCACAGCTTCCATGTTGAAGTACATGTCCATGAATGTCGTTGTGCCCGACATGATCATCTCGGCGGAACCGAGCAATGCCCCGTGGTAGCATGCGTCGGGCGTCAATTTTGCTTCCAAGGGCCAGATCTTCTTGCCTAACCAATCCTGTAGAACCATATCGTCCGCGTAGCCGCGAAGGAGTACCATTGAGAGATGAGTGTGCGTGTTTATCAGCCCGGGGAGGACGATCTTTCCCGCACAGTCGACAAGAACGTCCGCCGTCTTTCTATTCGATCCCACCTCGGTAATCGTACCATCCTCGACTAGTATGGAGCAGTCTCGAAGTACGTCACGGTTATGGTTCTGCGTTACAAGCCATGAACAATTCTTGATCAGCATCGACGGCAAGGTAAGTTCGGGCTTAGGGTCAGCTGGTTCAGTTAAAAGTCACGCGTTTCTGCGACCGAGCGGGGAAAGTGTTATCCGTTTTAGCTCGCAGTCCACGGGTGCAGGTAACTGTGCGGAGAATACGCGATGAGTAAGGTAAAAGATGCTTCCTTAGCGGATCAGGGTCAGTTGAAAATAGATTGGGCTCGGGATCACATGCCTGTTTTGCGGAAGATTCAAGCGCGGTTCGAAAAGGAACTGCCTTTTCGCGGGATTACCGTTGCGATGTGCATGCACCTTGAAATGAAGACGGCCGTTCTCGGACAGACGCTAAAAGCTGGGGGCGCTACCATAGCCATAACGGGCAGCAACCCTCTTTCGACTCAAGATGACGTGGCTGCGGCCCTGGCAAGGTCGGGGGCTCATGTCTACGCTTGGAGGGGCGTGACGCCGCAGGAACACCACGAAAACCTACTCCGGGTATTGGGACATAAACCTCGGCTGATTATTGATGACGGTGGAGAGCTCTCTGTCGCTGTTCACACGGAGCAGAAACAGCTCATTCCCGACATAATCGGGGCCTGCGAAGAAACAACGACTGGGGTCCACCGCTATCGGGCGCTGGAGAAGGATGGGCTGCTCAAATACCCCGTGATAGCAGTGAATGATACTCGAACCAAGTTTCTCTTCGATAGTCAGCATGGAACGGGGCAGTCGGCGCTTGAAGGTGTCATGCGGGCAACTAACATGCTAATCGCTGGCAAGACGGTTGTGGTTGGAGGGTTCGGATGGGTCGGCCGCGGCATAGCGTTGCGGGCCAGGGGGCTTGGGGCAAGGGTTGTTGTCACTGAAGTGGAACCTGTCAGGGCGCTGGAGGCTGTGATGGAAGGCTATAGTGTGATGCCGATGAAGGAAGCGGCAAAAGTCGGCGATATATTCATCACGGCCACGGGTTGCAACGGAATCATAACCGGTGAACACTTCGATGAGATGAAGGACGGCGCTGTCCTCGCAAACTCCGGCCACTTTGACGTTGAAGTCGACGTCAAAGCCTTACGGCAGATGGCCGCCTCAAGTCGCACCGCCAGGATGAACGTTGAAGAATTCAAGCTGAAGGACGGCCGAAGATTGTACCTTCTAGCGGAAGGGAGGCTCGTGAACCTCGCCGCCGCCGACGGCCACCCCGCGGAGGTAATGGACTTGACTTTCGCCGACCAAGCGCTATGCGCAGAGTATCTCACCAAGAAGAAAGGAGAGCTAGTGGCGAAGGTCTACGGGGTACCGCCGGAAATCGACAAGACTACGGCCATGCTCTGGCTAGAAACCCACGACATGGCCATCGACAGCCTCAGCCAGGAACAGCTAAGGTACCTGGAGTCTTGGCAGTAAATCGGATGGGCTACTGAACCGCTGCCATAGAAATCTTGGCCTGGCATAGGAAACTACACCCCCCGGGGGGGTCCCCGGAAAAGCAGGCGCGAATCCGGCTAGGCGCCCGCCTTGGTAATCCCCGCCGGGTCGCCTTAACCCATGCTAGAGTATGTGGGGAAGTTGAATTGGTATGACGGGGTTGGGGAGGGGTACTCTGAGGTACACGTAGACGGCTATGCCTAAGCCTATGATAGTTAACAGGATGACAACGTAATCCGCGAAATGCATCTTGAGTGTTGCGATACTCGTTCGTTTCTCCGTCGCCCCAAAACCTCGTGCTTCCAATGCTTCGGCGAGCTCCACGCTTCTTCGTATGGCGGAGATTATGAGGGGGATCAGGATGGGGACGTAGTTGCGTACTCGCTTCATCAGGTTTCCCTTGTCGAGTTCTAACCCCCTGGATCTCTGGGCGTCAACCACGGTTTGGGCATCGGTAGCCATAGTTGGCACAAGCCGAACCGCGGTCGTAAAAGTGAAAGCAATCGCATAAGGCGCATGAATCTTCTCTAACGCCAGTCCAAGGTCATCCGCGGAAGTCGTCATGAAGAAGAGCGAGAAAGCGGAAACCACTCCAAGAAAACGAATTCCGAACGCTGCCGCTTGGACGAGAGGTGTGCCAAAAATCAGGTTTGCAATAAATATGAAGCCCGCGTAGAGCAGCCCGCCGCGCATTGACTGAAGCCAACGTCTCACTGTCTTAGCGAGTAGGACGACGGGTATCTGCGATAGAATTACGACGAGTAGAACGAAAATGTTGGTGAACATCAGGGCCGTAGTGAAGAAGCCTACGATAAGGAGAAACTTGCTTCGTGGGTCGAGATTGTGAATCGGGCTATCTATTTTAGTGAATTTGAAGCCTTGAACAAATCTAAGTGACATCTGGCCCGATTCCTCATTGAGATTCTTCGGCTGCGGCTCTAGCGTGGATTTTCCTAAGCAAGTAGTCTCTTGCGCCGTAGACTTCAATGATCTCTTGGCTTGCACCTGCGTCGTCCCCCAACCGCTTCATGAGGGTCGCGATTTGGGGCATCCTAAGCGAGGCGCTGTCAACGAGTGTGTGGTCCGTGAGGATGCGCGTGGCGGGGCCGTCTCCTATGACGGTTCCACGGGATAGCAAGACGACTCGCGGCTTGCACTCGGCTACGAATTCCACGTCGTGTGTTACTACCACGATTGATTTACCTTGCGAGACGAGTTGCGTTATGAAGTTCCTTAGGCGTTCTTTCTGCAGGTAATCTTGGCCGATTGTTGGTTCATCCATTATCACGTACTTCGGATCCCATACAAGGATTGCCGCTAACGCCACTCGTTTTCGTTCTCCCCCGCTCAAGACAAAAGGTGAAGAAGAGGCGTACGACTCCAAATCAAGAAGGTGAAGGAAGGAGTCTACACGTTTCTGAATCACGTCCTCCCTGAAACCGAAGTTTCGGAGTGAAAATGCTAATTCCTGTGTAACGGTCTCGGCGAAGAGCTGGTTGTCTGGGTTTTGGAAGATTAGGCCTACGTCCCGCGACATTTGTGCAACGGATTTCTCTCCCGTCTTGACGCCGTCAATCTCCACGGTCCCTTTAGTTGGTTTGAGGAGTCCGTTGAACATCTTAACGAGTGTGGTTTTGCCGGCTCCATTTTCCCCCATTATTGCGACGAATTCGCCATCCTTGATCTGTAGGTTTACGCCGTGAAGCACTTGCGGCCCATCGGGGTAGTTGAAGTATGCGTTCTGGACAGAGATCATTTGTTCAACAGCTTTCTAATTTCGCTTGACGCCTCTTCCACTGTGATCAGGTTGGGGAGATCGAAGCCGTCTTGCCGTAGCAGATGGGCTAGCATGGTCACCTTTGGAATGCCGATTCCGATCATCCTAGCTTGATCGCCGTAAACTTCTCGCGGCGGTCCGTCCAACCGGATTTTTCCGCCGTCCATTACAATGACTCGGTCTGCGTATCGGGACACTATGTCCAACCTGTGTTCGACCAGAAGCACAGTCAAGCCGAGGTCGTGCTCCAGCTGCGCGATTACTGCGACTATTTCTTCGGCAGACTTCGGGTCGAGGAACGATGTGGGTTCATCTAGAACAAGGATGCTGGGGCGCATTGCAAGAATGCCCGCTATCGCCGCGCGTTGCTGCTGTCCGCCGGATAATTCGTGAGGGGCTTTGTCGCGGAGTTCATAAACTCCGGTCGCCCGCATTGCCCATTGAACTCTCTCGATCGCTTCCTCCCGAGGCACGCCCAAGTTCTCGAGGCCGAACCCTACGTCTCTCTCCACCGATAATGAAAAGAGTTGGTTTTCGGGGTTTTGGAATACGAAGCCAATGTGCGTCGCCAGTTCTGCTGTGGATTTTCCTTCAACGTTCACTCCGTCAACCTGAAGTTCGCCTGTCAATTCGCCTGAATAGAAGTTCGGAATTAGCCCATTCAGGCACCTGCATAGGGTTGTTTTACCGCAGCCGCTGGGGCCAGTGAGAATTACGAAGCTCCCCTTCTCTATAGAGAAAGTTACTTCTTCCATCGACGGTTTTTCGGCGCCTGCATACTTGAATGAGAGATTCCGCGCTGAAATTGCTGCCACTGCATGCGCCTCCGCGGGTCCTTCTTCTCATTCTTGGGTAATTACTCCAGTTTGAGATGGAGCCGCCGCATTAGCGGAAGGCATCGTATTATTCTTTGTTGGTGGTTTCAAGAAGTCTCGGATCAACTGTAAAGCCAGTTTGAACGCCTGATTGGCCTCGCCCGAGGCGTTAGCGCCCGCCGCGGTCGCGTGGCCGCCGCCCATGCCCCCCATCCTTAAGCCCAGTGGGCTGGCTAGGTCTCGTCCAAGGTGGAAGCCGGTTTCGGAAGCAATGTCCTTGGTTGACCTTAGGCTTACGGTTATCTCATTACCCCTATTTCCTGCAACCACTGCAACGTGTGCGCCCAGAGCTATGAGGCCTCGTGCGGCGGACGCATGATACGAACCTACTTCAGAGCAGGCTATCACCCACTTGCCAATCCGTTCTATTCTAAGCCGTTGCGCGGATTTCAGCCGTGCTATTCGCTCAGATTCATCCATCGTCGATCTAGTCGTGGCCAGGGCGGTTTCCGGGTCCGCTCCGTACTTGATGAGTTCGGCCGCCGAATTGAATGTGTTTCGGGTGGCGATCGTCATATGTCCGGTTTCCACAAGTAGCCCAACAAGCAAAGCTTGGCTGGCCACCTTACTCATTGGAACGTGGAGCTTCTTGTGCATCGCAAGAATCATTTCGCACGTGGAAGTGGCGGTTTCATCGCATATGACCAGGGTAGCAGTCTTTGCGTTGTCCGGATGAGGTGCGTGGTGGTCGATCATAACCAACGGTTTGCCCGATTGGATAACGGGCTCTTTGAAGCTTCCAAGTTGCTGGAGTGTGTTAGTGTCAACTGTGACGATTAGGTCAACCGCGGACGGATCGGGGTTCTCCGTCACTTCAAGTGGAAATGCCTGCAGTACCTGTTTGGACAACCTGCTTGTTCCATCTGGCGCGGCAAAGATCAAATTCAGTTTCTTGTTGAGGCGTAAGGCGAGGCGTGAGAACGCGAATGCGGAGCAGACTGCGTCTGGGTCGGCGTTTTGGTGTCCAAGTACGAGAGCCGTCTCTGAACCTCGGAGCATCTTCGCTAGTCTCGCGTATCCTTGCATAGCTTGAGCTCCTTTGCTTTTCTCTCGGCAGCCTTGAAAGCTAGGTCCGTTGCCTGATCGACTAGTGGATCCAAATCTTCATCACCGCTTTCCAGTTCTACGGCGACATCGATGAAAAGGGTCAACGGTTTGTCCCCGACGGCCTCGACTGTTACGTCTATGTCGCTGATGCGTTTCAGGGAGACTTTCGATAGCAAATGTTCACGCGCGGCCTCCTGAGCTGCGAGGCATAATTGTTCGATCTCGTCATCCGTCGGGATTCTTGTCAACTCAACGGACATAGTGACCTTCCCCGTCTAAGGGCTCAAACGGCGTGGTTGCGGTCACTGTTGCTGCGTTGCAGGTCTCGGGCCTTGAAGTCGTTCTTGCAGCTTCTCTTGAATCTCTTTGAGCCGCTCTTTTGTGCGGTCTTCCTGTTTTCCGAGGACCGTGACGCGTGTGGTCAGTAACTCTTTTCTTTCCTTTAGCTCGGCCATGAGGGTCGGACGATTGGATTTTACGAGTATGCTACCTACGCTTTTGAAAACAGGCGTCTCGTCGGTGGATTTCTCAAGCTCGGCCAAAGCCTTGTCGGTTTCATTCAGTTCAAGCTCCAGCTGCTGTTTCTGGGCAGAGACGGATTGCAAAGTCTGCTGGAGTTGCTGCAGCCTAACAAGTTGCTCCTGGACCTGTGGGGGTAGCTCTACTTCTTCGCCCAATCGTGTGTCCTCAGAATTTCGAAATCCGCGTAGCCCAAGGAAGGCGAACTATTAAGGATTTCAGCGAATCGGAGCGTGATTGCTTGACTTGCGGTTCGCTAAGCGTCACGCCTGAGTTTTAATGTGAGGTTGTGCGGAAGGTACCGAATCGAATAGAGGGAAGCGCATGCCTGACCTGCTCAAGAAAGGTATTGAAGCGGACGAACAGACAGGCGCCACAACGGCGTTGCTGAACTATTCAAACGCGAAAGTTCCAATCCCAAATAAATTCGCAACCACTACCGAACTGAACGCCACCAGGTTGGTGGGCCTGAAACAGGAGTTCCCTACAGAGGTGGTCATCGCCGGTAAACTGGTTTATCCTGAGACACTGAAACGAATTCTCAAAGAAGAAGAATTTCTGAAGGATTTTGCCCGACGATTAGCCCGAGAGACTGGAGCGCACGAAGATGCCCTTAGCATGCTCTTCCTCGTACTCAAAGGTGAAGCTGCGCTCACCGAATCGTCAGACTTACGCACTGTGCTGGACCTACAGTATTTCGCGGATATGGACGTGATAACGGTCCAGCAGAGTCAGGGTGTCTCGCCGACGGAGTTTATGGGACTCTATAGGTTCGCGGAAAGATGGCTGGACAATAGAGGTATCGATAAGCCGCTGATGCCTGTTCTCGCCCCTGCATTGGATGCCGGCGACTTCGATAAGGCTCTGAAGCCGCTTTTGAAGAGGGGGATCAAGGCGCTTGGGTTTGACATGAGGGGCGGCTTCTACTATCAAGCTCTTCGATCTATTGAAGAAACCAAGAAGAAGAACCCTGAACTCTGGGTGCACACTTTTCAGGTTCCCCCCAAGATTCGCTTCGCGAGGAGCCTACTGCGGTGCTCGGAAGGCATGATGCTTCCATTCTTCGGGGTTGACAGTTTTAACCGGTGGGTCGTTCCGCCTCCTCCCGTCCCACTGACGAAAGATAAGATCAACATGTTCGATGCGACCAACTGGGGCGTCTTCAAGAGAAAGGAATGGACTCACGAATATGGGGCACGACTAACCTGTACCTGCCCCATGTGCAACAAGCAGAAAATGCCAACGTTCTTTCTTGGCCAGGTGCTAACGGTGCTCGGCAGAAGTAAAGTCCATGACCACTACTCGCAGAGGGAACAATTGCTGGAGCTATCGTCGCATGTGAAGAAGGGAAACGTGAAGAATTTCGTTTCCCGCAAGAAATACCCGAACGAATTTATGAAACAGGCCTCGGGGAAAGAGGAAGCGAACTAAGGCTTCCCTTCGGTCATCTTCGTCATCAATGCGGGCAGGTTTACCTCCGACTTTGCTCTCCATCCCAATGAGGTGACCCCAACGTCATCCTCTTCGAGGTATCCTGCACGCAGAAATATGTCCACCAAGGTCGCTGCCTTCCATCTGCCGTACTTTTGGGCAACCACTCTCTCCACGTCGTCACGGGGTGCTTTCCCTTGCTTAGCAACCAGGTACGCTATGGCCCCGCTTAAGGCGGCTAGGTTGTCGATTCTCCACCCGATCATCTTAGCCTCCTTGAGGCCCAGTGACCCCTTTAGCGTGACGTAATACCTAGGCTCATCCATCCGCACGTTTCCCTCGTCCTCGATCATTTGGCCTGAGGATGGCTCGGTGACTTTCTTGATCTCTAAGTCCAGTTCGGCTAGCAGTGTGTTGAGTTGGTCCAGTACCTGTTGGTAGTTCTTTCCGACTTTTTCCTTTAGCTCCCACTCCTTGGCCCCGGGCATCTTTCCTCGTCGGAAGACGAGCAGGTGAACCGCCCGCTTCAACTTGTCCGAATAGAAGCTCTTTGTTTCAGTTTCAGCCATTGCTATGCCTCGCTTGGAATCGCTATCGGGACGCTTACTCCGCCTTCAGACGGTTTGTTAGTCGGTTGTTCCACGGGGGTTAACGTTATTTGTTCGCCTTCGAGTTGCATCTTAGCGAACCCGTACGTGACTAGGAAACTGACGAAGTAGGCTCGTTGAACCGTCTCCTGGTGGGTTGTCGTTTTGACGAATTTCCAGTAGTCAATTGGGGCGTTTTCAGTTTTTTGACGTTCCATAAGCTCTTTCCACAACTCGATTAGACTGGCTTCGAACTCCTTTCCGTGGATTCCAAGTCCCGTGAGTGTGTTGGAGTCTGCGCTTTCGGGGTTCTTTCCGCGCTGGAAGTCTCGTCTTTTCCACCGTTCTTGGATTGGCAGGAGTAAGTTCCAGTAGTCAAGGCCGTTGGACACGGCTTCGGTAGTGAGTTGTTCTAACTCGGCTATGGGATGCCAGCTTTGCAAAAAGACCTCTGCCAGGCGCTTCTCACTCATTCGTTGGAATTTCTTCGCGACGAATTCCGGTTCGGCGTATAGGGCGCTTGACTGGAACTTCAATTGTGTGTTCTGCAGCCGCACTACTTCTGAGAGTCTGTTAAGGGCGTGTACGTCAAGGCAGTTGTCTTGGAATTCCGCCCAGAGAGGGAAATATTCGCGCAGGGTTTCTACCCCTAGTTTCACGTCGAGGAAGAACGGGTTGAATTTCCTTCGTTCGATGGCATCGCATGTCTCTATGACCTCCTTCAGCTCCTTGCGGCCCGATGCGAGTGTCTGTCGTCCGGTCTTCGGTTTCTCTGCCAAGTCTATTTCAACTCGCTGACTAATGAGGCTCCTCCGACGTTTTGGACGATGATTACGTGGCTTTGGTTTGTGACGTTCACTTGTCCGGGCGTTATGGCGAGGTATTGGCCTTCGGTCATTGCGGCGGCGTTGGAGATGATCAGCTGCGTTACGGATTCACGGTTCTTGGGGTCCATGTGAACGTCGAATTCGTCGATTGCGCGAAAGGGAGAAGTGATGTGTTGCTGTAACGCCAGCAAGAAAGCCATCATGGCTATGCTACGTTCGCCTCCGCTTTGGGTGAACGCATCCAGTGCCGTTGGCTTGTTCCCTTTGTAACCCACCATTATTTCGAGGCCGCATTTTTCAATGTCGCGGGAGGAGATTAAGTGAATTTCGCCCGTGGCGCTCACGGCCTTAAGAATCTCGGCATAGCGTCCCGTTAGTTCCTCTAGGAAGTTAGAGAGTACGTCCCTCCATCTTGACAGTCGCTTGTCCAGCTCGGTCATGACCTCTTGGCGGCTGACGGCTACTTCATCCGCTTTCGCCTTCAGTTCCTCGTATACTTTGGCGTATGAGGAGTACATTCGCTCTACATCTTCGGAGAGTGAAGATAGAGGTTTCATTTGTTCTTCCACGGCGTCGATCTCGATCATGATGTCGAAAATCTTCCGAGGCGATTCATTGGGCGTTCCGCCTTTCGAGGCTGTCGCGAGCATGGGGTCAAGTTCTTCCTTAGCTAAACGAAGTTGGGCCTGGAGGTCTGCGACGTCTTCTGTGAGCAACTTTCGCTTGAACCCGGAAACTTCGTACTCAACGTTCGTGTCGATGAGGCGCGTTAAAGCGTCCCCCAGTCTGCCGCTCACATCCACAATTCTTTCGCTGAGTGCAGTCATCCGCTCCTTTTCCCTTTCGAGTCGTTTCTGTGACTGCTCGGCCATTTCTTTCCAGGAAGCCTTGAACTTGTCAAGGTCCTTGGGTGGGATGTCCGTCGAAGAGGCGTCGACTGCGAACTGAACCTTCTCGAACTGGTTGAGTAGATTCGTGGTCCATTCGATGTTCAGTTCTTGGGTTGTGATGTGTTTCACGAGTTCGACTTTTTGGTCCTCGAGTTCGATTCTGCCGAAGTTGAGTTCGTCATATTTGGCCTGTCTCTTCTTCTTCGATTCCGCGAGTTCTTGGATCTTCTCCTCAATCGACTGCAGCGCCCTTGTCTTGGATTCTATTCTAGCCTCGATATGGGCGAGGGCGTCTCGCTTCTTCTGAATCCGGCTCCAAAGCAACTCCTGCTTTAACGCGTCAAGCTTGGTCTCAAGCTGACGTTTCTGCAGGAAGCGGTCATACTCGCGTTTCCAGAAATCATGCGTTTCTTTTGTTGACTCCAGGACTTGAACGAGTGACTGCTCCTCACTCATCACGCTTTCCAGTCGCTTTCTTGCGTCGAGAACTTCCTCTCTATAAGACTGAAAGCCTACTGCTTCTTCTAGCATCTTCAGTTTGTCTTGCGGCGTTACGGCGGCGAACCGGCCCACCATGAACTGGTGCATGATGACGAGAATATTATCGGGGTTGAGGCCCCAGGATTGGAAGACGTCTGTGACTGCTGTCTTGGGTACTGGTTTGTTTTGGAGTAGGTAGTAGTATGTGCCGTTTCTTCTGATGACTCTGGTGATGGTAACGAGATCGGTATGGAAGTGTGGGAAAGGTTTCTTGTCCCCGGCATTGTCCAAGATTAGGGTGACCCGTGCCTCGTCGGTGCCCCATCTTATGAGGTCACTGAGGCGCCTCGATCGCTCCGTGTAAGCCTGGCCGAGTACGAGTGAGATCGCGAGAAGGATTGAAGACTTGCCCGCACCGTTGGGTCCACAAATTAGGTTGAGCCCGGTCTGTAAGGGAACGTAAGAATTCTCGTACGACATGAAATTTGTGAGGACGACGCCTTTGATCATCTAACCGAGCTACCGTTGAACGTCACGTGGCTTCAACTTCGTAAAAAACGTTCAGGGCCAAAACGGCCGCCGGCGTAGTACTCCCATTAGAATGTTTTGCAAGTAGCGCGCTATTCCCATCAGGGACATGGAGACCATTAGTTGCCTCATGTAGACTTACGGCGGCTCGGCGAGCTAATCAGCAAAAGGTACGAAATTCATCGCGTAGTCTGTACATGCCAAACTTCGTGGGCGTGTCAGCAAAAACGCTGCTGATCAAATGCGTCGCGACAGGTTACTTTGATGGGTATTATCGTAACATTTGTTCGGAAAAGTTATCGTTGATGTTGAAGGTATCGAATTTGATATCTACGTTTAAATATGCTGTGCCTCTCTGCGACACCTCCGACGGGAGTGACGAAGACAGTTTGCGGAGGCTCGGCAAAATTCTCCATTTGTCCAAGAGCCGCAGCCTCATTGTGAAATGCGACGAACCCCGGTTCGTTAAACTCGGAACGAAAGTCTGCGACAGCAAGCTGAAGGAAATTGGCAAAGTTTTAGACTTGTTTGGCCCAGTTACTTCTCCATACGTTGCCGTAAGACCCACAACTTCTTCCCCCGCAAAATTCGTTCACAGAATCGTTTACTCCTTTGATTAGAGTAGAGTGAGAAAGTGTCGGAAGAATCCGATAGTGAATTAGGGGAATCGCTACAAGCCGCGGCAAAGATCCGCACCTGTCCGGAATGCGGGTTGCCAAAGCTCATGAGGGATTATGAAGCGGCAGAGATCGTTTGTATGGCGTGCGGTTATGTCATCGCGGAGAAACTCACCGACACACGTCCCGAATGGCGAGCATTCGATGACGATCAGAAAACGAAGCGAACGCGAGTTGGCGCGCCACTCACGTACACGATTCACGATAAAGGCCTATCGACCGTTATTGACTGGCGTGACAGGCGAGTCCTGGGAAAGCGAGCTACGGATACGCAACGACTGGATTTGTATAAGCTTCGTAAATGGCAGAGTAGGGTCCGGGTTTCGGACGCTACTGAGCGAAATCTTGCCGTCGCTTTAGCCGAGTTAAGTAAGCTTGCTTCCGCTCTCAATCTTCCCAAGAATATTCTTGAAACCGCCTCGGTGATTTATCGTCGGGCCATCCGGAAGAGATTGATTCGCGGCCGTTCAATTCATAACGTCACAGCCGCAGCTATCTACATGAGTTGCCGGCAGTGCGGAGTACCACGCACACTTGATGAGATAGCGTCCTCTTCGACCCTTAACAAGAAGGACATTGGCAGAAGTTATAGGTTCATGGTGCGTGAACTCGAAGCTTTCGTACCTCCGTCTACAAGCAGGAATTACGCCGCACGATTTAGCAATAAGCTGGTTATTTCTGGGAAAGCGGAGGCCATCGCGATCCGTATACTTGAGATCGCGAAGGAAATGAAGCTTACCAGTGGACGCGGGCCAACCGGCATAGCGGCCGCCGCCACGTACATCGCTACCGTCCTGACGAATGAGAGGAAAACTCAGCGGGAGATTGCTGAGATCGCCAACGTGACTGAAGTCACGATAAGAAATCGATACAAGGAACTTCTGGAACGCCTCTTCATCGAGGTGCCGCTGTAGAATTCTTTCGCAGCCCGCCCTTCTCCGCCACTTTTGACGTTTCGCAAAGCCCGAGCTCGAAGGTCGTTCCGTTGATCTGCCATGTTTTCGTATAGTATGGCAATTGAACTTTGATGGCATCCGTGGATATCTTGAGCTGCTTGGCCCGCACCTCCCCAGCGATGTATTTGCTTTCAGTCTTCAGCAGGGTCGCGTCGTTCTTAGAGGGGGCGACCAAGTATGCGTAAACAAACGAGTCCACCTTCAAGTCCATCTCCTTCCGCATTTGCTGCATTCTGCGAACCACATCTCGAGCCAAGCCCTCCGCCAACTCACTCTTAGTTAACTTCAGGTCTAGGTAGAGTTCACCCTCCGCGAACTTAGTCTTCCCAAACCTTTGCGGATCATCGAGGTCAGCTAACGCTCGTTTGGAGGCTAGGCCAAGCCGACGGCTATTTCCCTGTTCTCGGAGGAGTGCGGAATATGTCTTCAACGCTTTCTTGACGGTGGTGGATTCGCTGGAAACTAATATTTGGGGCACTGGTTGCCTTTGTTTCAAACCCTTTGACATTCTAAGTTCGGCGATACTGGACAGAAGCTCTTGTGTCACATTCATTTCTTCCTCTAACGAGGCTGACACCCATTTCGCTTCATATTTGGGCCAATCGAGGAGGTGAACGGTTTCTGGGTGTTTGGGTTCAGCGTTCCTCATCATGTGCTGGTATATGGATTCGGTTAGAAATGGTGCAATCGGGGTGAGCATGCTGAGTGCGGATTTTAGCGCGGTATAGAGCGTGGCGTATGCGGCGAGTTTATCTCTTGATTTCGTTTCCACCCACATGCGGCGTCTGACATACCGTACATATGTGTGACTGAGATCTTCGACTAGGAATTCCTTAAGCTTCCTAACTGCCTCATGGATTTTGTAATCATCCATGAGTAGCGTAACCTCTTTGATTACGTGGTTTGTTCGGCTGAGGAGCCAACGGTCTTCAGCTCGAAGCCTCCCCGCTAGTTTGCTAACTCGAACTTTCGCGGGGGCGAACTTGTCTAAGCTCATGTATGTGCTAGCGAAGACGTAGGTATTCCATATCGTACTCAGGTCCCCTTGGTATTGCCGAACGGCATCCCAAGAAAATTGCAGGTCTTCCCATAGCGTGCTCTGTAGCACGTAGTAACGGAAAGCGTCTCTACCGAACTTATCGGCGACTTCGTGGGCGGTTACAAAGTTTCCGAGGGACTTGTGCATCTCTCGTCCTTCACCGTCGAGGGCGAAACCATGCATGAGTACGGTCTTGTAGGGGCACTTGCCCATCGTGACAATGCCGTGCCTTAGCAGTCCGAAGAACCATGCGGTTATTTGGTCGCGTCCTTCGACTATGAAGTCGGCAGGCCACCAGAATTTCGCTTCAGCCGCGTTAGATGGGTAACCAAGGCAAGCCAAGGAGGCCCCGCCTGATTCGAACCAAACGTCAATGATATCCTCTACTCGAGTCATTTCCCCGCCACAATCGCAACGTAGCTTGACTGCGTCCACCCACGGCCTGTGAAGCGTTGGAAGTTCGGTCTTCGAGACGGCGTTCTCCATGAGTTCCTGTCTCGAGCCGATCACTCGGTCCTTTCCACAGGAACTGCAAGTCCATACGGGAAGCGGGGTTCCCCAAAATCTCTGGCGCGAGATGACCCAGTCTTTGAGCCCCTGCAGCCAGTTCTTGAACTGGTTTGCACCAGCCCACTCGGGTATCCATAGTGTGGAGTCGACCTGCTGGATGAACAGGTCTTTCATCTGGGCTATGTGTATGAGCCACTGCTTGGTTGCACGTATGATGAGCGGTGTTTTACATCGCCAACAGACCGGGCTTCTATGTTCGATCTCTCCGGAATGTAGGAGGAACCCAAGTGCTTTGAGATCGTCTAGGATTTCTTGGTTTGTGTCTCTGATGGGTTTGCCTGCGTATTTGCCTGCTTCGGGGAGGAATCTTCCTTGGTCATCGACGAGCATGAGTACAGGTAGTTTGGTCCTCTCTCCGACCTCGTAATCTTCCTCGCCATGTCCCGGCGCAGTGTGAACGCAACCTGTGCCTTCGGTTAGCGTCACGTATTCGCTGCTGAGAACGACTCTGTGTGCGTTTTGCACGTTCCTTTGCGCGGGTACCAGGCTCTCTAGGGGCGACCTGTACTTGAGACCTTCCAGTTTCTCACCTGGGAATGTCTCCAATAGTCGGAATGTTTGTCCGGTCTCGGTCTGTACGGGTTCTATGCGTTCCTTGGCGAGTATGTAGGTCTCTCCGTCGGCACTAACTCTAGCGTATTCGAAGTTTGGGTTGACCATGACGCCGACGTTTGAGGGTAACGTCCATGGGGTTGTGGTCCAAATCAGGATGTATTCTTTCGGGTTACTTTGGAGCGGGAATTTCACGTAGATGGACGGGTCACGGAGTACCGTGTAGGCCAGAACGACTTCGTAGTCGGAGAGGACGGTCTCACAGCGTGGGCACCAGTGTACAACCCTCTGGCCATGATCGAGCAGCCCCTTCGACCAGGCCTGTTTGAGGCCCCACCAATCGCATTCGATATAGTAGTCACGATGCGTCATGTAGGGGTTGTCCCAATCCATCCAAATGCCCAGGTCTTCGAAGGCGAGGGTCATAGCGGCGGCGTTGGTGTCGGCAAAGGCCCTGCATTCCGAAATGAAGTGTTCAAGTCCGAAACTTTGAATCTCCTTCTTTGAGTGGACGCCAAACTTTTGCTCGATTGCGAGCTCTATCGGAAGGCCATGACAGTCGTAACCTGGTTGATCGCGGACGTTGAAGCCGCGAGAGCGCTTGTACCTGATCACCGTATCCTTGATCACTTTGTTCCAAGAAGTTCCTATGTGCGGCGTGTCGGAACTAGGAAACGGCGGCCCGTCTAAGAAATAGAATTTCTTTCCCTTTGACTTACCTCTCTTGACCAAGTCATACGTATGGTCGCGGCTCCAAAGGCTGATCACATCTGCCTCGACCTGTTTCGGATCGTACTGCTTCGGTAATTCTCTAACAAATGTGCTCTTAGTTACCATGCTTCAACTACCACCAAGAAGTTCAGAATGGACAGCGGGTTTCGACCAAGAGAATGCCGAGCTCAAGCTGCGCGGCACAAGGCTACGGTGCGATTTCTCGGTCACCTTTCACCGACGACACCATTCGCGCACTCTGCAAACCCTACCTTATTTTAATCTAACGTCTGGCTCTTCTGGCTCAGTTGCGAGGCGGGAAAACCTTGGGCCTGAACCACGTTGAAATCTACGGTTCGACTATGGGTCTTGAACGCGGCGCCTTTCCTTTAATTAATTCTTTCCAATTCTACTGGGTACGGGGTGGGGTCCACCCTCTCATACGCCCTACGGTTCGATGGAAATCTCCAGATTCTTTCCAACCTTAAGTTCATTAGGAGTGATCCACTGGAGTTTAGTTAAGGTGTCCCGATGAGTCACGTTGCTATGAATGATGTAGAACTTGCGGAGTTCCTCTCTCAGCCTTTGATCGCGGATGTTGTAACTCTGAAGAAAGATGGTTCTCCGCAGATCACGCCCGTCTGGTATAATTTCGACGGAACCTTCCTATACTTCTCGACTACCACTGACCGGGCGAAGGGCCGGAACATAAGACGCGACAACAGAATCGGCGTTTGCATCCGAAACGAGAACGCTCACAAAGTAGCTCTCTTCTCTGGCACCGCCGAGATCCTGAATGATGGAGACCACGTTCTGGTACGCAGAATCGCTGCGAGGTATACGCCTCCGGACAAGCTTGAAGGATTGCTGAGCGGTCTGGAGACCAACCGAATCATAATCCGAATGAAGCCGATGAGGATAATTAGCTGGGACTACGCCAAATCAGGCAACTAATGGATCACCCGAGCGAAGACCTGCGATTCAACCAATCCGTATCAAACTAACGGCGAAATCCTTCCCCAGTTGAGTTAACTATTTCTTTCCAACTCTACTTGGCCCATAAGCGTGTTCGTGATGTACTGCTTAGGAATTGAGTCAACCGCGCACACATTCGGCGCAAGCGTGGTCACGGACGAGGGAACGATTCTATCTGACGTTCGTGACGTCTACGCTTCGAAGCCCGGTACAGGGATACACCCGCGCGAAGCTGCGGATCATCACAGCGATGTAGCTGCAAAAGTCGTGTCGGGAGCACTCGGTGAAGCAGGCGTGACCTGTGGCCACTTGGATGGTGTAGCTGTTGCGCTGGGCCCGGGCCTCGGTCCGTGCTTGAGAGTCGGGGCGACGGTTGCTAGGGCGATCGCTACGTGTTTTCACAAACCTATCATTCCCGTGAACCACGCGATTGGCCACATTGAAATTGGAACCCTCACGACGGGCGCAGACGATCCGCTAGTAGTTTTGGTTTCAGGCGGCCATACGGCGATCTTGGCGTTCTCCGGCGGAAAATGGCGAATCTTCGGTGAGACTGAGGACATCACACTCGGGAACTTGTACGACATGTTTGCGAGAGAAATCAATCTGCCCTCCCCGGCGGGACCACAGATCGAGAGGTTGGCCGCGAAGTCTGCAAACTTCGTTTCGTTACCCTATGTGGTAAAAGGAAACGATGTGTCATACTCCGGCCTACTCACCGCCTCGCTGGCCAAACTCCGCTCCGGCGGGTCTCTGGAGGATGTCTGCTACTCCATGCAAGAGGTCTCTTGTTCAATGCTGACTGAAGCCGTCGAAAGGAGCTTGGCCTACACGCGGAAGAAAGAGGTCCTTCTGACGGGAGGTGTGGCAGCCAACAAGGTTCTTCAGAAGAAGCTGGCTGATATGGTCGTGTTGCATGACGCGGTCCCGCGTGTAGTGCCGCACCCGTATACTGGAGATTGTGGAGCCCAAATTGCTTGGGCGGGAATGCTCGCCCTTCGGGCCGGGGAAACTGCGGAGGTCGCGGATACGCGAGTGCGACCAAGATGGAGGTTGGAGGATGTCAAAATCCCCTGGAGAGGCACCGCTGCCTAAACTAATTTACCGCGGCGCGGAGGCAGAGATCTACCTGCAAGACTGGTACGGAGAACTGGCGGTCAGGAAGAGCCGGATACCCAAACCGTACCGAGTCGCGGAACTTGACTCAACCATTCGCCGCAACAGGACACTACATGAAACCAATTTAATGCACGAAGCTAGAAAGGCAGGGATCCCGGTCCCAGTTATTCAACACCTCGATCTCGAAGACTCATCGTTCGTAATGGGGTACGTACGCGGGCCTACCCTCAAGGAGGAATTGTATGTCGTCTCTCCACAAATTCGGCGGAGAAGATGCACGGAGTTGGGTAGGATAATCGCGAAAATGCATGAAGCTGGTCTTGTACATGGCGACCTCACAATTTCCAATGTTCTTTCAGACATTGGCAAACTCTTTCTGATCGATTTCGGCCTGGGAGACTTCTCGAATGAGCTGGAGGACCGCGGCGTGGATGTCCTACTGCTAAATCGGGCGATGAAGAGTACACACGTTACTTTTCATGAAGAAATCTTCGGCGCGTTCCTGAAAGGCTACTCGCAGGTCGTTGGTCGAAAACGCAAGAATGAGGTTGTTAGCAAGGTGCACGAGATCGAACGGAGGGGAAGATATTCTGAAAGGGCGTGAGGGTCATCTCTACCTCGCAACGGGAAACAAGGGAAAGTACGCAGAGGCAACACGAATAGCTGCAGCATTTGGGGTAAGGCTTAGGCGACTAGCGCGTAACAAAGTCGAAATCCAATCTAATGACCTAGAGGAGATCGCATGTTACGCAGCGAAGGAGGCTTCCGAGGCTACCCGGCGGCCGGTTGTCGTAGATGACTCGGGATTCTTCTTACATGCGCTAGGCGGATTCCCGGGCCCATACAGCTCATACGTTTATCGGACGATTGGAAATGAAGGCGTTTTACGGCTAATGGGTTCCGTGAGGGAAAGGAAGGCGTATTTTCAAACCACCGTTGCCTTCTGCACGCCCAGCGCACGACCCGTAAGCTTTACGGGGAGGGTGAACGGCGTCCTTGTTCGCCGCCCTAAGGGAAGGCATGGTTTCGGGTTCGATCCAATTTTCGTGCCTTCCGAGGGGGACGGAAGAACCTTCGCGGAAATGCGCACGAATGAGAAGAACCTCCTCTCGCACAGGGGAAGAGCGTTCTTCGAGTTCTTCAATTGGCTTACGACTCGTGGCGAATTGGGGTATCTTAGACAAGTTAAATAACCGAGAGTCAAAGACTACGGACGAATTTCGAAAATCGGAGTGTGCATTGTAACGGCAAGACTCTATACTAGCAAACGTGGCAGGTCAGGGTCAACCCGGCCGATCAGCAAGAAGACGCCATCTTGGGTAAAATACACGCCGGAAGAAGTGGAGTCGTTAGTGCTTAAGTTGTCAAAGGAGGGAAACACCGCCAGCACGATCGGCGTGCTCATGCGAGATCGTTACGCTGTCCCCCTCGTGAAGTCCCTAACGGGCAAGAACGTACAGGAGATCCTGCGAAGTAATCAGCAGGCTGGAACTTTGCCGGAAGATCTGGCAGCCCTGCTCAGGAAGGCCGAACACCTAAGACGACATCTGGAAAAGAATCGCAAGGATCACGTCAACAAACGCTCATTAGCTATGATCGAATCCAAGATCCATCGACTCGTGAAGTACTATAGAGCTAGAGGGCAACTTCAAGCCGACTGGCAGTACAAGCACATGGTAGCGTCAGTGGCATAGTGAATGGCCACCGGCGTCCGGGCCGACGAATTCTTAGAACGAGCCAAAGAAGCATCGGAAGTAATTAGGCAGAACCTCCAGGCAGACTCAACCTTTACCGCCATATCCCACAACGATGCAGACGGCTTATCCTCGGCCGGAATAGTGGCGTCCTTCCTTGCTCGTGCCCGAGCCCGCTTCAAAGTGCGGATTGTCGAGGAGCTCAGGGAGGACATAGTGGATGAGATCTCGCTTGGAAAACCCGACATTGTGATCTTCACGGACATTGGTAGCGGCTACTCTGAACTCGTCAATTCGCGTCTTGACGCCAAGCAAGTGGTCGTATTGGATCACCACCCACCGGACGAGAAGGCAGGCCAAAAGATCACCCAGGTGAACCCACACGATTTCGGCATCGACGGTGCGACGAAGATTAGTGCGGCTGGCGTTACATACCTCGTAGCACGAGCCGTAGATGAAACGAACAAGGACCTCAGCACGTTAGGAATCGTCGGAGCGCTGGGCGACATGCAGGACAAGAACGAAGCTAGGACTCTTGCTGGTCTCAATGAGATTCTTGTCAACGACGCAGTAAGCTGTGGTTGCGCCCGCGTGGACTCGGACCTCGTCCTCTACGGCCGAGAGACGCGGCCTATATTCAGGGCACTGGCGTACACGACTTCTCCATACCTCCCCAACCTGAGCGGTAGGGAAGACAACTGCCTGATGCTCCTGTCCAACGCTGGGATCCCCCTGAAGGACGGGGACAGGTTTCGGACCGTGGCAGACTTATCCCAAGAAGAGAAACAGAAGATCATCAACGCCATAATCGCATATCTGACCTCCCAGAACTTTCCGTCCAACGTAGTGCTAGATATGGTCGGTACCGTCTATACATTCGTTAACGAGCCGGCCGGCAGCCCAACTAGGGACGGACGCGAATTCTCTGCGCTGCTCAACGCCTGCGGCAGAACCGGAAATCCCTCACTAGGCGTAAGCATTGGGCTGGGGGACAGGTCCACTGCATTAGCGGAAGCGAACGAGGTGGTTTCTAACTACCGCAAAACACTTGCTAACTACATGGAGTGGTTAACCAAATCCCCGGACGCAATTCAGAAGTTCAAGATCATTTGGGCAATACGCGGCGAGAATCATATACAGGAAAGCATGACGGGGGCGTTCTCCTCGATAATCTCATCAGCCGGAAACCTTACCCCGGATCACGCGATCATAGTTGTTACGAAAGCGAAAGACGGCGGAATCAAACTCTCCGCCAGAGCACCGGCGAAACTTCTTCGGAGAGGCATGAACCTGGGTGCCGCCTTGAACATAACCGCGAAGAAGTACGAAGGCATTGGCGGAGGTCACAATGTGGCGGCGGGGGCCCACATTAAAACGGAGGACCCCACTCACTTTCTCGAGGAACTAGATGAGGTTCTACTATCGCAGTTGACGCCGGATGTACCAAGCTGAAATCAGAATTCGTTACCCATCCAAGCCCGTGGCGGGGAGTGTGAGAAACGCTCTCTCTCCTGACGATAAGGCCGCCGGTGGGACTGTTAAAGTCTCGTCGAAAGTTAGCGGCAGGACCGTGACCGTACGGGTCACGGGCGCAGATCGTTTTGAGACCCTGCAGGCAACGCTCCAAGACATATTTCGTTGCATTCACGCAGCCGAAGCATCCCTGGCTAAACTTGGAAGCGCTTGTCGTTAGGGGAGGAGGATGAGGAATTTCGTGAACCATTTAAATAGCGCCCAAAGTGTAGCTTGCTGAATTTCGGAGTCTAGTTGAGAGCAATTGTCGAAAGCTACTAAGAAAGTCCGGGACAAGTGGCGGTTGAAGGAATGGTATGACGTGTACAGCCCACCTTACTTCGGTGAGAACATGGTCGCCAGCATACCCTGCGAGGTACCGTCCGCCATAGTTGGTCGAGTGGTTGAGACCACCCTTTACGATATAACAAACGATTTCGCGCATCAATCGATCAAACTATACTTCTTGGTCGTCAACGCGAAGGACCACCGTGCCGATACGATTCTCAAGTCACATGAGTACGCGACCGACTATCTCCGAAGCCTGGTACGACGCGGGAGCACTAGACTCGACGGCATCTTCAACGCTACTACGAAGGACCAATTTTCGAGCAGAATCTCCGTCGTCGCTTTTACCAGGGATCGAATTAATGCCTCACAGGAACACGGTGTTCGAAGCGTGATGCGCCAGATCGTGGACGAGAAAGCCACGTCTCTAAACTACGATCAACTTTCTCAGGAAGTTGTGCTGGGTAAGCTTGGCTCTGACATCTACAATCTTTCCAAGAAGATCGCACCGCTCCGGCACGTCGGGGTAAGAAAAAGCAAGCTGCTTTCAATCCCAGCCGGTGTAATGGCTACGCCTGAGCAGGTAATGGAGCAAGTCAAGGCAGCGGCAGCGGCTGCGTGAACCGCACTAGCTTGAGGTCTTTCGGTACATCTTCCTGATCTCGTCCTGTATAGAATCAAGTTCTGCTCGAAGGTCTTCTATCCCCTTATCGGTATTTTCTTGCCCGGATGTGGGCTTTGGCTCCATGATGGCGACTTCTCTCTTTAGCTTGAGGAGACTCTCCTGAAGGTCCGCGGTGCGCTCGAAACCGTAGAGTACGGCGGCGAGGGCTCCTGCTAGGCCACCAGCGATAATTCCTGCAAAGAACGAGATTAGATCAAAAGCCATACCAGACACCTATCCTTCGCTTATTCACCCATACGGGCTTCAGTTTAAAACGCTAATCCACTCATCTAATTTCGGAGCAAATTGACGAATCTGGACCGTGACTGATCTTGAGAGCTGTGATTTTGGCGGCAGGGGGAGGAACCCGAATGTGGCCTCTGGCGACAACTAAACCGAAACACCTTCTTCCCATAGGGGGACGACCGATGATTTCATTCCTACTTTCTGCGTTGGCTTCAGCGAGAGTTAGGGAAGTGTCCATCATTGTCGGTTTCAAGGGGGAACTCATTCAATCAGCTTTGGGTGACGGCTCAAAGTACGGCCTTAACATCGAGTTCTTACGTCAACCTAGATGGACAGGAACCGCCTCTGCACTAAACGTCGCCCGCGAATCCGTGGGAGACGCACCATTCTTGGTGGTCTACGGTGACCTACTCGCTAGCGCGTCTTGCTTTGAGGCAGTCCGCGAGAAAGCCCGGGAATGTTCAAAAGTGATGGGCGTAGCCCGCGTAGCTAGTCAGTCTCAGTACGGGGTCGTCGGAATGCAAGGCGACAAAGTAACCAGAATCATGGAAAAGCCTACGGGTATGCTCGCAGGCGAAGATTGGGTTAACACTGGGATATACGCCCTCGATCCAGACATCTTTCGTTCCATAAGAGGTACGGGGCGCTCCCCTAGAAGCGAATACGAGCTTACAACCTCGCTGCAACGTCTTATCGATGAAGGACATGAAGTCAAGGCAGCCGCTATCTCTCGCGAAGAATGGATGGACATAGGTAGGCCTTGGGATCTACTCGAGGCAAACGAGAGAGTCCTCATGAACTTGACTACTCAGGTTAAGGGAACCGTAGAGCCCGGGGCTACGATTAGGGGACCCGTGTGGTTGGAAGAGTCTGCGTGCGTCAAATCGGGTTGCTACATAGAAGGACCGGCATATATTGGTGAAGGGAGTACAGTCGGTCCCAACGCGAGAATTCGCCCATGCTCCAGCATCGGGAACGACGTGAATGTAGGAGCGGCGAGTGAAATCAAGAATAGCATAATCATGGCTAGGACGAGAGTTCCACATCTCTCCTACGTTGGCGATAGCATAATCGGAGAAAGCTGCAACTTAGCTGCGGGAACCATAACCGCGAACATTAGGCTGGACGAAGCGATCGTGAATGTAAAGTTGAAGGATAAATTGCTCAGTTCCGGGAGGAGGAAACTGGGCACGATTATGGGTGATGGAGTTCAGACCGGAATAAATGCCAGCCTAATGCCGGGCGTCCGAATTGGACCAGGCGCATTCGTCGGCCCTGGCGTTGTCGTGTACGACGATGTGGAGGCGAATCAAATGATTTTCGCGCGGCAATCACTGGTCAGGAAGCGCAAGAAAGGACACGCAGG